>Gold_p2__coassemble_104_pt1 | contig 195863 bp, 176 predicted proteins | sample Gold_p2__metabat2_low_PE_010 | metagenome-assembled genome bin Gold_p2 | reverse complement strand
TACACGGTAAATCCACGAATTTACATTCGCGGAGGTCACTTCATATTGTCTATAAGTCTTTTCTTCTACTGCTCACTTTCATTTTGCTCTAAAAGAGAAGCTACTTCTCTTAACTTATTAGCTAGACTCTTAAGATCCTGTTTAGATTCTCTTACTTTGTCTGATGTCTTTCTTACAATCAAAGTTGTAGGAAGCACGGAGGACACTTTCGGTTCATCTGGATTGGTAAGTTTTTCTACAGCCAAACGACACTGCAAATCTCTATCTAAATGAACAGAGGTTAATGGTGGCAGATAGTAAGCGCTGTCTACATAATCGTCATAACCAATTACAGAGATATCATCAGGAACTTTTTTAAGATTCTGATTTAAAGCGCTGATAGCACCCAGAGCCATCTGATCATTACCAACCAGAATTGCTGTAAAGTCGTGGTGATCGCGTAACATCTTAACAGTTGCTATATAACCGCTTTGAGCTGTCCAGTCTCCTCTTTCAAGGCATACTTCATCAAGATTGTTGATTTTTAAGCCTTCTCTCCAACACTTAAGTCTAGAGTCTGCTGAGGATACACCTTCTGGACCTGCTAAAAGAGCTATCTTTTTATGACCTAATTCTCTTAGATGAGATACCGAGAACAGGGTTCCGTCAGCAGGGTTGAAGGTAACATTAAAGACAGGGCAGTAAGGATCAACGTCCACAAAGAGGATCTGCATGTCAGGATTATTCTTTGTAAGATTTATCGCATCCAGTGAATCCATAGGTATATTGATAACTACCTTTGAAACTAACTGGCTTTTAAGCTCCATAATTGAAGCTTCAACACTCTCATAGTCATTTTTACCTATAAGGTTAATGGCAATAGAGTAACCTTTTTCAAGAGCATACTTACGCACTAATGATGCTACATCCACAGATGCCTGGGATAGCAGAGCGGAACTTATGATCCCTAATACATTAACTTCTTTTTTAGCAAGCTGCTGTGCCAAAAGATTTGGCACGTATTTTAGCTCTGCAATTGCGTTTTCAATCTTATCTTTGGTAGCAGATGAGACGTTACAGGAGTTATTCAAGACTCTTGATACGGTCTGATATGAGACACCGGCTTTTTCAGCCACATCTTTCATTGTGACTTTTCTGTTCTTAGTATCCATTGTTATATTTTTATAGCCCATGTTTTATTATTAAATGCTTTGATAGCACAAAGGTGTTTTCAAAGCCTAATTCGTTCATGTATCTAGTATAGCTTAATTTATTGAGCACTTTTATACAAAATTAGTCATTGTGTACGAAATATTCAACAAAATTGTAAAAAGACATTTTATCTCACAAAAGCACATATTTCATGATGCACAAAGAATGTGCTCATAATTTTAAAAGAAATACGCTCACATTTCTATGTTTAAAAATTAAAAAAATTTTTGATTCAGATCGACTTTTAGTGAAATTAATCTTTATATCGAAAAAAATAATAACCTATGATTTATGTCAATGTGAGCGTATAACATCACATTCACATTTATTACTCAAACATAACTTAGGAAAAAATTTATGAAAAAATTAACTATGCTTGCTGCATGTGTTGCTGTTGCAACCATGGCTTCATCAGTTGCATATGCTGCACCTGCTGTTGACTTTGGTGGTACATATTTCCGTGCTAGTGTTGGTTCATCTCGTGATGGTGGACAGTTCACACAGAACAAGAATTTCTTAGGTCGTTTAGGTAACGAGTCAGATGTTTGGTCTGATATCGGCTTAGGCGCAAATGTTTTTGAATCAGACGATTTATCAATCCGTGGTGAGACCATGTTTGCTTTATACAACAATGGTATCGGCCGTGGTGAGAAAACTGACACTGATTTAGAGCAGTTAAACATTCAGATTAAAGGTTTAATCCCTAATGATCCAGATGCTGTAGTTTGGGGCGGTAAGCGTCACTATCAGCGTGAGGATATACATCAGCTCGATGTTAAGTACTATAACGTATCAGGTCTAGGTGGTGGTCTTGAGTACTTACAGGTAGGTCCTGGTAAGTTATCTTTAGCATGGACCCGTAATGATGCTGAAGGTTTCCAGTACAGATACAATGATCAGAACTGGAACGAGTGGGGATGGGTTGATGAGAACAATCGTGGCTACAAGCTATATGATAAGAGCAAGTCAATCAATGTTAACTATTTAGATGCTCGTTACGCAGGCTGGGCTCCATGGGATGGTGCCTGGACTGAGTTTGGTTTCACCTATGTAATGCCAAAGAAGGGCGAGGGTGATGATCGTAATGGTCAGGTATCTTTCTATGAAGGTTACAATGGTCAGTTCAACCTAGGCGATGCTTACATGGCAACTGCTCAGTTCTCTCAGAGCTTCAACGGTGGTTGGAACAAGACTATCGTTCAGTATACAACTGGTGGTTTAGCTCACCATGCTATTGATATTGGTGATCTGTGGATGGACTTCTGGCACAACTCAGACAATGCTAAAGGTCTTAACATTATTAACACAGGTGTAACTACAATCTGTGAAAACTTAAGCATGTTACACGTTGTCGCATATGGCGTTGAGAATCATGTTTCTGAAGACTATACAGTAACCTCATTTTATGGTCAGAAAGGTGACGTATCATCTAAGCTAACTAATGCTTCAGAGAACGGCTATACACCAATTGATCGTAAGGACAGCTTCAGAGTTGTTGTACGTCCTAGCTACCAGTTAACCAAGTACACAAGATTATTAGCTGAAATTGGTGCTTACTGGAATCACACCAAATATGCAGGTCAGGACAAGGTATTAGAGAGACAGCAGAAGTACACCTTAGCTTATGCTATCGCACCTACAGCTGATATCTTCTCACGTCCTGAGGTACGCTTCTTCGTAACCTACTTACATGCTAGCGATTGGGATAAGACCGATGCTAACTGGACTAAGGGTATCCGTAACGCAGACGGCGACAAGTACTACAAGGATAACTACATCTTCGGTATCCAGGCTGAAGCTTGGTGGTAACCGACTAGTGTAGAAGATTTTAGATAAACTAACTTGTTTGATAATCATCTATGGGGAGGCTTGCGCCTCCCATTTTTTTGCGGTGTTTTAGCTTATTCTTACAAAGTTAAGACATTGAGAAGATCAATAAAGCTTGTTTAAAGTTGTCTATCTGGCTTTAATAGAATCAAAGATGAGTGCAAAGCCATTTTGTAAAAAGTCGTTTTTATCAACTTCAATAATGGTCTTTAGGTATTCTTCTTTATTTGAGGCTAATTCAATTAGACCTGATACCATGCCCCAAATAGTAAAGATGGTAGGTTTAATCTTAAGATCGGAGCGAAAATCTCCATTCTTTATACCAGAATCTATAAAGTCATAGACAATAGCGTTAATCTTTTCACCTACTTCAAAAGTTTCCTTTTCCTCTGGTAAAAAGTTATCACATTTCTCATCAAATCTGATGGTCTTATGTACTAGAGAAAAGTACAGAGGGTAGAGCTTGTGATATTCATACAGAGAATTGCAAATACCAAAGAAATGTTCTTTACAGGTGTTATTTTCATGAAGAACTTTGTAAATAAAATCATAAAAGGTTTGCATACTTTGCAACACTAAGTATGAAGTTAAGATCTCTTTACTTTTAAAATAAACATACAAAGTAGCTTTGCTGTAACCTGAATTTTTTTTGCTATATCGTCCATGCTTGTATGCTCAATTCATTTTTGTAAAAACAGATCTTGAGCAACTAAAGCTATTGCTTTTCTGTGTACACTTTGTGGTTCTTTTTTACGTCTTGCCATGTTGGTGGATCCTTATGGTTATCGCGTGAGTGTAACAGTAGCTTTGCTTACTGTGAAGACTTAAGGAGAGGGTATTTTTAAAGATGAGGTTTAATTTTTTTTTGGGTGTAATAGGCATCAACATCTAAAATTTAAAAGATCAAATTTAATCTGACTTCATAACCATAAAGTCAGATTGTTTAAAGTCTTTAGTTTTGTTTCTTATTAAGATTAGCTTTTGCCACACCTAACATGAGTTTTACACGGTTTAGCTGATTTACCTCAGAGGCACCAGCATCACAGTCAATGGAAACTATGTTAGCCTCTTCATAGTTTTGTCGTAATGAGTGCACTACGCCTTTACCTGTGATGTGATTTGGCAGACAACCAAAAGGTTGCAGGCACACAATGTTAGGTACCCCGTTTTCAATAAGTTTTACCATTTCACCAGTTAGGAACCAGCCTTCACCAGCCATATTACCTAAAGACACGAACTTGCCAGCAAGCTTTGCTGTAGTAAAGATGTTCAAAGGTGGAGTAAATCTCTTAGAGTGTTTTAGAGCTTTATAAACATACTTTCTGTAATGCTCAACTAAGCGTATGAAAGTGAGCGCAAAGAACTTGTTTAAGAGCTTGCCTTCTAGAAGGTTATGCTCAATGATAGGATCGCCAGCTAAGTACAAGAAGAAATCTACAAAGTCAGGCATTACAACCTCAGCGCCTTCTTCAAAGAGTTCTTTTTCAAGATAATTGTTAGCTACAGGGTGATATTTTACTAAGATCTCACCCACGATACCTACCTTTGGCTTTTTAATATGGTTAATCTCAATACTCTCAAAGTCTTTGACCATATCAAAGATATTGTCCTTGTACTTACGGTTAGAACTGTTTAAAAGCTCTTCCTTGCAGTTATTAAGCCACTTTTCAAAGTACTTTTTAGTTTCACCAGTATGTACCTCATAAGGTCTTACTCTGTTAGTTAATTTCATTAACAGATCGCCATAGACAGCAGCTTTAATTGCATCTTTGAACATGGCTGTTGGCATCTTGAACTCGTCGGTTTCAAGCCCATAGACAGCAAAAACAGGTACCTGAGGGAAGCCTGCGTATTTTAAAGCTTTACGTAAAACGGCAATATAGTTGGTAGCTCTACATGCACCACAGGTCTGGAAGAGCATGATGGAGGTATTGTCAGGATCGTAAAGACCTGATTTTAAAGCCTCTAACATTTGACCAATAACTACGATTGCTGGGTAGCACATGTCATTGTTGACATAGCGCAAACCTAAATCAATAGATGATTTATCAGGCAGTGCTGGAATTACCACGTTATAACCAAACTTTGCTAAAACAGTTTTGAAAAGCTCAAAATGGATTGGTGCCATTTGAGGTGCCAGAATTGTATGCTTTCTAACACATTCTTTAGTAAAGTGAGGTCTGTCTGTAAACGGTATTGGGGTAAATACAGGTACTGACTTACGAGCTAATGCTGCTAATAATGAACGCAGTCTGATTCTTGCTGCACCCAAGTTTGAGACTTCATCTAACTTAATTAAAGTATAGATACGCTGATGCTCTTCTAAGATCTCTTTTACCTGATCTGTAGTAATAGCATCAAGTCCACAGCCAAATGAGCTTAACTGAATTAGAGTTACGTCTTTATTCTCTACGGCAAACTCAGCTGCATGATAAAGTCTGGCATGATAGCTCCATTGATTGATAAGACCTACTTTATTAACTTTAATCTTTTCGTGGTAGACACTGTCTTCAGAAATCACCGCAAGACCATAGGATTCAATCATATCGGCAATACCATGATTGATTTCAGGATCAATATGGTATGGGCGACCTACTAACATGATAAGGTGGCGATTTTCAGCACGAGCCTTTTGAATTACATTTTGAGCAAAATCTCTTACATCCTGTTTGTAGTGTTCAAGTTCAGCATAGGCTGCGCTGCAGGCCTCTTCTACTTCCTTTTTAGTAAGCTTTTCTGCTTTGAACTCTTCAATTAAGCGTTTGCATAAACGCTTTTGATTGTTAATAGGTAAGAAAGGCTGCAAGAAGGTTACATTCTCAGTCTTTAGAATATCCATATTGCCACGAATATTCTCTGCATATGAGGCTACAACAGGGCAGTTGTAGTGGTTGTCATTTGGATGAGCTCTGTCCACAAGATTAAAAGGCAGGCATGGGTAGAAGATCTTTTTAACGCCAGCTTCAATAAGGCTCATGATATGACCATGAACTAGTTTTGCAGGATAACATAATGAGTCTGAAGGAATTGTTGCAAGACCTTTTGCATACATGGCAGCTGAAGACTCTTCAGATAAGACAACCTTATAGCCTAATTTAGTTAATAAGGTAAACCAGAATGGGAAGTCCTCGTACATATTCAAACAACGAGGAATACCAATAACACCACGAGGTGCTTTATCGTCATCTAGAGGTTTGTAGTCAAAGACTCTCTGATACTTGTAACGGTAAAGATTATTAGTGTTCTCTACAGTATTTGCAACCTTACCTCCAATACCTTTTTCACAGCGGTTACCTGTAAAGTGACGAGAGTTGTCCGGAAAGATCTGCATGGTGATCATGCAGTTGTTTCCACACTTATGACATCTGTATGATCTGGTCTTATAGGTAAATGAATCTAGCTCTTCTCTCTTTAGAATGGTTGAGGCATAAGACTTACCATTTAGCTGTTTTTGTGAAACTGATTCATGAGCCAGTATGGCAGCACCGTAAGCACCCATGTGACCTGAGATATCTGGGCGAATTACCTTTTTATTCAGTAATTTTTCCATTGCGCGTAAAACAGCATTGTTCAGGAATGTTCCTCCTTGAACGACGATATGATCACCTAGAGAGCCCACATCCTTTAACTGCATTACTTTAAAGAGCGCATTTTTAATTACTGAAATTGAGATACCTGCAGAGATGTCTCCTACTGATGCTCCATCTTTTTGAGCCTGCTTTACTTTAGAGTTCATAAAGACGGTACATCTAGTTCCAAGATCAACAGGTGCTTTTGAGTCCACTGCTTTATCAGCAAACTCAGTTGCACTTAAATTAAGACCTTTAGCAAAGGTTTCTATAAAAGAACCACAACCTGCTGAGCAGGCTTCATTTAAGGTGATGTTGCCAATAGTGCCGTCTTTTACAAAGAAGCACTTCATATCCTGTCCGCCAATATCCATGATAAAGGATACCTCTGGACAGAATTCTTTAGCAGCACGCAGGTGCGCAAAGGTTTCAACCTCACCAAAGTCTGCATGTAAGGCTGCTTTTATTAAAGATTCACCATAGCCTGTGGTTGTAACACCTGCGATATAGCAATCCTCTGGCATGTGATCATAGAGTTCTTTTAACTCATTGACGACAGTGTTCAATGGTGAGCCCTGATTAGAACCATAGATGGTATATAGAAGCTCGTTTTGGTCGGTTACAGCTGCAATTTTAGAGGTGGTAGAACCTGCGTCAATTCCAACGTAGACAGGTCCATGATAGTTGTCAAAAGTGGTTCTTTTAACAATATCCTCACTGTGTCTTTTAACAAAGGAATCATACTCATCACGTGAAACAAAAAGAGTCTCACTGTGATTTTTAGTCTCTGTTAGAGCATTTAGTGCTGTTTTAGATAATTCAGTTAACTCTTTTAGGGTAGTTAATTTTGCTTCATCACAAATAGCAGCACCGATAGCTACAAAGTAGCAGGCATCAGGTGTTGAAACGACATCTTCATCTTTTAGCTTTAAGGTCTTAATAAAACGCTCTTTTAATTCAGACAAGAAAGTTAATGGACCACCTAGAAAAGCTGTTTTACCTTCGATGGCTCGACCTTGAGCTAGAGTTCCTACAGTCTGATTGACGACAGCCTGGAAAATTGAGATAGCAAGATCCTCTTTTTGAGCGCCATCATTGATAAGAGCCTGGATATCAGTTTTAGCAAACACTCCGCAACGAGAGGCGATGGTATAAAGTTTGGTTCCTTTTTTAGCTAAATCATTAAGACCTTTTGCATCGGTATTTAAGAGATTTGCCATCTGATCGATAAAAGCGCCGGTACCGCCTGCGCAGGCCCCATTCATACGTTGCTCTAGTGAGCCCTTTAAATAGGTGATCTTTGCATCCTCACCACCTAACTCAATAGCTGTTTCTGTATCTTTAGCAAGTAAGTTAATGGCACTAGTACAGGAGAGCACTTCCTGCTCAAATGGTAGGTTTAATCTTGAGGCAACACCCATACCTGATGAGCCAGAGAGGGTAATATAGAAAGGATTATCACCTAAAACAGGAGCTACTTTTTCAAGATTTCTTTTAAAGGCGTTGCCTGTTTCAGAAAAGTGTCTTTCGTAATTTTTATAAATAATCTTTGCATTCTCATCAAGCACTACGAACTTGATGGTGGTAGAACCAATATCAATACCAAGTCTTAATGTCGTCATAGCATATGTTCTTGTTATATATGAATATACTGATAGTTATATCGCACTTTAGTTATTTTAGTAAGTGCAATAAGGATCTTTATGACTGTAAAGCCCTTTGTTTATCAGCGGCATCTCTTTTAATCTAACATACTGTAATAAGGCTATTTTACTTAACTTTATTAAGGTCACCTTAGAATTTTGCTATAAATTTAGTCAGATGAATAAAATACTCAAAACAGCATGGATAAAGGCATAGAGTAAAACTTATTCTGTATCAATGTGCCTCTCCGGTGTTTTGCATACAAAACCTATCCAAACAGTGTATAATGTGACCTCAATTTAACAGGATATGAAATCCTGTTTTCTTTTTTTTAACTGTCAGAAAGACACGTTTCCTATCTTCGGAGCTAAAAGTGCAACTTAAAGATCTTGCAGATAAAATCATTGATGGATATGAGATTACAAAAGAGGAAGCTTTAGAGCTATATGATGCTCCTCTTGATGAACTCAAGGAAAGTGCCAGCAAAATTACTTCACACTTCTTTAAAGAAGCAATTGAGTTATGTTGTATCTCTAATGGCAAGTGTGGCAAGTGTTCTGAAAACTGCAAATTCTGTTCTCAGAGCCGCTATTACAACACCGAAATTCAGCAGTCTGTATTAAAGTCAGTTGATGAGTTCTTTAAAGAAGCTCAGGCAAATGACAGACGCGGTGTGCACCGTTTCTCAATTGTAACTGCAGGTGTAAGACTGTCTAAAGCTGAGCTAAAAACTATTGCACAGGCTTATAAAAAGATCTCCTCAGAACTTAAGATTTCATGCTGTGGTTCTTTAGGTCTATTAGACTATGACGATTTTGTAATGTTAAAAGAAGCTGGTCTTAAGCGTTATCACAACAACTTAGAGACCTCTCCTAACTTCTTTAAAGAGATCTGTACAACTCATACCATGAAACAAAAAGAGGATACTATTGCTTTAGCTAAGAAAGCAGGCTTAGAGATTTGCTCTGGCTGTATCTTAGGTATGGGCGAGAGTGTAGAGGATAGAGTTGATATTGCTTTAGAGCTTCGCAAGTTACAGGTAGACAGTACACCTATCAATATCTTAAATCCTATTAAGGGTACACCTTTAGAAAACCGACCTACAGTTCATCCTGATGAGGTAAGACGTACTATCGCTTTATTCAGACATGTTCTGCCTAAGACTGTTTTAAGATTAGCAGGTGGCAGACTCATCATTCAGAAATACTTTACTGATTTATATAAGTACGGTATCAATGCTGAGATCACAGGTGACATGTTAACTACAGCAGGTCTTACTGTAGCAGATGACATCTCTGCTGCTATCAGAAATCAGAAGATCTTAACTAAGATTGAACCTATTAAGTAGTACTTTTGATAGTTACTAAAAGAACGCCACAAGCTTTATCAGAAATATCTGCATTAGCTTGTGGCGTTGTTATCTTGAAAGAAAAACTAGTCAACAGAAGTATTATCTTCAGCTAAAGTAATCTTTTCCTGTTTTACCTTACCTTCACGTTTAATCTCAAAGTTCATGACTGTATTTGGTTTTGACTTAGAGACTAAATCGATAAGCTCTCTTACATTCTGTACGCTATAACCATCAACTTTAGTGATGAGATCTCCAATTTTTAAAATTCCAAAAGCAGGTCCTTCAGGATCGACATAACCGATTCTGACACCGCTCTCTGAATCTAGGGCTGTAGTTTCATCATCAGAAATACCTAAATATCCACGCTCAACTTTACCGTGACGTAAGATCTCATCCATTACTTCACGAACCATCTTTACAGGAATAGCAAAGCCAATACCGTAGGTATTATCGCCACTAAATGAAGCTGTATTGATGCCAATTAGATTTCCTCTGGTATCTACTAAAGCGCCACCAGAGTTACCCTGATTGATAGGTGCATCAGTTTGGATTAAAGCTTGAACGCCCTGACGGATATTCATCTGATCTTTAGATAACAGTCCAGAACCTGAACGCGATACAGCAGAAATAATGCCGTGTGTTACGGTTTGTCCTAGGTTGTTAGGATTGCCGATAGCAAGTGCAATATCGCCAATATTAGGTTCGTTTTTAGCAGGTGTAATTGGAGTTAAAGTTGTATCTTCACTGACAGTTAAAACCGCAATATCAGTTCTTCTGTCACAACCTACAACAAAGGCTTTCATGACCTTGCCATCACGAGTTTGCACAAAGATAGCTTTATTAGGTTCGTTTCCTGATGGCACAACATGGTAATTAGTTACTATGATGCCATGTTTATCCATGATCACACCTGATGCCGATGAGGTGATCGAGTTTGGAGCGGGAGTTGTGTAGTCTTCTTTTAATGTGGCCACATAGATATTTACAACGCTAGGCGCTGCTTTATTTACAGCATATGAATAACCTTCAGTTGAAATACCGCTCGAATAGATAAGATCGCCTAGTTTTTTTCCAGTAGATGGCTTTATTAAAAGAACTGCGACACCAACAATGACGCCTACAGCTACAGGAATAAGAAAGGGGAGTGACTTTTTACTAATAATCATATAAAGAGTTCGCACATACGTAGAGTTTATTTAAAAGAATAACCTAAAACTCTTGAAAATGTGTTGATCTTTATATGATTTTACAAAATTATTCTGTGAAGATTAAATCAAAAGCAATGGATCTGACACCGATTTCAGATTACTTAATCTTTTTACAAGATATAAAACAGTTTTTACCAGAAAAAGCTATGCCCACGGCATTAACAGAAGTTATGTTCTCATCTTCAAAAATAGCATCTGCATAGTGCTTTTCAAGAATTTGTGCTATAGCTTCATTAGCTTTTTTAGCTCTGCTTTCTTTTTCTTTGCAGACTTTAATTTCAATAACACAAGCTTTGGTACCGCCTAGATTATTAAAGGTAATATCAGCATAACCATCACCTGATTCATAGTTAGAGTGGTATTCCCCTAGATTATCTTTACAGTTTGTAAAAATACCGTTTAAGAAACCGTGATAGTAATTCTCGTGAGGTGCTTTAGTTGCAGTATCTCTTATAGATACAAATGAACGTAATAATGGTCCTAACTTAGCTTGTACAAAATCAACATTACCTTCTAATAAAGCATTAGATATGTTTAAAGCAAGGTTGTCTTTCTTAACAACATTACTAAATCTTGCTTTAATGTTTTTATCAAAGCAATCTAAGATTTCAAGATTTGGAATTCTTGCAACTACATTTTTATTGGTTTTGCTGTCTTTAGCCAACTCTGTTTCATCAGTCTTTTCCCAATCTAAGGTTAGATAACCTGTATGTAGGAGTAGTGACCAGAAATCATCAGAGTTATGTTCTGACAAAGTGTCATAGTTCATGGATTCATTTAGAATAAAGCTAATTGACTTACCATCAACTAAGTCCTGCATCTTTTGGTTGTCATTATCAGTTAAATAACCAATGTAATCAGACAAAGAGTTATCAGAGGTCGAACCATTCCAGTAGTTACCAGTTTCAATTTCTGAAAGTTCTCCACTTTGCTTAAATTCAAAGTTCTTTCTTACAAATTTAACTACATCCCATGGACAGAACATCTCTTTGTCAAAGAACTTGTATCCGTCATAATGCTCTTTTACTTTCTGAGCATAATCGTCTAATTCATAGTCTTTTAGAAATTGGTAGGTTTCATCTTTTGTAAAGCCAATGATACTTGTGTATTTCTTTTCTTTATCTACAACACTGTTTACAGTAAAGTTATTTACACCTGTAAAAAGACTGTTCTTAGCTACTTTTAAGCAACCTGTAATAATTGTTTTGGTAAGAGCGTTTTTATCTTTTAAAATATCAAAAAAGCCTGCCATCAAATCTACCATGTTGTAGTGATAGTCTGCTTTGAAGTTTTTATCATTCTCATTGAGCTTTTTATTCTGTGCATCGTAATAAGAAGCTTTAGCTAGAGGAACATCGTATTCATCAATAAGCAAGATAGGATACTTGCCGTACTCTTTATATAAGAATCCTGCCAAAAATTTCAGAGAATTTTTTAATCTTGATGCATTTTCCTGGTTTTCAAGATAATCTATATCTGTAAGCTGTCTAAGTATGCCTTTGTCGGCATCATCTAATTTAGAACTGTTCAAAAGATATTTATATTTGTTTGCCACAGCATATACAATATCAGCAAACATCTTGTAGCCAGCATTAAAAGTGACACCATTGACTCCTTTTAAAGTGATATCAATAACAGGATACTGTCCCATGAACTTGGAACAGAACTCTTTGTCTTCTAATATCTTGGTACCTTTAAAGAGTTCTAGTTGTTTTGAGTTATCAAATGGCTTTCTAGGATCTATTTTTAAGAAAGACTCAAACATGGTCATGAGCAAGGTCTTACCAAAGCGTCTTGGTCTTGTAAATAACAGAACTTTGGCTGAATCTGTAAACACAGTCTTGATAAACGCTGTTTTATCTACATAGTAGCAATTCTCATCTTTCAGTTCTTCAAAACTGGTAGGACTTTCTGGTATGGATAAGAATTGTTTGTCGCTCATTTTATAGATTCCTGATATTTAGCTTACTTCAATTATAACCTACATTAAAAGAATATGCAGAAATTACAAAAAGGTCTAAACGACAATAAAAATGGAGACCTAAGCCTCCATTTTTAGATACAGGAAATATTAACCTCTGTGACAGTAGTTAATTTTAACTACATCTTAGCTATAGATTAACCATCAGAGATAATTATCTGATTGTGATAAATAAGGTACCACCGTTACGGTTAATTCTAATTGCTGAAATCTTGCCTTTAACGTTCTCTAGATTCTTCTTCAAATCTGAGATTGTCTTAATTTCAGCACGGTTTACAGCTGTGATAACGTCACCTTTACGTAAACCAAAGCGCTGAGCAACAGAGCCTTTAGCTACATCAGTTACCTCAACACCTCCATCTTTAGCGTTTGCAAATGAAGCGCCTTCAAATGCAGGTGAAATACTCTTTGAGTTTGTAGCAGCTACTTCTGCCTCTTCAGTGTTCTTACCGATCTTTACAGTAAGGTCTTTGTATGAACCGTCACGGAAGACAGTGATATTAACCTCAGAGCCTTCACGCATTGTGGCAATTTCAGCCCTTAACTGAGCAAATGAAGTTACCTTCTTACCGTTTACAGCAGTGATGATATCACCTGATTTGATACCAGCTTTATCAGCACCTGAGCCTTTCATAACCTCATTTACGAAAGCACCAGTACTCTGGTTATAACCAAAGCTTTGAGCAAGATCTGAATTTAATTCAGTACCTGAAACGCCTAATAAACCACGCTTTACTTCACCGAACTTTAATAACTGTTCAGTTACAGTCTTCACCATATTAGCAGGGATTGCAAAACCGATACCGATGTTGCCACCTGATGGCGCCATAATAGCGGTATTAATACCGATTAACTGACCGTTTAAGTTAATTAAAGCTCCACCTGAGTTACCTGAGTTAATAGCAGCATCTGTCTGAATGAAATTTTCGATGTTTTCAATATTAAGTCCAGTTCTGCCTAAAGCAGAAACGATACCTGAGGTTACAGTCTGACCTAAGCCATATGGGTTACCGATAGCAACAGCAAAATCTCCAACTTCTAGTTTGTCAGAATCAGCTAAATCGATCTGAGTTAAATTCTTAAACTCTTTTAACTTTAATAAAGCCAAATCAGTATGAGCATCTTTACCAACTAACTTTGCGTCAAACTCTCGACCATCTGATAACTGAACCTTGATCTCATCTGCTGAATCGATAACGTGGTTATTAGTTACTACAAGACCTTCTGAAGCATCGATGATTACACCTGAACCTAGAGCACGGAATTCCTGCTGGCGAGGCTGCGATGGACCAAATGCGTCGCCCATACCTGGGAACATAAATCTAAACTCATCTGGTAATGAGAAGCCCTGAACGTCTTTTTTACCCTTTACAGAGATATTAACTACACCTGGTAGTACCTTCTTTAACATAGGGGCAAGAGATGGCATATCACCTTTTGCCATTAAATCATTGATAATAGGGGCTGCAGCCTGAGCTTGACCTGCTGTAAGCACTGTCATTGATAATGCCATTGCAGCTGCTAATGATGCGTTCTTAATCTTGTTTAACATCTTTGTTTGTTACTCCCAAATAAAAGTATCAATTTTTTAAGAATCGTTTTTTTTAGTACAAGTTACTAACTTGACTGATTAAACCTTTAACTTTTCTTCTTCGACAACTTCTTCTTTTGTCTCTGTTTCTTCCTCAGAAGGTTTTTCAATATTCTTTTTTACCTTCACAGGATCTGTAAATTCAGTTTGGATCTCGTTTGGTCTTAATACCTTAGGTGTTGGAATTTCACCTAAGGTACCAGTTACTTCCTTAGTTGTTTCTGACTGTTGTCTTTTTGACTCTTGTCTTGGGGTTATACCTTCGTATATACCCTGATTTAAAAATTCGTGACTGTCAGCCTCTTCAGGTGCAATCTTTTGGGCAGCCTCTTTTAAAAACTGAACATATTGCTGATGGGCTGAATCAATCTCAGAGAACATATCTAAAGAGGTTTTAAAGAACCTGTCTAGAGTACGTTGAGCTCTAATGGCTGCTCTTTTTGTTTTTAAAAGCTCATCCTTAACTCTCTTGTGTTTGTAGATCTGAGCCATTACTAAAAAACATGTAGCAGCACCGACAATAAAACCTGCAAAAAAGATTGCAACTAGGAGCGAGTAATTATCCATATCCCACCTTAAATTCTGCGCAGCTGCTCTGCTACTGCGCACTATTGAGAATAAATTTATTTTCTTAGTTAATACTTAGTTTTTATTTTTCAGTTTCAATAAAAACGGTACTTATTGAAAAATCAAATAAATTATCCTCGAAAATGGCTAATAAAACTGCCACAACTGTTTAATTATTTGAGGTTGAACATTACTTTTTTCAAGTTTTTTTACAAAAGGTGATAATTATTGTTGATAATTCTCGTGGTGCATTAGCATGAACCTCAAAAGATTGGATAATACATATAAGTACGGGCTACATCTTATGAATATGAAAGCTCACTTTAGACATAACTAAAAATAAAGAAAGAGTTGTTTATGCTGATAAAAAATGGCTTTGTTTTTACAAAACAGGGGTTTGAACATAAAGATATTAAAATTGCAGGTAACACTATCTCTTGCCTAAAAGGCAAGTGTGATGATGAAAAAGATGAGCCTTTAATCAATGACATAACAGTCATCAATGCTGATGACTGTTATGTCATCCCTGGTTTTATCGATCTGCATTTTCATGGAGCTGCAAAAGTCGACTTTATGGATGGCACTTTAGATAGTGTAAAAACCTTAGCAGCTTATGAAGCTTCTTGTGGTGTAACTTCAATTGCACCTGCTACTATGACGATGCCGACAGTTGCCATTAAAAAGAGTATAAATTCAGCTTTAGAATTTAAACAGCAGTTAAATGATAATGAAGCATCTCTTGAAGGTATCTACATGGAAGGTCCTTTTGTAAGTCCTAAAAAGTTAGGTGCGCAAAATCCTGAATATGTACTAAAACCAAATTCACAAGATTTAGAATCACTTTATGAAGCCTCACAAGGCTTAATTAAAAAAGTCGTGATTGCTCCTGAAGAGGATGGAGCTTTAGATCTTATAAAAGCTTTTCATAATAAAGTCTCTTTCGCCATAGGTCACACAGTAACAGACTATGAAACTGCTACTGCGGCAATGAAAGCTGGAGCTAATGAACTTACTCATACCTTTAATGCTATGCCTCCATTAAATCATCGTGCCCCTGGCCCTATTGGAGCTGCTTTTGAACATAAGTCAGTCTTTTGTGAGCTGATTACAGATGGAGTGCATGTAGATAAAACCATGGTCAACATTCTCTTCACATTGATGGGAGATGACCGTATCGTCATGATTTCAGATTCAATGATGGCTACAGGTCTAGATGACGGAGAATACTCCCTTGGAGGACAGAAGGTCTTTGTAAAAGGGAATAAAGCTACCTTAAAAGATGGCACGATAGCTGGTTCTGTTACCAATCTTTATAACTGCTTTGTAAATGCAGTTCTAAACTTGGGGGTAAGTCTTGAGAGTGCTGTAAAAGCTTGTACCATAAATCCAGCTCGAGCTTTGAAGATTGACGACAGAGTAGGTGAGATCTGTGAAGGTAAAAGAGCTGATCTTTTAGTTGTCGATAAGAATTTAAAGATTAAAGAGATTATCTTAAGGGGATCAATCCTAAAAAGAGCTTAGTTCAAACAGTACTAAACAAAATTAATTTTCGATTTCTATGCGTAAAATTAATGAAAATATTGTTTGATAAAAGTCGCTATTTTGTTTAAAATACACCATTGCCCCTCTAATCGAGGAACCGGTTTCCCACCCGAGTTGCTTGATGCAGATTGAGCAATCAGTCTGTTTGGAAAGAGAGCAGATATTTTTATCTGTATGTTTTAAAGGAAATTTTCCTTCAAAAAAGGGTTTTTTAATGAAAACTTATGTTGCAACACCATCAACAATTAAGCGTGATTGGTTAGTTATTGATGCTGAGGGTCAGACTTTAGGTCGCCTAGCTACTGAAATTGCTTTACGTTTACGCGGTAAGCACAAGCCAGAGTACACTCCATTCTTAGATACCGGTGATTATGTTATCGTAATCAACGCATCAAAGGTTAAGGTAACTGGTAACAAGGCTCACGACAAGATGTATTATCACCACACTGGTTTCCCAGGTGGAATCAAGTCAGAGTCTTTCGAGAAGTTATTAGCACGTAAGCCAGAGGATGTTATCGAGACTGCTGTTCGCGGTATGCTTCCAAAGGGACCATTAGGTCGTGCTATGTTCCGTAAGCTAAAGGTATATGCTGGTGAGTCACATAATCATGCTGCTCAACAGCCTCAGGTTATCAAGTTTTAAGGAGCATTAGCAAATGGCTGCAAATCAGTATTATGGTACCGGTCGTCGTAAGGACTCAACTGCACGTGTATTCTTAAAGCAGGGTACTGGTAAATTAGAGATCAATGGTAAGACTCTTGATCAGTATTTTGGTCGTCCAACTTCTCGTATGGTTGTAGCTCAGCCATTAGAGTTATTAGAAGTTGCTGACAAGTTTGACTTATACATCACTGTTAACGGTGGTGGTATCACTGGTCAGGCTGGTGCTATCCGTTTAGGCATCACCAGAGCTTTAATTCAGTATGACGAGACTTTCCGTTCAGCTTTACGTAAGGCTGGCTTCGTAACTCGTGATGCTCGTGCTGTAGAGCGTAAGAAGGTTGGTCTTCACAAAGCTCGTAAACGTCCACAGTACTCAAAGCGTTAATATCAAAACAATTTTCATTGTTTTGTCAAAAGCCTCTGCCTCACCGCAGGGGTTTTTTTATGAATTTTTTATGTATAATATCCTTCAGAGGATATCTGTTATGGAAAGATTAAAAAGCTTAAAACCTTATCTGTTCACCGCTTATTATGATTGGCTAATCGACAATAAGATCACTCCACATCTGTTAGTTGATGCTAAGATGCCTGGAGTTAGAGTTCCTGTTGAATATGTAAATGATGGTCGCATTATCTTAAGTCTTTTACCTTCAGCCATTGCAGATTATCAATGCTTATCTAAAGGTATCTCATTTAAAGCTCGCTTTAAGGGTAAGAGTGAAGATATCTATATTCCATTTCATGCTATGGAGCAGCTAATTGCTTTAGAATCTGGCTCAGCTCTTCCAATCGGCTCTGCATTAGAGCAATTGGATTTAGCTCCTGATGATGAAGTATATCCTGATGAAGCTCAGGAAACTCCAATGTTCAAATTAGATGATGAAGATGAAACTGAGGATGAGGAAGTTTTATCTGATGATCCTGCTGAAGATGACAAAGCTCCTACTGATATAAAAACATCTGATGCTACAAAGATTGAGACTACAACTCCTGCAAAAGAGGAAAACAAACCAGCTTTCTCTTTTGTAAAGGATGATTAATAATAGTAGGCTTTATTTGAAGTTGTCTATGATTTTTGTATTTTAAAGCGTAGGCAACTAGAGTTGCTTATATACTTTCTAATTGATGAAAAACAAGGATCAGTGTCTAAGCATGACAATGGAGCTCGTGATCATAGTTTATCTACCTACAATATGTAGAGCTTCAAGTCCTTTTCTGATGTTTCTGCTTTGCGCAAACTTCTTTTTGAAATCTTTTTCTCCTTCTACTTTATAAGCTTTATATAACAGTGTCTTATCTTTATATAAAGCAGCATAAGCTAGCTCATCTTCAAAATTCAGTTTATGTACAAGAATATGTATTTTATTGTTTGTAAGTTTAGCTAATTTATTTATGTTTGAAACGAATCTTTTTTTATGAGCGTCCGTAACAATATCAGTATCACATACGATGATTATTACGGATTTTTTATCAAGTACTGTAAACAATGGAGTCAAAGCTTTTTCATTAGTATTCCATAAGTTTACAATTCTCACTCTTCCAAGAAAAAGAGTACTTATTAGATTTTTCTCAGTCTCACCTTCTGTGAATATGTTCGGATTATTTAATAACTTAATTTCTTTCATTAAAATCATCCAACAATAGTTCTGTTAAGTAGTCTGTATCAGGAACAGTTCCAAACATATTATTTTTGACGTACGAGAATGATGTTCTGTCATTTTTATTAAATGACATTTTTTCAGGTTGATAAGCTTCAACATAATTTCCTTTTTTACTTAGAAATAAAAATGAATGAGAGGGAACATTTAGGTTTAAGACCTCATTATTGTGTGTTGTATAAATAAACTGCGAATTTTTTGATAACTTGGAAACAACTAGGTTTAATAGATCGATTTCTATTTCAGAGTGACTTGAAGAAAGCTTTTCATCAAGGTAGTAAGTGTAGCTTCCTTTACTGTTTGAATTTGTCATTACATTAGTTATGACGACCATGACTCTTAAGGCATCAATAGTTCCTTTTGATAATCTATCTTCGTTTGAAGATATAACTTTACCTTCGGAGTTAAGCAGAACTTCGTCTCCATTGACAAATTCAACTAAATATCCAGCATCTTTGGATGTAGACTTTTTTGTAAGTGTATCTACGCCTCTAATAGAAGGATCAAACGTTTTAAAAATTTTTTCTAAAAGCTCTTTAGAAATTGTTGTTTTTCCATTGTAGAGATCTATCTCGTTAGAACCGTTAAGATAAAATCTATAAGCCCAATGGGAGTTATCAAATATAACCTTTTTGAATGCATCAAATTTTTCAATTAAATCGGAACTATCGTTAGTAGATATAAAGGTGCTACTTTTGTTTTTTACGCAGAATTTGATCGAATCAATCTTTTTTCTGCAAGATAAACAACTATCGCTTTGCAAAATAGGAATAGATTTATAAGTAAGTGCTTTAACTGGGAATGCTGAGCCTGAGTTAAATTCTAGAGAAAGACTGTGAAATTTTAAATCTGATGGAGTTACAAATTTAACTTCAAAAGAAGCATTTTTTGTTTTGTCATAAATTCCCTTCTTTAAAAGATCTGTAATCTCCTTTTTTACAATGAAGATTTCAATTCCACAAAGAATTTTACAAATTAAGTTTTTCCTGATGAGTTTGAGCCCATGATTACACAGAATCTTTTGATATTGAAGTTTGGTCTTTCTTCAAGAAATTCACAATCTATGGTGGATGAATTTATCTTTCTTGGATAAGAGAAATCTACATAAAATCATCAAAACAATAAAGATTGTTAATTGTTATATCGGTAATAATCATATATAAGTTCCTATATTTGGAATTTATTTAATAGAAATTGTATCCTTTAGAAGACAGAAGTTAAGGTAAAAATTTGTTTAAAAATAAAAAAAGGCGGTTATAAAACCGCCTTTTCATAAACTTACAGATTTAAGCTTATCTAATCTTGCCTAAGTCAACCCACATTGGAGTTGATTCGATAAGACCATTCTGGCCTAAAGAGATATCACCAGACAATCCGTGCAGAACGTCTTCCTTATTAGCTGCTAACTTCTCAATTTCTAAAGCGAAGTTTACGCTGTCATAAGCAGCTGCAAATACTCTTTGAACCTGATTATTAGCTTTTGGTAAAGACTGCATGAATGAGTCCTTTAATGGGCTATCAGTTAATAACCAAGGCATATCACCTAAGGTTGAACCTTTTAGAGCTAACTCTTGAGATGAGTTATTAACACCAATGTAGCTCTTATCAGTTAAGTAAACATGAACTGTTGATGGTATAGCAGCTTTAATAGCTACAGCGTCAACAACTGATGCATTTACATAAGCACTGTCTGCCTCTGATAGAGGGCAATTTGACATTGAAGTCTTAATGGTTGCAGCATCAGAGTAATAGCAAACAGGTACGTTTGCATTTACCTTTGAGAAGGTTGTCTTAAAGCTGTGTACTGAACGCTGTGATGATGTATCACTGCTCTGAGCAATAACAACTGGCTTCTTGTAGCCATCAGCATAGATCTTTGAAGCTGCAATTGCACCTTCATAGTTAGGACCTAAATCGAAGTACCACTGATTAGCAGGTTTGCTGCCTTCAGGCTGGTTTAAGACGATTGAAGGAACCTTAAGACCGGTTGAATTTAAAGCATTAACTTCAGGTTTTAAGATAGGACCGATAACTAACTTGGTACCATCATTCTGAATCTTAGCTACGATCTCAGAAATATTGTTCTTGTTGGTATCGAAGAAAACAACTTTTGAGTTTGAATTTCTATCTTTTAGAGCAGTTAAGATACCTAACTTAGCAGGTTCGCCTACGATTGGAGCAAAACGACCTGATAGAGGTAATAACACTGCAATTCTGTCACCGTCTGAGAACTTGAATAGAGCGTTAGCTGGAACATTAGATGGAGCAACATTATCAGGTGTTGCGTCATCTGATGAATTAGCAGCTTCATTATCAACTACAGTGTTGTCAGCTGTTTCTGTTGCTGTATCCTGTGCCTGAGAAGGAGTGATAAGCTCGTTTACAGGGTGGTTAGGATATTTCTTTGAGAACTCAGCTAAAGCCTGTTGCTGTAGCTCACTGCTCTGTGAACGAGTGATGATAGCGTATTCAATAAAGCCCTTATCATAATCAGACTGAGCTGATTTCATAGCCTGAGCTAAATCTTTATCGCTCAGAGCCTTTAATAAATCGTTACTCTGAGTGATAACAGTTGCTCTGTCTGATTTCTTTTCAACAATCTTTAATAAAGTAGCTTTGTTCTTGAATGCATTTAACTGATACTTTGGATCTTTGGTCTGTCTGTAAAGCTTTGCATTTACATTTGAGTTTAAGATTAAGTAGTAAGACAGTGACTGCTTTGGAAGAGCTTTATAGTTAACCTGATTTAACAGTGCAGATGCTTCTTTTAACTGGTTCTGTTTAACTAATAGCATAGCTTTAACTAAAGAAGCCTGATCTTTTTGGACATCAGTCTGAGCATTTGCATATAGATCATTGATGTTAGATGCTGCTTTATCTAAATCTCCTGAAACGATCTGAGAACGGGTCAGAAGAACTTGAGCTTTAAAGCTAGTGTCGCTTGAAGCATCATCAAATGCCTGCTGATATTCCTGTGTGGTCAGATTTAATGGACCAAAAGCATTGGTTGATGCGATTTTCTGAGTAGCTTCACTTGAAGCACAAGCAGATAGAGTAATGGTTGCAGCTGCAAATAAACTGCATAAACATAGATTTAATGTTGATCTTTTAGCTTTCACGATAGTTTCCTGCTAAATCACAAATGAATTATTGGCTGTATATTTTACCATAATGTGAGATAGGTAACGTGTATTGAAATAAAAATCACTCATAGTAGATAGGTAAAGCCAAGTTGTTGATTGCTATATGTAATAGGTAAAGGTATGAGTATTGAAAAAACTGAAAAACTCTACAAAGCGACTCGTGACGGTTGTGATGAATCATTTCGTATCAGAATACACAGATCCATAAGTTGGGTTAAAAAGGCTAAAGCTCTACCGGAAGATGATATTGATTTGAAGTTTATTTCTTTATGGATTGCCTTTAACTGCGCTTATGGCAAAGAGATTTCAACTGATGGCTATTTTGGTGAAAAGGTTGGATTTAGAGACTTTTTGACCGTAATCAGCTCTCTTGATGAAGAAAAGGTATTAGACAAGATCTTGTGGAACCGTTTCTCTCAGAGTATCAAAGCACTATTGGAGAATAAGTATACCTTTCAACCATACTGGAATTATTACAATAGTGGTGACAGAGATGCTGATTGGGAAATATCTTTTCAAAGATATAATTCAAAAGCATTAAAAGCTTTAATGACACAGAATACAGCTATGGTTTTGAACATTGTCTTTGACAGACTTTATACCATCAGAAATCAGCTCTTCCACGGTGGTGCTACCTGTAACAGTAAGGCTAATCGCATGCAGTTGCATGACGGTTGTGAAATTCTATCTGAACTGATGCCGGCTGTTCTTGATATCATGTTAAAGCATCATGACATAGATTGGGGCCGAGCTTTCTATCCTTATGTAAAAGAAGACTGAATGGTCCTTTTCCTAATTACACATGAAAGCAAAGCCATCAGACGGTATAATGCTTCTTTAGTTAAATGAAAGCAGTAAATTGAAGCTGTGATTTTCAAAGATAAAAGGTTAAACATGTTAGACAGTGCTTTATATATTGTTCCTACTCCAATTGGTAATCTTGATGACATCACTTTACGTGCAATTGAAGTTCTAAAAAATGCAACTTTAATTGCTGCTGAAGATACCAGACATTCAAAAATCTTATTAGATAAGTTAGGGATCTCAGGTAAAAAGATGATTAGTTGTCATGATCATAATGAGGAACAAAGAGCATCTATCATTATTGATGAAGTTAAAAATGGCGGTATCGTCGCTTTAATTTCTGATGCAGGCTCTCCTTTAATCAATGATCCTGGCTATAGAGTAGTAACACTATGCTCAAAAGCAGATGTAAGAGTTGTTCCACTACCAGGTCCATGTGCTTTAATTACAGCTCTTGAAGCTAGTGCATTACCTACAGACAAATTCATGTTCTTAGGCTTTTTCCCTGTAAAAGAAAAGGAATTAACAGAAAAGGTTCAGTCTCTAGAGAACGCAGATTACACAGCTGTGTTCTATGAGACCCCACGTCGTATCGTCGATACCATGGAAATTGTAGGTAAGATTTTACCTGAGCATGATGTAACTTTATGCAGAGAGATGACTAAGACATTTGAATCTTTCTATAGATTAAAAGCAAAGGATGCTGCTTCATTTTTAAAAGCAGATCCAGATAGAACCAAAGGTGAGTTTGTAGTAGCTATCGGTTCATTAAAACAGGAAACATCCTCTGTTCCTGCTTCTGTAGTAAAAGCCATTTCAGAGCTTATCAAGACCTCTCCTGTAAAACAGGTTGCTAATGTCTTATCAGATCTTACTGGTATTAAAAAGAACGATTTATATAACCTAGCTTTGGATCTTAAAAATAAAGCTAGTGAATAAAAGTAATTAAGTTTTAAAGAGTCTTCCTTTTTCATGTATAATGCAAGTGAGTCGACCGGGCAATCGCTGCCGTGCACGCGTGTTTAAGATCTTTAAGCATACGGTCACTGGGGGAGGAAAGTCCGAGCTCCGAAGGACAAGGTGCCAGGTAACGCCTGGAGGGCGCAAGCCCATGACAAGTGCAACAGAAAGTAAACCGCCACTTTGTGGTAAGGGTGAAATGGCGAGGTAAGAGCTCACCGCTTTTCTAGCAATAGGAAAGGCATGGTAAACTCCACCTGGAGCAAGATCAAATAGGCTCTCTATGGTTTGGTCCGAACCGAGGGCGGGTTGATTGCTGGAACCAGCGAGCGATTGCTGGTCTAGAGGAATGGTTGCCACTGCTTAGCAGAACAGAACTCGGCTTACAGGTTGACTCATCTTTAATCCTCTTTCTATTTAAATCTCAATATCACAAGATACACTTCTATATTTTTACATCAGTATATTCAGCAATTGCATTTGTTTGACCATTAATAGTTCAAAATAAGCTCGTAAATGGACCTCTTTGAGTTTATTTGTACTATAAAATGTGTAATAGATCACATCCTTATAACAACGTAATTTTAAGCTACAATTTGCGCACATTTTTTTCTCGTTTTGTTTAATAAATTGCCTTGATTAATAAAGCGATAGAGAAGATTAATCTTCAAAATTAATTTTTTCTCCAATATTTGCATATTCTTTGTAACATATTGAATTAAAAGAATATTTATAAAAGGGCTAGATATTATTTTCTTGAAATTCTCATATGATTTGGTAAACTAAATGGGTAAAAGTGGTAAATTGTGGTGAAAGTAGTATTAATCTTTCCCCAAAATGACTACTAGGTAGTGTGAATTAGGCTTTTTAAATTATGTTTGACGGTTTGCTTTTAAGTGGAACAAGTGAAGTTTCCCTTGATTCTAAAGGGCGACTGTCTGTGCCTGCACGCTATAGAGAAATATTTGCAGATGATGGAGACGGTCAGTGCGTAGTCACTCGCTCTTTGTTTGACAAATGTTTATGGTTATACCCCTCCAGTGAATGGGATAACGTAGTCTCAACCTTAGGCTCACTTCCTACTATGACTGATCCACTGTGTCGTACCATTCAGCGTATTGTTTTAGGCAGTGCAGTTTTTTGTCAGTTAGATGCCCAAGGTCGAATTTTATTACCACCTGAGTTAAGACAGGTAAGTGAGATCACTAAGAAAGCTTATCTTATTGGTTTTAACAACAAATTTGAGCTTTGGTCTGAAGATAACTTTGCTCTTCAGCGTAAGGCTGATGACGATTTATTACAGCAGGCAGCAAAAGATCTTGCGTCACACAGCGTGCTTGCTAATTTAAAACTATAAATATCAATAATAAGAATTTATCATGGCATTTTCACATATTCCTGTATTACTAAATGAAGTCCTTGAAGGTATGAACATCAAGGAAGATGGGATCTATGTAGATGCCACATTTGGTCGAGGCGGCCATTCAAGAAAAATCTTAGAAAGATTAGGTCCTAATGGCAGATTGTATGGTCTTGATAGAGACTTAACCGCTGTAGAAGCAGCAAAAAGCATTACCGATCCTAGATTTAAAATCACGCACAGTGCCTTTTCAAATCTAAAAGAGGTATGTGAGTCTTTAGGTATTGAAGGAAAGGTTGACGGTATCTTAATGGATATCGGTGTTTCCTCTCCTCAGATTGATGATCCTACTCGTGGCTTTTCTTTTGAAAAAGATGGTCCTTTAGATATGCGAATGGATCAGAGTGCTAAGTTAGATGCCAAGACCATCGTTAATACCTATTCAAAACAAGATCTCGCCTATATCTTTAAAGTTTATGGCGAAGAGAATTTTGCAGCTAAAGTAGCTACAGCTATAGTAAGAGAGCGAGAGAAGACTCCTTTTGAAACTACACTGCAATTATCAGAATTTATTAAAAGAGTAATCGGCGGTAAGCCTACTCCTAAACACAAAGCTACCCGTTGTTTTCAAGCCTTGAGAATTGCTGTAAACGGCGAGCTTGATGAATTAAAAAAAGCTCTAGAGAGCAGTATTGATGTATTAGCAGATGACGGTCGTCTGTGTGTTATCTCATTCCACTCTTTAGAAGACAGAATAGTAAAAACATTTATAAAAGATAAGTCTCAGGGACAGAAGATCCCAAATGGCCTTCCAATTACTTTTGAAGAAGCCGAAAAAATGAGACTTGCTACAGCAAAAGTGGAGCCTGTAGGAGGTGCTATTAAGGCAACTCCTGAAGAAATAGCAGCCAACGTAAGATCTAGAAGTGCCACACTTAGGATCTGCAAGAGGCTTAAGAGGCTACCCTAGATGCAACAGTCAAATGCAGTAAGAAAGCTAGAAGAGAATTTTCCAACTGAGTCTCCTCAAATTAAAAAGAGGGAACCTCAGTTTGGTGATAGACCTAATCCACAGGTCAAACCTGTGCAAAAGGTTGTTCCTAGTGTTACCACTCAGGTAACCCATGAACATATCATTAGAATTCAGGCACCAACAGATTTATTCAATGATGGTGAGTCTCAGTTAGCTGTACCATCATTAAGCCTTTTTGAAGGTTATAAAAAACAGAAAAAGGCTTTGGTCCCAACTATTTTAAATGACATATTCTCAAATTTTTTGACTTATGTTCTGATCCTTGTCGTTACAACTTTAGCCGTACTAAAGGTGCATCAAGTACAGATGACCCGTGATATGACTATACAGTATAATGAGGTTTTAAGACATAACGAGCTTCTGCATAAGGAATGGTTAACTCTGTTATCTGACAGAGAAGCCTTAACAGAGTATTCTGTGATCCGTAAAAATGCTGATGAAAAGCTTGGTATGGTGCAGCCTAAAACTGAAGACGAAGTTGTAATCGATTTGAGATAAATGGCTTTAAAACAAGTTAACGATGGATCCTATAGCCGCCTACAAGTATCAACAACCAGAATAGCCATCGTATGGTTTTCTGTAGGCTGTCTTTTCATATATATCCTAGCCAGGTTATTCTGGATACAGGTCCTTTATCCTGAAAATCTTATCCGTGAAGGTAATGCTCGTGTAGTCAGAAACTACCATTACGAACCTCCAAGAGGTTTAATTACCGATAGAAATGGTAAAATCTTAGCTATTTCTGTTCCTGTAAAATCCGTAGAAGCCGATCCTAAATTTTTACATGAAGAAGGCATCTATGATGATCCTTCTAAGATGAAAAAGTTAGCTGCAATTCTTGAACTTGATGTTAATGAGCTCTACAAAAAGACTAAAGATCCAACCCGTCGCTATGTGCATTTAAAACATTATCTTGAGACAGATAAGGCAAAAGAAGTAAGAAAGATTTCAAAAACAGGAATTATCTTGAATGATTCCTATCGTCGTCACTATCCTACAGGCGAGATTAACTCAAATCTAGTTGGTCTTTTAAATGGTGATGGTGTCGGTGTTTATGGAGTGGAGCAGAGTTTTAATTCTTATTTAACCTCAACTGCTTCCACCAAATTGGCTAAAAAAGATCGTTATAACCATATTGTTGAAAACTTAGGTACCGTCAAGAAAGGAACTCTTGGTGGTAACTTAATGCTAAGTGTAGATAATCGACTGCAAGAATATGCTCATGCCATGTTAAAACAAGCGGTTGAAGAAAACGAGGCTGACAGTGGTACTGCAACCCTGATCGATGTTAGAACAGGTGAAATTTTAGCTTTAGCAAATGCGCCTTCATTTGATCCAAATGATAGAAAACACTTTGACAGCGCCAATGCCAAAAACAGAGTTGTAACTGATATCTTTGAGCCTGGATCTACACTAAAACCAATTGTGGCATTAGCAGCCCTTGAGGCAAAAGCTACAAACTGGTCTGAAGTTTTTGACACTAGACCTTTTATTGTCGATGGCAAGATGGTGCGTGACTCTCATGCAATGTCTCAGGGTACCTTAGCTGACATTATTCAGTACTCTTCAAATACTGGTATGGCAAGAATTTCTATGAGAGTCGGTCCTCAAAAGATCATGCAGGTTTTAAACAGATTTGGCTTTGGTTCTAAAACTGAGTCAGGTCTTGTAGGAGAGAACTCAGGAAGACTTAATGAGAACAGAAAGTTCTGGTCAGAAATTGATAAAGCAACTTTAGGCTTTGGTTACGGTGTGGCTGTAACTAATATGCAACTGACTCAGGCATACGCAACCTTAGCTAACGGCGGTATCAGAAATCCAGTTTCTATTTTAAGATTAAAGAATCCTCCAAAAGGTACCTTAGTTGCTCAATCAAATCAGGTAGCTAATATGCAAAAGGCACTAGAAACTGTAGTTGCACAAGGTACAGGTGGCAAGGCTGCTATTGATAGATACCGTGTAGCAGGTAAAACCGGTACTGCTAAAATTGCATCGGTTGGTGGTTACGGTAAATACTACATGTCAACCTTCGCAGGCTTTGCTCCTATTTCAAATCCACGTTTTGCTTTAGTGGTGGTTATCAGTGCTCCAAAGGCTGGTAAGTTCTACGGTGGTGTGGTTTCAGGACCTGTATTTAGGGCCGTGATGTCTAAAGCTTTACAGCTGTATAACATCAAGCCTGACCGAGAGAAGGACGAAAAGAATTAGTAATGAAAAATAAAAGTTTGAAGGACTTTAATACATTTTTTCAGAACCGAATTTATAAAGGTAAGAGCGAAAAACAAAGATGAAAAAGTTAAAAGAAATCTTTCAGTATTTGGGCATTAAAAGAAAAGCTCCAGACATTGAATGTACATCACTTGAAGTTGATTCACGTCAGGTAAAAAAAGGAAGCCTGTTTGTAGCTTTAAAAGGTACCAAAGTCAACGGTCTTGATTATGCTAAAAAGGCATATGAATTAGGTGCTGTTGCAATTATGTTCGAAGAGGGAAATACACCTTCTGAGGAACTTTTAAAAGAAGTACCAGTCCCTTTTATCAAGTTGTCTGTTAAAAGAAATTTAGGTGAGTTTTGCTCTTTCTTCTATGATGAACCTTCTAAAAGATTAGGTTTAATCGGTATTACCGGTACTAATGGCAAGAGTACTATCACTCAGCTGATTGCACAGTGGCTTAGTGTTACCTTTTCTACAAAATGCGCAGTCTTTGGAACTTTAGGCTATGGTTTTTTACCAACTCTAAAAAAGAGTTCTAACACTACTTTAGATGCTGTAAGACTGCAACAGGCTTTAAATGAAATGGTAAATGAAGGTGCTCGTTTTGCTGCTTTAGAAGTATCCTCAATCGGTGTTTGTGAAGGTCGAATTGACGGTTGCACTTTTGTTGCAGGTGGTTTTACTAATTTAACTCGTGATCACCTTGATTACCATAAGACCATGGAAAACTACGCTAAAGCAAAAGAAGATTTCTTAAGACGTGTTCCTAAAGAGAGACTTGTGATCAATGTAGATAATGAGCAGGGATGTAAATATGCAGATACCTTCGGTAAATGTGTGGCCTATTCCTGCAAGAGCGACTTTATGGGCTCAGTTTCATCTTTAATCTATTCTCAGTATGTGTGGATTAAATCTGTAACCTATAAGCCTCATGGCATTGCTCTTGAAATTGAATCTACCTTTGGCTCTGGTAAATGTGAAATTGGTTTATTAGGTGGCTTTAACGTCGAGAACTTTGCCTGTGCCTTAACTGTACTTTTATCAATGGGCTATGATTTTGAAAAACTCTTACGCGGAGCTTCAAAACTAAAACCAATTAAAGGTCGTATGGAGTGCTTTAGCGCTGAAGGCAAACCTCATATCGTAGTTGATTATGCTCATACCCCAGACGGTGTAGAGCAGGTATTGCGTGGCGTAAGAGAACATCACCCCGATGGTAAAGTCTTCTGCATCATAGGATGTGGCGGTGACAGAGATAAGGGTAAGAGACCTATCATGGCAATTAAAGCCTCAGTCTTCTCTGATATGGCTATTTTAACCTCAGACAATCCTCGTTCTGAAGATCCTGAAGCAATCTTACGTGATATGGCATCAGGCGTAGGTGAGGCTAATAACGTAGTCTTAATTGCCGACAGACGTAAAGCTATTGAATATGCTTTTGAAAAAGCAGGTGCTAAAGACTGTATTGTGATTGCAGGTAAAGGTCATGAGGACTATCAGATCTTTAAAGATAAAACCATCCATTTTTCAGATAGAGAAATTGCCTGTGAACTTTTAGGAGTTAAATGTGATTAGCTTTAATTTAAGTGAACTTGCTGTTGTGGGAAATTACATCCTAAAAGGTCAGGATTTAGTTGTAAATGCTGTAAGTACCGATTCAAGAAAGTGTGAGAATGCCTTATTTATCGCTTTAAAAGGCGAGAAGTTTGATGGACACGATTATATAGAAAAGGCAATTGAAGGTGGTGCTGTAGCTGTAGTGTCATCAAAACTGTTACCTGAGAGTATTACTGAGCGCGTAAGCGTGATTATCTGTGACGATACTTTAAAAGCTTTAGGTTATTGCGGTTATTTAGTAAGACGCAAGAGTAAAGCTAAAGTAGCATCTCTAACCGGATCCTGTGGTAAAACTACAGTTAAAGAATTAACTCATGCCATCTTATCTATATGTGGCAATACTATCTGCACTCAAGGTAATTTTAATAATGACGTGGGCGTGCCATTGACCTTAATGTCAATTACAAAAGACACTAAATATGCAGTGGTAGAGCAGGGCGCAAGTCACTTATTTGATATTGCTCATACCTGTGAGTTTGTAAAAGCAAATACTGCAATTATCAACAATGTAGGTGGTGCACACCTAGAAGGCTTTGGCTCTTATGACGGTGTTTACCGTGGTAAATCGCAGATCATAGATGATGTGCTATCACGTGGCGGACGAGCTGCAGTGCCATCTGACTCTAAGTATTTTGAGCGCTGGAAGAGTGAGTATGCATCAGCTTTTAGAAAGGGTTCATTAGTATCTTTTGGTACTCATGACTTTGATTTTGTGCAGTACTCAAATGTAAAAGAAAGCCTGTCAGGCATTGAGTTTGATTTAAGATCACCGCTTAATGATTACAAGATCAAAATGAATGTTCTAGGAGCTCATAATGCTTCAAATGCAGCTGCAGCTACTACTTTAGCTTTAATGACGGGAGCTTCAGAGGCTGCTTTAAAAGCAGGCCTAGAGTCAGTATCCTCAATGCAGGGACGTCTTTGTGCTCATGAGTTTAAAAAGATGACTTTAATTGATGATGCCTATAACGCAAGTTTCAATGCATGCATGTCAGCTATTGATACTCTGTCTTTATATAAAGGCCATAGAGTTTTCATTTTCGGTGACATGGGAGAACTTGGTAATGCAGCAGTAGAGTTGCATGAAAAGTTAGGAGAACATGCAGCTTCAAAAGTAGATGAAACCTTGTGCGTAGGTCCATTGAGTGAAAATACCAGCAGATGCGCAGGAGTGAGAGGTAAGCATTTTAATTGTCATTCAGATCTCGTACAATATGCACGCAATTTATTAGATAAATATCCTTATGTAAGCTTTTTAGTCAAGGGATCACACTCTATGCATATGGATACGATAAGCAAAGAACTAATCGCTCTAGGAGAGCTGTTATGATAGTTTATTTATCAGATTACCTAAGTCAGTATATTCCATCATTAAGAGTTGTAAGTTACCTGACCTTTAGAGCTGTAATGTCTTTATTTACAGCATTAGCAATTTCTCTGTTTTGGGGCCCATATGTGATTAGAAAACTGCAAATGTTGCACTTCGGACAGGTTGTCCGAGATGACGGTCCTCAGACTCATTTAAAGAAGACCGGTACTCCTACCATGGGCGGTGTGCTGATTGTAAGTGCTATTGCAATTTCCATGTTACTGTGGTGTAACCTTGCAAATGTTTATGTTTGGTATACCCTAGCAACTTTAATCTGCTATGCTGTTATCGGTTTTTCTGATGACTTCTTAAAAGTAGTGCGTCACGATCCAAAAGGATTGAGAGCAAAATATAAATACTTCTGGCAGTCAGCCTGTGCTATTGTTTTATCTTGCCTTATCTATGGCTCAGCAAAATTGCCATCAGAAACTACTTTTGTAGTACCTTTCTTTAAAGACTTCATGCCTGATATTGGCTTTTTGTTAATCCCATTAGCTTACTTTGTATTAACAGGTTCATCAAATGCGGTTAACTTAACTGACGGTCTGGACGGTTTAGCTATTATAACTACCATTACCGTAGCGGCAGGTTTAGGCATTGTGGCCTGGGCAACCTCAAATGTTAACTTTGCTTCATACCTTTATATTCCTTATGTTCCAAGAGCTGCTGAAATCACCATTGCATGTACTGCAATCGTAGGTGCAGGTTTAGGCTTCTTATGGTTTAACTCATACCCTGCACAGGTATTCATGGGAGATGTAGGCTCTCTATCTTTAGGTGCAGTTTTAGGTATGATTGCCATCTTAATTCGTGAAGAAGTATTACTGTTCATCATGGGCGGTATCTTTGTATTAGAGACTGTAAGTGTGATCTTACAGGTAGGTTCATACAAGTGGACTGGACGCAGAATCTTTAGAATGGCCCCAATTCACCACCACTTTGAAAAAGGTGGCTGGCCTGAGCCTCGAGTGATGGCCCGTTTCTGGATCATTACTTTAGTATTGGTTCTAATTGGTCTTATTACTTTAAAGATCCGCTAAGGATTAGAAAATGAATTCACAGCTTAACAATAAAAAAATCGCCGTAATTGGTTTAGGTGTATCTAATATTTCTGTAATTGGATACCTGTTAAAACACGATTTAAAGAAATTCTCTTTATATGACACCAGAATGAATCCTCCTCATGTAGGTGATCTTCCTGTTGGTGTAGATTTACGCTTAGGACCACTGAATGCTGAAGAATTAAAGCAGTTTGATATGGTGGTTATAAGCCCAGGTATCAGCATTTACAACGAGGTCATTGAAGAGGTTGCCTCATCAGGTGTTGAGATTGTAGGCGATATTGAACTTTTCGCTCGTGAAGCTAAAGCTCCTGTAATTGGTATTACAGGTTCAAATGGTAAATCAACAGTAACCTCTCTTACAGGTTATATTGCTGATGTGGCTCATATCAAGGTTGCCGTTGGTGCAAATTTTGGAGTGCCTGTTTTTGATATTTTATCTGACGATGTTGAGCTATATGTCTTAGAGTTATCAAGCTTTGAGCTTGAGACCACTCGCTCTTTAAGGCTCGATGCTGCCACCATTCTAAATGTATCTGAAGATCATTTAGACAGATACCACGGCTCTATTGAAGAGTACGCACAGGCTAAACGCAGAATTTTTGCTCATGCTAAAACTGTGGTTGTAAACCGTGATGATAAGAGAACCTATCCTGTAGAGTCTGATTTAAAGAATCATGAAATTATAAGCTTTGGTTTAGATGATAAAGAATATGGTCTAATTACAGAAGGTGATGACACTTATCTTGCTGTTGATGGCAATAAAGTATTAAACGTTAACGAAATGCGCATTTACGGTGAGCATAACCACTTAAATGCTTTAGCATGTATGGCTTTAGCTGATGCAGTGGGTATTTCACGTGATGCTCAGATTACAGCACTGCGTAATTTCTCTGGTCTGCCACATCGCTGTCAGCTCGTAAAAAAGATTAAGGGCGTGTCTTACTATAACGATTCTAAGGCAACTAATGTAGCTTCAACAGAGGCTGCTATCTCTGGACTTAAGGGATTACACAAAAAAGGCATTATCCTTTTAGCCGGAGGTTTAGGTAAAGGGCAGGACTTTACCCCTCTAAAGAGATATCTAGGTCATGAAGTCAGCGCTGTTTACTGTTTTGGTAAAGATAAGCAAAAGTTACTAGATTTATCTGATAAATACTGCTTTGATGTTGAGACCATGGAACAGGGCTTGAATGAGGCTTATAAGGTAGCTAAAGAAGGACAGGCAGTGTTATTGTCTCCAGCTTGTGCTTCCTTTGATCAGTTCAAGGGCTTTGAACATCGTGGTCAGGTCTTTGTAGATTTAGTAGCTAAGCTTCAAGAATAATTTCTAACTAGGCTTAAGCATAGAACTCTCTTGAAGAGAAAACTGACTAATAGAGAATACTGATGATGTTATTTAATAAGGACAAAATTCCAGCTTTTGATAGAGGCTTGTTAGTAGTCTCTTTGCTCTTAATTTGCCTTGGTATTATGGTCATCAGTTCAGCCTCTGTAATGGAGTCGATGGTAAAGTACGGAGATTCTCTGTACCAGACCAAAAAGCATGTATTTGCTGTGGGAATGGCTCTGTTTGTAGGTATGCTCTGCGCTATGACTCCTACTGAGATTTGGAAAAAGTACTCACTTCACTGTTTTATTGTTGTGTGTGCGCTGATGGTCTTAGTGATGATAGTAGGTCGTGAGATCAACGGCGCAAAGCGCTGGTTACCTTTAGGTTTTATTAACCTGCAGCCTTCAGAATTACTCAAGATCTTCTGGATCCTGTATTTTTCATCCTACGTCTCAAGAAAGATTGAAAGTATCAGTACCACTACTAAAGGCTTTATAAAGCCAGCAGCTTTCATTGGTGTCATGGCAGTTCTTCTTTTGGTTCAGCATGATATGGGATCATTAGTAGTGGTCTCTTGTATTACCTACTCTCTAACCTTCATAGCAGGAGCTGGTTTTATCAAATATGGTGTAGTCATTCTCATAGCCTTGCTGTTAGCATTCCTGCTAGTTTTAATCTCTCCATATCGTATTGCCAGATTTAAATCATTTATGGATCCTTGGCAGGATCAGTACGGTTCAGGTTATCAGTTAACTCAGTCTTTGATGGCATTTGGCCGTGGCGGTATTACAGGTGAAGGTTTAGGTAATTCATATCAGAAATTAGGCTATTTACCTGAGGCTCATACTGATTTTATTACCTCTATTTTGGGCGAGGAATTCGGTTTTGTAGGTATGGTATTGCTCTTATTGTTAGAACTGTTCATTGTCTATAAAGCTTTTAGACTTGCTTTTAAGATTTTAAAAAAGGACGCAATCTATCAGGGGTATGTAGCAGCAGGTATCGGCACTTTGTACTGTGTACAGACTTTTATCAATGTTGGTTCAGCGTCAGGTGGTATTCCAACAAAAGGTTTGACTCTGCCACTTGTAAGTTATGGCGGTTCATCGATGATCTCGTGCTGTATGGCAATTGCTATCTTACTTAGAATAGATTTTGAATGGCGTAATAACGCTATAAGTGATAAACGAAAAAATGAAAGTTAAAAAAGTTTTAGTCATGGCAGGCGGTACAGGTGGACATGTATTTCCTGCTTTAGCAATTGCAAAGGCTCTAGAAAAAGAGGGCGCAGAGATTTTGTGGTTAGGAACTCGTGGCCGCATGGAAGAAATGCTTGTTCCTAAGTACGGTTACAATATCCGTTATATTGATGTTAAAGGTGTTAGACGTAATGGTCTTAAAACACTTTTAAAAGCTCCCTTTATGGTAGCAAGAGCTATTGTTCAGGCAAGAGCTGTAATTAAAGATTTTAAGCCTGATGTTGTTTTAGGTATGGGTGGTTATGCTTCAGGTCCTGGTGGAGCTGCAGCCTTCCTCTCTGGCATTCCTGTAGTTTTACATGAACAGAATGCAGCTGCCGGCATGACCAATAAACTGTTATTTAAAATTGCCTCAAAAGTAATGTTAGGTTTTACTGGTGCTTTTACAGGTGAGAATGTCTCAGTAGTTGGCAATCCAGTGCGTGACAGCATTATTGCTTTGCACGGAAAGGCTCGTGATTTTACACATACTCCTGTAAGAATTAGTATTATCGGTGGCTCATTAGGTGCAAGAGCTTTAAATGAACTGGTACCTCTTGCTCTAAAGAAATTTACTGATGACTCAATTTTAGTTACTCATCAGTGTGGCAAGGGCAACAGTGACAAGGTTAAAGCTTTATATGAAAGTGCTTCATTTAAAGTAGAAGCAACTGATTTTATTGATAACATGGATGCTCTGTATGCCAATACAGATTTAATTATCTGCAGAGCTGGTGCTTTAACTGTAGCTGAGACCTCAACAGCTGGAATTCCTGCTATCTTTGTGCCTTTACCTACAGCAGTAGATGATCATCAGACAAAAAATGCTTCAGTTCTGGCAAAAGCAGGGGCAGCTTTTGTATGTAAGCAGTCATCACTTAGTGCAGATTCTCTTTATGATTTGGTAAAATCTTTAGTAGATGACAGAGAAAAACTTGCATTCATGTCAGCCAAAGCCTATGAATGCGCAATTACCGATGCTACAGAGCGCGCTGTAAAGATTATTGAAAGCGTGGTTAAAGACTAGCAAAAAGTCATAAACAAAACGCGAATCATAAACAAAACGCAAACAAGTTACACGAATACAAAATAAAGAAAGATTAAATGGAAAGTTCAAAGTTAAACTGTAATGTGCCTTTGATGCACAAAGTAAAAAGAATTCATTTTGTAGGTATCGGTGGTGCCGGCATGTGCGGTATTGCTGAGGTTTTAAGAAATGAAGGTTATGCAGTATCTGGTTCTGATATTGCAGCATCTAAAGTTACCAAAAGATTAGAAGATTTAGGTGTTACCGTTTTTATTGGCCACAACGCATCTAATGTAAATGGTGCAAGCGTAGTTGTAGTGTCATCAGCAATTCATGAAGGAAACCCTGAGGTTGAGAGTGCAAGAGCTATGCATATTCCTGTGGTAAGACGCGCTGAGATGTTAGGTGAGCTAATGCGTTACCGCTATGGTATTGCTATTAGCGGTACTCACGGAAAAACTACAACCACAAGTTTGATTGCATCTATTTATGCAGCCGCAAAACTTGATCCTACCTTTGTTATAGGTGGCCTTTTAAACAGTGCTGGTACTAATGCCAGATTAGGTACAGGCAGATATTTAATTGCCGAAGCTGACGAGTCAGATGCTTCTTTCTTGCACTTACAGCCAATGATGACTGTTGTAACCAACATTGAGCCTGATCATTTAGATACTTATGGTGGTGACTTTAACTGCCTTAAAAAGACCTTTGTTGAGTTCTTACATAACTTGCCATTCTACGGTGTTGCTGTAGTTTGTGTTGATGATCCTAATGTAAGAGATATCATTCCTCAGATTGGCAGAACTGTTATCACCTATGGTGTGAGTGAAGATGCTGATTTTAGAGTAACAGATTTTAAAGAAACAGGTCCTCACAGCTCATTTACCTTAGTAAGAAAGGATGCAGCAACATTAAAGATTGAACTGCCAATTCCAGGTCTTCATATGGCAAAGAATGCAGCAGCTGCTATTGCTGTAGCATTAGAAGAAGGTATTGAAGATGACGTTATCGTGCAGGCTTTAAAGAACTTTAAAGGTGTGGGCAGACGTTTCCAGAATTATGGTGAGTTTAAGACTAAAAAAGGCTGTACTTTAACCTTAGTAGATGACTACGGTCATCATCCAACTGAGGTTGATGCAACTATTAAAGCTGCAAGACAGGCATATCCCGACAAGAAATTAGTTATGGTATTCCAGCCTCACCGCTACACACGTACACGTGACTGCTATGAGGACTTTGTAAGAGTATTACAGCAGGTTGATAAGTTAATTTTAGTGGATGTATATCCTGCAGGTGAGACTCCAATTCCAGGTGCCGATGGCAGACATTTATGTATGTCAATCAGATTGCAGGGTAAGATTGAGCCTCACTTTGTGCAGACTGTAGATGAAGTTCCTGCTCTTTTAGAAGAACTTGTTGAAGATAACTCATTAGTTCTAACTCAAGGTGCTGGTAACGTAGTACAGGTTGCCAGAAACTTAAGTCAAATCTGGGAAAAGATTTAATTTAGGCTTTAAAGAGTATGGCAGGCAGTAGACAGACAAGAGGTTACTTTATAGCAGGTGTATTGTTCCTGCTAGTCCTGCTTATTGCCATCGTAAAAAGTGACTACATCATTCAGAATACACTGTCTAAAACAGGCGCATTACCAGTTAAGGCGGTGAAAATTGATGGTGTCTTCAGACAGCTTACAAGAAAAGGCATAGCAGATGTTACAGGTAGGGTTTGCGCAGGTCAGAATATAGCAACACTAGACACTAATGTCTTAAAGACTGAACTCATGAAAAATCCATGGGTGGCTCAGGTTGCTGTAAAGAAAAAAATGCCAGATACTATCGTATTATCTGTAATTGAACATGTACCAGCTGCCTATTGGAATGATAATGGCATCTATGATGCCCGCACAAAATCAATTTTTTATCCGGATCTGTCACAATTTAGCCAACCATTAGTGAAACTTGGGGCATTTAGGGATAATCTGTGCAATGAAGTTTACGACAGTGCGGTTTTGTTCATAAGAGCTATGAATGACAGTCCCTACCAGATGGTAGCTTTGTATTTGGATAAAGTAAGGTGTTACACCATTACTTTAGATAATGGAACCAGGCTAATCTTAGGTAGAGGTCAGGACAAGGCTCTTAACCGACTAAAGAGATTTATAAGATCATTTAGTCACTCTGGACTTAGCATCGATGATGTCGATTATGTGGATTTAAGGTATGATGTGGGTTTTGCTGTAGGTAAGAGAGACGCTAACTCTATCAATACAGTACAGACCGACAGTGCAAACTATTAGGCTCAGTAAAGCGCAATGCGTTTAAAAGAGTTTTTATTAAGGGAAATAATTCATAATGTTAAATATGAAGAAGAAAAACAATAATGCAGTTGCAAAGAGTGATAAGGAAGAACTTATCACCGCCCTTGATATTGGTAGTAGTCATCTGCGTTTGTTAGCAGGTTATGTAGGTCCTGATAAACAGATTAGGATCAGAGGCTATAAAGAAATTAAGAGTGCTGGTTATTCTAATGGTGAAATTAACGATATTGGAAAACTGGCAGGCTCAATCGCTTCTATTGTGCAGCAGTTCCAGAATGAATATGGAATTGAGGTTAAAGATGTAGTAACTGGGGTTCCCGGTCACGTTATTCAGGGTGAAAATCAGCAGGGCAATATTACTGTAAGCTCAGGTCAGGTAACTGAAACTGATAGAAATAGGGCTATCGAAAACGCTGCTGCTGGTTTACAACAGTTAAACCGCAATGACTTTGTGGTAATTCACAAAAATCCACAGAATTATTCAACTGAGTCATCAGAAAACATTGTTAACCCCATCGGCTTTTATGCTAAAAGACTTGACGTAAATGTCCATTTTATAGGTTGCAAAGGCTTATATAAAAAGAACATTGAACAAGCTGTCAGCATGATAAGTTCAAATATTCATACTAAGAATGTTATTTATGTAGGTAATGCAGTCTCTGCTGCTGCAATTACCGAAAATGAAAAAGAAATTGGTGTTATTCAGGCAGATATTGGCGGTGGCACCATCTCATTTACTGTGTATGATGCTGGTAAACAGTTAATATCTCAGGGAATTTCTGATGGTGGTGACTATATTACCAATTCTATTGCAAGAGAGTTTGCTATTCCTAAACAGTCAGCAGAAGAGCTAAAACTCAAATACGGTATAGCATCTCCTGATATCATCCCTGATGATCAGAAAAATTATCAAATTAAAGTTGAAGTCCCAACTCAGTTCACAAATCAGACTGAAGAGGTAACCATTACTTTAGGTGAGTTGTCTGCAGTTATCTACAGATGTTTAGGCAGCATGTTTGAACTTTTGTTCCAAAGAATAACAAGTCATGGTAAATCTTTCTTAAAATCTTTAGATATTGGTGCTGGTGTGGTGTTGACTGGTGGTACAGCCATGTTACGCGGTATTGATACAGTGCTATCAGATTACATCAACTATTATACCCAGAATCCTGCTAATGAATTTTTGCATTGCAACAGCAAGGTTCGTATTGGTGTACCTGTAGGTTTGAGAATGTGCGATGATATTCAAATTCCAAATGAATTAAGAAACTCAATGACTCCTGGTATCGCTGCAAGACCTGATCAGGCTGTAGTTTTTGGACTTTTGAGAGTAGCCAAATTTGACAATTTAGAGCAATACTCAAATTCAAGAAGCAGAAACGACGATTCAGATGAAGTTGGAAAAGGTTTCTTTGGCAACTTTAAAAATTGGGTGAAAAGAGAGTTATAGATTACTATATGCTCACTTTGACGTGAGCTATAACAAAAATTTATGCTAAATTTGAGCAGAATGTCTCAAATATTGGTATGATTTAGTAAAGATTTTTAAGAGAGTAAAAAAATGAGCGATTTTCGTGTTGAATCAGTGTCAAATTCAAATGCAGGGAGCACTATCACTCCTTCAGGAAAATGTGTTATCAGAGTATTAGGCATCGGTGGCGGTGGCGGTAACTCACTACAGCACATGATTAATGACAGTCTTTCAGGTGTGGAGTTTATTGCTGTAAACACCGACTCTCAGGCTCTTTCTAAGTCAACCTCACCATTAAAGGTTCAGATTGGTGTTAAGTTAACAAACGGCCTTGGTGCAGGTTGTGATCCTAATAAGGGTCGTAAAGCAGCTGAGGAAAGCAAGGAAGACATCAAGAAGTTGATTCAGGGATCTGACATGGTATTTATCACTGCTGGTATGGGCGGTGGTACCGGTACTGGTGCAGCTCCTATTATTGCAGAGATCGCTAAAGAAACTGGTGCTCTTACAGTTGCAGTTGTAACTAAACCATTTAAGTTTGAAGGCAAGAGACACATGGTTAATGCCGAGTCTGGTATAACCGAGCTTTCAAAGCATGTTGATTCTTTAATTGTTATTGATAACGACAAGTTATTAAAGAACCTAGGTGCAAACATTTCTATTGTTAACGCATTTAATGCTGCAAATGATGTGCTGTTAAATGCAGTTAAGGGTATTACTGACGCTATCACAAGCCCAGGTTACATCAACCTTGATTTTGCTGATGTTGTAACCGTAATGCGTGGTCGTGGTCATGCTATGATCGGTAACGGTGTAGGTCAGGGCGCAAACTTTGTTGAGGATGCTGTAGACAGAGCTATCCACTCACCTCTAATTGAGCAGGTTGATATTAAGTCAGCAGCAGGCTTACTTGCAAATGTTCGTGTTAACCCTAATTTCCCAATTGCAAAATGGGAAGAAATTTGTAATGCAATTCAGTCATATGCTGATGAAGAGGCAGATTGCAAGTTTGGTATGAGCTTCGACGATTCTATCGCTGAAGATCAGGTTGCAATTACCATTTTAATTACTGGTATCAGCGCAACAGATAATACTTTAGCAGCAAATAAGCCTCGTCCAAATACTGTAGAAGGCTTAAACCGACCTGCAATGCCAGGTACAAGACCTGCTACAAGGGGGTTCTTTACACAGGCAAGAACTGATGCTGCTCCACAGCCATTCACAGCTTCACAGCCACAGCAGCAACCACAGCAACAGCCTCAGCAGCACGCTCAGACACCAGATCCATTTGCTCAGACTGCATATAATGGTAGCTTTGGCTCAGCAGCTCCACAGGAGCCAACCTTTACAGGTTTAAAGGGCGCAACTGAGGTTCCTGTTGACAGCTTTGGTAAGAGCCCTGCTGAAGACAACAGCAACATTTGGGAATTACCTCCAATCTTACGTTCTAAGTCTGAATAAGATTGCAGTAATTAAATAAAAAACGGAGCTTATGCTCCGTTTTTTTGTCAGAGCAAAAAACTAACTAAACATAGTATCCTTCCATTACTTATCCTTTTCATTTTCTCTTATTCAATAAGTGTGCAAGACACACAAATATCAGCCTGAGGTTGCAAAATAAAACTTATTTTTTATAATGTCATTCAATATAAACTTGCGGAGCCAAGAGATAAATGAGTGATGTTAAAGTAGAAAACGATATTAACATGCAGGGAGATACCATTACTCCTTCATGTGGCTGTGTAATTAGAGTCATCGGTGTCGGCGGTGGCGGTAATAACGCACTGCAGTATATGATGGATAAAAATTTAGCTGGTGTAGAGTGCATGGCTATCAATACTGATCCTCAGACTCTTGAAAGAACCAATGCAAAATTAAAAGTTCAGATTGGTGTAAGAACTACCAATGGTTTAGGTGCAGGTTGCGATCCTAATAAGGGACGTAAGGCTGCTGAAGAGAGCTATGAGGATATTAAAAAGTTACTCTCAGGCTCTGATATGGTATTTATTACAGCGGGTATGGGCGGTGGTACCGGTACTGGAGCATCCCCAATTGTCGCTAAAGTTGCTAAAGAAGTTGGTGCCTTAACAGTTGCTATCGTAACTCAGCCTTTCTCTTTTGAAGGTAAGCGTCACCGTATCAATGCAATGGCAGGTATCAGTGAGCTTGCTAAAAACGTTGATTCCATCATTATTGTTGATAATGACAAGTTATTAAGAAACTTAGGTCCGAACGTATCTTTAAAGAATGCCTTTGAAAAAGCAAATGATGTTTTATATCAGGCAGTAGAAGGTATTACCTCAGCTATTACTAACACAGGTTTTATCAACCTTGATTTTGCTGATATCGTAACCGTAATGAGAAACAGCGGTTTGGCTATGATTGGCTCATCTGAAGGTCAGGGACCAAACTTAGTTGAAGATACTGTAAGAAAGGCAATCAACTCCCCATTAGTTGATAACGTAAACTTAGGTTCAGCTACTGGTCTAATTGCTAATATCAGAGTAAGCCAGAATATTCCTGTAAATCTGTTGTCAGAAGTTTGCGACGCTATTCAGGCATACGCTCGCGAGGATGCAACATGTAAGTTTGGTCTGTATTTTGATGACAAGCTTGAGGATGGCAAGATCGTAGCTACTGTTTTAGTAACCGGTATCAGTTCAACAGATATTGATTTACCTTCAAATCAGGCTATCAACAGATTAAATCCTGCAAATAATTAGGTAAAATCTTGAGATTAACAGGTAATAAACCTGATAAAAATCGGATTATACATACGATAAAGGCGTAATTGCACTAGACAGGTAATTACGCTTTTTTTATAATTTTAGAAAATAATTGTATTTTAAATTGTCGCTTTCTGCTAATTTTTACCTAAGAATAAGCGACTAATATCACATGCAGCAAATACAAGATCTGTAAACTATTGTTTAACTTAATGTTAAAAATGTTCGCTAGATCGCAAAAAAGTTATATAATGTGCACCAATTCTGCACCATATTGGCGTGAGGTATTCAAATGATCAAGCAGAGAACAATCCTAAAACCTGTATCAATGACAGGTATCGGTCTTCATTCTGGTGCTAAAGTAGAAGTGGCTTTCAGACCAGCTCCTGCTAATACCGGTCTTGTTTATACTCGCACAGATTTAAATCCCGCTGTAACAATTAAGTGTAATGCTGATTCTGTAAGAGATACTCAGTTATGTACAGCACTTGTCAATGATAATGGCGTAAGAATTTCAACTGTTGAACATCTTACAGCTGCATTAAGCTCATTAGGTATTGATAACCTTTTTATTGATGTTAATGCTCCTGAAATTCCTGTAATGGATGGTTCAGCTCAACCCTTCATCTATCTGTTCGGTACAACAGGGATCAAAGAATTATCTGCTCCTAAAAAGTTTTTAAGAGTTGCTCGTAAGGTTCGTGTAGAAAATGAAGGTAAGTGGGCAGAATTGACTCCATCAGAGAGTGGTTTCCATTTAGATTTGCAAATCGATTTTAACCACCCAGCAATGGATAGAGATAAGCAGCACTTTGCAATGGACTTTACAGGTCAGAGATTTGCAAGTGAAGTATCTCGTGCTCGTACCTTCTGCTTTATGCGTGATGTTGAATTCATGCATGCTCATAACTTAGCCTTAGGCGGTTCATTAGAAAACGCTGTGGTTTTAGATGACAACAGAGTAATTAACCCTGAAGGTTTACGTTATGAAGACGAATTCGTAAAGCACAAGTTATTAGATGCAATCGGTGATCTGTACATGGATGGTCACAGCATCCTGGGTAATTTCAAAGCTTACAAGACTGGTCATGATTTAAACAACCGTCTATTAAGAGCATTCTTAGCAGATCCTAAGAACTATGAAGTTATCGAATTTACAAATGAGATTGCAGAAAGCCCTGAACATGCTATTGATTTTCTTGATAGCAAGAAAGCTCTAAGAGCCTTTTAAGGATATTAGATGCTGTCAATTAAGGCCGGATGGATTGAAGAAATTCGTCAGGTTCCGGTCAAAAGATTCGGTCCACGTCCTAGTGGATTTGAAATCTCTCTAATCGTCATCCACTGTATTGCTCTGCCTCCAAAACATTTTGGAGGACATTATGTGGATGATATCTTTACAGGATGTCTTGATCCTGATGCTCATCCCTACTTTAAGGATGTAGCTCCTCTTGAAGTTTCCACTCATTTATTTATTAACAGACAAGGTCGTATTACTCAGTATGTTTCGTTCCTTGATAGGGCATGGCATGCTGGCCGTTCATCATACAATGGGCATAAAGAGTGCAATGACTACTCAATTGGTATCGAACTTGAGGGAAGCGATGATAGTGAATACACTATAGAGCAGTATAAGAGTTTAAAAGAAGTCGTAGCTCTTATTAAGCAAACCTATCCTGCAATTGGTAATAATATTGCAGCTCATAGTGAAGTCGCTCCAAACAGAAAGACCGATCCTGGTCCTTATTTTGACTGGAGTGGCCTAAGATAACAATAAAGATAACCTAAAGACAAAGAGGTGTACCAAAACTTATGGCTAACTATCTTACTTCTTACTTTGAACAAGCAAAAGAGCGTCAGGCTGCAGGTGTAGAGCCTTTAGCATTGAATGCAGAATTTACAAAAGAACTTGTTTCACTTCTAAAAACACCTCCTGTAGGTTCAGAAAATGAGCTTTTACACCTCTTAAAAGACAGAATCAATCCTGGTGTAGATGAGTCTTCAAAAATTAAAGCTGACTTTTTATATGAAATTGCAACAGGCAAGGCTATAAGCCCAATTGTTGATAAGAAACTTGCTGTAGCACTTTTAGGCAATATGAAAGGTGGCTTTAATGTAGGTTACTTGGTGTCTTTATTGTCAGATAAAGAGTTAGCAGCGGACGCTGAAGATGCTCTAGAGCAGACTCTTTTAATCTACAATGCTTTTGATGATGTAGCAACATTAGCTACCAATGGCAATAATAATGCTCAGTCTTTAATTCAAAAATGGGCTGATGCAACCTGGTTTACTAAAAAAGCTCAATATCCAAAGAAAGTTACTTTAACTGTGTTCAAAGTAGCAGGTGAGACTAATACTGATGATTTCTCTCCAGCTCCTGATGCTTGGTCACGTCCTGATATTCCACTGCATGCACTTGCTATGTACAAGATCTCACGTGATGACTTAAAGGCAGATATTGAAGGTGTAAAGGGCCCTATCTCTACTATTGAAAAATTAAAGTCAAAAGGTAATCCATTATTATTCGTAGGTGATGTTGTAGGTACCGGCTCATCAAGAAAGTCAGCAGCTAACTCGCTTATCTGGCACATCGGTCATGATATTGACGGTGTACCTAACAAGAGAGCTGGTGGCGTAGTTGTAGGCGGTAAGATTGCTCCTATCTTTTACACAACTTTAGAGGACTCTGGTGCTCTTCCTATTGAAGCTGATGTTTCAAAGTTAAACTCAGGTGATGTAGTAGATTTAAATGTTTATGATGGCACTATTACCCGTCATGACACTGATGAAGTTCTTACAAAGTTTAGCTTAAAGACAAATACTCTGTTAGATGAGGTAAGAGCAGGTGGTCGTATTCCTCTTATCATTGGTAAAGATTTAACTGCAAAGGCACGAAAGTTCTTAAAGTTATCTGAGTCAGATGTTTTTGCAAAGCCTTCAAGAATTGAAGGTAATGGTGGCTATACCAGAGCTCAAAAGATTGTAGGTAAAGCATGCGGTCTTGAAGGAGTACGTCCAGGTCAGTACTGCCAGCCTGTAATTACCACTGTAGGTTCTCAGGACACCACAGGTCCTATGACAAGAGATGAGTTAATTGATTTAGCCTGTCTAAAGTTCTCAGCTCCTGTTGTAATGCAGTCTTTCTGTCATACTGCAGCCTATCCAAAGCCAGTTGATGTTAAGACTCATCACACACTGCCTCAATTTATCCAAAACAGAGGCGGTATTGCTCTGCACCCAGGCGACGGAGTTATCCATTCATGGCTTAACAGAATGTGTCTGCCTGATACAGTAGGTACAGGTGGTGACTCACATACCCGTATGCCTTTAGGTATCTCTTTTGCTGCAGGTTCTGGTCTGGTTGCTTTTGCTGCTGCAACCGGCATTATGCCTCTTGATATGCCAGAGTCAGTATTAGTGCGTTTTACCGGTAAGAGAAAGCCTGGAATCACTCTACGTGACTTAGTTCATGCAATCCCTTATTTTGCAATTCAAAAGGGCCTGTTAACTGTTGAGAAGAAGGGTAAGAAGAACATCTTCTCAGGCAAGATCATCGAAATTGAAGGCCTTGAGGATTTATCTGTTGAGCATGCTTTTGAATTAGCTGATGCTTCAGCTGAAAGATCAGCTGCTGCCTGCGCTATCTCTTTATCAAAAGAGTCTGTCGCTAAGTACTTAAAGTCTAATATCGCTCTCTTACGTCAAATGGCAAAAGACGGTTATGAGACCAAAGATGCTTTATTAGCCCGTGCTGATGCTATGCAGAAGTGGCTTGATAATCCTGAACTTATCGAAGCTGACAAAGACTGCTCATATGCAGCAGTACTTGAAATTAACTGCGAGGAAATTAACGAGCCTATCTTATGTGCTCCAAATGATCCTGATGATGCACGTCTGTTATCAGAGGTTGCAGGTACCAAAATTGATGAGGTCTTTGTAGGTTCATGTATGACTAATATCGGTCATTACAGAGCTGCTGCCGAGATCTTAAAAGGTCAGAGCCATGAAGTTCCAGTAAGACTGTGGATGACTCCTCCTACCAGAATGGACAGACAGGAGTTGTCAGATGAAGGTCTGTTCTCTATCTTAGGCAAGGCTGGTGCCAGAATTGAAATTCCAGGCTGTTCACTGTGTATGGGTAATCAGGCTCGTGTAGCAGATAATGCAACTGTAATTTCAACTTCTACAAGAAACTTCCCTAACCGTTTAGGTAATGGTGCAAATGTGTTCTTAGGCAGTGCAGAGCTTGCAACTGTTACTGCAAAGTTAGGTAAACTACCAACAGTCAATGAATACTTTGAAAACACCAAATGCCTTGATGGCAAAGAGAGTGAGATCTACTCACTGCTAGATTTCAGTAAGTAGTATTTACTCTTTTCAGAAAATCAACCTATACTTGAAAAGCAGAGTGAGAAATATACTCTGCTTTTTTTATATGATCTCAATTTTGAGAGTTGTATACTATTCACATTGCGCAAGCGATGTAATCGTTTGCTATAATAGGAAAAGGTAAAAGTTTTATCTCTTTTTAGTAGAGCTTTCTACAATAAAGTTTCGAAAATAGATTTTTTCAAAATAAAGTTCTAGGTAATAGAACTTTGTAAATATAGTTATTGTTAGGAGTAACACATGAAAGTTGCAGTTTTAGGTGCAGCAGGCGGTATTGGCCAGCCATTATCAATGATTTTAAAGAACAATTTACCAGCTGGTTCTTCTCTGAGCCTGTTCGACGTAGCACCATTTACCCCTGGTGTTGCAAAGGACTTAAGCCACATTCCTACAGACGTAACAGTTGACGGTTTCACAGGTGACGACCTAACTAAGGCTTTAGAAGGCGCTGACGTTGTAGTAATTCCTGCAGGTGTTGCTCGTAAGCCAGGTATGACTCGTGATGATCTATTCAACATCAACGCAGGCATTATCGCAAACCTAGTTCGTAACATTGCAAAGACCTGCCCTAAGGCATGTATCTGCATCATCACCAACCCAGTAAACTCAACTGTTCCATTAGCAGCTGAAGTATTAAAGGAAGAAGGCGTATACGACAAGCACCGTTTATTCGGTATTTCAGTTCTTGATGTATTACGTTCAGAGACTTTCTTAGCTGAAGAGTTAGGTATTTCAAATCAGCGTATCCTAGTTCCAGTAGTTGGCGGTCACTCAGGTACTACTATCGTTCCTTTAATCTCTAAGGTTATCGGTCACGAGAAGATCTCTCAGAAGAGAATCGAAGAGTTAACCTACCGTATCCAGAACGCTGGTACTGAGGTTGTTGAAGCTAAGGCTGGTGCTGGTTCTGCTACCTTATCAATGGCAACAGCTGGTGCTCGTTTTGCTCTTAAGGTTGTAAAAGGCTTATTAGGCGAGCCAGGTGTTAACGAGTACACCTACGTTGAGGGCGGTTCAAAGTATGCTCCATTCTTTGCTCAGTGCGTACGCTTTGGCAAGAACGGTTGGGACGAGACCTTCGATTTAGGTACTGTTTCAGAGTATGAGCAGAAGTTAATCGACGAGGCAGCTCCTCAGTTACAGAAGAACATCGAAAAGGGTGTAAACTTCGCTAAAGATTGGCTTGCAAAGAACAAGTAATCTAAAAGAATCATAAGTTAAAATAAACTATTCTTGGGAAGGCAGTTTCTTTTTTTAGAGGCTGCCTTTTTTATCTCCTCTCCCACTATTGAAGTCAGTTTTGAATATTCCTGTCTAAAATCGTCATGTAAGTCACTTTTAGTTGCAGAACTCTAGCTATTCAAAATAAAATTAAATTAAACTTTATTAAACTTCTACCGAAATATAAGTATTAGAAGAAAAAATTTTTAGATAAGTTCTAGATAAAAGTTCTTAGCTTATTTCTATCTATTTTGTTCTTAAAACCGTGTCATGTCACCTATACTTAGTGATATGAGGATATTAACTTAGGAGGACGTACGATGGGGTTAAACTGTAAAATCAGTCTCATTGCACTTGCTGTAAGCTTGATGTGCGTATCGGCTCCTATTTCATCCTATGCTGCAAAATATGAGGTTGTAACTAGTACTAAGGCAATGGTAGCTCGTGATACCTTACAGGGTATTGATATGAGTTCAATCTCTAATTCTGGCGGTGCAAGTACTGAAATGTACACTGCGGACAGAATGAATGCCATTGTTGAGAATACTGATCTTGTAAGTGTGGTAAAAGATCAGGATAAGTGCCAGTTCACCTCCGATATTGAAGATAGAGCAAGACTTGTAAAAAGTCCTGTCTTTATGTACGCATGGGGAGTAATGTTGCTCAATGGTACCTGTGTAACACAGGATCGTGATCTTGCAATTGGATATATTAGAAAAGCTGCTGACAATGGTTATGCTCCTGCCATGGTAAGAATGTCTCAGTTCTTTGAGCGCGGACTTTACATGGGCAAGAATATGAATATGTCAGAGCAGTATATGCATACTGCTGCTGCTTTAGGTTCTAAGACTGCAAGATTAGGTTGGGCAGATATGTTAGTGCGTGGTTATGGTACACCAGCCTTGTATGAAGAAGCTTATGGATGGTTATATCATTCTGAATACGAAGATAACTATTCTAAAGCTAAAAAAGCATATCTTGAGAGTCAGCTAAAGAAGCATCTACCACCTAATGTGATAGCCAGTAATGAGGCCTTTGAGCCTGATTACTAAAAACTTGAGGACGGCAAAGCCGTCCTTTTGTTTTAATGAAGCTTACCTTCATTCTCACAGTCTCCAATCACTGAAATCGTTAGATCATTTTAAGATCTGATATAATCAAAGAAGTTTTAAATTATTTCTTACCAATTTGTGGTTATAAAATTCTTTATAAAAGTAATTTACGATAGCCGCTTAGTTAATATTGTTTTAGATTTGCTGATAGTTTTGTTTTGACAATTTGTTTACGTTAAGCAAGCTTTACATCAGAACACAGACAGCAAAATTTAGATGAGCCTTAAAGATGTTTGATAATCTTACTCAAAGACTTAACCGTACTTTAAAGAACATTAGCGGTAAAGGTCGCATTACCGAAGATAACATTAAAGACACTTTACGTGATGTCAGAACAGCACTGTTAGAAGCTGACGTTGCACTGCCTGTAGTTAAATCCTTTACAGCAAGAGTAAAAGAAAGAGCTTTAGGTCAAGAAGTAGCCATGAGCTTAACTCCAGGTCAGGAGTTTATTAAAGCTGTTCATGCTGAACTTGTAGCTACCATGGGTGGCGAGACCTCTGAAATCAATTTAGCTCATCAGCCTCCAGCTGTGATCTTATTAGCAGGTCTTCAAGGTGCCGGTAAGACTACATCTGCTGCAAAACTAGCTCTTTACTTAAAAGAGAGAATGAACAAAAAGGTTTTGTTAGTATCAGTTGATACTTACAGACCTGCTGCTATGGATCAGTTAAAGACCTTAGCTCAAGAAATTTCTGTTGATTGCTATCCTTCAGATCCTAAGGATAAGCCTGAGAACATCGCTCAGGCTGCTTTAAAAGAAGCAAAACTTCGTGCATATGATGTCATGATCTTAGATACTGCAGGTCGTTTAGCTGTAGATGAAGAAATGATGAACGAGGTAAAGCGTCTACATGATTTGACCGATCCTATTGAGACCTACTTCGTAGTAGATGCCATGACAGGTCAGGATGCAGCTAATACAGCCAAAGCCTTTAATGACGCTTTAGAGTTAACTGGTGTCATCTTAACAAAGGCTGATGGTGATGCTAGAGGTGGTGCTGCATTATCTGTAAGAGAAATTACTGGTAAGCCAATTAAGTTTATCGGTATGGGCGAAAAGATTGCTGCTTTAGAGCCATTCCATCCAGACAGAATTGCATCCCGTATCCTTGATATGGGTGATATCTTATCTTTAATCGAAGATCTGCAACGAAATACTGATCTTGATAAAGCTAAGAAGATGGCTGAAAAGATTAAGTCAGGTGCGGGCTTTACTTTTGAAGACTTTAGAGATCAAATTGCTCAGATGAAGAAAATGGGCGGTATGACCGGTCTTTTAGATAAATTACCAGGCATTGGTAATTTATCTGACAAGATTAAAGATAAAGTTAACGACAAGCAGATAGATCATATGGAAGCTATCATCAATTCCATGACTAAAAAAGAAAGACTTCATCCTGAGATCATTAAAGGTTCCCGTAAAAAGAGAATTGCTATGGGCGCAGGTGTTGAGATCCATGAGGTTAATGTCCTCTTACGTCAGTTTGATATGACCCAAAAGATGATGAAAAAGATGGGTAAAGGTGGTGTTCGTAAGATGGCAGGTGCTATGCGTGGCATGATGGGAGCTATGGGTGGCATGGGCGGAATGGGAGGTATGGGTAACTTCTTCCGCCGTTAAAATTTTTATTAAAGAGAAAAGCCTTAGTATGCTTTAACTTTTTGATAACTTAAGTTAACAGTTGCATAAATTTTTTACTCTTGATTTTTTGAAATTAAAGTGTAAAATAATGCAACTGTTTTTGTATGTTGACAATTTTTTTAGATTGTCAGATTTTTTTAATTAATATAGGTACTAGCGAAATGGTAGTCATTCGTTTACGTCGTTTAGGCGCAAAAAAACGTCCTTTCTATCACGTTATTGTTGCAGACAAGCGTTTTGCTGCATCAGGCCGTTTCATTGAGCAGGTTGGTATTTACAACCCTATCGCTCAGGGCAAGGAAATCCGTCTACGTTTAGATTTAGAAAGCATCAATGCATGGATTGCAAAGGGTGCACAGCCATCAGATCGTGTAAAGCGTCTTTTATGGGAAGCTGAGCAGGGTGAAGAGGCTGTTTTAAAGGCTAAGGCTGATAAGCACGAGAAAGCTGTTGCTGCTCGTAAAGCTGCTGCTGAAGCAAAGGCTAAGGCTGAAGCTGAGGCTGCTGAGTCTTCAGAGGCTGCAGAGGCTTAATAGCTGCTTATGGCAGATACACCGCGTCCAATGGGAGCTTTAGGCTCATCATTTGGAGTAAAGGGATGGATGAAGGTCCGTTCTTTTGCGAGCCAACCTGAGAACCTTTTTGACTACTCGCCATGGTTTATACGTCAGCGCGGGGCGGAATGGCGCGAGGTTCAGGTTGAAGAATACAGACCACATGGTAACGACTTTGTCGTTAAATTAAATGTGGCCTCAACTCCTGAGGAAGCAAAAGCTTATGCAGGAGCTGAGATTGGGATCAGGCGCTCAAGCCTGCCTCCTGTACCTGAAGGTACATATTATTTGTGCGATCTTGAAGGTTGTACAGTAATTGGACTTGAAGGTGTAATGCTCGGCAAAGTGTCGAGAATTAGGGATTATGGAGCCACTCCTATTTTAGAGGTGTCTCCCTCTGACCACCTGGCTAAGGAACGTACAGAAGATTTTCTTATTCCTTATGTCGTGGGCCCAATTGTTAAAGCAGTTGATCTCGAAGCTAAGACAATTGAGGTTGAGTGGGGCGTAGATTATTAACCATGTACTTTGGTGTTGTTACGCTCTTTCCTGAGATGTTTGATGCTGTGACCAGATCTGGGGTTACAAGAAGAGCCTGTGAAAACGGGCTGATTAAAGTTGAATGCTTTAATCCTCGTACTTATACCTTAGATAAGTTTCACAACGTGGATGACAAGCCATACGGTGGCGGTCCAGGTATGTTGATGCAGGTTCAGCCATTGCGTGATGCAATTCATGCAGCTAAAGAAGCAGCACCTCAAGGAACTAAAGTAGTATGTTTATCTCCTCAAGGTAAACAACTAGATCACTCTCTGGTCACCAAATTCCACAGCTGGGGCTCAATGATTCTTGTAGCAGGTCGCTATGAGGGTATTGACGAGCGTGTCCTTCAGACTGAAGTCGATCTGGAGGTTTCAATCGGTGACTACGTCCTGTCAGGGGGTGAACTTCCTGCCATGTGTATCATCGACGCAGTTTCCAGAATGGTGCCTGGTGTTTTAGGCAACATCCAGAACGCACAAGAAGATACTTTCGCAAAAGGTCTCTTACATTTTCCTCAGTACACACGTCCTGAGGTCATCGATGGACTTAAGGTTCCTGAGATTTTAATGAGTGGCAATCACGAAAAGATCCGAGCTTGGCGTTTAAAGCAGTGTCTTGGTCGTACTTATGAACGTCGCCCTGATTTACTGCAGAACCGTGAACTGACTAAAGAAGAGAGTAAATTACTTTCGGAGTACTTAGAAGAACACGGCTTGAACTAAGATTTTTTGTTTTTACTTAATGGTAGGTACATTAAAATGGCTAGCAACCCAATTATTGATCAGCTAGAGAAAGAGCAAATCCGTACTGACATCCCTGAGTTCAACCCAGGTGATACTGTACGTGTTGAGGTTAAGGTTGTTGAAGGCGACAAGAGCCGTTTACAGGCTTTTGAGGGCAACGTTATCGCTAAGCGTAACCGTGGCTTAAACTCATCATTCACCGTTCGTAAGATTTCTTCAGGTGAAGGTGTTGAGCGTGTATTCCAGACCAACTCACCACTTATTGCTTCAGTTAAAGTAACTCGTCGTGGTGACGTTCGTCGTGCTAAGCTTTACTACTTACGTGACCGTGCTGGTAAGTCAGCTCGTATTCGTGAGAAGATCAACTAATCAGTACTCTACTGATAAGTTAAAACGCCCAGTTTATGCTGGGCGTTATCGTATGAATTCTAATTTATAGCAAGATAGCTATTCAGGTCTGAGTTAGAATCATCATCTACGTAATACTTCTCACCCCATTTACTTATCATCTCAAAAATATGAATAATCGATCTGCCTTTTTCAGACAGCGAATATTCGATTTTTGGCGGAATTTCATCATAAGATTGACGAACAATCATTTGACTTGAAATTGGCACCTTTAGTGAGGCAGCTAATACTGCATCAGTAATGTTGTCTATTCTGCTTTTTATCTCGCCATACCTTAGATTATCAGCGTTTGCTAATACTGACAGTATGCGTGAATTCCATTTGCCACTAAACAAATCGAGGCTATACTCAAGTGGATTACGGATATCTTTTTTTAGTTTGCACTTTTTCATTACTCAAATCACATCTTACTTTTTAACCCATCAGTTATTCTTTTTGCTACAGTGTTTCTATCAAGTTAATAGGATTGCAGACGTCAAAAATGTGTTATAAATCAAGTTATACGAACAATAAGGAATAAATTGGTAGAGGAATAAGAGAAATTTAGATTAGGAGCCGAATTGAAGCTTTTTTACAAAATAAAAGGCCACAACCCTACGCTTCGACCTGTAAGTTGTGGCCCTGACACAATAGTCATGTTCATTTTTCCATACCAATTGTTCTATGTAGAGTACCATAAAGACGGTTTCCCAAAATTTGTACTGTCACCGACGATTTTTATATGGTTAGCGATAATATTAGGCACAACAAATATAAGAATTCACGGTTACATAAAAAGACAAATCAAGCAGATAGGAACAGAGCCCAAGCTCATACTAATACCAAGAATAATCTGCACATTTGAAGACAAAAGCAAAAGAACCCATAATTTACTTCCAGACTTTGTCTTGCCATATTGTAATTACACAGTAAAGAGTCTAGCCTGCGTTTTCAGTTCTTATATTTCCACACAAACAGCCATCCGATTTAAGTTATCTGATTGGGACAGACTGTCAACAGTAGCCTGTAGCAACAGAAATAAGCAAACTAGTTCTTATATAAAGCAAAGAGGCTCAAAGCTATTCTATCGATATGGAACCATATCAAAAATAATAGTTCTCTTTAGGAAAACTAAAGAACGTAAATTATATTATACATAGAAGAACTTCTTTAAATATTATTTTTTCGACAACAATTCAATATGCATCAATGTGTTGTCCTACCTTGAACACACGATTTCTATAACTCATGTTTCATCGGGGCACGTGGAATATCATTCCTGATTCAGTATTTGCAGAAGGCACCGTAAGATCATTTTCAGCTGTAGCACGTTCTATAATCATTGAGAAAAATGACGCAGTTAAAGACTGTCTTAGAGATTGAAGGCTATAAGATAGAATTCGCTTTATCAAAGGCTGTCCTGCTACAAATAATGATCTTAAATTATCTGAGCTTATTAATGAAGAAACTACTAAGTTTGGTTTGACAGTAGTCTCTCAAAGAGCAAATCTTGAAGGGGAGAATTTCTCGTGTTTCCAGGAGCATGTCAAAGGTGCGATGTTTAACCTAGGAACAGGCATCGGATCTAGCTTAAATAATGGAGAATTTAAAGTAGATCCTGATGCTTTAAAATAGGTCTTAATGTCTATAGCCGTATTCTAAAAAGATTGGTTAGTGTATAGAAATGTAGCCATAACAGACGTTATGACTACAAAGATCTCAGTTATTTCTTCTCCTCAGGAAAAAGCCTTTTATAGATCTGCTCGTATGCCATTCCAAGCAAAGACACAGGAGAATGATCGTAAAGGCTATCTAGCAGTCGTTTAGAGTCTTTGATGTGAATTCGATTCTCTTTGATTGGATTTAACTGTCTGCAACCAAAGTGGGCAATGATTTTGGGAATACCATCTTTTTGCCTATCACTAAATTTAGCTACGTTATGATTCTGCAACAGGATGGCATCAGTTGAGGTTCCATATTTAATTTCACTGATATCAAGACGCAGTATGTAAAGACACTCTAAGAAGTATTTAGGGTATTTACCATCTTCCATCTTTGGTTTTGTGATAACAATAAACTCCTGATCATCATGCTTTTTGATGTAGTTATTCCAAACATAAGAAACAGGATCTTGCTTAATCTCATCGATAGCCTTAGTGTATATTTCTTCAAAAGTCATTTAATTCTCCATATGTTTTTACATGCTTTATGAGCTGGCTTAAAAGGCAAATTAGATGTCCTAGGTAACTTGAACCTCAACCAGGACACTAATGGCCACGTTAGTGTCTAATGCACGAAGTAAACTGCTCTATACAAAATTAGATTAGAGGTATGCTCTTTTTTAAGCGCAACAACGAAAGTTACAATGCAGTTACAATCTTGGTTATAACTACATCATGCTTAGTTATTTTTGCGCCTCAGGAAAGAGGTGCTTATAGATCTGATCACAGCACATTCCCATTAAAGTTATGACAGAATGTGCATACATGCTGTCTAAAAGAAGTTTTGATCCTTTGATGTGGATCCTTTTCTCTTTAATTGGATTTAATTGTCTGCAACCAAAATAGGCAATGATTTTCTGAATACCATCTTTTTGCTCATCAGTAAATTTAGCATTGTTATGATTCTGCAAAAGTATGGCGTCTGTTGAACTGCCGTATTTAATTTCACTGATATCAAAACGCAGAAAGTAAAGGCATTCAATAAAGTATTTTGGGTACTTACCTTCTTTAGGATAAGTAATTACCATGAACTCCTGATCATCGTGTTTTTTAATGCAGTTATTCCAAACAAAAGAAACAGGATCTTGCTTAATCTTCTTTAGCTCCCGTGCGTATATTTCATCAAAAGTCATTTGATTCTCCATGTCTATTATTTTCAAATCTCATGAACATTAGCAGCAGATGCGCAGTTCAAGAGTTTTGTTAGGTGATATAAAGCTAAGAGCAAACAGTCACCATTAAGGCGACATTCACCTATATATCTGGCTACTTACAGCCAAAAAGACTTGGACAGGAAATTCAAGATTAAGTGCCTAGCATTAAGATTTTTGAGTTGATTATTTAGGTATTAACTAGGTACATTTTCATTATAGAATTGAATTTAAAAAATTCAATAAATAGGGGATTAATATTTTTTAAAATAATATTAACTATTTAATTCTTAAATAAATTAAGAGACAAAAGATAAAAAGAGTTCGTAGTGCCTCTAATCTTAATTTTTGCAACTAACAAGCAGAGATGTGAATTGACAAGAAAAAAATTGGACTCTAAAAACGAAAAAAGTTCGCTTTTTGCGAACTTCTTGAATCTGGTTGCGGGGGCAGGATTTGAACCTACGACCTTCGGGTTATGAGCCCGACGAGCTACCAGACTGCTCCACCCCGCGTCAAATTGTGTGCATATAATATAGTTTGATCGCTCCAATGTCAAGCATTTTGTGAGCCAAATTCTATAATTTTAAAAATAAATTGTTTATTCAACTGTTGTTTGTGTAGTAAACGTGATTTATATGCTGTTTGTATAATTTATTAAAAAAGATAAATTTCTTATTGCTGTATTCGTTGCTGGGAATATCTTTTACTGTTGTAAATTTTAGAAGACAGATAATCTTAGAAAGTAAGAAAAGATCTTGAGTGTGTTTAAGAGAATGAAAGAAAGAGTTGTGATTTTGAGAAAAATAAAGCGGAACTTAATCCGCTTTATTCTTCATAAATAGTGAGTATTAGTCACGAACTGCTGAAAATACAGAGTTATCGCCACCAAATGGGTTAGCTACATAACGCTCAGCATCCCAGTCGTTATCGTACTTAACGCTGTTGTCTTCAAAGGTGTATTTGAATCTGTACTGATATGAAGGCTGCTCGCCAGCTTTTACAGTGATTGAACCTTTGAAAGTGCCATTCTTCTGAGGCTTCATAGCAACAGGCTGCCAACCATTGTGCTCGCATAGAAGATCGATCTTCTTAGCATTCTGTGCTGCAGTCTTTTTAATTGTGAAGGTTACAGTTACCTTATTATCTTTGGTAAACTTCTTAGAAACACTCATCGTATTCTCCTATAGTTACAAAGCACCGGCTTTGAAAACTTGACACAACTTTCTACTACAGACGGTACTTTATTTTTATAATTTCTACACAACCTTATTGTAAGCCATTTTTTGTGTAATTTTCTATTTTTTAACCGTAAATAGATAATATACATATTCAATGTGTGAGCTATGATAAATTTTTTTTGAGCATCAAAAAATGAAAATAATTCGACATTTAAAAAATAACATTCTGAAATAAAGGACTATTTTCTGTAATTTTTGAATGTTTACGCCGTAAACGTTTGCAATAAAAGAAAATATAAAATTCAGGTAAAATCTATATAAAACAAAATGTTAAATAATTGTAAAATGCAGATAAAAATTATTGTAATTGAATAATTATGAAGATAAGATCAATATAAAATGCAAATTTTTCTCGAAAGTTATTTTAGGTTAGTGCCCTGTTTTGATGATTTATATCAGAGTTAACTCTATTACTGTTTTTCTTTCAATTCTCTTTCAATGAGTTCTTTGGTGAAACTTCTGCGCATATAAAATCCACGCGGTCTAGTTTTTATGATTTCACCATCAGGTCCTGTACAGTCTGTAAGAGCTTTACCATTTGCGCACTTTGGTCTTAACTGCATGATTTGACCAATACGGGCATTGATACTTTCGACGTGACCTGTTTTTACCATTTCATAGAGTTCCTCAAAGTCACTTTTTATTTGATTGAGTTGCTCTTCATTAGGAGTAAAAAAGAAATAACCTGCAATGACTCTATCTTCAAAATTCATGTCTCTTTGAGCGGTAACTACTACAAACAGTACTCTTTTAATTTTGGAGTATAGTGCTGAGTTTTCAAAGTTTAAATGTCTGATCCCTGTAAGAGGAGCATGACAAAAGAAAGTTGATTCTAGTGGTAATAGATTCTTATCAACAGGCAGAGTTTTTAACTCAAGACCTAATTTAGGAAAGTCTGGAATTGGTCGATTTTCAGCTGTAGCACCTAAAACTATCTCTAAAAGCTCTCCTGTAAAACCTTTTCCATGGGTAGTGGAAATAGGCAAAGGCACATTAGCAATTTTGGCAAGTTCACTGATACTTTTACCTACAATAGAATTTAGTGAATTGATGAGTTCTTCAAAGGTATCTGGACTTTTGGTTCTGATAATTTTGCAATTGTTAATACTCATCAAAAAATCCTTTAAAAATAAAGCTCAAAACGAGATCTGGTCTGACTTTGAAATAGGTGTTCTCTGCTATAATACATCACAGTTGTGATTTGTTTTAAATGTAAGATTTAGTTTAAAACAAAGATATTAAAAAGTTAAATAGACTAGGCGGTTTTCAGTGATAGACAAAGACGGATACAGACCTAACGTAGGTATCGTAATCTGCAACCGCAATGGTCAGGTCTTATGGGCAAGACGCATCAGACAGAACTCCTGGCAATTTCCTCAAGGAGGAGTTGACTATGGTGAGACTCCTGAAGATGCTATGTACCGTGAGCTTTATGAAGAACTTGGTTTACAAAAAAGTGATGTGAGACTTTTAGCCTCAACAAGATTTTGGCTTAAATACAGACTGCCAAAAAGACTGGTACGTTGGAACGAAAAGCCTGTATGCATAGGTCAAAAGCAAAAGTGGTATTTGTTAACCTTATGCTCAGATAAATCAAGTCACATAGAGTTTTCCCGCGAAGGTCATCCAGAGTTTGATGACTGGAGATGGGTAAGTTACTGGTATCCAGTAAGACAAGTGGTTGCTTTTAAAAGGGATGTTTACAGAAAGGTGCTGACATTCTTTTCTCAGGATGCATTGTTTGGACACAACTTTTTCGAGAAAACTGAAAAGTTTGAGAAAAACGACAGACGCGAGAAAAAATTCGGCAAGAACAGGAGAGGAAGCTGAAAGTGGAAGAAAATCAAAATTCAATCCTTCTAGCTTTACGCCAGATCATTCAAGAAGTATCAACAAAGAGCTCTTTTGAAGATACTGTGACAACTCTAGTAGATAGAATTCGCAGCACTACCCATGCTGACTGCTGCTCTTTATATCTATTAAATCCTAGAAAATCTTTATTAAGACTTGCTGCAACTGATGGTCTGCAAAAAGACTCTATAGGTAAAGCTACCTTGCAAGTAGGTGAAGGTTTAGTAGGTTTAGTTGCTAAAAAGCAGGAACTGTTAAATCTTGCAGATGCTCCTTCTCATCCAAACTTTAAGTACCTTCCAGATGTAGGCGAAGATGAGTTCTTATCGTTCCTAGGTGTGCCTGTAATTAACCAAGGTGAACTTTTAGGTGTACTGGTTATTCAATGTAAAGAGAATAGACAGTTTACAGAACAGGAAGAAACCTTCTTAATCACGCTGTCGGCTCAGATTGCTTCAATTATTTCTGTAAATAAGTCAGAAAAAGAAACCAGCTCTGATTTTAATAACGGTAAACGTTACAAAGGTAAGACAGGCTCAGGCTCGATTGCTATTGCTCAGGCTGTGGTCTGGAAACCACCTGTTAACTTTGAAACCATGCAGATCATGTATTCTGATGATAAGGATATTCAGTCAGAATTATTCCATCAGACCATTTTCCAGTTACAAACAGAAATGGATTTAGCTAATCTGCATCTACAGGAAACTTCTCATACAGAGGCTGCATCTGGCTATATGTCAGGCTATGGCAGTATGCTCGATGATCAGACTTTTGAAGATGAGGTTGATAACGAGATCTTCTCACAGGGTTATGTAGCTGCATCTGCAATTAAAGTCGTAGCACAAAGACGTATGGATGAAGCTAAAGCTCAAAATCAGACTGATAAAGTTCGTGATATCCGTGACTTTGCCTCCATCTTAATCACAAGACTGGTTCATTTAGCTCCAAAAGAGACTGATGTAACCTCTCCAATTGTCTTAGTGGTAAAGAGCATGCCAGCTGCCGTGGTAGCTCAAATGCCTCAAGACAAGGTCGCAGGTTTCGTCTGTGTGGATAATGCTACCTCTGCTCATACTGCAATCTTAGCAAGAGATCTTGGAATTCCTGCTGTAATCGATGTAAATCTTGATCTAAACGACGTTGATGGCAGAACTATCATCGTTGATGGTCAGAATGCTGAGGTCATCGTTGACCCATCATCAAGTGTGGTTGATGAGTATATGCAGTTGATTTCTCAGTCTCGTCAGTTACATGATCTCTTTGAAAGAGTGAAGTTTGAAAAGGGCGTAACTTTAGACGGCAAGAAAATTTCCATTCAGTTGAACGCTGGTCTAAATCATGAGGATGACGATCTGGCAATTCAAACTGATGGTATCGGTTTGTACAGAACTGAAATTGCTTTCATGCTAAGCTCATCTCTGCCATCTGAAGAACAGCAGATCTCATGGTATAAGACTTTACTCTCTCAATTTAAAGGGTTACCTGTCTGCATGAGAACTTTAGATATTGGTGGAGACAAGAGCTTGCCTTACTTACCAATCGAAGAGGACCAAAACCCTGCTTTAGGCTGGAGAGGTATTAGAGTTTGTATCGATCAGCCTAATCTCTTAAAGACTCAGCTTCGTGCCATGATCATTGCTAATCAGGAATTTGGCAATCTTGAAATTATGTTACCTATGGTCTCAAGATTAGAAGAAGTCTTAATCGTAAAGCGGATCTTAAATGAGGCCTTAAAAGAGGTCGCAGAACAAACCGGTAAAGAGGTGGTTCGTCCTCGCTTTGGTGTCATGATAGAAGTCCCTTGTGTTGCTTTCATCTTAAATGAGTTGGCTGCAGAATGTGATTTCTTCTCTATAGGTTCAAACGATTTAATTCAGTATTTATTCGCAGCTGACAGATCAAATCCAAAGGTATCTAAGATCTTTGATCCTTTTAGTCCAGCTGCAGTAAGATGCCTGAAGTATTTAATCGATAGAACAACAGAGGTAGGTAAACCTCTGTCAGTCTGCGGTGAGCTCGCAGGCTCTCCTGTAGGCTCATTACTTTTAATGTCATTAGGCTATAGCAATCTATCTATGAATTATTCACAGATTGCTAGAGTTAAATATATTGCCCGTCATGTTAATCTGCAGGATCTGCTAAGCATCGGCAAGATGGCTCTAACTTTAAACTCAAGTGTAAAGATTAAGAGCCTATATATTGAATATGCAAAGTCTCAAGGTCTATCTTCAGTCATAGATCCAAAGAACTATAACCAGAACAGGAGCTAAGTGTGCAAGTTTATTTAGATTTATTAAAGAAGATCATGGAAGAAGGTACTGACAGAAGTGACAGAACCGGTACTGGTACCCGCTCCATTTTCGGAACACAAATGAGGTTTAACCTAGAAAAAGGTTTTCCATTAGTAACTACTAAAAAGTGCCACTTAAAGTCTATTATTCATGAGCTTTTATGGTTTATCTCTGGCTCTACTAACATTAAGTACCTACAGGAAAACGGTGTTCGTATTTGGAATGAATGGGCTGATGAAAACGGTGATTTAGGCCCTGTTTACGGTAAACAGTGGCGTGATTTTGAAACACCTGATGGCAGACATATCGATCAATTATCAAATGCTATCGATTTAATTAAACATCACCCAGAATCAAGACGTATTATAGTTTGTGCCTGGAACCCATCAGATGTAGACAAGATGGCTCTGCCTCCATGTCATACTCTATATCAGTTCTATGTAGCTAATGGTAAGCTCTCATGTCAGCTTTATCAGAGAAGTGCTGATATGTTCTTAGGTGTGCCATTTAACATTGCAAGCTATGCTCTTTTGACCATGATGGTAGCTAAAGAATGCGACTTAGGTTTAGGTGACTTTGTTTGGTCAGGTGGTGATACTCATATCTATAAGAACCACTTTGAGCAGGTAGAACTGCAGTTATCTCGTACTCCAAGAGCTCTGCCTACTATGAATATCTTACGTAAAGCTCCATCTATTTTTGATTACAAATATGAGGACTTTGAATTAACAGGATACGATCCATATCCTGCAATTAAAGCTCAGGTATCTGTTTAGTCTTTAAAGTGTAATTCAAAGCGCAATTTAAAAGTAAACAGTAACGAGTAAGGTTCATTAGTTAAGAGAAAAGAATGGTAGAAGTTTCAGGAAAAGTAAAATGGCAGTCAAGACGCGGTATGCGTGAGCTTGATTTAATGTTACTGCCATTTGTAGATATTGATTTACCAAAATGTGACGAACAGATGCTCAATGATTATGTTGATCTTCTAGAAGCATCTGATCTTGAGTTGGTGCGCTGGTTTAACGGCACCGAAGAGGCAAATACCGAAAGTCGCCGCAAGGTTATTGAATTTATTAAAAAGTGCCATGCAACACGCATGGGTAAAGAGGGCGTTTAATGCTGTTTTCAGAATTTGGTCTTCCAGATTTTTTAGTTGAGAATATTGAAAAATTAGGTTGGGATAAGCCTACACCTATTCAAACTCTAGTTATTCCTAAAGCACTAGAAGGTGCAGACATTTTAGGCGGAGCTCCAACCGGTACCGGTAAGAGTGCAGCTTTCTTATTACCTGTAATTGCAAGACTGTCGCTTGAGAAAAAGCCTGGTGTCAGAGCAATTATCCTCGAGCCTACCCGAGAGCTGGCACTACAGGTAGAAAATGTCTGCCAGGCTTTAATTGAAGGCTATAACGATTTATCAGCAGGTACTATCATCGGTGGTGGCAGCAGAGAGATTGAGCGCGAAAATCCAAGCTCAATTATTGCGGCAACTCCAGGCAGACTTATTGAATACATCGAAAAAGGTTGGCTCGATACCTCAACTGTACAGATGTATGTCATCGATGAAGCTGACAGAATGTTAGATATGGGCTTTAGAGATGATGTCGCTAAAATTACTCGTGAGCTATATAACCGTTATCAGACCCTGTTATTCTCAGCTACTCTAGAAGGCTCTGGCATTGAGGATTTTGCGTCTTCCGTCTTAAATGATCCTCTTGAGGTCAGAATCGGTGCCGGCGGTGAAGAGGATGAAGTTTTACCTGAAGAACTGCAGTCTCGTGCCTATTACGCAGCAGGCGATCCTCAGAAATTAAAGATCCTTGTGCACTTGCTTACTACTATCAAAGGCAAGTCTATTGTCTTTGTAAAGACTAAAGAGAGATTACAGAGATTAGAAGCATCATTACGCAGAAACGGCTTTAAGTGTGCAAGTCTTCAAGGCTCTATTTCAATGACTGAAAGAAAAGCTGCTCTGCGTAAGTTCAACGAAGGTGAGAGCGATATCTTAATTGCAACTGATGTAGCTTCCCGTGGTCTTGATCTTCCGGATGTAACCCATGTTTACAATTTTGATATTCCTGCTAATGCTGCAATTTATGTACACAGAGCAGGACGTACTGCAAGAGCCGGTGCTCAAGGTGTGGTAACTACCTTAGTTATGGCCAACGAAATTGGCTTTTTAGAGAAGCTTGAGCGTTACACAGGTAAAGCAATTGAAAAGAGAGCTATTAAGAACGTCTGTGCAGTATTCCCTGTAAAAGATCCTAGTGCTCCACGTCAGTCTGAAAAGAAACGCTCACGCGCAAGCATCGGTGGTAACGGAGGATTTGACAAGAAAGTAAAAGATGAGGAAAAGAAGCCTCATAAAAAGAACAGACTTCGTGATAAAAAGAATAAAGGTAAACCAGATTTTGCAGCTAAGAGAGCTAAAAAAGCTCTAAGAGCAAAAGCTAAAGAACAAGCTTCAAAATCTGAATAGCCTTTAAATTAGATAAGATATATAAGGACGCATCATGGCAGTAACAATCATTAAAAATGCCAAACTCCATGTAACCTCAGAGGAGTTTGTTGACGCCACATCACTAGCAATCATGGATCATAGAATTGTACCTATGGATCCAGGTCTTTTAGAGGATGGCACTGCCGAAGAAATCGATGTTAAAGGACTTCACGTATGTCCTGGCTTTATCGATCTCTTAGTTAATGGTTGTGCGGGTGTTTCATTTGGTCAGACTCCATCTATTGAAGCTCTAGAGCAGATGCGTCGCTATTTAACTCAACATGGTACAACTACCTTTGTGCCTACTTTAATCTCAGGACCTCGTGAGAACTACACAAAGGCTATGGCAGCTGTCGCCGAGTTTAAAGAAAAGCATCCTTCGATCTGTCCTGGTATCCACTTAGAAGGTCCTTTTATTTCTCAATTACATAAAGGTTTTCATCCATCTGGATATATAAGACCTTTAGGTCAGACTGATCTTGATTCACTAAGAGCTCAAAAGGATATCATTGCCTACATGACTATCGCACCTGAGGTAGTAAAGGCAAAGAACATCATTGAGTTATTACAGAGCAAGATCACTTTATCATTAGGTCATACAGCAACAAGCTATTTTGAGGCTATGCAGTCTTTTAAGGCAGGTGTTACAAATGTAACCCATCTTTTCAATGGCATGCGACCTCCAGTAGGAAGAGAGCCTGGCTTAGTAGGAGCTACTTTGCAAAGTGAAAAAGTCTTTGCAAGTATTATTGCTGACGGTAAGCATGTTCACCCATCTTTAGTAAAACTAGCACACAAAGTACTAGGTGACAGACTCTACATTGTCTCTGATGCTCAGCCTGTAGCCGGTATGCCAAAGACTCCTCAATCTTTCATTGTAGGTGCAACTGAAGTTTTTGTTGATAAGCGTGGACTTATCGATGCAAAAGGCGCATATGCCGGTACCAGTATCTGTATGATGGATGGTGTGAAGTTCTTAATTCAAAGCTGTGGCTTCAGCCTTGATGAAGCACTGCTTGCTGCAACCTATACCCCGGCAAGAGCCATCGGTTTGCAGGATATGGGTAGAATTGAGGGGGGCTTTATCGCTGATTTGGTTATCTTTGATGATGACTTTAGAATTCAGTACGTGGTTCAAAATGGCTTTGTTAAGAGTATTTCTGAGTTAGTTTAATATGGAAAACATCTTAGACAGAATCGCAGCTGAAACTGATCTTACAAAGTCAGAGAGAAAAGTAGCTGCTACTATTCTCAAAAATCCAGCATTAGTTGTAAACGAGAATATTGCACAGTTAGCTAAAAGAGCACAGGTCTCAGAACCATCTATTTGCAGATTCTGCAAGCGCTTTGGAGCTGAGGGATTCCCTGCATTTAAACTGATTCTAAGTGCCACAGTTTCTGCTGAGAACTTAAAGAAAGTTGAAGCTGTAAAGCAAGGCGATACTGTAGGGGATGTGATTTCAAAAGTCATAGGTGCTGCTAAAAACTCAGTATCAAGTGCCGAGCGCGCAACCGATGAAGGAACTATTGCAAGAGCAATTGATGTTGTCAGTCAGTCTCGTCGCATCGTAGTTTTATCTCAAGGTTTAACCTCATTTATCGGTGTTGATTTTGTAAACAGAATGTTAAATTTAGGCTTTTTTTGCCAAGCCTATACTGACAGACAGTCAATGATGTTAGCAGTCTCCTCTCTACGTTCAGGTGATGTAGTTTTAGCAATCTCAGCTACAGGTAAGAATAAAGATGTCTTAGATGCCTCTCTTGAAGCTCGTGACACAGGTTCATGTGTCTTAGCAATCTGTCCTGAAGAAACACCAATCAGTGAGTGTGCAACAGTTCACTTAAAGTCAGCTGAGAGTGTAAGCCCTGAGGATGACAGTGTCTTTGCAAACAGGCTGTCTTTAATGCTGTGCTCTCAGATCATCATTGGTGGCGTAGTTCTGCGTCGTGGAATTGCAATCTCTGATCTTAAGCCAAAGCTAAAAGAGACTAGATTAAAATCCTATGTGGGAGTGGAAAAAGAAGAGCCAGAAAGCTCTGATCCAAAAGATGATAATGACGATGGTTCATTAAAGCCAGGAGCTCCTATTACTACCTTAGATTGGCATCCTTACTAGAAGAGCATATCTTTAAAGTAAAGCGCATCTTGCTATGCAGAAGCGGAAATATAGACAATCTTAGTTTTGAATCATCATCTTGTATAGCATAGTTTTTTTCTTCAGAATACTTAATATTAGTCACTTGAAAAGAAAACTCTTCAAATTGCCTATATAATCTAAATTAAGATTGCAGGGAATTATTGGTATGAAAAAAATAGGCGATACTGGTTCATTTAAAAATTTCTATGAAAATAATAGAATTTATATAGATAAAACAGAATATCTTTATAGAATGCTAGTAGACAATCCACTAGAAAGAATATTTGTCTCAAGGCCTCGTCGCTTTGGTAAATCTCTTACCCTAGATACTGTAGCAACTCTATTTGAATCAGGCGTCGATCCTTACTTTAAAGGTACCTGGATTTATGATAAATGGACAGAGCCTACTTATCCAGTATTTAGATTAAATCTGATTGAATATCCAAAGGATGACCTTATAGAATTTAAAAGACGACTAACCAAAGATATTTCAAACTTTGCGTTTTTAAACAAAGTAAAAAATTATTTTGAAGATTTCTCCACAACTGGCTCACTAAAAAGTTTATTAGAAGCATTAGCAATAGAGCACAGAAAAATAGTCCTTTTAATTGATGAATATGACTGTCAGCTAACAGCAAACATCAATAACAAAAAAATCTATGATTCTTTCCAAGAGTTTTTAAGAGAATTTTACGGAATAATCAAAGGCAAGTATGCCATAAGATTCTTAGGTGTGACGGGAGTAACAAGATTAAAAGATGTATCAATCTTTTCAGTTGGCTCTGATATCAACGATATCACTAATGACAGTGCCTATTCACAGATGATAGGTTTTACCCGTGATGAGATTAAAAAGTACTACATTGATTATTTAAAGCTTGCCGCTTCCTGTGAGAATAACTGTAGCGTTGACAAAGTAACTGATGCTCAGATTGAGTCTATGTTAGATATGATGGCTCAGAATTATGATGGTTACTGCTTTGATGAATTCTATAAAAAGAAAGTGTTCAGTACCTGGTCTGTAAATAAATTTTTCCAAAATATTGTAAAAAATAAATTTGTAGATTTTGGTGAATACTGGTACGACAATGGTGGCTTACCTTCAATCCTAGTTAACTATTTAAAAACACATGAACTGAATATCTTTGATTATTTAGATAAAAATAAGAGTTTAAAAGTTACTGATGATGACTTTAAAAATCCAACCTCATTAACCACGATCGATCAGAATGTACTGATGTGCCAAACAGGATATCTAACATTACGTTCTTCACTTAATGATTCTAATATCATTGCTTTAGGTATTCCAAATGGAGAGATCTATAAAGCTTTAAATAAGCTTTTAGCAGCCAAATTCTTTAAAGGGACGATTGATGTTACCAATGATGCTAATGAGAACATCTGAATGTAGGTTCTGTTGAGGATATCATCAGTTTACTTAACACTATGGTCAACACTGTAACCTATGATGCCTATCCATTAAATTCAGAATCATCAGTACAGAATTATGTTAAAGCATATCTGCTAGGGGCTAAACAGAACGTATTCTCAGAAATTCATCAGGCTAAAGGTAGAGCTGATTTAGTGATTGAGACCAATAAACGCAGAATCGTCATTGAATTTAAGTATGCAAAAGATGAGACAGAAGCTAAGGCAAAGCTTAGTGAAGCTATAGAGCAGATTAAAACACGAGACTATGGCAATATTGTGCCTAGAAAGGATGAGCTGTTAAGAATAGCTGCTGTCTTCAATGCAGATCCTAAAGTAAGGTCTTTTACTGAGTTTCAGCTAGTTTAAGTGTCTTAATTAAAAAGCTCTTAAAGAAAATCTTCAGAGCTTTTTAATTCTACGAGTCAAGAGAACTACCACTTAGGCTTCTTTAAAGCACTCTTATACAGTTCAATGTAATTTTTACATGAATCAGACCAGTTAAAGCGTACTCTCATAGCGTTCTGCTTAATACGCTTCATCTCTGAAGGATCTTCTAAATACAGAATTAAAGTACGACGTAAGCAGGATAGTAACTCCTCAGAACTTGGATCGAAGAACATAAAGCCGTTACCGTTTACTCTATCCTGATCATAGTCTTTAACAGTATCTTTAAGTCCACCTACTGCACGTACGATAGGTAGAGTGCCGTAAGCTAAAGAGTAGATCTGATTTAGACCGCAAGGCTCAAAGATTGATGGCATCAAGAAGAAGTCAGAGCCAGCTTCAATTTGATGAGCTAACATATTGTCGTATACAGGCTGGAAGATCATTTTTCCAGGATGACGATTAGCAATTTCAGTCATCTGCTGCTGTAAGTAAGGATCTCCTGTACCCTCAATTACAACCTGAACTTTATGCTGTAAGAATCTGTCTAAGATAGGAATTAAAAGACCTATACCTTTTTGGTCGGTAAGCCTTGCAACCATACCATACATTGGGGTATCCCCCATCTCAAGGCCAAGCTTTCTCTGTAAGAGGTACTTACCTAGAACCTTTTGATCAAGGCTCTTAACATCATATCTTATTCGCAACAATTGATCTGTAGAAGGATCCCAGTCAGAGTAGTCACAACCATTGACGATACCTGAAAGATCTTGCTGTCTGTCAAGATAGTTCTGAGTCATACCGTGACCACCTAAATAAGTGGTAAGTTCACTGGCATAACCAGGGCTTACGGTGTTGATTTTATCAGCATAGAAAACACCGCATTTTAGGAAATTGATATATGAACCTTGAGTGATTTTGTCATTATAGATATTGGCAATTTCAGGCAAGATCGCAATTTGTGATCTGTCAAATGCACCTTGGAAAGCACCATTATGAATGGTAAGTACAGAGCGAGCTCTTGATAGATAAGGATCGGATGCGTATTTAATCCGCATTAACATAGGCGCAATGCCGGTGTGCCAGTCATTGCAGTGCAGGATATCAAACCAATAGTTTAGGTGCTTACAGGCATCTAAAGCTGCAGCAGAGAAGAAAGCAAATCTCTCTCCATTATCAGCATAAGCCTGGTTGTTGTCACCGTACATAGAGGTTCTGTCAAAGTATCTAGGACAGTCAACTAACCAAACTTCGACAACTTTATTAAGATATGTCTTTCTAATTGAATAGGGGATGCGAAGTTTTTCATCTGGATTGTTTTCATTCAAAACGCCATGAGCTATCACCTCAAGTTTATCGTAATCCTTGATGGTGGTATAGCATGGCATGACAACTCTGACATCATGACCTTCAGCCTGTAGCTGTAAAGGCAAAGCCTTGGCAACATCTGCAAGACCGCCTGATTTCATGATGCCTGCAACTTCTGATGATAATAACAAGATGTTCACAGGCAACCCCTTATTTTATGTGTTCTAGTCAAAACCTAAGCGCATGCCCTTAGGTACTACTATTATGCCATTTTTAGATATTGTGATCATAGAATTCTTCTCATTTTCAAGAAGCCTTTGATCTTTCTCTCTATCGTAGCCAATCTCAAAACCTGGAGCAATCTCAACATGTCTGTCTAAGATCACATTCTTAATCTTTGCTCCCTTACCAATGATGTTATCACCGATAAGCACACTGCCTTCAACCATAGCGCCATCGCCTGCGGTACATCTAAAGCCTAGAACTGACTTATTGATAGTTGCACCGTTAATCTTGCAGCCTGCGGAAATTAAAGACATAGATACGTGAGACTCATTATCATCAGTATCGGTGAAGTCAGCAGGTGGTAGAGGAGGATAGAAGGTATGTAAAGGCCACTTCGGGTTCTGCAGATTGAACTTAGGCTTATTGCCTAATAAGTCCATATGAGCTTCCCAGTAGCTGTCGATGCTTCCTACATCACGCCAGTAAGCAAAGTCTTTCTCTCCTTCAATTTCGATTTCACTAAAGTCGTATACATAAACATTGCCTCGAGGGAACATCTTAGGAATGATATCTTTACCAAAGTCATGGCTTGAGTTCTTGTCTAGCTCGTCTTCAACTAGCTCATTGCATAAAACATCAGCTTTAAAGATATAGTTACCCATAGATACTAGTGAATAGCCAGGGTGATTTGGTAACTCTTTAGGATGAGCAGGTTTTTCCTCGAAGCCAATCATCTTATTGTTTTCATCAACTTCGACAACACCAAATTTACCTGCGCACTCACTTGATTTCATTCTGATAGCAGCCACAGTTAAATCTGCACCTATGTTCTTGTGATAGGTGAGCATATCACGGATATTCATCTTATAAATATGGTCTGAGCCGAAGATACATACATGATCTGGGAACTGTTCTTGTATAAAGGTTAAGTTTTGATAGATAGCATCAGCTGTACCCTGATACCACTCCTTTGATACACGCATCTGAGCTGGCAGTGAGTCAATGAAGGCTCCATAAATACCACTTACCTGCCATCCTTTCTTTAAGTGCATCAACAAAGACTGTGATTTGTATTGAGTGATTACAAAGATCTTGATGATACCTGAGTTAACGAAGTTATTGAGCACGAAGTCAATTAGTCTGTAGCTTCCGCCAAAAGGAACCGCAGGTTTACTTCTGCATGAGGTTAAAGGCATAAGACGGGTACCTTCACCGCCGGCTAGGATCATAGCTAATGCTGCCATTTGAGAGACTCCTTATGAGATGTTTTGATTGTTATGTATTCTTAAGACATCATCTGATGTCATGAACCTATTTAATGAGTATAGAACAAGATTTTATCTTGCCCCTGAAAATGGGCTTCTATACAACAATATTGAGCATATCGTCTGTAAATTTTGTGGTATAAAGCTAAAAAAATGAGTACTGCATTTACTTTTTTATTAACTGATTACTCTTTAAAAGAAAGGAAAGTTCTTTGTAAAAATATTTGATAGAAAAAAGTTGAGGTAGCTATAATTTTTTAAAAGTTATTGTTATTAAGAATTATTCTTAATAAATAATGAGTGTTTTGCATAATATAATGCCTTTTCGCAACTTAAGTCTTGGTGCTTTTGCGCTGATTTGCACAAATTGTGCACGTAATAAAATATTTGATAAAGATCAAATTTTGAGTTAGAAATAGTGTATCTTATTGAACAGGCAAGATAGTCAGAAATTAGAGATGTCTAATACTGATATACAGATTTCAAGATCAGAGAATTTTTCATCTGAGGATAAAAAATGGAAAACAATAAAATCGTCTTTTTTGGTACCCACAGCTACGACAGACACGCGTTTACAGATATGAATGCTGACAAGAACTTTGGTTTTCAGCTAATCTATCACAGAAGTTTCCTTGATATTAACAATGCAGATGAAACTCACGGCGCTAAAGCTGTATGTATCTTCGTAAACGACAGAGCAGACAGAGCAGTATTACAGAAGTTAAAAGATAATGGTGTTGAGCTTTTAGCACTGCGTTGTGCCGGTTTTAACAACGTAGATTTGCAGGCTGCTAAAGATTTAGGTATCAGAGTTGTAAGAGTACCAGCTTACTCTCCACATGCTATTGCTGAGCACGTAATGGCTTTAATCTTAACCTTAAACAGAAAGACTCACAGAGCATATTCACGTACCCGTGATGGTAACTTTGCTCTACACGGGTTAATGGGCTTTGATTTATACGGTAAGACTGCAGGTGTAGTAGGCACCGGTAAGATTGCTCGTGTGCTGATTGGCATCTTAAAAGGCTTTGGCATGAATGTAGTTGCTTATGATATTTATGAAGATCATGAGTACGAGAAAGCAGCTGGTATTAAGTATGTAACTATGGATGAGTTATATGCACAGTCAGATATTATTTCGTTAAACTGCCCATTAACTCCTCAGAACAGATACTTAATCAACAAAGACTCAATTGCTAAAATGAAAAAAGGCGTAATGATCATTAATACTGGTCGTGGTCCTTTAATCAATTCTGAAGATCTTGTAGATGGTTTAAAGTCAGGTCAGATTGGTGCTGCAGGTCTTGATGTTTATGAAGAAGAGCACGATTACTTCTATCAGGATAGATCTGATCACATCATCACCGATGATAACTTAAGCCGTTTAATGAGCTTGAACAATGTTCTGATAACCTCTCATCAGGCATTCTTTACTAAAGAAGCAATGAACAACATTGTTAATACTACTCTACAGAATGTAACTGATTACTTTGCAGGAAACGAGCTTGTAAACGAAGTAAAGCCTCAGTAGTTTACATTCTTATCTAAAACAGAAGGTGCTGTAACTTACAACACCTTCTGTTATCGCCACTTCTCTATACATATAAATCCATTTTCAAATAACTTTGCTAAATTAAGAAAAACCGCTATCTTTGTAAGTAACTTTATTAGAGCTTAACTATAAAAAGGATCATTTTGAGGTATCTATGAAACTAAAAGACTATCTACTATTGTCTCTTATCTTTGCAGCTATTGCAGCTGTTGCTGTATTTTTCACTGTAAAAGTTGTCAAGGAGACGACTCCTGCTTTACCTGAGGTAGTAAAGGTTGAAGAGGTAAATAAAGCAGCACCTCGTTCACAGAGCAATCTGGTATGTAACGTCTTTGACTTTGATTCTGCAACAAACTGTGCTGTAGGCAGTAAGATTGTCTTTACACCATTACGTTGGGGTAATGATCAGTTACCAATTTATTTTGCAGGTCAATTCTGTGATCTTAACTATGCAGTAGTTTCAAATAATGGTGGTGTTACCTGTATTAAGGCTGCTCCTTATGAAGAACCTCAAGCTCAAAGTAACAATCAAGAGAATAATGCAAGTCAAGATGAGGAAAGTAAAGCTGACAAAAGCTCAACTCAAAATAATGAGCAGGAAAATGCTCAGACTAATTAGAGTATAAACATAAAAGCAAGATCGTCTGATCTTGCTTTTGAGTTGATAAGATGAACTTAATTACTTTTCTTCCATCCTAGCTTTATACACGATAAAGGATGTGCTTGAAGAAATAATCTGCACATAGTCAAAGTTCTCTAAAAGCACCTTTTCATAACCTAAATGAGCATTGGCAACTAAGTACATCACACCGTTCTTGGTTAAGTGATCTTTAGCTTCTATGATCATATTAACAGTAGGGGCAGTAGTGGTAGTCACGCCAACATGGAAAGGTGGGTTTACAGCAATTAAATCAAATCTCTCAAGATCTGTTAGCATGTCAGATGCTTTAACCTTGATTGACTCACAGCCATTTAATTTAGCATTCTCTTTAGTAAGTTCAATGGCAGCAGCACTGACATCAGTTGAGGTAACATTCTTAAAGCCTAGCTTTGAGAGCACTAAACCTACCACACCACAGCCACATCCAAGATCTAAAGCAGTTCCAAATGGAGTTAAATCTTTTAAGCACTCTATTAACATAGCAGTTCCCTTATCAAGTTTACCTTGAGAGAAAACAGCGCTGTCCTGATGCAGTGTCAGCGGAATGTTAATTGGATTTACTTTAATGTCCTGTGCACCTTTGTAGGTGTTAAAGTCATTTTCATAAATAGCTTTAAATAAGGTGCACTTTCTGGCTAAATCAACTTTCTTTACAAAACCTAGAGGTTTTAATAAAGAATCAGCACTTTTAGCACCACCGTCATTAGAGCCTGCGGTGTACACTAAAGCTTCTTTTTTTAATTTAGTTTTTAAAGTATTTAATAACTTTAAAGTCTGCTGCTTACTTTTTGAAAGTAATAGTAATAAGGTATCAGCTTCATTAGTATGAGTAAGAGCTGATTTGATATCAGCAAAAATTAACTTTACATGCTTGTACTCAATTATCTGAGGACAAGTGTCATCCATGCTTTTACCAATCATAGCAGCCATCTTTTTGCAGACAACAAAGTTGTCGACAATTACAGTAGCGCTGTGAGCTCTTTTAACTAAAGAGAACACCATAGGATCGAGAATATCACCTGCGATGATGAGATCACGTCCTACAAACTCATCTTCATTACGTTGTAAAAGTTCAAATACCGGTGAATTTGTTGCCATTAGACTTTATTCCTGTATTTTAAAGCACGAGCTAATTCTACATATTTCTCAACACTGATGTTTTCAGCACGCAGAATCGGATCAAGACCAAAGCTGTTTAACTCCTCTTCTGTAAAGAACTTGGATAAAGAGTTACGGATGGTCTTACGACGAGCAGAGAAAGCTGTAGTTGTAATGTTATTTAAATAAGGTACTAATGATCTTTCTTCGTCCGTTAAGTCCTTTGGCTTTAAACGTACCACAGCGGAGGTTACCTTAGGTGCTGGTCTGAATGCTGATGATGGAACTACTAGCATGGGGATAACCTGCGCATGGAACTGAGTCATCACAGTTAAACGACCATAGTCTTTGGTGCTAGGACCTGCTGCCAATCTTTCTACTACTTCCTTTTGTAACATAAAGTGCATATCAGTAATGCCTTTTTGTGACAAAAGGTGGAAGATAATAGGGGAGGTGATGTTGTAAGGTAAGTTACCAAAAACACGCAACTGACCTGCACCTTCTAACTCCTCAAAGTTAACCTTTAAAGCATCACCTTCAATAATGGTAAGACCTTTTAAGAAAGGATCATGCTTTAAGATCTCCACAAGATCACGATCTAACTCAATTGCTGTTAGTACTTTAGCTCTTTCTAAAACCGGTCTAGTTAAAGCTGCATGACCAGGTCCAATTTCAACTAAGTGTTCACCCTCTTTTGGATTGATGGCATCCACAATCTGAGAAATGATGTGATCGTTAACTAAGAAGTTCTGTCCAAAGCGTTTTCTTGCTTTCATGTGTACTGGTGGTAAAGCCATATTATCTCCTGCTACGTAGTGCCATAGTATGAGCTAGTTCTACTGCTGCAAACAGTGAACCAGGATCTGCCTTGGTTGTACCTGCTAAATCTAGTGCAGTTCCATGATCGACAGAAGTTCTAATATAAGGTAGTCCTAAGGTAGTGTTGTAACCACAATCAAAACCTGCATATTTTAAAACAGGCAAACCCTGATCATGGTACATGGTTAAGAAGGCATCAGCCTTCTCAATAAACTTTTGCTGGAACATGGTGTCAGCTGGCAGTGGTCCTATGATATTGATGCCATGAGCTCTTAACTCTTCAAAGGTAGGAATGATAGTGTCTATCTCTTCCATACCCAGATGACCATCTTCACCTGCGTGAGGATTTAAACCTGCGCTGATGATGCATGGTTTATCAATACCAAACTTGGTTTTAAGATCGTGATTTAAAATAGTTACGATCTCAACTAAAAGCTCTTTAGTGATGGCATCAGATACATCTTTTAAAGGCAGATGAGTAGTAGCAAGAGCTACATTGAATTTCTTGCAACCTAACATCATTACTACTTTTTTAGTATGAGTTCTTTCCTGAAAGTACTCAGTGTGACCTGTAAAGTTAAGACCGGTGTCAGCAATCACAGCCTTACTGATAGGACCTGTAACTATACCGGAGAACTCACCTGATACTGATTTGTCTGAGGCAATATCAAGACAGTCCAAAACGTATTTTGCGTTTCTTTTATCAAGTTTTCCTGGAACTGAAGGTACAGCTAAAGGTACATCTAAAACACATAAAGTACCTTTTGTTTGGGAAACAAAATTGTCTTTAGAGTAATCAGTTATCTTTACAGACTCAGTGTGATTAGAATTAAAAAGAGCTATACGCTGTGCGATAAGCTCTTTAGATGCGATGATAACAAGCTGAGTATCTTTTAAGTCAAGTTTTGACAGATGATACATCAGCTCTGGACCGACACCTGAAGGCTCTCCAGGTGTCACTGCTAAACGATATGTCATTTAACCTCTAAATTATGGCCTATCTTTAGTTTAGAAGACGGCTGTTTTCTGAATATTGCTGGCTTCCCTGATCGTCATTGGTAGGCTTTAGAGTATTCTTGCCTTTATTGTCCTGATCAAGAGAAACACCTGAATTTACTAATTCAGGATCGATAACGTGGATGTAAGCCATCTCACGTAATGATCTTTCCCATGAAGTTACAGCTTCATTGAATTCACGCTCAAAGATAATAGAGTTTGCTTTCTCTTTGAAAACTTCTAAAGAGTCCCTGTCAACTCTGGTATCTTTTAACAGAATCAAGTGCCAGCCAAATGCTGATTTAACAGGCTGACTCATCTGACCTACATGTAACTGAGTTAAAGCTCTGGCAAAGTTTGGATCATAGATATCTGCTACAGCATAACCTAAATCACCACCTTTAATTGCTGAACCTGGATCTTCAGAGTACTGCTTGGCAGCCTGTGCAAAAGTAATGGTACCCTTGTTAATCTCAGATGCGATATCCTTTAACTTGGCAACAGCAGCCTCATCTGAATAGATGATGGAGGTCTTAATTAAGATATGAGCAGCATCATAGGTCTTTATAGGAGTTACAGCTGAATGTGAAACATCATAAAGTTTAATGATGTGCATACCAATTGATGATCTGAATGGTCCAATTACATCACCAGGTTTTGCATTTAAGATAGCAGGTAAGAATGGTAATGGAATTGCTGTCTCTGGTATATATCCCATATCAGCACTTTGCTCTGAGGTAGCGTATTTTGCAGCAACTTCAGCCACATTAGCACCATTTTTAATTGCATTTAAAGCCTGACGGGCTTCACTTTGAACTCTGTTGTACTCAGCTTCATTTGGAGCTGAAGAGAGTGGAATTACGACCTGAGCGATATGGTACATAGGTTCAACACTGCCACGCTGTTTTAAAGCTTTAGCTAAAGTGTTGATTTCAACTGGGGAGATATGAATTCTCTGACGAACACTTGAACGACGGATTTCGTTGATTAAGTAGTCCTCTTTAAATTTCTCACGAGCCTGAGCTTCAGTTAGATTTGGACCATAGCTCTTTAGAATTTTATCGGTTGAAGTGTTGTTACGTAAGGCTGCTGACTCTAAAGTTGAGTCTAACTGCATGTCAGTTACCTCAGCGCCGTTTGTCTGAGCAATCTGTAAAATCAGCTCTCTGGTGATAAGTGACTGTAAAGCCTGACGGCGTGCTGTAATTTCATCTACTTTAGCACCAGTTGCTGCATATTGAGAGAGCAGTTTTTGAGTATGAGCATTTAACTCACTCTCTAAAATTATTCCGTTGTTAACGACAGCTGCAGTTGAATCTAAAACCTGTTCTTCTGCATAGGCGTTGCCAAAAAAGGCTAGTAAAACAGCACTTAAAGATGCTACCTTGCCTAGTTTCTGGCCAAGATTGTTATGTAATTTCATTTAATGTACCTTATTCTGTCTGTGTTAATCTCTGTTAAGTTATAACCTTTTAATTTCTTTTATATAGTAATTGCTAATCTTTAGCAATTACTTAGACACAGTAAGTTTTACTGTGTCTTAATTTCTTTATACAGCAAGTATTGATTTAGATTCCATACACTGCATAAAGTTCAAATTTATCTGTTTAAGTTAGTAGGATCCAGTGATGGCAGATAGTGGGTACCAGTACCATTAGGATCGGTAATACCTCTTACGTTGATAGCGAAGAGATCTTTTAGCTCAAACTGTACGCCGATAAGCTTTTCTGGACTGTGCTGCATGTTTTTCCAGTCCATGTTCATATAGTTCTCATAGAGCAGGGTAACAGCATAACAGCAATCGTCGTACTTGAGACCAAACTTTGTATCAATATTGTAGGATTGCTCAATATCTTTATATGATGCAGCAAAAGCAGTCCATGATGAGGAAATTGGTAATTTTACTTCAAGACCTAACTGCTTTAAGTCTACCTGTTTGTAGTTTTCTACATAGTAGTTACCGTCTTTATAGTAACGGTATGAAACACCTAGCATGTAACCTGTAGCAGGATCGGTGTAACGGGCAGAACCACTGTAGGTATAGAACTCATCACCGTCAGGATTATATTGAGCCTGAGCATGGATAGACATACCAGCAAAAGGCACGACATCAATTAAAGCTTCAAGAGGAGTTCTAGGATTGGTACTTAAAGTATCAGTCTGATGCAGTTTTACTCTGTTATCAGAGAAGTTATAACCCTGAGCTAGGGCTACACGGAAAACTTCACGGTCATGAGCATCAAGCAGGCGTGAGGTTAAACCAAAGGTTGCCATATTGATGTTGGCAATTCTGTCGATACCTGCATAGCGATGAGGTGAGAACAGAGTGTAGTAGTCATCATAACGGTTAGTAGTATCGTAGAGTGCAATATTGCTCTGATCTTTATAAGGAATGTACTGATACTTAAACTCAGGCTCTAATGTCTGGGTGTGGTTCATGTCCAGTACTTTCTTTTCAAAGGTAGATTTAGCATGAACATCAGCTAAGTACAGAGCGCGAGTTACAGAGTCTTTGTACTCATTAAAGCCTAAACGATACTTATATGATGAGGTTAAATACTCTAAATCAGACTGACTGTAATGAGTTAAAAAGCCGGTTAGCCCCATATCTACACTGGTGCCGTAACCTTCGTATGCAAGATAGCGTACAGAAGGCTCTGCATGCAGACGATTCATAGACAAGGTCATGTCATTTTTCATCTTATCTAATGAAAAATGGGTAGCTTCAGTCTTTAACTTAAAGTAGAAAGGACCGTATGAGTTATAGGTGTTAGCCTTTAACTGAGGCATCATGGCAAATGGTCTGTAGGTAGAAATATTAGAAGTAGAGAACATGTTCTGATACTTTCTTAATTCTAAAGACACATCATACAGATCCTGATCATAGCTTGCCTTAAAACTCTGTTGCAGACTTGAATCAGTGATAGCAGCGTTTTTCTGACTGACATCAGACAGATAGGTATAGTCGTCGTTACGAACTTTACTGTAATCTAAGCTGAAGTTTAAATCATTCTCTAAGAAAGATAAGGTCTGATAAATGTTAATAAACCAGCGGCTGTAGTCATCGTTCTTAGGTGACCAGTGAGGATCGTTTGGTAAATAGGTAGCGTTAATCTCACCTGAGAGATTGTTAAATGGTAAATATCTAAACTGTAAGTCATAGATATTGCCACGCTTGGCATCATGACCTGGAGTTACAGTGGCATCATAGTTTGTAGCAAGGTTTAAATAGATAGGTGCACTGTAAGAAATACCTTCACCTGATTTGTACTCTAAAGATACAGGCAGTAAACCAGAATGACGTTTCTTAGTTAAAGGGATCTGAGCATAAGGTGTATAGAATACAGGTACCTTACCTAAAAAGAGTACATCATTCCAAGCATCACCAAAGTAGGCATCTTTTTCAGTTTTAAAAGTAGTTGAATAAAAATGCCATGATCTCTTGTCTACAGGACAGCCTGAGAGGGTAGCTCCTTTATAAGTCTTAGAGCCTTTTTTATTATCAATATTCATCTTGTCAGCAGTACCTGACATTACAGAGCCGTTTAAGATGAAAGCTGCATTTGTCAGGTTCATCTGCTTAGTATCAAGATTATGTACCATGTCCTCATCAGATGAGATGGTGTACTCAGGCTCATGAATTACAGCACTGCCTTTGGTGGTTAAGGTTCTCTCTTTACCATCATAGATTACGATATCTGAGTTTAAGATCTTGTCACCTTGAGTTACCTCAACATTACCGGTGTAAGTTAAGATATGAGCTTTCTTGTCATTGAGCTTACCTGAAACTTTGTCAGCTGTTACTACGACAGGAGTCTTATCAGAATCAAATTTTTGTGGATATCTGTAAGATGGCACACCATAGAAGCAGGCCATATCTTTAGCACGAATAGGGAATGATGGAGAGTTTATCCAAGGCTTTTCATTTAATTTATTGATAAGCCTCATAGGGAAGGTTGCACTGTCTGCAGCACGAGGATTCTGCAAATATTTTGAAGATGCTTCAGAACTCATGATCTCAATGGTGCGTTCTGAGAATGAACCTGTGATATTGGCTCTGGGCTTTTGGTTAGAAGCAATCCGGGTGGTTGTAACAGAGAACTCAGAAACTGAATTGTCTTTATCTGCTTTTTCAGATGCAGATGACTGTTTCTCGTTTTCAAGTGCAAAGGCATTAGTACTGATAGCTACGCTTACAGCTATAGCTAGAGTTGCCAAAGTAAACTGTTTCATCCCTTCGTTTTTCAAAATTTTATCCTGTTAAGTTCAGTCTTTTCTGTCTTAATTGTTGCCTGTAAAAAAGAGTTACCTTTACCCTCTTAAGAAAATACTATTCTTTAGGAAAATTGTATTTTCGAAGATTAGGATCGTTTAAAAGCTCTCCATCCTCATCTTCATCTACAGGTCTGCCTTTAATCACACGCTCATCATTAGCCCATGCGCCTAAATCAATCAATCTGCACTTTTCAGAGCAAAAAGGTCTGTATGGGTTAGATGCATCATATACAGTTTCTTTTTTGCAGATAGGACATTTTACCTTCAGAGGCTGTCCTTCTTTTTTTACAATCTCTTCACCACTGTCATGAGCGTCATGAACGACCTCATCATAAAGTTCAGGTGAAAGCAAATCCTTTAGGCTCATTGCTGTAAGCTACTCTTGATATAAGCAATCTTAAATGGAACATCACCTACTTTAGACTCTTTGTCAAAAGGTAAGAATCTGATGTTTACTCGTGACTGGAAACCGCTGACTACAGGGTAACCTGCTACATTCTCATCATATTGAATGTTGATTAAGTCACAAGTATCAGCGCTTTCCTGCATAAAGCCTGATTTTGCTACTCTATCAGAAAAGTTAGCACACAGTCTCCATAAATAGAGAATGGTGTAAACAGGAATTCTGATACAGTCAAACTCGTGTAACCACTTGTCTACGCTCTGTTTTTTCTTCTCAATACTCTGAGAGAACCAGTAGGTAAACAGAGGAGTATCAAAGCAGTTGATACCGCTTGGAGTTAAAAATCTTGGTTTAATAAGTTCGATAATAGGATCGTCTTTTAAGACAGTTCTCTGTCTTGTAAAAGAGTCTAAAGCTTTTTTAGCTTCAACAATCTTTTCACGCAATAAGGCTACAAAGTCCTTATCACATTCAGGATCAGTAAGCCATCCCTTTAATCTACCGTCACATTTTTCAAGATCTTTTAATAATTCGATTTTGATGGCACTAGAACCATCCACAAGATCGATAAAATCAACGACAGCGCGTAATAGAAACATCACGTTCTGAATAGAACTAAGATCAGAACTTAGCTCAGCGTTTTTAAAAACCTGTTCTAATTTTAGGTATGTTCTAGCTCTTGGGCTTAATGGAAATTCGTAAATAAACATAACCTTATAAAGTACTCTAATGCATTAAATTTTGCTGTTTGCCAGCTGTTGGTATAGATTATGTAATTTTAACACGAGATCGCCCTTTTTATCTAAAGGAGAACTATCAGATTCAATTAAATCGTGAGCTTTTTTTAATCTCGTTTCTCTGTCTACTTGTGAGGCAATCATCGAGAGTGCTAACTCTCTGTTGATGTTATCACGACTCATCAATCTTTCTAGCTGAAGTTTAGGCTCTACATCCACCACTAAAATTCTGTCTACCATGTATTCAAGATGATGCTCAAAGAGCAGAGGAATACAGATAATGACATAAGGGGAAGTTTTTTCCTGTACCTGATGCACAGTTTCAGATTCAATGGCAGGAGCCATTAAAGCATTCAAGTCATTTAAGTTCTCAGGATGAGACTTATCAAAGGCAATTTGACGTAAGAGACGCCTGTCTAAACTGCCGTCAGCTTTGATGATGTTCTGTCCAAAGCGAGAGGCTAATTTGCTTAAAAGCTCTGTACCTGGCATCACAACTTCACGGGCGATAACATCAGTATCAACAATAGGTACGTTCAGTTTTGCAAATAATGAGGCAATACCAGATTTACCACAGGCAATACCGCCTGTAAGACCTACTCTGTAAGGTGTTTTTTTATAAGAAACTGATGAATTGTCACATGCTTTTATCTGGTCTATTGTTAAAGACTGTTTTGGGGTTGACAATTCATTAGCATTTGATGGTGTTTTACAAGGCATAAATAAAACCAAAGAATTCAGTAGAGTACAGATGAATACAGATATTTTAGGGTATTTTCTTTATAAATTTGTGTAGAATAGAGCAATTAGTAGAAAAATCTTAAAATTTTAATGATTGGGTACATTGTGAAAAATATAAAAAAAAGCCTAGGTGCGTTATTTGTATGTGCACTTCTATCAGGCTGTTCTTCAGATGAAGGTAATGCTGTAAAGACGTTATTACCAGGTGGTCTTACCATCAATGATAAGGCTATCTATTTAAGAGGCGAAATGAATGACTATGAGGCATCTGAGACCTATCGTTTAAGAAAAGACGGTCACGGCTACTGCACTCTGGCAACATTACGTTCTGACTGGGCTCCTTATAAGTTCAAGTTTGCTGATGAGAACTGGTCAAAAGGTACCAACTTTGGCTTTTTAACTCCACCTGGTGTTCTAAGAGACGGAGCTCGCTCTTTAGAGTTAAATCCAAATTCTAAGTTTGAAGAAATCAGTTACTATCCTAAAAAAGACGGCGTCTATCGTTTCTGCCTCATTCCAAAGAATGACAGATATTATGTAACTGTAACTAAGAGCTCTAAAAAAGAGCTTCCTTCAATGGCTCAGTTAATTGATATGTCACGCAGTGACTTTGAATAAGCTCTTACTAAGTATCCTTACTTACTAGAAAAATGTTTGAAACTGTAAATTCAAACAAAAGATCAAACTAAAAGATAGTTGAAAAGTAAGGCTTGTAAGAGAGATACAAAAGAGAATATAACAGTAAGAACTTAGGCTTTGATATAACCGTGTACCACACGGTTATATCAAAAAGATCAAATAAAGCCGTTCTATATCATTTCAACAAAGCTAAAGCAAAAGTAAAAATCGTAAAACATCATTTAGGCAAAATTTAAGAATGCTATAAGGATAAAACATGGACAAAAGAGCTTCAGAACTTATGGTCAATTTTCATGACTATCTGTTACTTGAAAATGGTCTGTCTGTGCTTTCAATTAAAGCTTACTGTGCTGATGTCGAGAGATTTTTAAACTTCATCGATAAGACTTTTTCTGTAAAAGATGAGCATTTTACACAGGCTCATATCGAAGCTTTCCTGAAAGAGAATATCGATCATGAGGCAAGTTCTAATGCCAGATTTCTCTGCTCATTAAGAGCATTTACAAACTTTTTAAAAAAAGAAAAACTAATTGATAACGATCCTTGTGTTCGTATTGAGAATCCCAAGCTTATAAGAAACATTCCTCATGTCATGTCAGAAGGTTGTGTGGCAGCTTTTTTAGATGCCCCTGATCTTAATACCCATACAGGATTAAGAGATAAAGCTATGCTCGAGACTGTCTATGCAACAGGTCTTAGAATCAGTGAGCTTATCTCATTGAAGTTTGATAATGTTTTTTTTCAGGATGGCTTTGTCATGGTAAGAGGTAAAGGTGACAAAGAAAGAATTGTGCCTTTATGCGATGATGCCATTTACTGGATTGAGCTTTATATAAATACCGAGAGAAAAGAAAAAGATCCTCAAAGAAAATGCCCCTTTATCTTTTTATCAGGTAAGGGAATTGCTTCTATGTCAAGGATTGCCTTCTGGTATCGTATTAAAGTTTATGGAAAACAGTTAGGCTTAACTGACAGTTTCTCTCCACACTCATTCCGTCATGCTTTTGCAACTCATCTTTTAAATCATGATGCGGATTTACGTTCTGTGCAGATGCTCCTAGGTCATTCATCACTTACAACCACCCAAATCTATACCCATGTTGCAACCGAGCGTATGCATCAGGTCTATAATAAAGCACACCCAAGATCATAGTACCAACACTAACTTATAAGGCTTAGTTAACCCTGTCAAATGAGAGCTGTGTTAATGATAGTTAACATACTGATGTGTATAATAGAGTCAGCTCATGATTTTAAGAACATTCTTAATAAGAACACTCTAAAAACGAGCAGAGTTTGATTAAGCATAAGTGCTTTAGATAAGCTTTTGTAAATTCTAAGTCTAGGTAATATGCAGCTTTCATACAGAAAACTTTTCACAGATGCTAATAGCGTTGAGTACTCAGTAATTAAAACTACGGGTACCAGATGCCTGTGCCTGCAAGGGGATAGAAAAGTTCTACCAAGAATTAAAAAAGCTTATAAGAGTGCTCAGTTCTTTTATAAAGCAACTCCTGACAACATCTTTGAACCAATCTCGATTAACGAAAATATCGAAGGTAATTTAGTAAATGCTCTTTTTTCCTACAAAGATGCAGGCTTTTTAAAAGACTTTTTATCTGTAGTACCACCTGAATGGCAGTACGCAGCCGGTAAAAAAATAGGCAGAATTTTAAAAGATCTGCACTCTGTTCCTTTGACTCAAGCTCAGACAGAAAAAGCAAATCAAAGACACTCTTCCTATATGGAAAAGATAGCATCATATGTAGCAGAGCTGCCTCATTTAAAAAATGACAGAATTGCCATGGATGCAATCTCAACACGCTATGACTATTTTTCTATCTTTAGACCGGTGATGAGATATGGATCTTTAAAGTACCAGAAGATCATGACCACTCATGACGGTACTATCTTAATGTTACCTTCATATTCATATGGACCAGGTTGCATGTGTGAGGATTTTGCATCATTAGAATTTGAAAACGCAGGTTTATATCCAGTGCTGTGCGCAGGCGTGATTGATGGTTATTTCTCATCGGTAGTCCCTGTAAAATTCTGGATGCACTTTGCCTTATACTGTGCGCTTTATTCGCTGTGGAAATGTGCTTTAAAGGCAAAAGAGAGTAAAGAGATGTATCTTAAGATGCAGTTAAATTCAGACAGAATAAGAGAAGACTTTGATAACTTTAAAAAGCCAATACCAACCTGGTATTCAAATCAAGAACTTTTAAAGATCAAAGAAAAGGCTATTAAGCTTGCACTTTAATTTAAATCAAAGCTAGCTTAAAACTCATAAGTTAATACGTCCTAAAGTTGCATTAGGACGATTATATTTAAGTTTTACTATTTAGAGTATTCTTCAATAGTACAAGAGTGTTGCTTGGTTTTAGAGTCGTAGTTAATGCCGATTAAAAGAATATTATCGGTGTACTCTTTTACTCTTGAAACATAGTCTCGCTCTTTTATCTGCTCTAGTGCAACCTTAGCACTTGCATCCTTTTTAAGTTCAATGATTAAGGCCGGCTTTCCGTTTTTTGAAACTTTTTTTGGTAAATAGACGATATCAGCAAAGCCTTTTCCTGTTGGAAACTCATTTAAAGGGGCTAAGTAATCTTTCTCTGCTGCAAGATATGACATTAAGACCACATAACGCAGTGCACTTTCACTGTTATATTCAAGAACAGGTACTTTGTCTTCATGAACTTTAGCTAAAAGATTGGCAATTGTTTCTGTATCTTTGTTTTCTGTAGCCAACACAACCTGTTCTGAAAGCTTTAAAGCACTCTCGTACTGTGGCCAGTGATTGTCTCTTACAGAATGCAATAGCTCCCTGCGAGTTTCTTCATTAGGAACATAGATAGTTGATTCTTCATCGTTATAGCCCAAGTAGCCTAAATGAACTAAATAAACGTAGATAGAATCTTTGTTTGGAAAATTTTTCTCTGCGGTATTAAAACTTTCAATATCATAAATTCTAATTGAGGTTCCTGAGCAGAGCTTAATGATATCGTCTTTTAGACCTTCAAAATTCAGATTGATGGCTTCTTTTACAAGGTCATAGGCTGCAGTTGCTGACCAGTAGCTTTTGTAAGTTCCATGATTGATAAGCTCAATGATTGAATTTGGATTATAGAGTTCATATTCACCGACTTTATATCCGTCGTACCAGAATTTTGCAGTTTCAAAATCTAGTTTGTACCTTTCACACAGAGTCTTAACTTCGTCTTCTGTAAAGCCATAGTACTTAGCGAACTTACCTGGATTTAAGATGGTATATTCGCTAAAGTTATTTAGCGCTGACTGAGTGTTGTATCTTGCAATAGGTAAAATTCCTGTCATATAAACTAATTCAACAAAACGCTCTCCTGCTCCTTTAAACAAAGCTCTTAAAAGGTCAATAAATTTTTTGTGTAGTTGTAAGTTGTTTGGGTATTCTCTAAAGACAAAATCCCATTCGTCAATGATAAAAATAAATCGCCTTTTTAAGCAACGAATAGCTTCAGGCAATGAATATCTATTATCTTTGTCAAAGTTGTCTTTATAGGTTTCTTTCAATTCAGAAACAACATCTGTATTTAAATTCTCAAGATACTTATTTCCATTTTCTTCGTTATCAGCAAATTCGGTCATATCAAGGTAGATAACGTCATGCTGATTTAAGTGCCTTTCAAAATCAGATTTTGAGGAAATTTTAAGATCAGAGAAAAGTGCCTTGGAATCACATCCTTTTGAATAGTACGCATTTAGCATTTTAACAGTAACACTCTTTCCAAAACGTCTTGGTCGTGTCACACACATAAAACGCCTTGATTTGTTAATAAACTTGTTGGTTAATGATATAAGATCAGACTTATCTACGTATTCATCATCAAATTCCATTTGAAAACTAGCGTTATCAACATTAACGTGCATAAATTTCTCTCTTGAATTATCAAGTTTATTCATTAGATTACATCTCCATTATACAAGTAAAAAAGTGAAGAGACCTATCCTCTCATGCCTTTTGAAAGCACCTGCTTAAATACTTGCAAAAAATGCAATTTTTAAAGCAAACTTTTGTAAATATCTTGAATAAATGGCTTATATAAGGGAATTATAAAAAAGAAAAATATTTGAGTCTGGTCAAGCAATTCAGCTTTAATCTTAAATAAGTCAAAATTTGACTTAAAAAATGAATATAATTGACTTAAACAATATTATTGATAAGAGGCTTGTATGAGTAAAAAAATAGGCTCTGAAAAACACAGTGTTGAGGTCGATAAAGGCTGCTTTAATGAGCCTCAGTTACCCTTAATCCAAAGCTCTAGTGAAAAGAAATACAATGTCAAATTCGACAATGACGATTTGAATTTACTAAATGCTCTGCAAGATCACTATGGCATCAAGAATAAGTCTGATCTTATAGAACTTATCTTATGTACCTATCTTAAAAAATCTCTTCATGAAGAAGGTGTCGCAGCTGACGTAGCCTTAGCTATTGGTCTTATAGCTGATGCCTATGCTAAAAGGGGAGAGTTGTCATCAAATGTATCCTCTTGGACAGATGAGGTGGCATCAGTCCCTTACTTTGTTTCATCTGTTCTAACCTATGGACCTAGTGGTAAAAAGACAGGATCTCAGCATGAAGGTGTTGCCCATTCAGACAGCTATCTGCAGGTGGGGGTAAAACTGCTGCAGTTTTGTGAGCGCGAGGATCTTATCTCCTCATCTCAATACAAGATGCTTTTTAAGAGTCTTGAAAAGTGGAATCTTTTGACAAAGTATCAAAGAAAGAATGAAGGTAAAAGTGAGTAACGAAAGGTGCATAAAGCTTTTGCAAAATTTTGATAGAGAAAGTGTAGAGACAGTAAAGATACAGCCTTAAGCATCACATATTTTCAGAATCACAAAAATTTAGCTTGAGCGCGGTTTTCGCCTAACAGGCGGTAGACACTCCTAGACTGTAGGGCATATTAGAAGGTATCAAATGAGCATTATTCAGGATATTCAAAACAGAGCTTTAGATGAAGGCAGAATTAAAGCTGAGAATGTAAACAGCTATAAAGTTTTAAGTGTAAGACCAAGTGCTCAATTATCAGCTTTAATTGAGGTATTAGCTTTTTTAGATGGTAAATCCCCATCAGAGTTTATCTGTTCAAATTTCTCAAAGGCACTGCATGACTTTACTTTAATGTCAAAAGATCATGTAGAACCACTGCAAAAGAGTGTAGCTCAAAGTCTCAAGAACTCACCTAAACACCTCTTTAAACAAGAAAGTGCTATTGGTATGTTAGAAGAAGAAGGAGTAGTTACTGTTAAGTCTAACGATAACAATGATCCTATTGATGGTTCATTAAGATTGTTAAAGCACGGATTTAATGATAGTGTGCTTAAACAGTAAAAGTTTGGATGATGTTCAAGTATTGAATGCAAGATGCGGATAACATCAATGCAAAAGATAACAAAATAGGAAAACTTAAATGGCTCAGTACGTTCTAACCTCATATGTGGGAAAACAAATTTTCGGAGTATTCAACACTATTTTAGCTGTATGTGCTAATCCTCATTGGCGTTCATTAGTGGATTCTATTGTTCTATATTCGACAAAGGATAACCAAGGTACTGGAGGAGTAAGCAAAGGAACTTTAGAAGAATCAGAAAAAATTAAAAGTTACTGTGAACAGCATGGGTATCCTCCTGTAAAAATAGTTGAATTTGATAGAACTGAAAATCTTGCAGCTGAGTTTGTAAAAGAAGCAACATCAGATGGTAAAAAAGTTCTTTTCAACATAGAAGGAGGAATGAACTACTGCGTGACTCAATATATGTCAGAATTGGTTAAGTCATCATTAGATCATTCTGTAATTATTAGTGATGGTTCCGTTTACAGAACTGTACCTTTGAAGCAATCTTTTGAAAATTGTGATTGGGATACTGAAACACTTAAAATTCCTGAGTTAAGTGTTGAAGATATCTTTGCTATACAGAATGTAACGTACGAAAAGAAAGAAGAAAAAACTGAATTTGGAAAATTTGTTGAAAGCCATTTAGAAAAAAGAAATCTTCCAAAGAGCTTGATATATAACGTTACACTTAACCATCTTACTTTTGACCTTGTTTGGAATTGTGGTGGAAATCACTTAGCATTTTTGGTGTCGCCTTTTGGAAAAAAAGGAACCTCACAAGATTCAGATAAAAAGCTGGAAAGACTAAGATCATATCTAAAGTGGGCAGCAGGAAAAAATAATCAAAAACAGATTTACGATTTCCATTTTTATGTTGTGTGTGAAGCCGGTAATCATATAGATACAACCAAAATTCAAGGTAGAGGAAAAGCAATTCCTCTAGAATCATATGGTTATGTTGAAAAAGACAAATTTTACGGAGGAGGAGAACGACGTCTTGATTTTTCTAAAAAGCTAAGTTTTGAATTGAGTTTGTTGGTGTCAAGAAAAAATGTACCTGAATTTGGTAAATTGTCTAAATCTGAAGAAATTAGCACAAAAGTTGAAGTTGTAGATAATACTTTCATCACTTCTTTTGGAAAAGATCCGTCTTCTACTATCGCAGCTTTGCTCTCCCATTTGGAATGTCACACATATTTGAAAACAGTACTTTTGTTATGCACACCAGATCTTATAAAACAGTGCAATAAATTTATAACAATACTTAAGTCGTATCCATCTCAGTTTTTAAAACAAATTAATTTCAAGATAGTAAAAACAGATATTAAGGGTAGATCTATTCCTTACATTTTGACAGCTAAAAGTGATATCAAAAATGTTGAAGTAAATGCTACACCAGGAACAAAAGGTCAGACAGCCTTTTTAACATTATTTGCTCAAAATAATGATTTTCCTGTTTGGACCTTAAACCAAAAAGAGGTGCTTTGTTGCAACCAAGATTTTGAAAAATTTAAAAATGAGCCGAAAATTAATCCAAAGTTGCTCCTTTCTCTTGATAGATATAAAGTAACGTCAAATACGATTTCAAAAGATATAGCTAAAACAAAATTACTTAAAAGTATTCTAAAAAATATGTCAGAGAGCGATTCTGATAAATGTAGAAATAATTTTGGAAGCTTTTTAAAAGAATCAAAAATCACTGCAACACTTGATGGATCTTCTTATTTTGTGACAAATGATAATGGTATATACAAAAAAGTGAAAATTGGCGCATTTTTTGAGGATCTTGTAAATGTAGCCTTTTCAAATTTGAAAGGAGTTGCTGGAGATTCAAATGTAACAGTAAAAGATCCGACTGTACATAATAGTAATCAAAAAAAATATCACCTAGAAGAAATTGATTACCTATTTTCGTATAAACACATGTTTGTTGCAGTCTCTTGTAAGGCTTATTTCCAACAAGATGCTCATCATCTTCATAAATGTTTAGCTTCTGTAGTTAAAGAATCAGTTTCATTTGCCAAAGGAATATGTAGATTCTGCCTTCCTGTAATGTGTTTTATCAATAAATTCGATGTCCCAGATATATTCATTGATAAAAGTAGCAATGAGCCAGTTGGTATTATTGACTGTTGGGATCTGTGTGACCCCGATAGATTACAAGATATTCTTGAACGACTTGATGCTTCAATAAATGTTGAAGGTTCTATTTCTGCTGAAGATGATTCTGAATTAACAGTTGAAATGTAACATTAAAGATACGAGTGCTATCAGGAGACCCATTTTGAAGTGACCCTTAGCACTCTATTTGCCTGATTCTTTTCTATGATACGATAATAGCCATCGACAATGAAGATAACCAAAGTCTACTAGTAAGTGATGCATGAGACTGTTTGTTGATGCTATTTAGCAAGGATAGATCATTAGTGCTACTTTCTTCTCCCAATCCTTTGTAAGATTTTCTCCTGAACATCAGGAGGTAAGGATCTAAATCTTTCAACTGATCGTTCAAGTGAATTCTGAGCATCGATCTCACGGTTTATTAGAGAACTTAAAAGCTCTTTTTCAATAAGCTCCTGCTCTCTTTTCTTATAGCTCTGCTGACTTTGTCGGTCCAGCTTCTTAACTTTTAAGCTAGTATCAACCTTGGTAGCTATCTCGCATATGAAGAGAATGGCAAACAAGCCTAATATAAAGACTGTAAATCCTATCATAGCTGCCTCCAGTTCTGTCTGTAATCTGTTTTGTGTTTTTGATAGCCAGACTTCGTAGCCTTTTTTCGGTCACAGAAGATCTTAGGGCAGTTAAAGAGCATGACATGCTCCTGCACAAAGTTTCTGATTTTTACTTTTGAAGTTTTCATGTTGTACTCCTACGTCTGCATCCATTTACTTGTTAATCTCTAAGATCGTTTGAAAGTCCTTATAACTTCGAGCGCGCAGGTCACAGCTTACATACGCGCTCTTGCTTACTTGCTACATAAGCATTTGAAAAGACTTTTCTAAACTGCGAGCTCTTTTAGACTTAGCTTCTGTATTAGCCTTGTCACGCTTTACCTTTTTGTAGACGGTAATGACGTGATCATCTCGTAGCACCAGGGTAAGTACCTCTTTTCTCTCCAGTCTCTGCAATGCCTTGAGTTTTTTATTTACTCTCTTGTACAAAGCTGTAAGCAGAGCCCTTTTATTGGCACGATCATGACGTATAGCCACTGTTGTAGCTTCAACGCTACTTTCCACAGAGTCCTTGTTTTCACTTAGTGACTTGTGTTTTAGCGCCTGTAGCTTTTGCTTTACTATCAAAAGCATGTGCTGCTTCATCTTGATCATATTGTGAATGATCTCAGACTTGGTGTTTAAGGTAAGTCTGTCGCCTCTATCATTCCAGAAACCATATCTGAAGAACATCTCAAGATTCTCGGTGATGATTTCTTCTCTGATGTTTCTCTGTGCCATTCTCTCTTTTGCGTGCTCGGTAAAGTGGATCATTGTTATCTCCTATAGAATTCTGTTTTGTCTTTTGTTTAAGCGCCTATTAACGCTTACTAATCTTCAAAAAGGCTGTGCAAAGGGCTGTGTCCTGTCAAAGCTGCTATGCACAGCAAGTCCCCTTAATCTTGGGTATATTTCTCTGCTAGCTCATCCTCATCTAAGGAATAGCAGTCACTTAAAAACTCAAGATCAGTCCTATCAAGCTCTAAGTGAAACTGAATGCCTAAAATTGACTTTAGCTTTAAGATCACAACAAGCTCTCCGTCTTTAGTGTCTGTGTCGATCTCGGTTAGCTTTAAAGCATTCAGTTCTGACATTTTCTTGTGCTCTTTATAGAAACTTTTCATGTTTATCCTTATACAGCGATTAAGTTATCTTGTTGTTTTGAGTAAACTCGTGAGCGTGCGTAGCACGCTTCACAACATGGCATTACAAACAGGCTGTCTGTGTTCTCAATCAATGACGAAAGACTGTGTTCAAGCTTTATAAGCTCATTGTTGGTCCCTTCAAAAAAGAACACTGACTTTTGTACACTTACAGCCTTCTTTTTAAGAAGTCTGTAAACCTTGCCTCTAATGCCGTTCTTGCTAATGTCATAAGCGATCAAAAATCTTTGCATGGTACTAACCTCCATGTGCAGACTGTGTCGCTATTTTTTAGTAGCAGGGCATAGTTTTGAGCGCAGTCTTCAATGAGCTCATTTAAAGATCGTCTTTGCCTGTTCCAACAGCTGTTGCATCCCCAGTAGATGTTGTAGATGTTAGAAAACATGTGCTCAAAGGCATGCAAGATGACGGAGAAGGTCTCCTTATCTTTGTGCTTAAAGAGCCCATTCTTATCTTTGATAAAGTCACTAGGCTTTACTGCGTATTTTCTTATGAGCTTTAGCACTGTTGTTTCCACAAAAGGTCTGAACTGCTCCATAAGATCAGATGCTAATGCACAGTGTGTTCCTCTTTGAGCATGGAAGTAACCGATGCGAGGGTTAAGTCCATTGGCTTTTAATGCAGAGGCTAATCTGTTTCTGAGTATGGTATAGCCAAAAGACAGCATGTAGTTAACAGGATCAGGTGCTGGATGCTTTAGTCGACCAGTCCACTCAAATCCGTATGGCTTTATAAGATCACCCCATAGTGAAAAATACATATGGGAAGCAAATCCTTCAGCTCCTAAAAGTTCAGGAACATTTTTTGCGCAATAGATATTGGAATAACAAAGATCCCACATAGTTCTTTGAAGATCAGCCTTACGTCTTATTAGTTCTCGACCATTAACTACTTTGGCCATGATGACTCTTTTAGCAAGATCTAGTGCATCACTTGAATGGTAGAAATTCTCTTGAACTGTGATGTAGTAGTTTTCATCTTTGTTTGATGCTTCAAGCTGACCTTGTGGATAGCCCCATACATCCATGAAATCTACAGTTATCTGCTTAATCATGAGGCGGTATAGAACTTCACTGTCAACATTACCGATGTGACCAATGATTACTAGTCGACGGATCTTATCTAGAGAAATTCTTTTCTCAGCATTCTCCTTATCAGCTGCAATGAGCAGTGTATTGTCATTGAGCATAGATACATGAGTGCATCTGTGAGTTAAATATAAAGTCTGCTTTAAGTCACCGATGTAAGAAGCTAAAGAATGTTTTGAAGTTTCCATAATATCCACCCCTTGAATTTATTTACTTAGGTGGTGTTACTATTGCGAACTTTATGCCAAGATTTTTAAAAAATGAATAATGTTATAAAAATTTTTTAAAAGAAAAAAATTAATAATTTGAATTTAAAAGAATAAATAATTGAAAATATATTAGATCTAAGAAAAGAGAAAGAATATATTAAAGAAATGAAAGTGTATAAAATTAAATAATTTTAATAAAATATAATAAAAATATAAAAATGCAAAACTGAACGGTGCAGAAGTTCTTACAGTTAGCACTGGAACTGAAATATGCACCTAATTGTACAACTATAACTTGTTAATAAATAAGACCTATTTGTTGTAGCATGGCTTTTTTTAAGAGATCAGAATTTCCGTAGCACAGTCATTGAAGTTACTAACTGGTTTATAGTTCTGCTATAAAAATCGAAGTTGATTAGAAAGAGGGGGCTTTTGTGATCATAATTTAAGAAGAGCGAGAGCAGTAGTATACTGATGGCTTTGCGCTTACTTTAGCAAAGAACTTTGTTAAAATTCCAAATTTAGTCATTCCTAATATCCTAACCAGTTTACATTTGGGTATTAGATTCTTTAATTTTTTCTCAACAATTCATGCAACAGTAATCATCACAGTTCTTCCATATTTGCGATGGAAGAAAAGTGATGATTGTAACTTGTCCCAGATCGGACGTCACCGCAATAATTACAGCTGTGGGTTATACTGCAGCTGCAGTGTTGTAACTCGTCCTAGATCGAACGTCACCACAATCTTTAGAGGAAGGACAGCACCTTGCATGGGGTGTTGTAACTCGTCCTAGATCGAACGTCACCACAATAGTAGCGCATTTAACAGTGCGATAAAAAGAGCAAGTTGTAACTCGTCCTAGATCGAACGTCACCACAATATTAGATGCGTCTAATTGTGATTGCTTTTTTGCTGTTGTAACTCGTCCTAGATCGAACGTCACCACAATCTCAGTGGTGTATGCGATTTGTTGATTCTCCTAGTTGTAACTCGTCCTAGATCGAACGTCACCACAATATTGTAGATGAACAGTACGAGACAGAACCGTTTGTTGTAACTCGTCCTAGATCGAACGTCACCACAATCAAAGGAGATTAATCATGAAGAACTCAGATAAAGTTGTAACTCGTCCTAGATCGAACGTCACCACAATCTAAGAGAATTGGGGATTGCTGGTTTTTGTGGTTGTAACTCGTCCTAGATCGAACGTCACCACAATCCTTACTTACAGGAGCAACCAGTCGATGACTGGGTTGTAACTCGTCCTAGATCGAACGTCACCACAATCCCATAAGGCGTCAAGTTATAATGTTCAAACAGTTGTAACTCGTCCTAGATCGAACGTCACCACAATCAGCAACCACAGTAGGTAAAAATCCTACTTTGTTGTAACTCGTCCTAGATCGAACGTCACCACAATGTTAGAGTTGTTATTAGCACGAATAGCGTTTAAGGTTGTAACTCGTCCTAGATCGAACGTCACCACAATCATCTGAAATAATCCTAGAGGAATGTGCATATAAGTTGTAACTCGTCCTAGATCGAACGTCACCACAATTTAGCAAAAAGATTTAAGTACGAGGTCTTACCGTTGTAACTCGTCCTAGATCGAACGTCACCACAATCTCAATTATTCAGACTTTTAGTAATCCTGACCTAGTTGTAACTCGTCCTAGATCGAACGTCACCACAATAGTACCATATTTAAACGTTTTGTAGATGCTACTTTAAAAGCATTTTTCGCCGTAGGTCACCTATATTTTATGAAATTTGTATAAAAGTAAAATTAATTACCGAAAATGATCGCTATAAATGGCTTAAGAATAAGATCGCCGGACAAAATTCTTTGAAAGATTTTTGTCGCATGAAATTTTCTTTATTGATCAAATTGATAGCATATGAATATTTGAATTGAGCAAAATATTGAAATGCTGTGGCGGAAATTTGAAAAATTATTTTTGGAAATCAAAAAGTAAGTAAAATCGGTTGCTATTTTTAAATAAAAAATATATGTATTAAATTTATAAATTTTTAGTATAGATTTTTATAAATGTGAAGTTCAGTAGTATATAAGCAGTAAAAAAATATTGTATTCTCTAAGTACAAGAAAACGATTAAAGAAGTATCTATGGATAATATATATATAGCTGATTTGATTTTTGTCGCCAAGAGAGTGATTAAATCTTTACCAGAATTTCATGGTGCTAGATTTAGCGCATTTTTGAGGTATGCATGCAAGGTAAATAAGATAAAAATGGAAGATTGCATAAGTGCAATTCTTCCGTTTAGAAAGGGTATTTCTCACATCAGTATTGGGGATAAACTAAGGTTAAGATTGATACTTACTGATTTTGGAGTGGAGAAACTTCCTTTCATATGTAATGCCTTGTTCACCACAGATGATAAAGGCGAATTTTCTTCAGAGACATTGCAACTAGCATCGGTTATTGATGCTGTATCCAATAAAATTGTAACTTTTACCCCAACAGAAGGCACTCACTTGTCTAAATTCTCTTTAGACAATTTGAAAAAGGAAGCCTCTTTTTTACTTACCCTCGATAAGTTCACGTTAGAGCTGATTTCCCCATTACGATTATCACTACCTCCAGGTACAAGAGTAGCAAATGCATCAGAATTAGAATCTTTATGCAAAGAAGACTTCTTTTATAAATTTCCATATGCTCTTTTGCACATATTAAATTCACTCAAAAGGATAGGTGAACTTTCAATTGAAGATGAAGATATTCAAAATCTTCCGGTGGCAGTAAATGGAGCTACAGAGTGGGTTGACCTTAGGTATAGCAAACAAAGAAGGATTGTTTTAGGTGGAATTGTAGGAGATATAAATTATGAAGGAAAGATCCCTACATATGATTTAGCCTTAAGACTTGTTGCTGGTCAATATACTGGCTTAGGACGAAACCAGAGATTTGGTCTTGGCTTTTATAAAATTCCTGAATTAGAAATCGTAAGAAGTATATATCTACCAACCAATACGCAGATGAGGTGAGGATAAAAATGGCTGAACTTAAAAACAAAGTAAATTTACCAATCATTGTCGCATGGGTTGGAACAACTGACGTTACAAGGATGCATAAATGGTATTTATATAATGAATTAGGAAAAGAAAAAAGTATTGAACTTATAACACAGGCAAAATTATCAAATAAAGATTTTTCTAGGGACGAGAACGTTCCTGAACTTGAAAGTATATGGAACAACGGTCCTATAAGAACAATAACTGATGCTATGAAAGCAAGCAAGATTTACTTGCTATGTTCGAAAAAGTACATTGTTGAAAAACAGCATTTAATAGAGTGGGTTGGAAGAGGAAGTAAGGCGGAAGTTAACGTTATAGATACTAAAATAGATGATCCTACTTCATTTGATCTTATTAGAACTGCGTTAGATGATTTTTATTACAATTATTTTGATGAATCATCTATGTATATCTTTAATGTAACCCCTGGAACCCCTGCAATGCAGTTAATGACAATGAGCATGGTTACGGCTAAATTTCTTAATGCCAAGATATATGTCACAAAAGACCCAAGATTTATAAAAGACAATATTCATTATGAGGATATAAAACTTCCCAATACTTTTGAGTATTTCATGAATAATTATGTATCACTCAAAAGTACAACCGCCTCAATAGATATCAAAAAAGAAGTTATCAAAAATTTTGCACGATTCAGAACTGTAACAATATTGCTGACAGGTGAATCAGGCGTGGGCAAGACAGAATTTGCAAAAGAAATTCATGAAAAAAGTGAGGCCCCTTTTAACGAGAAAGATAAATTTATTTATGTCAATTGCGCTGAAATTGCAACTGATCCTACAAATTTTGCTGTTGAGCTATTTGGTGCTAAAAAAGGTGCGTACACAGGGTGCGTTAGCGACAGAAGGGGAAAGTTTGAATTAGCCCAGAACGGAACTTTATTTTTGGATGAAATAGGTGAAGTGCCTAAATCAATGCAGTCAATTCTTTTGAACGCAATTCAAAATAAAGAAATAAGACATTTTGGAGAAGAAAGGCAGATCAAATTGAAAAATGTCAGAATAATTTCTGCTACTAATCGAAATTTGATTGAAGAAGTCAGAAAAGGAAACTTTAGAGAAGATTTGTACTACAGAATTGCAATGTGTCCTGTAGCTCTTCCTCCTTTAAGAAAAATCGCAAAAGAAGATGATGCTACTTTTGAAGAATTGGTTAAGTCTACCTTTAAATCTATAAAAGATGAAGATGAAAAAGGTTTTTCTTTTATAGATAGAATCGATGCAACTGCGATGGAATATATAAAAAAACAATCTTGGCCAGGAAATTTAAGACAACTGCATCATGTTTTGCTACTATCTTTCATAAAAGCAATTAGTTTAAAGTCAAAGGTGATCACAAAACAAATCATGCAAGAAGAAGTTTCTAAAATGGAACTTCCATGTGATACACCAAAAGAAGATGATAAAGATCCTGATTTTATCCCAAAAGATCTCAAGGGGTGGTTGTTAGATAAAGAGAAGACTTATATAAAGATGGCTCTAGAGAAAAGTAATAATAATGTCGCAGCAGCGAAAGATCTTGTTGGATATAACTACCAGAATCTGAATAACTTTGTAAAAAAATATAATTTGAAGTGAGAAATATATTTCCCTAACAAAAATCTTGTTAGGGAAATATTGGATTTTAAATACCTTTTACTTCAAGAGCTGTAGGTAGAATACCTGGATTTGCAAAGCTTGGCTTGCTCCTATCAGTAGAGCTTAAAGGCATATAATCTGTCTTGTCTTTTGAAGGTGGATTAGAAAAATCAGTCATAACCTGTAATGGCTTATAGAAAGGCTGATCTTTAAAATCTATTCCAGTTTCATTTTTAATGAAATCTCTAAAGGCTTTTCTTGCATCTTCAAGTTCAGCTAAAGTTAAAGTTTTAACTTTATTTTCAATTCTATCTTTAAAAGAAGAATATCTATCCTTAACATTCTGCACTTTAGCTGAATCAACAGTTATCTCTACAGCTCCAAGTCCTGCTGGTTTTCCTCCTCCAATTCTGTGACAATGTATATGTCCATCTTTGAAAGATGAAGGCAATTTAATTGCTTCAAGGATTGCACCTAGTTCTACAAAAGTAATTTTGTCCACAACAATTGAAAACTCTGCTTTAGAACCTGCTGCAAGAGGATGGATTCTAACATTGCCCTTTTCAACAGCTGTAGGTGTTCTATCAACAGGAGTTCTATTCCAATAGAACTTTCGTCCTCTTAATTTTGCATTGGGGTCGTTATAGTTGCTAGGATTGCCACAGTCATTGGTTTGCTGTTCTAGATAATGCCTAATGCATGTTGTATGAGGTGATGACAGATACAACTCACATTCATTATCAGGAGTTGGCATTCCAATGAACTTTGCATTTAGGCAGGCAACACGACCTTTTACAGCACTCTTTGATGAATCTTCACAATTTTCATCGATTCTTCCAAAAAGAGTTCTTGAGAAATCGTTGATATTGTTTCTAATCAACTGATAAGGAGTTTTGTCGTAAGCTCTTCTAAAGTAGACACAAAATCCTATAGCATCGATTTTTCGCTTATTATTTAGATCTAAAGTGTAAAAAACTTTTACACCTTCTCCGTTGGTTAACTTATGTTTTTCTGATTTCCAGCTTTTTTCTTGCAGTTCAACGTTTCTCATTTGATTTATAAAATCATCATAAACAGACTTTTCAATTTTAAATCTTTGTGGATTTTTCTGTTCTGCAAATGAGTAATAATTACATATGCTTTTACCTGGTAAAGGTCCTGTAATTAGTACATTATCTTTGTCGGTATCACTGTAAATTTGTTCTACATGGGCTTTTTCAAGAATATACTCTCCATTTTCGAATTTTAGAAAACCGCCTTGGTAGCACTCTGGTTTGTAAGGTGGTTTATTCATAGGTTTGGGATAATGTTTTTTATATGGATGCTCAGAATTTGCATTAACTTTTCTGTAAAAAATTTTGTCATCACTTACGTTTGACATTGAGGAGCAACTGATAGTCTCGACAATGTTTCTTAACATTCCTTTGATAGAAGCACCTGGAATTATGTAATCGTTATTAACTTTGAGAAAATAGTGATCAGGTATATCGTCAGAGCTTCCCTGTGAATTCTTTGAAATACCGCCGATAAATATAGGACTCAAAGCTTTTAATGAGCAATTTATAGTGCCGCTGAAGAGCTTTTCATTATCTTGTGCCGCACCTACAATCCTGTCACTTACGGGAATAAAGTTGTAAGGAGCTGTAGCTTTTAAAATATCATTAGCCATATTCTATCCTTCGATTTTATTTAGTAGGTGGTACTTTTTGTCTACAATTTCAATGCCTGCCATTCTGTCGGCAGCCTTTACTAAAGCGTCGCAACGGTATTCTTTTCCTGAATCAAGCATGATAGGATCTTCTTTTTTGAAGTATTCAATGCCCACAATGGTAGCTCTAGCATCCTTTAGAAAATCTTTGCCTACTTTGTTTAGACCATATTTAAGAAAAACCTCGTTCTGTTCGCATTTTCTTAATAGGTAGTTATCTTCTCTAAACCAAACTTCGGTATCACCATTGTTTTCAGTGATGAGTCTGAAGACAAATTTATCATCATCAGGCTCAATGCATAACTCTGATTTGTTATCAAACATTGTTACTTTTTGAATAGATGAAAGACATTTGTCATCTAAACAATCAATTGAGAAGTTGTTACTAGAATCTACTATACCTGTTTTTAACTCAGCTGGAGTTTCTAAGATATAGAAAACATCGTTTTTTAATGAGAACACTTCTTCAACTTTAGCTTTAATTTCATCTTTATTCAGATAACCTTCAGCTATTTTTATCTTAGTCTTTTCCATTAAGCATTCTCCAATTCTGAAAGTAAACTTTCTCTTATATCATTCCTAGTAAGATCTAATAGAGTTCCGTCTTTGAAAAGGTGAAGGTTAATCCTTGACAGAGTTTCTTTTATATCTTTTCCAAGACCTTTTAACTTAAAGAAGCCATAACCTTTATTACATCCAGCTCCTATTGCAAGTTCTCCATTGCATAAATCTAACAGGGCGTGAGCTAAGATTTTTAACTGAGGCAATGTTAGTTTTCTTCCTTCCATGTGCAGATCAAATTCAATATTTCCACCAATATTTCCACAAAGTGGATTTTCAAAGAATAAAGCTCCATCTACGTTGCCACCTGTAAAAGAATCAATTTTTACATGAGGCATTACGCATGACTTAACGTTCTTTAAATAGGCATCGTCACATGAAACAAGTCCAGCTTTACCTTGTTTGCTGCTTTCATCAGCTTCACAACCGAAGATTTCTGTAGCTAATGTAGTATCAATATTAAGAGCATTGCTGATCTCAAATATTCTGTGTCTTATTGCACCGCGAATTGAAGAACCTGTAGCTGTATATACGTCAATACACTTGGTCTTATTTTTGTAATTCAGGACTGGAGTGGTAAGACAGGTAATGTCTGTGCCGATGTCTTCTTCTTTAGCGCTAACTCCACCTGGTAAGAACATGGAGTTGTTCTGAAGAGGTATGCTGATATCAAAAGAATATCCTTCTTTTGAAGGTACTATGGTTGCGTCCTTTTCAATATCTTTAGCATCAGAACTTGAAAAACGAACATCATTGTCAAGATTCAACCATTGAACAATACCGTCTTCTGAATGCATATCAAATTCAAGATGTTGTGCATAGATTGTTTCAAAACAGCCATATCCATTAACTGTTTTTCCTCCTAATCTAACCTGACTTGATGCAATTATCTTGCACAAAAGTAAGAATTTCTCTTTTTCTTTTTGTACATCATCTGATGAGTATTGCCATTCATCAAATTTAAGTTCAAAGGCAAACTCAGCTCCAGGAGGAACAATTTCTTCATCAAATTTATGGCCTGAGACAGAAGTTCCTCTATTTAGACCATCTTCTTGAAGATGGACATGATCTCTTATGTAAGAGTCTGCTTTGATCTCAACGTTTTCTCCGTTGCCTGCTTTATCGCAAGCTCTTTTTTCATCAAAGTCTAATAAGTTTGCATCAGAGAACCAAACTAATGAAGCTTTAGATAGATCTCCTTTGATAAATCCGAATAAGCTATCAGCAAGATCTTTGTCAATTTCTCTTAAGCTTGCTCTTAATACACCAGCAAGTGAGCTACCTTGAATATTCCAATATCCGAAAGGATCTCGACTTACAGGACCATCTAAGAATAAAGAGTTTCCTCCTCCGCAATGAAGAGGTGTCTTTAATTTAATAATAAATCTAGAAATTATCATTTTGTCCTCTTTTAATTGGAGCTGTTTGAAGGATTGCGAACTTTTACTGACAAGTCTTTAATAAAACAGATTAAAGATTGTCTATGAAATTCTCGATTAAACATTTCTAAATCTTCAGCAAAAAGCTCTTTTCCATACAATTCAGGAGCGCTTGAAAATTCAGAAATAAATACCTTCTCTGAAAATAATTTTTTCATGATTGCTTCTAAACTTTCTGTCGTTGAGAATTCAAATGGTGATTTAACATTCTTTTTCCAAATTTGAGCTTGCTTAGTGTCTTTATCACTAATGTTGTTAAAGAAGTTAGTGAATTTTGTTTTATCAGCATTTATGTATAGAAGACTTCTAATATTTCCAATCTGGCTTGAAGTTATGCCAGACTTTGCGCAACTCGATACAAATTTATCAAACATATCTGTCTTTAGAAGTTTAATAGCTTGCTCTTGAGCTATTCTGTTGATAGCTCTGATTTTTACTACCTTTAGGGCACTGATGTTAGATAGAGAAATAGCTTTATTCTTTTGAATTACTTGAAATTCAGCTTTAATTTCTGGTTCTAATTTGCCTAAAAATGGTGGATTTATAAGAACTCTTCCATAACCTTCGTTAACATATCCGCCTAAAGAACTGTCAATTTTGATATCTTTAGAATATGTAAATTTAATTACAGATCCTTGAGTTATTGCAGTACGGGTACGTCTTGGAAGTCTCCATTTGCTGTTAAATGAAGAAATACTGTTGTAGTTACAAAATGAATTTTCTTTTGAAAACTCAATTGTGTCATCACCGGTTATTTTTCTTAGTTCTGCTTTTAGTGTATCTAAAGGTGTATTCCAGTCATGTTTAGGTATAAAAGCTGATTCAAGGAAAAGAATGGCAGAATTGTCATCCTGTTTATACACAGCTTCTTGTGATGTATAGTCAGTAATTTCTACTTTTTCAATTTGTAAAAGACCGTATCCTGCTGAACGAGAGCTTCCAACTTTAAATTTAGAGCCTACTGTCAACAAATCATTCAGGCTTTTTTGAAGAGCATCTTTTTTTACAATGATTTCACTTTCAAAGGTTGTTCCTGCTGCAATAGCTGAATAACCAAAGAGTTTGCCTTCACTGCATGTTCTGTTGTCAGCAATTGCTACGTGCATGTTCCAAACTTGTTTAAGATCAGGTTGGCATTTTGAATCAGGAGACATAAAGCCATCACCGAGCTTTTTTACTTTAACGGTAATGGAAGTGTGATCTGCAATGTAATCTCTTACACCACATTTGATCTCACTAGAGTTGTTTTCTGACTTGCTTACTGTTTTTATAACAGGTAGCTTCTTTTCATTTTTAATTACTCTGTAGGATAGAGGAATAGGAACAGTTCTCTTTTCTTTTATTAAAGGGAATGCATGTCCCCACTCAACTTCTTTTGACAGGAACAGTTCATTAAACTCAGGAATATCATCAGGTAGTACTCCTTTATTTAAATTTGCATGTTTTTTCCATTTTTCAACCATTGCACCAAGAATTTTATTTCCTGGGATGTAATTTAGTGAACAGTGAGACATTCCTTCACTTGTTCCATCTGTGATTACTAATGGTTCAAGGGCTTTTACATAAATTTTATATACTTTCATGTTGTCCTCACAGTTCTAAATTTTGAGGTAAAGTTACATTGGATAGCTTTTCGTGATTTATCAGAACTTCACATTTTCCAAGTCCACGTGATCTGTCACCACCAATGCTTTTTACTGAGGCAAGTACTGCTTTAAAATATGCTTCTATCCACTCTTTATTGCATCCTTTTCCTATCTGTTCATATAAATTTTCACTATCAGATAGAGAAATCTCTGCGTTAAATTCAAGACCAGGAATTCCGCATTCAATATTTCTTAGAGAGCCTTTTTTCGTTAGTTTATCTTCAGTAAGAGCTGTTTGTGTCCTGAGTGTAAGCATATCCCTTACAAGGAGCTCTCTTATTGATGGAGTTTCCTGTAAGAAAACATTTGTTAATTCATCTGAAACTTCACCGCAACTAACAGAGATGATTCCACTCTGATTAGTTTTTACTTCGTCATCGCGAGTTCCAAATATTACAATTTCAGCTCTTTTTAAATCATCTCTGCAAGAGGACAATCTTTTAGCTCCTTCTCTTAGAGCTCCTTTTAATACACGTCCAGGAATAAAAGGAAGACCAAATGAATTTCTAACCAACTTAGCATCAGTTCTATAGCCATCACCTAGGCCACTTCCTATATGCCAACTAGATAGGAACTTTATAGTTATATTTTTTATCATTTGTTTCCTCCTGCCTTATCTTCTTTGATGAAGTAGTCTTTTAACTCTTCACCTTCAGTTGAGCATAGATGAGCTATTTCTAGGTAATCTAAAAGTTGAGTTACAGTTTTGCCATTTTTATCTTTGTAGAAAAATCCGTCTTTAAAAATGTCATGAAATTCTTTTGAGCTTAAACGGAAGCCATTTCTGCCTTTTCCTTGATTTCTTTCAATATTAAGTTCAAGTTGTTTGTAGGCTCTGTCTGCAGAATCAGGTCCATTTCTGCATTCGTTGGCAGCTTCTCTGATTGCTGAACGAGGTAATTTGTACAGCACGTTATAAGCTTTTCTAATGAACTCTCTGAAGTCTTCCTTGTTGTAAATGAAAGGTTTTGTGGTTAAAAGAGAGGTTCCATCTTCAGCTGTATATGAATTTTGTCTTAATGCATCGATATCATCTTCTATGTCATTTGTGATGACCACATAATCAAGACTGCCAGGTCTGTTTTTTTCATTTACAGTAATTGATTTAGCATTGCTTACTAAATTTTCAGACAAGTCAAATGCTCTTACAAATGGGAAAGATGAGGAGCATACGACTATGCCAATACCCATTGATAATCCAGAAAAATCATGTTCATGTTGATTAAATTTCTTTGATTCTTCTTCAAAGTAAGATTCAAAGGCATCAACGAAAATCAATGCAAGATCTGCTCTTACCACGAAGGTAATATCATCACCACCTAATACCAAAGGTCTTAATGGAATGGTTACTTTTGGCGCTCCTTCGTCATCTTTACCTACAATACTGTATGGAAGAATGGCCAACACTGCATTCCAGAAAGCGTTCATTGAATTATCAAAAACGTTCTTTGACAGGTTACCCATCTGCCTTAGACCTTGATCAAATTTAGGTGCTTTAACTTCAGCATCAGCCTTTGACTTGTTATCGCTTGTAAAATATTTGGAAACTGCATTTATAAAAAGCTTGCCGTAGTCATTGCCATCCATATGCACATAGGCAACTTTTCCTTGTCGACCTTCAATTTCTTTTAAATCTTTTGGCCATTCAGCTTTAAACCATAGTTCTTTACATTCGTCATCAGTTAGCTCATTTTTTGCTTGACTATCTTTCTTGTCGTTTGATTTATCAAGCAAGTTACTAATGATTTTGCCTGCTAATTTTATAAACTCACTAAGACCTTTGTTTGCATTCTTGTTTTTATCAAGTTGTCTCTTTTCTTTACGCTTTTCTTTCTTTAAAGCCTTTTTGTCCTTTTTACTTAGTGGCTGAGACGCATTTACTTGGTTATCAGAGTTATCTTCAACAGCCTGTACTGATTGCTGTACTTGCGGAGCTGGGATTTTTAGTAATTCTTCTTTTCTATGTAGTCTGTCATCTGATTTTTTTATTAACTCAAGATTTCTTTTTGTTCTAGATACTGAAGATATAAATTCTCTCTTTCCATCAGGAGAAATTTCTTCATCTACAACAGGAAGACCATCTAAAGGAGCCTCTTCAAATAAAGGATTCATAGCAAGACCATAAGATACAGGAGCTGCGCTTCTTTGAATGTTAATTCTTGTTTTGATCCTGTTTTTAGCTTCTTTATATGAGGTTGTGTCCCAAGTCATTTCATCAATTGCTGAGAACAGTGGTAATCCAGGGTACTTTTCAATCATCATCTCAGAGAATTGAGTAATGAATTCTTGAGCAGCTTCATTTGATTTCATCAGCATATGAAAGGTACCAGCATTTCTTTGCATAAACAGTATCTCATCGTCTTCAGGAGGAAGCACTTCTTTGCTGTTAGCGTTTTGCTCTGAATTACTCTCTTTTGCTGTTGAGCGAGTTTTAAATGAGATGTTATTAAACTTAAAAGAGGCTATAAAGTTATCCAAAATTTCTTTAGACAAGCGCTCAATAAGCTCTGAGCCACCAATCATTTCTTTCATTTTTCCTGTTGAAAGAATGAAATTCTGAATACCTCCAATTTCAAAAACTACGTATGAGTAAAGGTAGTTGTTTACATTTGTTTCATTTTCCATATGGCACCTTATTTTTGGATGATGGAACCTAGTATTGTTAAAACATTTACGTCAGGTATTTATTCTTTAGATTTTTGAATGATGTACCTATTCATATCTTCATATGAGAACCAAATTCTAGAATTAAGCTCTAAACCACCTGCAAAGCAAATTGCTTTTTTTATTGAGCTTAATATGGTTTTAGGAGCAAGACCTGTTAGTTCTCTAACTTTTTCTTCATTAAGCTGAACCATTTGATGAGCAGAGATATTTCTCATTCTTTCTACTTTTTCCCTAATTTGTTTTAATTCGTAGAAGATCGACGCAACCTTCTCTTGATTTTGTCTTAGTAGAATAAATAACTGGGAAGAGTAGATATCAGTAGTATATGATTTGGCCCCCTGAAGAATGGTCAGAATCTGGTTAGGAATGTTATTAGATGATTGATCTGCTAGCTCTTCTAGTTTGTCGATATTCCATACCTTTTTAACCTCTGTTTCATGAGAACTTAGCTTAACTCTTAATTCTTGCTCTTCGAAAAGTTCTTCAATTGGGTATAAGGCTTTTGAGGTGATCTTAATGAAGATATCTAAAATCATAGGGGTAATGGAACGAAGTCAGCATACTCCTTTTTTCTTAACTTTAAGTCTGAGATTAAAAAGTACTCAAAGATTTGTTTCATAGATTCATCTTTGACAGGAAACAGATCGAAACCTAACTTTTCACTCAGTTCTTGAGCTGATTCGATATTAAAATCAGCTCTCTCGCAAGCTAGTTTGATGTAGTCATAGACCTTGTTCTTTCTGTCATCAGGAAGCTTTTCTGCAATATCTAATGCAGCATGATAGTCAAACTTATCAATGAAGTTTCTCATTGTTTCTTCATCTTTGATGCTGATAAAGTTTGGACAGTGAATTTCTACTGATCTGTTAATTGCATCATCATTGTTATCAGGATCTTTAGACCATAAATCATCAAGATCATAAACTTCGCTATGGGTGTGCACTCCCATCTTTCTGGCTGGATTAGTAACCTGAATACATCTAGATTTAACTTCACCAAATACTGAAAGTGCATTTAGCGCACCTTTCATTGCTGGTGTTCCTGAAGCTACAATTAATAGAAGTTTGTCTCCTTTGTTTAGAGATTTGCTTATATTTAGTAGTTCGTCTCTAAAGTCTTTAAAAAAGTAATTAAAATCCTGAGGATTGTCTAAATCAGGTCTTTCGATGACATGAATTTCAAATGAATGCTGAATTTTCTCTTGTAGTAGTTTTAAGGCTCTAACCATTCGATGGTCTTTATTTTCGTTGTTAAGTATTTCTTGAGATAAGTAGATATAGACCTCATCTGGTTTATGCCATCTGCAAATGTGCAGTAAAGATCCATCATAGTAGTTATTTTCAGAAATAGGATCTGTGCCACCAACTGGAGAAAAAAGAACAACTTTACTCATAATTTTCCTTAAAACAGTTAATATTCGATTTTATTATACAAAAGCTAAATTTTAGATTTTGCAAGCTAGTCTAAATATTTAAAAATTAAGATGATGCAAACGGAATAATACTCTCCGACAATTGCATGATTTTCTGTCTATTCTTAGCGACAACAGCCTTTGAGGTATTGGCATAACAGTAGATACATCCATGTGAACAGGTGTTGTACATACCAATATCTTTACTTACCATACAGCCACACTCTTTACGCTGACCTTTATCTTTCATTTTCTTAACATCAAGATTTGACTCTGCAACTCCTGTATTAGCAACAGAAGTAGCAGTGTTTCCCTCAAGAGAAGCAAATAGATCAAGTTCAGTGTCTTTAGGCTTTCTCTTTTTATCAAATGAATGTAAATACTCAGTTAAGACTTTGTCATCAGAGAACAGTCTTTCCATTAACTCACCGTCAATGCAACGGTTGTGCTCAATTCCAAATCTTTCAAGGTCAAGATCTTCAGCGCAGGTAGCTAAGGTAAAATCCCAGCCCTGCTCATGCCAATGCTGTTGGATCTTTTTAAGACCATCAGCTATTTCCTCTTTTTGAGCAAGTGACAACTCAGCTCTTAAAACATTGTCTTTAGTAAATAAGCCATTAGTCTCTTTGATAAGATTGTTCTGTACCTTTCTGTAAGCTTCAACATCAATAAAGCTAAAGACTAACTTAGAGGTATAGCCTTTTAATCTTTTTGAAAGATTCCAGATCTTGATTAAAAGATCACGGGCAGTAAGATTAGGTGTAATGATTAAAGGATCAAATCTCCAGATAACTCTGTCTTTACCAATTCTGTTTGAGAGTTCTTTAAAGGTTTCAATTCTCTTTTCTAGTGAAGCTACATTAGGCTCAAAGCCTTCTTTTTCATAATCATTTAAAGTGAACTGAAAATAATAATGAATACCTGTCTTATCAAGTTCATCTAAATAAGGCATTAAAGGACGAGGATTTTTAGTCCAAAAGACAATTACTCTGGTCTTGTCATAGGACACATACATAGGAGCCTGGTTAAAGGGATTTACCCATACAGAGTACCCGTCAGACAATCTTTGCATGAACCATTTGGCAAAAAAAGCAGGGATATCAGTTGATCTGCTTGCTGAGACAATTACAGGGTGGCTTGCAGGCACTTTTATTCCTGATTTTAATATGATGGTATCTTTTGAATCTGTCATAAGCTTATCCTTTAATCATGTGTTCTTTAAGTAAGCTGTCTAAATTCGCTCTTTGTTCGTATTGCTTAAATTAAATCAAGGCCTTATGTAAAGCAGTTTAGTAAAAAGACTTCTATGACCTTTTACAAAACTGCTCTAAAGCAGCCCTTGTAGCCCTTTATTGAAATCATCACTTAATTTTCTCCTTTTAGAAAGGTAAATCGTCGCTACGACCATCAACAGCATATAGCTTCTGAAATTCAGCTGCCATATAGCGACTGAGATCTACACGGCACTTAATTTCGTTACCATTTCTATAGTAGCCTGCAATATCCAAGTTTTGTGTGTGCTCGTCGATCTTATCAAGTTCAGCACTCATTTTTTCATACATATCCTTGTGACATAACATGACATAAGTCATACAGTCAGGCTTTTCTGAGTGGTAGCTGTAATTACTGTTGGTTGCAAAAAAGCTACTTTGTGGGAAGCAACTTTCAAATGCATCATTGCGTACCACATTAGAAAATGGGCAGTCGCAACCGTTGGTTTCATCTTCGAGCATGCGTGAGCATGGTCTTGGATATAAAAGCTTCATGTCATGTTCACCTTGTGAGCACTTGATAAACTGGATTGCCTGATGGGTTAACATTCTGTTGGTAAAGCACTTTCCCTGTAGAGTATAGGTGCTGTCAGCAATGATAATAGCGCCACGTTTGCTTAATGATCTTGCAAAGATCTCCATAAAAACAGCATAGGCATGGTTCTCAAAACCTGTGTAAAAGTTTTTGTTATAGTTAATGTCTCTCATGTTTAACAAGGTAGAGCTTTTGATGATTTCACCAATGCCTTTAAAGCTGGTGATAAGATCAAACTTCTCATCAGCTAGATAGTCCATGAGTTCATTATTGCTTTTATCAATAGACATTGCACTTGAAGAGTCATAGATATGCTCAAGCCCATTCAGTTTAAAAGTGCAATTTTTAAACAAAGGTTCTGAATTTACAAAGTTTCTTTCCCAGCGGGAAAATAGCTCTACAAACTGCTCTATAGCTACTGAACTGCCTTCAATTATAGTCACCTCAATATTAGGCAGTTGTCTGTTAGCTGCTTTATACATCTTAGCTAAAGCTGTGATTGCTCCAAATACATCACCGCCGTTACCGCAGAAGCAGGATAAAAGCTTAATACTGCGTTTAGAGTTTAAAAATTCCTTTTTAACTTCTTCTTTAGACAAGTAGTCCATGGTGATGTACTCACTCTCAGCAGCTGATCTTGGTAGGTAGGTGTACATATAGCTTAACCATTGTCCAAAAGAATGATTTAAGTTTTCTTCAACTTCACCTCTTTGTAACTGTACAGGGTAGATACCTTTCTCTTTGTAGTGGTTTAAGGTCTCGTTAATTGCAAAGCATAAGCAATCGTCTACAACAACATTCTTCTTATTCTCGCACATAGTTACTTTCTCCTGGATGGTTTTGTTTGATGTACTGGTATCATCAAATTCTGTGCCAGTATTTTTAATTATTTGAAAAATAAGAATAAAATATTTTAATACTTCTTGAAATTATAAAAATTTAAAGAAATTTTATAAAAACTATAAATCTCTATAGTAAATTTATTATAAAAAATTATAATTTAATATAAAAAATTATAATAAAGCCAAGTTTTTAAGAAAATGAAAAAAGTGGGAAAAGATAACTTATGAATTAAAACACTTAAAAATCAACAAATTAAATAGTTTATTTAAAGCTAATTTTAAAAGTTGGCACAGCCGTTGCAACTGTTAACACTGTAGCGAATGAATATTTCGTTTTATTGATTTGTTCTGAAGACAAGATCTTCAGATTTTACAGAAAGCCTGAAAACAGATGCTTTTACTTAAAAGAGTGACCGTGTAAATCACTTCATTTTTATAAGAACTTAAAAATATTTTAGTTTTTTAAAGTTTTCTTAAAAAGGCAACTGTACAGATAAGACAGTTGTTGATTCAAGGTCCTTTACTTGAAAGAACTTTTGAAGCGTTGAGTTTTACATGAAGTTGAAATGACAGGTGACTATTTAACTTTAAAAACTCAGAAAGTTACAACTAAAAGATAAACAGATCAATAAAGGAGAACGAATATGTCAAAGGTAATCATCGCTACTGTAAAGCAGGATTTAACTCGTGCTTATGCTCTTTTTGAAAAGGTTCTCGATTTCTCTGTTCTAGCAGGAATTTGTTTGTCTATAGTTGGCGCTTATTCACAGGTTGTAGGTGATCTTTTATCTACCTGTCTAAACGGACCTGTATCTCAGGCTGCTTCATTAAGAGTAGGTGTTCTGATTGTAAAAAAGTACACCTCAAAGCAGGGCTAGATAAGCCTAACTTTGAAGATAACAGCAAAGACAGAGATTTACTAGTAAAAGAGTTAAGAAAGGAGAGTCCTATGTTATTAGCAGTTGATGATTTTATCTGTATCGCAATTTATGTGCTGATGTTTATAGCCATCACAGTGTATTGCAGATTCTGCAAGATTAAAGCAGCCGAGACTGTAAGCGGACTTACACTGTTCTCTGTTATGTTCTGGCTCTTTTTCTTTAGCGATGCCTTTGTAAGGTGAGTGGGACAAAAGAAAAGCTCCAAAAGCAGAGCAAGATAAAAGACGGACATAAAGCAGAAAACAGATTGGCAAAAAAGGATTAAAAGAAAACAGGAGAGAGTCATGACCATTGTAGAAATTGTTTTCACAATGATTAGAGCAGCCCTTATCATCACTTTTTTTATGGTTGCAATCATCCTGATTAGACGCACTTTTTCTAAGGCAAAGTCAGGACGCAACAGACAGCTAGTCGAGTTTTTAAAGGTGTTTTTAGGATTTACCGTAGGTTTTGGGATCATGAGAATGTTTGACTACCTAACAGACTACATTTTTTCATGCTTACAGTAAGTTACAGGTTGATTTCAAGTTTGATTTCTATGAGGTGAAATATGAGATTCTGGTTGTACTTTGGTTACGTTGTCATTTATCTGATCGGAATGGGTATCTTCATAACCTTCTGGAAGAAATTTAAGTGCACACATTCAGAAATTTTATGGCAGTTTTCATACTACACCATCTTTTACTGGTCCTGCATGTATCTGTCTGTATGAGGTATGACATGAAATTTAGGAGAGATTAAGTCTCATCTTAAGAGGTGAGATCACCTGATGAGGTGTGCTGTGAAAAAAAATAAAAGACAGGAGAGAAAACAGAAACTCAAGGTAAGGCTCAAAGATAACTTAAAAGGAGATCCCCTATTTAGTAGCTCATAGAGTTCTTCTCAGGTTGCGTTTCTTACTTTTTGCAACCTGAGCTTTTTAAAGTAAGTTGAGATTTAAAGCAAAGCATAAAGAAGCGTATTAGTGCTTTTTAGAGGAAAAGACTATGGAACATTGTGTGAATGTAGTGGCTGTAGCTCCAGTCATGACATTAGGTGAAGCAATTGTCATTGAATTGGTTTTTATTGCAGCTGTCATTCTTATCTATGCCGACTTAAAAGTTTTTGAAAAAGGCAGAAAATGGTATTCACGCATTTTTTGGTATCTTCCAATGGTCTGTGACATAGCTTTAATCGCACTGCAGTTTGTAAAGTTAAGTTATAGGTAAGAGTAAAAGACTGCACTGAGAAGATAACCATAGGTCTTTAAGCTAAGACCTAATAAGATAAAGAGAATTTATTTGCCAGTAGGTAAGTAACAGGACTGCAAGTAACAGGCTGTACTCAATTTTTCACAAATTAGAAACTCAGATTTAAACTTAAAACAGAATATATACCCAATAAAGGAAAACAAAATGAAAAAATCATCAGTAATCGCATCATTAGTTTTAGCTTTAACCTCAACTAATACAGCTTTAGCTGATCCTAAGCCATTAGGATTTGAGCTTGGCAAAGCTACCATTGAGGATGTGCAAAACACATATAAAACCACAGAGGCTGGTATCAGTGCCTACACAGAAGGCAAAATGCTAAATGTTGATGCATATGAGGTAGGACTTCAGGATCTTCAAAAAGTGCTGTTCATCTTTAATTCAGATGGCACATTAAGTGTCGTAGATATGACCTTTAGAAAGACCAAGTTTGATGAACTCTATGGTCAGCTCAATAAAAAATATAAGCTCGTTAAAAAGCAGATCCCATTTGTTGGCAACAAGTATGCTGAGTATAAGATGGTAAATCAACCGTGAAACTTGATGCACCTCATATGAGCTTTGAGTTAGACGTAATCTACGGTCAGAACTCTTTCTTTAAATCCATGAATGAGGTTAACAACCGCCAGGAGCAACAGCGTAAAGACAAGCAGGCTTCAATGCTGTAAAGAAAAACAAGTCCTGCTCCTTTGGCGCAGGCATGTTACAGTATAAAAACAAAGAATCTGGAGAGAGAATGAAACATTCATTGAGAGCTTGCATTAAAAATACAGCTAAAACCATAATGATCTGTACTATGATCATGCTTACCGCCTGCTCTACAATATCTGGCAATAATACTAATGCCTCTTCAGATAAGAAGATGGTATGTAGTCTTTCTGCTGCTACAATCTGTGAGAACGCTAACTATAATAGTGACAATTTCAATGCTGAAATTCTCGCCAACAATAAAGATAGTAATGGCAATAATAGTGCCGGAGAATCATCCTTAGGACACAAGATTGTAGGTTATACTGCATTAGGTCTTGCTATAGTATTTTATACAGGACTTGTGATCTTAGATCACAATGTCAGCTCTCATCCACATCGTTAAATGCAGGAAGAAAATTTTCTATTTAGATAGGCTATGGAGAAGATTAAAGAATAAGAAAAAGATATTCTTTGATTTTATAGCTAATGAAACAGTCTCTTTAACCTTTGAGATGCCTGATGCTCAGCATGAAGAAGCTTATCTTTAAAGGTTACTTTCTCTTTAACCTGAATCTCACCTAAGATCTCATTTAGAATGTAATGCTCTAACTCCTCGTTATTAAAGAGTACAGGAGAGTAATGATTAGGAGCATAATCAACACACATATTAAAACGTACAATACCATCAGAGCTGTCAGGCTCTTTTGAATGGATATGTCCGTGGATTACTGTATTGCAGTTATTCTCTTCAAAGATCTCCTTAAACTCAGCTTCTCTTTTTGAATCAGGCTCAGATAGAGGATAGTGACAGATAAAGATATTCTCAAAAAGAATGTAGTCTATGATCTTTTCAAAACCGCAGCTTAAAAAGAACTTATCCGTAATGGTATCGTGGTTACCTCTGAGCATGAGCTTTCTGCCTTTAAGCTTATGACAGTACTCAGAAATATGAGGTTTAAATTCAGACTTTAAGAAAGCTATATCACCTAAAAAGACTACGATGTCGTCATCGGTGATGACGTCATTGTAGTTTTTTAGCATTAGAGCTTCACACTGCTGTAAGCCTTCATCTGAAAACTCAAACTGAGGACGAGCATACTTAATTATGTTCTTATGACATAAATGCAGATCTGAGGTGAAATAGAGCATGGTTGCCTGCCTTAAAACAAAAGTGTTAATACATTAGTTGATGAAAAAACATCAGATAACGTAAAAGGTGGTGTAACGTAAACTAAAAGTTAAAGTCTTTCTTTAAAATGAATGAGTAAAACTTAAAAACATTCAAATGACAGACTTTGACTTTTAGCTTTAAAAAGTTGTTAGCTTAAAGCTAAGCTTTAAAACAGCTTAAGTTTCAGCACTTATTGCAAGCAGAAAGTACAAATTAGGGTAACTTACTGAACACTAAAACAAAAACGGACCTTAACGGTCCGCTTTAGTTTAAGAGCAAAGATTATTTCTTTTGCTCTTTAGCAGCTTCGAGTTTCTGCTCAAGGTAGTGAATGCTTGCACCGCCCTTGATTTCAACAGGATCAGTTAACAGATCCTTGTGTAGAGGAACGTTAGTCTTAATACCGTTAAGTACTAATTCATCTAAAGCCTCTAAACCGCGCAGACGAGCTAACTCACGGGTATCATCGTAAACAATTAACTTGCCTACTAATGAATCGTAGTGAGGTGGAACCTTGTAGCCCTGATATACATGGCTGTCCCAGCGTACGCCTGGACCTCCTGGTACATGCAGATACTTAATCTCACCAGGAGATGGCATAAAGGTAGCAGGATCTTCAGCATTGATACGGAACTCAAATGCATGACCACGCAACTTGATGTCTGACTGCTTGATTGATAGTGGGTTACCAGCACAAACTGAAATCATTTCACGAACGATATCAACGCCAGTGATCATTTCAGTAATTGGGTGCTCAACCTGAACACGGGTGTTCATTTCGATGAAGTAGAACTCACCGTTCTCATATAAGAACTCGAAAGTACCAGCACCACGGTAGCCAATATCAATACATGCCTGAGCACAACGTGAACCGATAGTTTCACGCTGCTTTTCAGAAATGAATGGAGCTGGAGCTTCCTCCAGAACCTTCTGGTTACGACGCTGCATTGAGCAGTCACGTTCACCTAGGTATACAGCATGACCCTGACCGTCAGATAAAACCTGGAACTCAATATGGCGAGGGTTCTCTAAGAACTTCTCCATATATACAGCAGGGTTGTTAAAGAACATGTCAGCTTCACGGCGTGTTAGAGCGATTGAATCTTCTAACTCAGCGTCAGATCTTACAACACGCATACCACGACCACCGCCACCACCAGCAGCTTTGATGATGATAGGGTAACCAATCTGGTTAGCTAAACGTTTGTTCTCTTCAAAATCTTCACCTAAAGCACCGGCAGAACCTGGAACGCATGGAACACCAGCTTTCTGCATAGCCTTTTTAGCTGAAACTTTATCACCCATTAAACGAATGGTATCAGCAGTAGGACCGATAAAGATAAAGCCTGACTTTTCAACCATCTCAGCAAAGTCAGCATTCTCAGACAAGAATCCGTAACCTGGGTGAATAGCATTTGCACCGGTTGCCTCAGCAGCTGCGATGATTGATGGAATATTCAGATATGAGTCTTTAGGAGCTGCAGGTCCTATGCACACAGCCTCATCAGCTAATTTTACATGCAATAAATCGCGGTCAGCAGTTGAATGTACAGCTACGGTCTTTAAACCTAACTGACGGCATGCTCTTAAAATACGTAAAGCAATCTCACCGCGGTTTGCAATCAGAACTTTTTCAAGTTTCATATTTATGGGTTACCCCTTATATTATTCAAACTCGAATAATGGCTGATCAAACTCAACGGTAGAACCGTTCTCAACCAAAATTTTCTTAATAACACCTGATCTGTAAGCCTGAATCTGGTTCATCATCTTCATAGCTTCGATAATGCACAGGGTATCGCCTTCTTTTACTGATGCGCCTTCTTCAACGAATGGAGCTGCAGTAGGGCTTGCTGAACGATAGAAAGTACCAACCATTGGTGACTTCATAAGTTTAGCAGCATCAGGAGCTGCTGAAGCTGCAGGTGCTGCTGCAGGAGCAGGAGCAGGAGCTGCTGCAACTGCCTGTACAGGAGCAGGTGCAGATGCTGCTACAGGAGCTGCAATTACGGTCTGAACTGACTGAGCTACAGCCTTTTCACGGGTAATCTTAAGCTCTTCTTCGCCTTGCTTTAAGTTGATCTCAGATACATCTGACTTAGATACAATTTCGATAAGCTTAGCTATCTTATGAATATCAATTTGCATGAAAAATATCCTATTTAGTTGATTCTAATCTTAATGCTTACGGTCTAAGAAACGAACAGCGCCTCTTAGAGCAAACTCATAACCATCAAGTCCGAAACCTACAATGACACCAACAGCCACATCTGAAAGAAATGAATGATGTCTAAATTCCTCTCGTTTGTGAACATTGGAAATGTGAATCTCATAGAATGGCATATCAATACCTGCAAGCGCATCACGAATAGCTACACTAGTATGGGTATAGGCACCTGCGTTTAATAGTATGAAATCTACTTTGTTGCGGGAATTTTGGATCTTGTCGACGATATCGCCTTCATGATTAGACTGGTAGCATTCAATATCAACATTAAGTTCATCTGCTACCTTTTTGAGCATATTTTCAAGATCTTTTATGGTTTCATGACCATAGATCTCAGGCTCACGGGTACCAAGAAGGTTAAGGTTTGGACCATTAACCACTAATATTGAATATTTAGCCAAAATCTAACTCCAAAAAACTGAATTGGCACATTTTATCATTTTTATAGTAAAGTGGCGCAAATTTTCTTAAAAAGTCGGTATTTTTTATAAAATTTGACCTTTTTCACCTTAAATTACTCACTACAGAGAACTAATAAAAAGCTCACTTCTGAATGTAATTTGTGTTTTTTTATTTGGCAAATTTAAGATACGAAAACTTGTAAAAACTATGATGTACAACACAAAAAAATGTTAGAATGTGCACACAGTTTTTTCTTTCATTTTAAGGTGCCTGTTGAAAGGTGCCTAACCTTAATAACTACTGAGGAACACTCCATGAGCTTCATTAACAAAGCCAAGTCAATCGCAGAATATGATCCAGAGCTATGGACCGCAATGAGCGGCGAATGCCAGAGACAGGAAGATCATATCGAACTTATCGCATCAGAGAACTATGCTTCTAAGTGTGTAATGGAAGCACAGGGATCACAGCTAACTAACAAGTATGCTGAAGGTTATCCTGGAAAGCGTTACTACGGCGGTTGCGAATACGTTGATGTTGTGGAGCAGTTAGCAATCGACAGAGCATGCAAGCTATTCCACTGCGATTATGCTAATGTTCAGCCTCATGCTGGTTCTCAGGCAAACAATGCTGTATATCAGGCATTGTGCAAACCAGGTGACACCGTAATGGGCTTATCACTAGCTTCAGGCGGTCACTTAACTCACGGCTGCCCTGTAAACTTCTCAGGTAAAATCTACCACGCTGTAGGTTACGAAGTTAACGAGAAGGGTGAGTTAGATTATGATGCAATCCGCAAGGAAGCATTAGAGTGCAAGCCAAAGATGATCATTGGCGGTTTCTCAGCTTACTCAGGCATCGTTGACTGGAAGAAACTTCGTGAAATTGCTGACGAAGTTGGTGCTTACTTATTAGTTGATATGGCTCACGTTGCAGGTCTAGTTGCAGCTGGCGTTTACCCAAGCCCAATTGAGTATGCTCACGTTGTAACCTCAACTGCTCACAAGTCATTAGGTGGTCCACGTTCAGGCTTTATCTTATCAAACTGCCACGACGAAGCTATCTACAAGAAATTAAATTCAGCTATCTTCCCTGGTACTCAGGGTGGTCCTCTAGAGCACGTTATCGCTGCTAAGGCTATCGTATTCAAAGAGGCTATGGAACCATGGTATGTTGAGTACCAGAAGCAGGTTGTAGCTAATGCTAAGTTGTTAGCCGAGGAAGTTATGAAGCGCGGTTACAAAGTTGTAGCAGGCGGTACCCACAACCACTTATTCTTAATGGACTTCATCGGTTTAGAGATGACCGGTAAAGATGCTGAGGCTGCTTTAGGTAAGGCATTCATTACTGTTAACAAGAACACCGTTCCTGGTGAGCCACGTTCTCCATTTATCACCTCAGGTATCCGTGTTGGTACTCCAGCATGTACCCGTCGTGGTTTCAAAGAAGCAGAGATCAAAGAGTTAGCTTCAATCATGTGTGATGTTCTAGACAACTATCAGAATGATGAAGTTATCTTAAAGTGCCGTGAGCGTGTTAAAGCTCTATGCGCTAAATTCCCTGTATACAAAGACTAATAGTCTCAAGATAGGAAATTTACATTGAGTCAAGTATCAGATACTGACAAAAAATTCATGATGCAAGCCCTAAAGCTTGCATCATGCGGCTTATACACATCCTACCCAAACCCTGCGGTAGGATGTGTCATTGTCCGTGACGGTAAAATCATCGGCAGGGGATACCATCATAAAGCTGGTTGTCCACATGCTGAGATTATGGCTTTACAGGATGCTTCTTTCGATGTTGAAGGTGCTACTGTATATGTAACCTTAGAGCCATGCTCTCATTATGGCAGAACTCCTCCTTGTGCCTTAAAACTTAAAGAGCTGAAGGTCAAAAGAGTAGTAGCTGCAGCAGATGATCCAAATCCTAAAGTAAACGGTAAAGGCTTTAAGATCTTGCGCGATGCGGGTATTGAAGTAACTCAGCATGTACTGGAAAAAGAAGCTTTATTCCAAAACCGTGCTTTCATGAAATCCATTACAGGTCCTATCCCTTACGTATCTGTAAAGGTTGGTATGTCACTAGATGGCAAAACTGCCTTAAAGGATGGTTCTAGTAAATGGATCACAGGTCCTGAATCTCGTCAGAAAGTTCAGGATATCAGAGCAAAGTCTGACTGCATTATTACAGGTGTAAATACTGTAATTGCAGATGATCCTTTAATGTCTGTCCGCTATGACGAGTTAAAAGAAAAGTACTATAAAAAGATTGATAAAGAGTATTTAAGACAGCCTTTAAAGGTGATCTTAGATACCAACTCAAGTCTTGATATTGCAAAGTACAGGATCTTTAAAGAGGGTAAAGTGCTGTTAGTTCATGGCACAACTGACTCAGAGCTAGTGGGCACTGAAAAAGTGGTTAATGAGAATGTAACTCGCATCTTTATGCCTTTAAGACATGATCTAATCGATCTTGAATATCTGTTAAAATATCTAGGTGAGTTAAAAATCCGTCGTGTGATGGTTGAAGCAGGTTCAATTTTAACTACAGCTTTTATCAACTCAGGTTTCTGTGATGAACTCTATCTTTTTATGTCAGGTAAAGTCTTAGGTAAAGATGGTCGCAGTGCCTTTAATCTTAAGAATGCACTGTCTTTAGATAAGTGTCAGGAATTTACCTTATATAAGACTAAAAAGTACGGTTCGGATGTGCTCTTACATTATCTATCAGGTGGTAACTGATGTTTACCGGTATTGTTGAAGCTGTAGGCATCCTGAAGGCTTTAAAAAAGCATGGCCACGGTTACGAGATTTTAGTAGAGACTCCAGCGTCTTTTAAATTAAAAGAACGCGTTAAATTAGGCGACTCTATTGCCAATAATGGTGTTTGTCTTACAGTTACAGCTATGTCAGGTAACGCCTTTTATGCAGATGTGTCTTCAGAGACTGTAAAATGTACCTGTTTAGGTGGCTATTCATCAGGTCATAAGATAAACCTGGAGCTAGCCTGCACCCCGTCTACTCATTTAGGAGGGCACATAGTACAGGGCCACGTTGATGGTATCGGTACAGTCATCTCAAAGCATACACTAGATGAAGCTTATGATATCTGGATAAAAGCTCCTAATGATCTTTTACGCTATATTGCTCCAAAGGGCTCTATTGCAGTTGATGGTGTGTCTTTAACAGTAAATGAGATAAAAGGTGACTGCTTTAGATTAACCTTAATTCCTCACACTCAAAGTAATGTAAACTTTGAGAACTTTAATGATGGTAATAAAGTTAATCTTGAGTGTGACGTATTGGCAAGATATTTGGAAAGATTGTTTACAGCCGGTGCAGATCCCATTAACGCAAGTGAACAAAGCTTGTCTAAAGATGGTGCCATGAAAGGTCACACTGTAAACAGTACACAGAATAATTTATCAAATAGCAAGAGCAACAAGTCCTCTGCTATTACCATGAGTTCATTACTCATGAACGGTTTTAAGTAATTTTGGAGAACCTATGTCTATCAAAGTAATTGAAGGTAACAAGCCTTGCCGAGAGGGCAAGTTTGCTATTGTAGTATCTCGTTTTAACAGCCTTATCTGTGAGCGCCTGGTTGAAGGTGCTGTAGACGTTTTAAAGCGTGAAGGTGAGGTGCCAGAGGAGAACATTACTTTAGTACGTGTTCCAGGTGCCATTGAGATCCCTGTCGTATGTGAAAAGATCGCTCAGTCTCAAAAGTACGATGCTATCATCGCTTTAGGTTGTGTAATTCGCGGTTCAACCTATCACTTTGAGGTTGTAGCTAATGAGTGTGCTAAGGGTATTACTCAGGTAACCTTAAAGTATGCTATTCCTGTATCAAACGGTGTTTTAACTGTAGATACTTTAGAGCAGGCTTTAGAGAGAGCAGGTTCTCATACCGGCAATAAGGGCGCTGAAGCTGCTTCTGCTGCACTTGAAATGGTAAATGTTATAAAACAGTTCTAATTAAAGCTGAATTAAAAGTTTATAAAAAGTTATAGACAAAAGCTTTAAATTTATAAACTAAAGTTTTAAATAAAGCTCTTAGATAAGAGCTTTAAACTTAAAAATAATAAAGGATTTAAAAAGATGGATTCAACAGAAGGTGCAGTAACACCAGCTCAGCGTCACAAGGCAAGACACTTTGCGATGCAGGCTATCTATCAGTGGCAGTTAACTGATTTGAGCCCAACCGAGATTGAAAAACAGTTTTTAGAAGATCAGCCTATGAAGGGCACCGATCTTGATTACTTCCATGATTTAGTATCAGGTGTAATAAACAATGTTCATGATATCGACATTGTTTATGCTCCATACTTAAGCCGTCCACTGGACGATCTTGATCAGGTGGATAAGGCAGTGTTGCGTTTAGGTACCTTTGAGCTGATGTATCGCCAGGAAGTTCCATACCGCGTAGTTATCAACGAGGCTATTATTCTTGCAAAGGAATTTGCCGAGCAGGACAGCCACAAATTTGTTAACGGTGTGTTAGATAAGGTTGTTAAGTCTTTTAAGGCTCACTAGTGTCACTAGGTGAATTTGAACTTATAAAAAAGTACTTCTGTCAGAATGACAGAGGTACTGGTATTGAATTAGGCATAGGCGATGACTGTGCCTTATTAAATCTGCCTGAAAACAAAACTCTAGCTGTCACCACCGATACCCAGATTGAGGGTATTCATTTCTTTCCTAATACCTCTCCTTACTATGTTGGCTATAAGTCTTTGCTGGTAAACTTATCTGACTTAGCTGCCATGGGAGCAAAACCATACTGTTTTACATTATCACTTACACTGCCAGAGGCTGATGAGGACTTTTTAAAAGAGTTTTCAAAAGGATTATTTTCACTTGCTTCAAAAGTAAATATCCCTCTAATTGGAGGCAATACTACTAAAGGTGAGTTATCCATAACCATCAGTGCCTATGGCCTTGTAGATAAAGGCAGAGCTTTAAGACGAGATAAGGCAAAAGTAAACGACGACATCTATGTTACAGGTACATTAGGCCTGCCAGGTCTTGCTGTAGAGCTAGGTTATAAGAACCTTTGCCTTGATAAGGTTATTGATGGAAAAGACGCTTTTTCATACTGCTATGAAAAAAGCATGTTAATTCATGACAGATGTGAGTTTGCCCATAAACTTGTAAATTATTCAGACTGTGCTTTAGACATCTCAGATGGACTTGTAGGTGACTTAAAACATATCTTAGAGCGTTCTTGCGTGGGTGCAAGAATCGATGTTGAAAAGTTACCTAAACCATGTGAGTTTTCAATTTACAACCTGGATGAAAAATTTCAGGACAAGCTTTGTCTGTATGGTGGCGGTGATTATGAATTGTTATTTACAGCACCTGTTGCGAATGAAGACAAGATCATGGAATTGGCTTCAACATATGCTGTAAAAGTAAGCAAAATTGGCAAAATTAAAAATGGTACATTAGAAATCTTAAAACATGGTAAGATGTACTATCAAAACGTAAAGTCGTTCGAACATTTTTAAAAAAGAATTCAAGGAAACATTGGAGATTTATCTTGAACACATTATTAAAAAAGACTGCCATCGCAACTGTATTGGCAGCATCAGTATTATCTTTAAGTGCATGCGATCACGAAGTATCAGTTTCAAAAAACGGTGCAGTTGTTAATGCAAATGCTACAGCAACTGCAGCTCTAAATGATAAGAGCTCTTTTGAAGAGAAGGCCGCCTATGCTATCGGCGCTTCTTTAGGCGAGTATGTAGCTCAGATGAAGCAGAGCCAGGAGCAGTTAATCGGCCCAATCTCTGCTGAAAAAGTAATCGAAGGCTTTACTGATGGTGTAAACGGCGCTTCAGCATTAGACAGAGCACAGATTGAAAAAGTATTAAAAGATCTTGATGCAAAGATCCAGGAAAAGATTGCTCAGGAACAGAAGATATCAGCTGAAGATAACTTAAAGGCTGGTGAAGCATTCTTAGCTGCTAACTCAAAGAAAGATGGTGTTGTAACTACTACTTCTGGTTTACAGTACAAGGTTGTAAAGCAGGGTGAAGGTGAGACCGCTAAGAAGGGAGACAAGATCACTGTAACCTATAAAGGCACAACCATTGATGGTGTAACTTTTGATGAGTCTAAAAAGCCAATCGAATTTCCATTAGAGAACATGATTGAAGGTTGGATCGAAGGTTTACAGTTAATGAACGAAGGTTCAGAGTACATCCTCTACATCCCATCAAAACTAGCTTATGGAGAGAATGGTGCTTCACAGATTGTAAAACCAAACTCTGTTTTAATCTTTGATGTTAAGTTATTAAAGATTGAAAAACCAGCTCCTAAGGCTGAGACTGAGTCAAAAGAAGAATCTAAGAAGTAATCTAAGCTTTAAAAATATAAAAAAGCTGTTCTTTCATTTAGTGGAAGTACTCGCATCTAAAAGCTCTAACCAAATGTACGATCTTTGGTTGGAGCTTTTAATTTTAGAAATGCGTCTTTAGAAAGGATACCTCAGTAATGTTCACCATAAATGGTGCCGACTTTTATTGCTAATGTCATCAGTCCTGTTGCTAATCCACACCTTGTTAAGAATTAAGAGATCATTAAGTTTAAGTAGAAGTTTTGAACTTAAAGTTAACTTGTAGATAGAGAAAAGGTCTTATGAGACAGGATATAATTTGTTTTCAGCACTGTCTTGATCCATACATAATTTGTCACAGATAAAAGAAAAAAAATTGCTTTTCAATATATAATCTAGAAGAAGGTTTGGAGATAAACACATATGAAAGATATCAGCTCAACAGGCTCATTTATAAACTTTTATCTAAATAATTACATTTATGTAGATAAAACACAGTACATTAGAGACCTTATAAAGCTGGAAAGAGTTTTTATCTCCCGTCCACGTCGTTTTGGTAAATCTCTTACCTTAGATACCATAGCAACTTTATTTGAAACAGGTGTAGAGCCTTACTTTAAAGGAACCTGGATTTATGACAAGTGGACTGAACCTACCTATCCTGTATTAAGACTGAACTTTTTAAATTTTGATAAAAATTCATTAGAGAAATTTAATAATAAACTTAATTCAAAAATTACCGAATTTGCAGAACTTAATCATGTAACCACCTATAAAGAGAAGGAAGAAGCTGAAGACTCCATTGACCATCTTTTGGAACAATTAAGATTGGAGAAACGTCAAATCGTGATCTTAATTGATGAGTATGACTGTCAGATGACAGCAAACATCAATAATGAAACTCTATATAAGCAATTTCAGGAAAAAATCAAAAGCATTTATGCCAACATCAAAGATAAGTTTGCAATTAAGTTCTTAGGAATTACTGGTGTCACCAGATTAAAAGATGTAGCGATATTTTCAGTTGGCTCTGATATCAGAGATATTACCAATGCAAGTGCCTATTCTCAAATGATAGGCTTTACCCGTGACGAGATTAAAAAGTACTACATTGATTATTTGACACTTGCAGCCTCCTATGAGAACAACTGTAGCGTTGACAAAGTAACTGATGCTCAGATTGAGTCAATGTTAGATATGATGGCTCAAAACTATGATGGTTACTGCTTTGATGAATTTTATAAAAAGAAAGTCTTCAGTACCTGGTCTGTAAATAGTTTCTTTCAAAGCATTATTGAAAATAAATTTGTATATTTTGATGAATACTGGTACGACAATGGTGGCTTACCTTCAATCTTAGTTAACTATTTAAAAACACATGAACTCAATATTTTTGAATACTTAGACAAAGATAAGTTCTTAAAAGTATCCACTGATGATTTTAAGAATCCTACAGCATTAACCACAATCAATCAGAACGTACTGATGTGTCAGACAGGATATTTAACTTTAAGATCAGATCTTAATAAAACCTCTACAGTAGCATTAGGTATTCCAAACGGTGAAATCTATAAAGCCTTAAACAGATTACTTGCAAACAACATTTTTAAAGGAAACACTGATATTACAGATGACTATGGTAGAAGCCTGTTAGAAGTAGGCACTGTTGATGACATCATTAACCTCTTTAACAGTGCTTTAAACTCTGTGTCCTATGACAATTATCCAATCGTGTCAGAATCATCAGTACAGAATATGTTAAAGCTTTACCTGTTAGGTGCACATCAGGAAGTGTTATCTGAAGTTCATGAAGCAAAAGGCAGGGCTGATTTAGTTGTAAATACAGATAACAAAAGAATAGTCTTTGAATTTAAGTATGCAAAAAATGAGACAGAAGCTAAGTCAAAATTAAGTGAAGCTGTAGAGCAGATTAAATCTCGTGACTATGGCAATATTGTGCCTAAGAAAACAGAGCTTTTAAGAATAGCTGCCGTGTTCAATGCTGATCCAAAGGTGAGAGCTTTTACTGAGTATCAGGAAGTTTAAGCTTACAATGAATTTTAAGTGCAAATCTTAACTGAATAATACCTATATATCCTAAACGCCACATAAAAACTATCCTGTGGCGCAATATGCTATCTGCTCATGAAATATAGTTACTAATCTTTACTTGCAACAGATAAAACAGAGCACAGCCCATATCTTAAAAATAAGAACAGCATGCCTAAGATGCGCAAAGGTACTATTAGCTCTAATTTTGAAAATACCTTTCTAATATTCTCTTAAATTAAGCAACAATTATCACGGATTAGGGCAAAACAAGAGCTTTTTAGCTATAATCTAATAAGATGAATGGAGATAAACACATATGAAAGATATCAGCTCAACAGGCTCATTTGTGGACTTTACTTTAGAGAATTTTATCTATGTTGATAAGACTGAATATATTCCAAAGCTCCTCAAACTAAAGCGAGTTTTTATCTCCCGTCCACGTCGTTTTGGTAAATCTCTTACCTTAGATACCATAGCAACTTTATTTGAAACAGGTGTAGAGCCTTACTTTAAAGGAACCTGGATTTATGACAAGTGGACTGAACCTACCTATCCTGTATTAAGACTGAACTTTTTAAATTTTGATAAAAATTCATTAGAGAAATTTAATAATAAACTTAATTCAAAAATTACCGAATTTGCAGAACTTAATCATGTAACCACCTATAAAGAGAAGGAAGAAGCTGAAGACTCCATTGACCATCTTTTGGAACAATTAAGATTGGAGAAACGTCAAATCGTGATCTTAATTGATGAGTATGACTGTCAGATGACAGCAAACATCAATAATGAAACTCTATATAAGCAATTTCAGGAAAAAATCAAAAGCATTTATGCCAACATCAAAGATAAGTTTGCAATTAAGTTCTTAGGAATTACTGGTGTCACCAGATTAAAGGACGTATCAATCTTTTCTGTAGGCTCCGACATCAATGATATTACTAATGCAAGTGCCTATTCTCAGATGATAGGCTTTACACGTGATGAGATAAAAAAGTACTACATTGATTATTTAAAACTGGCATCATCCTATGAGAATAACTGCAGTGTTGATGATGTAACCGACACTCAGCTTGAGTCAATGTTGGATATGATGGCTCAAAACTACGATGGCTATTGTTTTGATGAAGACTATGAAAAGAAGGTCTTCAGTACATGGTCTGTAAATACATTTTTCCAAACAATGGTAGGAAAGGAAAAAGTTCAGTTTGGAGAGTACTGGTACGACAATGGTGGCTTACCTTCAATCTTAGTTAACTATTTAAAAACACATGAGCTAAATGCTTTTGAATACTTAAATAAAGAAAATACTGTATCAATCCCAGTTAACGATTTTTTAAATCCAACTGCACTAACTACTATCAATCAGAATGTACTGATGTGCCAGACAGGCTACTTAACCTTACGCTCTGCTTTAACTAGTGGAGATCTTACAGTAGATTTGGGTATTCCAAATGGTGAAATCTATAAAGCCTTAAACAGATTACTTGCCATTAACTTTTATAAGGAAGGTATCTATGCTTTAGCTAAAGGTGTAAGAGTCCTATTAGATGCAGGTGAGATTGAAGATATCATAGATAGATTCAACTCAGTTATAAATTCAGTATCTTATGATCATTTCCCTATTAACAGTGAAGCTGCGGTACAGAACTACCTATACCTATTTTTAATAGGTGCAGGTATTGAAACAACAACTGAAAGTCACTCTTCAAAAGGAAGAGCAGATTTAATTATAGAAACTAAAAACAGACGCTTAGTCTTTGAATTAAAGTATGCTGAAGATGAAACTGTAGCAAAGACAAAGCTTAGTGAAGCTGTAGAACAGATTAAAGCGCGTGACTATGGTAATACAGAGCCTAAGAAAAATGAGCTGTTAAGAATTGCTACTGTCTTCAATGCAGATCCTAAGGTAAGAGCTTTTACCGAGTATCAAAAAGTCGTATAGCTAGGTTCAATATATTAGCTAAAGCCCTAATCTGTATGGTAAGGATGTATGGCTACTATACTGAAACTTACACTTCGATGTCATACGTTGTCTTTGAAGATCATCTGCTAAGCACTTAAGCTATGCTACTGAGCTTTCTTTGAAAAGGATCTTGTGATTTGAAAGCAGAGTTTAGCTTTTCTTTTACTCATTTATCAGCACTTTTAGCTCTGATAAAGTAACGTTTCCTGTAAATGAACCTTTAACCTTGCCATTTTCATCAATTAAAGCTACAAAAGGTACACCTACAATTGACAACTTTTTAGCAAGCTTTAAATTGTCATCTGTATCTGGTTTTGTAAAATCAAAACGTAATAGTTTTAAATTTTTTGTGGCCTCTTTAAACTCACCGGTTGCATATATAGTTTTATCCAGTTCGTGACAATTTGAGCACCAGTCAGCAGATACTGTAATTAAGACTTTTTGCCCTTTATATGAGGATAAATTCTCGTAAGATTGCTCATAGGTAAAAGGTAGCTTTTGAGTATTTTCTGCAATAAAGAAGATGCAACTGAAGATTACAAAGAAAGTTGCAAGTGACGAGGTAAGAATAATAGAGAGCTTTCGTGAGTGCAGTAAGATGCCTACAGCGTAAGCTGTGCACAGGGCATAAACAAAAGGCTCAATATAAACATCTAAAGCGCCGAAAAGGTGCTTTACGATAAAGTAAGAACCAAGAATTAAAGGTATAGCTAAAAGGTTTTTAACTACATTACTTTTACCTCTAAAGATATTTAAAAAGCGTGATCCAAAGGTGCCAATGATAAGTAGTGGTACCCCCATACCAATGCCTATAAATAAAAACATCAGCATGCCTTTTACAATGGAGTTGGTGCTAATAACATAAATTAGAGCACCAGCAAGTGGCGCACTGGTACAAGGTGTGGCAATAAGTGCACTTAAAGAGCCAAACATAAAAGCTTTTTTTAAAGTACCGCTTTTTTGTTTACTGATTGTCTTTTCAAGTTTTGCATTTAAGCATGATGGTACTTTTAAATGAACAGCTCCCATACAGTCAAAGGCAAAAATGAGCAGTAATGATGCCATGACTATTAGGCTTAACGGATGTTGCAGAACACCATGAGCCGCAACACCTACCTGAGCAAAGATAAGACCTAAGACACAGTAGGTTAGAGCTAGACCTACAAGATAGCTTAAGTTCTGTTTAAATGCATGAGCTGTACTTTCAAATCTTCCGCCTAGGATAGTTGCTGAGTAAATAGAAAGCATTGGCAGTACGCAAGGAGTTAAATCAAGTGCTGCACCAAAGATCAGACATAGAAATAAAATTAAAAGAAAGCTGTCTGAGGCTTTAAATAAAGAGTGCTGATTCTGAGAAATGTCGCTGTCTGCTTCATTTAAAGCCATAGCACCATTTGCTGATAACGCTCTTTTATAGCCATCATTATCACTACTTTCATTTTGCTTTGAGAAGGTAGCTGAAGAATCTTCTTCTGAAATATCATCAGATGCTACAGCTTGTTTACTGCTGCCATCGTTTGAAATGATCTTGTCACTATTCTCTACATCAGCTGTAATTACAAAGCTTGTTTTCTGCTCAGGGTAACAGATACCAGCGCTGTCGCAACCTCTGTATAAAAGAGTAATGGTGTCATCTTTTTGTGCTTTTACAAGAGTAATTTCAACATCAAAAGACTTATCAATAATTTTACTATTGCCATTAAGATCAGTGTGATCAATACCATTTGGAATTGAAGATAAAACCGCCTTAGCATTAGAAGACACTACCTGTACAGAATCTTTATAGATATAAGAGCCAGCATTTAAATTGAGCTTACATTTAATTTTTGCATGATCATCATAAGCACAGGTACTTGTGAAAGGTACTGTAGCTACAGAGTGATCCTCTGTTTTAACCTCAGGCATTTTAAAAAGATCATCAAATGAATCATCGGCTGATGCTGCATTTGAGGTTAGAAAACAGCTTAAAAGTAGTGATATTAAAAATGTAAATAGTGATCTGAACATAATGTTTTACTTTAATCTTAATCTGTTATGCTTTCTCTAAAAGCCAGTCTGCAATATCCACAACCAACACACCATCAATGTCATATTTAGGATAGCGAGTTCTAGTAATTAATAGCTTTGGGTAAGAGTCTTTTATCTTTAGCAAAGGATCAAGCTCTCTTTGTTTGGTTGTGTCGTCTTCAATGTTGTCAGACACTTGAATGTAGATCTTTTCATTATTTTTAATAGCCACAAAGTCTACCTCTTTTTGATAGAGCTTGCCAACATAAACTTCATAGCCTCGTCTTAACAATTCAATGGCAACAATGTTTTTCATGACCCTTCCAAAATCTGGATTTTTAGTGCCTAAATTAGCATACCTAAAGATGTGGTCGCACAAGTAGTATTTTTCAGTTGTAGAAAGATACTTTTTACCTCTAATGTCAAATCTGGAAATTTTGTAGAAGGCATAAGCGTTGCACAAGAAATTAAGATAAGAGGAAACTGTCTTGTGGTCGTTTTTAGCTCCACTTTTTGCAAGAGTATCAGAGATGTTTTTACAAGAGGTTAAATTTGAGATATTGTCTTGTAAGAAGTTTGAAACTCTAGAGAGTAAAAGAGAATTTCTTATTTTATATTTCTGAGTAATATCTCTTAAGATAAGAGTATCAAAGACATCTTTGATATAGTGCAATCTGTCACTTTCATTTTTATAAGCATAAGCACCAGGCATACCTCCTACTGTAAGATACTGATTGTAGGCTTCATATCTATCAGATAATTGAAAGTAGTCCATGAACTCAGCAAATGAAAATGGGAATACACTGATTTTAAAGGTGCGCCCTGTGAACAGTGTTGCAAGATCTGAACTTAATAGAAATGCATTTGATCCTGTAATATAGATGTCATATTTTTCTTTTGCATGAAGACTGTTTATAGCTTTTTCAAATTCCTTACAATTCTGAACTTCGTCAATAAAAACATAGTTGTTCTTATTCTCTTCATACTTATTTTCAATATAAGAGATTAGCTGATGTCTATCTTCGAGAGCTTCAAAATCATCTAAGTTGAAGTTGATATGAATGATGTTAGCATCAGTATCACTCTCTTTAATCTTTTTAATAAAAGATTCCATGAGCTTTGATTTGCCACAACGTCTAATGCCTGTTATTACCTTAATATCAGGAGTGCCTTTCACATCCATTAGCCTTTGTAAATACAGTGGTCTATCAATTAGCTTCATACAAACCCTCACAGCCTTTTATTCATTATAAAATTTTCTATTCCCAAAAGTTTAAAAAATTTAAAGTTTTGGGAATAGATTTGAATAAAACACTTAGGAAACATAACAGTTTTTGCATGATGTTAAGAAACTTCTTTCTCGATATTTTCAAGGTAAAGAAAGAACGCCATAGACATCGAAGCTGTCTGAATTCTTTTGCAGGAACAAATGAAGCTCGATAGGTTCCCTGTCTTGCAACTGGTAGAGGGTGACTCAGCGGGTGGTACTGCTAAGGAAACAAATGAAGCTCGATAGGTTCCCTGTCTTGCAACCTCAGCTAAATGAATGGCGTCAGCTAAATCTTTTTGCTGCCTCTCTTATTTTTAACGTCACGAGCATTTACAACGACAATCTGTTTATTGGTAAAACCTACGTTTTCCAAAGCCTCATATAAAGATTGCCAGTAAACACCTGTGGATTCCATGATAAGAACTTCAGCACCTTTTGCCTTGCACCACGATGCAAAAGCATCAAGTTTAGGTTTTGATGCTCATGATTCCCAGTTCTCATTGAATAAACTGCTACTGCCGTACTCACAGTTCTGATAGGTTGCAACTATCAGATTAGAATGTACATCTATTCCTATGGCACTTCTGTGAAGAGCATGAAACGTAGCAAGGTTTTCACGCTTCTTATGTGCTACACTCATAGAGCCTCCTTTTAAGGGAAGGTTAATAAAAAATTGATGATCTTTCTCTGAATAGGTGCCATAAGGAAACTTGAATTACATATTTACCAAAAGCAAATCTGTATTCTGTTTTTTTATGCGAAATCGTTGATAGGTTTATAACGTCATCATGCTGTTGTACAGCGATAGCACGTGCCATATTTTTTTTACGGAGTCAGAAGCTCTCAAAAAAAGCCACATGGACCGAGAAGGATCATCTCTTTAAGAATAGGTTATTTTGATAGAAATTGGAGTTGAGCGAAGAAAGCCTTGCTTTCATTAGCTGTTGTGAACGAACCCTCCGCTCACGTTATTTTATCTGATTTATTTTTGATCTCTTGAGTGTCATTTATGATACGTGCCTTTTTAAAAATTGATTCTCTTATCTTGAAGGAGCCTGTGGAAATTTCTGTCTTTTTACCTCAACCATTAACTTTCAAAAATTCAAATTTTAAAGTTTTGTGGTGCCTTCATAGCATTTTTTCAGACAGTTCTCTTTTTACAGAGCGATTAGATCTGTTAGATTTAGTTAATTATGGTTATATTCTAGTATGTCCTTCATTATCTAACTCTTACTACATGAATGCCGAATGCAGAAATGTTGCTGACTTTTTAGATATTGAACTTTATCCTTATCTTCAGGAGTTGTTTCCTTTACCAACAGAAAAGAAAAACAATATTTGTATGGGAATTTCGATGGGAGCTTTTGGGGAATTAACTTGGTCTTTGAGAAAACAATCATATTTTTCTAGAATAATACTTGTTGGTGGATATTACGATTTCCGCTTACCCCTAAATTCCAAATTAAAGCTGTACCGTCGAGAGCAACTTCTTTCTAATTTAGCAGAGCCTTATATTAAGAGCAAGTTAACTTGCAAAGATGGCTCATTGCTATCTGCAGCGGACATACGAGAATTATTAAGAAATGTTGAACTAGATACATTCCCTAAAGTTGATTTTTATTGCGGTAGTGAAGATTACATAAGTAAAGATCAGACTGCGTTTTATTTTGATCTGATGAAAAGTCAGAATATGAATGTATCAATGACTTTTTATAGCGGTTCACATGATGTTAAATCATGGCGTAATGCTATGCCAATTATATTTAGTGAATTGAGAAGTTGAAAAGAGTATCTGCATAATATCAGACAAAAGTTTAGTTTTATCAGCCAATATTTGATTCTTCAGTGTTTCGAAAATTAGTCATTAATAGCTTTAGGATCTAGATTTCCTATCTAATGATCATCATTTCAATTGGAGTTTATGCTCTTTTGGCAAATATGAGAGAAGTCTGAGCTATGACCTCTTCGTAAAAGAGTTTTTAGATAGCTTGATTTAACAGACTCTATTGCATTAAATAATTACACTTATTTACAGAAATTACAGAAGAAATTAATAATTCTGCCGATGTTTATCTATATGGCTCATTAGACAAACCTCAAATTTGTATAGCTTAATTTTATTAACTGCGAGAAGGAAGATGCTTATTTGATTATTTTATGTAGACGATATCGTGCCACAGTTAGAATTTTTTTTAAATAAGCATATTACTGTTATAACAGGAATTTCAACACAGATGAATGATGGAAGAATATAACAAATGACCAATTATAATAGATTTCTTTGTGTGGTTTTGGGACCTATATCTTTTTTACTTTCTTATTATCTATTTCCTCTTGAGTGGTTCGGCTCTTATTCAGCCAATGGAGCTGTTGGAACTGTAATTTGGATGTCGATTTGGTGGATTACTTGTCCAGTCGATTTAGCCGTGACTGCCTTTATCCCAATTGCTGTTAATTCAATTTTTCAGATTGTGGATATGAATGCTGTTATATCAAATTATTCATCTGAAACAATATTGCTTCTTCTTGGAGCTTCAATATTAACTGTTTCATGGGAAGAAACTGGTCTTGATAAAAGAGTTGCCGCATCTCTTCTTTCCATTGTAGGTGGAAATCTCCGTATCCAAATAAGTCTTTGGTTTGTTTTGTCATGTGTGATGTCATCTATTTTACCAAATGCCGTTGTATGTGCGACTATCATACCCATTGCAGTAGCCATGCTTAAATATGTTGGAGTAAATGATATTGGCTCTTCTAAAAATGCTTCTTTAATTCTGTTAACCATTGTTTATGCAGCTGGAGTTGGAGGATTAGCTACTCCTCTTGGTGGAGCTATGAACTTGATCACTGTAAAATATATTGAGGAACTAACTGGTACTGAATATATGTATATTGATTGGGTCAGAAAATATCTGCCTTGTATGGTGTTTTTGGTAATATCAAATGCTTTATTTTTGGTTTTATGCTGTTCGCCAAAAGATAAAATAGGTGGAAGTAAAGAATATTTTGTAATGCAGTACAAACGACTTCCAAAGATTACTCTTGAAGAAAAACTTGTTTTAGCTCTTTTTTGTTTTGCTACTATTTTGTCATTTACTCGCCAATTTTACTCATCATATTTACCAGGATTAAAACCAGCTTACTCTTTTATCATCTGTGCTATTGTATCTTTCTTTATAACACACAAGGGTGGTTCTCGTTTATTAGTATGGAAAAGAACACAACAAAAGATAGTATGGGAACTTATGTATGTTTTTGCAGGTGGCTTAGCAGTTGGTTGTATGATAAATCAAAGTGGCGCGGCAAGCTCTTTGGGTAAGCATATAGCTCTTCTCGGTGCAACTGGAGGTTTTTTAACAGTACTTGTTATTTTGTTGTTTACAATTCTATTATCAGATGTAACAAGTAACACCGCAACAGCTGCTGTGGCAGTTCCAATCGTTATTGCTGTAGCAAAAGGAATGGGACAAGATCCGATACCATATGTATATATTGCAACTATAGGTGTAAATTTATCATATATATTGCCCACATCAATTAGATCTATTCCTATAGGCTACGGAATGAAACCTTCCTTTATGATCAAAAAAGGCATTCCAATCACTTTAATGATGATAATGTCTCTTTCTGTGATTTGCTATTTAATGTATTTATAAGGAGCAATAATTATGTGTCTTTCTGTTTTAGAAGCTGTATTCAAGCATGCGACCGATTGCCCTCATAAATTGTGCTTAGTAGATGATAGAAGATCAATTTCTTATTCAGAGTACTTAGATCAAATTCTTAAGGGTGCGTCATATCTATTAAAGCTAGGAGTTAGATCTGGCGACCTAGTAATGGTAGAGTCATCCCAAACAATCGACTACCTAGCGCTACAGTTATCAATTCAGTCTTTAGGAGCTATTTTTGTTCCTATTTCTTCGAATTTATCTATTGAAAAGATTGAATCTATTATTTTTAAAGTTAAACCAAATTACGTTTTTACTAATTCAACCAAAAAAGATTTGTCTTTTAGGAATGTTATTGAGCTACAACAATTTACAGCTCAACTGCCATATTATGAGGTATTTCATCTCACTTCTTTTCCTAAAAAAAATGATGTTAGCGAGATTTTATTTACTACAGGAACGACTGGTTCTGAAAAAGGAATTGTTATTTCTTTTGAAAATAATATTGCAATAGCAGAAAACGTAATTGCAGGTACTGGAATGAAAGATGACAATGTAGAACTTATCTTATCTCCATTTAATCATTCTCATGGATTAAGAAGATACTATGCAAATATGTACAAGGGGGCATCAGTAGTCATGCAAAGTAGTTTAGTGTTTGTCAAAAATCTATTCTACAAAATGGATAAGTACAAAGTTAATTCAATAGATATGGTTCCTTCTACATTATCGGTGCTTTTAAAAATGAGTGGGGAGTCCGTTCTTTCTAAATACAGAGATTCATTACGATATGTACAATTTGGCGCAGCTCCAATAACAGATGCAGATAAACAATTATTAAGACACTTATGGCCTCGTACTAAGTTGCTGAATATGTATGGATCTACCGAGAGCGGTGTAAGTTGCGTATCTGATTTTAGTATTGATAATAAGAAAAACAGTATAGGAAGACCAGCAATAAATTCGACCATATTTGTAGTAGATGAGAAACATCGAAAAATTACATCCTCAAAAAATAATACCGGTTTTTTAGCTTGTAAGAGCAGAGCTAATATGCTTGGTTATTATGCTGTAAAAGAAGAAATTTCAAAAGACGTTTTGTCTGATGGTGTTGTTTATACCAATGACGTAGTTTTTATTGATAATGACGGTGACATTATATTATTAGGCCGAAAGGGCGATGTAATCAATGTCGGTGGCTCTAAATTCTCTCCAATCGAAGTTGAAGAATGCGCATTAGCTTTTCCACAACTAGAAGACTGTGCTTGTGTGGCGGTACAAGATAATTCAAAAGTAAATGTTCCTAAATTGTTTATTCAATTGAAAGAAAGTGTCGATAAAACTCAATTTGACGTTCTCAAATTAAAAAAATTTCTTTCTGAAAAGTTAGAACATTATAAAGTGCCTTGTTCATACGAAGTTATTGATAAAATTCCTAGGACTTACAAAGGTAGTATACAAAGAAATTTATTGAAAGGATGATTTATGTTGAGGTAATTAAATCAACTTTGTAAAGTCTACCTTATATACGATTAGGTATCGGAGCCAAAATGAGAGAAAAAATTATTAAAATTTTAAAAGATATACATCCAGAAATAGATTTTACAAAAGAAAGTAGAGATTTGATCTTATCTGGGATCTTGGAAAGTTTTGATGTTGTCCAAATTATTTCTGACTTAGAAGATACATTCAACATTAAAATTTCAGGATTGGAATTGACTTCAGAGAATTTTTCTTCAGTAGATAGTATATTGAAATTAGTAGAGTCTAAACAAGGAAAATAGTTCCATGAAAGCTTGTATTGGTGGTGTGACAATATCTTCTGTTTGTGCAGTTGTACCTTCAAGAGTATCAAAATTTGAAGATGAAATTAAAGAGTATCCATTTTCAGAGCGCTCTTCAAGAAAATTAGCTAAAACTATGGGCTTTAAAGAACATCGTATTGCTCCAGCAAATGTTACATTAATTGATCTTGCAGAATATGGAGTTAGAAGCCTTTTTGATAACCATATTGTCTCAAAGAATGATGTTGGTGCTTTGATCTTTGTAAGCCAACAACATGAATACCCTGTGCCAGGCAATTCAAAGGTTCTGCATAACAGGCTAGGATTAAATCCTTCTACTCATTGTATTGATATGTATGAAAACTGCTCTGGATTTATTTCTGGTCTTTTTTCTGCATCTTCAATTCTTGCATCAACTGATATAAGTACTGTTATTTTAGTCAATTCAAGTGCAGGAACAATTCATCTCAATATAAAAGATAGAAATACATATCCAATTATGGGCGATGGCGCTGGAATCACCGTTATTCAAAAGACGACAAAAGAAGAAAAAATTTATTTTGACATTATTCATGATAGTTCAGAATTAAATACCCTAATAGTTCCTGCCGGAGGAATGAGAACACCATCCTCCGAAGATACAAGAAAACTAAGGTCAGATTATTTAGGTAATCTTGTAAAAGATGAAGACCTTCATATGGACGGTGCAAAAGTATTTCATTTCGTAATGGAGACTATTCCTAGACTAACAGACGAAATTTGCAAATATTCCGGTGTAGAAAAAGGTTCTGTAGATTATTTTATTACTCATCAACCAAATAAATTCCTAGTAGACAAGTTAACAGAGCTTCTAGGTGTAGATCAGCGCTTGGTATTCGATAATATTGTAGAGAATTTTGGTAATTCTTCGAGTGCAACAATACCTGTTAATTTATGTTTTAATTTGTCGGATAAATTAAAAAACGATAAATTAAAAATTTGTTTTTCTGCGTTTGGAGCAGGAATGTCAGCAGGTTGTTCTATATGTGATATTGGAAAACTAAATTACTGTGATCTTTTAGAGTATCCTTTTGATTAAATTGTTGGGGTAAGCTAATTTTCACAATGGATGATTATCTTCTTGCAAGAGAAAAAGAACTTAAAAAGCTGTTCAAAAATGTTTTTTCATAATTGAGATAATGTAAAAAACAAGTAGATAGGATTTAAATGAGAAATTTCTCTTTGAAACTGTTCAAGAAGAAATGGCTTTTGCCAATAAGAATATTGTCTTTTGTTTATAGTCAAAGTATGTATACTATATTTGCCTTCTAATCATAAAAAGTCATTTTGATAGTAATTGGATAAAATATGAATTTTTCAGAATTTAGCCATGTAAAGCTCTCGGCAATCTCAGTTGTTGTTCCTAAAAATGAGATAAATATCTACGATGAAGCTCAGTACTATGGAAATGATGTAAGAAAAATCGACAGAATGCGTAAAATGGTCGGTTTTTGGAAAAGAAGAGTCGCAACCGATGATATTACACCGTCAGATCTTGCAATAGGAGCAGCTCAAAAGCTCTTTACAGAATGTAATGTCGACAAGAATTCAATTGATGAATTAGTTTTTGTTCATCAAAAACTTAATTATCTAGGACCTATTGATGCTTATGAAATCCATCATAAGTTAGGTCTTCCTGATAGATGTATTTGCACAAGTGTTCTTCAAGGCTGTGCCGGTTGGGTATGGGGAATTTATCTTGCATCTCAATTGGTCCAAAGTGGTACTGTAAAGAGAGTGCTACTATTAACAGGAGACACTCATTCTGTTGGTTGCGATCTTTCTGACAGAAATACAGCTCCTATTTTCGGAGATGCTGGTAGTGCAACACTAGTAGAATATTCAGATATTGAAAGAAAGTCCTTCTTTGGCATTAAGACAGTAAGTTCAGGCTTTGACAAAATTATCTGTCCTGCTGGAGGTTGCAGATTACGATATGATTTTGATCTATCTCCTGAAGATCCATTCAACAAACCTTTACTTGAAACAATTACCTCTAAAGCAGGTTACAAAACCAGACTGTTAAGAGACCAAATGGATGGTGGTGCTATTTTTGAATTTACGATGAATGAGGTACCTTCACAGATAAAAGAAGTTCTAAATTTTAGCAATTTAACTTCTGATGATATTTCCAAGTGCTGTTTGCATCAGGCTAATAAGCAAATTGTACAGACAGTAGCAATGGCAGCAGATTTTGATCTTGAAAAGACACCTTATGGTGCTTTTGAAAAATACGGTAATAACACCATGAACTCAGTGCCTACAGTGTTATCTGATCTGTATTCATCAAATAACAACTCATTTGAAAGCAAACCATATTTGTGTTCAGGCTTTGGCAATGGTCTTGTAATTGCAACAGCAGTTCTTGATCTTCATGACACGGTCTCAACAGGAGTCTGTGACTTTGAAAAGCCTGCAGACTTTAAGAATAGAGATGAATGGGTTGCATTCTGGAAAGCCAAGGTTACAGGAGAAGCATAGTGACAGATAAGACTGAAATTTACTTCAAGAATTTTACTTTGCTTGATGATGCTGAACTAAGACAAGTTTATGAATGGAGAAACTTGGATTACATCAGACTTAAAATGGATAACCCTCAAATTTTTCCTTTTGAGGAACATCTTAAATTTTGCAGATCTCTATCAAGTTGCACCGACAAGATCTATTTTCAGGTCTCCGTAGGAGGAGTTCCTTGTGCTGTATTGGACTTTGTAGATATAGACAGTGATCAGAAATCAGCGGAAAGTGGTTTTTATGTAATCAAAGAATACAACCATTATGCTTTTGCTATTAGCAGAGTTTCTGTTTCGGTATGCATAAAACTTGGAATTGACAAAGTTAGGGCTCGTATACTTAAAAATAATGAAAAAGCCATTTTTTATAATCTGATCAAACTCAGAAGTAAATATGTTGGAGAAGATGAAAAATATGTGTACTGTGAGCATGATACATACAAAGAAGCTCTAAAAAGAGATCCAATTTTTAAACACTATTCATTTAGAATTGATTTGTGATATATAGGAGTGATTGTTATGACACGAGAAGAGATGTTAGCAAAACTTATAGAATTAATTGATCCAATTGAAAAAATTGATGAGAATACTGTTATTTCTGAGTCAGATGATATTGATTCACTTGCACTGTTCAGTATAGTTGTGTACTTAAAACAACAAGGAAAAAACTATTCTTTAGCAGATTTATCAAAATGTAAAACTATTGGAGATTTTATCGATTTAGCGCTTAAATAGTTTTTTCTGTTTCTTCCTTTTTTGTCGGCAAGTTACTTTTGTTTAGCTAACTCCAACGAATTAAGTATATTTTTTTAGAAAAAAGTAATACATTATATACTCTAATTTTAGAATTGACTATTTTGTCATATGAAAACATATTTAATTACAGGTGCAACATCAGGTATTGGTAAAGCTCTGACAGAATCTTTTAAAAATGAGGATGTTAGGGTTATTGCTATTGGCAGAAATACTGATAAATTATCAAAGCTAAAACAAGATTTAGCTACAAAAGTAGAAATATTACCAATAGAGTTGGATTTGTCTGAAGTGTCATCAATAAAAAGCTCTCTGTCAAGTGTGTTGTCTGAGGAAATTGATGGATTTATCCACTGTGCAGGTATTTATCATCTTGCAAATCTGAGAAAAATTCAATACCAACAGTTTGTATCGATGATGAATGTTAATTTCTTTTCTTTTGTAGAAATTCTAAAACTACTTGTTGCAAAAAAAAATAAAGATAAGCAATTTAGAGTTGTTGCGATGTCGTCTATAGCCTCTATAAGAGCAGGAAGTACAAATTCTATGTACGCTGCAACTAAAGGTGCTTTAGACTCTTTCGTAAGAGCAATATCTGGAGAGCTTAATTTATTGCATGTGGAAATAAACACCTTGCAACCGGCTTTCGTAAATACTCCTATGATTGATGATTTAAAAGATTGTTATGGTGATAAATATGACAATTTTATAAAAAGTTTTCAACCGTTAGGATTGATACCTGTAGAAGACATTGTTGAGGAAATAAAATTTCTTCTTAATAAGCGATCAAATAAAGTGACAGGTACCTCTATACTTATAAACGGAGGAAGATGCTAGCATTAGGAGTTACAACAGTTTGTGACGTGAAATTTAGCAATTGATCTTTATTAAGAGTTAGTATATGAAAATACAAACTATGAGGATTAAGACAAGCTATCGCATGGGAGAAAAGCAACAATTGGTGAATAAATTTGCCAAGAGAGATTTAACCAAATGAGCACTCATTAGCTAATGTAATTGCCATTTCCCTAATTTTGAGTACAACAACCCCCCATAACGTTGTAAGAGAATTACCTACAGGAAAAGGCTATGCTGATTTAGTGTATCTGCCAAAGTCTGGTGTAAACAAAACAGCTCTTTTAATTGAGTTAAAGTACGATAAGTCAGCACAGACTGCTATCACTCAGATTAAAGAGAAGAATTACTTACAGTTCTTTAAAGACTATAAAGGTGAAGTCCTATTAGTAGGTATTAACTACTCAAAAGACACTAAAACTCATCAGTGTATTATTGAAAGAGCTCAGATCTGATGACAAATTAACCAAGCTCTGATCCCCCCCCCTAACTTTTCTTAGGTAATAACAAATGTGGCAACGCTATTATTTATCAAAGTTCAAATTTGCCGTATTGCAATTAGTCAAAAGGATTAATCTTGATAATTAAGATTAATTTTCCATTAATGATTGCTAAATATCTTTATAAAAATCTTTAAAATCAATAAACTAAAATTGTGTAAAGTGTTTTATAAATTATTGGCACATATCTTGATACATATACAGCATTCAAAGCAAAAGTGGCAAAGCTTGCCACCTAAAGGTTTCAATGGGGGAACACAAGATGAGTTTCGATTACAGTACAATAGGTAAAACTTCCTCCCGTATTGCATCTGATGCTGCAGAGGCTACATCCAAGAAAAATAACTCTCTAGATCAGGCCGATTTCTTAAAGTTATTAACAACTCAGTTACAGAATCAAGATCCTAGCTCACCAGTTGATAACAACCAGATGGTTACTACCATGTCTCAGTTGTCAGTTGTTGAGAACTTATCAACAATTTCTAATAACGTTGATAATGTAGTTAATGCAATTTCATCAAGCTCTGCTTTATCAGCATCTAGCTTGGTTGGCAGAAGCGTATTGGTTGATTCTAAGACAGCTTTCTTTGATGGTTCAAATCCTATTACCGCTCAGATTGACGCTGGTGATGGAGCTTCAAATGTTAAGATCAGCATTACTGATAGCAACGGCAATGTTGTCTCAACCTTCGAGGCAGGAGCTGCCTTAGATGGCAAAATTGACTTTAGCTGGGATGGTATTCAGGATCAGAAAACTGGTGCAAAGTATGATTCAGGTAAATATACAATTAACGTTACTGCTTCACAGGACGGTCAGAACGTAAACTTACCTGTAAAGACATATGCAACTGTAGGTTCAGTTGTATTAGGAAAGACTACTTCAGACACCAAGTTAAACTTATTAGGTTACGGCGAGGTATCTTTAGACAAGGTAGAGCAGATTGCTCTATAAGAGTTAACCTCATTTCAAAGTTAAAAGAGATCTTAAAACGTGTACTTTTTAGGATCTCTTTATGTTTTATCTCAATTGCCAAAACACAATAGCTATTCAAACAACTTGCGAAAACAAGATTCATGATTGCGCAATTTGCAGGCGACTCAAAACAAGAATCCTCATAACATTCGTTCAAGTAGTTTTGTATCAGTAGCACAGTCATTTTCCTGACAATTTAAGCCCTCTATTAATCTTGCATTAATCATTTCAAATTTCAAAGCGCTATAGAATGCATATTTATTGAATATGGCACGGCTATTGCATTTAAAATCATCAGTAAGAGGAAAAGTCATTTTCCGGAGGTTTTAAATGGATAATTTATTGTGGATTGCAATGTCAGGCGCTAAGGAGAATTTTCATAGCTTAGCTGTACGCAGCAATAACTTGGCTAATGCAAGCACCACTGGTTTTAAGGCAGACTTTGAAAATTCACGTGCAATGTCTGTTTTTGCCGATGCTTATCCAACCAGAGCTTTTGCTATGACAGAAAGACCTGGCTACAACATGGATGGTGGTGCTATTGAGACAACTGATAGACCATTAGATGTTGCTTTAAATGGCGATGGTTTTATTGCAGTCAATGACAAAGAAGGTAACGAAGCTTACACCAGATTCGGTAGTTTTGAAATAGACGTTAACGGCAATTTAAGAACTACCAATGGACTTCAGGTTTTATCTGATTCAGGTGATCCTATTGTGTTGCCTGCCATGTTATCTGATATTCAAATCAGCAACGACGGTACTATCTCAGGTAGACCTCAGGGCGCTGATTCAAATGTAATTGAAGAGTTTGGGCGTATCAAACTTGTAAAACCTGATGATTATAAAAATATTGAAAAAGGTTATGACGGTTTATTCCGTAATATTGACGGTTCCGCAATGGCTGAAGATCAGAGCGTACAGGTTAGAAGCGGTATGCTTGAATCATCAAACGTTAATCCTGTCGAAGAATTGACAAACCTTATCAGGATCCAGAGACAGTATGAGACTCAGGTAAAAATGATGGAGTCCGCAAGTCAGATGGATGAACGTCAAAACACTTTATTGAGCTACGATTAGCAAGGAGTAGAACATGATCCCAGCACTATGGATTAGTAAAACAGGTCTTGATGCGCAGCAGACCAATATCTCTGTAACATCAAATAACCTTGCCAACGCCTCAACAGTTGGTTTCAAACGTGGAAGAGCTGTTTTTGAAGATCTTCTGTATCAGAAGATCAATCAGCCTGGTGGCAGATCATCAGCTGATAGCTATTTACCTGAAGGTTTAATGATAGGTTCAGGTGCCAAGGTAGTTGCAACTCAAAGACAGTTCTCTCAAGGTGATGTTGAAACTACTGACAACTCATTTGATTTAATGATTCAAGGTCGTGGTTTCTTCGAAATTGAGTTACCAGATGGTACCACTGCTTACACAAGAAACGGTCAGTTCACCAAGAATGAAGAAGGTACTATCGTAACCTCAGGCGAGGGGTATCCTTTATTACCTCAGATCCAGGTCCCAGATAACGCCACTTCTTTGACAGTAGGTCGTGACGGTCAGGTATCTGTTGTATTAGCCAATGATACAGCTTCACAGGATTTAGGTCAGATCACCGTAACAGATTTCATTAACCCAACAGGTCTTGAGTCAATCGGTGACAACCTTTACTTAGAGACCACTGCTTCAGGAGCTCCTCAGCAGGGTATCGGCGGTGAAGATGGTATGGGTGTTATCAGACAGAATATGCTGGAGACATCTAATGTAAAAGTAACTGAAGAGTTAGTAAATCTAATTCAGGCTCAGCGTGTTTACGAAATGAACTCAAAGGTTCTAACTACTGTAGATTCTATGATGGGCTCTTTAATCCAGTCAGTATAGTTTAGGTTATGAGTGGTAGGTAAAGTAAGAAGTAGGTTATTAAAATAGGGGTGGGGTAAAATGAAGAAGGTTATTTTAGCAATTGCTTTATCACAGTTAGTGCTATTACAAGGTTGTGCTTTAGATACATTCTCTGCAAAACCAGATGATCCAAAGTATGCTCCTGCGCTGCCTGAAGAGGATTACACCAACGCAGTACCTACAGGTGGTATCTATAATCCTTATACCATGAACAATGGTATGTATTCAGATACATCAGCTCATAAAGTTGGTGATATCATCTCTGTAACCCTAGAAGAAGCAACTTCTGCAAGTAAGAATGCATCTACTGATCTTGAAAAAGAAGGAAACAATAACTATGGTGGCATTACTCTTGCAAGTAAGAAATTACATTACAAGAATTTGACACCAACACTGTCTTCTAGTAACTCCAATGATTTTTCAGGAAGTGCTAAGGCAAAACAGTCAAACCAGTTGTCAGGACAGATTTCTGTTAGTGTAGTCAAGGTATATTCTAACGGTAATCTGCAGGTACAAGGCGAGAAGTGGTTGATGTTAAACAATGGCAATGAATATGTCCGTGTAACCGGTTTAATTAGACCAGCTGATATTAGCTCAGACAACACTGTATCATCACAGAGAATTGCCAATGCTAGAATTCAGTACGGTGGAACCGGCGATTTTGCGGATACTCAGGAACGCGGTTATCTGTCTAGACTGTTTAACAGCGCATTTAATATATTCTTCTAGTTTTGTAAGGTGGGGACTATGAGGATTGCAACAAAGTTTTTTAAATCATTGTGCTTAGGAGTAGCTGTATTAAGCTCTTTAAGCATCAATGATGCAGAAGCTGCAAGATTAAAAGATATTGCTTCAATTCAAGGTATTCGTGAAAACCAACTTTTAGGTTATGGTCTAGTAGTTGGTTTAGCAGGTACCGGTGAAAAGAACTCAAAGTTTACAGAGCAGAGTTTTAGATCAATGCTTAATAACTTTGGTATTAAGATTGATGAGAGTACATCTTTAAAAATTAAAGATGTTGCTCCTGTAGCAATTCATGCCACCATGCCTCCTTTTTCAAAGACTGGTCAAACTATTGACGTAACTGTATCAGCTATCGGTGAAGCTACTTCATTGCGTGGAGGTACTCTTTTACAGACCATGTTACGTGGTGTAGATGGTAATGTTTATGCTATCGCTCAAGGCTCATTAGTAGTAGGTGGCCTAGGTGTAGAAGGCGCTGATGGCTCAAAGGTTACTGTAAACACCCCTACAGTAGGCAGAATTGCCAATGGTGCAATAGTAGAGCGCGAAGTACCAGATAACTTCAGTCAGACTGATTCATTTGTCTTTAACTTAAATCGTGCTGACTTTACCACTGCTAAAAATGTAGTTGATGCAATTAACGATCTTTATGGTGATGGTTCAGCTGTAGCTCAGGATTCTGCTTCAATCAGAGTAAGTGCACCACGTGATCCTTCACAAAGAGTGTCTTATCTATCAACTCTTGAGAACATTGAAATCGATCAAGGTGAGGATGCAGCTAGAATCGTAGTAAATTCACGTACTGGTACTATTGTTATAGGTAACAATGTAAAACTAAAACCAGTTGCCGTAACTCATGGTGGTCTTACTGTTACAGTATCTGAAGATCCTAGAGTATCTCAACCTAACAGTTTCTCTCAAGGACAGACTGCAATTGTTCCTGATTCTCAAATCAATGTAAGTGAGAAGAAAGGTAAGATGTTCAAGTTTGATACAGGTGCTACCTTAGATGACTTAGTAAGAGCCGTAAACCAGGTAGGTTTAGCTCCAGGTGATCTAATGTCAGTACTAGAAGCTTTAGATAAAGCAGGAGCTATTGACGGTAAGTTAGAAATTATCTAAACGGTTTTAAAGGTTCTGCCACCCCACCTACCTCTTCAAGGCAGAACCTTTAAATTTTTCAATCCTAAGCTAAATGTTTCTTTATCATATTCCACATAGCAGTAGCTGACTGGAAATTGCAAGGATCGATATCATCAGGATCAAGTGAAATCTTAAATGTTTTTTCAGCTCTATCGATAATAGCGACAATCTCTAAAGAGTCTAAAACACCATCCTCTACAAGATTTTTAGTGTTTTTAAAATCAACATCCTCTTTAATGGTAGATAGCAGAGTTAGTAGTTCTTCCATAACATCCTCAGGCATAAATTTGTTTTAGTTTGGTTCTATCAATTTTGCCATTTAGGTTCATAGGCATAATTGATAACTTTTCAATTCGATTAGGCATCATGTAATTAGGTAGTTTATTTGAGATTTCTTCTCTTAACGTTTCCTCTTCAATTTTTCCAACATATACGCCAACAATATCACTATTTTCTTCATTATAAAGGCAACAAGCGCTATCAATACCGTTTACTGATAGAAAGGCATTTTCAATTTCACCTAGTTCAATTCTGTGACCTAGTCTTTTGATTTGAAAATCCTTACGACCAGCAAAAATAAGATCTCCTTTTTTATCTTTATATGCCAGATCTCCTGTTCTATACATAATCTCATTCCAACAGAGATTTAATGGATTTTGTACAAAAGCTTCATCTGTTTTCTTTTTATTAGCATAATATCCATTAGATAGGCATTGACCTAGAATACAAATTTCACCTTGTTCTCCATCTGTTGCAAGTTCATCATGCTCATCTAATAAAATGATTTCACTATTCTCGCAAGCCCTACCTAAAGGCAACTTGTCATAATCGTTGAAATCTTTGTTGATTTCGTAGTATGTACAAGCATAGGTAGCCTCAGTAGGACCGTACATATTAACGAATTTGGTATGAGGTAAATCTTTACGCCATACATTAAGGTGCTTGCAAGGCATCACTTCTCCACAAAAGATCACAAGTTTTACTTCACTTGGTATACATAAATCCAATGCTTTGCAGTTAACTACATTGCATAAAGCTGATGGTACCCATATTAAAGTGTCAACATTATTTTCGACGATATAGGCTAAGATCTTTTTAGGAAAGGTGTAGTACATCTTAGGAGGAATAAATACAGTAGCACCTGTTTTTAATGGAATATAAAGATCTGGTACCGAGGCATCAAAATAAAATGGAGCCTGATTGCATAGTGTTGTCTTTTCATTTAAAGAGTATTTGTCACAAATCCATTCTACAAAGTCGATAACGCTTTGGTGAGAAATGGTAACTCCTTTTGGGGTGCCGGTAGAGCCGCTGGTGAAAAGCACATATAAAAGATTGGTATTCTTGTGGTCGTTTCTAATTTTATCTAATTGAGGGGTATCAATGTAAGTTTTACCTGTATCTTTATAATTGAAACATGGACACTGTAAATTAAGTTCTTCAATGTTCTTTTCTGTTGAATCGTCATAGATGACAACACTTGGTTTTAAAGTTGACAGAATTAAAGATACTCGTTCTTTGGGCATTGCACTATCAACAGGAACATAAAAACAGCCAGCATACACCGCTCCTAAAAAAGCATTGAGATTATTAGCTCCCTTTTTCATATAGATCACAACCGGCTTTTTAGCTGTTGTCTTATCTAATAGAAAACTACCAATTGTTTTGGCATTTGTTTCTAATTGTTTAAAAGAGAGCTTTTCGGTTGTATCTGTAAAGGCTATTTTTTCAGGATACTTTTTTGCAGTTTCTTCAAGATACTGAAGAATGTTAGTTTTCATGAGGTATGCCTAATAAGTACTAGTATGTAAATATCTCTTCTCTAGGAAGGTTAAATTCGTAGATATTCTTACATTGATTATTAATAATGTCGTCACAAATTATAGGAAAACTTTTCGCAAGATCCACAAGATAGCTATTGATACCTAAGGTATCAATTTTCTTTGAGGTCTTGGCATTTTCTAAAATAGCTCCCATACGGTTGAAGCATTCTGTAGGTCGTATCTCGAGCTTTCTTGCTGCATAATCACAGGAATACGCTTCCTCAGTACCATCTTCGTGCACATACTTTCCCGTAAAGGTTTTGGCAAATCTGTACGGAACATTACAAGAAACCTCAGCATAGTGAACAAATGTCATAGCATGAACATAGTCTGTGCCTAGAATTATCTGCTTTACATGATGAGATATACAGTAGGCAAAAGGAGAATCACTGCCAAATGAGTTCCTATTATTCAATGTTACTAAATAGTCTTGATCTTTACCCCAAACCTCAAAAGAATGCATAGGATGTTTGGTTCTTTTAAAGTCATTCCTATTAAGAGCAATATTACCCAGCGCTCCTGTTACGCCTTTGGTTTTTCTTACGTCATAGAACTTATGGTTACTAAATTCAAAAGAAAAATTCGGAATTAAGATTGTGCCTTCCGCTCCTACAGCATTTTGAAAGGCTTCAATCAGAGCATTACCGTCAAAAGTAATTTTGATCCTTTTTAAGAGTAAAACAAGTTTGATAAGTTCTGATGAAATCCAAATGCAGTCTCCTTTTTTCAGATCAAAACTGCTAACAATTTTTGAATAGATATCCACAATAAATCCTTAAATCTAAGCAACTAATCTGTTACATTCTGTTACCTATTACAACACTAATCCACAACATCAATAAGTTTATTTTCAAAAAGCTTATCTTTTATGGATATCAATTCATAGGCCGGAATATTGATGAGTTCGCTGATATCTAACAAGGTATTAGTGCCATCAGCATAGGCAATGAAATCTCTTAGAGCAATAATTGAGCTGTATGATCCCTTCTGACTTATGGTAGGGTAGAGTCCTCTTTTACCTAATTGAGGCTCACAGAATACGTTGATTTTGTACTTAAAGTTATTCTCTAAAACCAAAAGTGATTTGGTCATAACCTCATATTCACCAGCAAAGCCCTCAGGACTAATTAAAGTTAAATCGTCTTTTGAGGTGTGATATTCAGGATATGCTCCATATTTAGTTCTTGATACAGAGCATACAGGCAAATCTACACCAGGAGCATTAAACTGTCTTTCATCAGATCCACGATGATAGAAAGAATAAGCCTTATGAGAAGGTACTAAGTGCTTTAAGGTATTCTCTAGTAACTTATCAGTAATGGTATTGCCATAGCGTGTCTTTACATACGAGTAATCTCTATTGTCTCCCACACAAGACAGTACGAAGCCTGCTATGGTATTTTTCTTTAGAACTTCAAGATTTCTTGAAAGATAGGTAATAGAACCTATGGTCTCAGGAATGTAGATAAATCTGTAGGTATAGTAACGAGGCTTCTCTTTAATGAACTTTGCTAAAGCAACAGATAAAGCAGGACCTGAGCACTCGTTATTTGCCATAGATGGGTGACAAAGGTAAGTTGAGATTAAAATCTCTTTATCTGATTTACCTTTGATAATGCACTCACCATAAGTTAAAGAGCCATGCTCATCTAAAGTACTTTTAATTACAGCATGGTATTTTTGATCTTCATGTTTTGCTAATTCATCAAATTGATTTTGAGACATGCAAAAGCCTGATCTTTCCTTATAGTATGAGGTTACATAAGGAATGACATCTTTTTGATCTTTTTGCGTGTAGATGTAGTTTTTAAGTTCTGAAAAAGGTAGAACCTTATCAAAAGGTGCAGAGTAACCTAAAACATGCAGATTGTTATCTTTAAAGTCGATGATCCTGTGGTGATCTTCATCTTCGATATAAGCTTCTGTACAGTTCCACTCTTTAGGTACAGTCCAATCGAAAACTTCAGTACCAGATGGTACTTCAAAAACATTTATTTCAGGTAACTCTTCTTTTAAGATTGCTAAAGACTGTCTAAAACCATTACCAGTGATACTTCTGCAAATAGGAAATAGCTTTTTAGCTATTTCGTAGCAGTAAGCTCCAACAGCATTACTGTTAATGTCGTGGTTATTGTCTTTCATTGTTATTTTCTACTAATTCCTTTTACAAAACTAAGTTTACTTATACAGTTGTCGTCATGTACTGAGTTTTATTTAGCAATGAAATGATTGCCGTTTGTTAGAACAGAAAAGGTGATTTATTTAGGTTGTAAATGACTCTAATCGTTAAAGACCAAATTACAAACTATAACTCTTAACTACATTATTTTTGTTGATGATTTCAGAAAAGGTATCACCACCAGTTGGTAATAACTTAAAACCTTTTTGATCTGCCATAATGAGCCTTTATTTTTTAATAAACGGTATCTTTCTTAATTCTATCAGACTTTTAGTCTATCAATACTAGATATAAGTAACGTTTTATCTAGGTTCAAAGTTATTCTTTTAAGAGAAATTTCAAGTGAAGCTATGATCTTTGTAGTTTATTTCTGATAATGATTGAGTATATAGATAAGTTCAAACTCAATATAATCAGATATCTTTATAAGATCATCTGCCTTTTGAGCATTCAAAAGTTCTTTGACAATAGAATTGATGACAACAGGGTAGTCACTGTTCATAAGAGGAGATAGAGAGATGACATCCTCTAGTAAGGATGTCATCTTCTCATAGGTTGCAGCAGGACAGCCATCTTTAGCAGTATCTGCTACAAGATGGCACTCCTGTACAACTTTTTGTACGTTTGTTTGCACATTTGTTCGTACATTTAGCTCATGTACATTCTGAACGTCTTTAATGTCGCTCATGAAAGATAAGCTTATTTAGCTAGCTTTGAGAGAATTGTTTCTACAGCTGAATCTAGCTTTAAGTTTTCCTTATCACCAGTTCTTCTGTACTTGTACTCTACATTTCCATCTTTTAAGCTCTTCTCACCTACGGTGATAATATGAGGAATACCGATTAACTCAGCATCAGCAAACATTACACCAGGACGCTCATCACGATCATCATATAAAACTTCTACGCCACGAGCTGTAAGTTCGTTGTAGATCTTCTCAGCAGCGTCTTTAACTTCCTGTGACTTAGAAGGCTTGATTGCAATAATTGAAACCTTGAAAGGAGCAATCTCTTCAGGCCAGATAATACCTCTGTCATCATGATGCTGTTCAATAACAGCTGCAATAGCACGGGTAACACCGATACCATAGCAACCCATGATCATAGGAATGTCTTTACCGTTCTCATCTTTAACAGTAGCTTTCATTGCTTCTGAGTACTTAGTGCCAAGCATGAATACCTGACCTACCTCAATACCTTTACGCAGGTGTAAGGTACCCTTGCCATCAGGGCTAGGATCACCATCTTCAACATTACGTAAATCAAATACTTCGTATTTAGGTACATCTCTGTCCCAGTTTACGTTGATTAAGTGGTAGCCAGTCTTGTTAGCGCCACAAGCAAAGTTAGACATCTTATCTGCAGTTCTGTCTACTAGGATTCTGCCCTTAAAGCCTACAGGACCCAATGAACCAGTGTGAGAACCTGTAAACTCATTGATTTCTTCTTCTGAAGCCATCTCTAAAGGATCGTTAATACCATCAATCTTGATGGCTTTAACTTCATTTAGTTCCTGATTGCCACAAAGACAGAGCATAACCAACTCATACTTACCGTCTTCTTTCTTATTGCCATGAACGATAAGGCTCTTTAATACTTTCTTTGAATCTAAGCCCAAAGCTTTAGCAGCATCATCAACTGAATGACAGCCAGGTGTTGCAACCTCAGAGTAAGCAGCTCCAGGTGCTTCTCTATCATAAGTAGGAGCTAGAGCTTCAGCCATTTCAATATTAGCAGCATATGATGAACCATCAGACCAAGCAATAGTATCTTCACCAGCATCAGCTAATGCCTGAAACTCATGAGAGTGGTTACCACCAATAGAACCTGTATCAGCTTCTACAGGGCGGAACTCAAGACCCATACGGGTGAATACTCTTGAATATGCATCATACATATCCTGATAGGTCTTCTCTAAAGATGACTTTTCAATATGGAATGAATAAGCATCTTTCATTAAGAACTCACGACCACGCATCACACCAAAGCGTGGACGGATTTCATCACGGAATTTGTTCTGGATCTGGTATAAGCATAATGGTAACTGTCTTGCTGATTTAATTTCTCGACGGGCAATATCAGTTACAACTTCCTCATGGGTAGGACCTAAGGCAAACTCGTTTTGCTTTCTATCCTTAAAACGGCATAACTCAGGACCGTATTTTACATAACGACCTGATTCTTTCCACAGCTCAGCAGGCTGAACCATTGGCATGGCAATCTCTAAAGCACCAGTCTTGTCCATTTCTTCACGAACAATCTTGTTAACTTTAGATAACACTCTCATACCGGTTGGTAACCAAGTGTAAACGCCTGAAGCGATCTGACGGATCATGCCGGCTCTTAGCATTAAACGATGGCTCTCTACAGCAGCCTCTTTAGGATCTTCTTTTAAGGTAGATAGTAAATATTGACTTGTACGCATTGTAAGTCCTGATAAATAAATTTAGCCTGCAAATCTTTTTGGCAGGGGATGAAAAATAATTGCGACAATTCTAGCACAAAAGCGCTTTGTTAAGGAAAACTAATGAAGCTTTAAAGCCTGTAATACAGCAACTTTTGTGTGGATTTTATGATTTTAATCGCTAAAGAATGATGACTGTATAATTCATTCATCATTATTTAAAAGAAGAGCTAGAAAAAGCGCTTGTTCTATGCTGTTTACGAGCATTTTTATCGCAAAGTAAAACAAGCCAAAGACGCATAAAATTAGCTTTTATGCTAAAATTAGGCAGTTTTAATCAACATAGGGGACAGACATGGTATTTGTAGCAAGTTTCATCGTATTTTTACTGTTTGTTCTGGCTTTATCAATGAGTATGCTTATTAAAAGACGTCCAATGATGACAGAAGAAGAGGCTACAGCCTCAATCATGGATGGTGGTGCATGTACTACCTGTCAGCAGTTATGCTCTATGGCTGGTAAAAGGGTAGAAAAGCGCAAAGATGATTGCGCTATTAAGAATATGGAAATTCCTCACCAGAGCGTATAAAGAATAATAAAATTTCTAAGCTTGCCTGTCATTAGGCAGGCTTTTTTTCGTTTTTAGGTTTCAAAAAATGTTAAAAAAATCAGTTTTAGCTAATGTGGTTTCACGTGTTTTTCTCTCAGCTGTAATTGCAACCTCATTAGTTGCGGTTACAACTCTTACAGCCTGTGACAAAGACAATCAAAGCACTGTTGCTGCACAGGAACAGACATCAACAATCATTCAGGGCAAAACCATGGGTACTTTCTATGCTGTAAATGTAGTTGGTGGTTATAAAGGAGGAGAAGAAGGTTTAAAAGCTTTAGCTGAAGGTGCATTTAAACAGATCTGCGATGAGATCTCAACTTTTGATAAGAATGCTGAGTTATATAAATTCAATGATTTTAAATCTACCGAACCTTTTGAGATTTCAAATGAGCTAGGCAGGATCCTTCAAGATACTGTTTATCAGGGCAGACGTATTGAAGAAGCTACTGATATTACAGTAGGTCCATTGGTAAACCTGTGGGGCTTTGGTAAAGATAAAAAGAAAGATGAAGCTCCATCTCAAGATGAGATTAATCAGGCTTTAGAGCTAGTTGGTCTAGACAAGTTTGAGGTTAGAACAGAAAACAATAAGAGCTATTTAGTAAAGCACAATAAAGACATCAAACTTGATCTTGCAACTGTAGGTGAAGGCTTAGGTGCTGATGCAGTGGCTGCAAAACTGGTACAGGAAGGCTATAAGAACTTTATGGTAAATGTAGCCGGTGCTTCACGCTCATATGGCGTCAATGCTAAAGGCAAAAAGTGGAGATTGGGAATTGAAGATCCTACCTCCCCTGAAAGACGAGTATTTGTACCAATCTGTGCACTGGACAAAGCTGTAACTACAGCAGGCTCTTACAGAAACTACTTTAAAGATGAGACTACAGGCAAAATTTTTTCACATGCAATCAATCCAAAGACAGGCTACCCTGTATCACATAAGACCTTATCTGTAACAGTTATTTCTGATTCAGCCTTTGAGTCAGATGCCTTAGATACCGGTCTTTTAGTCTTAGGCGCGCAAAAAGCTTTAGACTGGGGTAAAGAACATGGTTATGCAATTGCTACTATTGAGTATGACAATGGCAAACCACTATTTAGATATACAGATAATTTCAAGCAATATTTAGATTGTGCAAAGCAACAGTAAGCTAAGGTAAAAGCGATAGTTAAACTAAAGATTTAGCAGCGTAAGTGATCTTTTAATTAGTTTTGAAGATCTGTTCTACACAAGATCATAAGGACAAATTCATGCATATTCATATTTTAGGTATCTGCGGTACCTTTATGGGCGGTATTGCCATGATTGCAAAGCAGGCTGGTTTTACTGTTACAGGATCAGATAAAAATGTTTATCCTCCAATGTCAGATGAGTTATCAAATGCAGGTATTAAGTTACATACAGGCTTTGATGCTGAGCAGTTAGATGAAAAGCCTGATTTAATCGTAGTAGGTAATGTAATGCGTCGTGGCATGGATGTAGTTGAGCGTATGTTAAATGACCGATGCCGTTATGTTTCAGGACCACAGTGGTTAGAAGAGCATTATCTTTTAAATAAGACTGTTCTTGCTGTAGCTGGTACTCACGGTAAGACTACCACCTCATCAATGCTGACCTGGATCTTAGAAGATAACGGTAAAAATCCAGGCTTTTTAATTGGTGGTATTCCTGAGAACTTTGGCATTTCAGCACGCAGTACTGACAGTGAGTACTTTGTAATTGAAGCTGATGAGTATGATTGTGCTTTCTTTGATAAGCGCTCAAAGTTTGTTCATTATCACCCTACAGTTCTAATCATGAACAACTTAGAGTATGACCATGCTGATATCTTTGATTCAGTAAAAGATATTCAAAAGCAGTTCCATCATTTAGTAAGAACCGTACCAGGTAAAGGTCTTGTAGTTATGCCAAATGATGACAAGAACCTTGATGGGGTAATAGAAATGGGCTGTTGGACTCCTGTGGTAAGAATTGGCGATGAGAACGACCTGAGTGCAGTCTTAAAATCAAAAGATGGTTCATCTTTTGATATTTATGAAGGTAAGGAATTTATCTGTACTGTAAATTACAACTGCACCGGTACCTACAATGTACATAACTCTCTAATGGCAATTAGAGCTGCGATGTACACAGGCATCTCCATTAAAGATGCTGCTAAATCCCTAGAGACCTTTAAACTGCCAAAAAGACGTATGGAGTTAAAAGGTGTCGAAGATGATGTCAGTGTCTATGACGATTTTGCTCACCACCCAACAGCAATTAAGTTAACCATAGAGGGGTTAAGAGCAAAGATAGGCTCTGATAAACGTTTAGTTGCAGTATTTGAGCCTCGCTCAAATTCCATGAAGATGGGGGCTAACCATGAACTTTTAGCTCAGTCTTTTGAAAGTGCTGATGAAATTTTTGTCTATGCTAACACTTCTGTTAAATGGGATGTGAAGTCGCTTGAAAAACAGTGTAAAAAGCCTCTACATGTTATTGACGATTTTGATAAATTACTCACCGAAATAGTAAATGCAAGCCCTAAAGGAACAACAATCCTTGTAATGAGCAATGGTGGCTTTAACGGCATTCATCAAAAGCTGTTAGATAAACTGCACGATAGACAATAAGATCTTTATGCAGTGAAAAGCTACAAGTAAAAATACACAATATTTTTGAGAGACGATATGGCTGATAACTGGAATCTTCGTGGTAAAACTCAGATGCTAGATGATCTTAATACTCCATCACTTCAGTGTAGAGTTTATGATCGTATAGCAGTTCAAGACAGTATGGGTAAATCTCATTTTTACTGTCTGGAGCTCTCAGCTGGTAATACCTTTGATTTCGGTTTCTGCAGAAAAGAGAATGTTCCTTCATTACTGCGTGATGTAATGACCATGGGTAGTATCAGAGTTTTAAGTGGTATCTGCGATGATCTGATGGTGCCTACTGTACCTACAGTACTGTGGCTAAAACAGGCTCGTAAGTATGATCCTAAACATGTCATCATGTGGCTTGAAAATTCCATTGAACTTACAGAAGAATATAAAGACACCATTTTACGTTTACGTAAAATGGGAATGCGCTTTGCCGTTAGAGTTGATGCAATGGGCGAGATTGCATCTAATGATGAAATCCTTGCATGTATTGATTATCTAATGGTGGATTTTGAAAGAAGCGCAGAGTTTATGACTGTAATTCAGTCATTACGTAACAAGAATCCTCATTTAAAGACAATTGCTTTTAAACACCATATCTCTATTTTCTCCTTTACCAAAGAAGAAAGTAGAAACTTTGACTACGTTCTGGGTACAGTTAATAACTTCTTATTAACCTATGAGATCGAGCGTCCTAAGTGGCAGCACGAAATGTTACGCACTTTTGCTCAGCTTTATTCTTCAATTTATGATGTCAAAGAAATTAGTGTTATTGTAGCTAACTATCCTTTAATGGCTTTAGCCATGAAAGGCATGGTAGCTTCAAAACATTTAACCAATTTAACTATTCGCAAGAACAGTTCTACCTTAGGTGAAAGTCAGACATTAACTCAGTTTGATTTAAGAAATTTCCTTGCAATCTCTGTAGGTTACAATCTCTTTACACTTACAGAAAAGCAGTCCTATGAGCAAAAGAAGCTCCCATTCTCATCAGAGTTTATAAACTATGAACCTTTTATACTGGCATTGAACTTTGCCAAAATCGTAGATTTGATGGCTCAGGATATCTGTGATGATATTACCGCTCCTCAGGCCTTTATCGCAGGCTTCTTGCGCTTTGCGCATGTCTTTTTACACGATACAGAGGAAGCTACCTTTGCAGAGTTCCCTTTAGATGCAGTTGCTTCCTGTTATACCAACGGTGGTGGTCAGTTAGGCAGTATTATCAGAATTTTAATGCTACTGTTTGAACACAGAATTAACGATGCTATGGACGTAGCTAATAACGCAGGTTTAGTTTTAGTAAAAGAGCGTTTATATGGTTACATCTCTCATTCGATGGCATGGACTGATGCTGTGTGCAGTGCTTTAAATATCATTAAAGGACAGCAAGAAGAGTAACAACACTCTTTCAAAGCTCTTCTTTTGAAGCTCTTTTTTTAACGTTGCTTTTTAAAATCGGTCTTATAAAAATAAAAGCTCAAGACGAAGGTCGATGAGCTTTTATTTTTGTGAGAGATTCTGTACTGATTAAATCAGTACAGAGTAAGCTAGGCTTGAGAAAAACACTTAGTGAGTAGTCTTTTTAATGATGAGATTTCCAATAAACTGGAAGATACTTATCATAATTAAAATTACAATTACGGTAAGCCAAATCATATCTCTGTAGCCCATCTGATAACCGTAGCGTACTGCAAAGTCACCAATACCTCCAGCACCGATAGCACCTGCGATAGCGGTAATACCAATAAAGCTTACAAAGGTGATCATGGTTACTCTGGTAATTCCAGGAATACTTTCTTTTAAATATACTGAAAAGATGATCTCATGTTTTGAAAAGCCCATAGCATCAGCAGCTTCAATAAGGCCTTTATCAACATCAGAGAGTACTGATTCAATTTGTCTGGCAAAGAAAGGTACTGTACCGAATACTAAAGCTACAAATGATCCCTGAAGGCCAGAACCTGTGCCTACAATGAATCTTGAGAGGGGAATTAGAAGCACCATCAGGATAATAAAAGGAATTGAACGTAAGATATCAATGACTTTATTGGCTACAGTAAAGACAATCTTATTATCTAAAATACCGTTCTTTTTAGTGGTAACTAAAATAATGCCTAAAATTACACCTAAGAACCAGGCAATCGTACCTGAAACTCCAATCATGACAAAAGTGTCATGCAGGCAGTGCAAAAACTCACCTGAGAGTCGTTTAAAATTAGGCATTAAAGTCATAACTAAATTCTCAATCATTTTAATACCTCCAGTTGCACACCTGAGTTTTTAATATACTCTACAGCTTCTTCAATTTTGTCCTTATCACCTGTAAGGTTTACAGCTAATTTTCCTAAAGGCTTACCTTTGATGTAATCAATATTGCCGTAAAGAATGTTAGATTCAACTGTAAATTTCTTGTAGATCTCACTCATTAAGGCCTTACCTGCAACATCACCAGTATAGGTTAAAAGGTAAATATGAGTGCCATCTGCAACATCTAAGATCTATCAGAAAAAAGGTTATCGCCGCATCAAGGTTAAGATAAAACCAGTCTTCGATCTTGAATACATAAAGGCTGTACGTAATGAATTCCCTGAGCTCGAGTTACAGGTTGATGCAAACTCTGCTTATACTCTTGATGATATCGATCTCTTTAAAAAGTTAGATAACTTCGATTTAGCTTTAATTGAACAACCTCTAGGTTGTGAAGACATCATTGATCATGCTGCACTGCAAAATAAACTAAAAACTCCTATCTGCCTTGATGAGAGTATTGATTCATTAGATGACGCAAGACAGGCAATAGACATCGGAGCTTTAAAGATCATTAACATAAAAGTCTCTCGTGTAGGCGGTTTAGCTAACGCTAAAGCAATTCATGATTATGCTAAAGAGCATGGGGTAGGTGTATGGTGCGGCTCGATGTTAGAGTCAGGTATCGGTCAGGCACATAACCTGGCTATAGCCTCACTTGAGAACTACCGCTACTCAAATGACATCATGTCATCGACCTGCTATCTTTCTGATGACATTATCAAGCCTCAGATTGAAATTGGTAAAGACTCCTTTATCACTATCCCTGAGCGCGAGGGTATTGGTTATGATCTTGATTTTGAGAAACTTCAAAAATACACCTTTAAACTAGAGCATTTTGATTTTTAAGAAGGTTTTATGAGCAAGAGCTTAGTAAATGCAATTGAAAATCTTGATGATTATGTAAAGAAACTTGAAACTGTTGTGAATATTGATTCAGGTACTACAGATACACAAGGTGTAACTAAAGTTGCCAAGCAGTTTGTACAGTGGTTTTCTGATATTGGCTTTTATTCAGAGGAAGTTACATTTGACGATGCAGTAGGTCACGGTGTCTTTGCAACTAACGACAAAGACGCAGAGCATTATGATCTGCTACTCTCAGGTCACATAGATACGGTATTTGCTCATGGTACGGCAGAAGAAAGACCATTTAAACGAGATGGTAATTTAGCCTATGGTCCTGGTGTTGCCGACATGAAAGACGGTGATCTTATCATTTTGTGGGGGCTTACTAAGGCTCTTGTAAATGGTACTTTAGAAGGTAAAAAGGTAGCTGTAGTGTTGAACCCTGATGAGGAGACCGGTTCTATCCACTCATCAGAATTTATAGACAGCATTGCTAAAAAGTCAGAATATGCACTTATCTTTGAAGGCAGTGAAGAGATAGATAACTTTACAGAAGCCCGTAAAGGTATTTCTCATATTGATATCTTTTTAAAGGGCAGGGGGGCACATGCAGGCTTCTGCCCAGAGAAAGGTCGTTCAGCTATTAACGCAATGGCAAACTGTATTCAAAGAGTAAATGCACTTGCTAATGAGAATGTCACTGTAAACTTTGGTGTATTAAAAGGCGGTACCATTGCTAATGCTATCGCAGAAGACTGCTATGCCAGAATCGATGTCCGTTTCTGGAATAATGATCAATGGGAAGACTTTTTAGCTAAATTTAAGCATGAATTTGAAATACCTTTTGGTCATGATATTCAAGCAAGCTTTAAGATTTTACTTGTAAATCCAGCCATGGTGGTAACAGAAAAGACTGCTAAATTAAAAGAAATCGTAACTAAAGCTTTAACAAAATTCAGCATCACCCCAAAATTTATAAGATCAGGAGGTGTGTCTGATGGTAATCACATCAGTAACACAGGTACCCCTGTACTAGATACTTTTGGTGGACGCGGAGGTGAATGTCACACCACTCGTGAATGGCTTGATTTAACCTCTGTTGAACCTAGAGCAGAACTTTTAGTTGAAATTCTAAAACAGTTGTAACTGTAAAATTTACTTATCAGAAAATAAGAACTCTCTTTACTAAACAGAAGAGAGTTTTTTTATGTCCAAAAGTGGTCAATATTCTTATAGTCTAAGACTATCGTTTAGCATCATTATATAGTATATGTTTTTTGTTGAAATCTCTTTTTTAGACAATTACTATTTAAAACATAGCAAGTCGATAGGAATTATAAATAACTACTTCTTCAAGGTTTTAATTAGTTTTTAACGCAGAACCAAGATAAAAAATCTAGTTCTAGCATATCAAGTTTAAGTAAATAAAAAGAGGAACAGAAAATGTCATACAAGTTTGAAACTTTACAGTTACACGTAGGTCAGGAACAGGCAGATCCAGCAACTGATTCAAGAGCAGTGCCTATTTACCAGACAACTTCATATGTATTCCACAACTCACAGCATGCAGCTGATCGTTTCGGTTTGCGTGATGCTGGTAACATCTATGGACGTTTAACCAATTCAACTCAGGATGTTTTAGAAAAGAGAATCGCAGCTCTAGAAGGTGGTGTTGCAGCCCTAGCAGTAGCATCCGGTGCAGCAGCAATTTCATACACAATTGAAGCTTTAGCTGCAAACGGTGGTCACATCGTTGCTCAGAAGACCATTTACGGTGGTAGTGCTAACTTATTAGAGCACACTCTTCCTGGTTTAGGTATCACCACAACTTTCGTTGATGCTCATGATTTAAGCGCTGTTGAAGGTGCAATTCAGGAAAACACCAGAGCTATCTACATCGAGACCTTAGGTAACCCAAACAGTGATATTCCAGATATCGATGCAATAGCAGCAATCGCTCACAAACACAACTTGCCATTAGTTGTAGATAATACCTTCGGTACCCCATACTTAATTCGACCAATTGAACATGGTGCTGATATCGTAGTTCACTCAGCAACCAAGTTTATCGGCGGTCACGGTACAACCTTAGGCGGTATCATCGTAGATTCAGGTAAATATGATTGGAAGCAGAGCGGAAAATTCCCTGGTATTGCTGATCCTAACCCAAGCTATCACGGTATCTCATTTGCTGATGCTGTAGGTCCTGCTGCTTTTGTAACTTACATTAGAGCAATCCTGTTAAGAGATACTGGAGCTACTATCTCTCCATTCAACGCTTTCTTACTGTTACAAGGTGTTGAGACCTTATCTTTAAGATTAGATCGCCACATTTACAATACCAAGAAAGTTGTAGAGTTCTTATCAAAGCATCCTAAGGTTGAGAAGGTAAATCACCCATCATTAAAGGATCATCCAGATCATGCTTTATATGAGAAGTATTTCCCTAACGGTGGCGCTTCAATCTTTACCTTTGAGATTAAAGGTGGCGTTAAAGAAGCCTTCAAGTTCATTGATAACTTAAAGATCTTCTCATTACTAGCTAACGTTGCTGATGTTAAGAGCTTGGTAATTCACCCTGCTACAACAACTCACTCTCAGTTGACTGAAGAAGAGTTATTAGCTGCTGGTATTAAGAACAATACCATCAGATTATCAATCGGTACTGAGCACGTTGATGACCTGATTGCTGATCTTGATCAGGCATTCAATGCTTAATTAGATAAGAAAAAAATAATCCTCTCAAGTAAAATCCTGAGAGGATTCGTTTTTTAGGACTTACAAAAAAGATCCTAAATTTGAACCAATAGATTAGTTCTGCTCGAACATAGCTGAGATAGACTCTTCGTTGTTAATGCGACGAATTGCTTCAGCTAACATAGGAGCTAGAGTTAACTGACGGAAGCTCTTTAACTTCTTGAAGTTGTCACGAGCAGGCACAGAGTCAGATACTACTAAATGATCTAATGCAGACTCTGATACGTTCTTATAAGCATCACCTGATAGTACAGCGTGAGTACCATAAGCAGTAACAGACTTAGCACCACGCTCTTTTAGAGCTGCTGCTGCCTTGCATAAGGTTCCACCAGTATCGATGATGTCATCAACGATAATACAATCTCTGTCCTTTACTTCACCGATAAGGTTCATAACCTCAGATACGTTAGGACGAGGACGACGCTTATCAATGATTGCAATGTCAGCGTTATTTAATAACTTAGCAATTGCACGAGCGCGAACCACACCACCCATATCAGGTGATACAACGCAAGGATTCTTTAAGTTTAAGGTTAACATGTCTTCAACGAAGATCTGGCTTGAGAAGCAGTTATCTACAGGTACATCAAAAAAGCCCTGGATCTGCTCAGCATGAAGATCAACTGTTAATACACGGTCAACACCAACTGATGATAAGAAATCAGCTACTACCTTAGCAGTGATAGGCACACGAGCTGAACGAAGACGTCTGTCCTGACGAGCATAACCGAAGTAAGGAATTACAGCGGTAATACGACCTGCAGATGCACGACGTAGAGCATCGATCATAACGATAAGCTCCATTAAATTGTCATTTGTAGGTGCACAGGTAGACTGGATGACGAAGATATCGCAACCACGTACGTTCTCATTGATCTGTACGTGAACTTCTCCATCAGAAAAACGGTCAACAGTTGCATTGCCAAGTCTAGTGTATAGACGGTCAGCGATTTTTTTAGCTAAGTCCGGTGTTGCATTTCCGGCAAACAGCTTCATATCAGCCATAAGATGAGTGATCCTGATTGATTTGACATAAAAAGAAATTGAGCCTTAAGAGCTCCTTAAAGCTAGGCGTATTTTAAAACTTTTAATCACATCGATAAAGGGATAATTTAGCTTTTTACGGATATGTTGCATTAAGAGAAGAGAAAAATTGCATATTAAAGACTATGCAAATCTTAAGCATTTATAGGCTTTCAAGCTTTGCAAGTACTGGAGATTTACTTACAGATTTGGCAATAAAACTTTTTATATTCAGCTCATCAATTTTCTTTTGTGCACACTTTGCATGATCATAAGTATCAAAAGCGACAAAACAGGATGAACCACTACCTGACATTGAAGCTGTACCAAACTCTGATAAGGTGTCTAATAACTCTTTAACCTTAGGATATTCGTTTACAACAACAGGTGTAAAGCAGTTATCAAATTTGGTTTGCATCAGCACGTCAAATGATCTTGATGGTGAATCTTTTTTTAATTTGTCAGATGCAAATAAAACTTTAGTAGGTACAGAGCAATCAGGAGTTGCAACTAAATAGTACTTATTCTCTATATCAACAGGCTCTAGAATTTCACCAATACCTTTGGCAAAGCAGGTTGTGCCTTTAATAAAGATAGGAACATCAGCACCTAAGGATGTTCCTAGTTTTATTAACTTGTCTTCAGGTAAGTTTAAATTCCATAACTTGTTTAATACAGAGAGGGTAGTAGCAGCATTGCCAGAGCCACCACCTAAACCACCACCTTGAGGCAGTACTTTATCAATGGAAATGTTAACTCCTTTCTTACAGTTGGTTTCCTTTTTCAAAAGCATAGCTGCTTTATAGATCAGGTTCTTTTCAACAGGAAATCCAAAGTCTGTAAGCAGATTAACCTCATCTTTTGTGTCACTAGTTTCAAAAGTCATTTGATCTCCATGATCTAAGATCACAAACAGTGTTTCTAAATTATGGTAACCGTCAGATCTTTTACCTGTAATGTATAAAAACAGATTTAACTTACAAGGACTAGTGACTTCAAATTTCATAGTTAGTTGAGCCTTAAGACGTTATTGATGTTTACTTTTACCTGAGTAAATGGAGTTAGGATTTCAAAGTTGGTAGGCAGTGGTAAACCTCTTCTTTGTGCCTGATACTGCTTGTAAGTTACAAGGTATTCTTCACCCTGTTTTGCAGTTTTTACAAAGCCGTGTTCATCATATGTAAGCTCACCTTTAGGAGCTCCTACCATGATAGCAGGTAGGTCTTCAACTGGAATATCAAGACCAAACTGAGTCTTTAAAAGCTCTCTTGCGCTATCACCTTTGTTAACCTTACCTTGAGCTTTTAAGAAAGTAGTGCCATTAGCATAAACCTCTAACATGGCATACTGCATTCCCATAGGACCTGTAAACTCTAGAGAGAAGTAATTCTTTTTGTAGTGATAGGTACAGTTAACAGCAAATCTTGCTTTTTTATAGCGAGAGATTAAAGCGATCTTACCGTTCTCTTCTAGCTCATTGATATTGTTTAACTGAGCTATTTGCTCCTGTCTTGAGAGTTTTGAAAACTCCTCATTTGAGCTTGTTGTAGAACAGGCATTTAACAGAGTTAACATTGAAACTGCAGTAGCAATAGTTAGTAGCTTCTTTAAATTAAGTCTATTCACAGTTAACTCCTTTGCTAATTCTCTTTTGAGTTATCTTTATTTTCATCAGATGCTAAAGGAGCCTCTTTTTTTAGATCCTTTTCCTGGGCATCTTTAATGATGTTGTAGATCCTGATTAACTCCTGATGAGATTTAAAGCCTTTTAGATTTAAATCTGAAGCTGTAAGCCCATTAAAGCGAGCATTACCATTTACATGATCTAAAACATTCTGAAGAGTCTTTTTACCATATAAAAGCTCAAAGCCTTCAAGATAATCCTCTTCATTTAAAGAACCTTCAGTCTTGCACTGTAAAACTTTAATTAAGCACTGATAGAAAGATAACTTATCTAATGAAAAATCATTTTGATTGTATCTTACAGTCCAAATGGCGTAGGTTAAAGCTGTAGGATAAACCTTGGCGGCAAGTGCAATTAAGCATCTTAATTCGCCCATTCTTAAACTTGCCCATTTTGATTTAGGATCAGGTAAGATGCCTAACAGCTGGCAAACTAAGACATCGTTATCGATATCTTCACTTTCAAGCTCATCAAGATAGTCTGCATAAGTCTCAACAGTCTCTTCAGAACCTGGCAAGGAGAGCAGAGCATCCTGAAAATCAATACCACTGTTGGTATTGTTGTAGACAAGATCATCAACAGGGTAGATTTCAGACATACCCGGAACGATGGTTCTGTAGACGCATACATCTAGTTCATTGTATGAGCGTACATAAATATCAAAACCTAATTTTGCAATCATGTAGCGCAGAGCTTTGTACTGTTCTTGAGTGTTACCTGAAAAATCCCAGGCTACAAACTTATAGTCAGGGATCTTTCTGAACATCTGCATTGGAAGAATACCTGTTGAATCTACAAAGTGACTCTCTAGATTTACGATGTCAGATGTTCTCTCTAAATCAAAATCAGGCTCATCAAAGTTGTCTAAATCACTGAAGGTGCGACCCTGCATTAACTCTGTAATGGTTCGGTCTAGCGCAACCTCAAAAATAGGATGGGCACCAAATGAGGCAAAGCAAGTACCGTTACTCTGATTGAATAAAACCACACAGACTACAGGAAACTTACCACCTAAAGAGGCATCATAAGCAATAACTTTTAAGTTATCGCCTTGTAAGGTCTTTAATGAGTTATATGACTTTTCATATTTTTGTAAGATCTCATCAGGAATTACAGGAAGAGCTAAACCTCTTTTAATAATTTCCTTTTTTACATAACGCTCGATGATTTCAGAAAGACCTTGCACTAGAGCTTCATACTCAGTGTTACCTTCAGACATACCGTTAGAACCGTACAGGTTATCTAAGAGGTTTACAGGGAAGTAAACTACTTCACCATTTCTTGCATTAGTAAATGGAATAGAGCAGACACCACGTGAGAATGCTGATGACTGTAAGTCCACCAAATCCTCAAGATTTAAATCAGTACCTTCTGAGTAGAACTTACGTAAGGATGAGTTTAAAACATCACTAGGAATTTGCGGATCATTCGGATCGATGGCAGTCCATTTTTCGTCTTTAAAATGAACATAAGGAGCATTTGAGTTATCTAAACCTAAATAATAGTCTGAAAATGACATATGGGTTGATAAGCGTTCAAAGAGCTCGCCATAAGCTGAAGCTCTAGCTGCAAGCCTTGATGAACCTTTACCATTTGAATAGATGCATGGACATGACTCAATGTCTAAATGTACAGAGTAAACATCATTTAAAGGGTTAAGCCAGTTACTTTCTCTAACAACGATTTTTAACTTTTTTAATATTTCCTGAAAGTGAGCAATACTCTGTTCTAAAGGTGCATCCTTACCAACAATAGTAGTCATATCAAATCCCAAAATTATGTAAAAGACTGAATTTTATTAACGGGTAATGATAACACAATGACCATAACTTCAAGACAAGTAATGGCATTATTCACAAGATTTAATAAACCTCTTAGAAAAAAGATTTACAAACATAAACATTGCCATAAATAGCGTTAAAAACTTCAATAAATGTAATTGAATTAAAAGTGACTTAAAAAAGGTAATGTATAATTAGATATGACATTGAAAACAGGATTTAAACATGAGAAAAAAAACATTCTTAGCCTTTCCAGTAACAGGTGAAACCTTTGCTGATGTTAGAGAAAAGAACCGTTACTACGTAGATAAGACTCCATACTTAAAGCAGGTATTCTCAGATGATGAAGCTGTAGATGAGAACTCTTTAATCGATGGCACTACTGTTTTGCTCTTAACAAGACCTAGACGTTTTGGTAAGACCTTGCTCATGAGTATGTTTGAATCTTTCTTAAAGATTAGTGCTAAAGAGCCTGGAAACATAACTAAACACCTAAACTACTTTAAAGGAACCAAAATCTTAGAGGACAAAGAGTTCTGTAAAAAGTACATGGGACAATTTCCTGTTATTGCCATTACTTTAAAAGGAGTTAAAGGACCTAATTTTAAACAGGCCTATTTTAAACTTGCTGAATTAATTGTTGAAAAAGCAAAAGAATTTAAATTTTTAGAAAACAGTCCTGCTCTAGATGAAGATGATAAAGCTACTTATGCTAAGTTAGCTAGTAAAGACTATCTAAAAAGAGCAGATGATGAAGCTCAGTCTTATGCAACCTCAGCAATGGCATCTTTAGCATCAATGCTCTATAAGCACTTTAAAAAAAAGGTTTATATCTTAATTGATGAATATGATGTACCTTTAGCTAAAGCTCAAGAGCATGGCTATCATAAAGATATGGTTACCTTAATGTCATCTTTTTTGGACTTCTTAAAAGATCCTCAAAAAGATCCTGAAAAGGATACTTCAATTATAAATAAGGTAGTAATCACAGGATGTTTAAAGGTAGCTAAGAACAGCATCTTTACAGGTGTAAATAACCTTTACGTAAATACAGTAGCAGATCAAGAAACTGAATATACAGGCATCATTGGTTTTACCAAAGATGAAACACAAAAAATCTTAAAAGACTATGAACTTGATGATTTTTCACAAACTGTAAAAAATTACTACGACGGTTATAAGTTCTATGACAAAGAGATGTTCTGTCCATGGGATGTGGTTAACTTTATTAGAAAGAACTTTAACCTAAAACAAACAGGTAACACAGATGATATTAAACCTGGCAACTACTGGGATAAAAGCTCATCTGACAGTGCCTTAGGAGAGTACTTAGGATATCTTACCGACAGTGACAACCAAAAGATGCAGAATTTAGTTGATGGTAAATCTATTAGTTTTCAACTAAACGATTCCATGAACTATGACTCTTTATCAGAACATAACTCAGATGATTTCTGGTCACTGCTTTTACATACTGGCTATTTAACTTTAGACTGGGAAAAGAGTAGAAAAGAAGAGTTATCTAAAGGCGGTAAAACCAATAAAGAGGTCTTTGCAAGAATTCCTAATTTAGAAATCTTAGATTGCTTTGATACAAACATTAAAGCAAGATTTGCTGATGTAGTAAAGAAAGATAACCTTGCCTTAAATATAGCTAACGCTTTATTAGAAGGTAATGTTGATTTTGTACAGAACAAGTTAGGACCATTATTACGTTCATTTGTATCTGTAAGAGATACAGCAACCAAAGCTCCTCACGAGAATTACTATCACGGTTTCTTAAACGGTATCTTTAAAAACTGTAAAGATAATCTAGGAGAATATCATTCAAATATTGAATCTGGTGATGGCTATGCTGATATTACCTTTAATAATTTAGATGGCACTAAAGCTTGTGTTATTGAAATTAAAGTCTGCAAAGAAAAAGAAAGCAGAGCTAAAAAAGCTAATGAAGCTATAGAACAAATTATTGAAAAGCACTATGCAGATTCAATTTTTGAAGATGAGAACATAACTTCTGTTAATGCCATAGGTATAGCTTTTTCAGGAAAGAACTGTGCACTTGCCAGCAAGTGGTTAAAAGCTAAACAGTAATAATCTCTTATTTTTGCTTATAGCTTTTCAATAAAAAAATGTTGTCAAGTTTGTCTTGAGACAGTGTTTGAAAATTTGCTCAAATATGTTTTCGATAGACGTCGATACTTGTTTACGTTAAAGAATTGCCTGTTTGAGCTCTTAGATCAAGATACATTTAGAACAAAGAGCTCTCTCCTAAAATAGACTTACCATTGTAATCATTGTTATCTATTGTAAGGTATTGAAAATACTGCCAGTATTTAAATAAAGTCATGAAAATAAAAAGACAACTTAACCAAGATGAACAAAAAGATCTTATAAAGGATTTTGTTCAGAATAATAACTCTGATTTACATAGTACTTGTAGAGATTCTTTATCTTCAAAAGATACCTTAAAAGATAGTGATGCTTTAGTAGATGATGATTCAAATAAAGAGCAGTATAAAAAAGAAAATCCTTATGAGAATCTAGCAGGTCCATCTTTAATTTATGAGGCTTTAGATCATGTAAGACGTCTAAATGGCACAAAACCAATATCAAAACCTTTAAAAGTTAGATTTCTACCAGATGATGTCAAAGAGAGGGCAAAAGCTCTTGAAGAAGAGTTTGGAAAAGAAAGAATATCAGAGAATAAAAAAACATCAGATGATAATTCAAACTCACAAGATGAGATTAACAAGAACTCTCGATCTAATATGGAGAAAGAAGAAATTCATAATATAGATCTTCAAAAATACAAATCATTTAAAGATATTCACATAGGCAGCAAAGCAGGTAATAAAGTTGATGAGAGCCTCTTTTATAAAAAGGCTATGCAACATGTAAATCGTATGAATAATGAAAAAAAAGCAGTATTAGCAAAAATTAGTAAAAACTTTAAGCTATTTCTTATTATAATAGTAGCATTCGCAGGTTACTATGCTTACAACGTGTATACTCGCAGTGACGAAGAACTTTCTGTTTCTGCACTTCAAGCAAAACTACCCATAAAGCTTGATTCTTACACCACCTTACAAAAGGTGTCCTTAGACGACAATTCTTTAAATCTTGAAGTAATAAAGTCAAAAGAATCATTTCAGGAAATAAAAGATCTTGATAGTGCACTTAATGTGTACATTCAGAGAGCATCTTCAAATTTCTGTAAAATTCCGCTTTTTTCCGATATGATTAAAAAAGGCAGAAGAATATCAGTACTATTAAAGGCTGATGACAATTCTTTTAATAAAGAGTTTGTAGTTTCACACTGCGATAAATAAGATTGATTAAGAAATGTAATTTTTAAAAATTTTGCAAATTTTGTGAGGATATAATGCAAAAAGTTGGTTTAATCGGCTGGCGTGGTATGGTTGGCTCCGTTTTAATGGAGCGTATGCAGCAGGAGAATGATTTTGCTCTGATTGATGCTGTGTTCTTCTCAACATCACAGGCAGGTCAGAAAGCTCCATCATTCAACGGTAAAGATTATGGTGTGCTACAGGATGCATACAATTTAGATGCATTAAAAGCTATGGACATCATTATTACTGCTCAGGGTGGCGATTATACAACTAAGATGTATAAAGCCTTACGTCAGTCAGGTTGGAATGGTTACTGGATCGATGCAGCATCAACACTGCGCATGGAAGACGATACTAAGATCATCTTAGATCCTGTAAACCACGATGTTTTAGATAAAGCTTTAAATGATGGCATCAAGTCATACATTGGCGGTAATTGCACAGTAAGCTTACTGTTAATCGCTTTAGCTGGTTTAATTAAGACTGGTAACGTAGAGTGGATTTCCACTCAGACTTATCAGGCAGCCTCTGGTGCTGGTGCTAAGAACATGCGAGAGCTGTTATGTCAGATGGGCGCATTATATGATTGCGTAAATACTGAATTAGCAGATCCTCACAGCTCAATTTTAGACATCGAAAGAAAAGTTCGTGCAAAGATGAATGATGCTTCATTCCCAACACAGAATTTTGGTGCTCCTTTAGCAGGTTCTGCTCTACCATGGATTGATAAAGAGTTAGATAACGGTCAGAGCCGTGAAGAGTGGAAGAGCCAGGCTGAAGCTAACAAGATCCTAGGTTATGCTCCAGGTACACTACCTATCGATGGTAACTGTGTACGTATCAGCTCAATGCGTTGCCATAGCCAGGCTTTAACCATCAAGTTAAAGCAGAATATGTCAATTGCTGACATCGAAAAAGAGATTGCTTCACAGAACGAGTGGGTACGTGTAATTCCTAACCATAAGGAAGTAACCTTAAAGGAATTAACTCCAGCTAAGGTATCAGGTTCATTATATGTACCTATCGGTCGTCTACGTAAGATGAATATGGGGGAGAACTTTGTATCAGCTTTCACCGTAGGTGATCAGCTGTTATGGGGCGCTGCAGAGCCTTTACGTTGCATGTTACGTCAGATCATCGGCTAATATTTGATCGATCCTTCAACTGCGCTGTGTTCTACAGCGCAGTAATTTACATCCTGTTATTAAATTCGCCTTCAAAAGCTCCTTTCAATAACTTTTAACAAATTTTAAAATCTTTGTAATTCAGTAAGATACATAGAAATTAAAGAAAAGTAGTAAAAAACACTAAAGAGAAATTACATAAAGACGTTAACTAAGTATCCGGGTAGGAAAGCCCATTTAAAAAAGATTTTCCGCAGGAGGAAAACAAAATGTCAATTTATGTAAATACAAACGTTACCTCATTAAATACCACTAACAAGTTATCTAAAGCTACTAATTCTTTGGATACCACTTACAAGCGTTTATCATCAGGTTACAGAATTAACTCAGCAAAAGATGATGCTGCAGGTTTACAGATTTCAGACCGTTTAACCTCACAAATTAACGGCTTAAAGCAGGGTAACCGTAATGCTAACGACGGTATTGCTCTAGCCCAGACCGCTGAAGGTGCATTAGACGAAGTACATACCATGTTACAACGTATTCGTACCTTATCAGTACAGGCAGCTAACGGAACTAACACTACAGCAGACCGTAACTCAATCCAGGGTGAAGTTTCACAGTTATGCTCTGAGATTAACCGTATTGCATGTAAGACTACCTTCGGTAAGCAGGAAATCTTATCAGGCGCTGGCAAGGGCTTAGTAGATGCAGATGGTAAGATTTCATTCCAGGTTGGTGCTAATGCAAATGATACCACTTCAGTAAGCTTATCATCAGGCTTCACAATTGAGCAGATGAGTAAAGCTCATGGTGGTACTGATAAAGGTAAATTACTTGCTGATGCTGATGGTAGAGGCAAGACTTTTGATGTATCAACTGCTTCAAATGCACAGGCTGTTTTAGCTGATATCGATAGCTACATTGGCTATGTAGATAAGAAACGTGGTGAGTTCGGTGCTGTACAGAACCGCTTAGAGTCAACCATCTCTAACCAGTCAAACATCGCTGAGAATGAGTCAGATGCACGTTCAAGAATTCGTGATACTGACTACGCTGAAGAAGCTGCAAACTTATCACAGCAGAACATCATTCAGCAGGCTGCAACCTCAATGTTAACTCAGGCTAACAGTCGCCCACAGATTGCTTTAAGTCTGTTAGGTTAATTAAAGCATCTAGTCCCAATCCCATCTCCTCCTGCAGGGGTTGGGATTAGTATCAAAGCCTCAGCTGTATCTACATCTGAGGTTTTCTTTTCTCTTTATTTTTCAAAATATTACTTAAAGATTTTCTAATTTTGCCGATAAGAATATGTAAGGTAATTAGGAGATCATTTCATGCTCACTCATGAGATCAGAAATCAACTTTTAGTAGATGAACTGCAGCTTGGTAATCGTCTGAATCAGGATATTCAGATCTCTGATCATGCTGATTTTGCTCTGCTATTAGCTATGTTGTCTCATGATGTTACTGACAATCCAGAGTTCTCATCTTCTGAATCTAAGTTAAAAGAAGAGGATTTAAGAAAAAAATTCAACCTTCTGCCAGAGCAAAAAAAATATGCTGAAACTACAGACTTTGACAGAGCTCAGGCAATTACTGAACAATTTTCAAATTATGGTATGACTCAAGTATTTTTGTCTGAGTGCTTACGTGCAGAACCATTAGTTCCTTTTGAAAGAACTTATTCACCTGAAGTTTTTTCTGAATTAACTCCATTAAAGCAGGAGAAACTTCGTCGTCAAATGAAAGGTGAGGCTTTAACCTATGAAAAAATCCATGAGACAGGTGATGGATTTGATATTCTCGATGAGATTAACAGCAGCAGATTACAAAGTAAGATTTCTGCTACTGTCTAATTGAGAAAATCAGTTTGCGATGCCTTCCTTAACTAAAATCTCTAACCTAAAGCCTTCTTAAATCTCTTTAAAGCCTCTTCTAAATAAGCTCTAGGACAACCTAGATTTATTCTTAAGAAACTTGGATATGGTGACATATACATCTCACCATCATTTACATAGAGCTTTCCTTTATTTAAAAGAGTGTTCTTAATCTCTGTGCCACTCATATTAAAGCATGAGCAATCAACCCAAGCTAAATAGGTACTCTCTAAATTTGCGACATGAACTTCAGGGTAATTCTCTTTAAAGAACTTTACTAATAACTTGTAGTTATCCTGAATATAGTCATTAAGTTCTGCAATCCAGTCATCACATTCATTGTAGGCTGCAACAGTAGCTGTAATACCAAATGGAGACAGATCATTGATTTCATTGATATTAAACTGTCTGTCGATGCGATTTAAAAACTCTTTGTTCTGAGTAAAGACATAGGCATTTTTAAGACCTGCAATATTAAAGGTCTTACTGCCAGATCTTATGGTAACGATCCTGTCGTTAAAGCTTTCATCTAAGGTAGTAAGCGCATGGAAAACAGAACCATTAGGTCTGATGTCACAGTGAATTTCATCTGAAATTACAATAAGATTATGCTTTTTAGCAATAGCGATAATCTTGAGCAACTCTTCTTTTGTCCACAATCTGCCTGATGGATTATGTGGATTACATAAGAGTAAGAATCTTGCTTTTTCATGACTTGCAAGCTCTTCTAAGTTATCAATATCTATTGAGAACTTATTATCTTTATAGATAAGTTTATTTTCTGCAAAAACACAGCCAGAATTTTTAATACAACCAAAGAAACAGTTATAAGCAGGTGTTTGTAAAATTACCTCATCACCTGGCAAAGATAGAGACTGTAAAATCGCTGTAAGTGCTGGTACTACTGCTGTAGAGCATAAGATCCAGTCTTTTTCTACATGCTGACCATAATGTCTTTTATGGAAATTGCTAATGGCATCATAGTATTCTTTAGTAGCAACACCATAGCCGTAACAGCCTTGCTGTGCAAGTTTGTTTACAGCTTCATAGATAGCTGGAGCTGCTTTAAAATCCATATCAGCTACCCATAAAGGTAAGACCTCAGGATCTTTCATAAGATCCCACTTGTAGCTGTAGGTGTTTTTTCTGTCTATGATTTCATCAAAATTGTATTTATGCTCAGCCATTGTAACCTTCTTCTATAACACAATTATCAGGCGCTTTGGTATTCGCATCACGAATGATAGTTCCTACTGATTGTACCTTAATTATGCCAGAAGTAGGATTTTTTATACTGGTAACATGGCCTTTGATAGTTGCTTCAATTGCAGTTGAATATTCAAAGGCAAGATCACAATCTTTATCAAATGTGCAGTTAACTAAAGTTAAGTTTTCAGCATAACACAATGGTTGTGTGCCACTTATCTTACAGTTAATAAGTTTTAAGTTTTTTGAATGCCAACCTAAATACTCACCATTTAATACTGAGTTTTCAACAACTACGTTATGAGCTTCCCAAAAGGCATCTTTTGAATCTAAGACAGAATCTTTAATGGTAATGTTTTCACAATTCTGGAATGAATAGTTGCCTTGCAGGTTAAAGTTCTCAACAGAGATATTAGAACTGTTCATAAATATGTAATCGCCGTTTACGGCTTTTACATCTTTTAAGGCAATATTCTCACAATCCCATAAGGTCTCTTGCGCATCTGTAAATTCAACTTTAAAAAGGGCTATACCTTTCATGCGTCTGAACATCTTAGGCGCAATGATTTTGCAATTGGACATTTTTAAATTGTTTGAATACCAGATGGCTGCACGTGCACCGGTATCAAAAGTGCAGTTTTCAATTTCAAAATCGTTGATATGCCAGAAAGGGTATTTACCGTTGAAATAAGAATTAACTGCAACAATATTGTGTCCTTCCTTAATTGCAGATTCGCCGTTTAAGATCTTAATGTTTTCAAGTCTTAAGTCTTGTTGAAAGAAAAGAGGTCTTTCGCCTTGAAATTCTTTATCTTTGATAATATTCATAGAACTAAAAAAAATAGTTTGGTAGCAGGACGATCCTACTACCAAAAGTTAAGGTTAGTACCTTTGGATAATTATTTTCAGGTCAATATTTTCCTGAAATTTCTATCTAAGGTTATTTAGCAAGATTTAAGATCTCAATGATGTCTTTTTTAGTTAGATCAGGACGTGCTGGCAGATTGCCATTCTCATCATGAATTACTTTTAAAGTAATATCAGCGTAGTCTTCAAACTTGCTATCGTCGATGCCTAAATCTTTAAAGCGGGTTGGGCAACCAATCTTCTTTAAGAACTCTTCGTATTTAGCTACGCCTTCAAGTGCAGTCTTTTCATCATCTCCTGTATCTTCAACTCCGAATAAGAAAGTTGCAAAATCAACGAACTTCTTAACATTGCCACCATGCCTAATGGTAAATTTCATCCAGGCAGGATTGATAATAGCTAAACCTGCACCATGGGTAATGTCATGAATTCCAGATACAGTATGTTCAATCATATGCACAGGGAAAGCACCATGAGTACCACAGCTAATAAAACCGTTTAAAGCTACAATTGAATCCCACTGTACTTGTTCACGTGCTTCAAGATCCTGACCATTCTCGTAAGCTTTTAGACCATAGTGAATGCAGTTTTTAATGGTCTCTAAGGCCTGAGCATCCTGAAGAGGTGTGCCATCAACACCATTAAAATAGCTCTCAGTAATGTGAACAATGATGTCACAGATACCGTAGCCAGTGTGATTCTTTGGAACGGTTAAAGTTAAGGTAGGATCAACTACAGCAACTTTAGGAAATAGTACTTCGTTTTCTACAAATGACTTTTCTTTTGTTTCAGCATTTGAAATTACAGCACCAGCGTCCATTTCAGAACCAGTTGCTGCTAATGTAGGAACTGTGATTACAGGTAGAGCCTTTTTAGGAATATAAACATTCTCCTGACCGTGGAAAATCATATCCCAAGGATCGCCATCATATAAGGCACCAGCTGCAATTACTTTAGAGCAGTCCATGGTACTACCGCCACCTAGAGCTACAATAACATCACATTGGTGCTCTTTAACTAACTTTACGCCTTGTCTAACTGATGAAATCTTTGGATTAGGCTCAATACCATCGCACTCTACGATTTCTACATTAGCTTTCTTTAATGAAGCTATTGCTTTATCAAAAGTACCGTTTCTCTTTACAGAACCGCCACCAGTTACTAATAGAGCTTTATTACCAAAAGCCTTTACCACTTCACCTAGTTTTTCAAGATTGCCTTTACCAAATAAAACCTTAGTAGGATTATAAAATTCAAAATTCACAACAACTCCTTTTACAAGTGTTTTGCATAAACAGTTTTGATAAATTAGCTTGTACTTTTCTAGTACAGCCTGCTTTTCTGTCTCTAATTTAGTGCATTTAGATATAACTTTATATACACAATCTTTTCAAAATATTGCCTAATCCTGCCAAAATCAGATCATATCAGTGAAAATACGGGTGAAATCATGCATAATTCTATAAATGAGAGGTGTGCTATGGAAGAATTTACAAAAGCTTTAGAGTACTTCCCTGATATGGATGAAGGTACTAAAGATGCTCCTTTAGATAATGTTTTCTATTTTAAACGCTACCACTATAAAAGTGCTGAGCCTACTGTCTACAGAACCGGACTTTGTATTCTGCTATCAGGAAAAAAGCGCATGACTTTTGAAGAACACTCTTATGAGTATTCAGCTTTAGACTACATTGTCTGTTCAATGATGATCCATGCTCGGTGTGAGACAATAGCAAGTTTTGATGCCCCTGTAAGAGGCATCTTTATTGGATTTTCAGTTGAAGAAATTCGTGAACTAGTTGAAAGCATGAATTTACGTGGCAGAATAAAGACTTTTTATTCAAAGCACATTCCATCTCCAATCGGACCCTCTACTATGGATGGGGATTTTCAGGATTCTTTAGTAAGATTTTTAAAATGCCTGTCTGATGAGAATGAAGCTAAAGTTTTGGGAAAAGCTTTAAAACGTGAAGTTTTATATAGAGCTTTATGTGGTGAGCAGGCAGAGCTGTTATTAAAACTCTCTTTACAGGCAGGACCTTTAGTACAGATCAACAAAGTTATTGATGTTTTAGAGCAAAACTATAATCAAGAAATTGATGTGGATAATCTTGCTAAAGAAGTAAATCTAAGTGTGTCATCATTCTACCGCCTCTTTAAAGATGTTACCTCAGATACTCCTGTACAGTATCTTAAAAAGATCAGATTAAATAAAGCTAAAGAGATGATCATTACTCAAAATGCGAAAGCTTATGTGGCAGCATTAGAAGTCGGCTATCAGAGTGTTTCTCAGTTCAGCCGAGAGTTCAAACGCTACTTTGGCGTGACACCAGCTGCTCTAAAGGTAAGTTAGATCTGAGACTTGCTTTAATTAGACTATTTGACCTAAAAGGTAAGCTAAAATTTGCTTACCTTTTTTGATAGATTTCGCGGTTAACAATAGATGCCTTATCGCCTTTCTTTAAGATAATGCACAAGGCTCCGGTTCCACCTTTCCAAACTGGTGCTGAATGGAAAGCTAAAACATCAGGGATCTGCTTTAACCAGTGGGCTACATGACTTTTCATCAAGGCCTTAGGATTTGATCTCTCGCCTTTACCGTGAATGATGAGAATGCATCTGAATTCATGCTTTTTAGCAAAAGCCAAAAATTGCATTACCTGTTCATAAGCCTGTTCAATGGTCTTGCCATGCAGATCGATAAAATCAGCTTCAGGGTATTCTCCTTTACGTAGCTTCTGTACTACATAAGGCTGTACGCCAGGACGACGGAACTCTAAGACATCGTTAGGTTGAACCATATGGACAAAGCCTGAGGAGGCTGAATCGGTTACATCCTCAGATTTTCTGACAGCAGCTTCCTGTCTTACTTTGGCAAGTTTTTTGTCAATAAGGGAAGAGCTCTTTTCTACTTTATCCTGAACAAGAGTTTTGATCTCTCCAATTGAGTCTCCAATTAAAGAGGAGAACTCAGGATCTTGAGCTTCCTGCTCCTGTTCTTTTAATAACTGTAAAAAATCTTGGCTGTTATCTTTTTCTGACATAACTATCTTTATCTTGGGTAAATTTTTTAACTTGTTATCGCAATAACTTATTTTGTTAATAGCTTTGGTAATAACGAATAAAATTAAGCAGCTGAATATAAAAAGATCCTGACTACAACACAGAAACAAACAAAGAGGATACCAGAGAATCTTAGTTTGTTATAGATTTTTAATGGAGAGTATAAGTCAGGTTCATTCTCACCACCAATTCTTGCAAGCCTTACAAGTTTACCTTCGTAGTAACGAGGTCCACCTAAAGACACATTAGCATATGATCCTAGAGTTTCAATTACAAGTGAGGTGACAGGATTTGGCAAGAATTTTAAATGATTGATAAAGTTTTTGTAGATCCTGACAATATGAACTGAAAAGATCATGGTGAGCAGGTAGACAATCAAACTAGGGACTAAAAGAGCCTGTTCAAATTTATAAATAAAGATGCCAAAAGTTTCGGTTCTCTTTTCTTTAAAGCTAAATGATCTGTTCATCACTGCAACCATCTGCATGATAAGAGCTCCTTCTATACCTAAGAGCATATACCAGACCATCACCGAGAACCAGTTTGCAAAAAGACCTACGGCTACAGCTTCGCTGTTAGCTTTGCATACTCCCATTAAAGAGAGTTTAGAACAGTCTCGAAGCATAATCTTTTGCAAATACTTTTTAGCTAATTCTTTATCATCATGCTCAATAGACCTTTTTACTTGAAGTGTTGTTTTAAGTATTGGTGTTGATTCAAGTAAAAAAGGCAGTATTAGAAGTGACACAATGGTGTCATGGTTTATACAGAATCTTAAAAGCAGGATGGTAAAGATAGCAATGCATAAAAGGAAAAAAGGCAAGAACACACTTGAAAATATAGTTTGACCTAGAGAGTTTTCCTGTCTGTTCACCTTTTTAGCAAGTTTAGAGAATAGTGGCGCTAAATTAGATAAGCGCCATGATGCGTTTATAGGCAGAATGATCTCAAGTAACATTGCTGTAAGCAAAGTTACAGCTGGATACTGCAAAATTGAGAAAAATGTGGCAAAAAAGTCAGATATGGAAACATCTTTTGCTGCATTTAAGATCTGCTCTACAGGCATACTCTCTCCTAGAGCATCTTGATCATAGCTAAAACTAATTTAGCACTGTTCTCTGATGCTACTTTGACATTGAAATCATAAGTCTTTGTTTCATTTTCATCAGCGCAGTCTGATACTGATCTGATGATAATGAATGGAACATTAAAATCGTGAGCGATCTGTGCGATAGGTGCACCTTCGCACTCAGTTACCATTGCCTGAGGGAAGTTTTTAGCAATTGTTGCCTTTCCATCAGGAGTGTTAATGAATTGATCTCCAGATACTACAAGACCTTTTTTTACATGATCTTTTAATTCAGGAATAGTAGATGCTGCAATTTCAGCTTTAGCAATTAGCTCTGAACTTGCGTTAAATACCTCAGGTTCTCCTGGCATCTGACCTTTAGCATAATTAAATGGTGTAAAGTCAGCATCATGGTAAGTAGCATCTGTTGAGAATACGATATCAGCGATATGTAGAGTAGGGGAGATGGAGCCTGCAATACCTGAATTGATAATGTAGTTTACATTGTATAAAGCAATTAACAGACCAGTTACGGTAGCAGCTTTAGCTTTACCGATACCAGATCTTGAGATAACTACATCTTTACCTTCAGTAGTCTTGCCTTCATAGAAAATGATCTGTCCTACATTTTTAGTTTCGTAGCTTTCTAATTTAGACAGAAAGTATTCTGTCTCTTCATCCATAGCGCAGATAATACCAATTTTCATATAAAATCCTCGATTAAAATTCAGCATGGATTTTATCAGTAAAGGCCGATGTTTTCCTAATTTAGGTTCAAAGAAATAAAAAATCCCCGAAAATTAAGGAAATTTCCGGGGATCTTAGAGTTATTTAATTAACCTAACAGACTTAAAGCAATCTGTGGACGGCTGTTAGCCTGGGTTAACATTGAGGTTGCAGCCTGCTGAATGATGTTCTGCTGTGATAAGTTTGCAGCTTCTTCAGCGTAGTCAGTATCACGAATTCTTGAACGTGCATCTGACTCATTCTCAGCGATGTTTGACTGGTTAGAGATGGTTGACTCTAAGCGGTTCTGTACAGCACCGAACTCACCACGTTTCTTATCTACATAGCCAATGTAGCTATCGATATCAGCTAAAACAGCCTGTGCATTTGAAGCAGTTGATACATCAAAAGTCTTGCCTCTACCATCAGCATCAGCAAGTAATTTACCTTTATCAGTACCACCATGAGCTTTACTCATCTGCTCAATTGTGAAGCCTGATGATAAGCTTACTGAAGTGGTATCATTTGCATTAGCACCAACCTGGAATGAAATCTTACCATCTGCATCTACTAAGCCCTTGCCAGCGCCTGATAAGATTTCCTGCTTACCGAAGGTAGTCTTACATGCAATACGGTTAATCTCAGAGCATAACTGTGAAACTTCACCCTGGATTGAGTTACGGTCTGCTGTAGTGTTAGTTCCGTTAGCTGCCTGTACTGATAAGGTACGAATACGTTGTAACATGGTATGTACTTCGTCTAATGCACCTTCAGCGGTCTGGGCTAGAGCAATACCGTCGTTAGCATTACGGTTACCCTGCTTTAAGCCGTTAATTTGTGAGGTTAAACGGTCTGAAATCTGTAAACCTGCAGCATCATCTTTTGCTGAGTTAATTCTGTAACCTGATGATAAACGCTTGTAAGTGGTATCCAAAGAATTAGTAGCTTTAGATAACTTGTTAGTGGTATTTAATGAGGTAACGTTTGTATTTACATAAATTGACATTTTGTTTTCCTCCTGCGGAAAATCTTTTTAATTCTGTTAAGGATTTTTCCTTCCCTTTGAACTTAATAACGTCACTTACAAAAATCTCTTTAATATTTTTTTGAGAATTCTATTTTTGAAGGTTTAAAAATAGGCTCACATTAATGAAAATGTTGATAGACAAAGATCTTCAGTGTAAAAAATTGTTTTTTACGATGACTAGTTAGCTTAAAAAATGGTGAAAAATGAGAAAATGTTCAGTTTTGTTGCATGAAATTTTGAAAATAAATGCAATTTGTGTGACGCAACGCACTCTTGCAAACGATTGCAGATTATATATGTGCCCATGATCACGTAACGCATTGATTATGCTTTAAATATCACCGATTAGATCCCAAAAATGATTTAGGCATCTATAAAAATTAACTCTTACAAACTAAAATAAAAATCAAAACGTTAAATTAGATTTTTAGTCATGTGGGAGGAGCTAATGGAAAGTGCTCGTGACGTCGTCAGACAGACCATGGCCCTGGTTTTAGCAGGTGGTAGAGGCAGTAGATTAAAGGCCTTAACAGATACAAGAGCCAAACCTTCAGTTTATTTTGGAGGTAAGTTCAGAATTATCGACTTTGCACTGTCTAACTGTGTTAACTCTGGTATTAAGGGTATTGGTGTTGTAACTCAGTACAAATCTCACAGTCTTTTACGTCATTTACAGGCAGGATGGTCATTCTTTAGAAACCAGATGAATGAGTACATTGATTTCCTTCCAGCCTCTCAGAGAATGGATGAAGAGCACTGGTATCAGGGTACTGCCGATGCTATTTACCAGAACATCGATATTATTAAAGATCACAAGCCAAAGTATGTTTTGATTTTGGCAGGTGATCATATCTATAAGATGGATTACTCAACCTTAATTCTTGATCATATCAAGATGGGCGGTCCATTAACTGTTGCATGTATTCCAGTACCAAAAGAGCAGGCTAAAGGCTTTGGTGTAATGAATGTTAACAGTGATAACTTAGTTACAGATTTCGTTGAGAAACCAGCTGATCCTCCAACCATGCCTGATAACCCATATATGAGCCTAGCTTCAATGGGTATTTATGTATTTGATGCAGATTTCTTATATGACGTTTTGCAAAAAGATGCGCAGACTAAAGGTTCACACCGTGACTTTGGTATGGATATTATTCCAGCTTTAGTTCAGCAACATCAGGTTCATGCTCATGACTTCTCAAAATCATGCATCCGCAACCGTGGTAACAAAGATATTGTTTATTGGCGTGATGTAGGAACCATTGATGCATACTGGGAAGCTAACATGGATATCGCATCTATTGAGCCTCAGTTGGATATCTATGACTTTAACTGGCCTATTTGGACCAACCAGATCCAGTTACCACCAGCTAAGATGGTTCAGGATATCAGTGGTACTTCAACCATTTTAAGAAACTCTGTAACATCAGCAGGATGCATTATCTCAGGTTCATCAATTAACCAGACACTGCTGTTTAATTCATGTCGAGTTCATTCAAACTGCTTCCTGTCTGAGTCTGTGATTATGCCTTTCTGCATTATTCACAGAGCCTGTCGTTTGACTAAGGTAGTTATGGATCGTGGATGTGAAATTCCACGTGGTATGATTATCGGTGAAGATCCTGTTCTTGATGCAAAGAGATTCTACCGTTCAGAAGGCGGTGTAACTCTGGTTACAAGAGCAATGCTTGCTAAATTAAGACAGACAGAACCAGAGCTGTTTGAGAACTTTGACAGTTACAAAGCTCCTGTAGCAATGCCTTCATACTAAAGTAAAAGAGCCTTTAAAGACTCTTTACTTAGTGCTAAATTCAACATTCATACTATAGTGACCATAGATGAATAAAAATGAATTATCTTCTCGCCTCTTTTGCGCAAAGCGCCTAAGGGGCGATGTTTTATCTAAAGGACAGTTGTCTTTCTCTCTTTCAAACTTTAACCTTTCTTCATTTAATGAATCAAAGGTAAATTCTGAGAATAATTCAGATGACAAAGAGCTTAATCTTTTTGATTCTGATGATTTTGGTGTCGAGCAGGACCGTCTTAAGTTTTCGCTGTGTGCGCCTTTACGCAGATTGCAGCAGAAAACACAGGTTTTTCCTTTAGATGTAAAAGCAGCTTCAAGAAACAGACTTACTCACTCTTTAGAGGTTGCGCAGTACACAAGACTTATCTCATTTGCAATTGCTAAAAAATGCAAACAAGCTGATTTTGCATCGATACTGCGACCTATGACCAGCTGTCTTTATACTGCAGCACTAATGCATGATTTAGGTAATCCTCCTTTTGGTCATTTTGGTGAATCTCTAATTAGAGAGTGGCTTAAAAAGACTGTAGAGAATCGTCACATCAGCTCAGAAATCGCTATGGCTGAAAAGGATGATCTTTTAACCTTCAACGGTAATGCTCAAGGTTTAAGACTGTCTTTTTCAATACAGGATTTGAATTTATCCTTAGGTCAGTATGCATCAGTAATTAAAGTACCATATACCATTAAAGAGTTACTACTAGGTAAGGGTAAGGGAGAAGCAGGTAATGGTATTCAAGGCGACTTTTACTCCTGGTCATATGCTAATGCAGGTGTCTTTTTATCAGAGAAAGTTCTGTTAGATGCTATAAGAGAAGAGTGTCATAGAGACACACGTCATCCCTTTGCAACCATCATTGAGTACTCTGACGATTTAGCTTATGTGTTAGCAGATCTTGAGGATTCCTTTGATAGAGGGCTTATTGACAGATATGTGATCTTAAAACTCTGTCGTCAACTTGATAATTATCCAGAGTTATCAGAGTTATCAAAATATCTTGATACAAATGAAATAGAAAAGAGATTTTTAGTAAATAAAACAGAAGCTCTGTTTTATTTACGAGATGTTATCTCTGAGTTTTATATTAACGATATAGCTACAGCTATCAGTCAAAATCTTGAGCAATTTATAGAAACAGGTGAACCTGACTTTTCAGGAGGTAACTATCCTGGAGTAACTGCCTTAAAGATGTTAAAGACTTTTGAATATCATGCTGTGTACAACCATTTTGAAGTTCAAACTTTAGATCTGTCAGGTGCTAGTTATATCAGGGGGCTATTTGAATCATATGAGCACCTTTTATTTGAAAGTGAAGACGACTTTAGCAAGGAGCTATTAGGTACAGGTGGTAATCCTTTCTGTAAGCGTATCGCTTCAAGAATATCCAGAAGACACAAAGAGTATTACCTTAAAAACAAAAATAAGGCAGTATTCTCTGAAATGTATTTAAGAATAAGACTGCTTGTAGATTACATTTCAGGCATGACTGATACATTTGCTGAATCTGAGTATAAAGTTCTAAATGGTATTCACTAGAGCTTATAGGTAAGCTCAAAATAGGAGAATTGAAGAACACCAATCTTGTCAGAGCAAAGATTGGTGTTTTAGAGGTAACAATGTAAAAGCCGTCAGTCGCTCAGTTATTCTCTTGTTGCTCAGAACTGACAAGATCTATTTTGCGTTACTTAATTTTCTTAACTGATAACGTGCAGTTTTTTCCGGAAAAGACAATTCCATAAGCATAGATACTTTTGATCATACTGTTTTGCAAGAACGGATCTGCATAGTGTTTATCTTCTATTTGAGCTATTGCGTTCTTGCTTATTGGATTTAAATCAGTTCCTACAGGAGCTGATTTTATCTCGATTATCACAGCATTGTCTGAATATTCACTTTTAAAGGTAATATCAGCATAACTATCACCAGACTCATAGTTAGAGTGGTATTCAGTTAAGAAATCATTAAAGCAGTTAGTAAAGACTCCGTTTAAGAAATCGTGGTAGTAATTCTCTTGAGGAGCTTTGGTAGCAGTATCTCTTATAGATACGAATTTCTTTAGATAAATACGCAGTTTAGTTTGAACAAACTCAGTATCACCAGTAAACAGCGCATTAGCTATTTTGTCAGCAAGATTATCTTTCTTTAAGAAACTGTCAAATCTCTTTTGAATATCTTCTTTAAAACATTTCTTGATTTCAAGATTAGGAATTCTTACAAAGACTTCTTTGTTAGAGAAATTATCTTTTGTAAGTTCATTGTCATCAGTCTTTTCCCAATCAAGGGTTAAATAACCTGTATGCAGTAATAATGACCAGAAGTCATTTGTATCATGTTTAGATAAACAGTCATAGTTCATGGTTTCATTTAGAATAAAACTAATTGAATTACCATCAACTAAGTCCTGCATCTTTTGGTTGTCACTGTCAGTTAGAAATCCTAGATATTCATATAGAGATGTATTTGAGGATGAATCAGCCAAGTAGTTACCAGCTTTAACCTTATCCTTTTGTCCTTTTTGATTTTTTGTAAAGTTCTCATCTATGAAATTTAACACATCCCATGGACAGAACATCTCTTTGTCATAGAACTTATAACCGTCATAGTTGTTCTTAACAACATCTTTGAAATCACCCATCTCATAGTCTTGTAAGGTTTTTAGTGTTTCTTCTTTGGTAAAACCGATGATACCTGTTAAGTTCTCATTTTCAGAAGTTACAGTGTTTACCTTAAGATTGTTAACACCTGTAAAGATACTGTTCTTAGCTACCTTTAAACATCCTGTGAGTATGACCTTACTTATGATAGAGGTATCCTTTTCAGGATCTTTTTGAGGATCTTTTAAGAAACCTAAGAAAGAGGACATTAAAGTTACCATATCTTTATGGTAGCCATGCTCTTGAGCTTTAGCTAAAGGTACATCATATTCATCAATTAAGATATAAACCTGTTTGTTAAAGTGCTTATAGAGCATTAAACTTAAGGATTTAATTGCTGAAGTTACGTATGATATAGCTTGCTTATCAGCCTTTTTCAGATATATCTAATCACAAAGCAAATTAAACTTAGCTTTCTCCATTTCATTTAAATAAGGACTTTCTTTTAAGAAGCTAAATTCATTTGCTTTAGCTGAAACAACTTCTGCTAATTTTAAGTAGGCACTTTCAAAGTCATCTCCTAAAACATCCTTTAAGGTAATAGAGATAACAGGAAATTGTCCCATGTACTTTTTACAAAACTCTTTGTCCTCTAAGATTTTGGTTCCTTTAAAGTAGTTTAGGTGTTTAGTTATGTTTCCAGGCTCTTTAGCACTAATCTTTAAGAAAGATTCAAACATACTCATGAGCAAGGTCTTACCAAAACGTCTAGGTCTTGTTAAGAGCAAAACAGTAGTACCATCGATTAAAGACTTATCATCTATGCTTCATCTTCAGAGAATACAGTCTTTAAGTATGGAGTCTTATCTACGTAGTAACGGTTCTTAGCTCTAATTTCAGCAAAGCAACTATCTGTTACTGGTAAGGCTAAGAAGTGTTTGTTGCTCATATTTGTAAATCCTTTATCGTCATTGATAATGATTATACATTATGTAATTTGACACCTTTGTTTATTTTCTGCACTTTGTGCACTTTTACGAGAGTAATTTTTTTTTCAATGAAGTAATTTCCTTTTGAGACATAAATTCTGAAACAAGACGATTTTTGTGAAAAAAAATGTCCTAACTTTCAATCTTGGCTCTAAACTAGACATGATTTAAAAAAACAAGGCAATTCTTTGATAAAATAGCGGACAATTATATTAAGCAATAGGCAAAATACATCTTATGGCTATAAATACAGAAGAAAAAATAACTACTTACGACGAGATTTTTGATGACATCAGACCATGTCGAGATGATGAGGTTGAGTCAGAGTTAAATAAGATCATTTCTGATGAAATGGTTATTAGCAGTATCTTAAAATTTCGCTATCCTGTTATCTATAAAAAATTAGGCTTTATCCTAAAGCCTTTTGTGAAGATCTTTTTAAAGAAAAAGATTGCTCAAATCAAGACTATTAAAGATTTCCAAGTTATCGTAGCTAACTTTGTCAAAAAGATGGTTGAGACCACAACTGACGGTCTTGAATTAGTTGGCTTTGACAAGCTAGAAAAAGGTAAAGGTTATCTCTTTATTTCAAATCATAGAGATATCTCTTTAGATCCTGCTTTTATTGATTACGCTTTATATAAGACCGGTTGCGATACTGTAAGAATTGCTATCGGTGATAATCTTTTAAGAATACCAGCTGCTACCTCTTTAATGAGATTAAACAGAAGTTTCATTGTTAAAAGATCAATTGAAGCTCCTCGTGAAAAGTTAAAGGCTTTAACCCATTTATCAAACTACATTGGCCTTTCAATTGAAGAGAATAAATCAATCTGGATTGCCCAAAGGGAGGGTAGAGCAAAAGACGGTAATGATAAGACTGAAGATGCTGTATTAAAGATGATCTCTTTGTATGGTCGTCAGAAAAAACAGTCATTCTCAGAGTATATGAGTTCACTTAACATTGTACCTGTATCAATTACCTATGAGTACGATCCTAATGATTTAGCTAAAGCTAATGAGCTTTATGAAAAAGAAAAGAATGGAGAGTATCATAAAGATGAGTTTGAGGACATTGATACAATCACCAGAGGTATTCGTGGTTATAAAGGTCATGTGAAGTTAGTTGCAGGTGAGCCAATTAAAGGTGGCTTTGAAACTGCTGAAGAGTTATCAGCAATCATTGATAACTTTGTTTGGAAGAACTACGAGTTATATCCTACAGCTTTAATTAGCGCAGGTCATGATGAGAATGTATCAACTGAAGACAAGCAGAAGTTTTTAGATAGATTAAATTCTTATCCAGAGAGCTTACGTGACAGAGTTAAATCTATGTATGCAGCTCCCTATTTCAATAAGAACAAATAACATCATAACTACTAGAACCATGGAAAATCCACTAAGTCTAGTACGAATGAATAGATAAGAAAACAGAGGCTAATGAGCTTAAAAATGTTTAATCCTATTTTTAATGCTGATGGATCATTAAGTTACTTTAGAGTTACCTGTCTTATTGTAGCTTTAGGTTGCCTTATCGGTGGTTGTGTGATGGACAGTTCATCAGACAGCAAAAATAAAGATAAAGTGGCCGAAGACGTTACAGCTCAAGTTGAGAATCAGGACTCAGGTGTTGAAGCTGACGATTCTTTATCAACAGATGAAATTAGAACCATCGCCTTAAAAGAAGTCTATCAGGCTACAAGATATATGCAGACATGTGGTGCTTTAGATAAAGGTTATGACAACTGCTCTGTAAGCTTAAGTGAGCAGGCAAAACCATACTTTACTATGGTTTTTGACACTTCAACTGATGGCTTTACTTTAAGATTTAACGCCACAGAGAATAATTCAGATACCTGTAAGGTCTTTGAAACAGACAGTGATGGCAGTGTCAAAGCTCTAAATGCTAAAGGTGAGCTTGATCCTAGCTGCACTGAAGTAATAGATAAGACTTTAAAGCAGTTTACCATTTCAAGAGATACCGATGCTAATGATGGTCAGTTAGCTCCATCAGGATTTACCCCAATTGTCAGAAATATCTCACAAAGATAAATTACGATTTTTCTGCTAAAATCTAAACCAGTTTTTAGAGGAATAAGAAATATGAATATTACAAAAGATACCGTTGCTACATTAAGCTATACCGTAACTGAAACAAATGGTCAGGTAGTTGGCAGAACTCAGCCAGATGAGCCTGTAACAGCTCTTATCGGTCACGGCTTTTTGATCAGAGGTCTGGAGAAAGCCTTGGAAGGTCACAAGAAAGGTGACGAGTTTGCAATTCAGTTAGAGCCAAAGGATTCTTATGGTGAGTACGATAAGAACCTGGTGCAGACAATTGATAGAGCCATGTTTGGTGATTTCGAGATTGCTGTAGGTAATGTTTTTGAAGCAGATTCAGAACACGGTCCTATGGCTGTTGTAATTAAAGAAATCAATGACAAGACTGTAGTTGTTGATGGTAACCATCCATTAGCAGGTAAGATCTTAAACTTCTTAATCGTAGTTGAAGATGTACGTGAAGCAACTCCTGAGGAGATTAAGCACGGTCACGCTCACGTAGGTGGTCACTGTCCATCTGAAGAGCATGATCACGAGCACTGCTGCTGTCACCATCACCATGATGAGGATGAGCACGATCATGAACATCATTGCTGTCACGGTCATCACCATGACGAGGAGCATGAGCACCATTGCTGTCACGGTCATCACCATGATGAGCATGAGGAAGGTGAGCATCACTGCTGTCACAAACACTCTCACGAGTAATTAAATTTTGTTAAAGATAAGGCTCCTTTGTGCAGGAGCCTTTGTTGTTTTCGGAGCACACCATGAAATTTATTATTAGACTTTTCCCAGAAATCTCAATTAAGAGTAAACCTGTTCGCAACCGTCTTATTAGATTAGTTAGACAGAACATTGTTAATGTTTGCAAACACCACAACATCGCTGTTAATGCTTATGCTCAGTGGGATAAGGTTGTAGCTATCTTTGGAACTGAGGAAAAGCCTGTATCAAAAGAAGATGCCATCAATGAGTTATCAAGAATTCCTGGCATTCACTCTTTCATGGAAGTAAATGAATACCCATTTACCACACTAGATTCTCTATTTGATTCAATTAAAGATATTGTAGGTCCTTCAATTGAGAATAAGACCTTTGCTGTAAGAGTAAAGAGAAAGGGCAATCATGAGTTTAACTCTCAGCAGGCAGAGAGGATCATCGGCGGTAAATTCAAAGCCTCATTTCCTAACAAAGGTGTATGCCTAGATGATCCTGAGGTTTTAATCCATCTTGAGATTGAAAATCAGGTAGCTTACTTATCAGGTGACAAGCACTTAGGTATTGGTGGCTATCCTGTAGGTTCACAGGGAGATGTCTTCTCTTTAATTTCAGGAGGCTTTGATAGTGGTGTTTCAACTTATGATGTATTACATCGTGGCTGTAGAGTAAATTACCTGTTCTTTAACATGGGTGGTACTGCTCATGAGATTGGAGTAAAGCAGGAGAGTTACTTTATCTGGGATCGCTATGCATCTTCACATCGTGTTAAGTTTGTAACTATTCCATTTGAGCCTATTGTAGGACAGATCTTAGAGAGAACTCATCATGGAGTTAGAGGAGTGATCTTAAAGCGCATGATGATGAGAGTAGGCTCATTGGTTGCAAAACACTTTGATGCTGAAGCTTTAGTTACTGGTGAATCATTAGGTCAGGTATCAAGCCAGACCCTACGCAATCTAACTCATATTGATAATGTATGTGATGTATTGCTGTTAAGACCATTAGTTACAGCTGATAAGCAGGACATCATCGATATGTCTCGTAAGATTGGTACTATTGGTTTTGCCGAATCCATGCCTGAGTACTGTGGCGTAATTTCAGATCATCCAAATGTATGTCCTAGTGCTTCTTTTGTTGAAGAGGAAGAGGCTAAGATGGATCCTGATCTTGTACAAAAAGCTTTCGAAAGTATGAAGGTTGTTGATATTGCTGATATCCCAACTGATACTACCAAGCTTAAAACAGAGATCGAGGTTGTATCAGAGCTAGCTAAATCAGATGTGATCTTAGATGTAAGAGCTCCTGATGATGTTGAAAAGAAGCCGTTAACAGGTTTTGAGAATGAAGTTATCTTAATGCCTTTCTATAAAACAGCCTCAGACTTTAACAAGCTGGATCAATTAAAGACCTATGCTCTTTACTGTGATCAGGGCGTGATGAGTACCATGCAGGCAAAGCAGTTAAAAGAAAAGGGCTATCATAATGTAAAGGTATTTAGACCTAATAATGACAAGTAATAGTCACTAATAATTGTTTTCATTAAAAATGCAGTTTGAACAAAGAAGCGCTCTGTCAAACTGCATTTTGTTAAGAGATGAAGCTGTTAATAATTAAAAGAACTTTAAACTTCGTGATACTCAGTAAAAGCTCTTACCTTAGGATCAGCATTGAACACAGCTGCAATTCTTAACAACTCATTCTTTTTAGGTAAGATGTTGCCATAGTCACGTGTTTTAATCTGCTCAATGGCTTCACTAAGCTTTACCTTAGCTTCTATCTCATTCTTTGCATACTTAAATTCAAAGACTATCCTTCTGTTGTCAGACTCTATTACAAGATCAGCTCTACCTTTTGATGAGTGCAGTTCTGCACTGACAGAGTTACAAATACCTTTTAAGTACATATAGAGTAATTGCTGAACCACAGCTTCAGAACTGATTGGATAATTATCATATGAAACTGTATTTAGAACAGTATTGAAAAGTTCTATGATTTCACCAACATCTTTACTTTGTGAAAGGATTTGTTCATTAACATTCTCAAGCTTTGTATCATCAAAGATATTTAGAGCCATTAAGGATAACAGTGCATTGTAAACTTCACTGTTTGGTATTCCTAAGGTCATAAAACCTTTTGAGTATACTGGTGAGCGTAATGTTAAATAGCCCGTCTGACACATTAAGACATTCTGGTTGATCGAGGTTAAAGACGTTGGATTCTTAAAATCATTTACTTTAATAGTGATAGTTTTATCTTTCTCTACATAATCCAATGAATTTAACTTACGGGTCTTTAAATAGTTAACAAGGATAGATGGTAGGCCACCGTTGTCGTACCAGTACTCTCCAAACTGAACTTTTTTCTTTTCTATCATTGTTTGGAAAAACGTATTTACAGACCAGGTACTGAAGACTTTCTTTTCATAGTCTTCATCAAAGCAGTAGCCATCATAGTTTTGAGCCATCATATCTAACATTGACTCAATCTGAACGTCGGTTACATCTTCAACACTGCAGTTGTTCTCATATGAGGCAGCCAACTTTAAATAATCAATGTAATACTTTTTAATCTCATCACGAGTAAAACCTATCATCTGAGAATAGGCACTTGCATTGGTAATATCTCTGATATCAGAACCTATTGAAAAGATTTCTACATCTTTTAATCTCGTGACACCAGTTATTCCTAAGAATTTAATTGGCCACTTATTTTTAATAGTGGCGTAAAAGCTTTTTATCTTTTCCTGAAATTGCTTATATAGAGTTTCATTATTGATGTTTGCTGTCATCTGACAGTCATACTCATCAATTAAAATTACGATTTGACGTTTTTCTTTTCTTAACTCATCTAACAGGAAGTAGATTGTGTCTTCAGGTTCAACTTTCTCTTTGTAGCCTTTAAGCTTGATGTCTTGAGCGAATGCTGTGATGATTGAATTTAGCTTTTGCTTAAAAAGATCAAGCGAGTATTTATCTAAATCTAAAAAATTCAGTCTTAATACAGGATAGGTAGGTTCAGTCCACTTGTCATAAATCCAGGTACCTTTAAAGTAAGGTTCTACACCTGTTTCAAATAAAGTTGCTATGGTATCTAAGGTAAGAGACTTACCAAAACGACGTGGACGGGAGATAAAAACTCGCTTTAATTTTACAAGTTGTGGAATATATACAGTTTTATCAACATAGATATAGTTCTCTAATGTAAAATCTATAAATGAGCCAGTTGAACTGATATCTTTCATATGTATTCATCTCCATTTATCTTATTAGATTATAGCCTAAAAGATATATTTGTGTTCTATCAGCGACAACTGATGCTTTAATTTCAATTTTTTAGTGTTGTTATTCAAATTAAAACTCTTTCTAGTATCCGTATTATTAAATAGAATTCACTAAAGGCTAGAAAAAGTGTATGGACAAAGAAATTCAAAGCCCATACGTGAGTTTACTTGAATTGTTTTATTACCTTGTTTTCTGATTTTGTGTTTGAAAACTTGATTTATAAGTTAAGCTCCTGCGCAGGATCGATCTTAGAGGCTTTAATAGCAGGATAAATTGAGGCAATAAAACTCATCACTACGGCACAACCGACCACTATTAACACATCAGATATCATCAAACTTGAAGGCACAAAATTGATAAAGTAGATATCTTCATTTAAAAGTTCAATGCCAAACCAGTCTTTAAAGTGAGAAGTTACGTAAGGAATACACAAAGAGAGTAGTGAACCTGCTACACCACCGTAGATACAACCTTTTATTGCTGAAAGTACACCCATCAGGGTAAATGACTTGATAATAAGCGCTTTTTTCGCACCCATAGTCATTAAAATAGCAATTTCATGTCTCTTTTCGCTAACAGCCATCACAAGATTTGAAACGATATTAAAGCAAGCTACACTGATAACTAAGATCATCGCAAGATACATGATCTGTCTTATCATATTGATATCAGAGTAGAGTTTTCCCTGTGAATCAATCCAGGTAGTACCATCACAAGGCTCAGGTAGAGTTGCAAGCGCAGTGTTAATGATCTCCCTTGCTTCTAACATATTGCTTACTTTTACGTGAATAGTATTAGGAGCTCGCAGTGCACTTAAAGCTACAGCTTCTTTGATATTGATAAAGGCAAAGTTGTTATCGATCTGACCACCGGTCTTAAAGAAACCTGCTACTTTAAAAGTTTTAACCACCATTGAGCCTAAACCATCACTGTTAGTCTTAGTATCAATTGCGCTTAGATTTAGCTCATCACCTTTTTTAATATTAAGTTTCTTGGCAATACCATGACCGATGATAACTAAAGGTTCAGCTTCAGCATGGTTGAGAATATCGGTTTTGCAATCCATAAATCTTTCAAGTGAGATAACCTTTTTCTCATTTACAGGATCAATACCGATAACCATGGCTGGAGCAAAGTTAGCACCGAAGCTAAAGGCTCCGTTTAAGCTAACAGCAGGGGATACAGCTTTTATATTAGGTGCTTTTTCAAGAGCTTTGACTTCACCTTCTAAATTATAAAAACCAGTCTTATCGTATGAGGATACCTCAGCTCCGGGGATTAAAGAGAGCACTCTGTTATTTAGCTCATACTCAAAGCCATTCATGGCAGATAGACCGATGATAAGAGCACAGACACCAACACCGATACCTGTAGTAGATGCCATGGAGATGAATTTTGCTAAAGCTCCATAACGCTTTGAGTTTAGAAAGCGAAAGGCAAGCTTAAATGAAAGACTAGTTTTCATCAATGACACCGTCCTTCATGGTATAGATTTTGTCGCACATTTTAGCCAGAGAATTGTCATGGGTTACCATAACCACCGCTAGGTGCTCGTTTTTAGCAAGCTCTGTGAAAAGAGAGAACACGGCTTGGGCATTCTTTGCATCAAGGTTACCGGTTGGCTCATCTGCTAAAACAATATCAGGGTGACCTGCTAGAGCTCTTGCAATGGCAACTCTTTGTCTTTCACCGCCAGACATCTCTGATGGTCTGTAACCTATTCTGTGGCTCAAGCCTACTTTTTCTAAATACTCGCTGGCAGTAGCTTTCGCTTTTTTTATATCCATATTGCCAATCAGTAGTGGCATCATGACGTTTTCTAAAGCAGTAAAGTCACCTAACAGGTGATGGAACTGATAGACAAAGCCTAAGTTCTGATTACGAAATTGAGCTTTTTTGTTGCCAGACAATCTGCACAGATCATCACCTTTAAAGAGAATTTCACCACTTGTAGGTGTATCTAGTGTGCCCAGAATGTGCAATAAGGTACTCTTACCTGAGCCTGATTTACCAATAATAGCGGTAAGCTCATCCTGTCTTATGGCAAGGTTTACACCTTTTAAAACATCTGTGCGTATTTTTCCTTCAAAGTAAGAACGTGTGATATTTTTTGCTTCAAGAATAACTTCACTCATTTTAGCCTCGGCACAGGTTTTCAACAGGATCGGTAGCTGATGCTCTGTAAGCTGGGTACAGAGTAAAGATAAAGCTCATGAGAATTGAGCCAAATCCAATCAGACACAGATTAAATGGTTCTACAGATACAGGAAGATTTCCAAAGCTTCCTTGATTGCTCATTGCAGATGAAATGTAATAGGTAAGAGGAATACCTAAGATAATACCTATTAGAGTTCCTATAACACCTGCAAATATACCCATCATCATAAAGATAGATAAGATCTTTTTATTAGTAAGACCTAGGGTTTTTAGAATAGAGATTTCAGTAAGTCTGGCACTTACCATCATGGTGAGTGCTGAAAGAATGTTAAAGGCTGCTACTACAATGATTAAGCATAGCATAATGCCCATGGTCAGCTTTTCCATAGCTACAGCTTTGAAAAACTCTCCTTGAACTTTGGTCCAGTCTGAATAGTTAAAGCCATCATTATCAAGCTGAGATTTGACCTCATCAAGTGAGAAAGGATCATCTAACCAGACTCTTAAAGAAGCTGTCCTATCTGCCATTCTAAACAGACGTCTTACATCATCATAATTACCTACAGCAGTATCTAATGAGGTTGAATTAGTTGAAGGGTAATACTGATTTAATAAGAAAATTCTTTGAGTAGGGGTAAGGCCCATTGGTGTATAGCGAGCATTGATGGTGCTTATAAGTCTTACTTTAGAATTTAAATGTAAATTGTTCTTAAGGTAAATAGCTGCTTCTGCGTTTAAAGAGAAGCTACCTTTTTCAGGAATATTAACTAAACCTAAATTCTCAAAAGGGTAGCCGTCCTTTAGTTTTATCTTGTCAGTATCAATTCCTTCAAGATTGATAAGTGCAAGTGATCTGCTTCCTTGCAGTAGGGTCTGACCCTGAACAAAAGGAGCTACAGCAACCACATGATTTAGATTTAAAAGTTTGTTTTCAATACTGCCTATAGTGTCAGTATTAGCATTGTTATCAATGTTAACTACGATATGAGGGGTATCTTTTAAAACAGCCTTTTTCAGTCTGTTTTGCAGCCCCTGCATAATTGAGGTATCAACAATTAAAGCTGCAACGCCTATGGCAATGCCAATGATAGAGAGAATGGCTACAAATGAAGCAAATTTATGAGCCTTGCTTCTAAAGCCATATTTTAAAGAAATTGCTAATGTAAGAGGATAAAACAAACTCACGGTAATACCTATTTTGGTGTCGTTATGTTTTCTGACAGCTGTGTCACAATTTTACCGCATTAGCGTGAGTAGTTCGACAAAATAAAGAAATTTAAGGCAAATATTAAAGACTGTATCGAGTTCCTCTGCCATTACCTGTTTGTCTGATGTAACCTTGAGTTACTAGGATTTTTAGAATGTTAACCACCTTGTTTTTACCAAATGGGCAATTCTTGGTGATATCAGTGCTTGAAGCATAACCTTTCTTTACTAAGGTATACACACTGTTTTCATCTGGTGTTAGTAAGTTGTCCTGTTTTAATACAGGAAGAATAACCTTTACTGCGTTTTCTGAGCAGAAAAACTGTGGCTTTGTCATATTCCCAATGTATTCATCCATGATCCTTTTTACGCCTGAGCCAAAGTGTTCGATTAGGTGGAGTCTGTAAAAAACGGAACCTAGAATTCTGTTTCTTAAAATTGAAACACCACCTTTTAGATATTCACTTTCATCAAGTCCTTGAGGAAGACCACCTGGTGAGGTAATTTCAATTCTGTCTTCAAACATCGCAACGTTAATACAGGCTTTGACATCCCATGCTCTGTGAATAATTGCATTTACAAGAGCTTCTCTAAAGGCATTTTCAGGTAGGATCTCAACCGTCTTTCTGTAAGCTGTTTTGATTTCTTCATACTGATAGTATCTTTTGAACATAACCATCGCATCATCAAATTGCTTTAAGATACTTTCATTCTCAATAGTATTTCTCTCTTTGATAATACTGATGCTTTCTCCAAATTTAGCTATATCAATACCACAAAAGGTATTGTTATCAGAGAGTAACAATGCTGCTTGGTTGTAGCCTTCAGCTTTATGGTAAAGCTCAAGAGTCTTTAACGTATCTATATTGATTAAGCTCAAATCGAGTTCTTTTTTTAGTTTTTCGTCTAAGTATGAAAACTTAGGCTCCTGTATTGCTGAAGGTAACTCTTCAAAGGTTAAATTCATGCCAGCCATAATCAGTCTTTTAAGTTCAAGAGGATCAAGTTCAACAGTGGCACTATCATTCCTTTTATAGGACTTTGCTTTATAAAGATAAGGTTTGTCTATACCTTCTTTTACACACAGGGTGATGACATTGGTCTTAGCATCGATTGAAAGACTGTATTCAGGTATCGGTTTAAAGCTATCGTTTATCTTGTTTTCGATCTCAAGACAGCATTCTTGAGGATTATCGATGCCTTTTACAGTACCATCATCAGCAATACCAAATAAGATCTTGCCTCCATTAAAGTTAGCAAAAGCGCTGACAGTTTTTAAAAAGGTATTACTGATAGATCCTTTAAATTCTAGATCTTTTGTTTCTCTCATGAGATTTTGCCTTGTTTACCAATATCTTCTGTAACTATAGCAATAAAGAAAAATAAAAACAAACGCAAAATATTGTGTTTTATAGTGTGTGGATAAAATTCAGATTTATAATTTACGTCTTTATGCTAAAGATAAATAAAAACGGTTCATTGAACCGCCTTTAGGTTAAGCTGAAAGTTGTTAGAGTTTACTGTTTAGTTCTGACAGTATTTTCTTACAGCCTAGATTTTGATTTTATAAAACTTATCTTAAATCGTTTTCTACTTAGTATCGATGTTCTTTTGAGATAAGTGATGCTCCTCAATGAGCTTTCTTAAATCTGTTATGAAGTGACCTTTGTCAAGTACCTTTTTAGTGATTTAGATAAGACGCTC
>Gold_p2__coassemble_103_pt1 | contig 204728 bp, 190 predicted proteins | sample Gold_p2__metabat2_low_PE_010 | metagenome-assembled genome bin Gold_p2 | reverse complement strand
GGCAACTTCGGGACTCACACCCTATAGAAAATGCTCATGCTGAGCACACATAAAAAGCCTTGATAAGGGGCATTATCAAGGCTAAGAGAAGAGAGTTTGAACTGAACTTGGTTAATCAATCAATGGAACTGTAAACTTATATTGAAATTTCTCTAAGTTGTTCAAATCATTTGAATAGTCTTTTACTACTTCAACTAATGTACGGTCTTCAATATCTTTCAAGATCAGAGCTTCTTTAGAAGTTGCATTAGGAATGTTCTTTAGATCGTCATCGCTGATGGTGTTACACCATTCTCTAAATGTCATAATCTCATCAAGAGGTGTTGAGGCATATTTTGGAGTCCTGATAAATAAAGTGCTATCTAAGATCATACCTTCCCCTTTTACAAGATTATGCTGAATAAGAAGCAGGTATTCATCAAAAGGGATCATCTTTTTGGCATCACTGAGGGAGATAGTTCTTTTCAGATAGTTAAAAGCACAGTCTTCACGGATTTGTTTTTGGTTTCCTGACTGGTACTGCTTTATAAAATATTGAAGCATACACTTGTAACAGTATCTTATGCTTTCAGTTCCTTCTACTTTAAGATGTTCTTTCTTAGCGAAGTATTCCATGTCTTCTGTCTCTGGGTACAGACGAATATCCTTTCTTAAATTTAATCGTGTTGCAAAATCAAGGTAAGTTAAAAAGACATCAGTACTTACAAGCGTAAGTTGCTTTGAAGGATAGATACATACATTCATAATGACTCCTAAACTGTACGAACGTATGTATATTCTAACTTTATGCTGAGTAATACTAAATACTGTCGAATATTAAGATATAGAATTGTACGAAAAAGAGTGTATTTCAGTTAATCTTTCTCGATGTGTTCAACCCATTTTTGAAATATCTTCTGTGCAACTGAATAAGGCAATGAACCATCTTTGATACACTCATTGAGAGCTTTTTCTGCACACTGTACTGTAAACTTAACTGAGTTTTGCTGTTGTAAGGAGAAGATTAGATAGCCTGCAAAACCACCAATTACCAATAATATCAGATCATCCATAGTTAGAAATACTCATTGTCAGGCAGTTGCTCAAGATATTCTTTTGTCAGTTCTAAATCAACATTCATAGCCTTATAAAAAGGACTTTCAAGCATCTTTGCTTTATGTCTGTAATAAGTTGCTTTCTTCATACCAATCCTATTCATAATTTCATAATCAGAAAGGTTTTCAACGTACATCATGTATATCAGTTCTGAATACTTATAGTTTGATAAGCGAATTTTACGCCCAGCATTTAGACGAAGCTGTCTGTTGTACTTTTCAGGATCAAGCTTAATTGTCAGACAATTTTCAGTTAATGTAAGTAAAAATCCTGTCTTTACTAATAATGCCTGGATAGGTTTAATCGCCTCTATATCGCCTTTTGAAGCCTTAAGATGCTCTATTGAAATACAATAATCATCGTTCAACATGATGGCAGTTCCTTGATTGTTTTAGGCTACTCGTCAGCGATGTATTCGCAGTCAATTACCTGAAGATCTAATTCTCGTAATTTTTCTACGATTAAGTTTTCGCAATCAGGTGTATCCTTGGTAATTCCGAAATTCTGACCAAACATTGTTACGAGTGAGCTTTTAGCAAAGAGTTCAAAATCCATATTTAAAAGAACTCGTGTAATCAGGCTTCTTAACTCATGCTGTGCCCTTGATAGAGGTTTACTTACAACTAACTGATCTTCAGGGATCATGACGTTGTAATCACATTCTTCTCTTACAAGATTAAAAGGATCATAACGGACAAAGTAATCTGATGTAGGTTCAATGCTCTGCCAGCCGTATTTCAGCTTCTCCAAGCCGTTTTTCTTTAAAAATGCTGTCCATTGAGTTGCTCGGTTATCCCATTTAGACTCTGTAATTACAGTTACCTTGCCTTTGATATGATAATAATCAAGGATCTGCTCATCCAGTTCTTTAAAGATACTAGGTGTATTTTTAATACAGGTTAAGAGTCTATCAAGCTCCTCTTCTGAGCCTGAGAATACGTAAGTGTTTTCAGCCATCTCTGCCATTTTGAGTTCCTCTTAAGCTACCTTTTTTGCTTCAATGTGAACTATTACTTCGCTGTATAACAATCTCTCACCACTCATTATCTTTCAAAAAGGCAAGCTTGTACTGTTCAAAATTGTTTTTCTTAAAGTTCTCTAAATCTTCGGTTCTAACCATCAATGAAACGTCTGAACGATAACCCATTTTGTATGCTCCTAAATTCAAACACCTACTTAATTTCTACAATCTTGAAGTCACAGTCATCATTATTTAAGCCATCAGTAACCCAACCGTCAGTTTTATCATCAGATAATCCGTACATATCATCTTCATGATCGTCACGTAAGTTTTCTTTTAATTCCTGAGCTAGGGCTTCTTTAGCCTTATCTAAATCATCAAACTGCTCTGTATAGATTTCACGGTCAAATTTGATGATGTTATTATATCAATTTTATTGATATATGTCAATTAAATTGATATGTTAAATATCATTTTTTATTATGATACATTGAACAGTTAAGAGTCTTATTCAGTTTAATTGTGTGTTCTTTTACTTGAAATCTTAAGTTAATATTTCAGATATATACAGGCTGATTAAAGTGAGATGAGTATTGAATTTGCCAGATAGAAAGTACTTTACACTAAAGTGTTATCAGTGCGAATTGAAGGATGCAGTGAATAGTTGATATATTCACTGCATAGATGAAGATTACGCTGCGTGATTGATAACTGGTCGTTTCTTTGTTTCAAACAGCTCAGTGAAGAACTTATGAGCCTTTGTCATCAAATCTTCTGCACTGTCACATACAATGCAGTTGTCAAAGATCTTTCTAATCATTTCAGATCTGATTGAAATAGCATAAACTTCTACATTTTGAGCTTTTGCTGTTTCAAGGGCTTTTTGGGTATTAGTAACTGAGTCAGGCATTCCGTCAGATAATATCAAAAGCACGTGCCTGTTGGTATTTCCACTCTTTTTTAAGTTATCCAAACAGTGATAAATTGCCTGAGCTAGAGGAGTTGAACCTCTAGGTCTTTGATCGAAACGAGGAGCAAAGAAATGTGCTCTTTCGCCATATCTTAAAGCATCTTCAAATTCAGCAGTCTCGCCAGGAAAATAAGTAACCATGTTGTCAATGCCCCTTACTCCTTCAAGTGCAAGGGCTAAAGATAATGCTACACGGTTTGCTTCTTCCATACGTGTGTATTCCAAACCATCGCTTGTTAGCATTGAACTTGAAGCGTCAACCAAGATTTGAACTGTGGTATTAAAATCGTTCAATTCCTCTCGCTTAAAGAAGATTGATTTCTCACCTAAGATGACTTTCTGCGCTTTGCGTGCGTTGATTTTCTTACCTTGTTCAGCAGAACGGCTGTATGTTTCAACGTAAGATTTAACCTTCTGTTTTAAGCTGTTTGAAAATCCATAATACTTTTTAACTTCATTGATAAAGTCAGCTCTTCCTTCTTTGCATAAATCGCTTGTAGCGAACTTACCAAGATCCTCACGAGCAGACGATGCTCCAATATTGAACTCTTCAATGACAGAGGACGCACTCTTACTAGGAGTTACATTTGTAGAGTCTTCTTTAGCAAATACCTTTAGCTGTTCTTGAGCTAGTTCTAAAGGTTTCATTTCCTCAATCTGCTCTTTGGTGTTTTCTTCTTTGAGATTTGTTGAAACAATGATCTCTTTGCTTTCGTTTTTGACTAGATGTTGTTTTGTAATATTCAGCTTACAGATCATGTCAATCAGTTCATCTGTCAGCACAGTGACTTCTTTGGTATTCTTTAAATCTTTTAGTTCACTTTCCTTTACGAGGATTTCTTTAATATCATTCTCGTTAAATTGTTTTGTAAGATAAGTAATAAGCTGTCTGGCTCTTACATCTGCGTTCTTATAGCCATTCATTAACTTTTGACCGTAACATAAAAGCAATGAGCAGATAACCTTTAGTACGGGAGCTTTATCTAAATTTTTTATAAAACAGTTCCATTCTTTGGAATAATAATTATCTAGCAGTTCTAGGTTTTCATATACTCCAATGTAATTTTTTGCAATCAGATGTTCGACACGGCAATCTTCTAGCACATTAAAAACCGTTTCTTTCAAGAAATCAGGTTTACCCATAAAGTATTTTTTCATGGCTTTAAAATCTGTAAATCTGATATGAGCGGACTCATGAGCAATATATGCACATGCAAGACGTGCTACTGTTGGATCTTCTAGGGATAAACGAGGAATAGTAATTACAGAGCCATTTGTATAAGCACTTATGCCCTGCATGCGTACAGTAGTACCAAACAGTTTTGAATATCTTGAAACGAGTAATGGAAGAGCTTGAACTAAAGCATTTGAAGTTGACATTAAAACAGTCCCTCTATTCAGACATATTTACTAATTGATGTGTTTATTATATCAATTTTATTGATATATGTCAATTTAATTGATATGTTAAAATTTTATCTTGAATATGTGTACTGAACAGAGGTGAAGTTATTTCAATTAGATGTGATCATCAAATGGGCTTCCTGAACCTACCCCAAAATCGTTACTAAAAGGATCGTTAAAGGGATCATTAAAAAGATCATTATCATGATAAAATCCCCCCAATCCTATAGAATTATTTTTATTGATCAAATCACATCCCTGATAATATGGACTTGCAGGATTAGTATAGTTCAATGGATTTGTAGGATCATTTATATCGTCTATTGCAGAACATGAAGTATTTTTGGGGTTATACAGGCTATCAGGATTGTTTATGCTGCTTAAACTTGTAGGATCAATCGTTTCTTCCATTTCTTTTAATGGGGCATTTGTTGAATTATGTCCCTGATAAAATGGACTTAATGGATTTGAATAGTTTGTAAGATCATTAGGATCATATAAATCGTGACCTGCTTTTCTTGATGTTTTTTCTGAAAAAATATCATTGTCGTATAAGCTTGAATGATTTGAGCTACTCTCTGCTTCTTCTCGCTGTCTTTCGGTCCACAGGAACCAAGCATATAGCCAGTGATATGGTAATAATAAGATTGATAAACAACCACATAAAATTCGTTTAAAATGAGATTTTTGTTTATTTGATTTTGTCATATACACCTCTTGTACAAGGATATTTATATTTCAAAAATTAACGCAATTACCCAATTTTATGCGGTACGTTTCTTTCTCCGTCACGGTGACGAAAAAAACATTAAGACATTATTTTTTACAATTGGTGATATTTGAAAAAAAGACTTCAAGATAGTAAGACATTTCTTTGCAGCCAACTATATTTTCGTATGATAGCTTTTTCATATATTTACTCCTTATAAAAAAGTCCTCAAATACTGAAGTAGCATGAGAGGACTTGATTATTTCTATCTTAGATTAGAACTGATAAGAACCAGTCAGATAGAAACTTACATCGTTAGTGTTATCTGAGCCTGAATAAGCAACACCTGTTTCAATATCAGCGTTCTTCTTGTGAGAGAACTTCAGACCTGCGCCTGCGTTATAAACTACCTTATCTACAATCTCAGCCTTTAATGAAGCTGGTTTTACACCGATAAATGTTGTCTTATAGGTTGCATCAGTATCACCTGAGTTGACTGTTAGACCTAAGTCTAAAGCAGGTTTAACTTTCCAGTCAGAGCCTAAAGCGAAGGTCTTTTCAACTGTTACACCTACAGGAACAGATATTAAGCTTAAACGGTCATTCTTAACCTTGGCAATGTAATTACCATTTGCCTTAATACCATAGTTTTCACTGTACATTGTTGTGTAGCGTACACCGACATGAGGAATTACAGATACACTCTTTACATCGAAGTTGTACTGACCTACTAAACCTGCTTTAACCATGTGAGTGTCAATATTTGCTGATGCTTTTGTATATGACAGTAAACCTAAATCAGAGTCAACATCATCTGTGATCTTGTTGTATGAAACATCACCTAATAATGAGAACTTGTTATATACAAACTTGCCATATAAGCCTGCACCGTAGTACTTTAAGTCACCATCAGTATGTGTTGCTAAGCCTTTACCTGTGCTCTTACCATTACCAGTGTGGAAGTATGCACCAGCACGAGAACCATTGGTAAATGTATAATCTGCACCGATAGCAAAATCAGCCAGTCTTACCTTATTACCATAGGATAAGCCATCAGACTCAAAACCATTTGAGTTAGCTACTTTAACCATTGGTGATAACCAGATACCCAAGCCGTTATTATTGTTTGAAACAATCAGAGAGCCTGTTGAACTACCTACACCGTTTCTTGATGAAACGATATTGTCTGAAATGCTACCTACTGTAAATGCAGCCTGATATGCACCACCTAACTGACCTAAACGTGCTGCCTGCTCTGCTTCTTTACCACCGGTGAAAGTTTCACCTGCTACTGTTGCTAAGAAATCAGCACCGGCTTTTCCTACTGAGGTTAAATCATGGATAGCGTCCTGCATGGTTTCATAGATGCTTGAACCCTGATTGTAGAAATTACCTCTTGTGAAGGTCTGATGAAGTGTATTACCGCCGTTGGATGTGCTGTTACCATTATTAGTGGTATTTCCACCTGTAGAAGCGTTACCACCAGCTGTAGTGTTACCACCTGTGGTTGTACCTGCATTAGTGTTATTAGTACCAGTGCTTCCTGTACCTGTACCAGCACCTGAACTACCCTGATTACCATTATTAGGGGTAGTTGGTGATGAGTTATTACCACTTACAGGATCGGTTCTTGTGTAACCAGTCCATTCACCATTTCTGATAGATGTTCTGAAATTTCCGTTTACAGACTCTACAGCTAAATCTGCTGCGCTGTCACCAGCTTCATTCTTAACAACTGTTCCTTTAAACAGATGAAGAATTGAGCCATCACGTAATCTAGTTGAGTTTAACAGAATTTTTGAACTGTCAGTATAAGTTAATTTACCTTCAAATTGAATTGCGGCTCTATCATCGCCAGTCTTTAAGGCTCTCTGAGTTACATCACTTGAAAGTGCAATAGCACTGTTTTCACCAATTCTAATAACTCCTGCTGTTACTGATGGATTTGAAGTAGTGCCGTCTACTGTAATTCCTACATTAGATGAAACACCTAAATTATCATATACATATAAGATAGACTTGAATTTAGGAGTAGAAGATAATGTAGGTCCACCAAGAACGGCAACTCTAGCAGCAGGAAGTGCATAGTTAAATCCATATTCAGACTGAGGCATACCGATTACAAGTGCAGAGTTTGCTCCAATAGCTACATTGCCTGTAATTACATTTGCACTAGGTGAGCTACTGCTACCTAAATTTGAAATGCACACTGTTGTAGGATAACCACTACCACTTGAAGTAACTACTAAATTATTGAAATCAGCGTTACCAATATTTGCAATTGTGCCTTCAGGGTTGGTTGAAGCAGTCATAGCGCTACCAATTGTTAGATTATCAGCAGCAACCTGGTCAATGCTTGCTCTTGAACCTTGATCTAAAACTAAGTTCTTTGCTTTGAATGAACCTTTAGAAGCATTAACTTGATCTGTAACAGTTAAATCTTCAAAAATTGCAGGAGCATAGCGGGGATATTTATCGTTGATATTCAATATCTCTGTGTCAATGGTTGTTCCTTCAGCTTTAAAAGTACCACCTGACAGATCAACGGCTTTTGCTAAAATTTTACCGCCTTTATCAAAGGACATATTTCCTTGATTGTTTGATAACCAGTAAACTTCTCTTACATCATTGTAATTAGGATTACTTGCAATAGTAACCAAGGTATCTGAGCCATCGTTATCATCTTCGATATTGTTATTTGCTAACACAGGATCTGAGAATAAAGAGTCATCACTCAGATCGATAGTCTTAGCATTAGCCACGCCAGATAAAGCAACTGTAGCCATTGATGCAATCAATGCGTTCTTTAATACGCCTTTGTATGAAGCAATAAGTAAGTTGATTGCGCCACGTGTCTGTTTCATAAATTTAGTTTTTCCTATAAAGTTAAGGCAATATTGCCTATAGAAATAGTTAGTTTATTGACATTGTCTTATGTCAACTGTTCAGCTAATGGGCTGGTTTTGTAAAAAAATCTACCTCTCTATGCTGTTTTCTAAATATTTTGTTAATTTTCTTTACATATTATTAAATTTGTAAATTATTTTGTATATTTTTTTTCTTTACTTTAAAAGCAACACATCAATTTTATTGATATTAAAAATATTTTGTTTTATAGAATTTTTTTTCTTATGGAAGGGCTAAATCAGAAGCTGAAAGTCGATTAGTCGACATTTGACTTTGTTGATGATTGTGCAGGAAGAGATACATAGCCTATTCTTCTTCACAAAGGAATCTACCATTTTCTAATGCTGTGCAGTCTAAATTTTTCTTGATATTTACTTGTACTTTATATATATCACCCTTTGTTTTAATTTCTTTGTAAACCTGTACTTTTTCAGCATCTGCTTGAGTAATAAATCTTTGTTCCCATTCTTTAAGATCTTTAAATAAATGGACTATTCCAGAACAAAGCAGAATTATGCCTAATGCCAAAGAAAGTGCAGGTATTACGTTCGCTTCATCTTTTTTATAAAAAAACGATATTAACAAAAGAAATATTCCTGATATAAATATCATTTAAAATCCTCTGATAATTTCAAATTTTTGCCATATTAAAGATCAGCTCTAGAACCAATCTAACAGTAATAACATTTAAGCAAATAAAGGCGTAAATTGACTCATAGTCGCCAGCAATAAGAAATTGACTGCCAACAAATAAAATCAGGCAGACTAATAGCAGATAACCGAAGATTTTCTTTTTATCAGCTGATAAATTTAACAGATATGGATTGAACATGGATTTCTCCTTTTTTATTCAGTTTGACATTTAAAGATCTTCAACAGATGTGAACAGATTTCAGTTAAAAGCTCTGTCTGTAAAAACAGCATTGATTCTTCATCTTCTTTTTCATCTTTGGTCTTTTCAGGTAAGTTCTTCTCAAGATATGTATCTGTAGGTTTAAATGATTTAATCACAAGATCTGAGGTTAGCTTGATATTGACTGCATCATCATATACAAGAGAAATTTCCTTAACTTGTTTTAATCCATCCAGATGTACGGCAATTTCATCAGAGGTTAAGTCAGCCTTAATTGCTTTAATTGTTTCTCCATCCTCATCTACACTCTTTAATGTTGCGTCATTTCCTAATTGAAAACCAACAGGAATAGAAGAAGTATCTTTTAGCCAGTTTGTCATTACATCTTCAGGTGAAGACATAGGAGCAAGAATTTTTGCAGGGAATGTGGTTAAAGCATTTCTCAATAAGGCTATTGCCATTTCTGCTTTTTTAGCTGATGTTGTACCCACGCCTACAATGTTTAAATCAGTATTAACCAAGATAATCAGTTCTTTATAGGTTGTAAAAGCCTGAGACAATAATCTGTTAGAAATAGCAGCTTTTAAAGCATCCTTCTCTTCTTTCTTTAAATATCTGCTCAACTCAGCTTCTTTTGCTGCTACAGCTTTTTTTAATGTCGTTTTAATTACAGATGAAGGAATAAGCTTTGCTTCCTCTCCTACCTTAAAGAAATGGTTATGACCTGATGATATATGCTTTGGCACGTAGCCTTCAAAGAACTCAACAAAGCCTACTGAGTATAACTGGTCTTTTGGACACTCTGTAAACTTAGCCTTTTCTAATGCATCTTCGATTTTTTTATCATCTTTGAGGGTATCAATTAAATCGGTTAAATCTACAGTGTAGAAACGTAAGTTTTTAAAATTCATAATTCATAATTCCTTATCAGTTTGTAACTATTCAGAACCCTACTGGCCAAAGATAATGTCAGGGGTACCGTCAAAAGCAGCTTTTAATGCTTTAACAGCATTAAATTAGATTTACGATCACTTTGCGATCATTTTTGTTTACTTAATTCTAGATAACCTTCTAATAAAGTTATAAACATTTTTAAACCGTCAAAAATAATTTGGGTTTGCATAAAAACAGAAAAGATTAGTCCTGTTTTATAAATATAATCAAATTGAAAAGATGCTTTTACAAGTGTTAAACATATGATGAACAATAAGACATATACTTCAAATTCTATAACTGTTAGTTTTAAGCCTAAAATTATCTTTTGGCTATTTATGTGGTTTTTATTGAACTTAGCAAAGAATGTTAGAAGACATGAAGGGGCAATTAAATAAGTAGCAAAAAATAAGCTAACTAATGCTATTAATATATCTATGAAATTTTTATCTAATACCTTATCAAATAAAGAGTTTTTTAACAAAGTTATATCAATAAAAACAAAAATAGCAGATATAAAAGCTATGACTAGTAAACTAACTTTATTTTCAAGAAAATAGTTAAATAATTTTTTCATATTTACACCACATATTTTCGTAACTATTCAGTTTTAATTTATAAAATAGGTTAATTCTAATAGAAGCAAAAACATCCAGAAGATGCTTAAAGTAATTCCATAAACAATATTTGTTTTTGAAACAGTTTTACCTGCATTAAGAGTCACAATGGACTTGGCAATAAGTCCACACGCAATAAAATTCAGCAAAAGAAAACAGACTATCTTTACAGGATCAAAGTCATAAATAAGTCCGAGTGCAGCGTTATACATCTTAAAATTTATAATTTGCCTATATCCTGAACCTGAACATAACTGGAGCAAGAGTGATCATCTTTAACTTCTAAAAAACAGAATATGCTACAGATTACGCAGATAACACTTACTGCCAGGATCCACTTTCTTTTACCATTATTTGAAAAATTCAAAACAAATGAAGATAGTGTTAAAAAGACCCAAGCTACAGTAAACATCAACATATTCTTTCCTTCTGTTTGTAACTGAAAAATTAAATATTCTTTACAAGATCTTTTAACATGCCCTGAGCGTTGTCACATTCAACGTTAACACTTCTTAATTCGCTTCCTAGCTTAAATAAGAGCTTGTCTTGACTACTGCTTAGAGACAGTTCTACATCTTCGCCTGTGACGATTTTCAGAAGTTCTGCAAGCACTGGTAACATAGCTTTCATTCTCTCTTGGTCTGACAAGTGAGTGTATTTATTCATTCTTCATTTTCTCAGTTTTCTGTCTTTCACTTTTAATCTTCTGCGGTGCAAAAAATCTCATTTTAATTCCTTTATTCAGCCTGTTGTTTAGAGTTCTTTCTAATAAGTCTGAAATATTCTCGTCTTGCTCTTTGTGTCTTCGCTTTAATTCTCTTTCTCATTCATTTTCCTAATCTCTATGGAGCTTTTTTTTGATTTTTCTATGCTTTTGCATCAAGCATTTTTAATTGCTGTCTTAACTGCTCGGTTGCAGCTTCAGCCTGTTCAAGAGCAGATGTAAGCCTTGCTTTTTCAGACAAAGTCTTATTAAATATTTCACTTTTATCTACGCTTATATCAGTTGATGTTTTTACTGTCTTTTTTAAGTTCTGTAATAAAGTAATCGCATTACTGATATAAGCTGAGTATTCTTTTTTTGAATAAGTTCCGAAGTCAGCATCTTGCTTTAAAGAATTATTGAGAAATGAAATATTTTTATAAACATTAACTAACTCATCTCTGACCTGTGAAGTGATCTTCAGACGTTTTACTTTGGTATTAAGCATTGCTTCGCCTTAACTAATTAAAGTTATCAGCACCAATAGCCTTGTAGCAGTGGAGAGTAGCTATAACATCAGTAAGACTGTCATGAAAATTCATCTCTTTTGGATTAAAGCCATAGAATTGAGCACATTCGGTAAGTTTAAAGAACTTAAACTGACCGTTAGGCTTTCTTACCCCCATAACATGGGCGAACTTTTCCATAACATCGTGAATTGTTTTAACAGGAATAGAAATACCATTATTAAAAAGCATGCGTAAATCGAAGGCTACGTTGTAACCTACAATAGTTTTGCACTCTTTTAAGATTTGGTTAATTTCATCAGAGCTTTCCTTTAATGTACCCTGACTTTGTACCATCTCTGGGGTAATGTGATTTACAGCCATAGCTCTTTCCCAAGAGTCATGATGTGCTGGTTTGAATAGACGGTTTAGAAGAGTTTTGCCATTACCATCTATGATGGATAACTGTAAGATTTCATCATCAGCGGTAAGACCTGTGGTTTCTGTATCAAGAACTATAACTTTAGACATATCCATATATTCACTCTCCTAAAACAGAAAGAAACAGTTATAGCGAGAACACCGTATACAAAGTCAAATAAAATAACTGCTTCGTTTCTGTATGAATGTATTATATCAATTTAATTGATATATGTCAATTTAATTGATATGTAAATGTCAATTTTATTGACATAAAAACATTTAACATTCAAAGTTGTGAATATATTAGGATTTATTCTTGAACTAATTACCTCTTGTAATGGGCAGATTTAAACATTCTTTTCAGAATTGATGATCTTAGCGAAGTTGTTTCTAAAATAGTCTCTATGCAACTTTAATAGAGCCAAGATGGTTGATTTGTTAAGCAATCCCCAGTTGGAAACTTCGTAATAACGATCCCCCCAAATTGAACGGATCCTTGCATTTTTAACAGACAGCTCAACACATAAGTCTTCTTTTAGCTTGCGCTTCAGGCGTGAAATTAACATAATCACACGTCTGTTATTTGATATGTTTTCTCCCTCACTCAGATCCTGCTTAACTCGATCTACCCATGCATTGTCATCATAATGTAGAGTTACAAGATAAATCATTGCCAGCATACGCTTCATTGAATAAGAGAGAGACAGAGGCTGAATTACCTCTGATGTCTCGAATTTCATAGTATTCCTTAGAGTTAAAAATAATATTTATGATTAGATATTATAGTCAGAGAGGTATCTGTCAAGAGCGGATGCCACAGTTTCTTCAAAATCAGCATCGTTTTCCTGTAAATACATCTGTAAGCGGTCGCCTAATTTATCTTTTTTCTTGTTCAAAGAGGCTAGACTGATAGCAAACTTTGCTCGTTTAGGGGTAGCTGTAGTGCTTTTGCTGATGCTTCTGTCACGCTGTTTTTTGCAGTCTGCATAAAGCTTTTTACCCTGCTCTTTCAGTTCTTCATTTATTTGAGGTGTACGGTTATCTACCTTTAAAAGATAAGCTTCTGCTTTATTAACAAAAGCCAGAGCTTCTTTAGAAAAGTTGTTTTTTAGTGGCAGATATACATTCTGAATAAACTTAATTCCCAGTGGCAGGATAATAGTTTTTTCCTGAGAGGTAAACTTAACTACTTCCTGAAGTCTTAATACATAGTCAACTGATTTAGAAATGAGTTTTGAGATCTTCTCTTTAGATATGTCAGGCTCTAAAGAGAGCAGATTAGATACTGCGTCTATATAGTCTGTTAAAGTAGGATCACTTCTTTGCAGGTTTTCAATGATTTGCAATACAGTGATCTGAGCATCAACTGAAATACCTTCTTTTGTTTCCAGTTCAAGTACATTAGCCTTGATGTTTTCAAATCCAAGCTTTTTGCAGGCTCTATAACGTCTTTCTCCGCAAATTAAGCGATAGCGATCATTTCCTTTCTTGCATACAGTAATTGGAGAGAGCAGACCATTTTCTCTGATGGACTCTGTAAGTTCTGAGAGTTCTGTTTCATCGAAATACTTTCTGACCTGCTCAAAAACATCAATGCTTGCTAAAGGGATTTCCTCACTTTGGGCTTTTGATGATTGGGGGGAGATAGCACAAATCTTGTCTATTGCCTCATTGATATTCTGTTTTTTGCTGTCTTCTTCATCGTTTAAAAGTTGTCTTGCCAGAGGATCATTATTAAAAAATTCTGACACATCAAAATCATCAACGTTTGACATTTTTTATACTCCTTATTTTTTAGCGCTGTGAGCTTTGATATAGTCAATTACTCTTTGCTTTTCTCTTGGTGTGCCTGTAAAGGTACCATTCTTTAAAGCTAGAGCCTGCTTAATGTAAATGCGAGCAAGCATTTCTTCAAAGACATTCTGCATTTCTTTATAAGCTTTTGCGCCTCCTGGCACCTTATTTAAGGGAATGTTTCTAGCAAGAGAAGTGTCAATCGCAGAACTCTGATGAATAGTTGAAGAGAAGATCTCGTTACCTAATTTTTCACGAAGAATTTCTTCTGCTCTTACATGCTCTCGAGAGTATTGATCCATCTTGTTAATAACAACACCCAAGAGATTTTGAGTACGTGAAATAGAGTTAATGATTTTGTACTCACCTGATGCAGCAACAAGGTTTGCTGCTACTGTTTGTGGTACCACAAAGTAATCAACATCAGTAAGAATAGAAATCACATAAGTTGTTACAGTAGGGGGTAAGTCAAAGAATACAAAGTCATAGTCACCTATGAGTTTGTTAATAGAAGACAAAAACCTAGCGCAGTTTTCAGTATTTGACATCATAACGCCAGCCTGAAAGTTATTAGGCAGCATATAGATAAGATCAATACCATGAGATGAAGTTAAGATCTCATCTCCGTCTGGTTTGCCTTCAAATAGAGATTTTGTAGAAATGCCTTTAATGTCTACGCAAGGTTCACCAAACCATTGTAATTTGCCATCTACAAGCTTCTTGGTCCACTTGTGGGTTAAGACATCAGTTAGGCTTCCCTGAGGATCTGTATCGACACAGAGAACTTTAAAGCCCTTCTGTGTCAGATAGGTCGCAGCATTGTATGTTAGCGTTGTTTTGGCGACACCGCCCTTGTGGCTTCTGAAAGTGATTTTAATAGCCATGTTACTTCCTTGTTCATTAGATCTCGCCTCCTCCTAATGACTGCCACACTGAGTCTTTTTCAGTTTCAGAGATCACTTTTGGAGGTTGGTTCTTGTTAGTTAAAATTGTAAAACCGTTTTCGTTTTCCAGTTGGTCCGGACTTGGCTGTTTATTAGCAACAGCTTGATGAGCAACAGTTTGCTGATTGTTGCTGTTTACAACAATAGTTTTTTCGTTTTCCAAAACTTTAAGTTCTGCGATTTTTCTAACGATTAAACGACTTAACCCTGCGTAGAATTTGCCTAAAATTCTCTTATGAGAATTGATGCTACGTTGGATACCACCAATGGTATAGATAGTTGCACTGTTGATGTCATTTTCGTATCTTGTAACCTTACGCTCAAGCTGTTTATCAGTAAGGACAGGAGATAAATTAAAATCGTCAAATGCAGATAATGGGCTGTTAATAATCACCTTGGCTGCACGCTTAAAAGCAGTGTGTTGCATCATTAAGAGGTAATTTCTTGCCCAAAAAGGGGTTAAGGAAATATCACCTTTAGCAAAAGAATAACCTTCGACTTCATAAGACTTGGTACCTTCTGAATATGTAATAGTGCATTTTACGTTCTCAGGAACAGCTGTTTCTGCGGTATCCCAATACATATCAGATGAGTCTGTGCTGTTTAGATCCTGATCAGGATCTACAGGCAGATATACCTTAGTTTCCTTTGATGCGAACTCATATTTGATTTTTACAGACTGAGCTGACTGCATTAAAAGGTGTTCCATACCTGCAAGTAACACGAAAGGCTTTATTAAATTGTTATCTTTATCAAATACAGGCTTAACGTAAGCGACATCAAATGGAGAAAAGTGAAGTTCATAACATGATAAAGCGTAATTAACTACACTCTGAGATGTAAATGCCTGACGTTCTTCAGGAGTAAAGTCTTTTGCTTCAGAGAATACACTGATTAACAGCTTCTTATAAAACTCTAATATGCTTTGACTGATTGAGTTTTGAGCTATGATCTCAGAAATTACAACAGCTGATTTTGGATGTAATTCAATTCTATATGGATAGGCATCAGGATTGTTAAATAAAGAACTAATTTTTGAGGCGTTTTTTTCATCAATCCCCTGCTCTAATAGCCAGTTTTTGCAGGTAGCTCTTTTCTTATTCAGTTCATCATTCTCTTGAACTCTATTTGAATTAAGCACAATAGTACCTGCTTTTTCCATCTGTTCAATCTCAGCTAAAGACTCTTCAGGGGTCTGCATAGGTCTAACATTATCTTGTAAAACTTTAGAAGTGGTATTCATAATTAGCCCCTCATGTTCGTTAAATTGAATTTATTATATCAATTAAATTGATATATGTCAATTTAATTGATATGTTAACCATCTGAAGAGCTCCACTTCATATTCAGAATAATTTAAGATTTTATATCGTATAAAACGATACTTTATCATTCATCATAGCATATTTTGTTTTTCAAAAACTCAATCCTTGCCGAAGTGATGCTACATTTCTTTAATTTTGCCCCTTAACTTAAAGGTCAAAAATTCTGTTCTGCTCATAATAAAGTCATTCTTATTTTTTTAATCAAGGAAGATGTACTTTTATGCCACAGAACGAACAAGACAAAAAAACAGCTGCTAATGCTGGTGCAGTAAAGAAACCTCGCAGAAAGAAAGTAGAAATTGATGCACAGAACGCATTAAAGCATATTGAGCAGGTTGCTAAGCGAGAGCCTGTAAGAGAACCTGTAAAGAAAGCTCCTGAAACAACTACAGAACAAAACACTGAAAAGGTTCAAGAAACTGTACAAAGAAGTGTCTCTGTAAAGTCTCAAGTTGAAAAAGAAGTTACTCAAGTAAAAACAGCTCCAGCTTCTGCTACTGAACAGGTAAAACAATCTTCCATTCTGTCAGATGAGCCTAAGTATTCTGAGCAGATCAGAACTACCGCTGTAGAAAACGAGACGACTCAAGTAAAGTCTCAACAAAAAAAAGGCAGGCCTGCAAAGGCAAAAGTTGTCCAATCTGAACATACAGATGTATTTAAACAGGCTCAGCAAGACGCAGCTCAAGAGGCAGTTAAAGAAGAGCCCTCTGCGCCTGAAAATGAAGAGACAGCAGAGACAGAGAAAAAGCTCGAAGAAATGACAGCTGAAGAGTTAAAGAAGAAGGCTGAAGAAGAAATTAAAGAAAAGAGAGTGCTTGCAGCTCAAGAACGTCCTTCAGGTAAATTCAAAATCAGATTTCGTAAAAAGGACAAGAAAGAAAAAGGGTTCGGTAAATTTAAGAAACCAAAGGATGGATTAACTTCAAAACGAGCTCTTAATTTTAAGCAGTATCAGGACAAGCTAAAAGAAGAAATTTTAACTTCTGCTAAGTGGCTCGCTAATAAAGAGAATTTAAAGAAAGTTCTAACTAACAAGCAAAACATTGCTATAGGTCTGTCAGTTATTGCTCTTGTTATTTCTGTATCTTCATTCATCAATGCAAGAAATACATCTCCTATTGATAAGAACAATCCTTTTGTAAAAGTAAATGAAATTTCTAATAAGCAGTTAGGTGTAACCGCAGGTTCTATTGGCGAGTCTAATGTAAGTGGCTCTGATAACAATTTAAGCCTCGATCCTTCACGTCAGGCTCCAAAGGGTATTACCTTTAATTCAGAAAAAGAGTTTAAAGATGCTGTTAATCAGGCTTTAAATGACATCAAGAATGATCAGGTAAAAGAACAGTTAGCAGCTCGTTTTAAGAAATACTCAAATGCTCCAGAAAAGGCAGTAAACAACGAGAAGGTATACGGTAATCCTGATGCCCGTTTCAAGATCTACGAATACTCTGATGTTGAGTGTCCTTATTGTAAAAACTTCTTCCCTACTCCAAAAGAAGTTTCTGACTTATCAAATGGACAGGTTTCTGTAACTTGGAAAAACTTCCCTCTGGGGTTCCATGATCCTAAAGCTACTCAAGAAGCTGTAGCAGTTGAATGTGCTTTCAAGTTAAAGGGAAATAGAGCTGCTTGGGTAGCCTTAGACCGTTTATTTGAAACTACAAGATCAAATGGTCAGGCTTCATTTGTGCTTGATAACTTTGCAACTGAAATGGGACTGGATACAGCTCAGTATCTAAACTGTATTGCTGATCCTGCTACCATTAAAGCTGTTCAAAAAGATAAAGACCAGGCAGCAGCCGAAGGTGTTGGCTCAACTCCAACAACAGTCATTGTTGATACTCTGACAGGACAGAAAGAAAGATTATCAGGTGCTGTAGGTCCAGATGTCTTAATGAATACCATTGAGGCAATGAACAGTAACTCAACAAAGATAAAGCCAATTCAGACCAAACCAGCTCCTAAGCCAAACAAGAAAGGTAAATAGAGTTGAAAAGATTTAACGTTATTTCAATGGCACTGCTAGGCAGTGCCTTTCTTGCTTATAGCTCAAGTGTTTTTGCAGAAGACTCTTCTTACGATTATTCAGACAGTGATCCTGTTTATGGCAATTCTACTTATGGTTTCGGTACAGAAAAACAAGGTGGTATTGATGACGCAAATAAAAAGTTGGAAGAGAAAATAGATAGAGTTGCAAGAGCTCAAAACTATAAAGAGAAAAAATTGCTTGAGATGCAAGAAAAACTCAATCATAAAAAGTTCTCTACTTATGCAGGGCAACAGCTAATAGGCCAAAAGTATATAGAACAAGAAAAAAAAGCTGGTCGTTACAACGAAGAAACTCGTAAGAAGGCTGAAAAACTACTAAAGGTTACACAAGAAAGAATTAAAGAAAACCAAAAGTCTAGTGAAGCTGCAAGAGCTGCTATTCAGGATTATAAAGATCATGAAGAAGAACATTTGCAGGAATACAAAGATAACATCAGACAAACTCTTGATATTGATCATAAAGATAGTACTCAGGAAGATCAAAGCTTTTTCTACGGAGAATAACCATGAATAAACTTAAATTATCGACTCTCGCATTGATGTTTTGCTCATCAATATGTTTTGCTCAAAGCTCAATTGCAGAAAACGTAAGTGAACAGCTACAGGAGTTTAACAGTGCTGAAGATATAAATGAACTTGCTGAAGGAGGACTGGTACTCCCTAACCAACCATTAGCACTGTCAGATGAACAGAGAGCTGCAATTCGCTCATTAGTTCAGGCACAGGTTAATGCTTATGCAAAGTCAGGCATGAACATGAAGAGCTATGAGCGTGACACCTTAAACTCTCTACTTTTTAACTATGGTCTTCAGGTCTTAGACAACAACCAAGTTGTTATTCTTGATGTATACATGCCCGATCAGGTATATGACCGACCAATGCTTACCCCCGAAATACCAATGCCTGAAGGCTCACAGGTGATCACTGCCGAGAATTTAAAAGAGCTTAAAGAAGAAGCTAAAGAGATTGCACGAAAAGAAAAAGAAGAACAGACAGAGCGCAACTCTAATTCTTTAAAGAATACTGTTAACTCGACTTTAGGTAATACTCAGACTCAGTCACAGGTAAACATTGATTATGGCTCTGAGCTTCAATAAAAAGGTTTATATTGCTGCTACTGTTGTAGCTACAGCTGTATTTGTAACATCTGCTTATTATTTCAATTCAGGTGCTTTTAGCTCTGTAGGAAATAAACTTACACAGAGCTATACACCGGTTGTACCAAAAGAAAATAAAGATGCTGTTCAACACAAGACAAATCAGGCAAATAACACCAGTAAAGGTGTACCTATATTTTCTGAGTACTACAGCAGAGTGAATTACGAAAAAAGAAAAGCGGCTGCTGAAGATCTTGAAAAGTTTCTGCAACATGCAAAGTTCAAAGATGATAACCTTGCAGTACTCAATCGTAAGTTAATTCAGATTGGCATTGAAGTTCAAAAGGACGGTTCAGTGATAGTTCTGCCAGATGAACGATGGAAACTTCTGTACAGCACATTAAAACCTTCTGAAATTGTAAGGATCAGAAAAGATATGCCTTACATAAAAGAAGGAACTGAGGATGCTGATTTATACACAGGAAAGGTAGTAAGACTAAGTCCAAGAAGAGCTCCTGCTATTGAAATAAAAGCAAAGTCCACTGAAGTTACTCAGAACACTCAGGAAGAAGAGGAAGAAGAGTATTACGATGAGGAGTTACCTGAACCTAAAAACGCCTATCAGGACAGGGTAAACCGTAGAGAAACAGCTGTAAAAAACTATCTTTATTCCACTTTTTCCAAAGCTATTAACCATAAACGTCACGGCTTACGTAGAACTGTCGTTAACAGCTATATTGATGATACTTTCCAGCACTACAAGCGTAAAGCTCAAGAGAAATAGTACTCTTTTCTATTCTCCAAAATAATTAAAGTCCCTTAAGATTTTACTCCTAAGGGACTTTCATCATCTCTTTTAACAAATTGGAATAGAACGGAATTTTCTACACTGCTATTTTAATCCTTTAATCGTTTCTTGCGATACTCTAAATTTAATTTTTTTTCATCATACTGTTTTAATACTGAGTCTACATACCTGTTGTATTTTTGCTGAACTTCTTTGTTTTCATCTGACATAACAGCTTTTCCTTTCAATAGAGTTTTGAGCGTAGAATTTTCTCTGTAGAGATACTCTAAATCTCGATTTAACTCTATGTTACGGTTAAAACAGTAATAGATTGTCATCAGCACAATAATAGCTAAAGAGCAGACGCAGAAAACAGTTACAGGATTAAATTTTTTCTTAACAGTTTTTGCCGTTACTTCCGCTTTCTTATGCTCTTTATTCAAGTTTCCGTCACGGTGACGAAAATCGTTATTTTGGTTTTCGTCACTCATATTTTCAGACATATTTTCACTCATCAGTTAACTAACATGAACAGCTCTGTAGGAGTAGTTTCTTTGCCGTTAATGTTCAGTTTAATTGCATCTGGGTTATTAACCATCGGCTGTGACATGTTTACCTTGTCAGTATCAACTGAATAGGTAATATCACTTTCCAGTCCACTCTTAGTGTTATTAAACATCTTACCGGCATACATCTTCTGCACTACAGGTATTTGTCCCCAGATTGGTCCCTGCATCAGGACGTGGTATTTACCTGACTTTGTGCCTTTCTCGCCTTCAATGTAACGATCTCCTTCTCCCTGAAGATTAAAGCGGTTAACCATAGCGCCCTGATCAATAAACAGGTTTACATAAAGTTTCTCTTTAGTACCATCGCCGATCACGGAGCGGTTAATATCTACAGCTTTTAGCTTCATGAAGTTTCCAAACATTGCTATAGAGAACTTTTCCATAGATAAAGAGAAATAGTCAGGCGCTTTTAAGTTGAAGTTCTTATCTACAACTCGATTCAGTGTTGTAGTTGCTTTTAAGTCCTCGATAACAAGAAATTCTTTGCTTTCTTTTGGCTGGTAAGGAAGTTTCTGTGAGCAGTTAAACTTGGTTGCTTTGGTATTTACAAGTACACTGTTTCCTTCATCCTGTGACAGTTTGACTTCACCGTTTTCAAAGGTACATTTATTCTGGTCAAAACCAAAGAGTGAAATATTCATCTCTGCTTTTTCGTTTTTCTTTGAATTGATCAGAAACTCTGCTTTATTTACAACTGTAGATAGCTGTGCCCTGTCTACCTTAAATGACTTGAAGTATTTTTTGCTTTCAGGATCTACAGGTGACAGAATTGTTCTTGTATATGCAGGTAACAGCAAGGTATCTGTTTTGAACTTAAACTTAATTGGTTCAACAGTTGTACCTTCAAATCTTACCTGTGGAGCTACAGAAACGGTTAATTCACCTTCTTTGGTCAATAATGAAGTCTTTTCAGTTTTGTATTTAACACTGACGCCTTTAGTATCTATCTTGGACAAGATTTTGTTTACATTACTTTCAAACAGGCTGTGAGTTAAATACTGGCTGATACCAGACGCAGCTAAAATCACGGCAAGTGAAAGAGTCCCCAGTAAATATCTTTTTTTCATATTGTCTCCCTTGTGGTTTTTATAAATTTTAACGATCTAAAAGTGGCGACTTGTGCCAATACAAGGGCACTTTTTGAATTTTGCCCCTGTCTGTCTTTATCTTAAATTTGCATTTAAAACAAAATATAAAAACTAAAAATTTACCTTATATAGAAATGCAAAAAAATGACTCTATTCGATCCAAGACTTAAGAAAAGAAATTACAAAGAAATCAATACAGTTCAAGAGCTGTATGCTGTGCTTTTTGAACCTCACTATAAAAGAGCTTCAAATCTTGAAAATAATGATTGTTATTCCACTCTTATTGATAACTTTCTTGAGATGAAGCTTCATGTAAGAAAAGTCTCTTACGGCTCTAATGAATTACCTGATATTACAGAAAACTCTCGTTACGTCTTTATTGACTACATCGAGTTTGATAACAACTCTAAAATCATTCGCATTGACTGGATCTGCGACAATCAGATTGAAGCCGTAACTCCTAAACAGTTGCTTTCTAAATACCAGATAGAAGTTGAAAAGGACTTTTGGATCCCTTTTGGATTTTACAAAGGCTCATGCATAACCAACTTCTTACGCCTTATCGGTTTTTATAAATAACAGGAAAGCCAATGTTCAGTATATTTAAAAAGAAAAAAGATACGCCTGAAGAAGTTGCCTCAGCAATTAACAGCGAAAAAAAGAAATATATCTCAGAGAACACCAAGGTATTAGCGACACAAAAAGGCTTTGCTGTCTACCGTGGCGAAGATCTTCTAAAAATGGATCAGATTAAACCTCTGGTTGAGCAGTTAAAAAATGCCTTTGGTGGTGATGTTGATACATTCAACAAACATATTTATCCTTCAATGCGAGTCTTAGCTGCTTACTGTCAGTTTTTGCCAGCATCCGAGAACCGTCATCACTGCGAGTACTTGGGGTTACTTACCCATTCTTTGCAGGCAGCGATTGTTGCCATGAATTATCTAAGAAACTGTAATGTAAACTTTGGCGTTTCTCCTGATCACCGTAACGAACACACTCTAGCTTATAAAATTGCCTGCACTCTGGCAGCTCTTCTGCACGATGTTGGCAAGATCAATGATTGGAATATTGTAACTCGAGTTCACAAGTCTTCAGGCATGACTGTAGAATGTTCTTACAATTTCATTCGTTCTATTCCTGAGTTTCTCGCTAAATCACACAATATTGATTTAAAAGACGTCTATGGTTCTCCTTTTAACGAAGAGTTAAACCTCTATGTTCCAAAATATGAAATATTAAATGCTCGTCCAGGAAGATCTAACAAACACGAGATCATTGGCAACAACAAGCAAGGTTTATTCGTGTCTTCCAATACTGAAGAACTCATAGCTGATGCAAGCTACGAGCTGTATGAGGATTTTCATTTCTATATGTATGCAAACCTTATAGACAAGATGTCTATTACCTCTTTAATGCAGCAGGTAGTACAAGTTGCAGACACTGAGTCTGCTCGCTTCTGGGCAGAAACTCATAAAGGATTAAATACTAACAGAAAGACTGCTGAGTTCTCTTCATTTTCAGTGAATACTCCAGCTCCAATAATAAATATCACTGTAGATAAGTCTCCTACCGTAAATGATGTAAAAGCTCAGACTAATACTCAAGGAATAAGTAATGCTTCTAATAACACTTCTTATGCTGATCAAGATGTACCGGAGACGACATCAGCAGTTTCCGCAGCAGACGCCGAGCCGGAAACAGTATCTCAAGCATCTGTCTTTGATACAGCAGAAGACCAGACAGTTTATGGAGAAGAAGAAATACCATCAGCAGCAGGTCAAGATGAGGTTGCAGAGGCTGATGAAGTACAGGAAGAGCAAGAAGGAGAACAGCTGACATCTACTTCTACTGACTTCTATGATATGTTTGGTTCAACTCAAATAGGAAGTTCTCTGTTCAAAGATGAATTAACTCAGAATACATCCACTGAAGCTGAACAGCACCCTGAACCTACACCAGCGCCAGCACCTGTCAACAAAGCTGCTATACCGGTTATTCACGAAGAAGGACCTCAGTATTCAAATTTGAAAGAATTATCTGAATCACCTGATTTTCTGTCTGACTTAAATCAGAACGAGATTGATGATGATCATAAAAAAGCTGTGCGTATCGCTTTTATCAAATCTCTAACACAGTTTTTGACTGATCCTACATCGACTATGTGTCTAATCAATCAGGATAAACCTGATGCCTATCTCTTCACTCAAGGAGTCCAGTTAAAAGGTAATTCAAAACGTAAAATCTTCTGCTTCATGAGGTTTGATGAAGCATCACGTGGCTTCTGGCACGAGCTGTTTTCTAAAACCATCCAGAGCAGTGGCATCGAAATTTTTAAGACTCTGATTTGTTCTAATCAGGAGTACCTGTACAAAGCTCTACTAATTCTAAAACTCTACGATATAGTTTCTATTTCAGATACGCATCAGGCTATCTATAGAATTTGTCCTGAGGCTTTCTGGACAGAAAAACATGCCACATTGCATTACTTCGATGCGGTATTACTTTCTCATTACAAGGTAGCTTTCCCGGATGATTCTGCCCTGTCAGACTGCTTAAGTAACTTCCAGAACAGCAGGATCCTCTTTGAGGATGTTGATACTCTTCCTTTTTTGAAAGATCTATCTGTCTTTTCAGCTACCGGCATTAAGACGGCTGCGATTACCCGTGAATACCAGATCACCGGTAAAGTATCGACCAATGTTGCCAAGACTGAAGGTCAGACAACTGAGGTAACAGCTTCTCTCAGTGATGAAACTCTGCTCAACAGTGATCCTGATGATTTGGCTTACTGCGGCATGCTGTCCCCTGCTTTTGACAAGCACGTTAAAGACAAGGCTCAAACTTTTGCCTCAAAGAATTTTATTGATGCTAACAGGCATGCATCAACCATCAACGATAATGCTTCTATTATCAAGAAAGTGGAAGAGGAAGAAGATCTTAGATATGAAGTTAACAAGCGTATCTTAAACAACTGTAACTATTTCAAAGCAGATCGTGATGAAGAAAAACAAATTGAAAGGCTGAAGAACCAGCAGCATTTCTTCTACTTCTCTGAAGATGAAATCAAGAAACTGAGAGATTTAAGTGAGTCTGACAAAGCTATAGAACTAAAAAATACCAAAACTCAAATTGTCGACAAGTTAAAAAACAAGGGCTTTGAAAAAGAGTTGTTTAAAGAGATTAGAAAAGCTCTCATAATGCGTTCAAGCTACATCAACTTTAAAGAAATTGCTGATGGTAATTACTACGCATCCTTCGTCTGGAACGCACGTAATCAGAAGAAGACAGGCGGGTTTGGTGCCAAGTTCTTTAATGAAATTCTCTTTAACGGTCTTGTACCATTGTGTCTTAACGGTGACCGTTCAAAGATTAAGGATGAACTTGAGTTTTTCGGCTGTACTATTCTTGACCCTTTAATAACCAAATTTATGATCTTGTCAGGTATTGATAAATCCTTCCGTGTTGAGATCAAGAACTGGACTAATCCTAACAAGACGGCAAAAGACATGCTACGCTACTTTGAACATCTGGTAATTCAGTGTCCATCCTCGCAATCGGTTTATGGATTCCCTGTAACCGGCAACGCTATTACAGGTCTACATATCAGTTATGAAGCTTTAAAGGCATGCGTAGTTGAACTCGACTGCCCAGCTTATGAGTCTCAGCGCAGCAAGTTGCTTAACCTTAAAAATCAGGCTAATCCGCCTTACTGCTGGAAAAACAAAGATATGCTGACCATTTCTTTCTTTAAGAAAGAAGATCTTGAACAGAATATTTTCTCATTACAGAAGAAAAAGGAATAATATGAAAACACTTAAAACTCTACCTTTAGTGCTTGGAACCGTTTTACTTCTTTCTACTTTTTATGCTCAGGCTCGTGAGTATAAGCCGGGCGTAGATTATGAAATAAAGGAAACTAAATTAACCGAAAAACCAGAGATTAGAGAGTTTTTCTCCTTTTTCTGTCCTCACTGCTATGAAGTTGAACAGATGTTTACTCCGTTGAATAAAGAATTTGTAAATAAAGCTGAGGTTGTATATAACCCAGTATGGCAGATTGGCGGAGAACTTGGTAAACGCACACAGTCAGCTTACGCTGTAGCCAAAAAACTAGGAAAAGAAAACGAGATAAGAGCTCTGCTCTTTAAGAGAATAAAACAAACCGAAGGCCATCTTCAGGCAAACGATGATTTTGCTTATATTTTTGACATCGTTGGTGTTAATGCCAAGTCATATCGTGATGAACTAAAAACAGCTGAAGTTAAAACTCTTATTTCCAATTACAATCAGAAGATTGCAGACTATGGATTAAACTCAGTGCCTCAAATCATTGTTAACGGTAAATACCAGATCAATTTATCTAACGTTCAGGATCAAAATGATTATAAAAATTTGGTAAGCTACTTATTATCAAAGGATCGTATAAAGTAAGGAATATCATTCATGGCAAGTCCTGTTGTTAAGTGGGTTGGTGGTAAAGTACATAGCCGAGTTTGTAAACTGGTTTAACCACGAGTTTTAGACGCATTAATTGCCCCTTGATCTATAAGATCATATTCGCTTTGCAATCTATGATTAATCTGAATATCTCAGATTTTTTTATAGAAAACTTATATGATCTTTAAACGCAATCCATACGAATATGAGGACATCTATCGTCCTTTGTACGAGTTCTACATCGTAACTATCTGGTTTTGGACCTGTATTTTACTGGTTCTCTTTGATTTCTTTTCAGGTATTCCCTTCTCTATTACCAAAATTCAGGTAATTGTCTGCATCTGTATGATTTTACTCTACGCAGGACGTGGCAGACGCCTGTACAAAGCACAGACAAAACTTCTTGGCTTTAAGCAGGAGTTTATAAAACTTGACAAGTTTGTTGAGTCTACAAGACAGTATGCTAAAAAGTCTGAAATCTGGATGGGACGAGGTTTTCTCTGGACACCGATACAGACTCAGCGCTATCACGAAGTCATCAAGCATGAATACGACAAGATCAACGATATGATGACTATTACAGACAGTCTGAAATACAGAATTAAGAGCTTTAAAAAGCCTCTTATTGAATACAGGGAGAACATCACTCCTGAAGGCAACAAGCGTATCGAAAAAGTAGAGAAATCTAAGGCTATGTACGTTCTGTACGCTTTAGTTCATCTTCCAGTATCTATATTCAGATTCATTCATCCAGTACCCTATCGCTCCGGGCGCATGGGGCAGTGCTGGATCCACGGCTTGTGTGATGAGGAAGAAACTATCTCTATTCCAATTGAGTTTTTTAAAGGTCATGCCCTTATTTTAGGTACAACCGGTTCTGGTAAAACCCGTATGGCAGAGCTTTTAAATGCGCAAGCTATCATGAGAGGCGAATGTCTTATCATTATTGATCCTAAAGGCGATAAGGAAATGAAAGATAACGCTGAACGAGCATGTAACGCTTACAGAGAGTACTGCTTAAAAAATGGTTTACCCGATCCTGGCAAACGTTTCTATTCGTTCCATCCTGCTTTTCCTGAGGAGTCTGTCCGCTTAAATCTGCTTGCATCTATTGCTCGTGATACGGACGTAGCTGCTCGTATTACCAATCTTACTCCTTCTAAGGATGGAGGCATGGATCCATTCGTTGCTTTCGGCTGGCTGGCTATTAACACTATTGCTCAGGCACAGTTGCTACTAGGTGAAAATCCTTCTTTGGTTTCCATAAAAAAAGATCTTTTAGACGGTATGCAGTCTCTTACAGAAAGAGCAATTGAGAAGTTTTGTACATACTGTGACGAAGTCCATTCTCGTGAAGGTGATAACTGGGGTAACAACTACACTTCAGAGTTCAAGCTTGCATGTGCTCAGGCTAAAAGAAGAGGAAAAGTTGAACTTATAGGTCATAGAGTTATTTTCTCTGTAGGTGCTGATGTCCCTCGTGAAGGAAAAGACGTTATTCAGTGTTGGCTGTTCCAGAAATACGAAAACGAAAAGAACGCTTCAACTATTTCATCACTGGTAAAGCTGTTCCAGCATCCTAAAGATCATTTTGCCAAAATGATTAACAACATGCTACCAATTCTGGAAATGTTATCTACCGGTTCACTTGCTGAACTACTCTCAATCACCAATTCAGGAAACATCTCTGCTGCCAAGTCTGAACAGATTTCAACAATGGATATTATCCAGAATAGAGCTGTGCTATACGTAGGTTTGGACTCTCTGTCAGATGGCGTTGTAGGCGGTGCTATCGGTTCTTTACTGCTGTCAGATTTGACCGCAGCAGCAGGCCGTATCTATAACTTTATGGGAGATTCCTGTCCTCCTATTAACATCTTCGTAGATGAAGCTGCCGAGTGTCTAAATGAGCCTTGTATCCGTCTTTTAAATAAAGGACGTGGTGCTAAATTCAGACTTATTGTAGCCACACAGACAATATCTGACTTTGAATCACGCTTAGGTTCAAAAGCCAAAGCTGAAATGGTTTTAGGTAACATCAACAATAAGATTGCGCTTAGAACTCAAAATGAAGGCTCACAAGAGTATATGAGTAAGTCTTTGCCTGAAACTGTAATTAGAGAACTTACACACTCTCAAGGTCAAAACTCACTTATTACTAATCCATTAGAACACGGTTCAACTCAGTCTGAGCAGATGAAAGAAACTAAAGCAGCTCTGATTGAGCCTCAATTATTTGGACAGCTTCCTAACTGTGAATACATTGCAAACTTTGCTGGAGGAAAAGTTATTAAAGGAAGATTACCTATTATCGGTGAAGATAAATTTAAAGCAAAACCAAAGCCAAAGGTAGAAAAGAAAATTATAAAAACCAACGAAGGCAATCAGAAAAATGATCTTGATCTTAATGATGGATTAAAGGTCGACTAGGAAATAAGGATAATAAGAATGAATTGCATTGTAAAATCTGAAGACCAGAACGTTTTGGATATGATTCAGGATGTAGCACAAATACGCAGTTGTGCTGCATATCATTCAATTGACCTGTGCGTTACCAAGCTCTCAGTTACAGCAAAGATTTTAACCTCTTTCATTAAGCTGTTTCCATTGAATATCTGTGACGAAACAGGTGAGCCCTTAATTTATAAAGCCATTATCAAAGCTTTTGAAAAATTGCGAGAGTCAATCATCAAACGTTGCAACGGCAGACATCTTTTAAGTTATGTCACAAAACATATAGCAACTGAAGTAGTAAGTCTTTTTTCTTTGAAGATTTCTTTTAAACATCAGGCTTGGACTTTAAAAAGGGCTGTTTATGACAGCTACATTCCAGAGCAGGAGCTGTTTACCAACAACTTCAAAGTAGTATGTCTCAGCATGCCTGCTAAAGCACGAGCCAAACTGGTTAACGATTTGTCTAAAAAAGTACTCACTAACTGTATTGATATTTCAGTTTCTGAGGATAAAAAGAAATATCTAGTAGCCAAGAGAATTGAACATGACTTCTACTCTGACTGCATCGTTGTACATGGAGCTCAGTGATGGCAGCAGATCATAAGACTAACCTCATTAAATACACCATTATTGCCGTGTGTGTTGTCTTGGTTGCTATTATTGGATTTTCTACTCCAAAATTTGCCTTTAATGTGATAGCAAGAGAAGGAGTAAAAATTGAAAATGCCTTTGGCACGCATACGTTAAACCTGCTCGACAGTCGCACCATGAAACTCTATGACGGACTTTTAATTGAGTCAGGAGCTTATACTGCTGTCTGGCACTTGGTTGTACCAACCAAGTCAGAACAGAAACAGTCGTTTTCTGACAAAATAATGAGAGGCGTTTTATTTTGGGCGCAGGACAGAATTAACCTTGCTTTTATTTTGCTGTTTTTACTATTGCACAGAATAGAGTTAATTCTACTGTTAATACCGTCAGCAAGCTTTATCCTTGTAGCTTCAGTGCTCACGGGATTTTTTGTACGTAAGATCAAACAAGGAAACTTCGCTTTCGCATCTCCTACAGTACACCGCTATGCCATTGGAACCTTAACCATATTTTTAACAACTTTGCCGTTTTTGCTTTTAGTGCCTATTGCGCTGTCACCACATATATACACTTTTACCTTTATCGTGGTATCAATTCTGATTCAGGCTATTATTGCTAATGTCGCTAAGAGAATTTAGTAATTCTGAGATACTAAAAATTAACGATAAAAATCGAGAGTATTGCAATATACAGGCAACAAACAGCATTGTATATGATATTATTTAAGTATCGTATATTACGATACTTGTGTGTGATGGGGTGGGGTAGAAATACCTCTACCCTTTTTTTATAACGTATGAGGAGATTATATGCCAGACTATTTAATTTGGCTTATTGCCTGTATAGGCATTTTGGGAATTGAAATGTTATTAAGCACTTTCTATCTTTTAGCTTTCAGTGCAGGAGCTCTTGCAGCAAGTATCTGCTCACTGGCAGGTTTATCTTTAACAGGACAAATCACTGTAGCAGCTGTAGTAATCATTGCAGGTGTAATGATTGCTTATCATTTCAGAAAGAAATTAAAGAAACTAACACCTAATAACAGTGCCGACAATCTAGATGAAAATCAGGTTGTAACTGTTACTGAAGTTAATAACGATGGCAGTGCCAAAGTAACCTACAGAGGCACAATCTGGACTGCTTTTGCTAATGCAGGTGTTTTAAATCACGGTACTTATAAGATCGATCGTGTCGAAGGTACCAGACTAATTTTGAAAAACAATTTTTAAAGGAGACTTAATATCATGGAGCAAATTTTGATAAATCTTTCAGGTGGCTTTGTAGTAGCCTTTGTGTTACTGGTAGTAGCTGTAATTTTTGCAGTAAATTCTGTTAGGGTTGTACCTCAGCAGACAGCCTTTGTAGTTGAAAGACTTGGTAAATTTCATAAGGTTTTAAATCCAGGCCTGAGCTTTATCATTCCTTTTATTGATAAAGTTGCCTACAGACAGGTTCTAAAGGAAATTCCTTACGATACTCCTAGTCAGGTATGCATCACCAAAGACAACACTCAGCTGTCAGTTGATGGTATCGTTTATTTTCAGGTTACCGATCCAAAGCTTGCAAGTTACGGCACTTCAAACTTCGTCTATGCAGTGTCACAGTTGGCACAGACATCTCTTCGTTCAGTTATCGGTAAAATGTCTTTAGACGAGACTTTTGAAGAAAGAGATTTAATCAACAAACAGGTGGTTTCAGCTATTGATGAAGCTGCTTTAAACTGGGGTGTAAAAGTTCTTCGTTATGAAATCAAAGATCTAACTCCTCCTAGTGAAATTCTTGAAGCAATGCAGAGGCAGATCACCGCAGAGCGTGAAAAGAGAGCTGTAATTTTAGAGTCTGAAGGTAAGAAACAGGAGCAGATCAACTTAGCGACCGGTGCTAGAGAAGCTGCTATTGCTAAATCTGAAGGTGAAAAACAGTCTGAAATCAATATCGCTGAAGGTAAGGCTCAGGCTACTATCGCTATTGCCAATGCTAACGCTCAGGCTATTTCTTTAATTGCTAAGGCTTCTCAGGATCAGGGCGGTGACACTGCAATTAACTTAAAGGTTGCAGGTCAGTATATCGAAGCTTTCTCAAATCTTGCTAAGAAGAACAATACTCTGATTATTCCAAACAACCTCTCCGATATTTCAGGAATGGTAGGCTCTGTCATGAAGATTGTTCAGGGTACAAAAAACAATATAGAATAAAATATTTGGCAGTGACCAGTAAGAACTTACACTGCCATTAAATTTCAATTATTAAAAGATAAACAAGGTAAAAACAAATGGAACTATTTAAAAAATTTAAAACACTGGACAAGTCTTTATATCAGCTTTTAATTCAGTTTTTAAGAAGTGATTATTACAGACTGCTGAGTTTTGCACTGTTAATTATACTCATCGTGCAAGTTTTCTTTCTAAATAAAGGTTAACTATGAGTTTTTTTGAAAAATTAAAGAATTTTGACCACGCCGTGTTTATATGTTTTATGGCTTTCATAAAAACAAAATATCCATGGATTTTAATGGCTTTATGGTTAGTTGCTTATGATGTTCATACGTACCTTACAGTAAATAAGTTTGATTCAACTATGCTGTATATGGATTTACCAACGATTTTGCTGCTTCTTCTTCAAGCTTATATTGTGTCAAAAAAATTTAACAAAAAAATGAAAAGAAATAAAAGATAAGAAAGATAAAAATTGATTTTTAGTACGTAACGAGGAGCCGATGCTCCTCATTTTTTTTTGCCCTTTTCATTGTATATTGTCCGTTTTAATCATTTCTACAATATAACTGCAAACGAATTATTGCTAATTCGTATATCGAAAAATACCAAGTAATTTTCCTCTATCTTCTGATAGAGGATTTTTTTAATCCTATGCTGATTTCATTTTTTATTATTTACTATGTAGCAATGCTCTTTTTTTGCTACGTAGATTATAGAGCTACCAAAAAGCGATATAGAAAGCGGAGCAGTCTGTATTACCTATGCCTGCTATGCTTTTCTTTAACCGCTACAACTCAAATAATGATCTTCATATTCAGTAATAATTGCCCTTAAATAAAAATATAATTACTCTTGGAAAGAGTCATAATAATCCTTGTAAAACACATTAATAGTTAAGTGTTTAAACTTTGTTTATCTTAATCTCTCCGAATCGTTCTCTTCGGAGAGTTTTTTTTACTCCGTCACCGTGACGAAATCAGAGTTTTTCTTTATATATCAATGTATTTCATCTAATAATCAAAACAAAATTTATTGCACTGTCACCTTTCCTTTATTGTGCCTAAAATTCGCCCTCAAAGCTAAGTCTATAAGCCTTTTATTGCTGTTTTAATAGTAGTGTTTAATACCAATTAAGGAAATAAAAAATGGCAGAAGTAAATAACACTGCTCAGACCAAGAAAGGATCTAAACAGCCTTCAGCTTTTGAAGAGATCCGCTCTACAGTCAAAGCAATCCAAACAGGAGACTTCAGAACTTCATCTAATCGTGAAAGAGCGATGGAGCGTTCTGAAAGCAGACGTAAAAAAGCCGAGCAAAGAGAAAAAGCTAAGCTTGAACGTATTCAATCCATTCCAACTGAAATTGATGCTAAAGATCCTTCACTCTTGAGTAATCAGGTAAAGCATGCACGCACATACTGGAACTACAGTATTGTGCTTGGTAATCAGTTCATACGTAATGCAACTACTCTAGCAATGGAGCATTTAGACGACATCTATAATTTCTTGGATTACAATGTCCCTGCTCTTATCAAGAACAAGGCCAAGATCAGAGCTGTACAAGTTCAGTTAGGTTCAAGACTTAAAGATCTTCGTGAATATAAAGATCAGCAGAAAGACTCTGTATATGCTCTCTTTAAGACTTATGGTTTAAAGCTTCAGGATCTACTTGCAGATGAGAATCTGCAACGTATTACACCACCAATGCAAGTTAAGTTCACAATCAGTTCTCCTCACTCTATTGAGTTATTAAAACTGTGCGCCGAGATTGATAACATTCTTACGATGGAAGATTACCTAGTAATGTTCGGCTACATGCAGTCAGGTGTTCAAATTCGAGATGCCAGAGCTTTGTCTAATGCCATTCAGAATTACTCAAGAGCAGTATCTGCAACTTATGAAGGTTTCAATAAGAAACTTGTAGAAGTAGGTCTTCGTAGAACCCGTGCCCAGCGCCGTGACATTGCATTAGAAAATGAAATTCATGACGCTGCATCTCGTGATGATAATTCTACAGACGACAAGACTGTTGAGTCTCAGAGTACTCAGGATACACCAGCACAAATTCAGAAATCATCCCCAAGAGCAAATAATCAGCCAAGGAGAGCTAATAGACAGTCTCAGGCTACACATACTCAGGGACAGCGCAAACAGGCTTCTGTAGAGCAATCTGGCGCATCTGAGAAGACAGTTGCTAAAGCAGCACCCGCTCCACAAACAGAACAGCCTGCTGATGAACCTCAGCCAACTCAACGCAGAAGATCTCCTTCCAAGCCAAGAGCAACTACTTCTACCAGAAGAAAAGATCCTGCGCAGAAAACAGAATAACAATACAAATGCTCCAAAAATAAAAACAAAGTAAGTACGCCGTTTTACTCCACTTCAATGTGGAGTTTTTTTTACTCCGTCACCGTGACGGTAACCGTAAAGAATTGCATGTCGAAGCCATTTTAAGAGGTTTTTATGAATAAAAAATTGAAGATATTTTTAATCGTAACAGGTGTTGTTACCACATGTTTTTCTAACAGTGTTTTGGCTCAAATTACACAAATACCTGAAAATATGGAAGGCAGAACTTTCAAAGAAGCCAAGCGTCAGATGCATAACATCTTTGAAAAGCTGTATCATCCGCAGACACTGTACTGTGGATGTGATATTACCTTTAACAGGTTCTGGTATTTTCCAAACTTACAAAGCTGTGGCTATCAAATCAGAAGTGATAAAAATAAAAAGAGAGCTCAACGCATAGAGGCAGAACATATAATGTCAGCTTGGGAATTTGGGCACAACTTGCAGTGCTGGGGCAATCGTGGTGGACGTTTTAACTGTGAACTCAATGATGAACTTTTCAGAGTAATGGAGTCCGATCTTCATAATCTGTATCCTGCTGTAGGCGAGATTAACGGTGACAGAAGTAACTACCTGTTCTCAGACTCAATCAGAGCACCTTCTCCTTATGGAGAATGTAATATGAGTATTGACAGAAAGCGTCAGAGAGTAACTCCACCAGAAAGGGCTCGTGGCGTCATTGCTCGTGCTTATCTTTATATGTCTGAAAGATACGGGATAGAGTTAGATGCTGAACACAGGAATTTATTTAATCAATGGAACAAAAAGTACAAGCCTGATGAGAATGAGTGTGAACGCAATATTTTAATTGGACAGGTACAGGGTAATCTTAATCACTTTGTAACTGAAAAATGCAGATGATTGTAGAAATTAAAAAAAATCTTTCGTCACCGTGACGAAGATTAGAATTTATTTGTTATTTCAGGTAATTAAATCAAGTTTCAGGATCAAAAAAAAGCCCAGATTTCTCTGGGCATTAACGTTTAATTGCAAAATTATATTTATTGGATCATAGATGATGATGTGTGCTGATTGTTTACATCGTGTTTGTTACCATTCTGATCACGACCACCAATTGGTAAGAAATCATCAACTCCGTTACCAAAATTTGTAATTTCTGAAGGTGACATTCCAGAAATACTTAACAGATTTAACCATTCTGTTAAGTCTATCTTTTCCCAATCCACTTTTTTAATTTCATCTAAAGTAATGCCATTACAGATAGCATGTTTTTTACCAAAGCCAAAGGCGCAAGCAGGGATAGCATAAGGCCATAAATTTGGACAGCCTCTTTGTGCATATCTAACTTGCTTATTCAAAATTCTTGATAAAGGAGAATCAAAACAACAGTAAACTTGTGTCCATTGCAAGCAACCACCTACAAATCCTCCAACGAAGTGTCCCGGATTTTTCATTGAACAATATCTGGAAACATAATCACATTTTTGAAGATGAATATCATTCTGAAGTTCAAAATCCTCGTCATGGCATTTTGTTGCTATATTAATAACCATTTGAACTCCTTTGTAAATTGCATATATCCAACCTATAACAGGCACTACATACTTACAGAAACTGCTAAAAGCTTCCATAACTCCATTTTTTGCTATTGTCTCACCTACTTTTTTTCCAGCTTCCTTTGCACCTTCTTTTACAAATTCACCTCCGGCTCCAGAGCCAAAGGCTGTTGCAATTTCCCTTGCTACGGCTTTATATACTTCTGATAAAATTTGAGAAACAACTTGTTTTACGTACTGGCCTACTGCATTAATGATTAACTGTTCTCCAAAATAAATTGATCCTCGAAAAACATCGCCTGCATAGGGGATCAAGTTGTTTAAACGGTTTACGATAGGTTCTGTTAGATTATCTGTAATCTGCTGGAATTTCTGACCTACGCCGGTAAAATTGACGAGCATGTTCCAACCAACACTCCAAAGGCCATTTGTTATCATTTCGCTAGGCTTTATGTTTGTATTGTTGTGCCATGCAAGATCAACTTTAACATTTGAAAAGTTACCGCTTTTTACAACATCTTGAACACCTTCTAGTTTAAACATATGAGCTTGATTTTTAATGTACTGTGCGATGTCGGTTGTAGCATTACTTGCATCACAACAATCATTGCCGGCAGCGCCCAAACCACCATTTGTGTAAAAAATCTTGCACTTTTTCTCTTCACCTTTCCAAATTAAACACTGAACACTTCCCTGTTCATTCAGCGGTTTATTTGGGTCTAAAGAAGAAGTATCTCCTGAGAATGTACAATCAACATCATTAGTTCCCTGTTGGGTCATCTGCATAAGACCAAGAGCTTTTGTGTAATCAGATGAGGAGTCACCTACCATGATATTTACACAATCTGCTCCTGCACAACTGATAGCGCCTGGACAGTTGTATGAAGATTCTGTTGTAGGTACATCTTCAGCTTTATCATAACCACAGTCGTAAATGTTTTTTTGCAGAACACAGTTATTATCAGAGTCATACTTTTCACATGATATTGTTGATTGTGAGCATCCCTGCTTTTGATATTGATCACATGAAGGTAAAGATGTTGCATTACCGTCTTTATCTTTAAATTGAGATGGTTCAACAGTTACTTTTGCAGTTGCACAGTTAAAGGAAAGTCCTGCGAAAGAGCTAATGTAGTCTTTAGAAATCTTCATACCATTTAAGAATACATGAGTAGCATTTGCATCTTGGGTAGGAATAGAAGGTCTGTAGTAGGTACATTCAACGGTACCTTTCAAAGAACCTGAATGAACAGCCTGAGCATACGAAGCACAAGTAGCATCGGTCCACTCATCATACTTAACTACAAGTGATGGATCATATTCTACTTCCATCTGAACATAAGGAATTGCTCCAGTGTAATCCATGAACATTGTCATCACATTTGAAGAACTGTTTTTAACTAAAGCAGTTACATCTTCATAGTGATGGACGTTATCCACCATATAGTAGTTTTTACCTTCGGTATTTGGAGTACAACCTTCGTTAAAGGAAAATAGAGGTTGATCTGTCTTACTAGATGATTTAAAACCTAAAGAAACATTACCTGTAAATCTAACTGTTTTTAAAGTTGCTTTTCTTACTGCTTTTGAATTTGAAATTGCAATTGTTGTTTCAACATGGTTGCTTGCACAATTTCCAGAATTTAGCTTTTGAGAATTGCTATATTTCTTTCCAAAGCCAATGCTTACACAGTTTTCTTTGTTACCTTCACAGGTATCGTACATATTACCTTCATTACCGCCACCAGTAGCTCCAACTGTTGTAGCTATAATAGGCAAGAAATCATGTGTTAATACACATCCTTTTTCTGTTGTTGGAGCATCTGTACATTCTTTAAAATCACTGTGATGAACAGTTTTCTTCGTTGCAATGATTTTTTTATCGAGTTCACAATCTGCAAACGGATTACCGTTTGTAGTTTCAATAACACTGTTACTCTTTGAAAAAATTGGATCACTTGAATTAATAGGTTTAGACTGCGCTGCTACTTTTGCGATAGTTGAATAAGCTTGAGACTCAATGGTTGCACTGTCAGTTTTCAGATCATCATCCATATTATCTTTTTTCTGATTTGCAAGAACATCAATACCTTCGTCAGTAAGCTTGTAAGTTGCCTGCATGTTAGTTGTAGAAGGTTCTTTCTTGTTAACATAATACTTGTTAGCTGGAATTTTACCTGCTGTAGTAGGAGTCAAATCATCAGTAATCATTGGACCATCTTTGTTTACTGACTCCTGAACTTTTGAATTTCCAAATGTTATGTTTTTTCCTACAACATGAGTATTATTCAAATCGTTCATAGTCTGCTTTTGCAGAATGTATGCATCCTGAGCACCAAATTCTTGAGGAGTAATAGTGTTCTTAGCATAGGCGCTAATGCAGGTAAACATTAACGAAATCTGACCACCTATCAGGACAGTACTTATCGTTTTCTGAAATGGAAAGTTCATTTGTTGCTCCAGATTTATTATATAAATTCTTTACAGCTATTTAGAAATATCACTTGCGCCCCAACCAATGCAGCACTCATTCCAGTTCCACAGCAGGTATACAAAGTCCTCTCCTGTCACAGGTACTTTTCTGGCTGTACCCCATACAAGATCAGATTCACCAATTACATGTGCTGATTTATTTTCAGGAACAGGGTACAACATTGATAACTTGTACTGACCTTTAGGCATACGTGGAGTGTATCCGCCTTCGCAAATGTAGTCATCTCCATAAGTGATCATTAAGAAACCTCTTCTGTGCAGTGCTGACAGCATTTTTGCTGCCATCAATGAAGATGCTCTTAAAGCACCGACACCGCCTGAAACGTTACCTGTAAATGGATACATTAAGCCCCATGAACCTGCACACCAAAATAGAGAATCAATTGGTTTTCTTAAGAATGTTGAAGATATAGAGTCAGGCATACATGCGATGACTCCAACAGGATTATTGAAAAGAACTACTTCTAGGTTGGTAAAGAAAGCAATAGAGTCATCATTCCATGTAGGATCAACTTCAGACAAGAACACCACATCAATATCCATGTAATGATCTTTAAAACAGCGAGGAGCGCTGTCCATCATATTCAATATAATCAACAAAGGAAAAGCGATGTAATGGTAATGAAGAAAAGCATTTTTTCCTTCAGAAGTATCACCTTCATCAATAGTATGGATACCGGCAGCTATTCTGGAAAAGCTTAACGTTGTTCCATTCATCGTAGCTAGACAGCCAGGATGTCTTACAAACTCAACAGCTTTAGAAGGCATCCACAATGAGTATTGATAACCAGCATAAGGAAGACCATCACGATCCTGACATTCACATAGGATCTTTTTTGAACGTTCTTCTGGCATTTCAATATCATCTTCTCTTCCGCCAATAGAAACTTTCATTCCCATGGCTATCATGGGAAACATGCAGTTCCAGCAAGGTGTAGAGATCATTTTTGCACCTAGTAGCTGAGTATCAGGACACTTGGAATTATTTTTATCATTAAGTTGTGGATCTCCTGTACCAGTGCCCATGCAGTTACCCTTTTCTGCACCACCAAGATTAGGATCTTCAACGTTAAAACCTTCCATTCTGCCATTGTCATCAGTGCGGTTTGAATAACTACCATCTTCCATTGGAGCTTTAGAGTTAATTGCATCAGGATCAAACGCCCACACAGGCTCAACACTTGACACAAAGAAACTCAGTAGAACTGCAAGAGTGGTTTTGCGATATTTATTTTTGCTTAGTGTTAACATCAAATTCCTCGACTACAAAATCCTGACCTTTGGCATAAACCACACATGGAGTTTTTTCTAACAGAAATGTCTTCTTAATCTCTGGTACCAATGTAAAAATAGGTTCATCAAAAGTATCAGAGAGCTTACTTAGATTTTCCCATCCCTTATCTCGATTGATACTTGTAATTAAGAACTTGGGAATAGTATTTGGAGCAGACTTATATTTGTTCAGAAACTCTTTATGATGAGTCTTCATGAACTCAAGCTCCTGCTCATTGGTTGGATCGAAAACAAAGAGAACACGGTCAAATACACGCAGTGCCAGAGGGTTGATCTTGTCACCACGTCTTGCAATTACAAGCTTTTCTCCCGGATGTTTAGGATCGTCAGCTGTAATATCTTGTTGAACGGTCACTGTAGGGTCGATGACTCGTACACGGTTTTCTGTAGCATGCTCAAGTGTTTCAATTGGAATATTCTGCCAAGTGCGGGCGATAGCTTTTTTGCGCTTTTCTTCCCAGTCAATTTTGGAGGCACGCTCTTGCATTTCTTCGATTAAATCTCGTTCCTGAATTTCTTCTACAGGACCTTTAATGCCCAAATCGCCACGCTTACCTTCATAGATAGCCAGATAGACTGTCTGAGGGTCGATTAGACCTTCAACACGAGCTAACTCATCTGGAGCCTTATTCTCTTTTCCTGTTTCAATATCACCAGAACGTTTAGGAGTTTTAGATTTCAATACCAAGATTGTTGGTACAGATGTAATGTGATACTGACGGAACCATACAGGATTAATTAGAACAGTAGGTGGAGTTTCCAGTTTTAAATCTACAGCAATCTTCTGGATGCGGTGCAGTGTTTCAGGAATACCTTTATCACCTTTTGCCAAACCTCGAATAACCAGCGCTACACGTTCGTTGCCTGCGTGCATCTGGTAAAGCTGTTTGAGGTTTTCTTCACTCATACCAAAAGAGATAAAGATTAGAGTATCAAACTCATCAACGATACCATGATCTTCCTTAGCCTTGTTCATGTTCTCACGAAGCTTTTTGCCGTCTTCTACAAGCTTTGCAACCGACTTATCAGAAAACACTGCCTCAGCACCGTTTGCGGCAACATCAAAGGACTTTTCTTTAACTTCTTTGATGTCCTGTACAAGATCCTGATTGTCTTTAAGATAGGTATCCAGTCTGTTTTTTACGTCTTTTGAGAGTTTAAAGTCAGACTTATCTGCTGCATCTAATACTTTGTCGGTATTAACCACATTGTTGGAAAACTGTTTTATGCTTTCAACTACGGTTGAGTAGTTGTCCTGAACTTTGGCATGGTCATCCTGTGCAACCGCACTGCCGCATAGACCTGCGCTACAAAATACGAATAAAATGACCGACAATCTGGCTTTCATCTAAATTTCCCCAATATCTGCTGTCTACTGAGTTGTATGCAGTGCCCAAGCCCCAGTACTTATCAAAGTCAAGAATTTCAGAACGAACAAAATACTCAGGCTCTTTCTTGTACAGTACAGACTGAATAAGTCCCTGTGCTTTTTTTTCCTGATTTACGTAGACGCCACCATCTGCTTTTACAGATGCCTCATCCAGTGGTAGAGCTCTAATATATTTAGCTACGTTCAGTCCATCCTTGCGAGTGAACATGTAACGAGACTTAAAAACAATTAAGTCATCACGAGCAACTCTTCGGTTCCACGTATCCACAATGGCGAAATTCCACGGTATATCAATGCATGAGCCTTTGAACCTTGGCACAGAAAACTCATAACGTGAAGAAAAGACATAGAAGGCAGAGAAAGACAGCAGTACTGTCATTGCAGTTACCAGCACCATTTCTTTGAGTGTGATGTTGCTTCCTAAAAATTTAAGTCTAAAGTCTCTGAACATAATGTATTTCTAAAATTCTCACTTCTTTACAGTTTGAATTTTCGCAAAAAGAAATATGCTCTCAGGCTTTATATAGGGCAGGATAATTTAAAGAAAGAGCTGTAAAACAAAGAGTTTATGCGTGGTTTCGGGCTAAATTGAATATCCAGAGCAGAAGTATGCTCTGGAATAAACTATCATTTTTTACTTTCTTAGATAAAATTTAACTACATTTTAATTTTCTTGTTTTGATTATGTTCTTTTAACACTGAATATAAATAAAGAAGCAACAGCAAAATAATTGGAAGAATCTGTAAGGATAAAACTTATAGGGAGTAAGATTTCAAAAAACTTCATTCTAAAATTCCTAAATATCCGGAAACTTTTACTTTTTTACTTCGTCTGTGATTTACTTAAATTGTGATTTTTGTTCTTCTTTAATATCTTCTATAATTTTTTTGATTTGCTTTTTAAGTTTTAATTCCAAATATATAGTGTAGAACAAACCTAAAATGGAAAGTATTGTTGCTACATTAAGGCAATTAAAGAAAAATTTTGGTAGTCCAATATCTCCACAAAATCCACAAAAAAAACCAACCGCACAGCATAGCATAGTAAATGCAAAAACGTAGTTGTGTATTATTAGCAGGTTCATTTCTTTGCGAATTAGAGGCTTAAAACGTCTGTAATATTTGTAATTGACATGAGGGCAATTTTTAATTTTCATAAGAGATTTCCTTGAATGTAAAAAGATACAAGAGTTTTTTTTCTAGTGAAGGTGATGATGTTCTGGCATTTGAGGCATAGGCTCTTGAGTGCCCTGACCGCAGTGTGGCTTATTTGGCACTGCACTCGGAGCTGGGGCTACAGGCTGTGCCATATAAATCGGCTCATGGTTGGAATATTCATTTGCTCTTACAGTCATATCATGCATGTGACCGAAGATAGTTGCTGGAGTGTTTAAGCCGATTGCAGGATCTAACATGCCCAGTGCCATGGCGCTGTGTGATAAAACCAGATATAGACTCAAGAATACAATTTTAACTCCATGCTTTTTATGTTCTGAGCTCTTTCTGCATATTCGACCCAACTCAAGCAAAGTAATTAAAATTAATGGCAGAGCTGAAGCTACGAAAAGATAGCTTGATACTGAATCTACCCATCCTAGGAAAGAGTGCTGTTTTATAGCAGGTGTTAGTACATGTACTGCGTATAATGTACCCAAGACAAGCATAGCAAACCCACCTAAAACTGAGGACAGCTTATTTAAACTGTTTACAACTCTACTGTCTTTTTCTTTGTAGAACTTTAAAATTTCGGTGATTGCGATAGTTTCGGCAATTACCATTGGAATTACCATGTAGTAGATTAGATTATAAGGTGCATTTCCCATCAGAAGATGCATATACTGAGTCATCATCATGATTTATATATATTTCCTTTTCAATTCAATGAAAACTGACAGCTCTTTTATTTGCTACAAAAACCTAAAAATTTAACCCATACATAATAAAGAAAAGAGAATTTAATTAGAGAGGATTTGAGGGGCATTAGTCTCTGAGAATAATTTAGTAAGATAAAAAAGTATTAAGACAGATTTAAGTCTCAGAGACTATGCTTGAAGTAATTATACTCTTACAAAAGACATTATCGCATCAGACGATACGTTTTATTAAAATTTATTTCTTAATTTTTGTATTTTATTCATGCAATAAGGAAGAACTAACACACAAAAGATTATGTATACAATGCTTATCATCTTAAACAGTTCTCTAAACTCGTCATGACCTGTAAGCACTACAATATCCATAAAGAATATCGCCACAGCACCTACAGCAAAGGCAAATACCAACATTTTTTCATAACGTCCTAGTGAGACATAATGAAAATAATTCATTGATTTTAGTATATTAGAAGGATTAACACCTGTCATTAACTTTGCCTTTTTAAAGTCTGACTTTCTGCGTCTTTTCATACTAAGGTAATAATAACGAGCCAAGTCACCAACAGGCTCTAATCTATCCAGATACTCTGCCAGTATTTTGATGTTTGGCAACATTTCATAGGTAATGACGCCTGTCTTTTTTCCGTTTATAATTTTGTCTTCAATAATAGTTGTTGGGGTAAATTCAGAACTATCAATTGCACCGTCCGGTTTTACAACATGGACAATTTCAGGCAGAAAGAACTCAGTCATCACAACAAGTCTTTCATCTGTAGTTAGACTTCTTATGCCACCATTGCTGTCACACCCTAAAACAATAAAGTCATTGTATATTGTCTTTTGTACAGGTGCATCCTTTTTATACCAGTCCTCTTTTGCATAAAGGTGTCTGTTGCAACACCATGAATTATATTTCTGATTGATGTCGATATAGTGCTGACACAGGATCTTTACCTGTACAACATTACCTTTTAAATCAATAAGTTCATAATCAAGAATATCTATTTCATCCCAATCTAAAATAGTTGCAGCTTGCTTTAAGATGCTTGGAATATCTGGGTCAGAAATGATACGAAGTTTCTCAGGTATTCTGTATAAAGGAATTAGAACAGCATTAAATACTCTTTTCATGAAATAGACCTTATAAATTAAAAAGTCTTTACAGAGTGTAGAGTCCGTAAAGACTTAAGGAGATTAAAGATCGTTTTTTTTAGTACTCTGCTCTAAGGAGGAAAGATATATAGGAGAACTCATATATCTAAGAACAGAGTATAGTTTTACTAACAGTCTAATTATAGCATGTTTACAGAAAATATCGTGTCAGACGCAACATTATAAATAAAAAAAAATCCCGCATATTACTTGTCTTTAGGAGTATTAAAAAAAAGACAAACAATATGCAGGAGTGAAAATGTTTGAAATATTCAAGTATGACAATTATAAATCAAAATCAGTAAAAAATCACGTCACATACGATACAAAGTACTTGCAAAATTTCTCAGATTAGCTATCTGAGTTTGAGTGGATTTTTTTTGCCTAAATTTTCCTTAACACTTAAAAAGAAAGCCCCCAATACAAAGTACTGAGAGCTTTTACACAAGGAAGTTGGATTATAACGTTCTAGTTTTTATTATTAACTGAAATGGTTATTCTTTGTTACAGCCACAGCTAGTTTTCTGTAACTCATCAATCTTCTGACTCAGCTGAGAAATAATCTTTTCGTTATTTTGCTGCATCTTGGCTAGATGATTTACTTTAACAGTCGCTTCTGAAAGATCGCCATTAATAACCATGAAAGCGTAGATACCCATTACGACTGCCGCACAGTATAAGCAGTTGAGGACAACTTCGTTTTTGTTTAGATTAGACAAAAAGTCTTTTATTTTACTCATTTTACTTTCCTTTTTACTTTCCGAGATTTAGGCCATCAAGCTGCTGCATTTTGTCCTGCAAAACGAGCCTCTCAATATCCTTAAACTTGATAAATTTGACACTTGAATTGTCTTTGTTATCGGGAGCAGCAATTACTGCTCTGTCAGTAATAACCACTCCGCCCTGTGAAGCCAGATAAGCTGTAACCTGACGCAGTTTTGCATGCATAGCTGTTACATCAGCGTTTTGGTAAGCTGTAATATCATCAAACTTTGACTCTTCAACGATGTACAACTGCGGTTGTGACACAACCTCGCTGCGCAGTGTGTACACTTCGTAGCACAGAAAAAGCAAAAGGACGCCTAAGGCGATATTAAGGTATTTAGTGTACATTTCCCTTCTCCTGAGTTTCTACGTTGGTGTTGTCTGTTGAAGTGGTTTGATCCTCTGCCTGCTCATCAGTTCCACTTTCCTGAGGTTCAGGTTCTTCTTCAGAGTATTCATCGTTTTCATACTCAGCATCAGATTCCTGCTCAGAGTATTCTTCAGGCTGCTCTGTAGTATCTGAAGGAACAGCTTCATCCTCTACGTAAGAGTCGTCATTAGTGCTATCTTCAGATGACTCATAATTCTCTTCTTCACCCGGAGCGTCTTCAGTCTCTTCATGAGCGTTTTTGTTATCTGTAGGATTGTTTTCATCTTCCAGATAAGCTTCATTGTCATTCTGAGTTGCGGAGTCAGCTTCATAGTCCTGAGGTTCATCCTGAAGGTTATATTCATCTGGTAAATACTCGTCTTGAGAATTATCAATTTCATTCTGAGTATTAGTTTCAGGAGTACCTGAACTTGAAACAGCATCTGGGTTGTTCAAGTCGACATCAGAAAGTTTTACGAGAGGATCTGAGCCGGGCTTACGATCTTCATAGATAAGTCCTACTTTGTGACCTTCATTGGTTGAAGACGGATTAACAACGTTAGAAGCGTCTTCAAAAATTAAGCGCTTTGACAGAGGGGACCAGTAAGCGTGCTGGTACTTGGCAATTTCGGCATCTGAAATAACGTAAGAACGCTCTCTCATATATTCTTTGAGTTCTTCATCAGACATCTTCTTGCCAAGTGGAGTAAACTCCTGCTTGTTCAAGTCTTTGAGGTCAATCTTGCCTTCATCGACCAGGATCTGGTTAATAGCGTCAGAGTAGGTAGCGCCCATTTGAACGTAATAGTTAATACGAGCAATGTCGGTAGGGTCAGTTGAGAACATCAGTTTCTCGAAGTCAGACACAATTAGTCGACCAATACCGGTACCTGCATTTGACTGTAAAAAGATTTCTGAGTACACGCCTTTAACTGTTCGTACAGTTTTAAGCTGTTCAAAGCCTGCATCGGATAAAGTTAACTGTTTCTTTTCCTTGACCTGTTCAACAGTCTGCTCTTTCTGACCTAACAGGAAATTAAAGGCGGAGTTTGCAGCAATAGCCTGTCCAATTTGATTATCAGTAGAATTGTATAAGTCAGCGACACTTTGAGTTGCAATAATTGCAGAAGCTTCATATTTACGGAACTTACGGTAAGCAGCTTCCATAAATTTAGCAGTATGACCTTCTTTTAGTAGATCCCAAGCTTCATCAATCATTACCAGTTTTTTTTGTCCTGACTTTCTGGTTAAGAAAATTGCCTGCTGAATTTGGAAAATCAGCTGCAACAGTACCACCTGACGTAATTGTGGCATACCGTTTAACTCTTCCAGTTCCAGCACAGTAAAACGATTGTTGAAAGTAATAGGCTCTCCACCGTTAAAAACTTGTCCGTAAGAACCTTTTGTTGTGAATGGATAAATCTGGGTTGCCATATCCCGTATACGCATATCGTTATTGGAACGTGCGTACTCATTTAAGCCATCTCGAATATCGTCAATGGTAGCTTCTCTGCCCTTTTGAGTCCATAACCTGTCAAAAATCTGTGTCAGCACAGATTCCTGCTGAGAAGTTAACTTTTCACGAGGAGAAATCATCGATTCAAGGATAGCAATAATGAAGTCATGCTCGTCTTCAATATTATTAATCATCTTAAATGGATTTAAGCATGGAAGGTGATCCTGTTGGAATGAGATAAAATCGCCATGTAAGGTGTTACACAATTTTAAATAGCTTCGACCAATATCAATGATCCAGACACGGGCACCTTCTGACATGTACATGGACATCAGCTCATTTGTAAAGAAAGATTTACCTGAGCCTGACTCTGCTGCAATCAGAGCGTTGTTATTGGTGTTTGAATCTTGTAATGACAGCGTCATTAACTGACCTGTTCTGGAAATTAAAGAAACGTGTCCACGACCGGTACCTTTCCACTCTGACATTAAAGGCAACAGGGTTGTAGCAATATTGGTGGTAAAAGTATTGTAACGGCGAGCTTCCATGCCAAACATAAATTTTCTGTCTACAGAGAATGGCAGACAGTTAGTAAACATTTCTCGCTGCACATAGCGGTCAACCATGAGCTTAAAATTCATGGTGGCAAAATACTGCTGCATTGCCTGAGACATATCAATCATAGCCTGTTTGGTTTTAGCGAAGATAATGACGCTAAAAGTCATCTGTAGCAGCTTTCCGCCATTTTCAACAGCATTGTAGATCTCGTCATAGTCTTTAATCGCTGTTGCCATTTCAGGACGTGCTCTTAAAAGCACTGACGAGAAAGAGGCTTTACCTGTAAGAGAACGTTTCTTTTTGAAGTTATCAAAAGTCTTGGTATGGTTAATAACATGAATGGTAGAGACCACACAATAGTTTCCTGCAATGTTTGCTGAACGACCACGACCGGTAAAGTCACCGGCGTACATAATAGCATTACCAAAATACATCATTGCTGGATAGGTTCGAGGTGACATTACCTGTGCATAACACTGAAAGTCATCTTCGCCTTTCTTCTTATTCTTGTTGTCATAACGCTGACATAAACCAATGAAGCTACGAGTTTCATCAGAGTCATCTAGATCAGAGTCAGGATCAAAGAACTGATCACAAAGTGGGATGGTAGGATCAGGTTTAATTACTGACTTCTCCCATGAGCGGTCAGGTTGCCAGTTAATGAGAGTTCCCATAACTCTAAGATACATAGATGCGTTCATTTCACGAGGACAGAAACCGGTATCCGCAAGTGAAGCGTAAGATCTACGCTGTAACTCAATTATCTCGAGTTTTTCGTTGTCGGTTGGTGCAAGACCATTGCGTACAGGAATTTTAATAGTAATAAATAACTTTATATCAACAATCAGACCGCAATCGTAAGACTGACCTTTGTAATTTGTAACCAGAGGCTTTTTAGAATGTTCTCTTAAAAAGTTAATTCTCTGGTATAGAAGTGGAGTTAAAAGCTGATCATAAAAACCATTACGTAAGGTCAGGACCTGATCTAACTGTGAATCAAGATCAGGAGAACGATATAGCATAAAGCTGATTGTGGTATGCTCAGGAAAATCCAAATTAAAAAAAGACTGCACCTGTTTATTCAGCTCATCGCCACCGCCCGGAATAGGATCACAGACAAAGCCAAAACCAATGGTTCTGTCATCCATAAAGAAAAGTTTAGTTTCAGTGTCGTAGCCTATAACAGGACTTAAAACAGACAGTTTATCGTAACCTTCAAACATTTATCGATCCATAGCTCCTTTCAGGTAATTGATGTCATCTACAACTGCTTTAAGTTCAGCATTTTCTTTGTCTTTTAACTTCTGAATTTTCTCTTTATAGTCTTCAAAGAGTTTTTTCTGTCTGCGTCTAACATCTGTTTGTTTCATAATTCTGCGTTCGTTGTTGTAGTTTTGAGCAATACCATAGACAACTTCAAGATTTCTGTATTCACGGTCGTACTGGTTCTTAAGATACTGTCTGCGATAGTTGTACTCGTTCTGAATTTGGTCTATCTGGGTTTGTAGCTGTTCAACTTCATTGACAAGATGTTTATTCTTGCCTTTTCGTTTGGTGCTGATAGCCTGTGCATCCATTTCTTCATAGTCAGATAAAGTTTTTTCCTTTTCCTGAGTCTTGTTGGTAACATCAGCATTTGTAGACTGATCAACACCTTCTACAACTAAAGCTTCGTCTTCAGTTTTGTTAGCTTCATTGAGGTATCTGCTGATTTCATCAGACATATCAAAACCGTTTAAGTCGCCACTTTTAGACTTGTAGTTAAAAGGCTCATGAGCAATCTGCTCTGAGGTGTAGTCTTTCTTTTCCTTTTCAGTTACTTTGATGTCATCAGCATCGACAGCTGACTTGATAGCTGCAACTTCTTCAGCTTCTGTTGGCTGTTCCTTATCTTCCTGAGTTAAAGGATCATCAATAGAGAGCTCAGCGTAGCTGTCTAGCGAGGGAGTTTCCTCTTCCTCTTCCTCGTGAACACTCTTAGTTGAATGATTAGCTTCATTTTCTACTGGAGTTTCATCGTAGACTTTGTCTGCTTTGAAGTCTTTAGTATGCTCTGAAACTGTTCTCTGAGCTTCCTGAAGAGCAGCTCTCTTACCAATCTGTGAGTCAATCTCACTTTTTAGCTCTTTAGGCAGGAAGTTCTTATCAATGTTGGTGTTACGGTGTTCGGTTAACCACTGATAAAGTCCCTGCATAGGAATACCACGTGAGATTGAGCCGTCATAGTCGATTAAGAATGGCAGACCGTCTACGCCTGCGTAATAAGCAGCAGTCATAGTCTTGTCGTAGTTATCCATCTTGCACTTGTTAGTAGAAAGTTTTTCCAATTTTCCACTGTACAGAAGATTACCAATTTGAGGATTACCCTCTTCACGAGCACAATAGAACTTTAAAGCCAGCTCTTTAGACTTACTGTTGTCAGCTGGAATTGGCACAAAGTAGAAAGTGTAATCATCCTTTTCAGGAAAATCGTTAACCAAGTCAATTAGCTCATGAGTAAGAGAACTGCCGGCGTCAACGAAGAACACCGCTTCTTTTTCACCGTTGCCGATTCGAGCTGAAGACAAGGTATCAGGATCAATAGAGAGTTTTCTTAAATTAGCCTTTAGAGCGTAATTCTTAATATCTTCAACACCGGTTAACTGTTTCATGCTGTTATAGGTGTCATAGACTTTACCTTGGAAGATAAAACGACCGTTCTCAGATACTAAAATCATCTTGCCAGGAGTAGCTTCAATAGCAATGAGATAGCCGACTTTCAAAGGAGCTGTTGAGTTGAACATCTTTTTAATCTTTTCAACCATCTTCTTACGATCTTCTTCTGAGATGGTCTTAGGGTCGACATTGTCTAGACCTTCAATCTTGATACCCAGCAAGGATGTTAAGGTAGTAACTGTACTATCAACATCTTCCTTGTAGTCATTAAAGACTTTGTTCTGGACTTTGCCGGTTTCCATGATTTCTTTTTTCTGCTGAACAAGTTCGGCAATCTGCTGCTTTCTGTCTGCTTCAGATACATTTGCCTTTTTCATCTGTTCAATCTTCTGATCAAGTTCAATCAACTTTAAAATCTGTTCTGAAGAAAGATTTTTCTTGGCATCAGGATCAGCTTTTCTGGTGACGGTTTTAATTTCAACTTTTGCGGTTCCGTCACCGTGACGGACATCTTGAAAAACCGCATTAGACTGCGATTTATCAGCATTTCTTTGAATTGAATTATCTGTATTTTCAGCAGGTAATTTATCGGTGACGACATCGAGTGCGAAAGCTGATGTCATGACAGACAATAAAGCTGTACAGATTAAAGTTTTTTTCAGTTTCATGTGCATCCCTGTGTATTTAAGAATTACTTTTTACAAAACACTTCTAAAAACATTCTGTAAAAAGCCCCCTGTAACAGGGGCTTGTAAGTAGAAGAAATTACTTAGTGAGTGAACAGCTGATTACCTTCTGCTTCGTAAGTTGCAACAGACTGCTCAACCTGAGCTACGTTTACACCGGCACCAGTATCATCCATGATGTTGTCAACGATGGTTGGTGAGTTGTACAGACCAATTGCCATTACAACCCCCATAATGAAAGCCCAGAACTGCTGAGACTTTACGGCGATAAACGTTCCGCACAGAATCAATGACAAAGAAATTAAAGAACCTAAAGTACCTTTCATATTGGTTACAACGAAGTCTTTAATATCACCAAAGATTTCGTTACCACCATCGGCAATTGCGCTGTTGCTCATCAGCATGAAAGCACTGACACCTGCAACTGCAAGTAAACCGGTCTTTAAGTTTTTACCTAATTTAGAGTGAGACTTTAAATTAGAGTTTGTTTCGATGGCACATGCCATAGTTTCGTTATTTACCATTTTGATCCTCTTATTTTTCTAATGGTGAAAAGGTATTTGAGTCATGAATGTCCTGAGAGTTAACTCCAAGCGTCCATCTTCTAGGAGAAACCTCTGTGTACACATAACCCGACATCACAAAATCTCCTTCTTTGTCTTCGTAAGGAGCTACCCAAATGCGCATTACCTGTGGTGGAGTTCTAACAGGTATAGGCTCATTCGGAAGGCGATTGGTTACATAGTTGTCCAGTACGAAATCGGACTGACCGTTTTTAGTACCGTCATCAACGGTTTTGCCCTCTTTCTCAAGCTGCTTCTCTCTTGCTAACTTTGCAGGTGTCTGACCGTTATTGGTCATTTCGTACATCTGTGAAGTTGAAGCACAAGGAACGCCACCGTTTTCCATCTTGCAGGAAAACTCACCGTCACCTAATGCTAGTGAAGAACAGCCTGTCAGTACTGAAGTTCCCAGCATCAATGCTAAGGCACCAGCACTTATGCTTATTAAGCGTAAATGGGCAGATTTATTGGTATTCATTCAAAATTCCTCTTATTACTGAATTAGTTCAGGATGTTGAGCAGCTAAACCTGATGGGTTTTCCATTTCAGTTGGAGTTGTATAATCAACTGTTCCCTTGTTCTTATGAGCTGCCTGTTCTTTTAAAGCTTCCATCTGCTTTTCTGGTGACTCTTTAACAACTGAAAGAGTGGTTCCTTGTGTCAGTGTCACAGTAACCTCACGACCTGCATCGACTTCGATTACAGGGAAGGTCTGCTCTGCCATAGACATGTAGTAATCTGCTAACTTGTCTAAAGCTTCTGAAGCGCCGTTGAAGAGGCCATTGTTTAGAGTTTCACCTGAGAAGGCTTGAGTGTAGGTATTTGAACTGGAGCCTGAAATGTCCAGTTTCTGCACACGTTCTGTCTGGAATGAATCGGACATACCAGATGCGAATCCGGCTAACATGGCGTTACGCAAGGCTTTACCGTTACGGGTGATTAAACGACCACTGATACCGGCTTTACCGTCTTCACCTACTGCGTATGATGGGAACTTAGTTTCAATGATGGAGTTGTCATTAGCTACACAGGAAAGAGTATCTCCTCGTAGAAGTGCTCGTTCTGATGACATGTCTCCATACCCTGACATGGTCAGAAAGCACTCACGAACATCTGCTTTCTTTAAGTTAGGCAGAATGGCATCATCCTGTACACGCATCACAACTGGAAAAGGATCTTTACGTGCGTTTACACCTGTTGGGGCATATAGACCTGACAGCAAAGTACCTTTAACAAAAGTACCTGTTGGCAGATATACCTCAGGTTTAGCATCGAAAGAAGCAAGACGAGCTTTTTCCTCTCTCTCGGTATCATCCTCACCAATAACATTGATCTTGTTAGGAAGCTCAGCTACAGCGTTACCGTCATTATCAAGTTCTAATGTATCTGCCTTGTTTTGTGATACATACTTCTCAGCGTACAGAGCGTTAGGATCAACAGTGTTTACAGATCGCTCAAGAAATGGCTGAGTATTCTGTCGCTGGTTAGGCCTTGGAGTAAAAGAACCTGCATTAGTGATTTCTCCTCTGGAATTAGGCTTTGGGGTCTTATCGTTAGCTTTCTCTTCAGTTTCCTTCTTTGCAGCTGTAATAGCAGGTGCACTGTTCACTAGCTTGTTCAAGCGCTGGTTTTCGTTGGTAAGCTTAGTGATTTCGTTGTTTGTCTGCTCCTGCTGTTCACGTAACTGACGCTGTAAGTCTGCTATTGACTGATTCAACTGCGCAGTTTCTCTCTTCATGTTCTGTGTTACAGTTAAATCGGATTTCAACTTGTCAAAGTCTTTCTTTAAGCGTTTGTTTTCCGCAGCCTGAGAAGTTAACTTGTCATTAGCAATCTTAATCTGTGCGATTAAAGATTCCATACCAAGCTCTTTAGGCGAACGGTCTGTCAGAACATTTTCTATAGGTTTTTTACTGCTGCCAAAGCTATTAGGATCACTGGTACATTTCATAATTAGCACCATGCCAGCTATTAGCACACCAATAACAGCATACTTCTTTTGCTTTGGTGTCAGTGTGATATTAAATTTCTTATTCTCTTCTGCCATCGTCTTTACCTTAATTTAAAAGTGAACGGCGCTTGGTTACAGCTGTGTTTGCCTTCGAGTTAATTCGTTGTACAACGTAGATTTCTGTTGACTGATTAGGCTTTAACAGGTTGTATGGATATGCTGCGACTGCTGCGACATCGTATCCGCCACAGGATGCCTCAATGAGTTCGATTGGCTGATTGGAAACATTAGTTACTTTTCCAATGGTATAGTTGAGGTTTACACCCGCCATCAGCTGTCCTTTAGAGAAGTCAAACTTTAATCCTGACTGATTACATACAGGTAAGTTATACTTTGAAGGTATCTTTTGCAGATGATAGCCTGATGGAACTTCTCCTAAGGCAATAGCAAGAAGAGTCTTCTTTAATGTATTAACGAACGGTTGCGAGGTTTCCCAAACGTTAGCCTCTTCAGATCCTGAAAGTGTTACTGAGTTTGAGTCATTCAAAACCAGATTAACTTCACGTGGTGGTATCCTGCGTGGTACTAAAGTCAAGGAAATTGCTGTCTGTTCATTACCCTTTTCTGTAATAAACAAACCTAATGGGTAGTCTTTCTTGGTGGAAACATATACTACGTTTCCTTTTACACAGACTTCACCGCACTCTTTTCCCTTGCCACCCTGCAATGCACTTGAAAGAATTTGTGGATTGTTGAATGGTGTAATAATTCTGTTTGGTTGGTCTGTTGAAATAGTTATGATCTGGTTTACACCTGGACGAACCTTTAAGTCTGTACTGCCAGTTGTAATATCACCGTACTTCGGTACATTGGTCATTACTGATTTAGGTACTGCTGGAATAGCAGCCTTCAATTTCTCTGCATCGGCTGGCACATCGCCATACATTGAAGTGGTTTCTTCAAGTTTCTGTCTTGTTCTCTTTAACTCAGCTTGAGTAGCTTCCAGCTGTGCTCGAATTGCTGCATCAGGATCATAGGCATTTGTAGTACTAGAAGAACTTGCTCCCTGTACAAGTGGTGCTCTAGTAGCAGGAGATGAAGAACCTGAAAATCGTTCTTCAGCTTCCAACTCCGCCTGAGAAGGTGCGTCTTTCAATTCAATCATAGGTGAGGTGTTTCCGTCACTGTCATCCTGACGTACCATTCCCTGTGATGTTGTTATCATTGGAGCTGTAGTTCCGTACTTACGGTTAAATACAGCACCCGCACTTGGTGTATTACCATTAGCATTGTTGACGTTATGGGTCTGTTCTTCAGTTGTTGCAGGTGAACCTGTAAATACTGATTTCACTTTTGGCTGTGAAGTTAATTCAGCAGCTCTTACCTCTCCAAAGATACTTGCCTGTGCTGTGTTGGTTCCAACTGAATAGCCAGCTAGACACAGACAGACGGTTATAGCTGTTAAGTTTTTTTTCATTTTTCTTCCTGTGTTTATTTACGTGAAGACTTGGTAGGCTTCTTTGACTTTAATTTCTGCTCAGTACGAGCTTGATCTTCATAGGTGTTGATATACAGGATTTGTGGCATGTATCCCTGTACGCCAATAATGAACTCGTATGTTCTGATATGCTTCTTCTCGGCTAGTCCCGGTGCCTTAATGTAGTAGTCACCTTCTACGAATACCTTGTCTGTTGATGGTTCATAGATGTATCTGTGGATTTCAAAACGAACTGTAATACGGTTCTCTTTGAACTGTGCAGCCTGTGCTCGCAATGCAGTGATGGTCTGCTCGTAAATATCGTTTGGAAGTAAAGGTGCAATTCGCTTTTCAATCATATCCACTGAGCCGTAGTTACAGTTTCCAAGCAAAATTGCTAATGCCATGCCCCAAGCTGTCTTATATGACTCAGAAGCCATGTCTTCTGATACATAGCCTGTCTGCTGCAATGTGTATGGCACAATGGTTGTAATAGTCTTCTTGTTTAACACGGTAAAAGCAAGTAATACCGTTGTAATACTTAATGCGCAGATTGAAATTCTTCCTAGATATTTCTCTGCTCTTAAAGCTTTGTATGAGGTTGATAAGTTCTTAAACAGCATCTTGTTTTTCTAGTCCTTTTTCTTTAAAAAATTGGTGAAGTCAACATCTAAAGGTGCTTTTACTGTTGTAGGAAGAAATCTTCTGTTGAATGGACGACACATTGTCTGTGTCATTGAAAAACAGTAAAGTCCCTTGCCGTAAGCCCAGTGAATTACAAAGCCTCTTGGATACTTAGAGTTGAGCTTTTTATAAAAGTATGAAAAGACCCAACCTGCGACTAAGCACGGCATCAACGTGTGTGTGATAATTCCAACGATGAGTAAAGCTAGAAAAGGTGCGATCTCATCTAATCTGAAAAAAAGAAACCAAGGCGGATCATCGTGCCTTGTTGGTATAGCTGTAGGTTTCATTGAACATGTTCCTTAAAAATAAATTTCTAATGGAACTATTGTTAGTTATTCAATGCTCAGAAATTACTGATTAGTGGGGCAATGTTATTAGAGTGTACGATAAGGTGAATTGTTGAAGTTTTGCTGAACTGTTGAGGAAAGTTTATTGAAGGCTTAATTTTTTTAATTCGTTTTTAACAAGTTCAAAGTCTATATTTTTTGGGTCGCCTATCAGTGATATTACTTTGTCTAAGACCTCCTGCTGATATTTAGGATTTCGCCTTTTTTGTATTACTTCAATAATTTCATCTAAAAAGCTAAATAATATTTTTGTTTCAAACTGTTCAAAGAAATCTAATGATAGGTCAGGTGATTTTAAATGATATTGTTCTAATTTTAATGAAAGAAATGGAATTTTATATAATTCTTCCAATAAAGGATCGTCTTTTGTATTACAAATATAATTAATTAAAAAGTCTTTTAAATATTTAATTTGCTCTTCTCTTGGTTCTACTTCATGATTTATTAATCGTGAATAATATGTAGTGCCACAATGTAATACTCTTAATGAAAATTCATTTACCGTTAATCCTGTAAATTCTTTAATTCTTCTACAGAGTAAACAACTATCCATAATTACCTATTCTTATTTTGATGTAGCAATAATATTATTAAAAAAATTTTGCATACTATAAAAGAATATATTTTTAAAGTAAATATAAATCGAAGTTAATATATTTTACAAAGAGAAGAAATAATATTTTTAATAATTAAAGCGAATTATAGATTTCTATATTTTTCTTTTTTATATTTTTCTTTTTTATATTTAGATATTTCAATTTTAATTTAACTTCATAATAAAAAGTATTTAATGATTATTTAAACAGTAATAATTAAATAAAGTTCGCTTAAAATTAATCAAATATATTAAATATAAGTTAATTATCAGTTTTTTCTATCATTTAACAATTCAGCAATATTTAGATTTAATGCTCTAATATTATTGTTTGCGTCCGCTAAATATTTTTTAATTTTTCTAATTCTTGCAAAAAGAGTTTCATATTTATTCATTACATCTTTTTGAATTTCAAATTCTGTAGTAAACATTCTGTTTAAATTGTATTGGCATTTAATTTTACTGTAACAATTTGATTTAAAGCTTTTAGAGTAAATAATTTGATTTTCCTGTTTGGACTTAATTCTTAATCTCCATTCAAGGGACTCAAAACTTCCTGTATTTTCAGGAACGCTTAAAATCAGATCGTTCTGTTCTTCTTTTGAATACTCTTTTAATTTTGGATCTTTTCTCCAGTAAATCAAAACTACCCAGAACTTATACTTTTCATTTTTCAAATCAGAAATCATACTATTCATTTCATTCAGGTATAACTCGTTCAGATAGTGAGAATATACAAATAGAATAAACTTAATCTTATTGGTAGGGATCACTCCATTACCATCAGCAATTAAAGTAAATAGAGAATCAAACAGATCAGAGGTCAATCTTTCACTTACTCTTATTTGGGATTTATTCTGCTCACTTTGTAGATATTCACACCCTACTGTTTTGATAACTTCATACAAGTCCTCAAATCTCTTAATAAACTTTGTATCTGGAATCAAAATAACCTCACTTTATACTGTGACTGAAAATTGAATTTTGTAAACGAAAATCGACCTTATAATATAATACGTAAGATCCCCCCCATCCTCCGACAAAAATCAATGTGACTGAAAGTGTGACTTTTTTTACTGATTTTTGGTACTTTTTTGTTTAATTTCAAAGAAATAAGCGTGACTTTTTTATGTAATTTCGGAAGAAGCTAAATTTTCGTAAAAAACTCGTAATAAGCCAACGTTTCTACAAAACTTGTATAATATAGTTTACTTTTAGCTTTTTATTCTTATTTATCAATAAGTTAGTCGTGACTAAAATCATGACTAACTTCGATCCTACTTTTTAAAATTTTATTTTAATTTCAATATGTTAATTTTAAAAATTGGCGATTTTTCGTGTTTTCACTAACAATCAGTTTTGTTCTGCTCTGGCTGCTCGTTTTCCAGCTCAGTTAATTCTCTTGTTGACTCCTCATCAAGATCAGAATCGACATCCAAATAGATCATCTGGGCATCAATACCTTCTTTAAAAATTGTCTCCATGTTGGCACAAAATTCACGAGCTTTTGGGATATAAACTTCAAGAGCTGAAAGAGTCTCATCGCAGTACTCGTTAAAATTCTCTTTGGCATCCAAAAAATCTAAAATGTCTAAGTTCTCTGTATAGGCTCTCATAAGATCTTTTGCAGAGAATGAGTTGATATGATCCATGCACTTTAAAAACATCCCTGTGTAAAAAGTAATCATTGTTGCGAGTTGTACTTCGTTAAGATCTGAGTTTGAATATAATTTCATAGTTTTTTCTTCCTTGCTTTTGATTAAAATTAAAAATCTGTTTGCGCTTGCGCAGTTAATTCTGAAGGGTAATTAAAAGAGGGTATATCTTCCTTATATATATAAGAGTGTTGAAAAATTTCCCCCAATGACTCAATTTGTGTTGAAAAATTTCCCACACCTTGTTGAAAAATTTCCCACGACCTGATCATTCCCGAGAGTTCTTTTTGAATAGAAAAGACTTGATTATTGGCTTCAATTTTTCCTAAATTCTTTTCCAATTTATAACCAACAGAATTAATCAATAATTGAAGATATTTAATTAACTCCTCGGATTGTTGATTGATTGACTTAATTACAGTGTTTGTATTTTCTGCAATGTCATAAATTAGTTTTTCTTTATTAGCTGCAATAATTGTTTTTTCTTGTTCTTTACATTTTTCTTTTTCTCTATTTGCAATGTTTACATTTACAATCTTTAAATATTCTTTAAATAGAGAATTAGAAATTTCAACTCCATCTTCCACAAAATTAATTAAACCGTATTTATTTAAAACTTTTAAATCATGCTTAAAAGTTTTATCTGTTACATCTATTAATTTTCTAATCGAGTTACATTCAGAAGAATTTAAAAATAATGAATTATCTTTTACAAAATGAAAGGCTGATTTATCTAATAAAAATGATAATGCCATAATTAGTGATGGTTTATTTAATTCATCATTATAGTTATTTTCATTTGCTTTATCTTTATTTCTAAATTTTAAAATACAGGTAAATTTTCTTTTATTTTTATTTCTATTTACTTTAATTCCATTATTATCTTTTAGCAAAATTGTTTTTTGGTTATTAATTTTTATTTCAGACAAAATATTTATATATCTTCTAATTGAATAACCAGAAAATTGATCGTAAGAATCTAATGCAAGAGTTTCACCTGATAATGTTAAATAATCGTTATTGTGAAATTTGCAATAATTAGAATTAGAACGTTGGGTGAGATAAGCTAAACATAATTTAGCTGAACAAGAAAATTTATTATTAGTTAAATCGTAATCAGGATTGAGATTTGTATTTATTGTTTTTAAATATTCTATTTGGTCCGAATATAACATTCCTAAAATAACCAATTTTAATTCATTTTTCATAATTTGATCCAAATTATCAAAAACGATTTATTTATTATTATTTCTTGTGCTATAATTCATATCAACAGTTTTGCGATTGTTGATTTTGAATTTTTCAAAATCAAAATAAGAGCCCTTAGTGATTGGCGTCACTTGGGGCTTTTTTATTTATTTCAATTTCATACAAAATAATAACTACTTATAAACCGTGAAAATTTCATCGGTTGGTATACAAAGATATAAACATACAAAGTACAAAGAACAACAAACCATTTTGTTGTTTTTACTTTATTTTAACTATCAATGAATTTATGTCTCAAAATTCAGGTAACTTAACATAAGTTACTCTTTTCTTGTATTCTGCTTGTATTAGTCTTGCAAGCTTTTGACTTTTAGATGGAAGGTTACAGATCTTTGGATAATGAACTTCACTTATAGAAATTCACTAACACTGTGATGCTAACTGTATTTACTACAACGATATATATAGTCGCTGTAATACGTTAACAGTGATGAACAATCCCATAAATTCAAGCTATTTACCGGTGCTACAAGAAATCAGCTCAGAGAGTTTTTTATTCTTCGGAGAGGATAAAACTAACACCATTAACTTTACTTACTTTGACAATACTTTTGTTGTAGACGGGATCTACTCCCATCTGAGACTTATCTCAAAGAATGGTGAAGAAAAACAAAGTGCTGATGTGGTAAGACTAGAATCATAGGTGAAAAGATGTCTTACTCTATCTTAAAACAAGGTCCTTTAACAAAAAAGCCTATCTTTTTTTTAATTGGTGGTTTTATCGCTGTGACTATCTTTTTTACTGTACTTTTTAGTTTAAAAGAGCAGGATAAATTAAACGAAATAAAAGAAAAGCAAAATGGTGCGTCAGTCCAGTCACTACAGGCTAATATCTCAAAGGCTGACAAGCTTGGCGTTTTTGAAGCTAAATATGAAAACTTACACAAAGACATGGTCAGCAATGCTTTCAAAAACCGTAAACAAATTTTAAATGATGTATCAGCTAAAACTTTAGATGATGAAGATTTTGCTAAAGACTATGTAAAATACCAGGAAAGACATGCTCTTACAGACCGTTCTTATAAAGAGGATGATAACAGTCCTGATAAAAACAAATTTGTGACAAGAACAGTTTCTTTTGAAGATTTCGATGGAGCCCCAAAAGAAGATGAAATTACGCAAAATAAAAAGAGCAAAACTAATTCAGAATACTACGAACAGGCTTTAAAGGCCTCTAGCAAAGTAAATCTTGAGTTAAAACATCATGGTTTAGGCAACTCTTTATTAGACAAAATTGACAACCAAAACGGTGATAATGCTACACCATCTTTTACACAACCAAAATTGAACTCTTTAGATGGTCCTAGTGCCTCTAATTCTCAAGATAAGCCTAATGAAAACACACTTGAGAGCTATGATAAGTTAAAAAGAAACAACTATGTTTTAAAAAGTGAAGTTAAAAATCCTAAGACTCCTTTTGCGCTGATGCAAGGCAGTGTTATTCACGCTACATTACTCAATGGTATTAACTCAGAGTTGCCAGGACAAATTACAGCACAGATCTCTCGAGATGTGCATGACTCAATTAGAGCTAAATATCTTCTTATACCTCGAGGTTCAAAACTTGTAGGTCAATACGCATCAGGTGCAGCCTTTGGTACAGAAAGGCTCTTTATTGGATTTAACAGAATAATTTTTCCTAATGGACAGTCAATAAACTTAGGATCTATGCCTGGTCAATCAACTAACGGCTATGCTGGCTTTGATGCTCAAGTAGACAACCACTACTTTAAGATCATTGCTAACTCGTTACTACTGTCTAGTATAAGTACCACAGCAGATCATTATGAGGATACCTACAATTTAGCTGGAGGTCATCAGCGTACTATCGCTGGATTTAAAGCTCAAGGCAGTTCAAATGTTTCACAAGCTCTAGCTAAGATCATTGAAAGAAACATCAACCTTTCTCCTACCCTATCTGTAGAACCTGGTTACGCCTTTACTGTTGCCATTACTCAAGACATTTTCTTTAAATCACCTTATGGAGCAATAGCTAATGTTCATTTTAAAAGATAGACTTTTCATGATATTAAGACTCTTATTAACTAGCATGCTGATATTCACAAATTTAACCGTAAACGCTGAGGAAAAAGCCATGACCTACAGTCAAGGTCAAGAGCTAATTCAGCAAATGAACAGTACCCTCGCCGTATTACGTTCTTGGTCTAATGAGAACAAAACAAAATCGGACAAGCTTGAAAACTATATCAAGCATGACAATGTAAGAGAGCAGGATAACTACGAATATCAACATAAAGAGACCTGGGCAAAAGTAAAGGATCTTAATCAAAACTCATTGATGCTATTAGAAGCAAGTTACGCTTTTGCAAAAAAGACTGAGTCAGCTGCTGAATTTTCAAAAAACAGTATCAGAACTGATGCTTGGGAAAAGTGTATACGTTCTAAAAGCTGCACTTTTAAAAAGTTAAACGAAATGATGGATGAAGAATCCCTTGAAATTTCAGACTTTACTAAAAAGAGTGCTTCAGATACGCAAAAAGCTCTAATTGAAAGCATTGATAAATTAAATGAAATGTGTGGTGAATCTCAAGATGCTAAAGGACTTAACAGCTCTATTGATACTTTAAGTAAGGTTAATTCTACTCAGGTTACAGCTTTAAGTTCGTTATCAGGACAGGTCTCAAATCTAGCTAGAATTACAGCTCATAACTATCAGATGCAAAAACAAAACGAAGAGTTAAAGCAGAAAGCTGACGAACTTTACTACGCTGACACGGGAACTGTTGAGTCTCCGCATCTTGATACAAGTTTAAAGAACTATGAGTAACTATATGAAACATGTCCTACTTTTTTTAGTGCTTCTTTTAACATGTAAAAGTGCACCAGCTCAAGAAGTAAAAGATCTTACCCTTTCACCTGACGGTGTTTTAAATAGTCTTACCCTCTTGTTTATTGACAATATCTCAGACGCTGCAACTCCAATTAAGGAAGCTGCTAACAGATTATTTTGGATCTTAGTACCAATTTCGATTGTAATGTTAGGTATCAAGAGTATCTTTAAAGATGGTAATATGCAGAGTTTTATGGGCGATCTTGTAAAACTGTTGTTAGTAACTGGCTTCTATTACTTTTTACTTGATAATGGCACTGCCATAGGTCACTCTGTAATTGACTCACTGACCTCTGTTACCACCAATTCTAATACAGGACCTTCTGAGCTTATTGATCTTACTTTTAATATTGCATCTAATCTAAATCAGAACATTAGTGCAGGATTATTTAATGCAGTAACAGGTTTCATCTTGCGATGCATGGTACTTGTGTTTATGTTCATTATGTTTTTAGTAGTAATCAAATTTACTACCCTGTTTATCTGTGCACACATTTTGTGTATCTGCGGTGTTTTTGTTTTAGGCTTAGGTGCTATTTCTTACACAAGATACATTGCCATAAACTTTTTTAAATCAATTCTCTCAATGTCTCTTGAATTGATGACTACATTGCTGGTTATAAACTCAGGATGCTTGATCTTAAAAAATCTAAAAAACAAATCTCAGGAAATTGTAGAGTCAGGATCATCTGTTGGCTCTAGTGAATGCTCCGTAATTATTTTTACAGCTCTTTTTATCTACATTCTTTCAAAATACTTGCCTGAGGTTGTGTCAAATCTTGTGACCATGACCAATGGAAAAAATGCTAAAAGATCGAACAGTCGACTCTCTCTGAAAATTCCAAGTATCAATTTGAAAAAATAAGGAAGGAAATTAAGATGGTCGGTGATGTAGGGTTCGAACCTACGACCCTCTGGTCCCAAACCAGATGCGCTACCGGGCTGCGCTAATCACCGAACGGAGTGCATTATATTAAGGAGATGTAATATTGTCAACAAATAATTTGTCAAATTTGTAGTCTACTGACTGAATTAGAAAGAAATTTTGATTATACGTTAAGGCATTCTTTATCTAGTACTTAGGTGATTTATAATGTAATAAATACGAATTGAGGATTTATTATGGACATGACACAGCAAAAAGTAACTTGTCTCATGGAAAGTTCTATCGACGGTCGTTTAGACGAATCTAGATGGTCTGTTTTATATGACAGCAATGGCGAAGGTGAACCTGATGTATATTATGAGACTAAAGCTAAATTAAATCCTGAATTATCAATTCTAGGAAAAGAAACAATTTTACATCACCATTGCAGTATTCCTTTTAAATCAGACACTCACACTAAGATTAAAGATCCTAAACCATTTTTAGGTATTAGAGAAAACGCAGAAATGACAGCAGTGTTTGACTCAAAAGGATCTATAGCCTATGAGAACAACGAAATCTGGGGTAGTACCCTGCTTGTTATCTTAGGAGAAGACACCGCAAGTGAAGAGTATCTTGAGTTTTTAAGAAAAAAGGAGATCTCTTTTACCTTTGCAGGAAAAGATGGTCATGACATCAAAAAAGCGCTTAAAAGTTTATACTCTGATTTTGGTATAAAGAATGTTCTTCTATGTGGAGGCGGTATCTTAAACGGCTCTTTCTTAAAGCTAGGTCTTATCGATGAACTTTATCTTGTGCTCTACCCTGGCATAGATGGATTGAGTGGCGTTAAATCAATCTTTGAGTATGAAGGTAAGGAAGGAGAAAAACCTTGCGATGGTCAATCTCTAGAATTACTATCTTGCGATGTTGTAAGAGCAGGTGTTGTACTTTTAAGATATAGATTTCATTTTTATTCAATATAAAGTTGCAATATCTTAATAATACTGTAAAATTATACGGTCAATTTTGGTGAGATGTCCGAGTGGCTGAAGGAGCACGCCTGGAAAGCGTGTATACGTTAACGCGTATCACGGGTTCGAATCCCGTTCTCACCGCCATAGCACCTTTTAGGTGCTTTTTTCATATCTAAAATCAGCGTCTTATCTATACATTATTCCTTTGTTTTTCATGCAATTATTTACATTGTTTGTAAAAAATATCACTTTATACTTTGTTTATATTATTAAATCACGGCGACAAAGCTGTGAATTGAGATTATACAAAATGAAACTTAAAGCTCTGAACTAGTAGACAATACGTGAACAACTTGGGAACAAAAACGAGATCTTAGGGGGGGGGGCAAAAAGAAAAAAGAACAGCCTCAAGATATTCTTTCCTTCATTTGGAGCGGGAAACGAGGTTCGAACTCGCGACCCTAACCATGGCAAGGTTATGCTCTACCAACTGAGCTATTCCCGCATTCCAAGTGGCTTTTAAAGTGTACCCACAACACTTGATTTGGAGCGGGAAACGAGGTTCGAACTCGCGACCCTAACCATGGCAAGGTTATGCTCTACCAACTGAGCTATTCCCGCATCCAATGTGTGCCATTATACAGAAAGATTTTTTCAGATCAAGAATTGACAAAAAATTTTTCTTAAACTTTGGTTTTAATACTCAAAATTAGGTGGCAAAAAACTGCCACTACTATCTTTTCTCTCCATCACCTTCTTTTGATAATAAGTCAAAATTTAAAATTATTTTTCTTATTTATCAAATAGTAGCAAATTCTTTTATATAACATTTCAAAGTTGGCACGTAATTTTCTTATTAATTTTTAAGCAAATAAAAGCAGTTAAAAAAACTGCATATTTTAGGAGAGAAAAAAAATGTCTTTATATGTTCAGACCAATGTATCATCTCTGAACTCTCAGAGAAGATTAAACAGCGCAACCAAATCGCTTGATACAACTTACCAGAGATTATCTTCAGGTCTACGCATCAATTCTGCTAAAGATGATGCTGCTGGTCTGCAGATTTCTAACAGACTTACCAACCAGATAAACGGTTTACAGCAAGGTAACCGTAACGCAAACGACGGTATTGCATTATGCCAGACTATGGAAGGTGCTCTAGATGAGACCACCTCTATGTTACAGCGTATCCGTACCTTAGCTATTCAAGCAGCCAACGGTACCAATACCACCGTCGACAGAGAGGCTATTCAGCAGGAAGTTTCTCAGTTATCAGCTGAAATTACCCGTATTGCTTGTAAGACTACCTTCGCAGGCCGTCAGTGCTTAGCCGGTGTCAACGGTTCTGATAAAGGTGGTGTTCTAGACAGTAAAGGTAAAGTATCCTTCCAGGTCGGTGCTTATGCCTTTGATACTTTAGGCGTAAGTATGTCAAATGGCTTTACCCTATCAGGTATCTATGCTGAAAAACACACTCAAGCTATTACCTCAACTGATAAGTTAGCTGAACAAAAACCTGGTCTGTACGTAAATAACGGAGCCTACGAGTTCAACTGTTACACACAGTGTAACGCTCAATACACCATCAAGGCTATCGATGAAATCATTAACGTGGTTGATTCAAAGAGAGCTGAGTTAGGTGCAATTCAGAACCGTATGGAATCTACCATCAGAAACCAGGAAAACGTTGCTGAAAACGTATCCGACGCAAGATCAAGAATTCGTGATGCCGATTATGCCGAGGAAGCATCAAATCTGTCAGCACAGAACATCGTGCAACAGGCTGCAACCTCAATCTTAACTCAGGCAAATCAGCGTCCATCAATTGCTATGTCTCTTTTAAATGGAGGTTAGTAGAACAAGTTTACAAGAACCGTAATAAGGTTTCTCTCCTGAGCATTATATGCTCATTGGCCGGGAAAGCCTCCCGGCCCTTTTTGGAGATTCCTTGTCTATTGGCTCTTACTTAAAATTTTTATGCATATCGTTTTTCTGTGATCTGATCTTTCTTTAAGATCGGAGCTTCGCTAATGGCAATCATGTAATTCTCATAATAAAACTCTAATCAGATAATTTAGCTGTCTTTGCGTTACTCATTACCCTGTCATTTACAAGAATAAAAATGGGTATGGCAAAGTCTATCAAACAACACTCAAATTACATCGATTTCCACTTACTACGCAGTCAACTATTCCAGATCATAAAATCGAACACTTTCTTTTATCTCATATTTAATTCACTAAAGCTGCATTCAGTATTTAAGAATTATTCTTCCACTCTTCTAACAAATAAGAAGTGTAGGAGTTCTCGCAAAACGGGATTCTATAAAACTTATCTCCATAACTGTAACAGCTTGAATTAACGTGGCAAAAAATTGCCATTCAAAGAATAATAAGAGATTAGCCTTTGATAATAGAGTAAACAACAATCATAAATATTCTTAATAATCAAGGTATTATTTTTTGTATTTTAAAAATTGGCACGCATTTTTCATATATAAAATCAACTTTAGAAAAAGTCTTTTTTCTGGAGAGATATAAAAAGGCTTTAGAGCTTTCTAAAGGATGAAATACCAAGTAATTGGATTTTTGGGGAGAAAAATAAAATGGCTCTATATGTAAAAACAAATACCTCTGCCATCAATTCGCAGAGAAGATTAAATACAGCAACTAAATCATTAGATACAACTTATCAAAGATTGTCATCTGGTCTTCGCATCAATTCTGCTAAAGATGATGCAGCGGGTTTACAGATCTCTGATAGATTAACTTCTCAAATTAACGGTTTAGGCCAAGGTAACCGTAATGCTAATGACGGTATTGCTTTATGTCAGACCATGGAAGGCGCTCTAGATGAGACCACATCCATGTTACAGCGTATCCGTACTCTGGCAATTCAGGCGGCTAACGGTACTAATACCACCAATGACAGACAGGCTATCCAGGAAGAAGTAGCTCAGCTGTCAGCTGAAATTACACGTATTGCATGTAAAACTACTTTCGCAGGTCGTCAGTGTATCGCTGGTGTTGGCGGTGCCGATAAAGGCGGTGTATTAGACAGCAAAGGAAAAGTATCCTTTCAGGTTGGTGCATACGCTTTTGATACCTTAGGCATTTCTCTATCAAATGGTTTTACCATGTCAGGTATCTGTGCAGGTGCTGCAGGTGGCGCTATTGCCAGTGGCAATGATAAGAGTACCACTTCAACTGGAGTCTATAAGAATGCTAACGGTATGTACGAGTTTTCGGTTTTCTCAGCATCTGCAGCTCAACACACCATTGAATCTATCGATAAAATGATCAATGTGGTAGATTCTAAGCGTGCTGAGTTAGGTGCATTACAGAACCGTATGGAATCTACAATTCGTAACCAGGAAAACGTATCTGAGAACGTATCAGATGCAAGATCACGTATTCGTGATGCAGATTACGCAGAGGAAGCAGCTAACCTATCAGCTCAGAACATTGTACAGCAGGCAGCAACAACTGTTCTGACACAGGCTAACTCAAGACCTCAGATCGCTTTAAGCTTACTAGGAAGCTAAGCTTAAGATAAAATAACTACTCCCCTATAGTACTCAGGAAAATCCTGAGTACTGGAGTAAGTATTTATCGAGATTCTTAAAATTTAGGAAAATGTAAAATTATAAACAAGCTATCTTTTATAGATATACTTGGGTATCGCTATGCATAAACAGAGATACCTAGTTTTGAGGAAAGAGATTCTTTCTTTTCCTGATCTGACACTGCTGTATAAGCTGCTGCATATGATGATTTAGCTGTTTTTTGATTAATGTAGCGTTCAGCCTCTGCATATACGTTCTCTGAATTAGCTGAAGCCTTAACTGTAGATGACTGAGGGTACCTTTGCTCAAAAGCTACCTTTGTGACGTTAGCATCATCCTTATATGCACTATTGTTTCTAGACTGCTCGTCAATTCTCTGACGGTTAGTAGTACTCTGTATCAGCACAGATGAGCCCTGATAACTATTTACACTGCTTACAGCCATTTAAACACATACCCTTTTGTTATTTCTTTTTTAGCTTCTTGATTTGTTATTAAAAACAAATTTTTTAATCTCTGATTATTTTAGTAAACAATGGCTTAAATATCCACTTTTTTGTAAAAGCAGTGGCAAATTTTGCCTGTTTAAGCATAGTTTTGTTATAAGTCTTAGTGATGTTGTTCAGATACTTTCTTCCAGGTCACTTCATTACGAACATACAAAGGAAGAGCCTGAGATGCATCTACAGTCTTGCCTTCTTCAAAGAGTTCTTTACCCTTTTCTAAAATAAACTGAGCCTGAGGAAAATCAGCACTTACTTGGGCATCTGAATCAAAACCATACTTTTGTAAAACGGCTATACCACTTCCTGCTAAAAGGTAATTGTCAGTTTTCAAAAGTGACTTAATTAAAGTAATAGCATCTTCTGGTTTTAACACGCGCTCTTCATCTAAAAGTTCTAATGAATTGTTTACATACTTATATACAGCTAAATAAACTTCACCCATACGTGCATCAATTGATGACACTACATAATCAGGAGTTTTGTTGCTATCTGCTAAAGCATCAATTGCTAGTGCTTCTAAGGAGGTTACTAAAGCTACCTTTTTATCTAGACCTAAAGCTAGACCTTGAGCAGTAGAAGCAGCAATTCTTACACCTGTAAAAGAACCTGGTCCCTGACTTAAGACAATTCCGTCTAAGTCATTTTTTGTAAGAGAGCTTTCCTTTAAGAGCTCATCAATCATAGGAATAATGATTTCAGCATGATGTTGAGGTGCTAATTCAGATTTAAAAGTAATTTTATCTTCATTTAAAAGTGCTACTGAACAATTCTCTGTTGATGTTTCAAGTGCAAGTAATTTCATAAGATAAAATCCTCAAGTAAGAAAAGCATTTTTAGATATTGTAAACGACAATAAACAGCCATTTTGTGCATCGAGTAATTTTATACTTTTAGAAGCTGATTTTGAACACTTTAATCGTCAAAGGCTTACCTTTTGATTCTTTGATTTTTCATTTTGCTATTTAGATTTGACTTAGATGGGTAAAGAAGCATTGCTTTGAGGCTATGCTTTAAAAGAATTCTAAAAAGGCTCCTTTAAGCTAAGTAAGGAACAGCTTAAAGGAGAACGAATTTCCTATCTAACAAATTCAGTATAGGTAGGCATCGTTCCAGATCATGACATGTTTATATAATTTTCAAAATTTTTTTAGCTGATTAACTTTTTAACAGCATCAGTAAAATCACCTAAAAGAGTATAAGTGCGCATGTCTGGCAATGACTTTTTGAAGATTTTTCCAAAAGATTTATTCTCAAGTCTAGGATCGCAGATGACTAAACCGCCTTTATCATCTTCATGTCTAATCAGGCGTCCCACACCTTGTCGTAACTCAATGACAGCCTCAGGAATACAGATTGAGATAAAGTGATTACTCTTACCTTTGTTTCTAGCATCAAAAAGATCACATCTAGCTTTAAAGATTGGCTCGGATGGTGAGTCAAATGGGAGCTTATCAATTATAACTAATGATAAAGCTTTACCAGGCACATCCACACCGGCCCAGAATGAAGATGTTCCCACAAGAATCGATCTGCCATCTTCCTTGAATTTTGTAAGCATCTGTGAATTTGAAAGCATGCCGTTTTGACACAAGATCTTGCGCTTACCTTTAAATTTGGCAAGTAAAAGCTCATAAGCAGACTTTAGAGCTTGATGGGAGGTAGTCAAAAAGAAAATACCGCCATCAACAGACTCGATTAATGGAGATAGCATGTTTATGATCTTTAGAATTCTACTGTTATCAGATATAGTTGGAAAATCAGCACTTGTATAGAGTAAAGATTGTTTTTGATAATCAAAACTGCTCTTTACGGTTAAACAGTTGGTATCTTTTCTTGCACCTATATCTCTTAAAAACTTATTAAAGTTTCCAGCAACCGAGATAGTGGCTGACGTCATCAAAACACTAATACCGTGATCTTCACACTGCGCTAAATATGGTCCAAAAAACTCTTCAATTTCAAGTGGAGTTAATGACAAGGCATAGCTTTTCTTTCTTACAGCTACAGTACCCACGTACTTACCATAATTTGGATTAGTGCCATCAGAGCAATCAATATTCATGAGTGCAACTAAAGTATCTAACTTGCAACTGATGTATACACAGCCACGAGCAAAGAAATCCTCGTCAAGATCTTTATTTTCTTTATATACCTTAAGATGATCCGTTAGAGCTCTATATACGTTACCTGCTAATTCTCTAAACTTCTCATTGCGATGCTGATATGCATAGAAAGGATCAGTATTGTTTTCATCATAGTCATTATATTTATAGTAGAGTAGATTTCTACAGTTCTCTCCTCCACATTCAGCTGTTTTAAGATATGCGCCTAAATCTCTGTATGCTTTATAAAGCTTTTTATAACTATTTTCAAAGATACCTATAGGACACTTAAATTGTTTTTTCATGTACTTTAAGTCTTCTTCGAATTTCTTTAAATCACTTGATCCTACAGATTCTGAAAGATGCTCTCGTCCAATTGAGGGTAATTCATGAGCCTCATCAAAGATGATGCTTCTGTACTTTGGCAATAAGATACTAGGTTGCATCACATCAAAGGGATTTTCAATTTGCATATCTGCAAAGAACAAAGAATGGTTTATAACAACAACTTTCGTTCTAATCGCCTTTTGTCTTGCCATAAAAGGATAGCACTCATCGTAGTAAGGACACTTTTTCTTATAACAATTCTCACCAGCGCAGGTTACTTTACTTACTACTCCTTTTGAAAATAGAGAGTTCACCTCAGCAAAATCACATTGTGGTGTATTAAGTTCTAACTGATGTTCTGTTCTTTGAATTAGTAGTTCTAACTTTGCAAGATCTTCTTTTTTGATGAGATCTGACTTTTCATTTAAATCTAAAAGCTCTTCATCTGAGTTTTTTTCGTTTTCGACCTCTTCAAACTTAAGAGCATGTGAATTTACGAATTTCTCACTTATCTCATAGTACTTTCTCTTGCAAAGATAGTTGTTAAATCCCTTTAATGACATGAAATCAGGAGGTAACTGTAAGAGATCGAACAGTCTTGGCAGATCTTTTTTGACTAACTGATCTTGCAGTGCTTTTGATGCTGTAGAAATAACAACAGTCTTACCTGACAGGATTGCAGGAATAAGGTACGCAAAAGTTTTTCCAGTTCCTGTCCCCGCCTCACAGACTAGTACACTCTCGCTTTCATTATTAACACATTTCTGCCAGGCATCAGCCATTGTAAGCTGACCTTCTCTTACCTTAAAGTCGGGGATTTTCTCAGAAAAAATTCCATCTTTGCCTAGGTATGAGATAGCGTCTTTTCTACTCTGAAAAGAAAAGTCATCTGAATCAGTGTCATCGTAATTTACATTAGTGAAGTTATCAGCTGTTGCCTTATAATAATTACTGCTTTTAGGCTTATTGCCAATATCTTCACTATAAGTTACATACCAATCCATAAATATAAAAAAAACTAATCCTTGATAGCAAAACTTGCATAAACATCTGAAGAAATTGTAACTTTTTCAGGGCTATACTCTGTGTTACTATCATTTTCATCATTTGCTACAGCTAAAGTAGCTACCTTTGCCATTCTTGACTGAAGTCTGTAAGGAGATACGTTATTTGAATTTGTAAATTTCAAAGAACAAGCTTTTTTAATTTTTACACCAAAGCCTTTTGCTAAAACAGAAGCTTTGTTTTTGGCATCATTTATAGCTTTTTGATTGGCTTCCTCTTCAAGTTTTTTGGTATCTTTGATGGTATATTCAAAGCCGTTAATTTCAGTAATACCTGCATCAACAGCAGCTGTTGTTAGTTTTTCAATTAAAGAGAAATCAGCTACTTTAAAGGTGATATCTCGTGTAGCCACATATCCTTCAAATACTCGCTTACCTTCATTTGTATATGAATATCTTGGATATAGAGAAATAGTTGAAGAAACAATATGCTCCTTTTTAAGGCCTGACTTTTGAGCACTCTCGTATAGTTTAGTTATCTGTTTTTCAGTTTTTTCACGAGCCTCTTTAGCATTCTTTTCCTCATTCTTAGCGATATAACTTAGTACAGCAAGATCTGGAATTGCCTCAACTTGGCCATGACCATTGACCTCAATGAGACCTGTCTCTGAGCAACTGTCTGCATATGAGTTATTAGAAAATGACAATAAAGTTGCAGATAACACTAAAAACAAGACTTTCTTATTCATGATAGACATCCAAAACTAGATAAAAACAAGACAATATTGCTTTTATAGCTTAAAAGCACAAAGCAACCTGCTTATTATGATACACGAAACTATAAATTTTGTTTTATAAAACAACTAAGGCTGTTACCATAACGGTAACAATTAAGAGAGAGCACGACCACAGTGTAGCCGTGCTTAAATAGGAAATGAATTATTTCTTATGTAACTGACGTGAAGCTTCTGCTGCAGCAACTACAGACTCTAATGAAGAATGAGCATCTGATGCTGATTCAACAGCGGCACCAACAGCACCTTCTAAAATTGGTGCATCAGCAATTCTAACTTTGCCCTTTAAAGGTTCTTCTAACATAGAGATTGCTGCCTGTGAACTGATTACACCTGAACCTAAATCACATACAACAACGACACCGTCACCTTCGTTAGCGTTTTTGATAGCTTCTAAAATACGCTTTGGATCTGTACCAAGCTTACCCTCTGCATTTCCGCCTGCAGCAATAATTGGAAGCTTGTGATCACCTGAAGCTGAGATCTGCTCAACCATATCGCAGATGCCATCAGAAACCTTTTGACTGTGTGATACCACCACAATACCAATCATTTATAACTCCTTAACAATCTTTATAAACTTTGCCTTGAAAAACTTTGCAAAAAACAAATCGTGCACAGCACAATTTACGTAACACTCTAAATTGTCTATATTTTAAGCAAAATTCTATACCGAAACTTGATCATAATTCACATCATCGATTTTTATTATCTATTTGTTAATGCGACGAACGTAAAATCATGTTCACTTCTAAAAAAAACGAGATCTATAGCCAAAAGATCCAATTGCTGACCTTTTTATATGATCTTTAACTATAGCAACCATTTGCCATTTCTAAATATTACTAGTGGCTAAGACAATATATAGCACAGATACGACTTGCTTTGAACTATCAAAATTGATTTTTTTGTTAATTTTGCTATCTGTATTTTCTTATTACTGAAATAACTGGGCCTATGATCACAACTCTTGAGTTGTCAGTAATTTCAACGGGAGGATATTCCCTATTTCGAGGCAACAACATTTTGGTCTTACCAAAGCGAATTTCTTTAATAGTAAATTCATTATCAACTGATGCAACCACTACGTCTCCATCATGAACCTCTAATGAGGAATCTACAAGTACATAATCACCATTCATGATCCCTGCTTCTTTCATTGATTCCCCTGAAACTCTATAAATATAGGTAGAAGATGGCGACTTTACCAAAAACTCGTTTACATCAAGATTTTCATCAATATAGCCACCATTTGGAGCTGGAAAACCAGCCTGAATGCTTTCCTGAGCTAACGGCAACTCTATATGAGTTCTCTCTTCTACAGCTTTACCAAAGGATTCTAGTGAGTCTTTCATATGATGATATACGTTATTTTAAAACAGCCTGTAATTTGAAAAGATCATACGCCAAATAGTAAATTTTAACCATTACTATGAAAACAATGATATGAAGCGTGGATATGTGACTCAATGATGATAAATTGAGCTTTCATCAAAATCTTATTTGATGAAAGCAATGAAAGCATATGGAGAATGATAGATTAACTTATAGAAAAACTAATACTCTCACTTTTAGACCACATCGTCGATTGAAGAGCCTAAAGTCTTTTTCTCTTCTACAAAATCACTTTTAAAGTCATTATTCAATAAACTCTCTTTTTCGTGACGATGCTCTTTTGAAGCTGTTTTATGAGATCTGTTTGCAGCTGTAGTTTCTCTTACCCTGCGATTAAACACTAAGCTATCAGGACCTAAAGCTGCCCTAGGTACAATGGTATATAAAAAATCTTGACTCATATGTACCTCCTAACTCGTCTTAACCTTACCTCTTACTTATTTAACGGTTTTTATAAAAGTAAATTTATGGTTTATTGACTTAAGTGAGAAAAATTATGATGCTATGCCTATTTGATAAAAATTCATCATGATACAAATCGTACTTTTTACTTGAAGTTCAAAGGTGAAGTTTATGCTATAATCGAGACTATACAGTGATTTTTTATTTTTAAAATTCAAATAATTGAACGGTGATAACATGAGAGAAGAGACTATTTTTACAAAAATCATCAACGGTACCATTCCTTCAAAGACCATTTACCATGATGATCTAGTTACAGCTTTTCTAGATATCAATCCTAAAGCTGAACACCATATTCTAATCGTAACAAATAAGCCTATTCCTTCAGTATCACAGGTAGAGCCAGAAGACGAGCAGATGATGGGACACCTCTTTATTGTTGCAAGAAAAATTGCCGAAGATCTAGGTGTAAGCGAGTCAGGTTACCGTCTTATCGTAAATGTTGGTAAAAATGGATGTCAGGAAGTTCCTCACATTCATATGCACCTTTTAGCAGGTGGTTATTTAGGTGGTTTTGGTTTCCCAAATGACAAAATTTAATCCAAAGAATTTAAAAAAGTCTTTATTACTAAGCTGTATGTGTTTAGGTATAGTTTCACTTACAGCATGTAATACTTATTATTTTGACAGTTCTGTAGGTCCTGATGGGCAGCAAGTTCAGGCTGAGCAGGTTCGTCCTCATAAAAAAGCTCCTACAAAAAATAATAAGAAAGCTACTGTAAATAAAAAGAAGTCTCAAAATCAAACAGTTGTTAAGTCTGATGATAAAGCTAAAAGTGATCTTGTTGCAAAAGCTTTTAATCAAGAGATGCAGGCAGGTGTCGTAAAACCTTATGTACCAGATGGTGGCAAAGACCAAGCTGAAGGTTCCCTGTTGCCTGTATTAAACGATCTTAAAGAAAAAGAGAATTCTTCACCATTAACATCTGTATCTGTAAAAGATGTGGTACAAGGTAATGTTGATCTTAATAATTTAAATCAGGATCAGAATGCTACTACCACTAATATTGAAACTCAATCTAAAGTTCCTCAAGCATTTGTCCCTGAAGAAAATACGTTTCAGGACTTAAACAAACTAGAAAAAGAGGACAATGCAACAGCTGTTAACTCACAAGAAGTAGAAATCGCAAACTCAAATGAGGAATCAACTCTTGAAAGTCTACAGAGTGCGCCTGTAAATTCTAAGTGTGGAACCGCTAATACCAGCAATGCAGCTCAAATTGCCTACAAGATTGCAGTAGGTCAGGCTCAAAGGTTAAAAAATGAGCAAGGTCCTGTTTATATTGCACCTACAGTAGTGCCAGACAGCGTATCTGACTGTATAGGTGATCTTTCGGGTGCAATACGTCAGGCATTAAATTCTGCAGGAATTGAGACTGTGGTTGGAGCTGGTGTTGATGTTTCACAGAACTCTGGCTCTTCTGCAGTTATTCCTTCTTTAGTAAGAGCTTGCAGACAATCTGGTATTCCTATCTTGAATGTCTCTGTAATTAGACACATAGGACCAAAGACTGTAATCAATATTAGAAACATGAGAGCAAAAGACGGCATCACACTTGTTCAAAATACCTCTCAGCTTTAAGTATAATTTTTTAAACAGTGACCTTTGGTCACTGTTTTTTTGTGTGTAGAAAAAGTGATTCAATTATCAGATGTAACCATCATGCGCGGAAGCAAGTACCTTTTAGAAAATGCTTCTGCTAGTATATTTCCTGGTCAGAAAGTAGGTATTATCGGAAGAAATGGTTGTGGAAAATCTACTTTATTTGCTGCAATCAAAGGCGAGATTGCACCAGAGTTGGGATCATTAACTGTTCCTCGCAATTTTAAAATTTCAGCTGTTTCTCAGCAAACTCCATCTTTAGATATTTCCGCTCTTGATTACGTAAAACAAGGTGATAAGGATCTTACCGAACTTCTTGCACAAAAAGAAAAAGCTTATGCAGAGAATAATGGTGAAAAAATCGCCTTAATCGAAGATAAATTAGGTATTGCAGGTGCATGGACCATCGACTCTAGAGCAAAAATCTTATTACACGGTTTAGGCTTTGCTGAAGATGAAATGCAAAAGGCTGTAAAAGAGTTCTCTGGTGGTTGGAGAATGCGACTAAACCTAGCTCAGGCTCTTATTTATAAATCAGATGTATTGCTCTTAGATGAGCCTACAAACCATTTAGATTTAGATACAATTATCTTTCTTGAAAACTACTTAAAGAGTTTTGAGGGTACTATTCTTTGTATCTCACATGATCGTGACTTTTTAGATACTTTCTGCTCGCATATTTTACACTTTGAATCAAACCATCTAGTCATGTATACAGGTAACTATTCAGACTATGAGAGATTGAGAGCAGAAAGGATTAAAAACGAAAAAGCTAATCGCCGTCGTGAAGAAGCTTCATTAGCTCATATGCAGGACTTTGTTGAGAGATTTAGATATAAGGCCTCTAAAGCAAAGCAAGCTCAAAGTATGTTAAAAGCTATTGACAGATTAAAGCTTACTGCCGTTACTCAAGAAGAATCCCCTTACCATATAAAATTTGCTGATCCTGAAAGGACTGTAGATATCATTGCAGATTTAAAAGAGCTTGATTGTGGCTATTCAGAAAATGACATCATTTTAAAAAATGTTAACCTGATGTTAATAGCAGGAGACAGAATCGGTCTTTTAGGTCGTAACGGTCAGGGTAAATCAACTTTAATAAAAACCTTATGTTCTGTGCTAAAACCAGTACATGGCACTGTAACCTTAGGTAAAGGCATTAAGATTGGTTACTTTGCTCAGCATGAACTAGATCAGCTCTCAGGTCAGATGAGTGCTCTAGATCATTTAAGAGCTATTGATCATAATGCTAAAGAAAAGGATTTAAGAACCTTCTTAGGCTCTTTCTCTTTTAGTGGAGATAAGGCCACACAAAAAGTTGAGGATATGTCAGGTGGCGAGCAAGCAAGACTTGCCTTAGCTATCGTTGCATATCAAAAACCTAACCTTCTACTTTTAGATGAGCCTACTAACCACCTTGATCTTGATATGCGTGAAGCTCTGTCTTTGGCCCTATCAACATATAAAGGAGCCTTAATACTTGTATCTCACGACCGCCACTTATTAGAGGCTATTGCTGATAAACTGTGGCTCATCGATAATGGAAATGTTTCAGAATTTAACGGTGATCTTAATGATTACCAGGAATTTTTGAATAAAAAGAACCGCGAGTATAAAGAAAAACTCAACGAAAAAACTCAAAAACAACCTAACCAAAATTTGGTTTCAGAAAAAGCTAAAGCTCAAACTTATAAAACCAAAGAACAAAAAAAACTTGAAGCACAAAAAAGACAGAGCTTAAGACCATTAAAACTTGAAATAGAGAAATTAGAAAAGCAAATGGAGAAAATAAAAAAATCCCTTGCTGATATTGATACTACCTTGTCTGATCTTGAGCTTTACTCAAAAGAACCAGAAAAGGTAGAAATAATCTCGATTGAAAGAGCAAAACTATCAGATGAGTTAGATGAATGTGAAATTGCATGGATTGAAAAACAGGATGAATTGGAACAGGCAATGAAAGAGTAATACTCTTTGTTCATGTTAATTTTGAAGAAGGCTTCTGCCTTCTTCTTTTGTATTAGCCATCTATTTTTTCAATCACAGCCCTGCCTGAGGTCATCTGAATTACAGATGAGGTAAACAACTCAGTACTGTCATTGGGGATCATCACGGTAAACAACACCTTATCGGTGTATTCCTGATTTAATACTTGAGCATTTACTTTATTTAGCAAACGTTGGAATAAAGTGACATTTGAATGCTCTATTTGAACTTTGTAAGTAGTCATTAAAACCATTGGTGTCGTCTTTAATGACTCCAAAGCCTGCTTGACACTGTCTTGATAAGCTTTTACCAAGCCTCCGGTTCCTAAAAGAATGCCTCCAAAATAGCGTGTTACAACAGCTGTGATTTCACCTACATCACAATGTAAGATTACATTTAACATAGGTTGACCTGCTGTACCATGAGGCTCACCATCATCAGAGCATCCAGCATAACCTGAGGTACCAGGTTTATCTGCATTAAAGGCAAAGCAATTATGCCTTGCATCCATAAACTCATTAGTTACCTTGTCAATAAAAGCTTTAGCTTCATCTACCCCATGAGTTCTTGCAATGGAAGTGATAAAACGACTTTTTTTAATCGTCAACTCGGTTCTATGAATTTCGCCTTTTTTAAGATCTGGTACTAGATATGTATCGTTACTCATGAATATGACTTTGTTGTGCTTTTAAACTGCAAATATATATACTCAAATTATCTAGGTGCAATTATACAGGACGATTTATAAAGACCAATTACTTTTCTCTAAATATGCAAAAGTAAAGTTTAATAAATTGATTTAAAAACATAAAATTGTGTTAGTATAGGGTAACTTTAGTGTATTAAGAAGGAATAAAATGACTTTTGAAGATCCTCTACTTTTAGCCATCACCTCTGGCGCGTTTATCTTTATGTGCACAACTTTAGGTGCTGCTGTTGTTTTCGTACTTTTAAAACAAAAGAATCGTATCTATACCCAATTAAGCATGGGTTTTAGTGCCGGCATCATGCTCGCAGCCTCTATTTTTAGCTTAATTCTACCAGCTCTTGAGGCGGGAAACGCTACGGGTAACTCACGCTTAATACCTGTGATTAGTGGCTTCTTTTTTGGAGTCCTGTTTTTAATTATTTTAGATAAATCCATGCCTCACTTGCATGTACTCTCAAAATCACCTGAAGGACCAAAATCTAATTTAGGCAAACACACCTTAATGTTTCTTGCTATCACCATTCACAATATTCCTGAAGGCATGGCCGTTGGTGTGTCAGCAGCTGCCTCAGGTACAGGTATAGGTCTTGTAAGTGCTACCGCAATTTTAGCTTTAGGTATTGGTATTCAGAATATTCCAGAAGGTGCTGCCGTTTCCATGCCCTACTTTGCTGACGGAATGTCAAGAGTAAGATCATTTATCTTAGGAACACTCTCAGGAGCTGTGGAACCTGTTGCCGCAATCTTAGTGGTGCTACTAGCTGATTCTATCGCACCATATCTACCTTGGTTCTTATCCTTTGCAGCAGGAGCCATGATGTATGTTGTAATCGAAGAATTGATCCCTCAAGCTCATAATCTTGGGAATTCTGATAAAGGAACAATCAGTGTGTTAGCTGGATTTTTATTGATGATGTTTTTAGATGTAAGTTTAGGATAGAAATTGATATCACATTAGATGTTACGGATAGAGCAATAGCTCTATCCGTAACAAAAATCTTTTTAGATCACTTTTCCTAAATATGCGCTTGCTGCAAACTTAGCTGCTGTAAGTAATCCATCTCCTAACTTAGATAGTATTGAATAATCCTGGTCATCTACTTTCTTTTCTAATAATTCCCATTCTTCTTTTTTAGGTGAATTATTTAAAACAGAAAATCTCTCTTCTAATGAACTCTTGTTATTAGCTGTTATCTCTTCAGTATCATCATTTCCGCTATTCTGATAAGCTGAAGATAGCTGAGATAAGAAATAGTTATCATCAGTATCTGATAAAACACTGTTTGAAGAGAAACTGTCTTTAAAGCTATCAGTTTTATTAGCAGATGATGTCAGAATAGATAGAGCTTTGGCAAAATCTACTCCATTATCACTGTTACTAGATACGTGAAGATTATTCTGTGTTACAGAATTACTATTCTGTACATTAAGATTCAGATAACTGTCAAGAGATGATCTTGTTAATGTTGCTGACATCCTAACCTCCTCGAACGGCAAGTATTGCCTTTTTTAATTTGCAATATAGATATCAGCAGGAAGTGTGCCAAATTCATTTTTTTTAGGCACACTAGAGAAAAGAAATTTAAGACTAGTTTTGAATTTGATATTTGTCTGACTGTAAACGTTCAAAAACGACTTCCTCATAGCCTTGATCTTTATCGCGAGGAGTTTCGTCCTTGAACTTGTAATTGCTCTTAACCCAAGCTTTTTTTGTTTCAGTCTTTGGTGAGGTTACATTCTTTTTACAATCGTTATAGATATAAACGTTATGTATATCGTTAATATCTTTTAAAATGATAGGAGCTTCTTCACCAGATGCAAACACATACCAACCTTGTGTGATCCACTTGGTTTTATCAATACGCGCATTTACTGCAAGAGAGCAGTCTTCTGATGTATCATTGCGAACATCAATCAACACCTCAGCGTATGACTGAGAAATAAGACCTAAACCTAACACTGCTCCTGCAATTATGCCTTTCATTTTTTTACTCCGTACAAAACTTTCGGTATATTGTACTATATGAAACTACAAAAATTATCCAACAATCATTCAATTATTTTAATTTTCTAAAAATCTTCTCTTGAAAATGAAAGTGCTCTAATACAAAAGTAGTAGAGCTCTTCGAAAGAATTAGTAGTATTTTCTGCTACTAATTCCAGCCTGTAGCTTCACGAATTCCATCTGCAATATCTGCTGCAGTTGGAACTACGGTGACGCCAGCTGCTCTTAAAGCCTGTTGCTTTGCAGCAGCTGTTGCATTGCCACCTGAGATAATCGCACCAGCGTGTCCCATACGCTGTCCTTTAGGGGCTGAAGCTCCAGCTATGTAAGAAACAACTGGTTTGGTCATATGCTCTTTAATATACTTTGCAGCATCCTGCTCAGCAGTACCACCAATTTCACCTACTAAAACCACAGCCTCAGTTTCAGTATCATTTTCAAATAACTTTAAAATGTCTACAAAGCTTGATCCCTGTACAGGATCGCCACCGATACCCACACAGGAAGATTGTCCAAACCCAGCCTCTGTTGTTTCTTTAACAGCTTCATAGGTTAAAGTGCCTGAACGAGATACAATACCTACCTTACCTTTCTTAAAAATTGAGGCAGGCATAATACCTATCTTGCACTCATCAGGTGTTAATACACCAGGACAATTAGGTCCAATTAAAGTTGTCTTTGTGGTCTTTAACTTTGCTTTTACCTTTAACATGTCCAATACAGGAATACCCTCTGTAATACAAATTACGAGTTCAAGACCAGCGTCAATAGCTTCTAGAATTGAATCAGCTGCAAATGGAGGAGGCACCATTACCATTGATACAGTAGCACCTGTTGCTGCTACTGCTTCTTTTACAGTATTAAATACAGGTAAGCCTAAATGAGTCTGACCACCTTTACCAGGAGTTACGCCACCTACTAACAAAGTGCCATACTCTAACATTTGTTCACAATGCTGTGTACCCTGTGAACCTGTAATACCCTGACAGATAACCTTTGTATCTTTGTTGACTAAAATACTCATTTTAAATCCTACTCAGCCTTAGCTGCCTGAACTGCTAGTGTTGCGGCCTGTCTTAAATCACGTGCTGATACAATATTAAGACCACATTCGTTTAAGATCTTTTCACCTACCTGTGCCTGATTACCCTCAAGTCTTACCACGACAGGAACTGAGATCTTAATCTGCTCAACAGCTCCACGAATACCTTCGGCAATCATGTCGCAACGAACAATACCACCAAAGATGTTTACCATGATGCACTTTACATTAGGATCTTCTAAGATAACCTTAAAAGCTTCCATAACACGCTCTTTAGTCGCAGTGCCGCCAACGTCTAAGAAGTTAGCAGGAGCTCCTCCTAAGTTCTTAATAATATCCATAGTACCCATCGCAAGACCGGCACCATTAACCATACAGCCGATATTTCCTTCTAAAGGCACATAGCTAAAACCAGCAGCTACTGCTCTTGCTACACGAGGATCTTCTTGAGAAGGATCATCTAATTCAGCCATTTCAGGATGACGATACAGTGCATATGGATCAGTATTAATTTTAGCGTCGCAACATAAGAGATCACCGTCTTTAGTTACAACTAAAGGATTGATCTCAACTAAAGACAGATCCTTTTGAACAAACATCTTGCAGATGCCTAAAAAGATCTTAGCAAATTGATTTACTTGCTTGCCCTGTAAGCCTAACTTATAAGCAAGCTCCCTCCCCTGATAGGCCTGAGGACCTGTAAGTTCATCAATAGCTACCTTTAAGATTTTCTCAGGTTGATTTACAGCTAGCTCCTCAATTGACATACCACCTGCTTCTGAAGCGATAATGGTAAGATGAGCTGATGCTCTATCGATAGTAGCTGAAACATATAGCTCTCTAGCTATATTTGATGCTCTCTCAATTAAAATTCTGTTTACTGGCTTGCCGTGTGGACCACTCTGACGGGTAACTAATCTTTTACCTAACCACTTAGCAGCGAATGCTTCAGCTTCAGCTGGAGTCTGTACTAAAGCTACACCACCAGCTTTTCCTCTAGCTCCAGAATGGACTTGACACTTAACTACAAAAGGACCTGGTGCTAATTCATAGGCAGCCTTACCAATACCGGTTGCCTTAGTGCTTACAAAAAAAGGAGCAACGGGAAGTCCGTACTCCTTAAAAATCTCTTTTGCCTGATATTCATGTATATTCATTTTTATTACTTCCCAAAATTTTTAATTATTAAATAACAAAAAGGGCACCTGCGTAAAGTAGATGCCCTATTTTGGTTAGTATTAAAACAATGAATAATTAAGCTTATTCAGTACTGTTATTTTGTTGATTTACAAGCTTAATTCCATCTTCATTATACTCAATATCACTGATATCACGTGCACCTAAATAGATCATAGAATTTGTCTTATTCTGTTTAAATTGCACCAATTGAGCGCGAATTAAAGTTGTGTATTTATCAAGTTCTGCTTTATCTGCATCATTAACGCTCTTTAATACAGCAAGAACAGGCTGACCTTTATTAGTAGTTGCTACACTGTCATTTACTTTATTTGGAATTGAGTAAACCTCTAGAACGAAGTATGGATCAAGAGTTTGATCGTCTCTTGATATAGTTACATCAGAAGCTTTAGTTACATTCTCTGCAACCTCAACATCCTTACCCTCAGCTACAGACTTTTTGATCTCAGCTAAGATAGCTTGAGCTTTTTCTGAAACTTTGTTATTTAAAGCAAGTCCGGTAGCCTTGTCTTTTACTTCATCTAGCTTCAGCAATGTCTCATCTTTATAGTCATTAACATTTAATACGATGCAAGCTTCATTGCCTAATGAAATAACAGCAGAGTTTACATTTGAAGATCTGTTCTCTTCATTAAATGCTAACTTTTGAACATCATCTGTAGATAAAGGCCACTTTAATGACTTGTCGCCAAGTGATACTACTCCAGACTCTAAGATAGGTGAGTCAACAGACTTTGATGCAGCCTCAAGAGAATCTGGATTCTCATATGAAACATCAGTTAGCTTAGCTGTCTTTTCGTTATATAACTCTAAAGCCTTAGCATCAACGAACTTAGCCTTAACTTCATCTTTAATGTCTGCTAGCTTAGGAACAAATGACTCTGTAATACCATCTAGCTTTAAGATGTGAGCTCCAGAATCATCAATTACTACATCTGATACTTCACCTACTTTGTTGATTGCAAATAAGGCAATATCAAGCTGTGATGATAATGAACCTTTCTCTAATAATCCCAATGAGCCATGATCTTTTTCAAAGTCTTTATCATCAGAATACTTAGATCCAACAGCCTCAAAGCTCTTGCCCGACTTCAATTCAGCTAAAGCTTCTTTTGCCTTTTGAGCATAGTTCTCGGTTGAAGCCTTAATTAAGATCTGTGAGCATTCACGTTTTTGAGGCACTGTAAAATCAGTCTGATTTAAGTTGTAGTACTCTTCTAATTTCTCATCAGTTACCTTAACTTCTTTTTTTAAGTCATTAACTGTTAAAAGAATGTAGGTAAACTTAACACTTGCAGGCTTCTTAAATAAGTTCTTGTTCCCATCATAGAACTTCTTTACCTCTTCATCAGTTACGCTAACTGTTTTTGCAAGTTTGTTAGTGTCTACTGTATAGGTATCGATAACTCTAGTCTGAGCAAATAGCTTGGCTAAAAGCTCTACTTCGTGAGGATATACTGAAGAGCCTGATAATAAAATTGGATTAACTAAAGTTTCTTGAGCTAACTGAGTACGTAACTGCTCTGCAAAGTAATCAGGGCTTGACCCCATGTTACGAACTTTAGCTAAGAATAAATCGTTATTGAACTTGCCATCTTTTTGGAAAGCTCTTTCTTTACGAATTGCATCTTTTACCTGTTCGTCTCCAACTCTAATGCCCTGCTCATAGGTAACAGAATTTAAAGCAACATTATCAATCATGCGCTCTAAAACCTGCATGCGCATAGCTTTAACATTCTCTGGATTTTCAAAGAACTTGTTTACCTGTGGACCATACTGATTCTGCATCATGCGAACCTGATCTTGGTACTGAGCATTCCACTGTTCTGACTTAATGCTGTATTTACCAATCTTTACAGGATCAGTATTAAGTTTAGGGATCAAATAATTGCCGACACCAGCAAAAATAAATGAAAGAATAATGATCCAGAATAGGATCTTAAAAACTTTACCGTGCGCACCATCACGCAACTTATCAGTTAACATTTTTTAATTATCTCCGTAGCACTTGCTACACATGGTGAAAACAAACTTACCAAATTATAAAAGAATTGCTACTAAAATTAAATTGCACAATTCACATAGATGCGCTTTTGCAAAAAAAAATCCCCGAATTTTCAAACTCAGGGATCTTTTGACAAACAAATAAAATTATTTGTTTACGATATCCTTTAATGGCTTGCCTGCCTTGAATGCAGGAACCTTAACTGCAGGGATCTGTACAACTTCACCGGTACGTGGGTTACGGCCTGAACGAGCGGCTCTATCACGAACTAAGAAATTACCAAAACCGATTAAAGTTACAGTCTCACCTTTTGCTAATGCATCCTTTACTGAATCTAAAAATGCATTTACTGCTGCAGCTGAATCTTTGATAGTTAAACCTGACTTCTTAGCGATGCTATCAACTAATTGACTTTTATTCACAATGTACTCCTAATTAGGTTTGTTAAATTGCGCGTACTTTATGTTAACGCTTGAGCTTATAGCCCTTGAGCTATTATGCACGTGTTTTGCGTTGTTTATAGATTTATTATTTCGAAATATTGATCTGCATCGAATTTTTTTCAAAAAAAAGAGGTGTAAAAGTACTATCAGAATGCGGTTTTGCAAATTTTTTGTAAAATAAACTCCTCGTTTGAAGTTCAAATTTGTTCATTTGAGGAGTTAAATTTGAATTGTTTCAAGAAATCAAAGCTTCGTTTACAAAGAACTATTCTTTTTTCTTGTCATGATCTCTTATATAAGCTAACAGAGGTGGCAGGAGATCATCTTCAATATGAGCTACTTTCTGTCTTAAAACATAAGCATTGTCATCTTTCAAATACTCTAAATTGTCCTGACACTCCATCAGCATAGGCAGAGTATTCTCTACGCTTACACATAGTGGTTTGATGATCTTCAAAAATGCTTCTGGGTTTACCACCTTATCTGAATTTACCTCAGGAGCTATCTTCTCTAAAACTTTGATTAGAGCATCAGCTGAACCTACAATCTTTTTGATTTCATCATCAATTGTATTTTCATCTTTTTTTTCTGTTTGCTCATCATCAAATTTTACAAAAGCTTCATCCTCTTTGTTTAAAGATGCTTTATTCTCGACGTCTTGCTTATTCTGGGTGTTGCTCATTTGTCTATTCCTACAGAACAATGTTCATGCTATCTTCTTTCTTTTTTCTAGAACCTTTTGTAGGTTGTTTTTTATCTTTCAAAAGCCAGCAAGTAGTTGGCATGAATGTATAAGGATCATGCTCTAAAGCTGTCTTTAAAACCGCTTCAATTCTAGATACAGGTTTAATTGTCATTTTCTCTTGAACTACATGAGGAATGTCCCAAAGATCCTTTTCATTCTCCTTTGGGATCATAACGGTCTTAATACCACCTCTCATAGCAGCAAGTAGTTTCTCTTTCAAACCACCAATTGGCAGCACATCACCTCGTAAGGTAATCTCACCTGTCATAGCAACATCAGATCTTACAGGATTTCCTGTTAGAGCTGATACTACTGCTGTTACCATACCGACTCCTGCTGAAGGTCCATCTTTAGGTACAGCACCTTCTGGTACGTGAACATGTAAATCACAGGTCTCAAAGAAATCCTGATTTAAGTGCAAATCCTTTGATAAGGTTCTTACTACAGTAATTGCTGTAGAGATAGACTCTTTCATTACATCACCTAACTTACCTGTTAACTGATGTTTACCCTTACCTTCGTTTGCTACTGCCTCTAACTGAAGAATGTCGCCACCAAGCGTTGACCATGACAAACCGTTGACGATACCTACCTTGCTTTCTTTTAGCTTTGAGGTGAAGTCATATTTCTCAGGTCCTAACATTCTGTGAATGTCTTCGATGGTTACATGTGTAGCCTTAAGTTTCTTTGCTTTAGGATTTTCGATCATCAGATCTTTAATAGTCTTTCTGATAATCTCTGTTAAGGTACGCTCTAATTCACGCACACCAGCCTCATGGGTGTAGTAACGAATTAAGTGTAATAACACATCATCAGCTATAGTGATCTCTTTTTCACCTACATTGGCTAAACGCAACTGTTTAGGGAACAAATGCTCTTTTGCAATATGGAATTTTTCATCTTCTGTATATGAAGATAAGTCGATGATCTCCATACGATCTAATAAAGGTCCTGGGATGTTATATGAATTTGCAGTTGTAACGAACATGACATTAGACAAATCATAATCAATCTCTACGTAGTTATCTTCAAAGGTAGAGTTTTGCTCAGGATCTAAAACTTCTAATAAAGCTGCAGACGGATCTCCATGAACTGATGACACAACCTTATCAATTTCATCTAATAAGAACAGAGGATTGTTTACTCCAACCTTTGCCATGTTAGAAATAATGCGACCTGGCAGAGCACCTATATAGGTTCTTCTGTGACCTCGGATCTCAGCTTCATCGTTAACGCCGCCTAAAGCTACTCTTACAAACTTTCTGCCAGTAGCTTCAGCAATAGACTTTCCTAATGAGGTTTTACCAATACCAGGAGGTCCCATTAAACAAATGATAGGACCATGTAGTCTATCTGCTCGTGACTGGACAGCTAAATACTCTAAAATCTTATCTTTAACCTTGGTTAAGCCATAATGATCTCTGTCTAAGACCTCTTTAGCTTTCTTTAGATCATGATTTACCTCTGAGCACTCAAGCCAAGGTAAAGATAACAAGCAATCAATATAGTTTCTTACAACTGAGTACTCAGATGAGTTAATGCTCATTGAGTTTAGTTTTCTGATTTCTCTTTCAATGCGTTTATGGACGTATTCGGGAGCCTTTAGCTCCTCATTACGTGTCATAAAAGCCTGAACATCATCATCCTCTGAAACAGATACACCAAGTTCTTTCTTAATTGCTTTTAACTGTTCTGCTAAGAAATACTCTTTCTGATTCTTTTCCATTGATTTCTTTGCTAAATCAATGATTCTATTCTCAAGTTCAGATTTATATGAATATCCATTTAAAGCACTGATTAAAATACGTCCACGCTCTACAGGATTTAATGAGGATAAGAGCATGTACTTAGTTTGTGTATCAAGCTTTAAGATCTGTGTTAAAGTATCTGTTAGTTTTGATAAAGAACTCTCTTCTAAAATCGAAGATATTAAGTGTTTTGGAACTGAATCTTCAATTAAAGCTCTTGAGGTCTTATCTGATGAGTCGATCGCATACTGCAAGCATGACTTTAATACAGATAAAGTATCTGCAACATCTTTATCCGACTGAACTTCTTCACCTAGTACCTGAATTCTTGCTTTTCTAAAAGGTACTTTCTCATCATCAATAATTTCAATTAACTTAATTCTCTCAAAACCTGAAATTAAGCACTGACGAGTATTAGCATCCTTCTGAGTCATGCTCAAAAGATTGCAAATTACGCCTGTTTTATGCAAGTCTTTAAACTCAGGTTTTTCATCTGCTTCATTTAACTGGCAGAATACAGCAACATTGTGCTCATCTTGTTCCTGAGCATAAGAAAACGCAGCAATAGAGCTATCTCTTGCAGCTGTAATTTGCAATTTTGAATTAGGAGTAATGATAAGAGCCCTTAAGGTAATTAAAGGCAAAATCATTTCTTTTGAACTATTCTTAGATGAACCAATCTTAGCAGTACAACGTCTATTTGTAGCTTTCTTTGTGACTGTTTTAGTTCTTGTCTTTGTATTTGTTTTTTCTGTCATGTTCTTCCAGTATTAAGAGAATCTCTCTTATAAATTAAAACTGAATCAAAATTAACTTTTAGGCAGATAAAAAAGCCCCTCAATCGTTCTTGAAGGGCCTTATCTGTAAAATGTATTATTAAGAGTTTGACGCGATTTCAAAATCGTCTTTCTTAATAACTAAAGGCTCTTGATGATTTTCAACCGTATTCTTGTCAACAATTACCTTTTCAACATTCTTAACCGAAGGAATATCATACATAGTATTCAAGAGCAGACCTTCAACAACAGAACGTAAGCCTCGAGCACCGGTGTGACGTTTGATAGCGCTGTCAGCAATTGCATTTAAAGCCTCAGCTGTAAACTCTAGTTTTACATTTTCAAACTTAAACATAGCTTCAAACTGTCTGATGATTGCGTTCTTAGGCTCTCTTAAAACTCTAATTAATTCATCACGGTTTAGTTCTGATAAAGCAGTAATTACAGGTAAACGACCAACAAATTCAGGAATAATACCAAACTTTACTAAATCGTCAGGCTCTACTTTCTTATACTTATCAGAAAGTGTTAACTTATCGTCTTTACCGTATACCTCAGCTCCAAAACCAATGCCGGCTTTCTTTGATACTCTCTTCTCTACAATCTTATCAAGACCATCAAAAGCACCACCACAGATAAATAAAATCTGTGAAGTATCTACTTCGATATTCTTCTCTTGTGGATGTTTTCTGCCACCATTTGGTGGAACTGAAGCTACAGTGCCTTCAATTAACTTTAATAATGCCTGCTGAACACCTTCACCAGAAACATCACGTGTGATTGAAGGATTTTCACTCTTACGAGCAATCTTGTCGATCTCATCAATATAGATAATGCCCTTTTGAGCCTTTTCTACATCAAAATCGCAATTTTGTAGTAAACGTACAATTACGTTTTCAACATCTTCACCAACGTAACCAGCTTCAGTTAAGGTAGTAGCATCTGATATAGCAAATGGAACATTTAAGAACCTTGCTAAAGTCTGAACCAATAAGGTTTTACCAGAACCAGTTGGACCTACCAGAAGAATATTAGATTTTCCTAACTCAACTTCAGAATCAACACCTGAATGTCGTAATCTCTGATAGTGATTGTATACAGCCACGGAAAGAACTTTCTTTGCATCATCCTGACCGATAACATACTCATCAAGATGTTTTGCAATCTCGTGTGGTGTAGGAACATTATCTAAATCAATACCGCAAGCAGAATGCTTGTCTTTATTATCAAGCCCTTTAGCTGCTAACATCTCATAGCATTGCTTGATACAATCAGAACAAATACAAATGCCGTCTCTAGCTCTAATTAAGGTTCTTGTGTCTGAGGCTGCTTGACCGCAGAACAGACAAGTGCTTTTTTTCTGTTCTGACACGATTACTCACCCTTCTTTGAATTTAAATCGGCTATCTCAGCACGACTTGAAATAACTTTGTCTATTAGACCATACTCAAGAGCTTCCTGAGCTGTCATAAAATTATCACGCTCTGTATCGCGAGTGATATCTTCAATACTCTTGCCTGTGTGTTTTGCAAGAATACTGTTTAATGTCTGCTTTATACGCTGAGTTTCATGAGCGTGGATCATAATATCGGTAGCTTGACCTTTGAATCCGCCTAATGGCTGGTGGATCATAATTCTTGCATTAGGAAGTGCAAATCTCTTTCCTTTAGCACCACCTGTTAATAAAAATGATCCCATTGAACAAGCCTGTCCCATACATAGGGTGCATACATCAGGCTTTATATATTGCATGGTGTCGTAAATTGCAAGACCTGCGGTTACTACGCCACCTGGAGAATTGATGTACAGATAGATATCCTTATCAGGATCTTCTGATTCTAAGAAAAGGAGCTGTGCTACGATCAAATCTGACATATGATCTTCAACTTCACCAGTCAGAAAGATTACTCTGTCCTTTAACAGTCTTGAGTAAATATCAAAAGATCTTTCTCCACGAGCTGTCTGCTCGATAACCATAGGCACTAATGTAGATGCCATTCTTTCTTGATCTTCTGAATTGTACATATGTAGCATAGCTCCTTAATTATTATTTAAGTGTGTTATTAGCGATGGTTAACTAACTGATCGAAGGTCATTTCTTCTTCGCCATCAGCAGCCTTTTCCATTACCTTAGCAACAACTTCTGACTCTAAAGCTGCATTCTGAACAGCTTCGAACTGAGCCTTGTCCTTACGGATCTGATCTTTAAGTTCAGCAGGATCTTCGTAAGCACCAGCGATCTGCTCTAACTGAGCCTCAACAAACTCATCAGAAGGTTTTGCTAAGCCTAAGCTCTCAACAATCTTACGAACGATAGCGCCTAAGCGAGCACTCTTAACAGCCTCATCATTGAACATATCATCTTTCTTCAATGAATCTGGTAACTTCTTCATGCCATATGCACGCATCTGCTGCTCGAAGTTCTTTGCTAAACGCTCTTTCTCAGCTTCAACATAAGCCTCAGGTACAGCGAACTCGCCATACTGAGCTACTAAAGCATCGAATAACTTACCACGAGTAATTGTGTACTGAGCTCGGTTTAACTCACGCTCCATATTCTTGCGTAATTCTTTCTTGAAGGTATCTAAAGAGCCATCTTTTACGCCGAATACTTTAACGAAGTCTTCGTTAACTTCTGGTAAAGATAACTCTGAAACTGAGTTAACAACAATGTCAAACTCTGCATCCTTACCCTTTAAATTCTCAGCGTGGTAGTCCTCTGGGAACTTAACCTGAATGGTGAACTTGTCGCCTGCCTTGTGACCTTCGATCTGCTCTGTAAAACCAGGAATCATCTGAGTCTCACCAACAGTTAATGAGAAGTTTGAAGCCTTACCGCCCTCGAACTCAACACCATCGGTACGACCTGTAAAATCGATTGATGCACGAGTGCCCTTAGAAACTACAGCATCATCCTTTACCTGCCACTTACCCTGCTGCTTACGTAAAGTCTCAATCATGTTGTCTACGTCAGCGTCTGTTACAGATGCCTTAATGCTCTTTAACTTTAAGTCTTCAAATGGCTTTAACTCTAACTCAGGGTTAACTTCTACAGTTGCCTCATAAACGAACTCTTCGTCGTTCTTGAAAGTAGCTTTCTTAACTTCAATCTTAGGATAGCCAACAACATCTAGCTTTGACTCTTTAATAGCCTGACCTAATGTCTCGTTTACTAATGAATCATAAGCATCTGAATAAATCTGACCGCCAAACTGCTGCTCTAAAACTTTAGTTGGAATGTGGCCCTTACGGAAACCATCGATTCTTGCATTTTTAGCGTACTTGCGGAAACTAGCGTCATATGCCTTTTTAACATCTTCTGCTGGCACAGTAACGGTTAGAAGGTGCTGAACGCCCTCTTTTTTCTCGGTTGAAACCTGCATCGTTTACCTCTATGTCTAGGTTGCAGTAATTAACAAACATCATTGACGCAGCGGAGTAATAAACTGTGCTGTACGTCTTTAAATATAAACTGGGGTATTATACAAGCCTAACAGCATCTAATCAATGTACAAATTTTTCGCATTCTTTGAATTTGTACGTTCTGTCAGTTTTTGTTTTAAATTGTTTTGTAACTCTTTTTGTTTTTTTCATCTGCTTATTTGTCATTCTATCTTTGAATGAACTCTAATTGCATTGTTATCTTGCCTTATGTTTATTACCATTGGTTGTTTACAAGCAAAATTGGTTGTATGCTTTTTTTAGTTTTCAACCTTAACAACACGATTGGATGATAATCTAAATTTATTCTATATTATGGAATATTAACAAAAATTTTGAGAGTTCAAAAAATGATAACATCACTTGGCATAATTGAAGGGTACTACGGCAGGATCTATACTGAAGCTGAACGCCAATCACTTATTTCCTTCATTAGTGACATAGGATACAGTTATTACATTTATGCTCCTAAAAATGACTGTTCTCTAAGACTTAAATGGGACGATAAATTTTCAAAAGAAAAAATTGATTTTTTAAAAAGATTGTCTTTATACTGTGAAAATAACTCAATTGAGTTTGGTATTGGAATATCACCTTTAGCCATTACATCTGATCTGAAAAAATACTTACCTATACTTTTGAATAAAGTTGATTTTTTTGTAAAAGAGCTAAAAACAAAAGTAATCGCTATTCTTTTTGATGATATTAAGCTTTATACAGACGATGAGGGAATTCATCAAAAAGAAATCATGAATAAAATAGCTTCATATCTTGCATCAAATTTTCCTAATACAAACGTAAGACTTGCTTTTTGTCCTACTTACTACAGCTTTGATCCCATCCTAGATAAATGCTTTGGTAAAAGACCTTCATCATACTTTCAAGAAATTACAAAAAATCTTAACAAAGATGTAGAAATATTTTGGACAGGTAATAAGGTTTTATCAAAAGAGATCACTGATAAAGATATCAATAGTATCAATTCTCTTTTAGGCAGAAAGGTAACAATTTGGGATAACTATCCTGTAAACGACGGCAAATTTATCTGCAAGCATATTTACACAAAAGAATTTAAAAACAGAATAGCGCTTGATGGTGTAGCCTTTTCACATGCTGTAAACCCCATGTTAGAAGCAGAGCTTACCAAAGTTGCTATTGCAACACTTCCTTTGTGTTATAAAAACGAAAGTGACGAGAAAAAACAACAGCTAAGACATAGCTTATTAGACTCCATGTTCGATAACAAAGCAGATCTGCTCTTAAAATATCTTGATGTCCTAAATGATGAAGGCATTGATGCCTTCACGGATAAGATGAAAGAAGAGTTGAAAACTCTACTTTCAAACATTAACACCAAAGCAAAACATGAAATTTTAGACTTTCTATCAGGAGTCTATAAGTTCGATCCTGCGTGTCTCACTTCATAATTTCTGAAAATAGTACTCTCGTATTGATTTTTCTACTCTTTTTGGAGTTAAAATCAATACATTTCATGAAGGACTGAGTATGATCAAAGATGCTAGCTTTTATATAAAAAGAATTAAAGATCTTCCCTCTTCACTAGTTGAGGTCATACGAGAACTATATAAAGAAGTGTCCTCTCACCGATTTATCTGTATATCTATGCAGGAGCTTTGTCAAAAGCTTGAACTAGATTACACAGAAAAAAGTTTTGAAGACAACTGTCAAAAGAACTATGTCTGCATCAATACTTATTTAGAGATGTTAGGCTTAAAACTGGTTCCTTGTTCAATTCCAGTTGATTTGTCTTTTTATGACAAAATTTTTATCACTCCTAAACCAAATCTTAATAATGATGAAGATTGTGCGGCTGTAAGGACTCTTATCAAAGAAAAAAGAACTCCTACACAAAGTGATGCTGTTCATATCAGCAGAATGAACAACAAATTATCTAACTACAATGTCATGTTAAGAGTTTTTGAAGGTTTATTTGTGGTTAGCTCTTCAAAACTAGACCCGCACCAAAGACTTGCGATGAACAATATTTTAAGTGAGCTTGAATTGCCAAAGGAAGGTTTAGGCTACTTAAGAGCTTGTTATACCTACGCAAGTGAATATAGAAACAGGCATTGTAACTATAAGGACAGTCAATACTGCTTTAAACCTTTAAATGACGAACAGCAAAAAAGAGTAAGCAGGTATTTAGCAGTTATTTCTGCATCTACCTCATACAGGGAACCTTTAAATCAGGATTATCCTTATTTATCTGATTTAGAGGATGAGTTAAAGAAAATTGCTCATACCCGACCTGCAAGAATTGCCAATAACGCTCACATACGAGCTAAGGCTGATATTGAAGTTTCTACACTTGAAAACAGGTTTTCAAGTGTAAGGCAGTCTTCTTATAACTATCTGTTCACTTTTGTAAAAGGAAAAAATGAAACAGCTTCATCTGAAGATATTGTTTCAAAAATAGCAGATAATTCTCCTATTAAAGGGAATAAGCTAGTACTAAAAATATATTCAGCTATTGGAAAGTATGTAACTCCTAATGTCACAAAGCTAATTCCTAGCAAGGATGCCATTTCTCTTCATTATTTTGATGATATAAAAGAAAAGACTACTTCAAGAGTTTTGCCTTGCCTTTATATTACTGACAATAAAGAGCTGTGTTTAACATACCCATGCATGGTTTACAGAAATGACAAAGATCATGGCTTAAAAGCAGAAATGCTAGACAATGCCTTTGTAGCCTATCTTAATAATTCAACACTGTTACCAATTGGAGAAAGAGGAAATCTTGATTTAGTAACAGTTACATCAGCTAAAACCAATGATGCTATTCTCTTTTATACTTTCTTTTTAAGACTGATCCTCAATAATATTTTTATATCATTTGACGAAAAAGAAAATGCTAAAGCTCTAGCTGAATTAGAAGAAGAATATAAAAACTCAGAAAAGATGGAACTTCTCTTTGTAAGAGGACTTTATTTTGCCCTATTTGAATGCTGTAAAAATCAAATTAAAATTGATGAGCTTACCTCAAAGGCTCTTTTTGAATTTCCTCCAATAAATTATTTAGCAGCTAATGTTTTATTAACAAATAACGACAAACTTTCAATCTCAGAACTTTATGAAAAAGCTCCTGTTATTTTTTACAACCTAGTTTTTAAGGAGCTAAATGAGGATCAAAAGATTTCATCTTTGTTTAAGGGAATAAAGCCTAAGACCAAACATTTATCTTTATATATTCATAAGCTAATTCATAAAGAGTTCAATAGTAATAGCCTAGATAGCTATATTTATATTGGTAAAAAGCCTTTCAAAAAAAATGAGAGTCAAAAACTCAACAATATGATGTTATTCGACAGCCCTGCACACGGTTTTTCAAGTAATTTCTGCAAACCTTTGTGGGTTCTGTTAGGTCATCCTATTTTTTCTAATTTATTTATGCCTTTGTTCAGTAATGAAGCTGCAGCAAGGTTACTAAACAAAGAAGTTATCGCAGATCTTTCATCTCATTCTAAATTAAGAGATCTTATCTGTTCTAAAATCAATGTAATTAAGTTTTTAGGTAATCTTGAAAGTGGTAATCAAACAATACTGGCAAATTTAGTCGTTGGAAACCTGACAAAACTTGACGAACATATTATCAAGAGACAATTAAAAGATTTTACTTTCACTAAATATGATCAACTTTGTGATATTTTCAAAATTGGCTACTCATATACTGCAAATGAAACTATTGAAGAATGTTTACCGACTTTAGGGCTTATGGTTGTACCTATTGATCGTGCTCTACCAAAGGTTGCAAGAAATAAGTTAAAGTACCATAAGATCATTTCTACTCACTTAGGCGAAAATTCAGTTGACCATGATTTTTTAAACAAGCTATGTGCAGCTCAAATGGCTTTTATAATTTTCTCATTTATAGTTCCTGTAAGTGTCGCTGAGGTAAAACTCTCAAGATATATGGAACTTACAGCAGACCAAAATGTATTTGCAATAAACTTCTTTAATACCTTAAGAGTTTTGATGAAAGGATGTAAACCTTTTGATGAAAAGTTCTATAGAACGTTATATGCAGAGCAAAAGAATAATAAGAATTTCAGATTAAGCTTAAATTATTTAAAGAAATTAGCTACAGAAGAAGTAAGCACCTCTCCTCTTAAGAATTATCTTGAAAATAAATTTAATGAAGTATTTAGTTACCTATCTTCAAGACCAGCCTCAGTAATCGATAATAGTAAAGAGGATACAGTTAAAACTAAGACGAAACAGCCTTTATCTGAACATGATGAGAACGTAACTTCTAGTTTTGAAAAATCTTCACTTGTTAAGACCTCAGATCATAGTTTCTTTAAGACAACAAGCTTTAATTTAAAGAATCTCGATACTTCTATTATTGAAACAAAATTAAAAGAAAGCGCCCAAATTCAAGATGTAATTAGCCAGATTAGAAATGATGATAACAATGTAGATGAGGATGTTGTTAACTCCTCATTATATGATAAAGCTGATATTGGCTCAGTAGCAGAGAATGTTGCTAATGCGAAAAACGAAATCAATATAGCTCAAAATTCACCTGCTGATGCAAGCAATAATATAGATAAATATACTTATCCATCAGAGAATTGTAAAAAATTAGTTGATGCTATAAAGGCACAAAACAGTGAAGTTATCGATCTTAACGAATTTACAGGAATTTGCATGAGTCTAAAATTCATGTCTAGAGATGCTGCTATTGAGGAAATCAACGACTGGGCTTATGAGAACTTTGAAGATCCTTTGTTTGATATAGCCCCTGAAGAAAACTGCGTATACATTACAACTGATATATTAGACAAGCTGTAAAAGCTCTGTAAAAAAAGAGAAAAGGAATAGCTTTTACTAAGTGGTGCCACCGGCACCACTTTTTGTTTAAGATTTACCGAATCTATATCTGTAGAAGAATAGAGGAGGAACTGCAATACCTAAACTGATGCCAAGCATAATGCCAAAACATCTCATACCATGATGCATAATAAGATATGCTTCTTGAACCAATTCAGTCTGAGAATCCTCAATAATTCTAGCTGTTGCAATTAAACATTGATAAGCATCCATGCCAGGAATCAATGAAATAATTGAAGCTACAGTGAAGATAACTCTTGTTACTTTAAGTTTTGGTGCGATGTAAATAAACAGCAGAGATGTAACTGAACAGGCAATGAAAGTTGAAACTACAACTTCAAGACCACAACCTAAAAACAAGAAGGTTCTTAGACAACGAGTTACAGCACCACCTAAAGCCACAAAACCTAAATACTTTACAGGAACTTGGAATAGCATTGCAAAGGCCACAGCAATAAATGATGCACAGCCAGTTTCCATCGCCCATCTTATGAAAAATTCAGTTGTAAAATTTAAATCTAACATTGACACAAACTCCAACTAAATCCACATCAGATATAATGCACCTAATAGACCAGATGCTGCACAGGCTGTTAGTATGATTGAGTAAATAAGTCTCATCACACCGATTTCCAAATATCCTTTGAAGATATCCAAGAAACCATTCATGTAAGGGAAGCCTGGAACTAAAAGTAGAGTCGTAGCCATGATTGCTAGTCGAGTTTCATCAGCTGATGCATTTAGGACATAAGTACACATAATATAGGTTGTGGCACAACCTAAGAAGGCACAAGCCATAAACACAAAAGTCTCGAAAAAGCCTTTTTTCAATAGCCAGAACTTAAAGAACATCAGCATAAAGCCACCAATTAAAGCAGCTAGACAAACTGTAGCATTACCACCGTTACAATAAGCGAAAGCTGCTGCTGCAACAGCTTCAATTGGAATTAACAAGTTCTTGTTATAGTGTGCAGGTCTTACAGCTCTGATCTTGTGATAAATAAGATCAAGATCAGTTATTTCTCCGCTAATTACATCATTAGCAATGAAATTTAACCTTGTAACACTGTTCATGTTAATGCCTAGACTTTTAATCTTAGCAATTCTTTCTGCGTAATGGCTATTGCCATCACAACATCTTACTAAAAAGAATGAACGAGTTAAGGTAAATTCAGGATTGATAACATGCATTGCTTTTGCCATATCATGACAGCAACGCATAATAAGGCGAGTTTCTGCACCAGCTAAAGCCATACGCCATCCAAAAGTGCACAGAATTTTTGTTTTTTTATTAAGATCCGAACTAGTATCTAAATCTATATGAGGCATTTTGGGTTAAACTCAAATTAGTTGTAAACACACTCTAGTTTCTGCTCTTTGTTGGCACTGTGAACTCTTGCGTGTGACCACTCATGCTCTTCGATCTTGCCATCTGCATTCTTAATGTAAATGTTCATTGGGCAGTGCTCTGGCTTTTCAGCAAGCTCAACACCTTCATCGTCCCAAGAAGCTTCCATTACAGCATTTGCTGAAAATGGAACTGTTACAAATAAAAAAGCGCAAACAGACAATAATTTAATCTTCATATTGTTCTCCACGTCGAAAGTTAAGAATTTGAGTTGGCAGTTATAAAATTTCTGAACTGTCAGTCCGTCGGATAATATACTCTCATTTTTGTGATATGACACACAATAATTGTACTTTTTTGAACTTTTTTGGAGCAAAAAAGCATGCCATTGAAAATTCAGAAATATTTGTTTAATAATCTAAACAGAATTCTGTGTGATATTCCTAATTTTAGATCTCTGATAAGCAGGAATTATTATTACGGATATGATAAAATCAAAATGAAATAAGGCCTAACAGTCGTTAGGCTTTGTTTTTTATTTCTTTTTAATTCCAATGGTATTTATTAAATGTCATCTCTTGCCCTGTTAGTTATTTATATATCAGTCGGCGCTGTACTTGGTATTGCCTTAGGTCAATTAAAGTACAAAGGAGTCGGTCTGGGAATTGGCGGTGTGCTGTTCTCTGGTATTTTAGTCGGACACATTGCAAATCATTATTTTGGTTTTGAGTTACACGTACCAGGTGGTGTAACTGCAGAAGCTAGCATTCTGCACTTCTTACAAGAGTTCGGATTAATGCTGTTCGTTTACGCAATTGGTATTCAGGTAGGTCCAAGTTTCTTTGCGGCTTTACGTGGTAATGGCTTGAAGCTAATTTCTTTAGCTGTATCTATTATTGTTTTAGGTTGCGGTATTGCTTTAGCTTTATTCTATTGTGGCATCGTAACACCAGATGCAATGGTTGGTATGTACTCAGGTGCAATCACCAACACTCCAGCATTAAGTGCTGCAAGCCTTATGGTTACTGACATCGGTACAGCTCTGCAAGGTTTAGGCAAAGACCCTATCGCTTTAGGTTTAGATGTAACTAAAGTTCCAAAGGCTTACGCTGTTGCTTATCCATTCGGTGTTTGCTCAATTCTGATTACAATGATCTTAATTCGAGCTTTATTTAAGGTAAGTGTTGACGGTGAAGGTCAAGCTTATCATGACAGCAAGAACGCAGGTCGTGATGCCCCAATCGTATCAAACGTACAAGTTGAGAACTCAGAGTACATTGGAAAGACCATTAACGATATTCCTTGTGTAAAGGAAGGTACAGTTATCTGCTCTCGTATTAAGAGAGATGGTGTGTTATCGGTTCCTTCAAAAGATTTAGTTATTCAAAAAGGCGATCTTTTACACTTAGTTGGTGGTTCGAAGTTTGTATCAAAAGCATCAATTGCTTTAGGTACTGAAACAAAAGACGTTTTAACCACTCACGGTTCTACAATTTCTGTTCGTCACCTAATCATTACCAATAACAATGTAATGGGACGCACCTTATCAGATTTAGATCTTGAAGGTCATTATAACTTAGTAGTGTCTCGTGTTTTCCGTTCAGGCGTTCAGTTTATGCCAACACCTGACTTAAAGTTAGCTTTAGGCGATGAATTAAACGTTGTAGGTACTGTTGATAACATTAAAAAAGCAGGTAAAGTTGTTGGTAACTCATCTGCAACCATGAATCACGTACCAATGATGCCTATTTTCATTGGTCTGTTTGTTGGTATGTTATTAGGTTCTATTCCTATTCCTATTCCTGGTGTTCCTTCTCCTATGAAGTTAGGTGTTATCGGCGGTACTCTGATTGCAGCAATTTTACTTGCAAGATTCGGTGATACCTGGACAGGTAACAAGATGCACTGGAGACTTCCAACTGCTGCTTTATCAGCATTTAAAGAAATCGGTATTACCCTGTTCTTAACTATTGTTGGTATTAACGCTGGTGCTAACGGTTTCTGGGAAGAATTAACTCAAGGCTTAGGTTTACACTGGATGGCTTGGGCAACCTTAATCTCAATCATTCCATTACTGATTGTAGGTTTTGTTGGCTACAAGTTATGCAAGGTAAATTACCTAGTGTTGTCTGGTGTTCTAGCAGGTTCTTATACAGATCCTCCTGCACTAGCATACGCAAACAATATGTACAAAGATGCTGAAGCTTCATCAATTGGTTACGCTACAGTTTATCCTTTTGTAATGTTCTTACGTATTCTGTCTCCACAGATCATGTTAATTATTGTTTCATCAACTTTCTAATAATAGATGACATTGAATAACATTAGTGAAATCCGCCCGCACCGAGTAAATGCGGGCGGCATTTTTATAGCCTTACTAAAAGGTGCATTGCAGCCTTTATCATGTGTTGTAACTGTACCTTTAACTTTACTCTTTCCTTCATTAACAACTTTCTTCTTGTACCATGTTTTCTCAAAACAAAATGACAAGATTTTATCCTTCAAAAAAGGTCTTAAATTTGATTTTAAGGCAATGCTAGGTACAGAAATTCTTTATCTATTAGGTCTAACAGCCCTTTTCCAATATTTCTGTTACAAAGCAAGTGAATTCATTGAAGTATATAAGTACAAAGCTGTTAGAAATCCAACATTGCAGATAGCTACACCAGAGCAATTAGAATATTCTCACGCTCTTACAACGCTTATAAGCACAATTGCTGTAACAATTATTATTTTACAAATCATAATTATGGCTTACAGCTTTATTAAGGCCTATGACGTAGACAGGAAAGTCTCAACAGAACATCCTCTGAAGATAGTTTTTAGCACTATTTTCAGAAATCTGCCTGTGTATATTCTGTTTACCGTAGCTCTCATTTATGTCTTCACAATCATAGAGACCTACTTTGCAAAATATAAATTACTGCATATTGAAGGTTATATTCTTGGTAAAGATAATTTTGATCCAGCTATAACTTTTATGGTTATAAGAATTATTGTTTTGCATATTTCAATATATGCACTAAATTTATTTACATTTTGTGCTCTAAACATAAGAGCAAAACTAAAGTTCAAGAATTAAAAAACACTTTTTATATTCTAAAAACTGTTTTGTATCAATAATCGCACAATGTAAAAAATTTTCTTTTAATGTCAGCTGATAAATAATATAATTCACTGACATTTTACTTTGACTATTTTTTAGACAAATTAGTCCGTATCACTGCTTATCATATTCACAGCTAAATGATGACTGCCAATGTGATAAACGCTACTTTAAAAACTGAGGTTATATGAGCACATCAATCAGTTATGCCAAGGCAGGCGTGCTTAACTTTTTAGGCAGCGCTCCTGCTTGGTATAAAAATGTAATTATTGCATTCTTAATCATTAACCCAATCGTTGCGCAATACTCACTATTTGTAGCAGGTTGGTTATTGGTTATTGAATTCATTTTCACTCTTGCTATGGCTCTTGACTGCTATCCTCTTGAGGCTGGTGGTCTTTTAGTAATTGAAGCTTGCTTTATCGGCATGTGCGACATGCACCATGTTACAAAAGAGATTGAATCCAATCTTGAAGTAATCATGCTGCTGATGTTCATGGTTGCAGGTATTCACTTCGTTCGTGATTTCTTGCTGTTCTTCTTTACTAAGCTATTGGTAAAAGTAAGATCAAGTGTGCTTTTAGCTTTAATGTTCTGTTTCATGTCAGCTATTTTGTCAGCTTTCGTTGATGCTTTAACAGTTCTTGCTATCATCATTTCCACTTGCGTTGGTTTATATCAGCTGTACATGTCAATCATCACAGATAACAACGCAATGGCTATGATCGCTAATAACGACAGTATCGTACCTGAAGAACACAAAAAGAGCTTAGATGAGTTCAGAGCTTTCTTACGTAGCATCTTGATGCATTCAGCGGTAGGTACTACATTAGGTGGCGTATGTACAATTGTTGGTGAGCCTCAGAACTTAATTATTGGTGACGTTTGTGGTTGGAAGTTTATCGATTATGCAATGCGTATGGCTCCTATCTCAGTGCCTGTTTTGATTTGTGGTTTAATTACCTGCTTTGTAGTAGAGCACTTCAAGTTATTCGGCTATGGTCACAAGATGCCACAGGCTGTTTATGACATCATGGTTAAGAAGGACGAAGAGCAGACTAAGTCTTTAACCAAGCGTGATAAGTTAAATCTAATTGTTCAGTTATGCTGCGTAATCTGGTTAGTTGTAGCTTTAGGTTTTCACTTGGCATCTGTAGGTGTTATTGGTCTATCTGTTATCATTTTAGCAACAGCTCTTTGCGGTATTACTTCAGAAGGTCCTGTTGGTAAAGCTTTCACTGAATCAATGCCTTTCTGTGCTTTATTATGCGTTTTCTTTACTGTCGTAACAGTAATTTCAACACAGAAACTTTTTGATCCAATTATTGCATGGGTATTCTCCACTCCTAAAGAGTTACACTTACCTATCTTCTATATGGCCAACGGTATCATTTCATCAGTATCTGATAACGTATTCGTTGCAACCATTTATATTGAGCAGGTTCGTGATTCTCTATTAAATGGTGTAATTACACCTGAACAATTTGACGAGTTAGCAATTGCCATCAACGCAGGTACCAACTTACCTTCAGTTGCAACTCCTAACGGTCAGGCTGCATTCTTATTCTTATTAACTTCACCTATTGCAGCTTTAATCAGATTACCTTACTTTAAGATGATGTACATGGCATTACCATATACTATCGTGTTAACTGTTGTAGGTCTTATTGCAACCTGGTTCTTAATGCCAGAACTAACCGGTTGGTTAATTCGTGAAGGTTGGGTTCACGGTGCTTCTATTGATTTAATCCAAGGTCAGATGAAGTAATCTACCTTTATATTTATTTAAGGGGCTCTGCATTTGCAGAGCCTTTTTTATTCAAAAAAATAAAAATTGCACAATAATGAGCCTTAACTCTAATAATATTGCTATACAAAATGATATTATTAGCGCACGGTAACCTTACAGAATAATAAATAAAATTGGAGTCTACCTTGTTACAACTATTTAAAAGTATTTGCGCATCAAGATTCTGCTGGTTTTTGCTTTTCATATCAGGAATTGCATTAGAAGCTTGCGGTCTTTATTTTCAGTACGAATTACATTTAAATCCATGTGTTAACTGCGTTTATGAGAGAGCTTATTTCTTAGGTTTTGTTGTGGCAGGTTTCATTGGCGCAATGGCTGCAAATTATCTTATTGTAAGATTCTTATGTGTTGCTGGATTCTTAGCAAGTGCTATAGGTGGACTTTTAGTAACATGGGAACACTACAGAGCCTACACAAGTACTTCATTATTTGGTAATAATTGTAAGCTAGGAGCTCAATTTCCTGATTTTTTACCTCTAGACACCATTGCGCCTTGGATGTTTAAGCCTTTAGGTTTATGCTCAGATAAGCTTGATTGGGAGCTTTTAGGACAGAGCATGCCATTTTGGATCTTAATTGCATTTGCAAGTGCTACTGTTGTTGCATTCCTAATGTTAATCAGTTTCTTTGTAAAAAAGAAAACAAGTAATTTTGATAGATTATATAAGTAACTTTAAAAAAAGATCCTTTCGAGGATCTTTTTCATTTCTCTCATCTTATCTCCTCTCATCAATAAACATTTTAATCTTCATATCCTTAACAAACATTATGCTATTTGCGTAACTTACTTTTAACAATATTTAAGCCATGCAAAATTTTCAAAACTATAATAATAGAAATTATTACTATTATTGAGGTCTTTAATGATTTTAACTCTAGCATTAGATGATATTTCAATAGACGTAGATACACTTTTTCATACCATTGATTGTGGTATAGCTGCATTTAGAATTTATGAGCAAAAAGATACTACTACGAATCATATCGTGGTTGAGCAATTTAACTGTGAATGTTAAAGAATTGTTGGTATTAACTTAGACAGCTTTACAAAATCTGTCACTGCTTTTGAAAATCTGTAACTCCAAAGTACAAAGCTGTATTAAAGGATATTTACTCACAGCTATCTAAAACAAATGATGAGATTCAGTTTGAGCTTGAAATCGTTAATTTTATGCATAAAACAATCTATCTTATGTCAAATGCTATTGCGCTTAATAAAAGCGATGATGACTGAGGTCATTACATAAGTGTCCAATCAATATTCATGGATATTACTAGTTAAAACACAAAGAAGAACTCATTAGTAATATTATCAGACATGATCCTCTCACGGACGAAATAAACAGATCAGCTTATGAGCACGATATAGATCTGATTAAATGCAATTTTCTGGCTATCATCTTCTTCCTCATGTAGGTAAATTCATCTCCTTTGTTGTTATTGATATCAATGGATTAAAATTTATCAATGATGCTCTAGGACTCAGTACTGGTGATGAAAGTATAAAAGCGGTTGCAAATATTGTTCAAACAAGTCTAAAGAAGATCGGTGTTATATACAGAACCGGCGGAGATGTGTTTTTTTGTCATATAAAAATACATCAAAAAAATGAAGTAAGAGCGTGTTTTACTGGACTTCATGATCTTACTGATAAGTATAATAGGTATTTAATTAAAAATATGTCATTATCAATTGTCTCTAAGACCTTTAGCATAGACGAAAGTGACATTGATATTAAGAAATTCATCCAAATTGCAGAACAAAGAATGTATGAAGCAAAACGCTTTAAGACAAGCTAAATCACCTGTCAATTCTCCTTCTTCATCCAAGCTTGAGTAAATTTCAACTCAAGCTTACAAAATCTCATTTCTAGAATTCATCACATAAGTGCAAAAGTCACCCTACATAAAATAATTATGCTATATAACAGTGCATTTTGTATTTAAAATAGTGAGAATTGATTGCTAATGATATTATCAACTAATAAGGTCAGTGAAATTGCTATTTTAGACGCATCCTTTATGAACTGACCGCTAATTTTATAAAAGGTAAAAGTACTTACTATGATTAAACTAGACCACATAAATAAATTCTACGGTGACTTGCACGTACTCAAAGATGTAAGTCTAGAAGTTGCCGAAGGTGAGAAACTAGTTATTATTGGACCATCAGGCTCAGGAAAATCTACTACAGTTCGTTGTATGAACTTTCTGGAAACACCAACATCAGGTCATGTTTACATTGACGGAAAAGAGCTAACACAAAAAAACAAAACTAAGCTTATTCGTGAATACATGTCTATGGTATTCCAACAGTTCAACCTTTACCCTCATCTAGATGTTTTGCACAACTTAACTCTAGCACCAATCAAGATCTTCCATAAGAGCAAGGAAGAAGCTGAAAAGTTAGCAATGCACTATCTTGAGGTTGTAGGTTTAAAAGATAAAGCTCATGTTTATCCAACTACTCTATCAGGTGGACAGCAGCAAAGAATCGCGATTGCAAGAGCATTATGTGCTCAGACAAAGATCATTCTGTTCGATGAACCAACATCAGCACTAGATCCTGAAACCATTCAGGAAGTTCTAGATGTTATGGTAAAGCTTGCTAAAGAATCAAATATCACCATGGTTGTAGTTACCCATGAGATGGGATTCGCCCGTCAGGTTGCAGACCGTGTGGTATTCATGGCAGACGGAACTATTCTTGAAGAAGGTACACCTGAACACTTCTTTACAGATCCTAAGAATGAACGAGTAAAACAGTTCTTAGGCAAAATATTAAAACACTAATTTCATTACGATTATGCTTTAAGGAGCTCTTATGAAATCATTAAAAAATTTACTTTCTTTAGGTGTTGCAGCTGCCTTAGGTATTGCTACATTTGCTTCAACAGCTTCAGCAGAAGCAACATCTGACGTAAAAGAAATCAAAGCAATTCAGGACAGAGGCGTTCTACGTGTCGGTGTTAAGAACGATGTTGTGGGTTTTTCTGTAAAAGATCCTTTATCAGGAGAGTACACTGGTTTTGAAGATACATTAGCAACTTTAATTGCTAAAGAAATTGGTGAAGATGTGGAAGTTGAGTTTACAGCAGTTACAGCAGCTACCAGATCAGAGTTAATTGATTCAGGTGATCTAGACTGCGTATTAGCAACCTTCACCATTACACCAGAGCGTAAAAAGAACTGGGATTTCTCAACACCATACTATCAGGATGCTGTATCTGTACTAGTTGAGAATAAGAGTGAAATCCACCACTTAAAGGACTTACTTGGTAAGACTGTTGGTGTTTCATCAGGTTCAACCTCAGCAAAAGCTTTAGTTCAGGCTATGATCGATAACAAGATCCTAGATGGCAAGAACTTTAATGCTGATAAGTTCGATCCTGCAACCTGGACAGAAGGTGTTAAGTTCCACCAGTTTGATAACTATCCTGCAATCTCAACAGCATTAGCAGCAAACGAAGTTCAGGCATTCTGTGTTGATAAATCAATTCTGAACATTTACAAGACTCCAAGCCGTGGTTTCATTGATGAGAAGTTCGCTCCACAAGAGTACGGCGTTGTAACTAAGAAAGGTTCAGGCTTATCAGCTTTCATCGATGGCTTAATCAAGAAATGGTTAGCTGATGGCACCATTGAGAAGCTAATCAAAGAGAACAATCTATAATTTTCAATTTTAGATTTGTTTAACTTGATAGTTAACTTCAAATAAAAAGTTAGTAGGTTGCCCCTTTTTAGGGGCAACCATGTTTAAAAAGGATAAGTCAATGGGCAACTTATTTTCTTTAGATGCTTGGATGATGGTTTGGCACTTTAAAGAAACTTTTATTTTAGGTTTTTTAACCACAGTAGGAGTTTCTCTGTCAGCCTTGCTTATATCTTTATGTCTAGGCATTATCTTTGGACTGATGGCTACATCTGGAAAAAATGCTCTTGCTGCCATTGCTCGTGTTTATGTTGAGTTTGTTCAAAATACCCCTCTATTGCTTCAGATCTGTTTTTTATACTATGCATTGTCATTCTCAGGACACAGTATCGGAATTTTGATGTCAGGTATTATCTCTATTGGTATTTACCATGGAGCTTACATGGCAGAGGTTATCAGAGCAGGCATTCAGTCAATTAACAAAGGTCAGTTTGAAGCAGCCTATACTCAAGGATTTAATTACTTTGGTACCATGTACTACATCATTTTGCCTCAAAGTATTAAGATTATCCTGCCCCCAATGGTAAATCAGGTGGTAAACCTTATTAAAAATACCTCTTGCTTGTACATTATTGGCGGTTCTGATTTAATTTCTTTAACCTACAGCTTTGTAACAGGTGCATCTACAGGAGGTGCTTATGGTCCTGCATATTTAGTATGTGGTGTCCTGTTTTTTATCTTCTGTTACCCTCTGTCAAAGATGGCTTCAAGTTGGGAAAACAACTTAAAGAAGCGTGACAGAATGACATCAACTGCCAAATAGGAGATACCATGGAAACTTCACTATTACAAGAATGGATGGCAAGCTTTCATATTCTAAGCATTAATGCCATTATCATTTATATTCTAAAAGGTACCCTGTTTACAGTTATTATTTCTGCTATTGCCGTATTCTTGGGTGTTATCTTCGGTTCTATCTTAGCTTTAGTAAGAAACTACTGTAATGCTCCTAAGTACAGAGTATTCAAATACCTGGCTATTACCTACATTGAAATCTTCCGTAACACACCTTTACTGTTATGGATTTTCATCTGTGTAGTTTTCTGCCCTGTTCCTTCAATTTTTGCACATAAGCTTTTCGGACTAACAACTGTCGAAACAAAATTATTGTTCAAAGCCTCAATTGCTCTGATCTTATTTACTTCATCAGTTATTGCAGAAATTATACGTGGTGGTTTGAACTCTATTCCTCAAGGTCAGTTTGAAGCTGGTTACTCACAAGGTTTTAATGTGGTTCAGATTATGATTTACATTATTCTGCCTCAAGCAATCCGTAATGTAGTTCCTACTCTGTTGAGTCAGATAATCACAACCATCAAAGATTCATCATACCTTGCTAACGTAGCAACAGTTGAACTTATGTCACGCGTAAGACAGATTTTAAGTTCTGCAAATATGTATAATGGCATTGGTAATATCAACGTTTCAGATGTATTTGTACTTTATGGTTGTGCTGCTGTAATCTACTTTATTATTAACTTCAGCCTTTCATTATTTGTTCGCCACCTGAACGCAAAAAAGAGCAAGATCAAAATTACAGCTGTAAAGGCTTAATGAGGTAAGCTATGTCACATTATGTTGTAACCATCTCAAGACAGTTTGCTGCAATGGGTAGAACCATTGGTCTAAAAATGGCATCTAACTTAGGTATTGAGCTACTTGATAGAGATATTGTAAAAGAAGCAGCAAAAAGACTAGGTCTTCAGAAAGGTGAAGTTAGCCACTATGATGAGAATCCAGGTCGTCAGAGCTTTTTCTTAAGAAAAACTTACCTTTTTGATTTCTCTGTTTATAGTATCCACAATAATGTCTTTGAAGTTCAAAAGAACATTATTCAGGATTATGCTGACAAAGAGTCTTGTATCATTGTAGGACGCTGTGCTGACAGTATTTTGAGAGATAGAAAAAACATTTTAAATATCTGCATCTATGCTCCACTAGAAGCTCGTTTACAGAACTGTATTAACGAACTAGGCATGAATGAGGATAAAGCTTTAGAGCAAATCAAAACAGTTGATGAGGCTCGTGCAGCGTACAGAAGAAAACATTGCCCTGAGTGCACTAGTGAGTTTGACGATAGGCATCTGATGATTGACTCTAGTCGCTTTGGTATCGAAAAGACAGCTGAAATATTAACCGATATCGTTAAAAACACTGTCGCTAAAGATTAACGGTTAAAATAAGTTCATCATCCAAGATTTGATCCTCCTCTACATACTTTTGTATTGGAGGAATTTTTCTCTTAATCTTCTTCAAAAATTATTTCAAGACATCTTCATTTTTATACCAAAACCACCAATATTTGTATCTGTAAACTAGATTTTGCCCACTTTTAGATCCTTTTTGCTTTCTGTTTGTTTTATTGGCACTTGTGATACACTAAAAGGTGTTAAGAGTGTTAATTCACTCTTTTTGTTTTAACTTAATATTTTTACTAATTAAAAAAGAGTTTACTATGAGTATTTGCAAAGCATGTTGCGAAAATCAAGGCAGCGAAAAGAAGCGCCTGCGTATTGCAATTCAGAAATCCGGCCGTCTAACTGACGAAACAGAAAAATTATTTAAGAGCAGTGGTATTAAGATCTCTGCTAGCCGTGATCATCTACTTGCACATGCTGAAAACCTGCCTATCGACATTTTGCGAGTACGTGACGATGATATTCCAGGTCTTGTAATGGATCATGTTGTTGACTGGGGTATCGTAGGTCAGAATGTTCTAGAAGAGACCACTATGCAACGTGAAGTTGACGGTCTATATACAGGCTTTAACGAAGTCATGAAATTAAACTTCGGTGATTGCCGTCTTTCTGTTGCAGTTCCAACCGAACACAACTGGACTGGACTTAAAGATCTAGAAGGTTGCAAGATTGCAACAACATACCCATTCTTATTACGTCGTGCCATGAAGAATGCAGGTGTTAACTACAAGTCTGTTCTTTTAACAGGTTCTGTTGAAGTTGCTCCTCGTGCTGGTCTTGCAGATGCAATCTGCGATCTTGTATGCACTGGTGCTACTTTACAGTCTAATGGTTTAAAAGAAGTTGAGACCATTTACACTTCAAAAGCAGTTTTAATTGGTCGTGACCAGCCTTTATATCCAGAAAAGCAGGCAATTGCAGATCTTTTAATTCAAAGATTCAAGGGTGTAATGTCTGCTGTTGAGAGTAAATATATTATGATGAATGCTCCTCGCAACAAGTTAGAGGCAATAAGAGCAATTCTTCCTGGTGCTGAAAATCCATCAATTATTGAGTTAGAAGGAAGTCCTGATCATGTAGCTTTACATGTTGTTTCACGTGAAAAGTTATTCTGGGAAACCTTAGAGCAGTTAAAAGAGTTAGGTGCAACTTCAATTCTAGTCGTACCTATCGAGAAGATGCTCGACTAATACTAACTTAATAAGTTCAAGGGGCATTGAATCTTTAATTTGATTTGTGCCCTGTTAAAGGATATAAGATGGAAGTTAAAATTTGGAAAGAGCTTAGCGATGCTCAAAAAGAAGAAGCATTAACACGTCCGGCACAAACCACATCTGGTAAAGTGCAGGAGATTGTAGAAAACATCATCTCACGTATCCGTAAAGAGGGCGATAGCGCCCTTTTTGAGTTTTCAAAGACTCTGGATAAATACGAAGGTGATAACCTTGAATTAAGCGAAAACGAAATTTCTGATGCTTGTTCTAAAGTATCTAAAGATTTAAAAAATGCAATTGATACAGCTTACGAGAACATCAAAAAATTCCACGCAGCACAGACACCTCACACTGTAAAACTAGAAACCTATCCAGGTATTGTTTGCGAAACTCACACTCATCCTATTGATTCTGTAGGTCTTTATGTTCCTGGTGGTTCAGCTCCATTAGTATCAACAGCTTTAATGCTAGCTGTTCCTGCAGCTATTGCTGGTTGTCCTGAAGTTATTTTATGCTCACCTCCTCCAATTTCTGATGCCATTATTTATGCAGCAACCAAAGCAGGTGTAAAGCGCATCTTTAATTTAGGTGGTGCTCAGGCAGTTGCTGCTATGGCTTATGGCACACAGACTGTACCTAAGGTATTGAAGATCTTTGGACCTGGTAATCAGTTTGTAACTATGGCAAAGCGCTTAGTATCAAACGATCCTCATGGAGCTGCTATTGATATGCCAGCGGGTCCATCTGAGGTTTTAGTAATTGCTGATGACAAGGCAAATCCTTCATTTGTAGCAGCAGACTTACTTTCACAGGCTGAGCACGGTCCAGACTCACAAGTAATTTTAGTAACTCAGTCAGAGCAGTTTGCTAAAAAAGCTATGACAGAAGTTGAAAAGCAATTAGCTGTACTTCCAAGAAAAGAGATTGCTACAAAAGCTCTATCAAAAAGTACTGCAATTGTCGTAAACAACTTAGATGAAGCATGTGCAGTATCTAACAGATATGCTCCTGAGCACTTAATTTTACAGGTTGAAGATCCTGAATCATTGTTAGGTAAATTACGTAACGTAGGTTCAATCTTTGTAGGTGCATATACTCCTGAATCTTTAGGTGACTATGCATCAGGTACTAACCATACCTTACCAACTTATGGTTATGCTAAAACTTGCTGTGCACTAGGTACGGACGATTACCGCAGACGTTATACCGTTCAAAAGGCAACCCTTGACGGATTAAAAGCAATTGCATCTACCGTAACCTCTATGGCCGATGCTGAAGGTTTAGGTGCTCACAAGAATGCTGTGGTTGTAAGAGTAAATAGTCTTTAATAGGAGTTATCCATGAATTACGAAAAGTTAATCACCAAACACGTACAAAAGCTTGTTCCATACCAGTCTGCTCGTCGTATTGGTGGTCATGGTCATAACTTCTTAAATGCCAATGAATCTCCTAAGAGCGAAGGTTATTTCTTAAATTCTTCAAGCTTAAACCGCTACCCTGAGTGCCAGCCTGAGGAATTAGTTGAACGCTATGCTGATTATGCTGGTGTTCATAAGACACAGGTAATCGCAACCCGTGGTTCTGATGAAGCTATCGGTCTTATTGTTAGAACTTTCTGTGAGCCAGGTGTTGAAGGTATCTTAATTGCTCCTCCTACCTATGGTATGTATGAGGTTGCAGCAAACACTAATGATGCTTTAGTTGCTATAGCTGAGCGTAATGATGATTTTTCATTAGATGCTCAGCACTTAATCGATGGTGTAAAGAACGCTTCATTTACTGTTAAAGCAGTCTTTATTGACAGCCCTGCTAATCCTTTAGGTATTGTATTTCCTAAAGATGAGTTGATTAAATTGTTAAAAGCATTACCTGACACTTTAATAGTATTAGATGAGGCTTATATTGAATTTGCTAATAAAGAAGACGATTTAACATATTTAGTTAACGAGTATGAGAATTTAATCGTAACTAGAACTCTTTCAAAAGCATTTGCACTTGCCGGTATCCGTTGTGGTTTTGCTATTGCCAACGAGAATCTCATCAAAGCTATGCTTAAAGTTATCGATCCTTACCCTATCTGCGATCCTGTAGCTCAGATTGCTGTACAGGCTTTATCAGATCATGGTGTTGAGATGACTAAAGAGCGTGCTTTAAAGTGCAATGAAAGAAGAGAAAAGTTAGAAGCTGATCTTAAAGCTCTACCTTTTGTTAAAAAGATTTTTGTTTCTTTTGGTAACTTCTTACTAGTTGAGTTTACAGACGGTCCTGCTGTATTTAATGCTATGGCTCAAAAAGGTGTTATCTTACGTTCATTTGAGACCAAGAAAGGACTTAAAAACTGCGTTCGTATTTCTATTGGTTCTGAGGCTGAGTTAGAAGAACTCATGCGCTATTTAAAGGCACTGGAGATTTAATTTGAAAAAGTACCTTTTTATTGATCGTGACGGAACTTTAGTTACAGAGCCTGAAGATTATCAGGTTGATGCTTTATCTAAAGTAAAGTTTGAGAAAAATGTAATTCCTGCTCTTTTAAAGTTAAAAGAACACGGTTTTACATTTGTGATGGTATCTAATCAAGATGGTTTGGGAACAGACTCTTTTCCGTTAAATACCTTCACGCCAGCACATGAGCTTATCTTAAATACTCTAGAGAGCCAAGGCATAGACTTCGAGCAGGTTTTAATCTGCCCACATAAACCAGAAGATAACTGTTCATGCAGAAAGCCTGAATTAGGACTTGTAATGTCTTACCTAAAAGATACTTCATGGGATAGAGAAAACTCTTATTTCATCGGTGACAGAGAAACCGATGTAAAGATGGGAAAAAATATGGGAATTACTCCTATCCAATACAATCCTAAGACTATGTCATGGGATAAGATAGCAGATTCTCTTACCACCCTACACCGTATTGCTACAGTAGAAAGAAATACTCGTGAGACTCAGATTTCAATCACTGTTGATCTTGATCATGCAGGCAATTCAAGTTTCGATACAGGCATAGGTTTCTTTGATCATATGCTTGATCAGATTGCAACTCATGGTGGTTTTTCTATCAATGCAAAAGTAAAAGGTGATCTTTATGTTGATGATCACCATACCATTGAAGACACAGGTATCGCTTTAGGTCAGGCTATTCTGAAAGCTTTAGGTGATAAACGTGGCATAGGCAGATTTGGTTTCGTGCTTCCTATGGATGAAGTCTACGCTAAAGTCTTTGCAGATGCTTTAGATGATGACAATGCCACTGTTGCTTTAGACATATCAGGACGTCCTCACGTTAAGTTTGATTTCGATGCAGATTTTACACGTGACAAAGTAGGTCAGATGTCAGCTCAGATGGTACCTCATTTCTTTGAGTCATTATCAGTAGCTTTAGGTCTTACCCTACATATGTACGTCTCAGAAGGTAATGCACATCATCAGATAGAAGCTTTATTTAAGGCTTTTGGCCGTGCACTGAGAGTTGCTCTTGCTCGTCATGGCAATGAATTACCTTCTTCAAAAGGAAAGCTCTAACCATGAAGATTTACATCATTGATACTGGCTCTGCTAATCTTAATTCTGTAGTTCAGGCCTTTAAAAGATTAGGTTATGAGGCTGTGATCTCATCTGACACAGATAAGATGAAAGATGCTGACAGACTGGTTTTACCTGGAGTAGGTACTGCGTGTGCGGTTATGGATGGTATTGAGAAATTTAAACTTTATGATTTTATTCTCAACACTAAAAAGCCTCTTTTAGGTATCTGTTTAGGCATGCAAATTCAGGCAACAGACTCATCTGAGGTTCCTTTGAATGTAACCGATGAAGTAATTAAATGCTTAGACATTGTACCTTCTCATGTTGTAAAAATTCCTGATACAGGCTTGCGTTTACCTCATATGGGCTGGAATACAGTACATCATACAGATCATCCTTTATTTGACGGTATCAAACAGGATGCTTATTTCTATTTTGACCATTCGTTTGCAATGCAGGTAGGTCAATATACAATCGGCACCACTGAGTACGGTGTTCCTTTCTCATCTGCTATCGGTCGAGACAACTTTATGGGCGTTCAGTTCCATCCAGAGAAGTCATCGCAAGCAGGTGAAAAACTGCTTAACAATTTTATTAACAATTTCTAGGAGCAATCATGATTATTCCTGCATTAGATCTTTCAGGTGGACATGTAGTTCGCCTAAAACAGGGCGATTTTGCTCAGAAAACTGTTTTTAATGTTGATCCTATAAAAAGGATTTTTGATGCAGCAAATCAAGGTGCTGAGCTTATCCATATCGTTGATTTAGACGGTGCTAAAGATCCTATTTACAGACAAAGAGCTCTAATATCAAAGATTGTAAAAGCATCCCCTCTTCCAATTCAAACTGGAGGTGGTATTCGTTCTGCTTTTGATATTGAGAATCTATTAAATCTAGGTGTAGAGCGTGTTGTTGTAGGATCTGTTGCTGTAAAACATCCTGAATTAGTTCGTGGTTGGTTGAACTACTTTGGTCCTGAACACTTTACACTAGCCTTGGATGTTCGCCTAAACGATGGAGTTCCTTATGTGGCAACCCATGGCTGGCTTAAAACTTCTAATACAACTTTAGATCAAATCTTAAGACACTACCTTCCATACCATATTGAACATGTTCTAGTAACAGACATCAGCCGTGACGGTATGATGAAAGGAGCTAACAACAATCTGTATGCTCAGCTGTACAAGAAATACCCTGATTTAGACATCATTGCCTCTGGTGGTATTTCTTCACTAGCTGATATTGAAGCTGTTGCTAAAGCAGGTGCTCACTCAGTTGTATTAGGCAGATCATTACTTGAAGGCAAGTTCAGCGTTGAGGAGGCTGTTAAATGCTGGCAAAACGCATAATTCCCTGTCTTGATGTACGTGATGGAGTCGTGGTAAAAGGAGTTCAATTCCGCAACCACGAAGTTATGGGGTCAATCATCGATTTAGCAAAACGCTATGCTGATGAAGGTGCAGATGAATTAGTTTTCTATGATATTACTGCATCCTCTGATAACCGACGCGTTGATAAGTCCTGGGTTGCTAAAGTAGCTGAGGTTATCAATATTCCTTTTGCTGTAGCTGGAGGCATTAAGTCAGTAGAAGATGCTAGAACCATCTTAGCTTATGGAGCTGACAAGATCTCAATTAATTCTCCGGCTCTTGCCGATCCAGAACTTATTACAAGATTGGCAGACAAGTTTGGTGTGCAATGTGTTGTTGTAGGTATTGATACCTACTTTAATGCTGAAAACAACCAGTATCAGGTAAAACAATATACTGGTGACGTATCTCGTACTGTAACCACTGCCTGGAATACACTTGATTGGGTTAAAGAAGTGCAAAAGCGTGGAGCTGGCGAAATCGTTTTGAACATGATGAATCAAGACGGCATGAGAAAGGGCTACGATCTCGAGCAGTTAAAGAAAGTACGTGAGATCTGTAAAGTACCTTTAATTGCCTCAGGTGGCGCCGGTACTATGGAACACTTCTATGAAGCCTTTGAAATTGCTCATACAGATGGTGCGCTTGCAGCTTCTGTTTTCCATAAAGGCACCATTCATATTCCAGAGCTTAAAACCTATTTAAGATCAAAAGGAGTTTGCATCCGTGATTAGATATTTTCATGGCTTCCAAAGCATTGATGAATTAGACTTTGAAAAGGTTGACGGTTTAATGCCTGCAATTGTTCAGGATTGCCAAACCGGTCAAGTACTGATGATGGGCTATATGACTAAAGAATCTTTACAAAAGACTTTAGACACTGGCTTTGTTACATTTTTCTCAAGAACAAGACAAAAGCTTTGGACTAAAGGTGAAGAATCAGGTCATTTCCTTCATATGAGAGCAATCACCTGTGACTGTGACAAGGATACTCTCTTAGTTTTAGCCCGTCCTGATGGTCCTACCTGTCATAAGGGAACTACAAGTTGCTTTGATGAGTCTCCTTTAGCAGATGCAACCTCTCGTTACCTCTCAGGCAATCCTTTAAAAGATTACAATTTCGTAAAGTAATCTTATCTTTTTAGCCTTCTTTAAAGAAGGCTATCTTAAGCTCTAATTCTTATCTAATCGTAGTAGCGACTATCATCTTTAATTTGATGTAAACAAATTTGGTTATCTCAATTAAGTAATGTGATCTCTAAAGTACTATTTGCACTAGTTAGCTCTAGCTGACAAATCTTACCTTATACTAAGAGAGAATTTAGTTGTAAGATATGTCCCCGAAAAAATGCTTAATAAAAGATGCATTATCTAAGGACTTACTATGGGAAACACTCCTCACATTGGTTTAGAACCTGAATCAATTGCTATATTTACTCTACTTGCAATTGCGGGTCTTTTAATTGACCTTTGGGCTCACAGAGCTGATAAACCAATCTCACTTAAAGCAGCTACCTTCTGGTCTTTCTTCTGGGTAGCAGTAGGCACATGCTTTGGTGGATTTATGTACGTCCATTTCTCCCCTGAAGTTGCATCACTATACTTTGCAGGTTATGCCTTTGAAATGGCACTATCAGTAGATAATCTCTTTGCTATCATGGCTGTGTTTGCATGGTTTGGCATTAAATCAGGTTTTACTCATAGAGTTTTATACTGGGGTGTTCTAGGCGCTGTTGTCTTCAGACTCATATTTGTTTTAATTGGAACAGGACTCTTCTCATTAGGTGCTTATGTGGAGTTTGTCTTTGCTTTTATGGTGGCACTCTCAGCTGTACTTATGATTAAGAAAAAAGATAATGATGGTATTTCTGATTTCTCTAATCACCCAGCCTATAAGTTCGTTAAGTTCTTTGTTCCTTTATACCCAAAGTTAGTAGGTCATAATTTCTTTGTTTCAAACTCTCATGTTCAAGCAGAGCTTAAAAAAGAAGAGAATAAGCATATTGTGTTAAAGAGAAAAGGTCTTGTTTATGCTACACCTTTGTTCTTATGCTTAGCTATTGTAGAGACCTCTGATGTGATGTTTGCTTTTGACTCAGTACCTGCTGTAATTGCGGTATCTAAAGATCCATTCATTGTGTACTCCTGCATGATTTTTGCCATATTAGGTCTACGTTCAATGTACTTTATCCTTGATGCATTGAGAAACGCTTTGATATATCTTGAGAAGGCTGTGATTGTATTACTGTTCTTCGTAGCGTTTAAACTAGCTGCATCTGCTTCATTACAGTTATTTGGAGTTGGATTTGAGATTGATGTTTACACATCCTTAATCGTAATTGCTATTTCATTATCAACAGGTGTAATTGCATCGCTTTTATTCGGTAAGAAAGCTAAAGCAGAGTAAACACTGTTCTGTAGTTACCTCTCTAGGACATCGTAACTAAAAAAGCAGGATCAATTTCTCGGTACGTGCCTATAATTGGTCCTGCGCTTTTTTATGTTCTAGCTTTGTTTAAGTTTTATCTCAGTTTGTTCTATTCTAATTAGTCAGTCAATAAAATCTTATTTACAAGATCTCTATCCTCTGGATTTGTAATTGATGCTGCAGCATCATAGATGATTCTGCCAAACTTACATGCATCAACAGGATTTGCTCTGTCTAAATCATCAGCAGCTCTCTGAAGTCTTGCTTTTAAACCTGATGGCTGTTTGTTAAGCTCTTCATCGATTGCATCTGATAATAAAGCTTGGATCTTTTCCTTTTGACCTTCTGTAACTTCAACTCTCTTAGGATTATCTCTGATTTCAGCTTTAAAAGCATTTCTTAATGATGATAAGTAACCTGCATACTCCTCATCTGTCATCTTCTCAAAAGCTCTTGCTGAACCTGACTGGAAAGAGGTTGAAGCAAACAATCTTCTGTCGCCGTTTACAAACATCTTGCAGTCACGAGGTGATAGAGTTTTAACTAAGTATCTGTTAAATACCATGCTCTTTTCTCTATCATCAGGTGTTAAACGTCTTAAACCTTGCAAGCTTAAAGCGTTAAAAATCTGCATTGAGGTTGATAACCATAAAGACTGATTATTATTCTCTTTCTTATTTGCAAATAAGCCTTTTTTATCTAACTCTTTTGTTAAGTAGTCGATCATTTCATCGTCAAAAAGCTCTTTGTAATGATTCTTTAATAGCTCCTTTTTGCTGTTTGAGAACTTGAAACCTGAAGCCATCTGTTCAAGATATTTATCTGTAGAAACTACAGTTTTAATGGTTTCTTTAAACTGCTCTTGAGGTGTAGCTGGACCTTCCATAAAGAAAACCACCGCAATCACAACAATTACTGCTGCTACAACTGCGCCGATTAATGCATGAAGTGTGCTCTTTGGTAAGTTATTTAACTTTGAAGTTATCTGCTCAATAATCTTATTCATAATAGTTATATTTAAATATTCCTAGTTTTGTTTGCTAGAACAAATTTATATTAAAGAAAGGATGAAGATCCCCTTTCTTTTCCTCGTGAGGAGTGAGCAGATTATCATATATTATACAATCGCGCTCTTGAGGCACAAAAAAGATCACTTTTAGATCATTTTGAGGATCTTTTAAGAAAGATAGCACTGTATCTACAGCAACTTTAGCTGCTTTCTGCATTGAAAAGCCTAAAGTACCTGTTGCAATAGGTGTAAATACAATTGATTTGCAACCGTGCTCTTTTGCGATTTTTAAAGCGCTTTGATAGCACTTTTTCAAAATTTCAATATCATCAGGAGTTACTTCAAAGGTAACTTTAGGTCCTACAACATGAATTACCATTTTATAAGGAAGATTGTATGCTCTCGTTGCTATTGCACATCCTTCAGGAGCATCACGCCCTTGCATGATTGATGCGCATTCAAATCTTAACTGTAAACCTGCTGCTGAATGCAGAGCATTGTCTGGGCAGTTGTGTCCAGCCTGTTTACAGCCTAATAAATTAGCCTCAGCACTGTTTACAACAGCATCAGCTTTAAAAGCAGTGATATCTCCTGTGTATACAAAAACATTCTGATTGAGAGAACATGGTTTTAAAGAGCTTACATCAGTTATTTGCTTTTCTGAAAGTTCTTGTTGAAGCAATTCATCTTGTAGAGAAAAGAATTCCTCAGGTAGTGGATTTTTCTCAGAATGCATATTCATAAGACCTCTTAGAAGAGCTCGTTGAGCAAAATAATCTTTTGAAAAATCTTCAATTTGGCCTTTTAGATTCGGAATGTACTCTACTAAGATCTCAATTAGACGTGAAACTGCCTGTTCTTTTTGAAACATGAACTTTCTCCTTATTTTGATGCGAGAATTATATAGGCTTATATATGCTGTTTGTAAAAGTTAATAAAAAGATCCGTCTTTGTGCAGGTATTTCTTAACAAACAGATTTTCAAAAGATTTCATTGTATTAGCCAAACTACTCAGTTATTAGTTTTATTCCCCCTTGCAAACAAAGTTGTGTGCATGAGAGGGAATGAACCTCTAATGTTTAGTCTATAGTTCAATTCTTATCTTTATCTTATAAAACACTTGAAATTTAATACGCAAATCCCCATGTGAAGATGAGTAAACGAGGATCAAAAAGGTATATATAATCATGGACGATAACAAGAAAGCTAATCTTGAAATCACTTTAGAAGATCTAAATGAGCTCAAGGAAAAACTACGTTCATTAAAAGAAAATATCGATAAAAAAACTGCGGAGGTTATCACCAAAATGGCTCCTCAAAATGAGGATGCTAAAGATAACAGTGATACTCCATCAGTTAACGAAAAATCAAATATTTCTGTCTCAGAGCCATCACCTGAAGAAGTATTTGTTATTCCAGTTTTTGGCAGACCGGTTATGCCTTCACAGATCTGCCCTGTCCAAATCAAGGGTGAATGGGAAGATCTGATTACAGAGATAGCAAGATCACAATCAAAATCATTTGCACTATTTGCAATTGATGAAAAATATAAAAAGAAAGGTTCAATCACTCCAACTGATTTTCCTAAAACAGGCACTTTAGTAAGACTACTACACGCAAAGAGCGTTCCAGGTGAAGTCCACTTTGTCTGTGAAGGCTTATGCCGCGTCCAAATCAAAGAATGGACTAAATTTGATAAGGAATTAAGAGCTGTTGTAGTTTATCCTCAGAACATTGAACCAGAGGCTGGTTCTGACGCTGAGGTAAAAGTAAAAGCTCTTGCTATGAACTTAGTATCATCTCTTCAGGAGTTACTGCCTTTAAATCCAATGTACTCAGATGAGATGCGTCAGTACCTACTAAGATTTGATCAGAATGATCCTTCTTTGTTAGCTGACTGTGCAGCTTCTGTAACCACAACGAGCGCTAAGAATCTGCAAGACATATTAGATACTGTCGATCTTTTAGAAAGATTAAAGAAGGCTCAAGCTATTATTAAAAAAGAGCTAAAAGCAGCTAAACTTCAAGATGAGATTAAAAGTTCTGTTAACGATAAACTTTCTAAAAGACAGAAAGAATATGTCTTAAAAGAACAGTTAAAAGAGATCCAAAAAGAGTTAGGAACCAGAGCTGACAGCTATACTGAAGCAGACGAGTTTATTGCTCGTATGAAGAAACTTACTCCTCCTGAACTTATCAAAAAGAGATTTGATAAGGAGATTAAGAAATTCAGTATGTTAGACAGCTCCTCACCAGAGTATGGGGTTACCAGAAACTATTTGGATATCTTATCTTCAATTCCTTGGGGTAAGTACTCAAAAGAAGAACTTGATATTGCAAAAGCACGATCTGTTTTAGACTCTGATCATGAAGGATTAAAAGATGTTAAAGACAGAATTATTGAGTTCTTAGCATTAAGTGCGCTAAAAGGCACAACTAACGGTTCAATTTTGCTATTTGTAGGACCTCCAGGTGTAGGTAAGACCTCTATTGGTAAGTCAATTGCAAAGGCTCTGAACAGACCTTTTTACAGATTATCTTTAGGTGGTGTAGGAGATGATTCTGTAATCAAAGGTCATCGTAAGACCTACATTGGCGCAATGCCTGGTAAATTTGTGCAAGCTTTAAGAGAAACAGGTGTAATGAACCCTGTTATCATGCTCGATGAAATTGATAAGCTCACAAAATCTTATCAAGGAGATCCTGCAGCTGCTTTACTAGAAACCCTTGATCCTGAGCAAAACAATACTTTCATGGATAATTATCTTGATGAAAGATTAGACTTGTCTAAGTGCTTGTTCATCTGTACAGCCAACACTACAGATACTATTCCAGATGCTCTTTTAGACAGAATGGATCCGATAAGATTGTCTGGATATATAGCATCAGAAAAGCTTGCTATTGCTAAAAAGCACTTAATTCCTAAGGGACTTGAAAAAGCCCATATGAAGAAGTCTCAGATCAAGCTTTCAGATGCAGTCTTAAAGAAAATCATCGAAGAATACGCTCGTGAAAGTGGAATGAGATCTACAGAGAGAGCTATTGATAAGATTATAAGAAAAGTAGCTGTTAAGATTTTAGAAGGAAACAAGTCTGTTACCGTTACTGCAAACTCTTTATTTGATTATTTAGGTACAGCTCCTTTTAAGCGCGAAAAACACTTAGAAGGTGTTGGTGTAATTACAGGTCTAGCCTGGACTTCTGTAGGTGGCGCAACATTACCTATAGAATCAGCAAAGGTAAATAATGATGTCAAAGGCTTTGAGCTTACAGGGTCTTTAGGAGATGTCATGAAAGAGTCTGCCCACATTGCTTACAGCTTTATTCAAGGTCATATTGCTAAATATTGTCCGCAAAAGAAAGAATTCTTTAAAAAGGCTTGTATCCATGTTCACGTACCTGAGGGAGCAACTCCAAAAGATGGACCATCTGCTGGTGTAACACTTGCATCTAGCCTCTTATCTTTAGCTATGAACAAAGCTCCTAAAAAAGGTTTTGCTATGACTGGAGAACTTTCTCTTACAGGTCAAGTCTTGGCTATTGGCGGAATTAAAGAGAAGACTATAGCTGCTCGTCGTATGGGCATTATGAATATCATTTGTCCTAAAGCAAATGAGGATGATGTAAAAGAGTTACCAAAAGAGGTAACTGAAGGAGTTCATTACTACTTTGCAGATACCTACGATGATGTGGCTAATGTAATTTTTGACTTGAAAAAGAAGTAACTGAAATAATAAAGCCACGGTATTTGCCGTGGCCTCATAAGACCTGACGGAAGTCAGGTCTTTTTGTATCTGAACTTATTCGTTATTTTTGATCTCGTATTCAGCTTTATTTAGAGCATTCTTTGGCTCATCAGCGCCTGAAATTGATTTTGAAATTGCATTGTCCATAGGTTCCCATACTTTTGAAAATTCACTTACGGTTGGCATTGCATCAGCATTCTTAATCTGAATTGCAATTGCATTAGCAAAATCGTCATTTGTAATTAAAGGATTCTCTAATACTGCTTTAATAGGAGGAAGCTCTGCAATCTCAGAATAACGAATTAGAGCGTATTCTGGTCTGTTGATGTACTCTAAGAACTTTTCTGCTAATTCTTTGTTTTTAGAGTCAGCTGAAACCACATAACCTTTTGCACCATAGAATGGACGCATAGACTGACCGTTTTGAAGAATTGGTAATGGAGCTACACCATAATCTACACCAGATTTTGCATAATCACCTAATGCCCAAGGACCATTGATTACTGCTGCAGCCTTTCCCTCTTTAAAGTAAGTATCAACGGCAGCCCAGCCATCGCCAGTTAAAACAGCTTTTGGTAGGTATTTTGAATAAGATTTAATAAACTCAAGAGCTTTTACTGCACCATCGTTATTTAAACCAATATCTTCAACATTATACTTGCCATTTTTATTGCCAAATACATAGGCACCATATCCACTGAAGATTCCATAAGCGATATAGAACTGATCTAACTTTCCGATAAGACCATATTTGCCTTCTGAGAGCATCTTGTCATTGAATTTTAGGTAATCATCCATAAACTCATAAGGATATTCCAACAAAGCCTTATTGTAGTAAACCACTAAGGATTCAATTGAACGTGGGGCTGCATACAGATCACCGTTGTTGCTAAAAGCTTCAATTGCTAAAGGTAGGTACTTTGCCTTCTCTGTATCAGATGAAATTCTGTCTAACTTAGTGATTAAACCTTTATTTACGGCTCCACTAATCTGATCAGAAATTGCAATAAAGATGTCTGGTGTACTCTCTCCTTTTTGAACTAATTCTGAAACCATATCTACATGCTTTACAGAATCTTTTTGCTCGATAACAACTTCACAACTATTTTCTTTAGCAAAGTTTCTAGCAGCCTTTTCAATGCCGTAACCTTTGCCATTATCTTCCCAAACAACTAATCTTGATTCTGCAAATGTTGTAGCGCTTACTGATAAAAGAAATGCACATAAAGTGAGTTTTGACAGTTTTTTCATAGACATCCCATTTATATATTCAGAAAGGTAAAATAATTGTTTTTTTGCCCTAAGAAAATCGCAATCTTAATAACAAAATTGAGATTATTTTACCTATTTATAAAAAAAATCCTAGACTAAAAATTTATCCTTATGTTATTTAGCGAAATATTACTTTTGTCTAGAAAAATTTTCTGTGACAAATTTCTTTATCTGTAAGAATTTTGATGTCTATTTGTCAATTTCTACTGATATAAATACTGTTCAATTCTGATTTTGGCGTTTTTAAAAGTTGACTTATATGGAATACCGTATAAAACAGTTCTGTTTAGAGCGTAATTTAGGTCTCCAAAAACATCATTCATTTTATTGATATTAGGCATAGGCTCTAAGAACTTAATTTCATTGACTAAGGTACTTGCCAAATCATCATATTTAATAAAGGATTCATTTAAGACTGTCTTAATAGGAGGAAGCTCTGCTTTCTTGAAGTATCTGTCCTCTGCATACTCAGGTCTGTTCAGGAACTGAATAAACTTTTGAGCAAGCTCGCTATGTAAAGATTGAGCTGGGATGGTATAACCTTTCACTCCGAAAAATGGAGCTAATCTACGTCCATTTTTAAGTTTTGGTAATGGAGCAATACCGATGTTAATTCCGGCTTTAGCATATTTTTCTAAAGCCCAAGGACCATTGACTACAGCAATAGCCCTTCCTGAGGTGAAGAGCTTATCAATAATGGCATCACCATTTTTCTCAAAAATATCTTGTGGTATGCAGTTTCTGGCATATTCTGTAAGTTCAGCCAAACCTTTCATTGACCCTTCTGAATCTAAGCCAATATCATTGACATTTATAGATCCATCTGGATTTCTACCAAAAACATATCCGCCATTACCCCTGATAAAACCATAGGCATAATAGATGTCGTCAAACTTACCTATAAGACTCAAGCGATCGTTGTTTTTATTGTCTTTAGCAAGCTGTTCATATTCTGCTAAAGTTTCTGCTGGGTATTGGATAAGATCTGCGTTATAGTAAACCACTAAAGTCTCAATTGAACGAGGGGCTGCATAGATTTTTCCTGACTCTGTAAATGCTCCCACTGCCTCATCAAGATAATCTTTCCTGTCAATTGTCATGAAATCTAAAGGCATCAGCAGATGATCTTCTTGTGCTTCTCCAAATTTGTCAGAGATGGTGACCATCACATCAGGAATTCGCTCACCATTTTTGATATGCTCTTTTAAGACATCTAATTGTTTTGCAGAAGATATTTCTCTTAGTTTGATCTCACAATCATTGATAGCTTCGAAATCAGCTATGGCTTTAGTAATAGCAAAAGATTTTGACGGCTCTTCCCAAACCTCAATCTGCTCCTTTTCCTGAGCATAAACATTAAACGACGATAGTAGTACCAAAGATGAAATTATTGCTAATTTAAACATAGTAGGTTACCTCATATTTTTATAATTCTCAGAGGTAAAGATAGATGGGGGCTGTTAACGTTATATGTTTAAATTTGTTAATTGTTTGTTTTAATTCTTTGATCAATATCACTGATTTTTTAAATTCTAACAACTTTTAATGTTGCGTGCTAAAAGTGTGCGATTACATATCAATTTTTGGATCTGTGACGGATGCGACAAAAAAAAATACTGATTAAATAAAATATACATACTTTTTTACATATTAGGAGAACTTATGTCTGTTTGGCAACAAATCGTGGCTTTTGCATTGAAAGGTTTAAAACCATCATATTATTGGAGACACTTTGTCCTAGGAGCCATCGTTCCTGTCATTATCATTGGATTACAGATTTACGCCTGTTTTTCAAATCCAGAGATCTCAACAGGAACAGCTGTAATTGGTATTCTAAGTTACATTGCAGGGGCTCTGTTTCTACTCATCCTTTATCCTTTTTCAAGATTTGCCTACGAAAGCATCGTTGAATTTGTCATGGGCAATAATGTAATAATTTCAAATGCCCTGTTATTCCTAACCTATAAGTACATCTCTTATGCAATCTTATTGTGCTTTAGTTTTGTCATTGCGCCTATTGGCATGATCATTTTATTTTTCTATAACAAACATCAGTTCAAGCTAGCTCAAGAGCAGGCTGTTCAAGCTGCAGAACAAAATCAATAGTGAGGTTATTATGAAGTCCTTATCAGCAATATTTGCAATCTGTCTGTTAGTAAACGTAAGCGGATGCTCAATGTTCAATCATCAAATGGGAACAAGGATCACCGACAGACAATTACAGTCTATCACTAAAGGTGAAACTACCGCTGATGTTCTAATGACCACCTTTGGCGCACCTGATAAAACCTTAAACGCTGGTGATGACACCATGTATGTTTATAATTACGAGGTTATCAAGAGTATTGGCAGAAATGTTCATGAGACAGTAACCTTTGTTTGTGACAAGAGTGGTGTAGTAAAAGACTATATTGTGCAAACAGAAAAGCCAAAAGCACTGGTAATGCGCTCTTGAAAGCAGCTGGATACTAAAAGTTAAAGTAAGTAGTAAATGAAGACTAAGCCTATGCTTTTCAGTATAGGCTTATTTTTGAAAGGATTTCTAAAGATTAGTTCTTAAAATCTTTATATGGAGTGAACACTAACTCGATATCCTCATCAGACATTTCTCTGTATTCCCCCTCTTCAAGATCCTCACCAAGTCTTAATTGACCAATGTACAATCTTTCTAACTCTAAAACCTCATTACCTACACATTCAAAAAGACGTTTTACCTCATGAAAACGACCTTCAGTTACGGTAACTAAAGCTTCATTATCAGATACAATCTCAAGTAATGCGCTCTTATAACGAGTCTTTTCCTCAGGATGTTTTAACCCTTTTGCAAAATGCTCTATATCGCGCTCTGAGATTTTCTCTTTGGTAACTGCTCTATAGGTCTTAGTAACACCAGATTTTGGAGAGGTGATCTTATGGTTAAGCTCGCCATCATCAGTGACAATAATAAGACCTGTAGTATCAATATCAAGACGACCAACACAATGCATCTGTGTAAACTTTGGTACATCTGAAAAAATATTGATAACAATTGGGTTATTGTTATCTCTATCGGCACAAACATAACCATCAGGTTTATTTAGCATAAAGACGCGTTTTTTAAAACCGTCTGATACAGATACTTCATTACCGTCAATGACAATGTCAGCCTCAATGGAGATTTTTGCGGCAGGATCTGCAATTACTTCACCATCAACTTCAACATCCCCTGCCTTAATAAGCTTGGCAGCATATGAGCGAGGGACATTGAAGTTATGTGATACGGCTTTATCTAATCTTAAAGTATCTTTAGCCATGGTATTTGTGCAGAACTAATGATGCGTTAGTACCACCAAAGCCAAAGCTGTTTGACATGACAGTCTCAAGTTTAGCTTCTCTTGCCTTATTAGCTACGATATCAAAGCCTTTAGCCTGTTCGTCTAATTCATCAACGTTAATTGATGGAGCAATAAAATCATTTTGCATCATTAAAAGACTAAAGATAGCTTCACTTACACCTGCAGCACCTAAGGTATGACCTGTCATAGACTTAGTAGATGAGATTGGTGGACAGTTATCCCCAAATACTTCTTTGATAGCTTCAAGCTCTTTTAGATCACCTAAAACTGTAGAAGTTCCATGAGTATTGATGTAATCAATCTTGTAATCACATCCTTCTAAAGCGCGCTTCATGCAACGCATTGCGCCTTCACCTGATGGAGCAACCATATCATAGCCATCAGAGGTGGCACCAAAGCCCACAACCTCAGCGATGATATTTGCTCCACGAGCTTTAGCGTGTTCTTCTGACTCTAGAACTAAAATGCCACCTCCAGCACCGATTACGAAACCATCACGGTTTGCGTCATATGGTCTGGAAGCTTTCTCAGGAGTATCGTTATAACCTTTAGATAGAGCACCCATTGCATCAAACAGACATGAAATTGTCCAGTCTGCTGATTCACCGCCACCTGCGAACATAATGTCATGACGACCTAAAGCTATTTCATCACAAGCTAATTCAATGCAGTGTGCTGAAGTAGAACATGCTGAGCTTATAGATAAAGATGCACCTTTAATCTTAAATGCAGTTGCAAGGTTTGCAGAGGTGGTTGAACTCATTGCCTTAGGAACTGCATAAGGACCAATCTTTTTTACGCCTTTTTCACGTAGAATATCAGCTGCATCTACGATGGCTTTAGTATCACCACCACCAGAACCAGTAAACAGACCTGTTCTTTCATTGCTAATATCTTCTTCTGTAAGACCTGCCATTGCTATAGCTTCTTTCATAGCTATATAAGAATATGCAGCAGCCTCACCCATAAAGCGTAACGCTCTACGGTCAATAAATTCTTTAAGGTCAATATCAACTAAACCTGCCACCTGTGAACGCATTTGTCTGTCCACGAAGTCCTGAGATTTTTTGATACCTGATTTACCTTCCTTTAGTGACTTTAGTACTGCATCTACACCGACACCGATTGATGAAACAATACCCAAGCCTGTTATGACAACTTTTTTTAATGTCATGCTTTCTCCGAATTTGTAAAAAATTCTGTGACGATTTTTATAAAAACTATTGCTAAAACTGTTATTAAAAACGTTACATTGCAACAATATCATAATGTTTTACAAACACAAAATGAATTACAGTATTTTATAGGTGATACCAAGCTCAAACTTTTATATAAAAATCTACTGTACAAGAATAATAAAAGATAAACTTAAGCTTGATTTGTCGTTTCTTTTATTAAATTGTTCATTACTTTTATCATAAAACTATGACCATCAAAAAACTTTACTTTGTTTTAGGTTTAATTCTCCATTATTCAATTTTCTCAAGTGCAGGGGCCTCTGATATATCTCTTCTTGTAAAAGAATGTAATGAAGGTAGGGCTAATTCCTGTGGTCAGGCAGGCGTATATTACGAAAACTCTGAAAATGCTGATTTGAAGAAAGCTGAACAAATGTATTCGGCAGGTTGCGACCTTGATGATATGTTTTCTTGTGGAGCTTTAATCTATTTACCTGATGATAAGGATAGTTCAAATAAAATCATCAAACAGCAACCTGATATACACAAGAACAGCAAAGCTACTAATAACAGTAATAATTTCTTAGATGAGACAATCTCATCATTTAACCGCAGAAATTCATCAACCGATCTAAAAAAACTCTTTTCAACATTCAATGACTACTGTGCCCATGGTGAAGGAATAGCCTGTCTTTATTCAGGTGTCATGAATAACTATGGCTTAGGTACAAAAAGGAGTCTCAAAAAGGCTATATCTAACTATGAGAGCGCCTGTGACAGCAATATATCTAAGGCATGTTACAACCTAGGTTTCATGTATGAATATGGAAATGGCGTAGTAAAAAGCATCAAGACGTCATTAAGCCTTTTTGAAAGAGGTTGCGCTCTTAATGATGGCAAAGCATGCAATAGTGCAGGTTTCTTATATGAATATGGAAAAGGGATAAAACAGAATAAAGGTACTGCTGCAAAATACTTTGAAAAAGGCTGTGACTTAAATGTCGGTCAAGCCTGCCGTAATCGCGCATGGCTGTATGTAAAAGGTAAAGGGAAATACCATGATCCAAATATGGCATTTTCATACTTTTTTAAAGGCTGTGATCTTCATGATGCTAAATCATGCTCTAGCGTCGGATATTCATATTTGCATGGAAGTGGCACAAAAAAAGATCTAGAGATAGCTCGCAAGTACTACAAAATTGCCTGCACGCAAGGTCATAAAAAGAGTTGTTCTTTCAAGTAAATGCTAATTTTTAAGAGGTAAAAGGACTGGTCTTTCTCACCATAAAGCGACTTTTATGACATTTGTGATTAGTAACGCAAAATTTGTTGTATAATAGCGCTCGTTTAAAAAGCAGGTTAACAGTAACCTTTTAAACATAAATTGTTTTTTATAGGTATAAACTTTTATTAAATATGGCAAAAGAAGAAAGCATTGAAATGCAGGGCACTATTCTTGAGACCCTGCCTAACACCATGTTCCGCGTTCAGCTAGATAATGGCCACATCGTGATGGCTCACATTTCAGGCAAAATGCGTAAAAATTACATCAGAATCTTAACTGGTGACAAAGTAACCGTACAGATCACTCCTTACGATCTGACCAAGGGTCGCATTACTTTCCGCGCCCGCTAAATCAAATAGAATTTCTTGTCATAAAAGATGTTTCCCTGAGTATTTATGTTTACTCGGGGATGTATTTTTTTTCTCAAACTTACCTTTGTAAGTTCTAATACAATTATAAGAAGCAAAAAACTATGAGCAAATCAGAATTATTTAAAAGGTATGTGCTGTTCTTTTTCTCTGTAGTTTTGCAGGGTACAGCTATTGCGTGCATCACTTTTGCGAATATTGGTACTACACCAATTTCTTCAACAAACTATGTATTATCACTTCATTCAGCTTTTACATTAGGTGACACAACCTTTATCTTCAATATTCTTCTGATTGTTCTGCAGATTATGTTTATTTGCATCGGTTCAGAGAAGTTAAAAGATCATATAAGCAAACTAATAATGCAGATCCCTGTGTGCTTCGTTTTCTCTTTTATGATCGATCTTTCAACTGACGTATTAGAATTTATTCTGCCAGACCAAATTAGCTATATTACAAGCTGGATCTTGGTTGTTTTTGGTACTGTTCTTTTAGCTTTAGCTGTATCTTTATCTGTTACAGCTAATGTAGCAATGGTACCTGGTGAATACTTTATTAAGGTATTCCACCCTATCGTTAAAAAGAGCTTTAGCTTTGTAAAAACATTCTTTGATATCTTCTTAGTTACAGCAGCTGTTATTTTATCGTTGTTCTTAACTGGATTTAGTGCTATCGAAGGTGTTAGAGAAGGAACCTTATTTGCAGCTTTATGCACTGGTCCTACCGTCCATTTCTTTATTCCTCTGTGTGCAAAACTAATTCCTTATTTAAAAGGTAGCACTAGTGTTGAACCTGTAAGTTCTGATGACACTCAAGAAACACAAGAGAATAAGACAGAAGAAACTGTTTCTGACAATAACAAAGACTAAACTTGCCTCAAAAAAAGCTTTGTCTTCATTACGGCAAAGCTTTCTTCCATATTCTGTAATAATTAAACTAATGTCTTCTACTCATTGCTGTTTGCAGGTTCACCAATATCTCTGTTATCAAAAGTTCTCTTGCCGTTTACTATTGAATTAACATAAGCATTGATTAGATTCGTTGAAACTGTGTTGTAATCTCCTGAGATCTCTACAGTGTACATATTGTTTACTTCACCAATTACAACTACATCTCGGCCTATATTTGGACAAGAGGCTGTATAAAAACCTTTTCCTAGAGTTTTAGCTTCTTTACACTGGTTTTGATTTACATAATCATCAACCACCTTTTTAGCATCTTTACCCAGGGTTCTCTTTGAATAGGTAAAACGAATTGTTGAACTGGGTGTAGGCTGTGTTTTATTAACAGGTGAAGAGTAAACTACAGTATCCCCTTCTACGGTTACATTCCAGGATTCAGGCACAGGAGGAAAATAAGCTACTTGTACAGCTGTAGCGTCTAATGAATATGAAGCACCTGCTAAAAATGAACTTAAAACTAATGAGCTACTTATAAATCTTGAAATTCTTGTTTTTAATTCAATCTTATTTTTCATCAGTTTCACTCTCCAAAGCTTTAATTTCATCTTCTAGTAATTTTATCCCATCGCCTACGCTTACGCACTGACAAAATCTTTTAAAGAAAGGATTTAACTCTTTTCTGTGAACTCTTGCATATCCTAAAAACTGCTTTGCTCTATCCATAACGATCTTTTCAGTTCTGTCAGACTTCGAAAACTCTTCGATTACTTCAATATCTGTCTTTAAGATCTGTGCTAATGAAAAAGGCTTTGCATTTTCTTTAATCACATGACCTATATTAGGAACAGGAAATGCTCCTCGTCCACACATAAAGTGATCACATAAAGTTTGTTTTTCACACTCTAAAGCTTCTTCACGAGAATTTATATTGCCATTAGCAATTAAAGTAATACCTGGACACAATTCATGTAAAGGCTTCATACAAGACCAGTCTAAAGCCTCTACTTTATAAAGATCTTTTCTGGTTCTGCAATGAACAGTGATTTCTTTTACACCATCTACTGCAATCGCTTTTATGATCTCAGGAGCTTCACTCTTGTCTTGAAATCCTAATCTTACCTTTACGGATAAATCACAGCTAGGATCAATTTTTTCTCCTACAGTCTCTACAATCTTATGTAAAAGTTCAGGCTCTTTTAAGAGCATGGATCCTGAGTGATGAACAAATCTTGAAGGGCAACCAAAATTAATATCAATAGAACGAGCTCCGAGATTATTTGCAATCACGGCTGACTTTGCCATAGTATTTGGATTGTCACCTAAAAATTGAATACGCACCTCGGTTCCATCTTCAGTTTTACAGTCATTTTGATATTCAGGAACTTCACGTAACAATGTCTTCTCTGAAACAGGAAGATCAGTTACTCTAATAAACTCAGAAAAGCACAGATCATAACCACCGTGTGCACATAGAACCTTTCTCATGGGACCATCTGCTAATCCCTCTAATGGAGCTAAATAAACTTTGTAATTATTCATAGTCAATTGCACACTCTTTGGTAATCTTTAATTAAGATAACGTCAAAACTTGGATATCTTAACAAATTTAAAGCATAGTTATTATTTTTTTTAGGTCAGCTTAAAGCCTGTGATAAAATCATCTTATGCTAAGGAGCGACTATGATTATAGCAACTCATAACGGCACTTTTCATGCTGATGAAACTACAGCCTGTGCCATTTTAACCTACCTTTTTGAAAACAGTTCAATCATAAGATCACGTGATCCTGAAGAACTAGAAAAAGCAGATATCATTATTGATGTTTCAAATCAAAATGACGAAAAACATTTTGATCACCATTCTAAAGAATTTACTTTAAGCAGAGATAACGGGATTAAATACGCCACAGCAGGCCTTATGTGGAAAAAGTTTGGTCACGATTATTTAAAAGCTGTTGCTAAAAAAGAGCTTCCATTTAATCCATCTGCAAAAGTTATCAATGAATCATTCAAGCGTATCGATACTGATTTTATGACCATGATTGACCTAAATGACAATGGTCAATTAACAGCTTATGTTGATGAAATTTCAAAAGCAGAAACTCCTAAAGAAAAAGAGATTGTCGGTGCTTTAAACGAACTGTACCAGGCATCCCCTGATATTCCTTTTATTGTTGCCATGATGAACATTCCTAATGCAACAGGGGCTGATCAGGACAAAGCCTTTGCTGCAACAGTAAAGATGCTAAGAACTATTCTTTTAAATACAGCAATTAATGCTCTTACAACTGAAAGTGGTATTGATAAGGTTTTATCTTTCTATCATGGAGGTCCAATGCTTATCATCCATGAAAGATTGCCTTGGACTCAGGCTGTATTAAATCACCCAGATGAATTTAAAGATTGCTTGATTGCAGTATATCCTGATAGAAATATGCGTTGGAGAGTGCAATCTTTACCTGTATCTAAAGCTCAAAGATTTAAGAATAGACTTTCTGCTCCTAAAGAATGGAGAGGTTTAAATGATGTTGATCTTGACAAAGTTACCGGACTTAAAAATTTAACCTTTATCCATAAATCAGGTTTTACTGGCGGTTCTCAGACCTATGAGGATAATCTTGAGTTAGCAAAACTATGGTTAGAACTTGGAGAAAAGGCTGAATAAGCCTTCTAGTTCATTGTTTATAAATATTTAAGGCGATCTTAGGATCGCCTTTATATTCTCAAAATCAGTAAAACTACTTAATCTTAATTACAGCTTTACCTAAATTTCCTCGAGCGCGTAAGAAACTTACTTCCCTGTTTAAAGATGATGGTGCATCATTCTGCTTATAGAAGAAAGAACGCTCCTGCACTTTTAACTTAATTGAGCCATTACCACCTTCAAGTTTCTTTCCGTTTGAAAACTCTGAGTAAAGATAATAGATATCATTGTCTGTTGATAAGTTAATAATACCTTTCTTTTGTGGTTTTACGTTATACCATCCATCCACAACCCACTCTTTTGAGGTTTTATCTAGATAAGAAAAAGCCATCACCACAGTAGCCTTAGTCTGATTATCTACAGTTACTTCTAAAGCCTGCGCATTGCAACTTATAAAGGCGCCTAAAAAAGCTGTTAGCAAAAATTTTTTCATGGATGTGTCCTTAGCTGTCATTTTATGGAGCAAAGAAACCTGGTCCGCCTTTATCATCATTAGAAGGACTTTTGTCTTTGCTACTATCATTATTAGTTTGAGAATTGTCATTTATACTTGTGTTAGCGTCAGAATCGGTATTATCCTCTGATGACTGTCTGTTACTGGTTGAATCAAGTCCACTTGTATATTCAGAAAGGTCTTTTTTCTCGTTTGATTTCTCTGAACCGTAGTTTCTAACTCTAGTTCCTTCTGGAGTAAATTTCTTTACAAAATTCTCTATACCGTTATTTTCAATTTCTGATCTGAAGACTTTTATAAACAAGCCCATATAAACCATTGGCAATAGGCATACTAGACCATATGACACCTTAATGTTAATGAAAAATTCAATTGCTAAAACTACACCTACAATAGTATTTGCAAATGAAGACATACGTAGCACATTAACAAAGCTGGTCTTCATTTTTCCTACAAATAAGAAGATTGCCTTTGATAGAACAGCAATTACCAGTGCATTAAAAGCTAAGATAAAGAAAAACCAACCTGCAATAAAAAAGTACATTACTGTTTTGGCAACACCAAAGACAGCATCTACCAAAGAAGCAGCTTCAACAGGATTAAAATCAGAACCTTTCTCAAAGAGATCTGTATAGGCAAAAAAAGTATCTTTGCCCCCTGACTTTACAGCAATAGTCCTTGAATTGAGTTCAACTATAGGATTTTCTGTATTAGCAATATTTTTATCATCTACATTATAGACAATTGCTAACATACCTTTTGAAGTTTTAATTTCTTTGTAGGCATCAGCACTGTTCTTTGGTGTTAAAACTCCATTATCAGATAAATAGCTAGGAGGGATTGAAGCTACAAGAGATGGTAATTCTATGCTTTTAAAAGTATTTAAAACTGCATTTACTTTAAAGGTAGCAGGGATAGATAAGACTAAACTTATGATAAATAAGTACGCAAGTCCCATTCCTTTTAACTTAAACAACACGTCAAAATAGAATCTACCTGAGCACAGTGCTTTTATTGGGTATTGGCAATAAGTCTTAATATTATCTTTGCTAATCAATTGATTTATCCTCTTCATTCAAGGCATAGAATAGCATATATACATAGGATATTGATACAAAGAACAATGGAGAAAGTAAGAATTGAGAGCAAATATTCAATATGCTTCTATTTACGCTCCAGCAAATTTCATAAATATCTAAAGTCAAAACTGTAATTTAGAGTAGCAATATGTTTAATAAATTATTCTTTAGCAAGTCAGATGATATTAATTTTTCTTAAAAATTTCACGTCATTACAATGAACTAGAGTAATGTCTTTGTTAATACCTTTATTATGCAGGTATTTTGTCATATTATTGTCATCGTTGTCTGATACCTACAGATAACACTCTTCGGCACACAATGCCATTAAGACCTCTAAACTAGCTTATCAGGCTGGTTTAAGGCAAGTGGGTGCAAAACCACCCTTTTGTTGCAGACAACCTACCTTCTGTGACTGTATTCACCTAATTCTAAGGAAACACCTTTCAACAGGACTTTAAACCATCTGTTGCTACCGCTTCAGTCTTGGAGTTTTAATTTTTTTACCAATAGGAATTTTTTACTTAAGGAAATATCAAAATGTCATTTTTAATCGCTGTAAGCAGGATCTTAGCTAAGTTTACTGCCTTATTCGTGATTGGTACTGCTGTACTAGCTTACTTTGTTCCACAAACATGTACTTTCGTAAAGGGTACTACCCAGATCATTATTCTTGGTGTGATTATGCTTTCAATGGGTATGACTTTAGGAAGACAGGATTACAAAATTTTAGCTCAGCGACCTTTTGATATTTTCGTAGGAGCTGTAGCTCAGTTTACCATCATGCCATTACTTGCAATTTTCATTGCACAGACTTTTAACCTGTCAGATGGTCTGACTTTAGGACTTGTGCTAGTAGGTTGCTGTCCTGGTGGTGTTTCATCAAACATCATGTCTTTCTTATGCAAAGGCGACGTAGCTTTCTCAGTTGGTATGACTACAGTTTCAACTTTAATTGCACCTGTTGCTACTCCATTATTAGTTAACCTGTTAATTGGTCAGAGAATCGATATCGATCCATGGAGCATGTTCCAGTTCATGCTGTTAGTTACCATTATTCCTGTAGCTATCGGTTCATCATGCAACATCATGTTCCACAAGTATGAGTTCTTCAAGCAGGTTCGTCAGATAATGCCTGGTGTTGCTGTTATTGGTTTCGCTCTAATCGTAGGTGGTGTTATCGCAGTTCATGGTGACAAGTTCTTACAGTCAGGTCTAATCATCTTTGCTTGTATCTTCTGTCACAATGCCTTTGGTTATGTTTTAGGTTATGTAGCTGCAAAATTCTTTGGTATGAGCACAGCTAAAAAGAGAACCTTATCAATTGAAGTTGGTGTCCAGAACGCAGGTTTAGCAACTGGCCTTTGCGGTAAGTTCTTCCCTACCTCAGCAGAAGCAGCTATTGCATCAGCTGTTTCATGTGTATGGCACTCAATTTCAGGAACCATCCTTGCAAACATCTTCTTATGGTTCGATAAGAAATCTGAAGAGAACAATAATTCTGTTGAAAACTTAAAAGCAGAATCAGAAAACTAAAAAAAGAATACCCTAACTAGTTCAAAGCTCTTTGCCAAAAGCAAAGAGCTTTATTTTTTTCAAAAACAATTTAAGTTTACTGTGCACTGACTAAAAGCACAGATCACCACTCGTTTGACAATCCCCTCTTATCTCCTGAAAATACTGAAAGACAAATTTTATAAGGATATCTATAAATGGAGCTTTCAAAGACAGTTAAGCTAGCTCAAAAGCTAGTTAGGATTGAATCTGTTACACCTAATGATAATGGTTGTCAGGAACTTGTAAAAGACATAATTAAACCGTTAGGTTTTACCTGCTATACAGTTGAAGAAAATGGTGTAACTAATCTGTTAGCACTACATGGTCATGGAGCTCCTTTTACCCTGTTCTTAGGTCATACCGATGTTGTACCTACTGGTGATCCTAAAACTTGGGAGCACGATCCTTATTGTGGTGAAATTTTTGAATACGATGGTGTTCCGTATTTATACGGCAGAGGCAGTGCTGATATGAAAGGTGGTGACGCTGCCATGATCTGTGCAATGTGTGACTATGTTGAACAGCATCAAAATCACCGTGGCACCATTGCGCTTCTTTTAACCTCAAATGAAGAAGGTGATGCTGTAGGAGGAACTCCTTTTATGGTTGAATACATGAAAGAGCGCAATATGATCCCCGATTATTGCATCATTGGAGAGTGCTCAAGTGATGAAGTTTTTGGTGACTCAATCAAAAATGGCAGACGTGGCGATTTAAATGCATCTATTTATATCCACGGATTACAAGGTCATGTTGCTATGGGGGACTGTGCGAAAAATGCTGTATTTGAAGCATCTCGCTTTATTCAAGGAATGATTGATAATCCTGTTGACAACGGCACTCCATTTTTCCCTCCTACCTCATTTCAGGTATCAAACATCAAAGCAGGAACCGGAGCTGATAATGTAATTCCTGGTGATTGCTATTTAAGATGTAACTTTAGATGGAATGATCTAGAAACTCCTGAAAAGATTGAACAACACGTAAGATCTGTTGCTAAAAAGCTCAATATTGACTGCGATATGGAATTTAGAGAAGAAGGTAAACCTTTCTTAACTAAAGACGGAGCTCTAATTGATGCTTTATACCATGCAATTAAAGAAGTAACAGGAAAAGAGCCTACTTTAGGAACATCTGGAGGTACTTCTGATGGCAGATTTGTAAGACCATTAGGCACACAAACTGTTGAATTTGGTCCTGTTGCAAAGTTGATCCATAAAGTTGATGAAAGAGTCGGCGTTGATGAATTAGATAAGCTTACTACAATCTATGTAATGGCTCTGCACGAGTTGATGGACTAGTCTCTATTCTTAAGATAAGTTAAAGACAAACTGCACGGATTAAACTACTGTTTGCCTTTATTGTATGTAAGAGCAACAAAACGAAGAGCTTTGTTGCTTAAATTTTCGAAGTTATCACAGATTCTTGATCAACTCGTCACCAAACTCACTAGTTGTAAGTGTGGTTGCGCCTTCCATAAGACCTGCAAAGTCTGAGGTTACTCTCTTTGAAGTAATAGATTTTTCCATTGCTTCAACGATTAAGTCAGCAGCCTTCTCCCAGCCCATGTGACGTAACATTAGTTCAGCTGAAAGAATGATTGAGCCAGGGTTTGCCTTGCCGGTACCTGCGATAGTAGGAGCTGTACCATGAGTTGCCTCAAAGATAGCGCTGTCAGCGCCGATGTTAGCACCAGGAGCAATACCGATACCACCAACTTCAGCTGCTAGAGCATCAGATATATAATCACCGTTTAAGTTCATAGCACAAACTACATCATAATCTTGTGGGTATAAAAGAATATTCTGTAAGAAAGCATCAGCAATACAATCTTTAACCACGATCTTTTTACCGTTTTTTGGATTTGTAAAGCTTACTACGCCCTTTTCATCTTTGGTTGCGCCATACTTTTCTTCAGCTAACTTGTAGCCCCAGTTCTTAAAGGCACCTTCTGTAAACTTCATGATATTGCCTTTATGAACGATAGTTACAGACTTTCTGTCATGATCGATAGCATATTCAAAGGCTGCTCCAATTAAACGCTCAGTACCCTGCTTTGACATTGGTTTTACACCGATACCACAGTTTTCTGTAAAGCGGATCTTTTTAACGCCCATCTCTTTTTCTAAGAAGTTAATTAGCTTCTTGGCGCCTTCTGAATTTGCTTCCCACTCAATACCTGCGTAGATATCTTCAGCATTTTCACGGAAGATAACTGTATCAACTAGTTCAGGGTGCTTTACAGGTGAAGGAACTCCGGCAAAGTAGCGTACAGGACGCAAGCAGATATATAAATCTAATGTCTGACGTAGAGCTACGTTTAATGAACGGATACCACCGCCTACAGGAGTTGTTAGAGGTCCTTTAATGGCGACATGATATTTTCTAATAAAATCGAAAGTTTCTTCAGGTAACCAAGTATTCTCTCCGTAAACCTCTACAGAGCGACCTCCAGCATAGATTTCCATCCATGCGATCTTCTTTTTGCCCTGATAAGCTTTTTCTACTGCAACATCAACAACCTTTTTCATTACAGGAGTGATATCAGCTCCAATACCATCACCGCGGATAAAAGGCACGATTGGGTTATCAGGAACAATCAATTTGCCATTCTCATCGATTACAATGGCGCTACCATCTTTTGGAACTACAACTTTACTTGAAAACATATTTTCTCCATCTCAAAAGCAATGAGTTGTTATCTGATTTCATTTTATGCAAATTTTAACATTGAGCAAACGCATTCATCATTTTTGAAAAAATGCTCCGTACTAAAGCAAAAGATTGAACAAGTAACATCAAAATACCTATAAAGGAGCAACATTCTGCTCTTAGTCAATGTTAATTTTTATATACAAAAGTAAGTTCATCTGGATGACATTGTTTCACTGTTTTATAAAGAGACAGCAATGAGCCTTTCTTCTTTTAGTATCACACTGGCGCAATAGGACATTTTTGTATAATTTACAGTAAAATCTGCTAAAATTAGCGCCGTTGGAGAAATAACATGTCACAGAGATTTAAACCTTTTGCTACCGTAGCTCTCATCGTTGAGCACAACGGTAAGTACCTGATTGTTGAAGAATATAATGAAGATCAGGACAACAGACTAGTTTTTGGTAATCCCTGCGGTCACATCGATGCGCGTGAAACCATTCTTGAAGCAGCTATTCGTGAAGGTCATGAGGAAACAGGTTGCGATGTAGAACTTTTAAGCCTTGTTTCAATTGATGACTACGTTAAAGATAATGAAACAATCTATCGTTTCTGCTTTGAAGCAAAGCTTAAAGATTATCAAGAAAAGATGTCACCTGATGATCCTGATCAGGAAATTTTAGCTGTTAAGTGGTATACAAAAGAAGAGATCTACAACGGCAAAGACAAGTGGAGAACCAGACTTGTCGGTAAAAACTTTGATGCCTACTTTAAGGGACAAAGATGCCCTCTGTCTATCATTAACAGCATTCACCCTTAATAGAAAAACAACAGTATTCATATAAAAAGAGTAAAAAATGGAATTTGATGCACGTATTCCTTATGAAAAGCTACAAGGCAAGCACGTGGTGCTAGGTCTTTCTGGTGGTGTTGATTCATCAGTTAGTGCTGCCCTTTTAAAAGAAAATGGTATGCACGTTACAGCTTTGTTCATGAAGAACTGGGAAGAAGACGACACCAACTCATATTGTGCTGCAGCAAAAGATAGAGAAGATGCTCAAAAAGTATGCGATAAATTAGGTATTGAGCTTAAAACCATCAACTTTGCTGCTGAATATTGGGATAACGTTTTTGAAATTTTCTTATCTGAATACAAAGAAGGCAGAACTCCAAATCCAGATATTCTTTGTAATAAAGAAATTAAATTTAAAGCATTCATGCAGTACGCTATGGAAGTTTTAAATGCAGATTACATTGCTACAGGTCATTATTGTCAGCGTAGCTTTAATACTAAAAGAGCCCACCTTTTAAGAGGTAATGACAATAACAAAGATCAGAGCTATTTCTTACATGCCATCGAACAGAATGTTTTAGAAAGAGTGCTTTTCCCTGTAGGCGATATTGAAAAGCCTCAGGTTCGCGCAATTGCTGATAAATTAGGGCTTGCCACAGCTAAGAAAAAGGATTCTACGGGCATTTGTTTTATTGGAGAAATGCGCTTCCATGAATTCTTATCTAAATACATTCCTGCAAAACCAGGTTTAATCAGAACTGTTGATGGCAAAGTAGTCGGTAAACACGACGGCTTAATGTATGCAACTATTGGACAGAGAAAAGGTCTGCATATTGGCGGTACTAAAGATGGTAACGGCAAGCCTTGGTATGTTGTAGAAAAAGACATTAAGAATAATGAGCTGATTGTAGCTGAAGGAAATGACGACTCAGCACTATATTCAGTAGGCCTTGAAGCTGTTCATGAAACCTGGATCACAGAGTGCCCTACTCTTCCATTTGAATGTACTTGTAAAATCCGTTACAGACAGCCTGATGTTGAGTGCGTTGTCACAAGAGATGGTGAGAGACTGATAGTAAGATTTAAAAAGCCTGTTGCAGCTGTTGCTCCTGGTCAGTCAGTTGTGTTCTATCAGGGCATGGATTGTCTAGGTGGCGCTGTAATCGACAGACATATTAAAGAGAATTAAAATGGCAGATATTAAATCAGAAACAATTGCTTTAGGTGCTCTTTTTCAATGCTGTACACAAATTCAGAGAATAGCTTCAACTGGTTATTATGATGAAAAAGCAGTTTCATGTGTGTTAAGAGCTCTTGCTGTAACTGATCCTAAAAGCGTTGAAGACATCTACAATCCTGAATATTTAACCGTAGGTTTTAAGCAGATCATTGATAGTTTAGGTAAAACAGATTTAGCTAAAGGCGCTGATACCATAGTCGTAACCAAGATGGCCTTGAAACTGATTACTCTTGCACACAGTGTGGAAAGAAACCAAAGAATTTACCAAAGACTGTCTGATGAAATTGATGCTTTATCAAAAGCAATAACTACAGAACATAGTGACTTTTTAAATGACGAACTTAGTGTGTCAGAAATTAACACTCAAAACAACTTCCATCTATTCGGATCACTTTATCAATCAATTATCAGTCCTAACTTTGCAAAACTGTTAATCTATGGCGATGAAAGATTTTTAAGAGATACTGATAATCAAGAAAGAATTAGAGCACTCTTACTAGCTGGTATTAGAGCTGTGATCTTATGGAGACAGGTAGGTGGCAGACGTCGTTACCTAATCTTTAGAAGAAAAGAAATTTTAAAATATGCAAGTATGCATGTTTAGTTAACAAGATTTTATTGCCCACTAGCACTAGCTATTAGTGAGCAAATGTAAATGCAGAGAAAAGAATTCTACTTAACCAAAAGAGGATCAAAATGGAATTATCATCATTAACAGCTGTATCACCATTAGATGGTCGTTATGGTTCTAAAACTGAAGAATTACGCCCTATCTTCTCAGAGTATGGCTTAATGCGCTTCCGTGTTCAGGTAGAACTTACCTGGTTAAAGCACTTAGCAGCTTGCGAGCAGATTAAGGAAGTACCTCAGTTCTCAAAAGAAACCATCGCTTTTATCGATGACATCATCAAAAACTTCTCAGAAGAAGATGCTAAGAACATCAAAGAGCGTGAAGCTGTAACTAACCACGATGTTAAAGCTGTTGAGTATTTCTTAAAAGACAAGACTGCTGCTAATTCCGAAATTGCAAAGGTACGAGAGTTCATCCACTTTGCTTGTACCTCTGAAGATATCAACAATAACTCTCACGCTTTAATGTTAAAGACTGCTCGTGAAGAAGTTATCTTACCTATCTTAGATAAGATCATTGATGCTATTACTGATCTTGCTCACAAGTATGCAGAAGTTCCTCTATTAGCTCGTACTCATGGTCAGCCAGCTTCACCTACCACCATTGGTAAGGAAATGGCTAACGTTGTATATCGTATGCGCCGTCAGCGTGACGAAGTTGCTCGCGTCGAAATCATGGGTAAGATTAACGGTGCTGTAGGTAACTTCAATGCTCACTCTGTAGCATATCCTGATATTGACTGGTATGCTTTCTCAAAACGCTTTGAAGAAGATCTTGGTTTAACTTTCAACCCATATACCACTCAGATCGAGCCTCATGATTACATGGCTGAGCTTTTTGCAGCTGTTGACAGATTCAACACTATCTTAATCGACTTTGATAGAGATATCTGGGGTTACATTTCAAATGGCGTATTCACTCAGAAGACTATTAAGGGTGAGATCGGTTCTTCAACTATGCCTCACAAAGTAAACCCTATCGACTTTGAGAACTCTGAAGGTAACTTAGGCATTGCTAATGCTCTATTCGTTCACTTAGGTAATAAACTACCTATTTCACGTTTCCAGAGAGATTTAACCGATTCAACCGTATTACGTAACTTAGGTGTTGCATTTGGTTACTCAATCATTGCTTACAAATCAACCTTAAAGGGTATTTCTAAGTTACAGGCAAACCCAGAGCACACAGCATTAGAGTTAGATAACAACTGGGAAGTTTTAGCAGAGCCATACCAGACTGTAATGCGTCGTTACGGCATTGCAAATCCATATGAGAAGTTAAAGGCTTTAACCCGTGGTCAGAAAGTAACCAAAGAAATCATGGAGAACTTCTTAGAGTCTCTTGATATGCCTGAGGAAGCTAAGGCACTATTACGTGGTTTAACCCCTGCTACTTATATTGGTCGCGCAATTAAGTTTGCAAAAGACATCTAATCACAAAATTTGATCTCTAAAAGCCTGTCATAAAATTACATGACAGGCTTTTTATTATGTTGTCTCATCCCTTGTTCAAAACCTCTATCAAAAACTCAGATTTCATAAAAACATTCATCTGTAGCTTAGAAATAGCTATTACCTATCGCTTGCACTAATAATTACCTATAATCCCTAGTAAATTAGTATGTTTTTAAAATCTTGCAAATCAATTAGTTAACTCTTTTCCTACTAAATATATATGTTTAGTAATTGACATTGTTTTATTCATGGATCAAGATATACACATGAAAAGAAAATAGCAGCAGTTAAAACTGCTTAAGGAAGAATTTCATGTTAAAAGTTTATCGAATGCCCTGTTGTAGATTTATCTTGTAAATATTAACTTCTAAATAAATCACAGTAGGATAATTAAAAATGACAGCACATATTAAAGATTTTATTGAACAAGAATTCTATCATTTCCACTCTCATCCTGAATTGTCTTATCAGGAGTTTGAAACCACTAAAAGATTAAAAGAAGATCTTGAAAAGAACGGTATTAAGATCTTACCTTTAGATTTAAAAACCGGCGTTGTAGCAGAAATTGGTCAAGGCGACACTACCGTTGCTATAAGAGCTGATATTGATGCTCTTCCTGTACAGGAGAACACAGATCTTCCATACAAATCTACCGTTTCTGGAGTAATGCATGCTTGCGGTCATGACAGCCATGCAGCAACCATCCTAGGTGCAGCTCTTCTTTTAAAAGAGCATGAAAAAGAGTTAATGGGTAAAGTAAGAGTCATCTTCCAGCCAGCAGAAGAAGCTCCTGGTGGAGCAGGTACTGTGATTAAAGCAGGTGGTTTAGATGGCGTTAAAGCAATCTTTGGTATCCATTCATCATCACTATTTGATGTAGGAACCTTGGGTATTAGCGCAGGTCCAAATCATGCTGCTGTTGAAAAGTTTAAGATTGTCTTTACTGGTAAAGGTACCCATGCAGCACAACCTCAACAAGGTAATGATGCCATTATCATTGGTACAAACTTTGTTAATGCAGCTCAATCTATCGTTTCAAGAAATATTGATGCAAGCCATGCGGTAGTTGTATCAATTACACATTTTGAAGCTGGAACTACCTGGAATGTAATTCCTGAAAATGTTCTATTAGAAGGTACCATTAGAACCTACACCAAAGAAGACAGACTGATTGCAAAATCTCGCCTTGAAGAGATAGCTAAAGGTATTGCTTCAACATTCAATGCAAAAGTAGATTTTGAGTGGTTAGTAGAGTTGCCTGCAACCATCAATGATGGTCCTTTATCTGACTTTGCTAAAGAAGTTGCCTTAAAGGAAGGCTTTAAGGTAGAAGCAAATCCCAAATCATTAGGTGGTGAGGACTTCTCTTTATACCAAGAAGTAATTCCAGGATCTTTTATCATGATTGGAACAGGAGCTAGCTACCCTAACCACAATCCAAACTTTATGATAGATCCTAAAGCTATCTACCCTACTGCTCAATATGTAGCAAAACTAGCTACTACTTATTTGGAGAAAACTAATAATGAGTGATGTAACTAGTAACTCTAAAGATAGTGACAAAACTATTATTAGTTTTGAGAACTTGTCTAAACGCTATGAAAAACAAGGTCAGACTTTTGTAGCTTTAGATAATGTAACCTTTAAAGTAAACAAAGGTGATGTTTACGGTTTAATAGGTTTTTCTGGCGCTGGTAAATCTACCCTCTTACGTATGGTAAACGCTCTTGAAACACCCACTGATGGAAAAGTATTTGTAAAAGGTGTTGATTTAACTTCTCTAAAAGAAGGTAAGTTACGTGAAGTTCGCAAAGGCATCGGTATGATCTTCCAGGAATTCAATCTTTTAGAGACCAAGACTGTCTTTGACAACATTGCCATACCATTAGTTTTAAGACATGAGAGCAAACAAAATATTAAGTCTCGTGTTGAAGAACTGTTAAAGTTCGTTGGTCTTGAGGATAAAGCAAAAGCTCTTCCGGGTGAACTTTCAGGCGGTCAAAAACAGCGTGTTGGTATTGCAAGAGCTCTTGCTACAGAGCCTGAAATTCTACTCTGTGATGAGGCTACATCAGCTCTTGATCCTGATACTACAGAGTCAATCTTAAACTTGCTTGCAAGAGTTAATAAAGAGCTTAACGTAACCATTCTTTTTGTTACCCATACAATTAGAGTAGTTCAGAAACTTTGCAATAAGGTAGCAATTCTAGAGCATGGTGAGTTAGTTGAAAACGGCTCTGTAATTGACATTTTCTCAAAGCCTAAGAGCACTATTGCTAAACGCTTTGTTGAGACCGTAATTCCAAGCAAAATTCCTGAGAGTATTGTTGCCGAACTAAAGAAATATGAAGCTAACTATAAAGTTATCCGAATTTTCTTCCACGCAGAACATGCAACCGATGACGTAATTTGGCAGATTAACGCCAAATTAGGAGTTCACACCAACGTTATGTTCGCATCAGTTACAGAGTTACAGGGGCGAGTACTATCAATTATTACTCTGCAGTTAACCGGTAACGAAGGAGACTTTAAAAAGGTTGAGGATTACATTAACTCTCATGGCATTGCTTTTGAGGAGGTACCAGTATGATGGACGCATTCTTAAAATCCCTTGATGTAACACAGTCACAGTTAATTGACTGCGCTAATCAGACCCTATACATGGTATTTGTATCCTTAGTTTTGGGCTCACTAATTGGTATCGTCCTAGCCTTAATCTTAGTACTCTCAAGAAAAGGAGGTATCAAAGAGAATAAGTATGTATTCTTTATTGTAAATACCTTTATCAATATAGTGCGTTCAATACCATTTATTATTCTCCTAGTATTCATTCTACCTGTAACTAAGGCAATTGTTGGCACTCGTATTGGTACAACTGCAGCCTTAGTACCTTTAACCTTCTTTATTGCCCCATATCTAGCTAGACTGTTTGAAAACAGCTTACTTGAGGTAAATCACGGCATTATTGAAGCTGCTAAGGCAATGGGCGCTACTACATTCCAGATCATTATTTACTTTTGGTTACCAGAGGCTAAAGGCTCACTAATTCTCTCAACTACCATTGGTACTATCGGTCTGTTAGGAGCAACTGCAATGGCTGGTGTCATCGGTGGCGGCGGTGTAGGTGATTTAGCTTTAACCTATGGCTATCAGAGAATGAACTTCCCATTGATGCTGTTCACAGTTATCGTGCTTATAGTCTTTGTGCAGATCATTCAGAGCATTGGTAACTACTTTGCAGCAAAAGCTAGAAAGCACTAATCAAAGCTTTTTAATGGGTTATTCCACAGGATTCGTTTTATTAACAAAAACAAGTTTCAGTCAAATTAAAGGAAATTTTATTATGAAAAAATTATCATTGACCTTTCTTGTAGCTTTAGTTGCAACTTCTATCTCTGCAAATAGCGCATTTGCTTTTGATAAAGATCATTCAACCTTGGTATTTAGTAAGTCACAGGGTCCTTACTCAGAGTTATTCATCAATGGCGTCCAACCAATCTTAGAGAAAGAAGGCTATACCATTAAAGGCGTTGACGTATCTGACCTATTACAGGCTGATATTGCTTTAAACGAAGGCGAAGTTGATTTTAACGTTGAACAGCACACTGCTTACATGCAGAACTTCAATAATTCACAGGACGGTCACCTAGCAGCTATTACTGCTATTCCTACCGTTTTAGCTGGTATTTATCCAGGCTCAAAGAATGACTTATCAAAAGTAGAAGATGGCGATGTAGTCGCTGTTCCAAATGATGCTTCAAATACTGCTCGTGCTTATAACATTCTAGAGAAGATTGGTTGGATTAAGCTTGATCCAAATATCGATAAGACAAAGGCAACTCAAAACAATATCATTGAGAATCCTCACAAGTTAAAGTTTGTTGAGATGCATTCAATGAGTATTCCAGCTGTATCAACTGACTTTGCTTATGTAGTTATCACAGGTTCTGTTGTTTACAACGCAAAAGTTGATCCTAAGACCAAGTTAGCTGAAGAGACCATTGCTCCTCACTTATTACTACAGGTAGTTGTACAGGATAAGTACAAGGACAGCATTTGGGCTAACGATATTAAAGATGCTTATCAGTCAAAGGAATTTAAAGAGTACCTAGATAAGAATAACGACGGCTTATGGTTTGTACCAGATTATTCTAAAGAAGCTAAGTAATTTTTAGATCTTACCTAAAAAGCTGTACTGACTAGTACAGCTTTTTTGTTTTTTAACTAGTTTAAACTTGGGGTTATTTTGAAGTATCTAAAGGAGCAAATGACTTTACTAAATCGTCAATTGCTTTGCATTGAGCTAAGAATGGCTCTAATTTATCTAGAGGTAATGCTGAAGGACCATCACACTTTGCTTTATCAGGATTTGGATGAGCCTCTAAGAATAAACCACCAATTCCTACTGCCATACCAGCACGAGCTAAATCACTAACCTGAGCACGACGACCACCTGAGGCTGCACCTGTACTATCTCTGCACTGCAATGAGTGTGTAACATCAAAAATCACTGGATAATTGGCACATACCTGCTTCATCACACCAAAACCAAGCATATCAACTACTAAGTTGTCATATCCAAAGCAAGTGCCCCTGTCACAAAGCAATAAATTACTGTTACCGCACTCTTCAAACTTTTTAGTAATATTTACCATCTGACTTGGTGACAAGAACTGAGGCTTTTTAATGTTAATAACTTTTCCTGTCTTTGCCATTGCATTTACAAGATCAGTCTGTCTTGCTAAAAATGCAGGGATCTGTAAAACGTCAGCCACTTCAGCTACAACTGGAGCCTGCTCTTTTTCATGAACATCTGTAATAACAGGTACATTAAAGGTCTTTTTAATTTCTTCAAAGATCTTCATACCCTCGTCTAGACCAGGTCCGCGATATGAATAGATTGATGAGCGGTTAGCTTTATCAAAGCTTGCTTTAAAGATATAAGGAATATGTAACTTTTCTGTTACCTTTACATAATGCTCGCAGATCTGCATTGCTAAATCGCGGCTTTCAAGTACGTTCATACCACCAAAGAGTACAAATTTACCTGAATTTGAAACTTTAATATCGCCAATTTTGATTACTTTATCTACCATATCAACACTCACTTAATTTTGCTTCACTAAAAAACAGAAGACACCTGTTTTGTGAAAGAAATTGATAGCTGATTTTATCAAGAGCAATACTGTTTTAAAACAATTTGTTTTGTAAGGTGAGGTGTTTATAAGATTCTAGGAATAAATAAGCCTGTAAATTTTGCTTCACAGGCTTAAATGCTTAGATAAATTATAGATACTAGTTCTGCTCTTTATAAGCTAAGTAAGCCAGTAAATTTAAACTAGCGTTGTAGTAATCCTCTGAGGAGGCAAGGTTAGGCTCCATAATTGGCTTGCCCATAACTAAATCACGCACAGCTTTAAGACCTGAGCTCATATTATACGATGCAGTCTCACCTGTGGCGACGTTAACCCAAGCTGGAGTACTGTACTCTGGGAACTTTGAATACCACTCTCGCCATACATTTAGCTCTTGAGCATTCTTGTTTTCCCAGTAAAGGTATAAAGGAACTCTAATTGCATCATAGCTTGAGCGAGCTGGCCACTGCTCTGCGGGGATCATCTCATCAGTAGGAGTCAATTTAATCCAATCAGGGGCTAGTTTTACTCTCTGGTTCTTTAAATCAAAGAGCATCTTTTTTCCATCATTTAGTAAATCATAGAACTGCTTTAAATGAGTCTTATTATAGATATTAGAAAGAGCTGGATAGATAAAATAGCTTGGATTTACGATCACATAGTTATCGTAATAAAAACCGTTTACAGCAGGAATGATGACGTTATAAGAGCCATATTTGGTAATAGTAAGGGCCATCATATGCATGCACAGACTCTCAGCCTTTTTAGCGTAATCCTTATTCTTCCATTTATCTGCAGCTTTAAATAATGCATTGGCAATCATCAGATCACCGTCGGTTGCGTTATTCTTATCAGCTACAGGATCACCTCCGTCACGTTTATAGGCCCAGAAGAACAAACCTGTCTTTTTGTCATAAAGATTTGCATAAGACCAGTTTAGAATTTTGTCAAAACTTTCTCTGTCGTTATAGGCAACAGCAAACATTAAACCATAGCTCTGACCTTCTGAGTGGGTCATGTTATTGTTGCCTGTATCGATGACAGCACCTTCATCGCTTAAATACCTAGCTTTATAATCATCCCATGCATTAGCAGACACAGCTTGTGTAGATAAAGCTAAAAGCACACAAGTTACTTTTAATAAGTGTCTTATCTTAAGTTGACTTATTTTCATTGTTCACCTTACTTTGATTTAATCTAGATTTATCTGCCTAAATCAAATTTTTAAGTTTGTTTTTATTATATTTTTTGTAAAAAATAAATATACTCAGATTTTTACTAAAATTATCCATGCTAAGTCACATTATTTAATCTGCACCAAATGATCGTCTGCCTGTTTTCCTATGCTTTCAAAGCTAAGACTACTTCTTGCGGTTTTAAAGATACCACCACACACTTTAAAGCATTAGGTGCACCTGTCTGCTCAAACCAGCCTTTATATAAACCACATAAAAGTACAGAAAACAATTCTAAAAAGTTATCTGCATAGTCTTTGTCTGTACACTCTGGAAGCTGTCTTAGATTTATCTTTAAATTATCCCCTTCATCTGACAGAGTAACTACACCAAAACCTAAGTTCTCTAAAATATCATTCATTTCAAGATTCAATCGAGACAGTGAATCTGTTACATGCACTGGATACTCATCAGACAGTCTTAAACCTGCTTCATAAATAAAGTCGCAGACATCATTTTTACTTGCATTAGCTTCCATCATTTTCATCATAATGGAAACTAAATCTAAAAAGCCTTTAGATGATGCTTTGGTATCTTGGAAAAACCTGCTCATTTAATGACCTCCTAGGACTGACTTGATGTAGAGCATTTCATACATTTCGTTGTAATCACCAAAGGTGTTGTAATTTAAAGAGCCACCAACAACTAAATCATCTAACAAGTAGTAATCAAGATTTAACTTAGCAGAGCCCCCAATACCGCTTTCGCTCTTTGAAGGGAATCTTGAGTATGGAGCTAAACCAAAATCCTTGAGCATATTCAGATCTGACTGATACTGTTTGTTAGTTGGGAAGTAATCCTCTTCATTTTCTTTATATGACTGATAACCTAAAGCAATATTTGCTGTAAATTTCAGATCATCAGTTCTCTTCATATAGGTAAATGGAATTGAGGCAATATAATAGTTCTGAGGACTAAAATAACCACCATGACCTAGAGTAAAGTGATTCTCATTATGAGAATAGTTGTCATAGGATAATGATAAGCCTACAGTCATATCCTCATACATGGTAGGTTTAAAAGGATGAACATATAAAGTACTCTTTAAACCATAGCTTGAGTTAGACAGGACATTCTTACCTAAATATCTATAGGCATTAGCTTCAAGTGAAGATCCTACAAAGCCATCATCGTAGGCATACTCAATAGAGCCACCGTTTTTGGTAACACCGCCCCAATAAGTGCCAGACATTCTGTCTTCATATCCAAAGTATGATAACAAAGAATCAGTCATAGCTCTTCTCTCGCCTTTAAAGCGCAATTCGCTATAGGCACTTAAAGGTATCTTAAAGTAAGCACCGCCGACAACAGTGGTACCATCCTTGCCAACTGGGGTTATACCAAAGTCTAACTTGTAATTATCATCAGATAAAGCTGCAGCAAAGCCTACACCAGTCTTTCTCTTAGCTTTAGCATCAGCCATTACTGCATTAGCAGACTGCAGATTATTGACAGCCTTCATGACAGCTCTTACATCTTTAAACTGAGCAAAGTACTGCATTAGTCTCTGTCTGCCTTGTGCTGACTGCAATGAAAAATCAGCAGCATCTAACAAGTCACCCTGTAATAATTTGGTTACATCAGCCTGATCTTTAATCTTATCCAAGCCATTTTGCACCATGAAAGCGTTGATATTACCAGCATCAGTAAGAGTTGAATAAGACTCTTTTAAGGCATTAATTCTAGTAACTAAGTTCTGAACACCAACATTCAGTGCATTAGTACCAAATTCATTAGATGATGATGGCAGCACAGTACCTGCGCTAAAGCTATCCATTCTTGCTGTAAGATCTAGCTTAGGACCGCCTAATACAGGTGTTGATACAGTTACAGGTACAGATATTCCCTGTAATTTGCTCATACCATCCTCACCGTCTTTCTGACGACCTTCAACAGAAACACTTGCAGTAGTTGCAACCTTATCCTTTAAATCTCTTATCATAAAGTTGATTTCATTTAATGAATCTCTCTTCTCTGTTGGAGACATATTATAAGAATAAGAGCTATTAGCTTTTTTGTTCTCCCAAGGTAATACCACCTTAGTCTTCATGATCTCAGATGAATTGCTCTTATTGGCAAATGGGTTATTAGGAGCTCTTGAGGTTGAAGCTACAGATAAATCAGGATCTTCTACATTATTAGCAGAGGCATAGTCATAGCGACTATCAATTAGAGCACGGGCTCTGTTTAACTTTTCTAGAGCATCTCTATAGTCTTTGTTCTTGTTATCAATTCTTGCTAGCAAGGTTAAGACTTTTGGATCATCTGTATTCTGCAACTTCATAGCAAGAACTGTTGCAGTGTCATAATCCTCATTAGCTAAAGAAGCGTTGATTGCACCTTGTAAGGCCTCCTGATTATCAGCATTGACACTTAAAACTTGTTCATAAAGTTTATATGACTCGTTATACATGCCATTATCCTGATAAATTCTAGCCATTGCCATTCTTAGGGCAGGATTTTCAGGATCTTTTGAAATTAGAGGATAAATCACATCATAAGCGTCAGCATAACGGTTTAGATTACGCAGGGCATCAGCTTTTCTTACAGCGTCCCCTGTAGCTATCTTTTCTATATCTGAGTAATTAGAATTAGCTAACAATTGCTGATTCTCAGAGAACATTCTTGCCTTATCTTCATTACCGGTCTGGTTATAAACTGTAATTAAATCAGCATAATCAGAGATAGATGCATCAAGATCCATTGGTCTTGCAGCCACTGTATCAGCTAAACTCAAAGCTTTATTAGGATCGCCTGCCTTTAAATATAAAAAGGCTAAATGTGAAAGCTGTGTATTTGAAAGACTTGCTTCGTTCAGGTTCATCATACGCAATGTATTTAAGGCTGCCTGAGAATTACCAGCCTTTTCATACAGTTCAACCTGACTGAAGGTTCTGTTAATTGCAAGTTCTTCTTTTAAAGCTTTAACCTGTGGTGTATCTTTTCTGATCCTTGAAACAGCGTTATCTGCCTGTGAATATTGTTTGAATTCACTTAACAAGGAAGCTGCTGCTAAAAGATCCTCATCATTTGCATTATCTCGTGTCAAATAACTTATCTGAGAAGAAGCTCCTGCCTCATATCCCTGTTGTTTTAAGAGTCTGCCTAAATCATAGTGAAGCCATGAAGCTTTAGGATATTTGTTGAGTCCTTGCTGTAAAGTTTCAATAGCACCAGATACATCTCCTGTACTTGCTTTTCTTTGAGCACTTTCTCTTATAGGAGGAATTGGATCAACGTAAGCTTTAGAAGCTGTAGCATTGCGGATCTTATCAGCTAAAGATACAGGCATGGTTGCAAGTAAACCTTTAGCTTTTTCACTCTTGCCACTGTCTTTGTACAGATAATAGAGCATTTCATTAGCACCAGCATTTGTAGAATCTGCAGCTAATACAGTAGTAAGAGCTAGTTCAGCCTGAGCTACATTACCCTGCTTCTTTAAAATGTCAGCCTTTGTGAGCAAGGCATCAACATCATAAGCATTCTTTTGTAAAATTGAATCTAGTTGAGCTAAAGCTTCTTTGTAATTACCTGTAGCCTCATATGAAGAAGCTGAAGCCAAGGTTGCATCGTGCTCTAATTTATCCTTTTTACTTCCACCTAAAGAAGCTGCTTTTGCTAAGTACTCATGAGCTTTTAGGTAGTTTTTAAGCTCTAAGTGCAAGTAACCTATTGCTTCTAATGCATCCTGATTATTAGGATTTTTTGCCAAGATCTTTTCAAAATCATGAATAGCATCTAACTTATCTGAAGCTGACTTATCATAGGCTTTTTTAGTCATACCTCCTATGATAGTGCTGTCATAGTGAGTTTTTACCTCACTGTCATTTGGATGACGTGAAGCATAATCTGAATAGTATTTTTCATCATTTTGCTCAGGATCAAGCCATAATAAAGCCTGTCTTAAAGCTTTATCTGCATCCTGAGATTTAGGAGCATAGTATGCTAATACAGAGATACCTTTTCTAATCGTACTCTGACGGTAACTTAAAATTTTGCCATAAGTTATCTGAGCATTGACATCATTGGCATTAGTTTTGATGTAATTGACTAATCCTGTTAATGCCCTTTGATAGTAGTTAGGATCACCTGACATTGTGAGGTAATACTCAGATACTAACTCTTTTGGTGGCATTACACCTGTAAACAACTTTTGATATTCAACTAAAGCTGCAGTTACATTGCCTGATGAGGCTAAAGCTCTTGCATGATTTAGCTGATCAGATGACAGTGACTGCATATTTCTCTGATTATCCAGTTGCAAGATATAGGTACTGCCAGGAGATAGCTTATAGAGCTTGTCTCTGTAGAGCTTTGCATTCTCATTGTCTTTTACTTCAAAAGACCACAATGACATTAAGTACAAGCATTCTTCATTGTGAGGATCAGAGATTAAAACTCTTTGCAATGACTGCATAGCTCTATCGTGCTGTTGCTTGTCATGCCAAAAGTTAGCCTGTTTGATTAATCCCTGAATTAAATTTGAATTATTGTTATTTAAGGCAGGAGCTTGATCACTTTGAGCTTGTTGAGCTCTTTGAGATTGTGTATTAGTTGCTCTGTTCTCTGTTGCAGCTTGAGCATTATTAGATGCAACAGAACCGCCTCTCATTGCAGCTCGTCCTGACATAGATTGAGCCTGATCATCAGCATAGGAAGAGCCTGCTGTTGCTTCTTGAGTTAATAAGGCCATCAGGATCACAGAGATGGCATTAAGCTTATTTATTTTATTTGACATACCGTTTACCTAAAACCTTATCTAACCATTTTGTCTGTTTCTGTTTTCTAAAAGACGGGCACGAGATCTTCTTTGTAGATATTTTGAAATGATATATGACAACAAGATCAAAACAATAAATGATGAAATACACAACCAAATTACATGCTCACCAGCAAAGGTTAAGATCTTAAAGGAGGTAGAAACATTTCCTGAGAAGATGTAATCGCCAACATTAAATGACATAACTTTATTAAGACCTGAGATTAAAGTAATGTCTCCACGAACTTCGCGGTTGACTTTTGAATTTGACAAATCGTCGGTTAATTTATCTAGTTCTTCATCATCGGTTGCTGTAACAACTACAGCGATTTTATCTGAATCAAATGGTGAGAGGAAACTTAAAAAGCCTCGCCAAGCCATTGAAGTTCTTACATAACGGTTGGCATCGAGATTTTCAGCTCTAAAATCACCACTTAAGAATCGTCTTAAGCCTCTAAAGAATCCACCTCTAAAAGATATAAGACCATAATCATAAATGTTAAGTTCATTACCGTTAAAGATAAAAGCTGACCCATCAAATAACTTTGATAAATAGTCTTTATGTGACAGATTTGAAATCACCAGTAAATCCTTATCTTCAAAGAACTCGGGCTCTTTTGTAAATAAATCTGAACCTATGACAACTTGCTCATAACTTACCATGGAGCCTGTTGAGTTACCTGCTCTTGCAACCATATTCATAAGTGTATTGAGCTCAACTGCTGTAGGGTTATCTGGTAACAAAACAACTGTATGAGAAAAATCAGAATATCTTGTAAATGGGAAGCTTGCTCCTACAAAATAAGATAAATTTGGCAGTCGTGCAAAGTGTCTTGTTTTAGAAAGATCAATATAACTTGACTCATCAATAACACCTTTACATTAGGATCTGAGATAACTGAGCATGGTGTATTTGGCTTTAATCTTAAATCAAAATAAAGCTCTAAGTTATTATCACCATAGATCATGCTTGGAGAAATCTGAACATGACGCTTATCTTCACGAGCATCACCTCCTGACAATCTCCAAATATTCTCTAATAAGCCCTTCTTATTTACAGGTAACTTATCTAAAAAAGCTCCTGACAACAGCAGATTTAAACCTGACTCATTCTCGTCAATATTTTTATCTAAAGGGAACTCATAAGCGACATAAAGATCTCCAGAATCTTCATACAACTGATAAAGATCAGGAGCTGCCTTAAATGATAGATTTAAAGGTCCATGAGTATAGCCATGAGTTACTAAAGACTGGTTGTTTTTAAGTAATGAACTTAATAAAACCTTTTTATTTGAGGAGATCCAGTTTGGAGCATCATAAGCATCTCTTAATTCAGGCTTATCATCTTTTATTTTTAAATAATCTGTAGCTGCTGATAAGTTTGCCTTGACTAAAGAATAAACAGCCTTGATAAAAGCTGACTTATTTTTAGCTACAATAAAAATATTCTTATAAGGTCTGCTATATGGATGATCTTTAATGTAAATGCCTTCCTTTTTAGGCATATCAATACCTGCTACAGTTTGTCCAGGGTGAGCAAAGACAATTGAATTGTCCTGAGGCAATGTATCAGATGAAACATTAAATTTAACTGTTCTGTATTCAGCTATAGTTCCAAAGTAAGATGCTAACATCAATGGTCCATACAAGATGTCAGTTGAGGTATTCTTTGGTATAACAAAGTTAATTAGAGTTTGAGCTGAATTAAACTTATCAAAAAATGGTAATGGAAACAAACTTAAATCTGAACCTAATTCTAAATTGTAACCATTAACTGATAGATAACTTTCAGGATCGATTATGATCTTTTGCTTGCCAGAATAATCAATCTTACAAACAAATTCCTCATCAGTCATTTCAAGTGTGAGTGAATTTTCCTGAGCTAAATACTCAGCAGGGATATCCAACTCATAGTTAGTTATTTCTGTTTTAGCTACAGGTAGTGTACCTAAAGCCTGACCATTTACCTTCACGTCAATATGATTAGTATTCCCCTGCATAGCCTCATTCATACTTACGTAAAGCTCGAGTCTTGCTGAGGTAATAACCTTATCAATAGGTAATGTAAATGAAATACCTGCACTCTTTTGACCAGGATAAATTTCAATACCTTTTGGATTTCCTATATTGGTCAAAGTTATTTTTGAAGCATATGGTTTAATTTCATTGTCCAAAGTTTGTTGCTGAGGATTCTGTAAGTTGCCATCATTCTGCATTTTTGAGAAATACAAATTGTCATTTGTAGTTTGATCACTTGCTGTGTTATCTAAAGGCTTTGAATCTAACAGGATCTCTTGTAATGCTGCTGGTAATTCATTTTCAGCAGTTGCTGTAGCCTTAGGCGCAGTTTTTTGCTGTCTAAAATCTCGATCTTTGACTGAATTGGGAGCCGCAAAAGATGTAGCTACAACGCACAACAATGAAACTAAAGTCAGTGTCTTAAATAAATTTTTCATCTTATTTACCTACCACAGACACATGAATATCATCACTTCTTCTCTTGCTAAATAAAGAATCTTTAATACATGCAAGAATGGTAATAAATGATCTAATAGGATTATCTTTCTTATAATCAGGTCTTACCCAAGTATCAGCACGAGAGAAGAGTAAGCGCACAAACTCACGTCTTGTATCCAAATCGACATTTACAAAGGAAAAACGTAAATAATCTTCGTTTTCATTATCTCTGTGAATTCTCTTAACAGGAACGCACATAGTGGTGTAATCAGTTGAAATTTCGATATCTGTAATAGGATCATCTGCAATATTTAATTCACCTGTTACAAAGTTATCAACACGGCATCCGCCCATAGAAAGGTCGCGCATGATAGCTCTTGAGCAGATGCCACTTGCCTGATACACATTTACAGGAGTCTCTAAATACAGACGCTGCATCTTACGTTTATTTGCTGTTTCTCTACCCACACAGATAGCAGCTAAAAGTAAGATTGAATTTACACAAGCCCAAAATATATTCAGTAAAGTAGGACCTAATTGCAAATCAAAGTAACTTGGAATAGATAGCTTAACAATACTGAAAATCACTGCGAAGATAAGCAGACCTAAAGTGATTAAATGAGGTCTTACTGATGTTGCATCAAAAAAGGCTTTTTCAACAGTCTGGCCTTTATCAGTAACGTTGAAAGAACCATGATGAGGCAAGAATAAGGTTACAAGTGTAGGTAACACAAGATGGAAAGACAGAATGGTATCGTAAATCTGTCCCCAGAAGCTGTATCTATAGTTACCGTATAGTCTTGAATTTGAGAAAATGGATAAGACTAAATGAGGTAAAGCATAAGATAAGAGCAACCCTACGGAACCATGTACAATAGAAATACCAAAAACCAGGTACAGCAACGGAGTTACCATGAAGATAATACATGGAACAGCAAAGAAGAAATAGGTTGTAGCTGATAAATAGCAAAGTCTTTGAGCAAATGAAAGACCTTTACCTAAAAGAGGATTGTCCAATCTAAAGATCTGGATCATACCTCTAGCCCATCTGTTTCTTTGCTGCAAATGCTGAACTAATTTTTCTGTTGCAAGACCACCTGCCAAAATATGATCTAGGAAAGCTGTCTTCCAACCACGTCTTTGTAGACGCAGAGCGGTATGAGCATCCTCGGTTACAGTCTCAACAGCAAATCCGCCAATTTCATCTAGAGCCTTTCTTCTGATTACAGCACAAGAACCACAGAAGAATGTAGCATTCCAGTTATCATTACCACGCTGAATAGGACCGTAGAATAGATCATTCTCAGGAGGAATATCACGACCTAAATAAAGGTTTCTCTGAATAGGATCAGGTGAATAGAAATGGTGAGGAGTTTGCATTAAAGCTAACTTTTCATCTTGTAAAAATGCACCTACAGTTGACTGTAAAAAGATCTTAGTGGTGATATGGTCACAGTCAAAAATTGCAATTAACTCACCATTAGTAAGTGTCATTGCATGATTTAAGTTACCAGCTTTTGCATGATCATTCTTTTGACGGGTGATGTAACCTACATTTGCCTCTGTAGCAAAGGCTGCGAACTCTTTTCTCTTACCATCATCTAAAAGATAAACCTTAATCTTATCTTTTGGATATTCAAGACATTGAGCTGCAAGAACTGTGTCGCGAACTACTTCTAATGACTCATTGTAGGTAGGAATATATACATCTACTGTTGGCCATAAAGAGGTATCCTTCGGTAATGGCACAATTTTACGTTTCAATGACCATGAAAGCTGGAAGAAACTTAACAGCAAAACCATGTAAACGTAAATTTCAGCAATCAGCAATAAAATTCCGAAGATCATATCAATCCATGATGGAAAGACGAGAGTCTGTGTTATACGGAAGAACATATAGCGAGTAGAGCAGACAACAGCAACCATCATGATACAGAATGACACGAAGTGCTTTTTAGAACAGAAATGAGCTATGAGACAAGCACCAATCATACTTAATCCAAAAATAAACTGATTGTGCGCACTCATTGGAGCTACAATAACCAAAACTAAAACAGGTAGTGCTATCGCTATTAAAAAGAAAAACGTTAGATAAGGATGTTTCATTTTTATCCCCTCTTAGTTTTGTTTTCTCAATGGATTGATGATCATTGTGCCCTTCTTAACATCAAATCCTAAGATAGAAGCAACTTTTCTTGCGATAACTTCAATATCAAAAGCGGCAGCTGAATTTTTGTTATAGTCATATACAGAGATCTGCTGACCTGCAGCCTCGGTTACTGAAGTATCACGATGGATCATACCCAACAAATTATCTTTAAAGTTCTTAATTGCAAAGCTTTGAACTTCACGGTTTAATTTAATCCTGTTATCAATCTGATTTAAAATGATGTAATAGCCAAGACCACCACCTACAAGGCCATCCATAAGACCGCCTGCAAGCAGTTGAGAAAATAAAGACACTGATGCTGCATCTGCAAGTAAAGGCACAATCTGCATATTTGATACAGAAGCAATAGACTCTAAAGCTTGAGTGTAACCAGGCGTAAAATCAGCAATAACCAAAAGATCAGGATTATTAAATAGTGATTTTTGTACTGTTCTAAAGTAGTCAGGTGTCTTTAGAGCATCATCAAGGACTTGTCTTTGCTCTTTATCTGACTTGCCAAAAGGCAACATATAAAGGTTCTTGTCTACATTGATACATGCACTGATCCAGTCCTTATCAGGAATTGATACAAAGCCTCTTTCATCATTTAAGGACATGCCAAAATATAGTCTTAATGCATTTTGAGGATCAAAATCAATTACAACAACTTTAGTACCAGCTCTTGAAAAGGCATAAGCTAAATTTGCAACTACTGTAGTTTTACCTACACCACCTTTTGGTGAACATACACTTATTACTGGCATTTTAATAATCTCTTATAAATAGCTTGTAGAGAATCTTCATTGATTGAAGATGTTTCATGATTTGACTTAAATAAAGCAGAAAATCTACCTTTAGATTTAGTTGTTTCAGAGTCATTTGTATTATTGTGAATTTCTGAGTATTTGTCGGAATATTTCTCTGAATAGCTGCTGTTTTTTAAGTCATTTTTTTGATTGTTAAATGAATAATTATCTCTTGGATAGTCTATTGGAGCACGAGCAGCAAAACCAACATCATCATTATCCTCTCGTAAAAAAGATATAAGAGAACTTCTGTTTTTCAATGGTTTTGCAATATGAGCAATATTAATAGGATCTTGTTTAAAATTGACTGGTGTTGAATGTTGCCCTTTGATTAAAGACATCACAGAGTCATGATCTTTAAGACCATCACCATTACCTAAAAGAGATTCAGGATGTTCCTTTTCATCCTGTTCTTTGGCAATTTGTCTTATTAAGGAAAAAGCAGAGTTTTGCAACTGATCTTGAGGATCTGTGTTCTCATCAAAATTCTGAAAGCTAACTTCATTTTCACCATAAGCTTTTACAAAGTTATTCTCATCGTTTGCTTTTGACATAGCTTATTCTCCGTTCATAATGAACGTAATATTTGGCATCACATACCTATGTTATTACTAACAAGAAATAGAATTATTTGTGCATTCTAGCATACGACCAAAGTTTATTTTTAGACATGCTTCAACTCTGAACAATAAAAAAAGCCCATTTCTCATTGAAACAGGCTTCTTATTAGTTAAGTATTATTTGACTAAACTTTAATCTTTGATACCAACTGAGAAAGTTCACTTACGCTATCATTTGCGGTATTAACAACTTGCTGTGTTGTATCAACTTCCTGAGCGAAACCTTGAGCAGAATTAGTAATGCTCTGCATGTTGGTTGAAATTTCAGAAGTTGCAGTAGTCTGCTCTTCAGCAGCTGTTGCAATCTGACCAATCTGAGAATTTACAATTTCAACCTTTTCAATAATGCCATTTAATAATGACTCAATCGAAGAAGCATCAGCAGCTAAGGTATCCATTGATTCAACAGACTTAGTCATAGATTCATTTGCAAGATTTGCCTCAGTCTGAACCTGTGAAACCATGGAGGTGATTTCCTGAGTTGATTTTGAGGTTCTTGAAGCAAGAGCACGAACTTCATCAGCAACTACAGCGAAACCTTTACCAGCTTCACCAGCACGGGCAGCCTCAATAGCTGCGTTTAAAGCTAACAAGTTAGTCTGAGAAGCAATTTCATCAATTGTCTGAACGATAGTACCAATCTTTTGGGCTCTATCTACTAAAGATCTGATCTGCTCAGCATCATGCTTTGACTTAGTAACCTGCTCCTGAATTGCATCGATAGTCTGACGAACTTTATCCACACCTTCACGTGTAGTCTTATTTGAGTCTTCAGCATTAACTGCAGCTTCCTGACAGTTCTTAGCGATATATGAAGTGGTAGATACCATCTCATCAGCAGCTGCTGCAACTGTTAAAGCTCTATTCTCTGTTGACTTAGCAGAATCTGCAATAGCATCAGTTGAGCTACGAATTTCATCAAAGTTCTGATTTAACTTTGACTCAGAACTCTTAATCGCACCAACAATACCCTGCCACTCTTTACGCATATCTTCTAATGAGCGTAAGAGTACGCCAAAATCATCCTTTAGTCTGGTCTTAACTTCAAGAGTTAAATCACCTTTAGCAAAAGCTGATGTAACACCTACAGCCTTCTTAATAGCCCCCACGAAGATTGATGATAAGAAGATACTTACAAATAAAGAAATGATAACCACTGCAATAGAAACAAAGGAAACTACCACAATAGGAACATTAGAATTTAAAGCGCTTAAGTTATTTAAAATCTCGCCTAAGATACCAACATTAACCTTTACTAAAGATTTCTGAGCATTAGACATCTTAGGATAAATTTCAACAGTGTAGATACCACGAGCCATTGGCTGGAAGTTACGTTCTAACACTGGAACTAAACGATTCTTATAGTTATCGATTGCAGATAACACATCATCTTTTACAGATGCTGTGAGGTCTGATGGATTATTCTGTGCAAGAGCAGTTACCTGTTGAGCTATCTTGTTTAATTTGTCATCAACGGCATTTCTCTTATCCTGAGTAAATTCTCTGATGTTACTTACAAAGGTAAACATCTGATCATTTACTTCGTTGATTTCTGAATTTAACTCTGTATTCGGGTTGTATTTTGTCGAAAGGATTGAATCTGTAAAAGAAACAGTCCCTTTGATGCTTCCAAGGTTATATAAAGAAACAGCTGAAATTACTAAAGTCAGCACGATAACGGTAGAAAAGGCAGTTAAAAGTTTAGCTTTTACGCCTAAATTTTGAAACCAACCAAACATAGTATGTTCCTTTGAATTTTATTATTATTTATCTGACTCGTTCTTATAGAGAAAGACATCTATAAGTAAACATAATTATTATCGTCAATCTTGCAAAATTTTTTTAATAGACGTGTTAAGGAATATGAGTTACTTCAAAAAATATTATAAGATTTTAGAACGAGGTCGCATTTTATAGCTCTTTGATATTATTTGACAATACATAAGAGCTATAAAGTATATTTTGTTAGATCTAAATATTGAATTTTAAGTAAATAATTATTTAGCTTTTTCGGAATTTAGTTCTAATTCGGCTGGAGATTTAGGTAAATCAATTAAATCTGCATCAGAATCATCTGAAATTGCAAGATCATCACGATTTGATCTAAAAGCAGTTGCCATGACGATACTCTGAGCCTGACTGTCAGCTGAGTCATCTTTAGTTTCAAGAACTTTTTGAGTTTTTTCAGTTCCACTTAAAACAATCTCAGTTAAAGCATGTTCCTGCATACTTACAGCTACGTATCTGTTTGCCATATCTCGGATACTCTGTAAGAAAGTCAGATACATCTCAGATGAATGCATTGAAACATGTTCTCTACCAATAATAGCCACTAACTCTAACTGACATTTATCGATGTCACGATTTAACTTTTTGCAATGTTTTACCATTGTTTCAAAGTGTTCTGCATTAGGTTCAGTTTCAATCAGTTTCAGATCCTCTGTAAGTTTATCTAAACGTCTAATTAACTCATAGAGACTCTCTTTCATCACACCTTCAAAAATAGTATGACGATTTGCCACATGATTTACAGCCTGATCTAAAGAGTATCTAACTGATTTAGCAGCCTCTCTCATATTTGAGAATACTAAATAGAAGAAGAACTTTGCATCATTTGTGCACTTAGTGTTCTTGCCAAGCAATGTGTCATTACCTACAGCTAGAGAATAGTAAGCCGAACGCTTTAATGACAACGCATCAGTTACATTTGAAGACTTGTTACGAGCTTTTCTTAAAGCAAACTCGTTATCATCAAAGAAAGCGTCCATTGCGTTCTTTAAACAATCAAGATCCTTTGTAAAGTAAACAGGAACTGATGAAGCTACTGAATGTAAGATTTCCTCATCGTTCTGAGCACTTAACTGAGAAATAGCAACCTCGGCTTTAGTCTTTCTAAAGAAGTTGGTGTAAATAATTAGGCAGAATACAGCTGGAGTTAAAATTAAAGCAGCCACAAAGCCTAAATTAAACAGAATAAAGTTAACTGTAAAGGCAATGGTAAAGGCACAAATTCCGGTTAAGAACCAACCTGCAATAACTGTTATCACACCAGAAATTCTGTAAACAGCACTTTCTCTGTCCCAAGCACCATCAGCAAAAGATGATCCCATAGCAACCATAAAAGTTACATAAGTTGTAGATAAAGGCAACTTTAATGATGTTGCTACAGAAATTAAAGCAGCTGATACAACTAGGTTAATAGACGCACGAACATAATCAAAAGGTAATCTTTCTTGACCTTTTTTAATTAGAGGCTGCTTATAACGATGGCGGATAAACTCTAGTGATTTTTCAGGCATTGAGTGATAAACAGTGCGAGATACACCTAAGCCCATTCTAGTGATAATTCTACCTAAGGTTGAAGCGCCAAATTGCTCACGAGAACCTGAGGTACTTGAAGATAAGTTAATTGATGTCTGTACTACCTGACGAGCTTTCTTACTTACCCACAAGGTGATACACATGGTGAGACCAGCTAAGAACAGCCAGAATGTCTCGGTAACATTAGTGGTATTTAAACAATCCATTAAATAAGTAGGATCACCACCAGCGTTGGCAGTCCAATCTTTATAAGAATCCAAGGCTGCTAGAGGCACACCCACGAAGTTTACAAGATCGTTTCCTGCAAAAGAGAAGGCTAAAGCAAAGGTGCCTGCTAAGATAATAAGTCTGAATACATTCAGATTTAGCAGTACCATTACCTGACCTAATACTGTAAATCCAATGAAGATGCACCACATGATAGTTGAGAAGTGCTGATCCATAAACTCAAGGTATTCAGGCTTCATGAATGATGCTCCCTTAGCACCTTTCATAACAAGGAAGTAAGCAATTGCAGATAGTGAAATACCACAGAACACACCACCTAAATACTTAACTGAATATTTGAAGCGGAACGTAAACAACAATCTTGCGACGAACTGTACAATCATGCCTGAGATAAAAGCAATAACTACAGACAGAAGAATTGCTGACACAATTGTGGCGGTTTTATCAAGCTTAATGTAATTGAAAATCTCTGTATATGACATTGAAGAATCATATACCTTGTAGACTGAAGCAAAAGTTGCCGCGCCTAAGATTTCAAAAATAATAGAAACTGTTGTAGAAGTAGGAAGACCAAGAGAATTAAAAGTATTTAACAGGAGTACGTCAGAAATCATCACTGCTACGAAGATGAGGATAATTTCTTCAAAGGCAAACATGTCAGGATGCAACATGCCTTTTCTTGCAATTTCCATCATTCCGGATGAAAACGTAGCTCCTGTAAGGACACCGACAGAGGCAACTATCAGAACCACGTATAGAGGTGCAATTTTTGTTCCTACAGATGAATTTAAGAAGTTTGCCGCATCGTTACTTACGCCAACAAACAAGTCTAATGCTGCTAATAATAGCAACATCACTACTAACACAAATACGATAGTTCCGAACATATCTTTCCTTTGCTGTGTCCTAATTTTTAGCTAATTTTATATTTTCAGCTTTAACTTTCAAAGCAATTTATTAATTTTTTAAGATCAAAGTTAAATGTTCTATTTATGAATGTTAAGTTTATGTTAAATCTTAAAACTGTGATTTACATTCAAAAGATACACTTTAAATTGACATTTTTATGCTATTTATTCGAATTTTTATATGTCAGATAATATAATGAAAAGAATGTTTTTTACCTTTTTTTAATGCATGATGGAACAAGATTTACAAAAAGATATTACCTACGAAAGGATTAAGAAGCTAATTATAAATGGCACCTTCCCAATGGGTAAAAAGATCTCTGAGCGCAAGCTTGAACAGTCTTTAAAGGCTAATAAGGCTCCTATTCGAGATGCCTTAAAGCGTCTTCAGGCCGAAGGCATGGTTGTAAGAAAGGCAAAGAGCGGAACCTATGTTTTCTCTCTAACTAAAAAAGAGCTCTTAGATTTATTAAAGTTCAGATTTGTCATTGAATCTCAAAGTGTACTTTTATCTTTTGAGGAAAATGCAGACAAACTTATTTCTGAAACTGAAAAGATCTTACTCAAGATGAGACTTGCTCTAACCTTAAATCAGGGTGAAGAGTACCTAGCTCAAGATGCTATTTTTCATGAAACCTTGGTTAACCTGTGTAACAACAGTTATTTCATGAGTTCTTTTGACAGAATTTCTGCAATTATGGATACAGCAAGAAACTTTTTAGGTAACAACCTAGAGCATATGCAAAAATCCATTATTGAGCATCAGAACATCGCAACTGCCATCAGTGAGAGAAATATTGGCAGAGTTGTAGAACTTTTAAGAGAACATATTTTGCCTGAATTTGGTGCTTATTGGAAAAACTTCAACTTAGAAGATGATCAATAGCAATTTGTCCTCTTAAGCAAAATATTCCCCTTTTATCTTAATAATCAACGATTGAATTAGGGCAAATGTCCTAATTCTTATCTTATACTGTATTTCTTTACACTTTTTTAACAATTCGTTATGGTATTTTTAACACTTTTGTGAAAAAATACACACGCAATTTTGATTGGTAAATTTGGCTAAGATAGCCTCATGCCATGCTGCACTAATGCCCTCAAATTAAACAGCTTAAAAACTGGCCAATTGGAGATTACCATGATTTCAGCATGCCTAATAAACGAAAATGACAGCCTGTCAATTATTCAGATAACACCAAAAGAACCTCTGCCTTCTGATGTGATATGGCTTGATGTTAACCAGCCAGACGATGAAGAACGTCAGTGGCTTGAAACTTTATTTGTTGAAGACGTTCCTGAAGAAGACGAAATGGATGATATTGAGTCATCATCTCGTTTCCGCGTAGGTCCTGATGGTGTACATATCTTGTCTTTATTTCCACAACGTCTTTCAAATGAAACTCGTGGTGTGAATATGTCATTTACAATGAGAAAGAATCTTCTGATATCTTTCAGGGAAGATGACATCTCTATTGTTAGATTGTTGCGTTACTACATTCGTCATAATAAAGTTGAGATCCGTTCAGCTTTAGATATTCTTTTAAAGCTTCAAGATTTAAAAGTCGATCAGTTATCAGATCTTATCGAGGACGCATACAGCACTTTGGAAGAAACCTCAGATCAGATCACTGATGATACCCACGTAGACGAGACTCTTGAAGAACTTGTAAACCAAGAGGAATTAAATTCCCAAATTCTGCAGGCTCTTCACGATACCCGTCGTGCTTTAAGATTCATCAGAAAAACTTTTGAAAGCTCAATTGATGATAGACAAGGAAGAACCTTAGATGAGGTTTTAAACGATATTGAGTCAATTTTGCCTCATACCTCATTTATTTCTAATAAGATTAACTTCCAGCTTGAAGCTTCGATGGGATACACCAACCAGAAGCAGAACAGCATCATCAAGATCTTCTCGGTGGCTGCGGTAGTGTTCATGCCTCCTACCTGGATCGCTTCTGTTTACGGTATGAACTTTAAGTTTATGCCAGAATTATCTTGGTATTGGGGTTATCCTCTTTCTATCGGTATGATGATCTTATCTGCTGCTGTTACCTATCTGTTCTTTAGAAAGAAAGGTTGGTTGTAGTCGGCAATAACATTGATTAGATCTTATTTAGTTAGATGACTAAGGTTGTGCAAGGAATGAAATCTTTGCACAGCCAAAAAATTCTATTCAAAAGGTATGATTTTTAGATAATACCTTTTGCTTGAGCTCTCTTTAAAATCTCTTTGAAAGCTACGACTGAATCATAATTACAGTTTTTAGCTTGCTTTAATACATCTTCTTTATCAATAAACATTACACCAGAGACTTCACTAGCTTGTCTTACTGTAATCACATCAGCAATAGCCAGGTACAAATATCCATAGAAGAAATGGTCTGTTTTCTCATCTTCAATTCTTAATGTTTCTAGTGGATAGAAATCTACCTTTTTATCATCAGCATTGATACCGACTTCTTCTAATAATTCACGTTTTGCAGCTGCCACATATTCTTCACCATGTTGCATTACACCGCCAACTACTGCATCAAAGGTACCAGGAGAATAATCTTTGCATAAAGTTCTAATCTCAACTAAAAACTTACCTCCCCTACTGCATACTGCTATGTAAGATGCTCGGTGTGGAAGTTGTTTTTGACGCATCTCTTTTCTGGTAACTGTATCTGTGACATTATTGTCTCTATCGACAATGTCTACTAACTCTTGTGCGGACATAATCTTTCCTTTTAAGTGAATGAAATCACCTTTTTCTTTGTTCATAATAGTCTTGCATATATAATGTGCAGCAATAGTTCAATAACTCAATATTATTCAACATCCACAAATATAGCAAACACATGTACTAATTACAGGAACTTATGGAAAAAGAAGAAAAAATAATTGCTCTTGAAGAAAAGATTGCTTGGCTTGAAGAACAATTAGATGCCCAAGCAAATGAGCTTAATAACATCTATGACAAAATGGATAAACTTGAAAGACAGTTTAAAATTTTATATTCAAAGGTTGGAGATCCATACGCTACGAGAGCGATGAAAGATGAGGTTCCTCCTCCACATTACTAATTACTTAGTACTCTGTATAAAATCAGTACGTAACAATAAGCCTCTCTCTATAAGAGATAAAAAATTATCAAAGTGAGTTTTGAATAAGAATGAAATGCACTATAATTAGATAGAGGGCAAGAGCTCCAACTCTTGCCCAAGGATGAGCCTAGATTACCATACAGGATGAGACCATAATAGTAAAACTAGGAACATCACAATAAATAAAAGTTTCATATTGAAACTCCTTTTTAAAGTGATAACAAAGATCCTAGATACCAGATCATATCCCGATGATCCAGTACTAGGATCACCCTCGTTCCGAAAGGAACTGCTGTATTGTAGCATGTATTTATTATTTATAATTTATGTTACAAATATATTTTTTAGTTCTTCTCTTTTAACATTCACCCTTTTTTACTAAGCACAAAAATAGGTTCATTTTGAGCTCATCGTTAAAGTGACAAGAACGGTCCTTGTTAATTGCTCTGCCATGTGCAGGACCATTTTCTTACATTAATCTCCACAAAAAAAATGCGCAATTGTAGACAGTTTTAACATGCTTTCTTTATTTCGTTGAATTGATTGTTCAGTAATAATAAAATGCTTCTGACAAATTCCATGACACAAGTCATGAATCATGAGACATCTAAATCTCATCCTTATTAGAGGCAATTATGAATTTTATTAAAGCATTAGGCACAGTTGCTTTTTTCACTATGGCTGTAACTGGTTGCTCTACATCTAATGAATATCTTGATTTATCTAATCCTGTAAGAGTTGTAGCTGAAGAGAGCAACGGTCCTACAGTTTGTGTATCTGATGTAACTGATAGCCGTGTATTCATTGGTGATGGTAGTAGAGAAGACACTCCATCAGGATCTGTTTTATCTGAAGAATACACCTCAAAGGCTTACGCTAGATTAAAGACAGCAATTGGTGAGCCTGCAGGTGGCTTATTACTACCTAATGACAAGACCGTAGCTTCAGTTGTAAAAGAGACCATTGAAAAAGCCTTAGCTGACAGTGGTTACAGCGTAGTTGAAAATGCAGCAGCTGAAGATCAAGGTGTCATCAATGTAGCTATCAGTGTTAAGAAATTCTGGGCATGGCCTGAAAAAGGTAATTTAAACACTAGCATTAAGTCTGCAATTGAACTTGATGTTTATATGCAGGATGGCGCTACACAGAGACACTTGAATTTAAAGAATACTCAAACTAGAAAAGCTCTAACTGCTACAAAGGCTCAGTACAAGAAAGTAACAGAGGATTCTTTATCTAATATCTATTATCTTGCTACACAGAAATTTAAAGCACTTCCTAAGAACTAATTGATGATTAGTTACGACAATAAGGCTTGCTTTTATAAAGCTTGCCTTATTGTTTAACGTTCTCAAAACTCTCTCAAATCTTGAGTCTAAGCTAACATTGTAAAAAATACTTTTAAAAGATTCAGTCCGTAGATAATAATCACAGTTCCACATACTCTATTAACAACTGTCATTACCTTAGAACTGTTATTGCCTCTGAAGATCTTGCTAAAAAGAGAGATTACAAAAATCAAGCCTGTAAACCATAAAAATGAAGCTGAGATAATGCCTGACATAAATGGCAGAGCTTGGCTTGAGAGTAAAGTTACATGGAAAGCTCCTAACATCATAGTGCCATCAATGATAGCCTGAGGATTAAACCAGGTAACTACACAAGCTGAGGTAATAGTTTTACCAATAGGCATTGAAGAACATTCTCTTTTAACATTTTCGGTCCTACTCTTTAATAAGTTGATACCAATCTTAATAACAACAATGCTTCCAATAAGTAAAATTGCAAGTTTTACAAAGTCATACTTTTCCATGATAGATCCAATACCATAAAAACATGAAGCAGATAAGCTAATATCAAAGCAGGCCACAATAATGGCTGTAAGAAAAGCTCTTTTTCTTGAATCATTTAAAGCAGAATTGATAACGAAGAGGTTTTGCATACCAATAGGAGCCAAATAAGCAAGCCCCATAGTTAAACCTTGAAAAAAGTAGGTGTACATTTAATAATACCAACCAAAAATATTCTATACTTTAATAAAATCTGATGTTAAATACTTCTCAACATCCATGTTTTATGCAATTTTGATGACATTATATTTTTTTTGATATTTTTGTAACCGACCAAAAGTTACCTTTTTACCCAACCAAGTTATGAACAAAAAACAAACTCTCGAAATAAACTGGCATCCTGATAAAAATTCAGCAGTTCCTGCTTATCAGCAGATTGTAGATTTCTTTTTGTCTTCTGTAAGTTCTGGTGCTTTTCCTATAGGCATGAAATTACCTTCACAAAGAAAGCTCTCTGAGATCTTTATGGTAAACAGATCGACAGTTAGTACTGCCATTGCAGAACTTTCTTCATACGGAGTGTTAAAAGGTAGTTATGGAGCTGGAACAGAAATATCGAGCAATACTTGGTCTTTACTCTTAAAGGGTAACCAAAACTGGTCACGACATGTATTATCAGGAACTTTTAAAGAAAACATTTCTACTCTTCAAACTATCAACCAACTAGAGTTTCAGCCTGAATTATTAAGGTTAGGAACAGGTGAAATTGACCACAGGCTTTTTCCTAAAGACTACTTAAAAAAGGCTCTTTCACTTACCGCAGATACGGTCAGTGACTTAGGTTATCTAGAACCATTAGGACTTTATGAGCTAAGAGCTGAAATTCAAAAGCATTTACAAAAGCTAGGCATTAACACTACACCTGACTGTATTCTAATAACCTCTGGATCGCTTCAAGCTCTACAGTTGATTTCTGTTTGCTTACTAAAAAATGGCTCTAAAGTCTTTGTAGAAGCTCCATCATATTTAAAGTCTCTTCAAGTATTTCAATCAGCAGGTTTAGAGTTGTCTGGTATTAGTATGGATGATGATGGTATAGAGTATTGGAAGATACTACAAAAGCTCAATAAACAAAATCAAACAGGACTAGACTCTAACCTCAATGACTGCTCTTCAGTTCTTTATACTATTCCTACCAACCACAATCCTACAGGTTGCTGCATGAGCAATAAAAGACGACAAGAGCTTTTAGACTTTTGTCTAAAGCAAAGATTACCTGTAATTGAAGATGGTGCCTATCAAGAACTCTGCTATGAAAATGAGTCTTACACTCCTATAAAGGCATTAGATACTAATGACATGGTAATTTACTTAGGTACAGCCTCTAAAACCTTATCACCAGGACTTAGAATTGGTTATCTAGTAGCGCCTCAAGCTATCGTTCAAAGGTTAGGCGACGCTAAAATGCAGATGGATTATGGAGCAAGTTCTTTATCTCAATATGTTTTCATGCACTTTTTAAAGTCAGGCATGTACGACAGCTACCTTTTAAGCTTAAAAGAAATTTTAAGACACAGACTAACTAATGCGCTTAAGATCTTAGATGAGATGTTTAAAGATCTAGCAAGTTGGTCAACGCCAAAAGGAGGCTTTTACATTTGGCTTACCTTTAAAGCTCCTATAAAAATGGATGAACTCTTTAAAGAAGCTATTAAAGCAAAATTACTCTTAAATCCTGGTGATATCTATGACTTTAAGGCAAACAATTCTTTAAGGCTGTCTTATGCTTACGTTAATGAAGAAGAATTTAAAAAAGGAGCTTTGATCTTAAAAAATCTTATTATCAAGATGAGAAAATAGCGTTTGCTTGAGTTGAAGACTTTAGATTTCAAATTGCAGATACAATAAAGCTCCTGATTTAAAACCAAGAGCTTTACTTTATCTAGATAAGATTAGGTTTAGTCCTGAGCATTCTCATCTTTGTCTTTTAAATTTGCAAAGAAGGTGGCAAGGATAGGACCAGAGATATTGTGCCATACTGAGAACACTGCTCCAGGAACAGCTGCAATTGGGTTAATTGCACCTGTTGTTGCTAATTTAGCAGCCAAGGTAGCAGCAAGACCTGAGTTTTGCATACCAATTTCGATTGCAAGGGTCTTTTTCTGAGCTAGCTTCATGCCAAATACCTTACCCAATAAGTAGCCGAATAAGTAACCGATGCAGTTATGTAAAGCTACAACTAAGAAGATAATAAGAGCTGTTTCTGCAATTCTTTCAGCACTAGCTGAAACTACAGCAGTAACAATTGAAATAATTGCAAATACACTGATTAAAGGTAATGCAACTACAACTTTCTTTACAACTGTACCAAATAAGGCATTCACAACTACACCACCAATGATAGGTAAAAGCACAATCTTAACAATTGACCAGAACATAGCAACAGGATCAACTTCAATGTACTGATGAGCAAATAACCAGAATAGTCCTGGAGTTACTAATGGAGCTAAGATTGTTGTACATGAGGTAATAGTAACAGATAGAGGAACATCACCTTTACCTAAGTAGGACATTACATTTGATGAGGTACCACCAGGGCAACAACCTACCAGTAACACACCTGCTGCAAGATCAGCTGATAGACCAAATGCCTTTACTAAGAAGAATGCAATTAAAGGCATTAACACGAACTGACCTACAATACCGATAATAACCTGAATAGGACGGTGGAACACTTCTGAGAAGTCTTTTGGTGATAAGGTCAAGCCCATACCAAACATAACAACACCTAAGAGGATTGATACATATGGTAATAAGAATAAAAATCCCTGAGGGAAATAATAAGAGATTAAAGCAAAAGCAATTACCCATAGGGCAAAAGTTTTACTAAAGAATGCACTTATAGAAGCGAGAGTTCTTAATGCGTTAGACATACAATTTTACCTATTGTTATTAGTTAATTTTTGTCTGATATATTAGATCCATTATTTTAACTGTCAATAATCTGTGATCTGAGAGTAATTTTCAGACTGTTCACCATAAAAGATCAAACTCTCATTCATCTGCACACAAAATACACATTATTAGATTTCGTCATCATTATCGTTAAAATTAACAAATACAAGCTAACTATTGAGAAACAATGAAATGGTAATAAACCTATGACAAAACCTATTATTGGCATCTTGCCTTTGTATGACAGTGAAAAAGACAGCATTTGGATGTTACCGGGCTATCAAAAAGGCTTAGAAAAAGCTGGAGCAAATACTCTTATTTTTCCTTACACAAGCGATGTAGACGAGATCTTAACTATAAGCGCATTATGTGATGGTTATCTGTTTACTGGTGGCCAAGATGTTTCACCAGAACTTTATCATGAGAAAAAGCTGCCATATTGCGGAGAACTCTCCCCTACTCTTGATATCTTAACCAAAGTTGTCTTTGAAGATGCTGAATTCTCAGACAAAGCCATCTTAGGTATCTGCAGAGGTTGTCAGATTCTAAATATTCTGTTTGGTGGTTCCTTGTATCAGGATCTTAATATTCAATATCAGTCGAGCAACGGCATACATATAGAACATCACCAAAACAAACCTTATGATAATACCTCACATAAAGTTACTTTAAACACTGATGGTTATCTTCACAAGCTGTTGAAAAAAGATGAACTGCATGTCAACAGTGTCCATCATCAAGGAATTAAAGATGTTGGTATTGGCTTAAGCGTCAATGCAATAAGTGAAGATGGCATTGTAGAGAGTATCAAAGCTGTTGATTACAACTTTATGCTTGGAGTGCAGTGGCATCCTGAGTATAACTACTTTAGAAATGACGATAGCCTTACTATCCTAAAAGCTTTTGTAAGAGAAACTGCTGAAGAATTCAGCTTATAATTTTAAAGAGAAAAACAAAATGACCACTACAATTTTCATTGTAATGGTCTTTCATGAAGTAAACAGTAAGAACTGATTACTTAAAGAACTCTGATAGTTCTGCTACAACCTGCTTTTCAACAGCTAAAGCAGCATCTCTTGAAGGAGCACTGATGCTGATGTAAGTCTTTAACTTAGGCTCAGTACCGCTAGGTCTTACAACAACTGAGCAGTTACCCTCTAACTTGTACTTTAATACATCAGACTTAGGAAGACCGTTTAAGCCCTTTGAGTAGTCCTCAACAATCTCTACCTTCTTGTTAGCAAAGGTATAGCCTGTGCCTACTTTCTCGTGGAACTTATGCATGATATCAGCCATCTTGGCCATACCAGCAGAACCATCAAACTCGAAGCTGTGTAAGGTATTCAAGCAGTAGCCGTACTTCTTGTATAACTCTTCTAACTTGTCTAATAAGCTCAAGCCGTGAGTCTTGTAGTAGCTGAACATTTCACAAATCATGTAAGCGCCGTCAACAGCATCTTTATCTCTTACATAACCAGAAGTTAAATAGCCATATGACTCTTCAAAGCCGAATACATAACGGTCTTCTTCGTGTTTCTTCTCTAAGAAACCGATCTGCTCACCGATGAACTTAAAGCCGGTTAAAACGTTAATGGTCTTTAAGCCATAGTTTGCTGCGATACGCTCTGCCATATCGATGGTTACAATGGTCTTAACTAATAGAGGATCTTTAGGTAAGGTACCATGTTTCTGTCTCTGTGAGCAGATGTAGTCTAGAAGTAACATACCTACTTCGTTACCAGTTAGTAACTGATACTCACCCTGCTTATCCTTAACAGCAATACCTACACGGTCACAATCAGGATCGGTAGCTAACATTAAGTCAGCACCAGTCTTCTGACAGTACTGTAAACCCAACTGTAAAGCTTCCTTGATTTCAGGATTTGGGAATGGGCAGGTTGGGAAGTTACCATCAGGATTTCTCTGCTCTTCAACGATGGTGATGTTCTTGTAGCCTTCCTCGTCTAATACTCTGGTTACAGGCTCTAAACCGGTACCATTTAATGGAGAGTAAACGATTGCAACATTCTTATCAACGTTCTCACCGTATAGAACTGACTGTTTCTTGATCTGTGCGATGAAGCTATCTAAAACTTCTTCTTTTATGTGAGTAATCTTGCCTGACTTGAAAGCTTCATCAAATGGAAGCTGTTTTACATCAGCAAAGATATCTAACTTCTCAATCTCAGCTAAGATTTCAGCAGCTGCTTCTGTGGTGATCTGACAACCGTCATCACCATAAACCTTATAACCGTTGTACTTACTTGGGTTATGGCTAGCTGTTAACATTACACCAGCTGAAGTCTTTAAATAGCGAACAGCATAAGATACTGTTGGTACTGGAAGTAATCTTGACCAAATGAATACTTTGATGCCGTTTGCTGCAAATACGCCTGCTGCTGTCTTTGCAAAAACATCTGACTTGATACGGCTATCATAACCAATAGCTACAGATGCCTTGTCGCCATATTTTGCAACTAAATAATTAGCAAGACCCTGAGATGCCTTAGCAACAGTGTGAACATTCATTCTGTTTGTACCTGAACCAATAACACCTCTTAAGCCACCAGTACCGAAAGCTAAGTTTCTGTAGAATGAATCTTCAATCTGAGCATCATCATATTTTTCAAGCTCTGCCTTAATATCGGCATTAGCATGCTTAAGCCAACGTTCATATTCGGATCTGTAGTCCATTTATTATCTCCAGTTAAAATATAAATTTATTTGTTAATCGTTCAGTCTGTATCTTACAGCAAAGCACTTTTTATTGTTTGATTATGTTTTGTTGCACTCAAGGAAAGCTATTTTTTAAGATATTTTTAAACCAAATCGTTTTGATTTAAAAATGAACTCTTACATAGCCCTTCTTAAGATATTGCTCTATTCTCTCAAATATTATGAAAAGATACATCACTCTTTTTTACAAGTTGTGACTTATTTTATCGTTTCGGATATATAAAACTTGCAAAAGGCTAGAAGAGCTACATAACTAAACAGAATAGTAATGAAAAATGATAAAATTATATAATTTAGGTTACTTGATTTCAAAAATGATCAAAGCAAATCCTATTTTTGATAAAAGCTCGCACTAGTTGTATAATGCCCAAACAAGTTTTTTACCTTATTTATAAGAATTATCATGAAAAAGATTGTATTAACTGTTGCCGGTGCATTAGCAATTTTGGCTACTTCTTGTGTTTCACTTCCAGATGCTGCAAGAAAATTAGACCTAAACGTTGATTCTGTTACATTTGCTAACGAAAACAACGTAGAAGGCTTTAATGTTGAATACACAGTTCACCATAATTCAAGCGCTCCTATGCCTATTGAGAATGTAAAGATTGATATTGCTATCAATGGCAAAAAAGCTGCTACCTATGAGAACGACAAAACTAATGAGTTACCAAACCGTGTAAACAATCACTTTAAAGTTTTTGTTCCTGCAAATTTAACTTATACAGTTGCAAAAGAAAGCTTAAAGTACACCCCAATGCTTCAGATGCTGGCAGAAACAACTGTTACTTTAATTGTTGATGATGATAAAGATTCATCTGCTGCAGCCTTTAACGTAACCAAGAAATTAAAGGGAGTAATTCATGCCCAATCTAACTAATGCTGATTACAGAAAGAATTCTTTTGAGCCTAGAATTGCCATCGTTCAGCTAATTTTCGGTATTATTTACGCTTTTGTAACTGGCGTTGGTGTGATCTTAGCTTTCAAAGTTTATGAAGCTACCAATGAACAGCCTTATATGCAGTATTTCTTTGTAGTATTGTTTGGTGTTTTAGCTTGTAAGAGTTTCTGGATTTTTGCTAACACAAGAATTGCACAGAATACAGGTGTGCATACAAGTGCCACAGTAGAAAATATCGTCCCTACTCACGGCATCACTATTGTTGAAGGTATGTTACACATGCCTGATAATACAACTCTTCCAATTGAGAGTCGCTTTGCAGGCGAAACTGTAGGTCACGAATTAAAAAGAGTTTTAGAAGAAGTTAAATCTAAGAAAGTTCCTGCTTTATTAGTTAACAAGGATACCAAACGTCCTAGAGGGCAATTCCTAATCAGAACTAAAGCAGGTCACTTAGATGAAAATTTCGTAAATCAACTGAAAAATAAGTAATTAGGATATAGACATGAGTCTTTCAAGTACAAAAGAGATCCTATCAGGCAAAATTGCCATAGGTGAAAAGGTAACAGTTGCAGGTTGGATCCGCACCCGTCGAGATTCAAAGGCAGGTTTCTCATTTTTAGCTGTGAACGATGGTTCAGGCTTTGATAATGTCCAGGTTATCGCTCCTAATACACTTAATAACTATGAGTCTGAAATTTTAAAATTGACTACTGGTTGCTCAGTTGTAGTAGACGGTACCTTAAAGGCATCTGAAGGTAAAGGTCAGGCTTATGAAATCAATGCAGACAAAGTATTTGTCACAGGTTTTGTTGAAGATCCTGATACCTATCCTATGTCTGCAAAGCGCCACAGCGTTGAGTACTTACGTGAGTATGCTCACTTACGTCCTCGTACCAATTTAATGGGCGCAGTAATGCGTATTCGTAACACCGTAGCTTATGCAATTCATTCATTCTTCCAAGATAATGGTTTTATGTGGGTTGCAACTCCACTTATCACCTCATCAGATTGTGAAGGTGCAGGTGAAATGTTTACTGTAACCAACTTCGATTTAAACAACGTTCCAAAGAACGACAAAGGCGAAGCTGATTTCTCAAAAGATTTCTTTGGCAAGCATGCTTATATGACCGTATCAGGTCAGTTAAACGTTGAGACTTATGCTTGTGCATTCTCAAAAGTTTACACCTTTGGTCCTACTTTCCGTGCTGAAAACTCAAACACCACTCGCCACTTGGCTGAGTTCTGGATGGTTGAGCCTGAGATGGCATTTACTGATCTTGACGGTTGTGCAACTACTGCTGAAAAACTTTTAAAGTACGTTTTCAAGACTGTACTGGAGCAGCGTGCTGATGATATGAAGTTCATCGCAGAGCGTGTAGATAAAGATGCTATTACTCGTTTAGAGCACTTTATCAGTTCAGACTTTGCAAAGGTTGACTATACCGATGCTATCGAGATCTTAAAGAAAGCAACTAAGAAATTTGAGTACCCTGTTGAGTGGGGTATCGATCTTCAGTCAGAGCATGAGAGATATCTAGCTGAAGAGCACTTTAAAGCTCCTGTCGTTGTAAAGAACTACCCTCGTGATATCAAGGCATTCTACATGAAGCAGAATGACGACGGTAAGACTGTTGCTGCTATGGACGTATTAGCTCCAGGCATCGGTGAGATCATTGGTGGTTCTCAGCGTGAAGACAATTTAGAAAAATTAGACAAGCGCATGGATGAGCTTGGAATGAATAAGGATAGCTACTGGTGGTACCGTGACTTACGTCGCTATGGTTCAGTACCTCATTCAGGTTTCGGCTTAGGCTTTGAGCGTTTAATCGTTTATATTACAGGTGTAGGTAACGTAAGAGATGTAATTCCATTCCCACGTACTCCACACAGCGCAGAGTTCTAATTAGGATTCACTGTTTAAACGTTTTTAAACCATATCTAAGAGATCTCTTATGAGATCTCTTTGTTTTTTTACCTCTCAGTTCCCCTTATTCTACCTTTTCGTGCACTCATTTCGTATTTTTTTGGTGCAAATCACAATTATTTTTGTACACTTTATTTTTTTTATAAAAACTTCAGCTTTTTTGAGCTAGTATAAAGAAAAGATTTTTTGAGGACAGATTTTATGTTTTTAAGCTTTAACGGTTCATGGTGGTGCCCTGCTTAGTTGCGGGTCGAACTGTTATGCTTTAAAGAAACCCGCATTATTGCGGGTTTTTTCGTTTTTGGACTATGATTATGAAACTAATTAACTTTCAAACAAAATATTTAAAAAACGCACATCTCTTTTACAAAGAGTATTGCCATAAGGACAACACTGCCTTACTAGAATCAGCAGAAATAGTTGATAAAAGCGGTGTACAAAGTTTAATTGGCTTATCAGCAGCTCTTAAAGTTACTTGTGATGATTTAAAAGTAACTGTTCAAGCTCTAAACCAAAATGGTTTAGGACTAGCTTCAATGTTAGCAAAAAGTCTCAACACAGAACTTTCAAAAGATTCTTTTTCAATTACATACAAGAGACCTGATAAGAACCTAGATGAAGCTACAAGACTAAAAGCAGATGGTCCTATGACCGTAATGAGGAAGTTACAGGAACTTTTAAAGCCTTGTGAAGGCATCTTTGTAAGTGGTGTCATTGCTTTTGACTTTATCAATAACTTTGAATATATAGGTGATGTTCCAAAAGGCAAAAACCCTTGTTCAGATTATGGTTTTTACGTATTTGATATTTCTATAAGATCAAATCATGTACATAAAGAGACCTCAGTCAATGCCTATGTTTTCAATGAGGACTCATACAAGGAAACAGCTTTTGAAGCTTTAGACATTAGAGATAAGATCGATACCTTCTCATCAGAGGATACTCTACACCTTCATTTAGGTATTAAGCCTGAAATCAATCCTGATCTTGATGATGAGAAATTTGGCAAAATCGTAGGTGAGATTAAACAACACATTATTGATGGTGATGCCTTTCAGGTCGTTCCTTCAAGAACATTCTCTTACAAATGTGAAGATCCCCTTCTAGCTTATTCATATTTGAAAAAATTAAATCCATCCCCTTACATGTATTACATCAAAGATCCTAAGTTCACTATCTTTGGAGCAAGTCCTGAGTTTGCGGTGCGTTTTGAAGCTTCGAACCGAATGATTTCAATCAGCCCTATTGCTGGTACTAGAGCTCGTGGTCTTGATGAGAACGGCTTAATTGACAGAGAACTTGACTCAAGAATTGAACTTGAATTAAGAACCGATAAGAAGGAAGTTGCCGAGCATTTAATGTTAGTTGATCTTGCCCGTAATGATCTAGCAAGAATTTCAAAACCAGGTACCCGTTACGTAGATAACATGTTGCATATTGATAAATACCAGTCTGTAATGCACTTAGTATCGGATGTTCATGGAACTCTACAGGATGATTTAGACGCACTTCACGCATATCAGGCTTGCATGAATATGGGTACCTTATCTGGAGCACCTAAGATTAAAGCACATGAGCTCATTTATAAGTACGAAGGCAAAAAACGTGGTTCCTACGGAGGAGTAATTGCTATTTTAGGTAACGATGGTTCATTTGATTCTTGTATTGCCATCCGTTCTGCTTTCGTAAAAGACAAAACAGCCTATGTTCAGGCAGGTTGCGGTGTAGTCTTTGATTCTGACATTAAAGCTGAGTGCCTGGAAACTGTAAACAAAGCTCGTTCAGTTTTAACAGCTCTTGCAATGGCTCAGGAGAAATAATCATGAAAAACACAATTATATTTATTGATAACTTCGACTCCTTTACCTACAACTTAGTTGATGAATTAAAGGTTTTAGGCAATAACGTATTAGTTTACAGAAACGATACTGATGTTGAGTTAATCTCAAAGATTGCTAAAGAGCATAAAGAATTAGGTGAAAAAGTGATCATTATGCTCTCACCAGGTCCTTCATCACCAAATGATGCTAACAACTTAATTCCAATCATAAAAGACAATTTAGGAAAATACCCTATGTTAGGTATCTGTTTAGGTCATCAGGCTTTAGGTCAGGTTTTAGGTGGTAAGGTTGATCATGCTCCTGCTATTGTCCATGGAAAAGCCTCTTTGATTGAGCATAAAGGTCAACTGTGCTTTAAGGATTTACCAAATCCGTTAAAGGTAGCTAGATATCACTCATTAGTGGTTACTAATCTGCCATCAGATGTAGAAGTACTCTCTACTTTTGACAATATGTGTATGTCTTTATATAGCAAAAAATATAATGTATTAGGTTTTCAGTTTCACCCTGAGTCAATCATGAGTACTTATGGAAGAAAACTTTTAAAAAACGCTATTGAAGAGTTGTAGTTAATAGGATTGTAAATATGCACCAAACAGCAGGACTAATAAGCGAAACTTCTGCGATTGTAATCAGAGATAAACGCGCAATTAAGTACACTTTTGGTGCAAATTATCAAATTTTCAGATTATTTCGTAAATTATATTGTCTTTAATAAAGAACTTGTTTTAATATCAAGACATAGAATTTTTCAGGAATAAAAATTTTAAAGAGATTACAAATGAAAGTTGCATTACAAATCACATTAAACGGTCGTTGGTGGCGCCTCGTGTTATAGCGGGGATTTTGTGTTTGTATATACTACTTTTATCAGGAAACCCGCTTAGTGCGGGTTTTTTTATTGTTTCAAACTGCACTAAGCGATAGTCAAAGTTTAGAAACTTATGGAGAAAATAAAATGAATGAACAACTAGAAAAGTTATTCAATCACAACTCACTATCTTTTACTGAAACTCAGGATGCTTTCTCTGAGATCTTTGAAGGCAAAGTCGATCCTGTTGTTTTAGGCTCATTCTTGACCGCATTAAAGATGAATGGTTACAGTGCAGATGAAATCGGTGGAGCTGCAACAGCAATGATTGGTGCAGCTGAACCATTTACCCGCGATACCTCTGTTGATGTAGGTGAAATTGTAGGTACCGGCGGAGACAAGTTAAAGACCATCAACATCTCAACCATTTCAGGCATTATTTGTGCAACTTTAGGCTTACATGTTGCAAAACACGGTAATACAGCAGTTTCATCAAAGACTGGAGCCTCAGACGTACTTACACAGTTAGGCTACAACGTCAGAACTTCAAAAGAAGATACAAGAAAAGCTCTTGAAGATGAAGGTTTTGCTTTTTTCTTTGCTCAGGTTTATCACAAGGGTATGCGTTTTGCAGCCCCTGTTCGTAAAGCTTTAGCAACCTCAACTATCTTCAACATCTTAGGACCTTTAACCAATCCAGCTCATGTGAACTACGAGCTTTTAGGTTGCTATGATGTAAATCTATTAGAGACCTTAGCTAAAGCCTTGAAACTTACAGGTGTTCAAAGAGGCATGGTAATCAACGGCAACGGCATGGACGAGATTTCAATTTTCGGATCAACTAAAGTATCTGAGTTATTAGCAGACGGTTCTATTAAGAACTATGAGCTTACCAATAAAGATTTTGGTATTGCAGGCAATTACACTCAAAAAGATCTTTTAGGTGGCACCCCTGAAGAAAATGCCGCTACAGCTAGACTTATTCTTTCAGGTAAAGGCAATGATGCACACAATGCCGTAATTAGCGCAAACGTAAGTGCCATGTTGCACTTAGCAGGTAAGAGTGAGTCATTTAAAGATGGCTTTGAGATTGCAATGGATGCTGTTAAATCTGGTCGTGGCATTGAGAAGCTTGATGCTATTTCAAAAATTACCAATGAAGCTTAAAGACAATAGGCTTTAACTACAGAATTTAATTAACGATATCAAGGTTAAAAATGTTACACACAGAGCCACTAACAGCACAAGCCAAAAGTTATCCTGGTCTAAATCATGAAGGTCTTGAGGGTACTGTCCTAGCTACAATCATCAACCAAAAAGTTCTTGATGTAAAAGAGATTGTCTTAAAAGGACAAAGAACAGCTCCTCTAAGATCATTATTTAAATCACTTGAAAAGAAAGATGGCAGAAACTTTATTTTAGAGTGCAAGCAGTCCTCCCCTACTTTAGGTAATTTCTGCAAAGACTTTGATTTAGATAAGCTAATTTCCTGCTATGAAAAAAGAGCAAGTGCCATTTCTGTTCTGTGTGAAAAGCATTTCTTTAAAGGATCTCTTGATTATTTAAAGTATGTTAAAGAGCATTGCTCTCTTCCTGTTATTTGCAAAGATTTCATCATCTGCAAAGAGCAGATTGATGAAGCTTACATTGCAGGAGCTGATGCGGTTTTACTGATGTTAAGTGTACTTACCAGAGCAAAGTTTGAAGAACTCTTCAATTATGCTCATTCACTAAACCTAGCTGTCTTAACTGAAGTTGACGACAAAGATGATGCAATGTACGCAATCTCTAAAAAAATTGAAATTGTAGGTATCAACAACCGCAATTTAAGAACTTTAGAGGTAAATCTAGACAATGCCAGGGAGCTTTATAAATTATTTCCTTCATCTGTAAAAGTTGTCTCTGAGTCAGGTATTCATACTCACAAAGATTTAGTTTCTTTAAATCCAATTAGAAACTTCTTAATAGGTTCATCTCTTACAGCTCATCGTGACGTAGTGTTCAAAGCAAATTCCATGCTTTATGGTTTAAACAAACTGTGTGGTCTGACCACAATGGACGCTTTAAAAGCTGCTGTTTCAAACCATGTGTCCATTGGAGGTCTTATCTTTGCCCCAAAGTCTCCTCGTTTTGTAAGTGACGAAAAAGCTGTTAGCTTTGTAAAAGAGTTTAAAGGACAAATCCGCTTTGCCGGTGTTTTTGTAGATGCTACTGTAGAGAAGATGGTAAATAAAGTAAAAACAGTTTCTTTAGATTACCTGCAATTGCATGGCAATGAAAGTATCGACACCATAAAAACATTAAAGAGTCTTCTACCTGATACAGGAATTATCAAAGCCTTTAACATTAAAGAGCTAAGTGATTTTGTAAAGGTCGATAAATACTTACCTTTTGTAGATCTAATTATCCTTGATTCATCTAATCCAGGTTCTGGTACAAGTTTTGACTGGAATTTAATTCCAGACTCACTGGATAAGTCAAAGTGCCTGCTCTCAGGAGGCATTGGACCTGACAATGTAGAGAAAGCATTAAATTATGGCTTTGCAGGACTTGATTTAAATTCAAAGCTTGAAAAAAGTAAAGGCATCAAAGATGTTGAACTTATCAACAAGACTTTCAAGCTTATAAACAATTACTAAAATTTCGGAGTATATCATGACAATTTTAAATCCTTTCTTTGGAAAATACGGTGGACAGTACGTTCCAGAGGTTTTACTACCAGCACTAAACCAGTTAGAAAAGACATTCGTTGAAGCTAGAAATGATCCTGAGTTCAAAAAGGAATTAAGCGATTTATTAAATAAATATGCAGGTCGCCCTACTCCGTTAACCTTATGCAGAAACATTACCAAAGGCACTAAAACTAAGATCTATTTAAAGCGTGAAGATCTTTTACACGGAGGTGCTCATAAAACCAATCAGGTTTTAGGTCAGGCATTACTTGCAAAGCGTATGGGCAAAACCAGAATCATCGCAGAGACAGGTGCTGGTCAGCATGGTGTAGCTACTGCTTTAATCTGTGCTCTTTTAGGCTTTAAGTGCCGTATTTACATGGGAGCTACTGATACAGAAAGACAAAAGCCAAATGTATTTAGAATGAGACTTATGGGAGCTGAAGTTGTTCCTGTAAATGTAGGTGCGGCAACTTTAAAGGAAGCCTGCAACGAAGCTCTACGTGACTATGCAGCTAACTTTGAAAACACTCACTATATGATTGGTACAGCAGCAGGACCTCACCCATTCCCTACTATCGTACGTGAATTTCAAAAGATCATCGGTGAAGAAATTCATGAGCAGATCTTACAGGAAGAAGGTCGCCTGCCTGATGCATGTATTGCCTGTGTAGGTGGTGGTTCAAATGCTATCGGTATGTTTACTGATTTCTTAGATACAGATGTTCCTTTATACGGCGTAGAACCTTACGGTTTAGGTATTGAGACACCAAAACACGGTGGCACTATAGCAAGAGGCACTGATGGTATCTTCTTTGGAGCTTATTCAAAGAATTTACAGAATCATGATGGTCAGATTAACGAGTCTTATTCAATTTCAGCAGGTCTTGATTTCCCTTCAGTAGGTCCACAGCATGCTTACTTAGGTGAAACAGGCAGAGTTAAATATGTAGGTGCAACAGATGATGATGCACTTGAAGCTTTCGTGGAGTTATCTCAGCAAGAAGGCATTATTCCTGCTCTAGAATCATCACATGCTTTAGCTTTTGCCTTAAGACTTATGAGACAAAATCCAAACAAAGAACAGATCTTAGTGGTTAATGTATCAGGTCGTGGTGACAAGGATATTTTCAACGTCTCAAATATTCTTGAAAAGAAGGGCTGTGTAACTGAGCACGGTGTATCAACAGCAAATTTAAAGGTTACAAAGTAAGGAGAGCATCATGGAAAACCGTTTTGAAAATCGATTTGCCGAACTTGATAAAAAAGGTGAAGGCGCATTTTTACCTTTCGTAACCTTATGTGATCCAGACTATGATACTTCACTTAAGATTTTAAAGGCACTAATTAGAGGTGGTGCTGATGCTTTGGAACTTGGTTTCCCATTCTCTGATCCTTGTGCAGATGGTCCTGTAATTCAGAATGCTGATAAAAGAGCTCTAAAATCAGGTGCAACCACTGATGATTTCTTTAACATAGTAAAAGAGATTAGAAAAGAGAATGACTCTATTCCCGTAAGTATCCTAGTTTATGCAAATGTTGTTGTTGCTCGTGGAATCAATAAGTTCTTTCATGATGCTCATGAAGCTGGTATCGATGGAGTTTTAATTCCTGATATTCCATGCAATATGCTTCATACATGTGAGAATTTCGAAAAATGTGCGCATGACAACGGCGTTCATACCGTGTTAATTGCACCACCAAATGCTGATGAGGCAACCTTAGAAGAGATTGCAAAGCATTCTAAAGGTTACACCTATGTTCTATCACGCTTTGGTATTACAGGTACAGAGAATACCTTTGGTAAACCTGTAAAAGTGATCAACAGAATTAAAGAGTTACATGGAGCAACTCCGATTTTAGGATTTGGTATTTCTACTCCAGAGCATGTAAAACAGGCTTTAGAGATTGGAGCTAAAGGCGCTATCGCCGGTTCTGCCTGTGTTAAAATAGTTGAGAAGAATCTTAACAATGTACCAAAGATGCTTGAAGAGCTTGAAGCATACGTTCATGCGATGAAAGAAGCTACAAGAGCATAAATTTTTAAGTTGTAAAGATGGCGTACTTTGATACGCCATTTTTATTTGTGAGGAACTAATGGCACTCTTTTCTACAAAAGAAAACTTGTTTTTTATGGCAGGCCACTTTGCAACTGATCTGTGTCATGGATCAATGCCTATTATCTTAGCTTACATGTATCAGCAAGGCAGACTTGACTCATATTCATCAGTTGCTCTTTTAATGATGGCAAATACCATTCTAAACGCTTTAATTCAACCAATAGCAGGCAATTTAGCAGACTCAAAGCCTAGACCTTATTTAATGAGCATAGGTATTGCCTGCGCCTTTTTAGGAGTGATGTTTATTGGTACCGTTCAAAACCAAATTTTACTCTACTCACTAGTTTGCCTGAACGGTATTGGCTCTGCTATTTTCCACCCAGCTGGTGGTAAGATGGCCAATACCTTTGGTGGTGCAAAGCTTGGTAAAAGCATGTCTATTTTCTCTGTTGGTGGAAATTTTGGATTTGCTTGCGGACCATTCTACTTTACAGGGCTTTATATTTTATTCGGTCTTAATGCCACCCTAGCAATGTGCATTCCAGGTATTGCCGTGATCATCATCTTCATGCTGAAGAACCATTACTACACTGTAGCTTGTCTTCACCATAATCATGAGGTTAAAAAGGCAATCAGTGAAAATAATCAGCAAGAAAACATCAAAGGATTTATCTACCTTGTAGGTATACTCTTTGTAAGATCAGCAGGTTGGTTCTCATTTGTTTCATTCTTATCTTTGTACTATATGCACAAATTGAATATCAACGATGAGATAGCTACTCTTTTAAATGGCATGGTAGCCCTAATTGGTGCTCTTGCTACATTCTCTGGTGGTACAGTATCAGATAAGATTGGTTTTAACAGAATTATTACCTGGGCATCTTTAGCCTCTGCTCCATTTATTATTCTGTTCACTCAAACTGATAATGCTGTGATAGCTACTTTACTTTTAATACCATTTGCTCTGTTATTCTTTGCAGCCATGTCTCCTACTGTAGTTGTAGGTCAAAAGCTTCTATGCAAGCACGTAGGTATGGCAACAGGCTTTACTATAGGACTTTCTATGAGTTTTGGTGGTTTAGTAGCTCCTTTAATGGGTAAGTTAGGCGATGCCTATGGCATTGAATACATCATGTATGCTGTAGCTTGCTTTATTACCATAGCTGCAATTGCAACTATCTTTCTGCCAAAGGTTGATGCTAAAGCTTAAAGAGAAACTATTCTTTAGAATTTACAGTACAGCCAGCGCAATGCTGGCTGATTTGTTTTAATTGGAGTTAGTAGGTACAGGCTTGCCATCATCGCCAATTGTCATAGGTTTTGCTTTACCTAAATTATCAGAATCCTGGCTGTCTTTGTTTTGAGCAGCATCTGCACCTATAGGTTTGCCATCATCACCAATTGAGGCTACACCACCACCTGGTGTAAATACTTGTACCTCTGGAGCCTTATCCTCCTCTTTATCAGTTTTTAGATCAGATAAAGGATCATCTGCTGAGGTTTCTAGGACTTCATTCTTAACTGGTGTTAAACCATCATTTGGCATCTTAGGCTTTAAAGAAAAGCCTTTAGTAGAAGCATCTGCTGGCTCTTTAGTTAAATAATCAGGTAACAGGGTTACAGTGCCATTGTAATTTTGAACCATCTTATTAAGCCTTGAGCAGTCAGATAAAATCTTATCTGAGATGTCAAAAAAGCCTTCTAAAGGTACAGAATAAACACGAGGATTCATTCTCATACCTTGCAGTAAGGCAATATGCAACTGACCGCCTTCACCTATCTGCAAGAAAAGATCGGAGAGTTTTTTCTGCTGAGATTTAGTAAATGGAGCAAAGATGATCCTTGAAGGAGGGACAATCTGACCTCGCATTGAGTACTCTTGACCTTTATCCACTAAGAATCTGGCAAATACATATCCCCTGTTAGTATCATTCATGGAGATATCAAGAGCTGGCACATCTAATTCAAAAGCAGGTGTAGCACTTTGATACATACAACCTGTTTTAAAGCTGTATTTATTAGTAAGTGATCTTTGAACTGTAAATACAGCCTGTCTGTGCATTACAGTACGGTCTATCTGCAATATCTTTGCCGGAGAGCCATTATTAAAAGTATTATCGTGGCTGTCTAATAATCTCCATACATATGAGGATGAAATAGACCAACCAGAATTCATCACTGCACTACAAGTATATGGTTGTAGTGAGAGTAGTAAAGCCGATGTAAGAAGTGCCTTTTTAATCATGTTTTTATTGTATTACAGATTTGTTGTGATTAAAGAGGATAAGTCACAAAATTACATTTAAAGATGAAAAAGGCTGACTTTACATTAAGATTTTGTAGAGTCAGCCTTTGTACTTAAAGGATATCTATTAGTACAGAATTCTGCACTTTAAAGTGCCTTCAATCTGCTTTAATAAAGGAACAACCTTCTCAGGCTCATTTGAGTGAATATCCATAACCACATAACCAATATCGGCAGTAGTCTGCAGATACTGAGCTGCAACGTTGATATCTAACTTTGCAAAGATTTCGTTGATCTGACGCATTACACCAGGAACGTTCTTGTGGATGTGCAATAGACGAGATACGTTCTCTCTAATTGCAGGAAGAGATACCTCAGGGAAGTTTACAGCAGTTAGAGTTGAACCGTTATCTGAGTACAGAGCTAACTTCTCAGCAACCTCAGTACCGATGTTGCGCTGAGCTTCCTCAGTACCAGCACCGATGTGAGGTGTTAGAATTACATTATCAAACTCACGTAATGGAGTTACAAACTCTTCACCGTTCTTTGATGGCTCCTTAGGATATACGTCAACAGCAGCACCTGCTACCTTACCAGAACGTAAGGCATCAGATAAAGCATCAATATCAACTACAGTACCGCGAGATGCATTTATAAAGCGAACACCATCTTTCATTTTGGCAAACTGATCTTTGCCAATCATACCCTTGGTGGTTGCAGTCTCTGGTACATGTAAAGTAATGATATCTGATCTTTGAAGTAACTCATCTAATGAGGCTACCTGCTTTGCATTACCTAAAACCATCTTGTTCTCTGTATCATAGAAGATTACAGATAAACCTAATGCTTCAGCTAGAATACCAACCTGAGTACCAATGTGACCGTAGCCAATGATACCGATAGTCTTACCACGGGCCTCATGACAGCCGGTTGCAGCCTTATTCCAACCGCCGCGATGTAATAAAGCATTACGAGCAGGAATATCACGTAATAACTGCAAGTACTCACCTGTTACTAATTCAGCTACAGAACGAGTATTTGAGAAAGGTGCATTGAATACTGGAATACCAAATTCAGCAGCTGCCTTTAAATCAACCTGATTGGTACCAATACAGAAACAACCAATACCAATTAGCTTTTTAGCATGAGATAAAACTTCACGAGTTAAATGGGTACGTGAACGAATACCGATAAAATGAACATTCTCAATTTTATCTAAAAGCTCTTGACCATCTAAAGCTTTCTTTAAGTACTCAACGCTTGTGTAGCCAGCCTTTTTTAAAGACTCTACAGCACTAGGATCAACTCCTTCTAATAATAAGATCTTAATCTTTGACTTTTCTAAAGATAATGAAGGATGCATGTTAACCTCTGTGATTTAGTAGTTAGTTTAATCATTAAAACAGAAATGCCCAACTTTTCATTGGGCATTATTCTATTATTTCTTAGATTGATTTACCTTTCGGCGCTCAAGCACAGCATTATTCAGAAGCTCACATATAGCCTCTGTATCTTCAATGTTGATGCACGCGTCAGTAATTGACTGACCGTAAACTAAGTTGCGTAAATCCTTTGGAAGATCCTGACGACCTTCTACTAAGTTAGACTCAAGCATTAAACCGAAGATGCGGTTGTCACCAGCTGCAATCTGAGCTGCTACATCCTTAGATACATCAACCTGTTTCTTGAACTGTTTGTGTGAATTTGAGTGAGAAGCATCAATCATAACCATAGGTTTTAGACCAGCTTTCTCTAATGCCTGACAGGTATTCTCAACATCCTTTGCACTGTAGTTTGGCTCGTGACCACCACGTAAGATTACGTGACAATCCTCGTTGCCCTTGGTATGAACAATAGCAACGTGCCCCATCTTACTTACTGACATGAAAGTGTGTTCATTAGCAGCAGCAATAGTTGCATCAATTGCAATCTTTACAGAACCATCAGTTGCATTCTTAAAGCCAATTGGGCATGAAAGACCTGATGCTAACTGTCTGTGTAACTGAGACTCGGTAGTACGTGCTCCAATAGCGCCCCAAGCGATGAAATCATCGATATACTGAACAGTAATAGGATCTAAGAACTCTGTAGCAGCAGGCATGCCTAAGCTGTTGATGTCACATAATAACTTACGTGCAATTCTTAAACCACGATTGATATCATGAGAATCATCAAGACTTGGATCGTTGATAAGTCCCTTCCAACCTACTGTGGTACGTGGTTTTTCAAAGTATACACGCATGATCACAATTAACTGATCTTCGTACTTCTGTCGTAGTTTCATTAAGCGGTTTGCGTACTCAATTGCAGCCTGTGTGTCATGAACTGAGCATGGGCCTGCAATAACCACTAAGCGGTCATCAACACCGTTATATACATTATGGATCTCACGTCTTGTCTGAGAAACAATCTGATTGGTAAATTCTGTTGCTGGAAACTTTTCGATTACAGCAATTGGAGGTAGCACCTGGTACATTTCACTAATTCTCGTATCTACAATACCGTGCCCTGCCTCATTAGGCGGGGTCAGGTTTAAATTCTTATCAATGGTCATAAAAGCCGCCTAATTAATTAAAAGAATAAAATCGCCAATAATAATAGTTTGAGGAGTTGAATGAAGCCTTACACGAATTGCTTGTCAAAATACTGTTTCTAGTATTCCCCTGTATCAACAAATTATTAGTATTCACGATTATTACCTAATATAAATTAAACAAAAAAGGAGGTCAGTAGCGATACTGCCTCTCTATCCCAAACTCTAGGAGTAGTTCATTATAATGACGAATAGACAGGATCTTCAAGTCAAATAGACAATTTGAACGAAAAATATCAAAAATGTCAGTTATTTTGCGTAAAAAATGTGGTGATTTTCTACCAAGTATCCGTCTTTATTGTCGATAAAATAAGGAATTTTGATATAAATAAGGCACAGTGTTTATTTTTTGCAAACTGTGCCTATTTTGTAAAAACGATGACCAAGCTCACTGTCTTAAACTGTCTTAAAAAGATGCGACAGTTCTTACCTACCTAGAGATCTAATACTAAAGTCACTGGGCAGTGATCTGACCCTAAGACGTCTGTTTCAATCTTTGCATCAAGAACTTTAGCTTTTAGCTCATCAGATACAAAGAAGTAGTCAATTCTCCATCCGACGTTTTTTTGTCTTGCAAAAGTTTTATATGACCACCAACTGTACATATTAGGTTCATCACCATGGATAAGTCTGAAAGTATCAATGTAGCCTGAATCCACCATCTTGTCTAGAAATGCGCGTTCTTGTGGCAAGAAACCTGTGTTATTAACATTAGTCTTAGGCCTAGCTAAATCAATTTCCTTGTGAGCAATATTAAAATCACCACAGACAACAATAGGCTTATCTTTTCTTAGCTCCTGAGCATACTTAAAGAAGCTGTCAAAAAAGCCCATTTTATAAGGTACTCGCTTAAATTCACCTGTTGGTTTGCCACTTTCATCTAGTATGGCAGCTCCACCATTTGGGAAATAGCCGTTAAAGAAATGAAAATTTTCAAACTCAAGATGGATAATTCTGCCTTCACCTTTGTATTCAACGTCAGGTAATTCAAACTCTACAGACAGTGGCTTTAATTTAGTAAAAACAGCAGTACCCGAGTAGCCTTTTTTTACAGTTGAAGAGCAAAAAAAACTCTCATAGCCTGGTTTATTTTTTAAATCATCAGATAACTGTTCTGTGTTAGCTTTTGTTTCCTGAAAACCAATTACGTCATAATCAGTATTTCTAAACCAATCAAAACCTTCTTTGGCTGAAACAGCTCTGATGCCATTGATATTCCAAGAACTTAATGTAATTGCCATACCTTACGCCACTATTTTATTTAAATTTTACTTTACTAGATTGTCTGTATCAGTATCGATGCCACCGCCTAAAGCAGTCATCAATGATACTGTTGCCTCAAGATTATCTCTTTTTGCTCCTAAATAAGCAATTTTTGCGTTTCTCATGGTATCAGCTGCTGTTAAGAAATCAGTTAAAGCAACTAAACCTGCTTCATAACGAACCTTGTAGCGCTCGTAATTTCTTACACTAAGCTCATAGCTTTGCTTAAAGGTAACTAACTCCTGACGGTAGAGTTTTACATCAGTAATCAAGTCATACACTTCCTGCACAGACTTTATGTAATCTGATACAAAGTTAAGCTGTGCAATATCGATATCTTTTAAAGCACTTTTTTTCTCGATATTAAGCTTATTAAAGTTCAAAAACGGCATGGTAACCGCAGCTCCTAAAGAGCCTATAGGATTAGATAAGAATCGCGCAAAGGTATCAGTATCCCCAGATGACACTGTAGCTGAAAAAGTCAAATCAGGAAAGAAAGACATCTTCTTTTCATTATAGCTTGCATAACTTTGCTTTAATAAAGCATCATCTCTCATTAAATCAGGTCGTCTTTGTAATAATTTAGATGGAACTGATAATGAAAAATTAGGTACTTTAGCTTCATCTAAGAAAGCGACATTTACATTTTTGTCTGCAGTGATACCTAAAACGGTATTAAGTGCAGTTTTTGCCTTTTCAAGTGCTGCTCTTCTTGAATCTAATGTTGATTGGACTTTTAAGTGATTGATTCTGGCATCATCTAAATCAAGACTGTCAGCAGCACCTGCCTGATACTTCTTATCTACTAAATCTAATCTTACTTTGGAGTCGTTTAGATCATCTTCACCTAGTTTTACAGCTTCTTTTGCATAGGCATACTGCCAATAGGCCTTAGCTGTAGTTTCAATTACTGTAAGTCTCATAGATAAGTAATCATAAGCAGATGCGTGATACTGCTCTAGAGCAGCCTCATTTTGAGCTTTCAATTTACCAAATAAATCTAACTGATATGACAGTGAAAATGAACCTTGAGAGCTTTTATGAGAAGCGTCATGGTAATCTAAAGCTCTTTTAGTATCTGCTCCTAATTGAGCATTGGCAGTAGGATGATTGTTTGTAGCGGTAAGATCGATATTCAACATCGCCTTTTCAAGATTTACATATGATGTTTTTAAATCATAGTTATGCTCTAAAGCTCTCTTTACTACGTCTGTCAACCTTGCATCAGAAAACTCTTGGTAATAAGCTGAATTTACCTCATTACCTGTAAATTCGAAGGCTTCTTTATATGAGGATACTGTAGGAAATTCAGGTGTTTTATATTCTGTAAACATCAACGAGCATGAGCATAAAGACATACTCATAACGACCAAAGCTAACTTTTTAAAGCAGGCTTTGCGTAAACGGTTTTTATGATTACTTCTAGTCATAATAAAATCTCGTCTCATTGTGCTTTAACTATGCTTTTGTAGTTGTACTCATCAGTTCTACAAGTTTTTCTGTTACTTTGTAAGCTTTGTTAAATGAATTAACAGGCAGACATTCATAAGGACCATGACAGTTTAAAGCACCAGTAAATATGTTTGGTGTAGGCAGACCTTCATTTGACAGATTTGAACCATCGGTACCGCCACGAACCTTATTCTCAACAATTGTTACACCTGCTTGTGTATAAGCCTTGCGTAGGATCTCAAGAATTTCATTATGATCTTTTAAAACCTGTTCCATATTTGCATACTGGAACACAGTCTTCAAGGATACTCGTCCATCACCGTAACGGTCATTTAATAAAGACACAATTTTTTCTAGGACTTTAAGTCGCTTTTCCATGCCTTCTTTTGTAAAGTCACGGATGATCATGTTAATCTTTGCGCTCTCTGTAGTGCCTTCAAATTTATGCACATGGTAAAAGCCTTCTTCTCCTTGAGTATTTTCAGGTTTTTCATCTCGAGGCAACATATTGATAAACTCATTGGCCATAGAGATAGCGTTCTTTAAGGTTTTGTAAGCTACAGCTGTATGAACTGACAGCCCCTTAAAATTAACGATTGCGCCATAAGCATTGAATGTGGCTATATCAAGTTCACCTTCTTTAGTACCATCAACGGTTACACCGTAGTCACAGTTGATGTCTTTTACATCAAGATGAGTTGATGACAGACCAATCTCCTCATCAACAGAGAAAATGATTTTTAATGGACCATGCTTTAAATTCTTATTAACCTTTAAATTGTGCATTAGATATAAAAGCACGCTGATACCAGCTTTATCATCAGCACCTAAAAGAGTATTACCATCAGTTACGATAATGTCCTGCCCTTTCATTTCCTCAATAGAAGAGCAAATTGACTTATCTAGGATTAAACCATTTTCAAGTCTGATTTCTCCACCCTGATATTTTTTGACTAAATGAGCTTTTACATCGGCACCAGAGCAGTCAGGAGCTGTATCCATATGAGCTAATAGACATAAGGATTTTGCGTTTTCACAACCATCACTTGCTGGTATTGTTACAGTAACGATACCTTTATCATCCTGTTTAGCATTGAAACCTAATTCACTAATTCTTGAGATTAGATATGCTCCAAATCTTAACTGTCCTACAGTTGATGGAACTGTTTGTGAGGTAGGATCAGATTTAGTATCAATTATGATTAGATCTTTAAAAATATTAACTAAAGGATCTACGCCACACAGATTATCAAAATCTTTAGTAGTACTCTCTTGCATATTTTTATCCTTACTCTCTAGCTAGAGCATCAATTGGGTTTAATCTTGCAGCTGAACGAGCTGGCATATAACCAAATAGCACACCAATTATTGATGAGGTTAAGACTGCAATTACAATTGAGGCTAATGAGAATGATAGAGGTATGTCAGGAACAAAGATAGACAGAACATATCCTGTAACCATTGAAAAGACTACACCTAACATACCGCCAATTAAGCAGACTGTAACAGATTCAATCAAAAACTGCGTCATAATGTCAGAGCGTCTTGCGCCTACTGCCATTCTAATACCAATTTCACGAGTTCTTTCAGTTACAGATACCAACATAATATTCATCACACCGATACCACCTACAACTAATGAAATCACTGCAATTGCAGAAATTAACAAAGTGAAGGTGCCTGTTGCCTGGTTAATGGACTTCATGATGGTATCAGATGACATCATAAAGAAATCCTTTCTGCCATGACGTGATTTTAACAGCGAGGTAATAGATGCTTCTGCTACAGCAGGAGAGAATCCATCTGCAGTTCTTACGATAATAGATGAAATATAGTTTTGCTTTACAATTCTGTTCATCATAGTGCTGTATGGCACATAGATATACAGATTGTCTGAAGGTCTGAAAGCTACTTCCTTATCAACAAGTAAGCCAATTACAGTAATAGGCTTGCCCTGCACAAACAGTCTTTTACCGATAGGATCTTCATTTTTGAAAAAGGTGTTTTTAGTGTTGTAATCAATAACACCAACCTGAGGAGATAATGAGGCTTCGTCTTCAGAAAACATTCTGCCCTTTTCAATTTCCATTCCATAAACTCTAAAGTACTCGCCTGATACTCCCATGACAGTTGCTGTTGCATCTACATTGTATCTTTGGACCATACCTGAGTTTTGCACTGTAGGTGAAGCTGAATCCACAAAAGGCTGACCTTTTAGAGCTTTAAGATCTTTAACTGACAGTGTTCTTACTCTACCCGATCTCATATCCCCCATTTTCTGACCTGGCATAATGGTAATGGTATTAGTGCCCATGGATGAGATATTTGAAATGATCTGATCAGAAGCACCTCTTGCCAGAGCCACAACTGTTACCACCGACATAATACCGATGATAATACCGAGCATAGTCAGTAAAGTTCTCATTCTATTTGAAATCATGGCTCTGATGGCCATGGTGTAAGCTTCTTTGAATCTGTCAAAATAAGCTCTGTAAGAATTTACGACTTTATCTGAAAAATGAACTGCCAGAGAGTCATCCTCTTTATTCTGATGATCAGAGATGTTGTCATTTACAGTATCAGACTCAATGGCTCCATCTTTAATGGTAATTACTCTATGCGCATGAGCTGCAATTCTAGGATCGTGAGTAACTAGGATCACAGTGTGACCTTCTTTGTTTAACTCAGTTAGAATATCCATCACCTCGGCGCCTGACTTTGAATCAAGAGCACCTGTAGGCTCGTCGGCAAGAATAATCTGTCCACCATTCATCAGAGCTCTTGCAATAGAAACTCTTTGCTGCTGACCACCTGATAACTGTGAAGGCTTGTTCTCAGTTTTATTGCCTAAGCCTAAAATCTCCAGTAATTTAACTGAGCGAGACTCTCTTTTTTCTTTGCCAGTACCTGAATAAATAGCAGGAACCTGCACATTCTCCATCGCGTTTAAATGCCCTAATAAATGGTAGCGCTGGAAAATAAAGCCAAAGAAATCACGTCTTAAGGAGGCCAGCTCATCAGGTAACATGTTAAAAGTGTCATGACCGTCGACCTGATAACTACCTTCAGTTGGTGTATCAAGACAGCCTATGATATTCATTAAAGTAGATTTACCAGATCCTGATGGACCAATGATAGCAACTAGCTCACCTTTATTGATGGTAAGGTTGATGCCATGCAGTACTTCTACTTTAGACTCGCCTTGTCCAAAAGACTTTTTAATGTCTTTTAAATTCAAAAGCACTTTATTCATTAGAATGGACCTTTTCTACGTCTATCATTCTTCATGGCAGCTTCTTCAGCTGTTTTTACATCATCACCGATAACTACTCTATCCTCAGGTGTAATGCCTGAGATAACTTCGATGTACTGATCGTCTTTTAGACCTGTCTTAATTTTTCTTGTCTGAACCTTATCATCACTGTCTAAAACATAAACAGTGCACTCATTCTCAGCCATGGTTCTCATGGCTGTAAGAGGTAATGTAAGAACGTCCTTTTTTGAAGCAACATCAATAGTGACATCGGCTGTCATATCAATACGTAAGGTTCTGTCATAGTTATCTGCAATTACATCTGAGTTGTAGTAAATTGCTGTTGAATTGGTGCTAGAACTTGAAGATGTTGAACCTGAGGTTGTAGCAGATGATGATTCATATGATGAAGGAGCAGGATCAATTCTGTCTAACTTTCCTTTAAACTCTCTGTAAGGAAGACCTAAGATAGTAAAGGTACAATCCATGCCAGGCTTTACATTTACCACATCAGCTTCGGAGATCTCGGTTTCTACTTTCATATGATCTAAGGTAGCTAAACGTAAGATAGTAGGTGTAGTCTGATTGGCATTAACAGTCTGACCTTCTGAAACTACGGTTGCATAGACAGTTCCGTCAATAGGCGCTTTGATCTTGGTATAACCTAAATTGGTATTAGCATCATCTAATGACAGCTGAGCTTTTTCTTTTTGAGCTTTTAACTCTTTTAATGAGGCTAAAGCCATATCATAAGCGGCGGACGCCACCTCAGCATCCTGCTTTGAGGTTGCATCTGCTTTAACCAATCTCATTTGACGCTCATACTCAAGCTTTAACTTCTTCAACTCAGCGTTTTTTGAAGAAATTTGCGCATCAATAATGGCAATTTGAGCCTTGGCAGTTTTTAAAGCAGTTTCCTGAATTTTAGGATCGATTTCACACAGAAGTTGCCCCTGTTTTACCTCGTCACCTGTCTGTACATATAGTTTTAAGATCTGACCTGAAACCTGAGCACCGACATCAACCTGAGTTTGTCCTGCAATAGTACCTGTTGCAAAAACCTTTTTACTGATATCTCTTTTTTGAGCATTAACAGACATGTAACTTACAGGTTCAGTTTTAAAAAAGTTATATCCAATGTAGCCTACTAGACATAATGCAATTACTGATAAACAAGCATACTTCTTAAATTTTGGAGAATTTTTGATATTCTTTATATCCAACATAGAAATTCCTATTTTCATGCATGCTGACATTTTGAGATAATGATAGCTATCTTAAATTTTGTATATTTTCAGCGTAATTTTATTTTTTTGAAATTAGCGATTACTTAGAGCTTAAATAAAATAGTAAGCGTATTCTAACATCAAGACGGCAAGATTTTTATTCTCTTACATAAGCGTAACTAAAAGTATTAAATACCAGAAGATAAGCATAAAATAAGAGCTTGAATGAGAGAATAGATACAATTTGATAAAGTTTTTCTTTTAACACAGGATTTAACATGAGTGCTCAGCAATCTGTAACATGTACAGTTATCTTAAATGAAGGCAGAGAAAAGTCTTTGCTCCGCCACCATCCATGGATCTTCTCAAAAGCAATTCAAAAAGCTGATGAATCATTGCAAATGGGTCAGACTGTTGAGGTTGTAAATCAGGCAGGAGAGTTCTTATGTTATGGTCTTTACAGTCCTAATTCACAGATTAGAGTAAGAGCATTATCTTTTGATGAAAACGTAAAAATCACGGATGCTCTTATTGCATCAAGAGTAAAAGATGCAATCTCATTAAGAAAAAAAGTATTTGCCCGTGGCAATGACGGTGTAAGACTTATCTCATCTGAAGGCGATTTACTACCTGGATTGATTGCAGATATGTACAATGAATTTATTGTAATTTCCATCTCCTCATGTGGCATGGAAAGATATAAGAACATCATTTGTCAGACTTTAAAAGAAATCTTTCCTGAATGTTCAATTTATGAAAGATCAGATACCAAATCTAGAGCAAAAGAAGGCTTACCTGTAAGAAAAGGTGTAGTTATTGGAAGAGAACCTGATGATACCATCTATGTTCGTGAAGAAGATCAGGTCTATATTCCTGTTGATATCAAAAATGGACATAAGACAGGAGCTTATCTTGATCAGAGACTATCTAGAATTAAGGCAGGCTCCTTATCTAAAGGAGCTTCAGTATTAAACTGTTTCTCCTACACTGGAGGCTTTGGTCTTTGGGCTTTAAAGGGAGGCGCAAAGCGCATTGAGAACGTAGATGTTTCAGAGCATGCTCTAAATGCTGCTAAAACAGGTGTTGCCTTTAATCATTTAGATCCTGGTCGCTGTAAGTTCTTAAAGAAAGATGTTTTTGCCTATCTGCGTGAACAGGTAGAAAAAGGAGCTAAATATGATTTGGTAATTCTAGATCCTCCTAAGTTTGCTGAAAGCGCAGCTAACTTAAAGAAGGCTTGCCGTGGATATCAGGACATTAACAGATTAGGACTTAAGCTTGTAGCTAAAGGCGGTCATCTTTTAACCTTCTCATGCTCAGGTCTTGTAGATCCTGCTCTCTTCCAAAAGATTGTCGCAGATGCTGCTATCGATGCTGGTGTTGACGGTCGAGTTTTAGGCACTCTAAGACAGGATGAGGATCATGTAGTATCCCTTCCTTGTCCAGAAACTTTCTACTTAAAGGGCTTAGATATAGCTGTGATGTAGCATAAATAGATCTAGAGGATAAGTTATTATGATTAGCTATCAAGTTGTAAGAGTTACTCCTTTTGCTCAAAATTGCAGGATCTTTATCAATCAAGAGAAAAAGCAAGCTGTTGTAAGCGATCCTGGTGCAAGAGCTGACGATGTTTACACTGCTCTTCATGATTCAAATATTGAATTAAAGGCAATTATAATTACACATATGCACTTAGATCATGTAGGTGGAGTTGCAAGACTCCATGAGTTATCTAACGCTAAAATCTATGGTAGCTCAATTGAAGACTCACCTTTGTTGTTATCTTTAGATAAGCAAGCAAAAGCTTTTGGCCTTGATAAGGCACCTGTCTTTGATACTCAGTATTTAAAAGATGCTGAAATTATTACCCCAATGGATGACTTTAGTTTAAAAGTCTTATCAACACCAGGTCATACTCCTGGTGGTGTAAGCTACTATTGTGAAAAAGAAAAGTATGTTTTAACAGGTGACACTTTATTTGAAGGATCTGTAGGCAGAACAGATTTTCCTTTGGGAAATACAGACGATTTAATGCAGTCAATTAAAGAAAAGCTCTTTACCTTACCACCTGAGACAACTGTTCTATCAGGACATGGTCCTGATACAAGCATAGGTGAAGAAAAAGCAAATAATCCTTTTGTATACTAACCTTTTGAGAACTAATTTCTTTTATTGCTATGCTCTAGCATGAAGAAGCATAGCATATTGCATGAGGAGCAATGCTCCTCATGAACGTCGTAAAAATCTTAAAGATCAATTCTCTTTATAGCAGTTATTGCTTTTGATATTTTTCTATTATGCATGAATGTTGCTTGGATTTAGAGTCATAGTTAATGCCGATTAAAAGAATATTATCGGTGTACTCTTTTACTCTTGAAACATAGTCTCGCTCTTTTATCTGCTCTAGTGCAACCTTAGCACTTGCATCCTTTTTAAGTTCAATGATTAAGGCCGGCTTTCCGTTTTTTGAAACTTTTTTTGGTAAATAGACGATATCAGCAAAGCCTTTTCCTGTTGGAAACTCATTTAAAGGGGCTAAGTAATCTTTCTCTGCTGCAAGATATGACATTAAGACCACATAACGCAGTGCACTTTCACTGTTATATTCAAGAACAGGTACTTTGTCTTCATGAACTTTAGCTAAAAGATTGGCAATTGTTTCTGTATCTTTGTTTTCTGTAGCCAACACAACCTGTTCTGAAAGCTTTAAAGCACTCTCGTACTGTGGCCAGTGATTGTCTCTTACAGAATGCAATAGCTCCCTGCGAGTTTCTTCATTAGGAACATAGATAGTTGATTCTTCATCGTTATAGCCCAAGTAGCCTAAATGAACTAAATAAACGTAGATAGAATCTTTGTTTGGAAAATTTTTCTCTGCGGTATTAAAACTTTCAATATCATAAATTCTAATTGAGGTTCCTGAGCAGAGCTTAATGATATCGTCTTTTAGACCTTCAAAATTAAGATTGATTGCTTCTTTTACAAGGTCATAGGCTGCAGTTGCTGACCAGTAGCTTTTGTAAACGCCATGTTTTGCTAGTTCAATTATTGAATTTGGATTATAAAGATCATACACACCTACTTTATAGCCGTCGTACCAGAATTTGGTAGTTTCAAAATCAAGTTTGTACTTTTCACACAGTGTCTTTACTTCATTTTCTGTAAAGCCATAGTATTGAGAAAAAGGTCCTGGATTTAACATGGTGTATTCACTAAAGTTATTTAGTGCTGACTGAGTGTTGTATCTTGCAATAGGTAAAATACCTGTTATGTAAGCCAAATTTACAAAACGCTCTCCTGCTCCTTTAAACAAAGCTCTTAAAAGGTCAATATAATTCTCTTGAAGCGTTGAATTGTTTGGATATTCTCTAAACACAAAATCCCATTCATCAATAATAAAGATAAATCTCTTTTTTAAGCAACGAATAGCTTCTGGTAAGGAATAACTCTTATCTTTGTCAAAGAAGTCTCTATATGTATCTTTCAATTCTGAGACAACATCAGTATTTAAATTCTCAAGATACTTGTTTCCATTGTCTTTGTTATCAGCAAATTCTGTCATATCAAGATAGATGACATCATGCTGATTTAGATGACTTTCAAAATCAGGTGAAGAAGCTATTTTTAGATCAGAGAAAAGTGCCTTTGAATCGCAGCCTTTTGAGTAATAAGCATTAAGCATCTTGACCGTAACACTCTTACCAAAGCGTCTTGGTCTTGTCACGCAAATATACTGGTCTTCAGTGTCGATAACTTTATTTGTTAATGCAATTAACTCTGACTTGTCTACATACTCAGAGTTTCTTACTCTTTTAAAAAGGTGGTTATCAACATTAACGTACATAAAGCTCTCTCTTGATTTAACAAGTTCATTCACGATTTGCATCTCCATTATAAGGTATTAAAAATTAAGATGCTTATGCTCTCACTCTTTTTAAAAGCACCTGCTTAATTACTTATAAAAAATGCAAATCTTAAAAATTAAATTTTAAAAAATGGCTTAGCTATGCGCTCCATGAAGGAGAAAAATATTTATGCTTGACTAGATTTATAAATATATAAGATAGAAGATGGCTTTTAGCCATATTTTGTTTTAGCCATCCTATACTCTATTTTGAAAACAGAAACTATTTGAAAAGATCAGATAACTCTTCTTTTGAAAGTAAAGGCATTCCTCTGAACTTACGTTCCTGGTTGATAAGATTCTCTTCTACATCCTCAAGATCAATTCTTAAGAAATAACCTTTTTCTTCTAATGCCTTATCAAGATCTTCAACACTAACCTTTGGTAGAGTTTTGTGTTTAGACAAAGCAAACATCATGACAAATTCAGGAGTTCCAAAGGCATCTAACAGGGCTGCTGGAATATGGGAGAATACATCCTTTTCTTTTAAGTAAAGATATCTGCCCTGCTTATTATGACTCTTGTATACAAACACCAATCTCTCAGACATATCAGCTCCGTTTTAGATGATAAATAGCCCCTGACAACTTCGTTTTGTCAAAGCTTAATCATAATTTATAAAGGCGTGGTTATCGCTTTACAATGCCATTTCATTTCAAAATAAGTCAATTCTTAAAGAATTCAGCATATTTTGTGGGCTGTGCGACAACCTTTTACGCACATTTTAGTGCTTATATGCTAAAATTTAAAGAATTAGATTGTAGATACAACAAGGATTAAATAATGTCTCTAGGACAGAACAGCAGTACTCTAAATCACGGCGCTAGTATCGTGCGTACAGGCTATTCTTTCAACACTATTTCTCTTTGTGAAGGTTCTGTAAAGGAACTTGAAAATGTTTTAGAGCAGAAAATTGCTCCTAATAAAGAAATTTATGAAAACACACCTGTAGTAATAGATGTCTCACAGGTTAATTTCTTAATTGATGTAGACTACAACGCTTTTTGCGAAAAATGCAAAGAATACTCAATTTATCTGATTGGACTTTCAGGTATTCATACTGAAGAAAGAGCCAATATTCTCATTTCAAGACACATTCCTATCGTTAATTCTTCAAAATTTGCAAGAATTCGTGAAGAAAACTTCAAGCCAAAAATTATTGAAAAGACAGTTGAAGTTAAAGTGCCTTATGAGGTTAAAGTTCCATATGAAGTAAAGATAACAGAGCCTCTACTTGTGGTTGAACACAATGTAAGAGCAGGAGAGCTTATTTCAGCTCCTGACAACTCCGTGGTTATCTTTGGTAATGTTGCAAGAACAGCAAGAGTGATTGCATCTCACAATGTTATAATTTTTGGTGATCTTTTAGGTGAGGTTTACGCTGGATCTCCTAAAAATAAAGATACTCAAGGATATAAAGATGCTTTTATCTACGTAGGAGGAATGTTCCAACCTACCCTGCTTGCTATCTGCGGACAGTATCAGACAGCTGATGATATGGAAATGACAAGTGCACTCAAAGAGATTTACAACCAAGAGTGCAGAGCCAAGATTACATTAGACGGTAGAGTCTTAAACTACCGTCTTATCTGAATTCAAAACTAATTAAGTTCTAACAAGGAAAAAAGGAAATTATGTCAGAACAGGATTTAAATAAGAATAACGAAAAGGTAGAAGACGCAAAAGAAACTACTGCAAAAGAGAATACCGAAGTTGCAACTGAAGATACTAAAAAAGAATCTGAAGAGAAAGCAACAGAAGTAAAAGATGAAAAGCAAGAAGAGACTAAAGATGAGTCAAAAGGTATCAGCAAAGAACCTTTTAAAAATCTAAAAGTTATCGTTGTAACCTCTGGCAAAGGTGGTGTAGGTAAGACCACCTCATCAGCTGCTATTGCAACTGGTTTAGCACAGAAAGGTCATAAGACAGCAGTTTTAGACTTCGATGTAGGCTTACGTAACCTAGACCTTATCATGGGCTGTGAAAGACGTGTTGTTTATGATTTCATCAATGTTATTCAGGAAGAAGCTAAGCTAAATCAGGCTTTAATTAAAGACAGACACGTAGACAATCTTTACGTACTACCAGCTTCTCAAACTAAAGACAAAGATGCTTTAACTCAGGAAGGTGTTGAGAAGGTACTTCGTGAGTTAGACGACATGAACTTTGAGTTCGTAGTTTGTGATAGCCCTGCCGGTATCGAAACAGGTGCTTTAATGGCTTTATACTTTGCTGATGAAGCTATTGTAACTACAAACCCTGAAGTTTCATCTGTACGCGATTCAGACAGAATTATTGGTATCTTAAACGCAAAATCACGTCGTTCTGAGTTAGGTATGGAACCTGTTACTGCAAAACTACTTCTAACAAGATACGTTCCAAGCCGTGTAAAGAAGGCTGAGATGTTGTCAGTTGAAGATGTTCAGGATCTGTTAACCATTCCTTTATTGGGTGTAATTCCAGAGTCAGCTGATGTTTTAAAGGCATCAAATGCTGGTAACCCAATCATCCTTGATACAGAGTCAGATGCTGGTAAGGCATATGCTGATGCTGTTGAAAGATTATTAGGAAATGAAGTTCCATTACGTTTTGTTACCGAGAAGAAAGGCTTTTTGAGCAAACTTTTAGGTAAAGGCAAATAAAGTTTGGAGGATCTATGTCAATTTTAAAGGCTATTTCAGATGCCATTTTTAAAGATAAGTCAGAGTCCTCTGCCGTATCTGCAAAACAGCGTCTACATTTAGTTCTAATCAATGACCGTGCAGGCCGTAGTACTCCTGACTACATGCCAAAGCTACGTCAGGAAATTTTTGAAGTATTGAAAAAGTACATTCAAATTGATTCTGAGCAAGATGTTGAGTTTAATATTGCCAACAAAGACAATACATCAATTATGGAAATGTCTGTTTCTTTAGAAAAGAAAGACGAGACTGAAGAGAATAAATAGAGCTTGAGATATCAATCATAAAATTTACAGATCATAGCAACTAATCTTTGATCTGCTTCTTTGGATAATTATTTTAAAAGTCTCAAAGAGATCTCTAGTTTTTTAGAGATCTCTTTTACTACATAAATACCTCATAAGTAGCTCTAAAATCCTTAAGTATCAGAATCATAAATTGGTTTTATCAATTGAACTTACCTCCCCAAAACTATCAACTGATGTATGCTTTGTGGCTAATTTTCTAAAATTAAGTTGCGCAGTTATAAAATTATTAGGTCAATGTTTTAGCTAAAAAGCTAAGCGCTTTTATATTTATGTTAATTTTTGTCACTCAACACCTTATTTAGAAAAACTAATACGTTATACTTTATATAAGAAAAAGACCTTTTATAAATCAGGATCTACTAATGAGCAACAAACAATTCTTACCCTTACCAACAAGTGTTGATAACTTTGCAGAGTTAATCACTACTAGCTGCTACTATGTTGATAAGACACCTTACTTAAAAGAAGTGTTTGCAGATATCACTACAGCAGATGATAAGTCTAAAGTTAAAGGCTCAAACGTACTGCTCTTTACAAGACCAAGACGTTTTGGCAAAACTTTGCTCATGAATATGTTTGAATCTTTCTTACAGATTAGCGGTAAAAATCCTGGAAACATAACAAAACATCTAAACTACTTTAAAGGAACAAAAATCTTAGAAGATCAAGAGTTCTGTGACAAGTACATGGGACAGTGTCCTGTTATTGCCATTACTTTAAAGGATGTTTCAGGAGATGATTTTAAGGATGCTTACTTTAAACTTGCAGAGGTTGTAGCAGGAGTTGCTGCAAAATTCGAGTTTTTAATGGGCAGTCCTAAACTTAATGCAAAAGAAAAAGCTAAATTTGACAAGATAAGTGATGAAGACTACCTAAAAAGTTTTGCTAAAAAACCTAAGTCATATTTAACCTCAGCAATTGCCTCATTAGCATCAATGCTCTACAAGCACTTTAACAAACAGGTTTATGTCTTAATTGACGAGTATGATGTACCTTTAGCAAAAGCGCAGTCTTATGGATACCATAAAGATATGGTTACTTTAATGTCATCTTTTCTAGGTTTCTTAAAAGACTCACAAAAAGATCCTGAAA